>ERZ1036455.57-NODE-57-length-83333-cov-5.820601_pt1 | contig 83333 bp, 69 predicted proteins | sample MGYA00514228_ERZ1036455 | MGnify/ENA primary metagenome ERZ1036455 (study PRJEB33795, sample SAMN09464920) | human gut metagenome | host: Homo sapiens | place: USA: Stanford, California | collected 2016-07 | study: EMG produced TPA metagenomics assembly of the... | reverse complement strand
GAGAGCATCTGCCTTACAAGCAGAGGGTCACAGGTTCGAGCCCTGTAGGCCCCATATTTTTCTAAGCCGCAGTGGCGGAATAGGCAGACGCAAAGGACTTAAAATCCTTCGGGAGCAATCCCGTACCGGTTCAAGTCCGGTCTGCGGCATAAAAAGGATCGTTGGGATAGTTTTTCTATGACAGCGGTTCTTTTTTATTTCTTAAGAATAGCGCCGGTGTACAAAGGGCAATGAGATCTCGTTGTACACGGATGTTGAAGAATTCGATCTGTGCAACATTTTCTTTTCTTTCCATATTATATATAGAATCTCATTATAAAAAGGTTAAAAAATGAAAGCAAATCCATCCTGTAATTTGCAGATTGATTACTCTGGTATGACCGGAGAACGAAGACTTCCTTTTGTGATCTCTTTAAACCTGGAAGACTCAATTCTTACGCCTTCAGAAAATGAACATTAGAAATTTTGTTATGATATTGTCGGCGTTGGAAATGACCAACCGCAAGATGCGGATCTGAATCATCTTTTATTTGGAATTTGTCCTTTTATCAAAGAGGAAGATATCGTGGATCTCAGCGTATCGATTAATGACGACCCGCAAACGATCCTATGGGGAGAAAATGCAGAAATAAAAACAGCGGAGAATCCCGATCAACCTACCGGCTGTGTCGGTTTAAAATTAGATTTTCCGTTAAATAAAATCACAGGCTATATGAAAGTATGCTTTTCGCTGGGCACAGTGTACACGATCGGTCCGGTCAACGTCTGCTTATTTGGCGGAAATACTACTGCAACAGGTTTGACGGTCTGTGGTCCGGTTTGCGGATCAGGCGAGTCCTGCGAATCTATCTTCTATCAGAAAGAGAGTATTTGTGTTCCGGTTACTATTACACCTTATGCGACACCGGGAACTGCTACGGCAACATGCTGCGGAACGCCGATCATACGTCAGGGAACAACCTGTGGCGGAGAGCAGACATCTTGCACGTTTACGGTCACTCAGAATTTGTGTATCGAGATCCCAATCTCTTTTGGGGCTGCCATTGAGACAGGAGCAGCTTCCGTACAGTGTGGAAACGTTTCGGAAGAACCATGTGATTGTTCGGAAACACCCGAGGAGACTCCGACGGAAGTACGGGATCGACGCTTCTTTCTTCGGTAAGTACAAAGCGCGATAGTTTCAAGCAGGGGCAGATTTGACTCAATTGGATCAAATCTGCCCCTGAAACGTTCTTATTTTTCTTTTATAAGATATTTTTTCAGCATGATAAAGAACAGGAGCAAAGAGAACGTGATCAGGATATGGGAAACTCCTGCAATTCCTGAAATCGCGGCGTCTGCCGCGTGCGTCAGGTTTACATTTAAGACCTGGAGGATTCCTCTTACGACCATCATGCCTGCCATAAACGGAAGTGCGATATTATGGACGATATAGAACCTTTTGAAAGTCTTGGATTCCAAAAGCTCGTGTTCTTCTTTGCATGTCAGTGCAAGGATCAAAAAGAGAAACATACCTAATACGAACAGGTGCGTATGTACAAATCCTAAAGTTGTTTTTCCGGTAAATCCGTTCCATTTTGTAAATTCTCGGTAAAAGACACCGGCTGCAGATGCTGCGATAAAATATCCGATTGCTGTGTTTAAAAGTCGTTTCATATTCTATTCTCTATCCTTTCTAAACAATAATTTTTTCCAAATAAAATGCCTGCCAACAAAAGAGCGGCGCCCAGTCCCGAATAAAAGACGGCGATAAAATGTTCCGGTCCAAGTCCGGAGACGCGCAGGTAAATACCTCCGGTCATCATAACAGCCATGATCAAGAATGATTTCCCGTCAAAGAAGTTGAAAAAGTATTGCTTTTCTTCTTCGTAATCAAGGATTCTTTGCGTATGTTTTTTGACCAGACGTCCGAAAATAAACGTTTGAAATATTGCAAAAACAAGTAAGGACAATATAACATTCAAAACAGAAATATAAGGGCGATATGCTAAAATTCCAATACGCAAAATATTAAAGCCTGCAATTCCCCAAACAAGGCAGGCGATCAATAAAAGGGTTCTTTTTTTGACTTTCATTTTCGTTTCCTCCTATCAGAGCGTCAGTGTACAAGGGGCAATATGTCTCAAATCGCGTAAATCCGACAGCTTTTAATCGACACCGACGCGGATCATGAACAATATTTTCTATAAAAAACCGACAGAAGCAAAAATGAAGATGCTAATAAAGCATTTTCCGGATCATGTTGAAGATTCTCTTTGCGTCAAAGTCATGTTGTACGAATGAGGCGAGAATCAGGGAAAATATGATCTCTGCGAAGTCTTCCTCGGTAAAATTTTCATCGAAGGCATCTGACCGGATATTGTCGTCATTTTTTAAAACGACGACCAGACTTTGCCGGATATGAAACCAAGAGCGATCCATCCTTTCTTGAACGTCTATTTTTTCTTCTTCGATAAACCCCATCGAATGAAGTGAAAAAAATCCGGGATATTTTTCTTCTCCCTGTTTGAGTCTGTCAAAGATCCATGCGACACAATCGGGGAAACTTTGAAAGATTTTGGATTCGTCCGAATCGTCCGGATCGTCTGATTCCGGATTCCGGTCATCCGGAAAATGAAAGATATCGCACCAGACGCTGGCTACCGTTTCGGCGATCAAATCCGTTTTTGATTCAAAATAGTTGTAAACAGATCCGACGGAAATATGACAGCATTTTGCTACATGCCGTATATTGATACTTTTATAACCCTCTTTGCGGATCAATTCCCGGCATACGCATAAGATTTCGTCTTTTGAAGTGATCGTCGTGTTCAAAAATATCCCTCCATTCAAACTGAACAATGTTCATTATAAGAATCCCTACTAAAATTGTCAAGTATTTTTCCTTATTTTTATTTGCTGTGGCTCAGCGTATTCTTTTGAAGAAGAGATAAAGTGCCAGTTTATCAGGAAGTTAAAATGTCTTCCAATATTTCCGATAGGCAGACGGCGACATCTCTTCACGCTGCGTAAAAGCTCTGTAAAAGCCATTGTGATCGTCAAAACCAATCTGATCGGCGATCTCATTGATAGAAAGATTACTGTAACGAAGAAGCCTTTGAGCAAGTGCGATCCGAAGATCTGTAATATAATTGAAGATGGTTTTGCCGGTATATTTCTTAAACTCCCGGCTTACATAAAATTTGCTCAAATTACATTCAGCGGCAATCTTGTCCAGAGTCAATTTTTGCGTAAATGAATTTTGAAGATAATCGCATAACTCGGCGATAAATTCCGGTGAACCGGAATCTTGATATTGGGGAAGCTGACAGAAGATTTCTGTGATCATATCGGTCAAAATGCGGTTTGTGATCACTTCTTTGTTGGAATCTGTTCCATAATTTATTAATATCAATTCTTTGAATAATTCCTGGAAGTGGGAAGTGTCTGAAAAAGTAAAACGGACATTGCCACTTTCCAGGATTTTTTTGTAATATTCGGACATGGAATATCCGTCAAAGTGGATAAAGCGATATCCCCATCCTTTCTTGGAAACTGCAAAATATTCGTGTTTTTGCCGACAGTCGATGAAGAAGAGGTCTCCTGGAACTAAGGTGTATTCTTTTCCATCATAGCGGAGAAGCCCTTTCCCATAAAATGTCTGTGCGATCAGATAGGAGGGAAGATCCTTTCGGATCGTGTAATGCTTTTCTGAAAAGGTGACGGAACATAAAAGCTGCAGATAGAGAAGCGCTTTCCTTGCAAATGTGGATGGAAAGAAATTCTGACCATAGTGAGAGCATGTATGTGACAGATTATAATCGCCGTTTAAATAATCCAGATTATGCCGTTTCCAGAGTGCATCATTCCGTTCATATGATTCCGGAAGTTCAAAGGAATCGTGAGTTGGGGCAGAAAGCAGCTGTTCCATATATAAGGATTTCCGGTTTGGAAATAATTCTTTGATAATCGGATCGTACATGATCTTTCTCCTTTTAAGAGCAATATTTACATTATTTTGAGCAATCAGGGTGATTCATAATCGAATTGTAGCGCAGTATAATAGCAATATCAAGAAATATTTCGGAATTTATGCATAAAAAGACGAAAAATAGTGAAAGAAAGTATGAAACTCTGAAAAGAAAGATGAGGGGCAATTTGCGCATTTTTATGCGCAAAAGTCAAAAAGGCTGTTTGTACTGACATCAAAGTTTTGCAAAGAAAGGAATTTGAAGTGTTATGAGTGACAAAGTGACATTAAAAGAAAAAATATCTTATGCGCTGGTTAATCTGGGCAATATCCCGATCCAGACTATTCTTGGATCATATTTGCTGATCTTTTACACGAATATTGTCGGGTTGAGTCCGGCGTCCTGTGCAACATTATTTTTGATCGCAAGAGTATTGGATGGATTGAATGATCCGTTTGTCGGATTTGCGATCGATCATATTCCGACGACGAAGCACGGACATTTTCGACCGACATTGATTGTCGGCACGATCTTGTGTTCGTTGAACTTTTTGCTGCTCTGGCTTGGACCGTTGATGGCGACAAGCGGAAAATTGGCGATCGCATATATATCGTATCTGTTGATCGGCGTCCTGTTCCCTGTGATGGATATTTCTCTGAACAGCATGCTTCCGGTCATGACAACAGATATGGAAGAGAGAAATATGCTGAGTTCCTTAAAAGGTGTTGTGTATATGATTGGAATGTTCGGTCTGAATATGATCGCGCCGATCATTATTGGGAATACGACGGAGGCTGTCGGATATATCCGCCTTGTTATCTTTGTCACCATTATTGTGGTCGTATTTTCAGTGGTCGGTGCGGTTGGATTGAAAGAGCGTGTATTGGCAGAAAAAGGCGAGAAAAAATATGGTTTAAAAGATTTGTTCCGTATTCTTGTGCAGCGCCCTGTTGCGATTACATTTTTGAGTTCACTTGTATATATGGTCGGAACTTTTGTCATGAATACGATGCTTGCATATTTCTTTACCTATGTGATTGGAAATCTGTCGTTGATCAGCGTTGTGTCAATCGTACAGTTGATCGCACTAATTCCGGCAAGTCTTTTGGTAGGACGGATGATACAAAAATGGGGAAAGAAAAAAGTATATATATTTGGCTTGGCTATGATTGCACTGTTTCCTCTTCTTCGCTTGTTTGATGTGACTTCTATTCCTATTTTGATCCTTGCTACAATCGGAGGCGGCTTTGCAAGTGGATTATGCATGCCTCTGACTTATGGGATTCAGGCAGATAATACGGATTATGTTAATTTGAAAATGAACGTACACGCTGAGGCGGCGGTTGCGGCATTGTCCAGTTTTATTACAAAGTGTGGAATGGGAATCGGCGGTGCGATTCCGGGATATATGCTTGCGGCAGCGGGATTTGACGCAACCGCATCCGGACAGCCGGAAGAAGTTAAAACGATCATTATTATTGGGGCGATCGTGATTCCGGCGGTATTGAGTTTAGTTGGAGCAGCAATTTTTGCCGCAGGCTATCCTTTGACAAAGGAGAAATTGGAAGCGCAGGCAGAAGCAGTGAAAGCAGCAAGAGAAAAGAATGCATAAATATCTTAAAATGATGGAAGGAAAAAACGAGATCAAGAAGTTTAGAAGGTGTTAAGAGTATGAAGAAGTATGAAAAATTGCAGAATCCGGGAATCCAATATCGACCGGATGTACGTTGGTGGCTGGCAGAGGGGTTCCACACAGATGAAACATTAAAAGAGGAGATTGCAGATTTGGAGGAAACCGGATTCGGTGCAGTGGAGTTTCTGGCGATGGAAGAACCGGGAGCGGATTCCAAACTGTACGGCTGGGGATCCGAGGAATGGGTACATGATTCTCATACGATCGTGGAGGAGACAACGAAAAGAAAAATGGGCGTCAGTATGACAAGTGGAACAAACTGGTCCAATGCAAACCTGATCACGATCACGCCGGATGATAAAGCGGCGGCGAAAGAATTGGATTATGCGGTGGAAACTGTAAAAGCAGGAGAAAGCAGAAGCGGAGCAATCCTGAAATCAGAATTGACGATGCCGGGTGTGACGAAACAGGAATTGGAAGCGGTCGTAGCGATCCGCATCGCAGGAGAAAAAAATGGAAAAACATGTCTTGACCGGAAGAAAAGTATGATCTTGACAGATCAGGTAAAAGAGGAAGTTCTTATATGGACAGCGCCGGAAGACGGAGATTATCTGTTATTCTTCTTCTGGATCCATGGAACAGGACAGACTGCGGAACCGTCGGTAAGTACCTCCTATACGATCAACTATATTGACCGATACGGTGTGGAAGCATTTATCGATTACTGGGAGAATACGGTATTGACCCCTGAACTACGTAAAAATGTGGAAGAAAACGGACGCGCGATGATGTATATGGATTCGTTGGAATTAGGGACATTCGGGAAAGGCGGACAGTTCTGGGGATATCATTTTCTGGAAGAATTTGAAAAAAGGAGAGGCTATGATCTGACGCCATATCTGCCGTTGATCTTAAAACAGCCGGGAATGATGCAGCCGGTATATCATTATTATTATGTCTGCGAAGATGAGGTGTTTACGGAGAAACTTTACAATGACCTGTATCAGACGATGACGGATATGTATATGGAAAATATGCTGAAACCGATGCAGGAATGGCTGCATACACATAATATGACATTGCGGGCGGAAATTTCTTATGGGCTGCCGTTTGAAATTTCACAACCAGGAAAATATGTGGATGGAATTGAGACGGAATCATTGGAATTTGCATCACAGATCGAATCCTACCGAAATTTGGCAGGACCGGCACACATTTACAACAGAACGTATTCCAGTGAAACGGGTGCAACGCTTCTGAATTACATGATGGGTCTTGATTTTTATACACAGATTATCTTTACACAGTTTGCAGCGGGTGTGACAAAGACAGTGCTGCACGGGTACTCCAGTATACGCGGCTCGGAAGAATCGACATATTGGCCGGGACATGAGGGAATGTGGCCGATCTTTTCCGAACGGTTTGGATCGAGACAGCCTTCTTATATACATTATAAAGATTGGACGGCAATGATCGCGAGATATCAGATGCTGCTTCGTCAGGGAAAACCAAGGATGGATCTCGGAATTCTTCGTTTAGATTATAACTTTAACAATCTTATCATGGGAGGAGACGAACGGAAATTATATGCGAATGAATTGATGCGCGGAAATGAGGGGTTATACTGGAAAGATATGAAGCTGCAAAATGCCGGTTATACATGGGATTATTTTGCACCGCAGATTCTGGAAGAAGACTTTGTGGATTTTGAAGATGGAGAGCTTCTTCCGGATGGACCGGGATATCGGGCGCTGATCATCTATCAGGAAACACTTCCGGTTCGGACAGCAGAAAAACTGCTTGCAATGGCAAAAAAAGGTCTGCCGATCTTGTTTGTGAATGGAGTCAATGAGACAATCCGTCCGGGCGGTATCACAAAGACGCATGGAAAAGCGGCAATCCGGACTCCGTTCTATGACGGTGAAGATGAAAGACTTCAGCACATTGTTGCGGAGATGAAATCTCTTGCAAACGTACGGGAGGCAGAGCATCAGGAAGACGTATACCGGATCTTGCAGGAATTGGATATCCGACCGATCACGGAATTTGCAGAGAGCAATAAACATATTTTGACGCATGTACAGGAAGCAGATGGGAAATTGTTTGTTTATGCCTATAATATGCAGTACAGTGAAACAGAAGCGTTTTCATTTACAATGAAAGTGCGCGGAGTCGGAAAAACATATGAGATCGATTGCTGGAACGGGACAGTAAGAGAAGCGGGGGCATATCGGCAGGAAGCAGGATGCACTGTTCTTGATCTGACATTGGCTCCGGGAGCAGCATGTATGTATGTGATCGATCAGAAAGAAGCGGCAGACTTGCATGTGGTTTCCCATACATTTGCAGCGATTGAAAAAGAGGGAGAACATCTTCAGGCAGCAGCTTTGGTATCAGGAACATACGAAGCGGTATTATCGGATGGAACAAAAAGGGAGATTTCTGTGGAAGTTCCGGAAGATCTTGAACTGCCAAGCTGGACACTGGAAGTGGAAGACTGGAACGAGGGTGAGAAGAAAGAAATCATCGAGGACCGCGGACTTGGAATCGTGACAAAAGAAGTATATTATGAGACGGCGAAGAGAAAGATTTCTGTCGGTGAGACAATGTTGAAACCATGGAAAGAAATCGAAGCTGTAGGACCGGAAGTGTCGGGAATCGGGCAGTATCGCGCGACATTTAAACTCCCGGAAGAATGGTCGGAGAGAAACGGTGCGGTTTTGAAGATCGGAAGTGTGAATAAGCATACGGTTCGTGTATGGGTAAACGGAAAACAGGCAGATGTAGTAGATTTTGACGCATTGACAGTAGACATCAGCGATCTTTTGAAAGATGGAGAAAATGAAATCCGTGTGGAAGTCACGACCAGTCTGAATAACCGGCTTCTTGCGAGAGGATATTATGAGAAAGGAAAAGCATTTTCCATGGCGCTTGCCGCAAATGCAAATAATGCCAATGCAGGAATGGAAGAAAATCAGGCGGAAGCAGGGGCGGATCCTGCGGCACTGTTTAATGTACATACAACGGTTGTCGATTATGGAATGACAGGAGAAGTGAAACTTATTACTTATACGAGAATTGAGTTGTAGGATGTCCGAAATCATAGGAAATCAAAAAGACAGGTCAAAAAAGAGCATTTCTTTTTTGACCTGTTTTTTCAATAGGAAAAAGAAAGGAAAAAAATCATCCCCATTTTCGCTGTTATCGGAAATGAAGTTCTTACATGTCTGTGTTACTATCAAGTTAAAAACGAAAGCAGGAGGACATACAAGAATGGCAGAGAATCATATTTTCCCGTTTTTATGGATGCGCGGCGAAGCGGAAGAGATTTTACGGGAGGAGATCGGGAAGATCGCGGAGTGCGGAATCAAGGCGGTCTGTGTGGAAGCGCGCCCGCATGATGATTTTTGCGGCGACGGCTGGTGGCATGATATGGATATCGTGATCGACGAGGCAAAAAAAAGGGATATGAAAATCTGGATCCTCGATGACAAACATTTCCCGACCGGATATGCGAACGGACTGATCGAGAAGAAATATCCGGAGCGGAAAAAGTTATATATCAACTGTACGACGGCAGATGTGTTCGGCAGCAGTCACAAACTCACACTGAACATCAGCCGGATGCTGAAACCGACGATCGGATATTGGGAGATCGGAAAACCGGTCAATGAAGAAGAACGGAAAAACAACCGTATGCTGGCGATCGTGGCAGTACGTTTTTATGAGGGCGACGTGTTCACGGAAGATGTGATCGATCTGACGGATACATTTGACGGAACATTTGCAACGTTTGAACTTCCGGAGGGGCAGTGGAGAGTCTATGTGATCTACAAGACACGGACTGACGGAGGAAACGAATCCTACATCAATATGATCGACAAAGAGTCGGCGCATACGCAGATCGAGGGCGTGTACGAGGCGCATTATGCACATTATGCAGATGAATTCGGCAAGACGATCGCGGGATTTTTCTCCGATGAACCGCAGTTCGGCAACACGTCGGAGATGGGATTCGACATGAATGTGGGAAGACGGAAAATGCCGCTTCCGTGGAGTGACGAGCTGCAGGAGATGATGGAAGAAAAATATGGAAACACATTCCTTTCTTATCTCCCGTATTTGTTTGCAGAGACGAAAGAAAAACAGATGGGTGTACAGATCCGTTATGATTATATGGATATGGTATCGAAACTGTATCAGAAGAACTTCAGCGATATGATCGGCGCATGGTGCGCAGAACACGGCGTGGAGTATATCGGACACGTGGTCGAGGACAACGGTATCCACAGCCGTCTCGGAATGGGAGCGGCGCACTATTTCCGCGCTATGTCCGGGCAGGATATGGCAGGGATCGACTGCATCGGCGGTCAGATCGTGTACGGGGCTCCGGTGGAGACGCGAAGAGGAATGGTTGACGCGGACGGTGAATTTTATCATTATGCACTTGGAAAAATGGGCGCGTCCTGCGGGCATCTGGATCCGAAAAAGAAAGGGCGCACGATGTGCGAATTGTTCGGTGCGTATGGATGGAGTTTCGGTGTGCGGGATATGAAATATCTGCTGGATCACCTTTTGACAAAAGGCGTGAACTATTTGGTACCGCATGCATTTTCGATGGCGGATTATCCGGACATTGACTGTCCGCCGCATTTTTATGCGAGAGGAAATAACCCGGAATTTCCGTATTTTGCAGAATTGATGAAATATGGAAACCGGATGTGTGATCTGCTCAGCGGCGGACGGCATATCGCATCGGTGGCAGTGCTTTATGACGGAGAAGCGGACTGGAGCGGAGAGCATATGCCGATGCAGAAAGTTTGCAGAGAGCTGCTGGGAAGCCAGATCGATCTGGATATCGTGAGTCTGGATATGCTTTGTGATCTTTCCGCATACAACGGCGCATGCGACGGAAATACACTGCAGATCAACGGGGAAACGTTTGGGGGGCTTGTGATCCCATATGTGAAACAGATCCCGGCGCGTCTTGCAGATGTGCTTACGCAGATGGACGGGCTTCCGGTGTTCTTTGTGGATGCGATGCCGGATCAGGTGATCGGTCAGGAAGAAAAAGTGGTACGGCTTCCAAAATCCTGCGTGCAAGTACCGCTCGCAAATTTAAGTGAAACATTGAAAGCACATGGAATGTATGAGGTAGAGGCAGTTCCTGCGTACAAGCATCTGAGCGTCTATCATTATGAGAAAGACCGTCAGATTTTTATGCTGCTCAATGAGTCGGCAGAACAGAGATTTGCCGGAAACGTATACCTGCCGATCGGTGAAGACGTGGTATACTATGACGCAATGAAAGACTGTTATGAAAATGCGGAAGTAAAACTGGCGGAAGATGGAAAAGGCGTATGGGTTGAAGTAGAATTAGAAGCGGGCGAAAGCTGCGTCCTTATGGAGAAAAAAGAAATCGTGTGTGAGAAAGCGCATCGTTCTTTTGCGGAAATGACAGAGGGCTGCAATGTGATCGATCTTTCCGAAGACTGGATGGTCGGAAAGAGAAAGGCGAAAGAAAATCCGGAGACGATGAAGATGGAGGCAGTGAAGACGTTGACTCCGATCTCAGATACGGAGCCGGCATTTGCAGGTGTGATCCGGTATGAAAAGACATTTACATTAGATGGAGCAGAGGAGCGGCTTCCGAAAGAGGCATATCTGAAAGCCGGGCATGTGTATGAGATGATGAAAGTGACTGTGAACGGGCAGCAGGCGGGAATCCGGCTGGCGCCGCCGTATCAGCTTCCGGTCGGGGAATATCTGAATGCAGGGGAAAATACACTGCAGATTGAAGTAGCTACGACTCCGGCAAGGGATCAGTTGAATTATCCGCAGCCGCCGTTTGATTTTTCACACGAGGCGATGGAACCGACCGGAATGTTCGGGGAAGTTGTGTTGTTTGTCAAAGAAGAAAAATGAATAAAAAAGGAGAGGTTTACAATGGAAAAGAAATTAAAGAATCCAATCATTCCGGGATATTATCCGGATCCGACGATCTGCAGGGTGGGCGACGATTATTATCTGGCGTGTTCCAGTTTCGAGATGAGTCCGGCGATCCCGATCTTCCACAGTAAAGATCTGGCGAACTGGGAGCAGATCGGCAATGCGATGACACCGGAAAACGGATTTCATGTGGAGAAAAATACATTGGTGGGCGGCGTGATGGCGCCCACGCTCCGTTACAACGACGGACTGTTTTACATCATCAATACGAATTTCAGTGACAAAGGAAACTATATCATTACCGCAGAAGATCCGGCGGGACCGTGGTCCGAGCCGCACTGGCTGACGGACGTGCCGGGGATCGATGCGTCGATTTTCTTCGATGATGACGGACAGGCGTATATCATGGGCACCGGAGATGTGTGGGATAATGGTGCAGGGAAAAAAGAGCGCGGCATCTGGCTTGCCAAATATGATATGGAACATTTCAAAATGGCAGGAGAACCGGTGACGATCTTTAACAGCGCACTGCGCGTCGGAAGTTCGCCGGAAGCGCCGCATTTGTACCATATCGGCGACTATTATTATCTTATCATCGCAGAGGGCGGCACGGAACACTATCACGCGGTGATGGTGGCGAGAAGCAAAGAAATTTTCGGATTTTATGAAGCAAATCCTGCAAATCCGGTGATGACGCACCGCCATATGGGATTTACAAGTCCGATCATCAATGTGGGACATGCTGATCTTGTGGAATTGCCGGACGGAAGCTGGTATGCGGTGATGCTGGCGTCCCGGCTGATCGACAAAGCTTATAAGAATCTGGGGCGGGAGACCTTTATCTGCCCGGTTGTCTGGGAGAGGGACTGGCCGTTGTTCTCGCCGGAGACCGGAAAAGTAGAGTGGGAATATGACGCGCCGGAATGTCTTCCGTGGACGGAGAAGCCGAAGAAGAAATCGGTCTATGAATTTGACGCGGAAGAACCGGAACCGGAATGGGTATTTTTAGGCACACCGTATGAGAAGTTCTATTCGATTCGGGATTCCAGACTTTTGATCCGGTGCATCCGTCAGAAGTTAGCGGAAGAGCTGGAGCCGATGGCGATGACCGGAGAGAAAAAGAAAGACCGATATGTCGGAATGCTGGCACAGAGACAGTGCGCGCTCCATACGACCGTGTCCTGTCAGATGTCATTTTTGCCGGAGGGACAGGAGAGCGCCGGACTGGCGGTTGTGCAGGCGATGAACCATCAGATGCATCTGGAGCGGGCAAAAGCAGACGGCAGACAGATACTTAGGCTCGTCCTTTATACATCGGATTTCAACTGCCCACCGTATTTCCCGGGATTTGAGAGTACGACACATCGGGAAGTTCTTGCGGAAATCGAATGGAATGAAAAAGACATTGTGCTGGAGATCGAGATGGACGGTGAAACGTTCACGTTCCGCTACGGGACGTCGAAAGAGGCGCTGCATGTGCTTTGTACGGCGGACGGCGGCATGATCAATCCGGAGAAAGTCGGATGTATGACCGGAACGGTCATGGGAATGTATGCGTCGGGCAACGGAACGGACAGCGATAACCATGCGGAATTTGACTGGTTTACATGTGTGGAGAGTGAGTAAAAAATGGATACGAACGGGCGCAGGGAGCGAGTAAAACTACATATATATAATAAGACGGACGGGATCGAACACTTTCATCAGGACATTGAACTGCTCTACGTGCTGGAGGGAACGCTGGAGGTGACTTCCGGGGAAGAGACGGTACATTTGGAGGCGGAAGATATTTTTGTGCTCAACGCCAACAAACACCATATGCTGAACGGCTCGGAAAATGTACTGTTTCTTCAGCTTTCCATCTTGTACCAGACAGTCAGCGACGTCCTGCAAAGCGGCGACGTGATCTTCTGGTGCAATTCGACAAATGACAAAAGCGAACGTTATGAGGAATTGCGGAAGATCCTGAAAGTGCTGCTGAAACATTATGTGGAAATGAAAGGGGACACCGCGAATTTCGGGCATATCGCGCTTTGCTACCGTGTGCTCGATAATCTGTCGATGTATTTTCTGGTGCGGACGTCGGATAAGGAAATGCTGGATGAGCAGGATAAATTCGACGAGCGGATCCGGCAGATCAATAACTATATCCGGGCGAATTACAGTCAGCCGATCAGTCTGAAAGAACTGGCGGATCAGTTGTATTTGTCGAACGGCTATTTATCCCGGTTTTTCAAGCGGAACTATGGGATGAGTTTTGCGGAATATCTGACTAATGTGCGCCTGTTCCATGCAGTGGACGACTTGCTTTATACGAGTACGCCGATCACACGGATCGCTTATGACAACGGATTTGCCAGCGTTGCCGTGTTTAATAAAATATTCAAAAATGCTTACGGAGAGACGCCGTCCGCATTTCGGAAAAAGGCGAAGAGCCAGAAAGATGCGGCAGGGCAGGAGGAAAAGGACGAAGTATTAGAAAAGCGTCTGGAGCAATATCTGATCTCGGAAAATGAGGAAGAAGAGACGCAGACAGTCGATGTGTGCAGTAATCATTATTCCGTCTGTGAGGAAAAAGAACTGCCGCGGTACTGGGGGCGGATGCTCAATGTAGGATCTGCGGCGGATCTGCTCCGTTCGGAAATCCGGGAACATGTGATGCTTCTGAAAGAAGCGCTGAAGTTTGAATATGTGCGGTTCTGGAACCTGTTTTCCAAAGAAATGCTGATCAGCCTTGACGGCAGCGGGGAATATAATTTTTCCCGTTTGGATTCCGTTCTGGATTTTGTACTGGCGCAGGGACTGAAACCACATATTGAGATCGGTCAAAAGCCAAAAGTCATTGTGTTTGCGGTACAGAAATCCGAATATGAGGGGACGACGAAAGACGTTCCGTTTCCGGATGAAGAGAAGTGGCAGGACGTTTTAACGGCGATGATGCAGCATCTTGCGCGCCGCTACGGCAGGGCGGAACTGGATACATGGAGGATGGAACTGTGGTTCAACGAATGTGAATGGGGACGTCCCGGCACATCCGACACTTATTTCCGTCTGTTTGAAATTTTATACAGGACGGTGAGACAGTATAGTGACAGCTTGGAAGTCGGCGGATGCGGGATCCGTCTGGACTGTAAATTAGACAGCCGCAGGGAATTTTATCGCCGGTGGAAAGCGCGGGAGATCCAGCCGGATTTTCTTTCGATCATTTATTTTGCATATGACCGGGGCGAGGAGCAGCAGGATATGTATGCAAAACGAAGTACCGACGACGCATGTATGAAACATTGGCTTGAGCGGGAAATCGATCTTTTAAATGAAGCGGGGCTTGGAAATATCAAACGTTACCTGACGGAGTGGAATCTGACGTTTTCTGAGAGAAATTATATCAATGATACTTGTTTTAAAGGTGCATACATTATCAAAAATATACTGGATCTGTATGGAATGGTCGATGATATGGGATATTTTATCGGCAGTGACCGTATTTCGGAATCTTATGATTCTCAGGAACTGCTTTACGGCGGAACCGGATTGATGACGCGGGACGGTATTTTGAAACCGGCGGGATTTGCGTTTGAATTCCTGCAGCGACTGTATCCTTATTATATCGGAAAGGGCGCCAATTATCTGATCACGACCGATCGGCATGATTCCTATGGGATCATCTGCCATAATCAGCGGAAGCTTGGGTACATTTACTATCTGACGAAGGAAGATGAACTGGAAAAAGAGTCTCTCTGGAAATATTTTGAAGACAGGGACACGCTGGATCTGCAGTTGGAACTGAACGATCTTCCGAACGGAACGTACCAGATCAAGACGTATTGCATCAATATCAAGAATGGGAACGTCATGAATATATGGAAAGAAATGGCTTATGAAAAGGAGCTTTCCAGAAATGATATCAAATATTTCCGCAGGATGTGCGAGCCGAAGCTGACGATCCGCAAACAGGATGTGGAGGATGCTGCGCTGAAATTGAATATTCCGATGCAGTATAACGAGATTGCGTTTATCCGTGTGCGGAAACTTGCATAATATGGAAAGCATGCGGAAAATCAGATAAATAGATTAAAACGGTGCAGATCGTCTGCATCGTTTTTTCATGGTATGAAAAGACGTTTTGAAAAGGAGGTCAAAATTATACTATATTTTATTGATGTATATAAAAGAGATACGAAAACAGTATAAAGTTTTGGTCATATTTGTAAGAAAACGTGTCATGAAAGAAAATGCGCGCCTTTGGATTCGTTGGTAAGATGTTATCAACGTAAATCGTGAAGGGAGAAAAGAGTAATGAGTGAAAACGCAGCAGAAACAATGACAGCAAAAGCGACAACCGAAGCTGCTCTTGATGTCAACAAAAAACTTCCTGTTTGGAAAAAAATCGGATACAGCTTCGGTGAGATCGGTTCTCAGTGTTCCTGGACACTGATCAGTTCCTATCTGACCGTATTCTACACAGACGTTGTAGGTCTGACTCCGGTTGTGATCTCCGCGATCATGCTGATCGCGCGTATATGGGATGCGATCAACGACCCGATGTTCGGAGCGATCGCAGAGAATACAAAAACAAGATGGGGAAGATTTCGTCCTTATATTTTGTGGGGAGCTCCGATCCTGGCGTTATTTAACTGTCTGACATTTTTGAATCTGGATATTCCGAATTCATGGAAAGCAATCTGGTGTGGATTTACATATATCGGATGTGGTATGGCTTATACCGCAGTCAATATTTCCACACAGTGCGTAGCAAACGTTATGACCGCTTCCAATCAGGAACGTGTTTCTCTGAATGCGTATAAAGGAATCGGTTCCGGTCTGATCCAGATGGTGATCAGCGCTGTGGCAATGCCGATGATCCTCCATTTTGGAAACGGATCTGCTTCTTCGAGCAGAGGATATTTCATGGCGGCGCTTGTATTCTCAATCGTATGTGTTCCGTGTTTCTGGGTATGTTTTGCATCTTCCAAAGAGATCATCGGAAGAAAGGCGGACGCAAAGAAAGAGACGATCGGCGGTACGATGAAGAACCTTGCGGCTTCATTCAAATACACATTTAAAAACCGTGACGCTGTATTTTTGATGCTGGCGATGTTCACATTCTTAACAGGTTTGTTCGGAAGAATCGGTATCATGGCATATTACTTCATTTACATCATGGGCGATCCGCTTTTGATCGCCGGATTTGCAACCGCAATGTCTTTTGGTATGCTTGTTGTAAACTTCTACGCACCGCTTCTTCTGAACCGGATGAGCAAAAAATATGTGGGAGCTATGGGATGTGTCGCACAGGCTCTGTGCTGTGTATTCTTCTATGTGATCGGTCAGAATCATCTGACCAATCTGGTTGTGATCTCCGGCTTCCTGTATGGCGTAACAAATGTCGTATCGATCACATGCTTTACCTTGAGCGCTGAGATCATCGACGACAGCTGGCTGAAGACAGGTATCCGTTCCGACGGTGTGATCGCTTCCTGTATTTCGTTCTCCACGAAGCTGGGAAATGCGATCGGAGGATCCATCGGTATCCTTGCACTCGGCGCGGTCGGATTTGTTGCAAATGCAACGGACTTGAGCGCAACTGTATTGACAAACATGAACAAAGTCATCAACTTTGCTCCGGCCGGATTTTTTGTAGTGGCGGCGCTTCTGTTCCTTTGCATCAGTATCACAAGAGCGAAAGCAAAAGAGAACGAGGAGAAACTGGCAGCGAAGATCGCGGCAGGGGAACTCAGCTAATATAAAAGGTAAGAATTTCAAAACTTCATAAAATACTTGCTTCGAGGGATCGCCGTGAGGGGCGGTCCCTTTTGAAAAAAGAGTTTGATAGTTTCAGGCAGGGAAAAAAGAAAGCTGTTCGGTAACAATTCGGAAAGGAGAGGCAGAATGATGGGCACATTCATTTCAACACAGGTAAGAACAAAACATGGAATTTTGGAGGGCGTGGACAGCGGAACGTATTTGGTGTTCAAGGGTGTACCTTATGCAAAACCTCCGGTAGGCGAACTACGTTTTCAGGCGCCGCAGGAACCGGAGTGCTGGGAGGGAGTCCGCAAAGCGGTGCGGCATTCTGTGAGAAAGGCGTGATCCTGGTTACCGTGGAATATCGTGTGAATGCGTTTGGTTTTCTGGCACATCCGTGGCTGACGGAAGAAAATGAAGATCATGTGTCCGGAAACTATGGAATCCTCGATCAGATCGCGGCGCTGCGCTGGGTGCATGAACATATCGCGGTATTCGGCGGCGACCCGGAAAATATCACGGTATTCGGACAATCTGCGGGAAGTATGAGCACTCAGGTGCTGGTGTCCACCGCGGAAACCGAGGGGCTGATCGCAAAAGCGGTCATGCAGAGCGGACTGTCCTGCAAAGAAGAGATTCTGGCGACGCCGACTTTGGAGGAAGAAGAGGAATACGGAAAATTATTTGTGGAACTGACCGGAGCGAAAAATCCGGAAGAGCTTCGCAGCCTTTCCGTGGAAGAGATACAGGAAGCCCGCCGGAAATTTGACGCGAAAATGTTGGAAACAGGGGACGGTCTTGTAATGGTGCCGAATGTGGACGGCAAACTGTTGAAACAAAGTGTAAAAGAGACATGGAAATGTGGAAAACTCCGGAAAATTCCGTATATGCTGGGAGTTGTGACCGACGATCTCGGAGCTGTGCCGGAAGAAGTGGCGAAAAAAGAAACCGGGATCCTGATGGAAGAATGTAAACGATGGGCAGATAGTTGTGAAAAATTGGGTACTCTGGTCTATCTGTATCATTTTGCACATGAGCTTCCGGGAGACGATTGGGGAGCGTTTCACTCGGCGGAACTCTGGTATATGTTCGGAACATACGGTCGCTGCTGGAGACCGATGGGAACGGAGGATCAGTGTTTGAGTGAGCAGATGGTGACCTACTGGACGAATTTTATGAAGACAGGAGATCCGGGATGCGCCGACGGGGAAAGATGGGAAGCGTATACGAGAGAAAATCCGGTTGTGAAGAGGTTTTAAAGAAGCGCCGCTTTGGAATGAAGATTCATTTGCAAAGCGGCGTTTTTCATGCAAAATGAAATATGGGACAAAAAGTTCGTTGTAAAAAGTGTAGGAAAAACACAAAAGATCGTTGTAAAAAATGTAAATACGGTCAAAAGTTCGTTGTATATTTTGGCGGGGCGGGATATAATCCTGTAAGAAATCACAAAAGAGGAGGAAGCGTCGGTGTACAAGGGGGAAAACGGTCGATGAAGAGCAAATCTAAGCCTCTTTGTTGTTACTTTCACTCCGTGTACGTCTCTGTACGCTGATTGAGGATAACGCTGAAAATCACCGAAATTACGCGGTTTGAGGCGTGTTTCCCCTTGTACATCGACGCTATCATTTACCATGAAAAAAGATACTATATTTTACAAAGAATTTTTTACGCTGTACATCGCGCTCGTACTGCAAAATGTCGTTACTCTGAGCGTCAATCTCGCGGACAATATCATGCTGGGTGCGTACAGCGAGACTTCGCTTGCCGGAGTTGCGGCGGCAAATCAGATCCAGTTTGTCTATCAGATGCTTTTGGGCGCATTTGGCGAGGGCATGGTCATTCTCGGAAGTCAGTATTGGGGGAAACGGCAGACCGAACCGATGAAGAAGATTGCGGCGATGATGATGCAGCATGGGCTGGCAGTGATGGCAGTCCTGTTTTGCGTGATCAGCCTGTTCCCGAAATGGGCGATCGGGCTGTTCACAACGGATGCGGCGATCATTTCCGAGGGAGCGGAGTATCTCGGGATCATTCGGTTTACCTATTTGTTCTTTGCGGTCACACAGCTGCTTTTGGCAGTTCTTCGAAGTATGCAGGTGGTGAAGATCGCGCTGTATCTGTCGGCGATGGCGTTCTTTGTAAACTGTGGAATTAATTATACATTGATTTTCGGACACTTCGGCGCGCCGGAACTGGGAACGGCGGGAGCGGCGGTCGGAACTCTGATAGCGCGGATCCTGGAAACGACGGTGCTGATCCTTTATATTGTAAAGACGGAAAAGAATCTCTGCATGAAAGTAAAAGATTTCTTCCGGTTTGACAGACAGCTTTGGAAAGACTATATCAAAGTGACGGCGCCGATCTTATTTACAAACGGACTTTGGGGTGTGAACACTGCGATGCAGACGGCGATCCTCGGACATATGACGGCAGCGGCGATCGCTGCCAATTCTGCGGCGTCGAATCTGTTCCTCCTTGTCAAATCTACCGCGGTCGGCGCATCTTCTGCGGCAGGGGTGCTGATCGGAAAGGCGATCGGATATGGCGATATGGATCGGGTAAAATGTTACGCGAGACGGCTGCAGAAGCTGTTCTTAGGAATCGGCATCTGCTCGGGGATCCTGCTGTTCTTCCTGCGGATCCCGGTTCTGTCACTTTACGATCTGCAGCCGGAGACAAAAGCGATGGCAAATACGTTTCTGATCATTTTGAGCGTGGTGGACGTCGGTATGTCATACCAGATGCCGACCAACACCGGGATCATCCGCGGTGGAGGCGATACGATGTTTGTCGTGAAGATGGATCTGATCAGTATATGGCTGATCGTGCTGCCGCTTTCTTTCTTTATGGCGTTTGTTGTGAAAGCGTCTCCGGCGGTCGTTGTCTGCTGTCTGAATGCGGATCAATTGTTCAAATGCGTTCCGGCATTTTTGCGGTGTAATTCGTGGAAGTGGATCCATCGGCTGACGAGGGAGCTTGACGATGGAGAAAGTGAAAAGTGGAAATCCTAAATAATTGCCGATTTGTCTCGTTTTACCTGCTTTTCCGATACTTCTCCGGCGTCATCCCGACTTCTTTTTTAAAAATCTTTCCGAAATAGCTGGGGCTTTCAAATCCGCACATTTTTCCGATCTCGAGGACTTTCTTTTCCGGATGCAGCGTGAGCAGGTGGCGGGCATGACCGATGCGGATCTCGGTCAGATACTGCATGATCGTAAGACCCATCTCCTTTTTGAATTGCGCGCACATGTAATCCGGCGAAAGATTGACGATCCGCGCCAATTCTTCCAGCGTGACCGGGGAAGCAAAATGACGTTCCAGATAGGATGTCAATGTGTCGGTCAGCTCATTTTCCACGGCGTTTCCGGCGGCGCGGCTTCGTGTGATGCTGTTGGAAATGTCCAGCAGGAAGCTGTAACATTCTTTGGAAAAATCAACGGCGTTCCGACAGCCATGGGTGTTATAGAGGGAAGCGAGGGTTTCGATATGGTGCACAAACAGATCCCCGTCGGTGAACTGGTAAGCGCCGGATGCGTGCATTTGAAGCGTCTTTAACAGCTCTCCGCAGAGAGAACCGTCAAATCCGAAGATATGCAGCGTCCAGTCGGCGGTTACCGCCTGATAGGAATGGGGATCATTTGGACAGATCAGAAAACCCTGTTCCGGCCGGATCAGAAAACGCTGGCGGTTCAGGATCAGTTCTCCCTGTCCTTTGATACAATAAAACCATTGAAAATAAGGTACGCCGTCGGGACGTTTGACCGGAGGCTGTAAGTGGCTGACTCCGAAAAGCCGCAGACCGACCGGCAGCGATTCTGTCAGATCAGTGGAGTGAAACGGGTAAATCATAGGCAGTTTCTCCTTTGCAAATCAATTTCAAATCAATTCAGAACAATCGAAATCCAATCTAATATTCAGACAAAATTCCATTAGGCGAGCATTCCGAGATAATTCATGATCATCAGGGAAAGATTGAGGTTCATAAATTCTTCGCCGTCCGAGAGACTGCATCCGGTGATCTCGCGGATCTTTCCGAGCCGGTAGAGCAGCGTGTTCTTATGGATATGCAGGTTTTCCGCGACGAGTGAAGATTGTCCCGGATGGATCAGATACTCCCGCAGTGTCGAGATCAGTTCGGTCTCCCGCTTCTGGTCATAGAGATAGAGCTTCATCAGTCCGGGATGGATCAGGAAGCGGATCTCGGTATCTTCTTTTTCAAACGTCTCCAGCATACGGTAGACATAATAGTCGCTGTAATAACAGATCGCGTCCGGAACATTGAGCCGGTTGGCGATGCGAACGGAATCCACAGCCTGACGGTAAAAACGGGCGGTATCTTCGAGATACTGGAAAAAGTTGCTGATCCCGGCTTTTAAATGGTTCGCTGAGAGATACTCGTCGAGCCGGGCGATCTCATATTTGTTCAGATTCTGATCCAGATCCTGACTGATCAAAAGGACGATCGTCTCCTCATAGATGACATAAATACTTTCCGGCAGGATCTGCTTGACCCGCTCCAAAATGATTTCCTGGCGCAGGTTGGAAAGACCGACTCCGGCGGGCGGGATCGCGATGATGTAAAAGGTCTCTTTTAAGTGCACGCCGAGATCTTCCAGACGCTGGCGGATGTTGCTGACATTGGAATTCCGGAGCAGATCGGCGAGAAAATAAGAGTACATCATTCCTTTGTTGCGCGTGTAGGCGGAATCTTTCTGCAGTTCCAGAGAGACCAGATTGGAAAAGCGGTGAAAGAAGTCCGGATCATACTCATGAAATTGCTGCTCTGATTCCAGCATCATAATGTGTGCGACTTCGATCCCCTGTATTTTGACGGCGTCTACGAGCATTCCTTTGCCTACCAGATCGTTGACGTAGTAATAAGCCGTGCCGGATCGCCGGACTTTCTCGTCCAGACGGTTGGCGCGGATCGATGCGATCCCTGAGGCGCTGATGTAGCCGCTCCGGCTCTCTTCCCGGAAAAATTCACTGTCCGGAATCAGTCCCTCCGGCATCGCAAGATATTTGTTCTGCAGATCCACGACGTAGATCGGGTTTCCGAAAATGTGGGTGGCAGTATCGATGAGATATTGCAGTCCGTTTCCGGAAAAAACAGCGTTGACGAGCAGATGCATGCCGACGGTGATCTGCTGCAATTCCGTCAGGTGTTCCATGGTCAGATTAAATAACCGCTCACAGGAAATGTCATTTCCAAAGTATACAACGGTAAATGCGCTGTTTTCATATGCGGAAAAATCAATGGCGTCACCGCAGCAGAACACGGCGAAATCTTCCGGCATAGACGGATCGGGAAGTGAATCCGGATCGGTCAGATAGAGTGTGGATGGTTCAAAGGCGGACTGTTTCTGTTCCAACATGCGCACACAGAGCAGATCCCGGGACTGATCCGGGCATCCGAAGCACTGCGGGGCGCATTTATTTTCTCTTAATTTATCTAATAAAAGATGTAATTCCATAGCAATCTCCTATATTGTGCAGACACACAAAAAAATAAAAAACAACGGGTTGTTTCTCGGACAATAAACCAATGATTCCGGCGCTTATATTATATATAATGAGCGTACAAAGGTAAAGTACAAAAAGAAAGGATGAAAAAAATGAATCGTACAACATTAGGCAAGTATCAGAGAAGCGTTTCCATCATTGGCGTCGGCTGTACTCCGTTTATGTATACAGTGGACAATCCGGAGACGAACGGTCTGACAGAGGGAGAATTGTTCGGATATGCCGCGCTCAAAGCGATGGAAGATGCAGGAGTCAATCCGCAGGATGTGGATTTTTATTTCCATGGACAGGCAAGTCCGCTGAACGGATCAAACTACCTGACTCCGAACATCCAGATCGGAAACTGGTTCGGTATGAAAGGAAAAGGATCGATCCACCACTCCGAAGCATGCTGTACCGGATATCTGGCGATCGAGCAGGCAGTCAATGCAGTCGCTTCCGGAAAATATAACTGCGTCCTGACCGGATGTGTGGAGTTCGGCGACAGCATCCCGGCTCCGGCAACAAGTGTGGAGGCTCCGAAGCACCCATATAAGCGCGAAAAGATGACAATGGATAAATTCCTTGCAACAACATCCTGGCTTTATGACCGTGCTTATGCAAGAAGTCTGATGGCTCCGATGGAACTGATCTACGATGATGCGGCAGAAGACTATGTGCGTACCCGCGGGATCACAGCGCAGGAGATGGACGATACATTGAACTGGATGGCGATCAACAACCGCCGTAACGCGGCAAAGAATCCGCTGGCGCTGGAGCGTACGGAATTTGCGGATATTGCAAAAGAAAAAGGATTCGACAATGTGATGGATTACATGAGATCCCCGTACAACCCGAAGATGGGAGACTTTCTTCGTATGGAGGGCGTAGAGCGTAAATGTGACGGAGCGGCAGCTGCGATCGTATGCGCAACCGAGATGATCCCGGAGATCGCAAAGAATTTAAAACACAGACCGATCGAAGTTCTGGGAGTCGGAAGCGCGGCATGCGAGTCCACAACTCCTCATTTTGAACTGCGTGCGACAGAAGAAGCAGTCCGTCAGGTCTATGAGATGACAGGCGTACAGCCGGAAGAACTGGATCTGTTCTTTGCAAATGACTTCATCATCACCTCACACCTCTGTGCGGCTGAGATCGCAGGATATCTTCCGTACGGAGAGGGATGGAAATATATCTGCGAGGGACGTACCGCATACGACGGAGATAAACCGATTAACACAAACGGAGGAAGAACTTCGTTTGGTCACGCGCATGCGGCGTCCGGTATGGCAGACGTATACGAGGCATGTATGCAGATGCGCGGCGAATGCGGCGAACGTCAGGTGAAAAAACTGCCGAAGACAACGATGCTTCGAGGATACGGCGGTGCGCAGAACGTAGCGGCGGTACTTCTTCGGACGATTGAGGAATAGGAGGACGAATACGATGAGCGTTAAATTGGAAAAAGTAGTAGAAAAATTTTACGAAGGTCTGGAAGAAGGAAAATTCCTCGGACGTAAATGTAAAGAGTGCGGAGCGGTAGAATTTCCTCCGGTTTATGCATGCAACACTTGCGGATGCATGGATATGGAATGGGTCGAGATCAGCGGAAAAGCTGTGATGAAATCGATCGTTATGCCGGCTGCATTGTCCTCCAAACCGGAATACAGCCAGATGGGACCGATCGCATACGGAGAAGTTGAGATAGAAGAGGGCGCAAGTTTCAATGCGGTCGTCAAAGGGATCAACAAGAAAAAAAGAAAAGAACTGCTGGAGAAACTTCCGGTTCCGGTACACGCAGAAATCTTCCAGAGAGACGGATACAAAACCGTTGTGTTCGCGCTGGACGAGGAATAAAAAGAAAAAGGAGATTTATCATGGATAGAAAAGAATTAGAAACAAAGATCATTGAACTGGTAGCGATGTCTTACAACAAAGACGCAAGCGAACTGAGCGTAGACACAAAGATCAAAGAAGAATTGGGCGGAGCATCCCTTTTGATGGTAGGACTTGTTTCCGAGATCGAAAATGAACTGGACGTTCTGATCCAGCTTCAGGTAGCAGCGGCATGCGCAACGATCGGCGAACTGGTGGACAAAGTTGAGGAGCAGATGTAAATGAGTATTTTAGATCAGATTTACGAGAAAGCGAAGCAAAATCCGCAGCGCGTCGCATTTCCGGAAGCGGAAAATGAGAAGATGATGCAGGCGGCTTACGAGACCGGAAAAGACGGTTATATCATTCCGATCCTCGTCGGAGATGCGCAGAAGCTACAGGCTTTGAGTGAGGAACGTGGATATGACAGTTCGGTATTTTGTTTTGTCGACATTCAGGAAGAAGAGTATAAGAACAAACTGATCGGCATGTATGTAGCGCAGCCGGGCAGATTTTTGAAAGAAAAAGCACTCGCACGCCGGATGCAGGATCCGCTTTACTATGCGATGGTCATGCAGGCAGTGGAAGAAGCGGAGGTTACGTTTGCCGGAATCGACAATACGACGGGCGACGTACTTTTGGCAGGACAGATGATCATCGGAATGCAGCCGGGGATCAGCACGATCTCCAGTATCGGACTCTGCGATATTCCGGGATTTGAGGGCAGCGAGGGAAGTCTTCTGGCAGTGGGAGACAGCGCGGTATGTACCAATCCGAATGCAGAGCAGCTTGCAAGCATTGCGATCTCCGCATGCGACACGGTAAAAGCTCTGCTCGACTGGGAGCCGCGGTGCGCGATGGTAAGTTATTCCACACTTGGAAGCGGTCAGGGAGAACTGATCGACAAAGTTGTGGAGGCGGTGAAGATTGCCAGAGAACAGCGCCCGGATCTCGCAATCGACGGAGAATTTCAGTTCGACGCGGCGATCTCTCCGGCTGTTGCGGCAAAGAAAGTCGGACGTGAGAGCAAAGTGGCAGGAAAAGCCAACGTTGTGATCTGGCCGGATCTGAATGTAGGAAATGTGGCAGTCAAACTGATCCAGCAGTTCGGACACGCCAACGCGTACGGTCCGATGCTTCAGGGATTCAACAAAGTGGTATGTGACTGTTCCAGAGGGGCTCCGGTTTCCGAGATCAAAGGAAATATCGTGATCAGCGCAGTCCGCGCAGCGGGAATGCGGTAAGAAAAGAGGGAAATACAAGATGAAGAAATATAAAGTATTGGCGCTCAATCCGGGATCTACATCGACGAAGATCGCGTTGTTTGACGGAGAAGAGTGTCTGTTTTCAAAAAATGTCTCCCATGATGCGGGAGAACTGGAGAAGTTCGCTACATTGAGCGAACAGCTTCCATACCGTCGGGATATGATCCTGTCTCTGTTAAAAGAGGCAAATGTATCTCTGGAAGACGTGGACGTGTTTGTAGGACGCGGAGGCGGACTTGTAGCAATGGAGGGCGGCACATACGAAGTGACGGATCTGATGCTGGAACATGCGAAGAACTGTGCCAACGGCGTCATCCATCCGGCAAGCCTTGGACCGCAGCTTGCCCGTGAATTTGCAGAACAGTACGGCGCAAAGGCAATGGTTGTCAATCCGCCGGACGTGGATGAACTGCAGGATCTTGCGAGAATGACCGGTATCAAAGGCGTGAACCGCGTCATCCATCTGCATGCGCTGAACTTAAAAGAGACAGCGATCCGTCACAGTAAAAATGTGATGAACAAGAAATATGAAGAATGTAATTATGTAGTCTGCCATATCGGAGGCGGAATCTCTGTTTCCGCGCACCGTCAGGGAAAAATGGTAGACGGTTACGACATCGTAGGCGGCGAGGGACCGATGGCTCCGACACGCTGCGGAAGCGTTTCCGTGGCAGATCTGCTTCAATATATGAAGAAAGAGAATCTGGAGATCGCGGATGTGAAGAAACTCTGTACGAGAACCGGCGGATTTGTAAGCCATACCGGAATTTCCGACGCGCTGGAACTGACAAAGCGCGCGCAGGCAGGCGATAAGTATGCGGAAATGCTCTGGAACACGATGATCTACCAGATCGAGAAATGTATCGGTTCCATGGCTGCGGTGCTCCACGGAAAGGTAGACGGAATCCTGCTCGGAGGCGGAATGGTCTATAATGAAGATCTGGTCCGCCAGATCACGGAAAGCTGTTCTTTCATCGCTCCGGTTTACGCATATCCGGGTGAATTTGAGATGGAAGCGATGGCGGCAGGCGCGATCCGCGTGCTGAACGGGGAAGAAGAAGTCAAAGAATATACAGGCAAACTTGTATGGGACGGATTCCCGTGGCAGGAGTAAGCGCATGGATGAAAAAAAGAGAAAACGGGTCAATATGCTGACGCTGGCATTTGGAATCGCATTTATGCCTCCGATCTGGGCGGTGCTTTCCCCATATCTCGGTGTGAGCACCGGAGCGGTGGCGCTGATCTGCGCGGGGCTTTATGTGGCAAACGGAAATAAGCGGAAAGATGCGCTGAAGATCGCGGTCGGATTTCTCTGTGGAGATCTCTGGGCAGTGCTTGCAGTCTGGATCATGGAAACACTTCCGTTTCATCCGAATGTGGAATTGTACGGTACGTTGTTTGTGCTTGGCGGACTGGCAGTTCTGATCGGGGAGAGCCTGCCGAAGTGGATCTTTGTACCGTCCTGGCTCTGCGGCTGGGCGATCGGTCTTACGATCATGGGACCGCTTCCGGTTGCGGAACTTGGTTCTCTGCCGATCCAGATCGGCGTGGCGATGATCGCCGGCGTCGTATATGTGGGGATCGGAGTGGACGCGCTCCAGAAATGGCTTGTGAGAAAGATTCTTCCGGAGTCAAGATAACGAGATTGTTATATAAATATAATAATCTTTAGATTGAAGAACGGCGGGATTGTCTTATAATAAAGATATAGCGGTGGACAAGAGAGTGGGAAAACTGCTCCTTGTCCTTTTTTTGTACAGGCGATGAGCCAAAGTCCGGACTTGCCCGAGACCTTGGCGACTGCTTACAATCCCGGAATGTGCCTTTTGGCACTTCCGGTGATTGATACCGCGAAGACAAAGGGACAGGAGGCAGCAGGTTATGAAACTGAGTGCAGAGCAAAAAGAGCGGGTGGAAGAACTGCTCGCGCAGATGACATTGGAGGAGAAGATCGGACAGATGAATCTGGAATCCCCGTCCATCGTCGGCGGATTCGACGTGCCGTTTGAAGAATTGATCGAGATGATGACGGACGGTAGATTGTCCAAAGAAGAATTTCAGAAGATCATGTCCACCGCACAGCGTGATTATCATGAAGATGATATCCGCGCCGGAATGGTCGGGGCGATGATGGCGGATGATCCGCGGAAAAATAATGAGCTGCAGAAGATCGCAGTGGAGGAGAGCAGACTGGGGATCCCGATGCTGACCGGATTTGATGTGATCCACGGACTGCGCACCGTGTATCCGATCGCGATCGCGGAAGCAGGAACATTCGACCCGGAGCTGTTTGAGCGGACGGCACATCTGGCGGCGCGTGAGTCGAGAGCCCATGGGATCAACTGGAATTTTGCGCCGATGATCGATGTGGCGAGAGATTCCAGATGGGGACGTGTATCGGAGGGACCGGGAGAAGATCCGTATCTCGGAAGTACATTTGCCCGTGCAAAAATCCGGGGACTCCAGAGCGATACATCGGATACGGCTGATTATGTGGCGGCATGTCTGAAACATTATGTGGCATACGGCGCATGTGAATCGGGGCGGGATTACAATACGACGAGCATGTCGGTTTCCCAGCTTCACAATGTTTATCTTCCGACGTTCAAAGCGGCGGTGGAAGAGGGCGCGGCGACGGCAATGGCGGCGTTCAATGATTTAAACGGCGTTCCGTGTACCGTCAATCCTTATACACTCCGGACGATTTTAAAAGATCTGTACGGACTGCCGGGATTTGTAGTCAGCGACGCCAACGGGATCAAAGAATGTGTGGCGCATGGCATTGCGGAAGATGAAAAAGATGCAGGATGTCAGGCGGTTAATGCGGGACTGGATATGGATATGGGAACGCATATTTACAAAGATCATCTGAAACAGGCGGTGGAAGACGGACGGGTTTCCATGGACGTGCTCGACGACGCTGTCCGCCGGATCCTTTCCGTGAAAATGTGGCTCGGCTTGTTTGAGAATCCGTATGTGCCGGAAGATGTGATCAGGCTGTATGAGCAGAGCGGACTTCCGGAAGCGGACGTGCAGACCGCGCGTGAAGCGGCGGAAAAGTCGATCGTTCTCTTAAAAAATGAAAACGGGATCCTGCCTCTTTCCAGAGGGCAGAAGATCAGTCTTGTCGGAACGCTTGCGGCAGATGCGAAAGAAGTCTGCGGTCTGCGGCGCATGGGCGATGAGCTGGAAAGAGGAAGACTGTGTGTCGATCCTGGACGGGCTGAAAAAGAGCGGTGCAGACCTCGCTTATTATCCGTGCGGAGGACCGGAGGGGGAACTGAATGAGGAAGAGATCCGCCGGGCGTGCGCGGACAGCGACGTGATCGTGGCAGTGGTCGGAGAGCTTTGCAGCATGAGCGGAGAGGCATCCTCGAAAGCGGACATTACGTTGCCGGGAAAACAGCGGGAACTTCTGGAAAAACTGCTGGCGTCGGGAAAACCGGTCGTAACGGTTCTGATGAACGGACGTCCGCTGGCGCTTGGATGGGAGGCGGAACATCTGCCGGTTATCGTGGAGGCATGGCATCTTGGGATCGAAATGGGAAATGCGGTCGCAAACGTATTATTCGGCGACGTCAATCCGAGCGGAAAACTGGCGTCTTCGTTCCCGTCTGTGAGCGGACAGTGTCCGATGTATTACAATCATCCGAGTACCGGACGTCCGGGAAGCAACAGTAAATTTACTTCCCGATATCTGGACGCGCCGCATGAAGCGCTGTACCCGTTCGGCCATGGATTGAGCTATACGACATTTGCATATGAGGAGCTTCATGTGGAAGAACAAAGCGACTGCCTGCATGTCAACGTGTCTGTGAAAAATACGGGAGACCATACCGGAACGGAAACGGTGCAGCTTTACATGCAGGATGTGACGGCAAGTCTGGTGCGTCCGGTCAAAGAACTGCGCGGCTTTGCAAAGGTTGAACTGCAGCCGGGAGAAGAGAAACGCGTGGAACTGACGCTGAAAAAAGCAGAAATGGGATTTTACGACAATCAGGGACAGTATGTAAAAGAAGACGGATTGTTCCGAATCTATGTCGGCGGCAATTCCAGAGACTGTCTGTGTGAAGAGATCAGAGTGAAATTTTAAGGTGGGACTTACAATCAGGCTGTGCGGATATCCGTACAGCCTGATCGACTTTATAAGACTTTACTGAACTGAATGAGAGGGGGATTTGCGAAATGTTTCCGGAGTCACCCCTGTTTCGCGTTTGAACATTTTTCCGAAATAACTGGGACTCTGAAAACCGCAGGTGTGCGCAATATCCAGTATCTTCATGTCGGGATGGGTGAGGAGCAATGCTCTGGCACGGCTTACGCGGATGCCGAGGATGAAATGGGACAATGTCTGCTGCATCGTCTGTTTGAACAGGGCACAGAGATATTCCCGGGAAAGCCCGGCATGCGCGGCGAGTTCATCTAAGGATAAATCTTCGGCATAATGTTCCTCAATATAGGAGATCACCGACGTGATCCGTTCATTTGTGTTTTTTTGCGCGCTCGGATAAATCCGCGAGACAGACGGGCAGAGATCGAGCAGAAAACCGTAACATTCTCTGGAAAATTCAAGCGAATCGTTTTTTGTATGATCGGAAATACTGCGGTCGTGTATCAGGCAGATCGTCCGGAGATGGCGTTCGAAGATTTCCGGAATCGACAAATGATAGACGCCGGTTTCGTACATTTGCAGTGCGTGAAGAATTTCCCTGCAAGCTGATCCTCCGAATCCGATGAAATGCACCGTCCAGTCATCGGAAACTGCCTGATAGACATGCGGAATCTCCGGATAAATGAGAAGCCCCTGCCCTTGAGAAATGATAGAACGCTGTCCGTTTACAATAAATTCCCCTTGTCCTTTGACACAGTAAAACCATTGGAAGAACGGCATGCCACCGGGGCGGACGATCGGTTCCTGGTGATGGTCGACTCCGATCAGTTCCAGCTGCAGTGGGAGCGGGCGGTTCGGATTTTGGATATGGAACATCATAGTGTAAGACCTCCTTAGCGTCGGTGTACAAGGAATGTTTTCCCCCTTGTACACTGATGCTAATATTATTATATAAATATTATGATATTAAGATTGTGATCGGATGTCAAGAATCCTTATAATAAAGGCAGAAACGGAATATAAACCAAAAAGGAAAACAAACCAAAAGGAGACAAACAGAAAACAGATTAAGGAGGATGTTCTGATGGGTGAAACAACAGAAAAATACCCGATTCCGGAGATCCGGAAAGACGGTCGGATCTCCACGTTATATGTGAAAGGGGAACCGTTCTTCGCATTGAGCGGAGAAATCCACAATTCCAGTGCGAGCAGTCTGGATTATATGGAAGAACATGTGTGGAAACAAGTGGAAGATATGCATTTGAATTCTCTGATCGTACCGCTTTACTGGGAGTCGATCGAGCCGGAAGAGGGACAGTATGATTTCACACTTCCGGACGGACTGATCCGGCAGGCAAGAAAACATAAGATGCATCTGATCTTTCTATGGTTCGGGCTTTGGAAAAATGCAGAATCATTTTATGTGCCGGGCTGGATGAAGCAGGATTCGGAAAAATACTGGCGCGTGCAGACGGCTCTGGGCGAGACGATCAATACGATCTCACCGCTCTGCCGGGACGCGGTCGAAAAGGATGCGAAAGCATTTGCGGCGGTGATGGCGCACATCCGGGAAGTTGATGCGGACGAATCCACCGTGATCGTCATGCAGGTGGAAAATGAGATCGGACTTTTGAATACGGCGTGCGATTACAGCCCGAGGGCAAGGGAAGTACTTGCAGAGGAAATCCCGGAGGAAATGACGAAGCTTTACGGCGCGCGGGGGGACTGGAAATCTGCGTTCGGCGACGATGCGGAAGAATATTTTATGGCATATCATTTTGCGAAAGCGGTGGAGCAGATCACAGATGCCGGGCGGAAAGAATATCCGCTTCCATGCTATGCGAATGCGTGGCTCAGGCAATATCCGTGGTATGCGGGATCTTATCCGTCAGGCGGTCCGGTCTGTGAAGTACATAAGATCTGGAAGATGGCGGCCCCGTCGCTGTTTACGCTGGCGCCGGATATTTATGTGCCGTATGTTGCAAATGCGATGGATGAATATAGTTATGAGGGCAATCCGCTGTTTGTGCCGGAAGTCCGAAAAGACGCGGTGACGGCATCTTACGCGCTGTATGCCTTTGGAAAACACAATGCGATCTGCTATTCGCCATTTGGGATCGAGGATCTTGCGCTGCCGCCGGAAGCGATCGACCGTCCGCCGATGGAAGTGATGGCGGCGCTCAATATCGATCCGTCTGCATTTGAGATTCGGGGGAGTAAAGAATATCTCGGAAGAGTCTATCAGTTGATCGATGAGATGAAACCACTTTATATGAAATACCGCGGAAGCGAGCATCTGAAAGCGTATGTGCGGAAATCCGATACAGATTTCGGAATCTATTTCCGGTTTAAAAATTATGATGTATCGGTGGCATATGCACCGAAGATGCCGGAGAAACCGCTGGCAGCAGGAATGATCTATGAACTCTCAGAAGATCAGTTTCTGATCGTCGGTATGAGAAGTACATTTACATTCCGTGCAAAGGAAAGTGACGGAAAGAAAGTGAATTATGTCAAAGTACAGGAGGGCGAGATCAAAAACGGCGAGTGGCTGCCGGGAAGGATCTTGAACGGAGATGAGCAGATGAGCCTGAAATGCGGAGATATGGCAGAATGTCTGTATGTGGAGTTATATAAATATTGATATTGGGATATGAAAAACAGTGAGGTCAAAATCAGAGGTGTAATTTTGACCTCATGTTTTTATGGTAAAAAGAAAAATGGAAAGACAGGTCATTTTTGAGCGAGGAAAGACGGCAAAAAAAGGGAAGCCGTCGGAGGGAGGCTGATTTATACTTAAATACATAAACGATGTCAGGGTCGGTGATCATCGACGCCAAGGTCAAAATGAAGAGAGAAAGGGATAAAACAATGAAGATTTTAGGTTTATCATTTGGAAAGAAAAATGCAAACTGCGACATTCTCACGAAAGAAGCGCTGTACGGAGCACGCGAGGCGTATCCGGACGCAGAGATCAAATTTATCAACACACAGCGATTGAATATCGGACGCTGTATCGGATGCGGAGCATGTTCGACAGCTCTGGAAAAAGGAAAAAACAACAACTGTATCATCAAAGACGATTTCCAGATGCTTGAAAATGAAGTTCGCGCGGCAGATGCGATCATCCTTGCTGCTCCGGTTTATGTGCTTCAGCCGGTAGGACAGTTCAAAGACTTTGTAGACCGTTTCTCCTGCCGTCATGATGTATCCGCGATCAACTGGGTGCTGGACAAGAGAAGAAGCGGAGAAATGCCGGGAAATCCGGATGAATTTCCGCAGGAGCGCTTAAAGAGACGTACGGTATCTTACATTTCCGTAGGAGGCGCAAGCACAGAAAACTGGACGTCCATGGGAACCGCATCTCTGCATCTGTTCGGATTCCCGGCGATGATGCAGGTCGTTGCAAACTATAACGCTTACAGCATGGGAACCGTAGCAAATCCATATCTGGACGACGAACTGATCGAACGCATGCACGAGATCGGAAAACGTACCGCAGCCGCATTTGAGATGAATCCGGAAGATGTAGAATTCTATGCGCCGCAAGGAAACGGAACATGTCCGGTCTGCCATCAGGATCTTCTGACAGTGAATGGAACAACAACAGTAGAATGTCCGATCTGCGGAATCGAAGGAAAGATTGCGATCAACGGAGACAAGCTGGAAGTAACATTTTCTGAGGAACAGCAGGCAAGAGCAAGAGGAACATTTAAAGGACTTCGCGAGCATACAATTGAGATTCAGGGATTTGGTGCTATCTGCGGACCGAAGATCATGGCAAACAAAGAATTGCTGGATGAAAAGATGGATCGCATCAAAAATTTTGAGAAATATATCGAGGCATAATGATGGTATTGGTGATCACAGATAACAGAGTAAAAGACCGGGACGCCTATCTTCCGCTTGCAAAAGCATTCGCCGCGGACGGTGCAAACGATAAAGGATGTCATGAGATGAACGTATATGTGGATCCGGAAGTGGAGAACCGCGTCGTATTCGTATCGAAATGGGATGCAAAAGAAGATTTTCTTGCGCATGTGCAGGGAGAGTCCTTTGCAAAACATATCCCGGGAATGGCGCCGTATTATGAATCCGGAACGGATACGTTTCTGGAACTGGCGGAATAAGGAATCTAAGGTAGCACGTATATTAACAGAAAAACACCTGCCCAGACAGATGGTTTCAATTTCCTCTGTCCGGTCAGGTGTTTTTATCCTACCAGCTTACAAAGAATAAATTATTTCCTACATTAACGCCCGGTCGGTCGGTCGCACCGGCATAAAGGAAATAGTAACAGTCGGCAACGGAAGCAAGCCGCGCGCCGTTGATCGCGTCTTGGGCAACCTGATAGGACAAGGCGGTCGGTCCCTGCGCGAGAACGGTGTCCAGTCGTCCGCTCCAGGTCGGTTCAAACTGTCCCGGCGCATAGATCACTTCGGTGATCGTATTCGGGAACAGCGGGCTGTATACACGGTTCATGATCACGGTTGCCACGGCAAGCATGGAGTCATAATCCTGATAAGCTTCACACTGCAGGATCGCGGCAAACACGTCCAGTTCGCTGGATGAAACATTCGGAGTCCCTCCGCCTTGGATCACAGTGTCATCGCCGCCGGAATTGCCACCGCTCTCCGGAACGGATGGTTCTGCCGGAGGAGCCGTATCCGGTGCGGCGGTTCCGGAATTGTCGCTGCCGGAACTGTTATCGGAGTGATTTTCGTCCGGTTTGTCGGAATTTGGTTTATTGGAAGACCCATTATTCTGAGCCGCATTCTGCTTTTCGGCTTCCGCCGCGGCTTTCTGTGCGGCAAGCTGCGCTTCCTCTGCGCGGAGCTGGGTAAGCTGTGCGGAGAAAGAAGCAAGATCCGTGGAGGTGGCTGCGGCAGTTGCCTGCAGCGCTGCCTGGCGTCCCTCCAGTGTTGTCTGAAGTTCGGTCAGGGAAGTCTGCTGATCGATCAGCGTCGCTTCCTCCATGGCGATCTCTTCCTGAAGCGCCTGAAGTTCTTCCAACATTTCCCGGTCATAACTGCTGATATTCTGGATAAAATCTGCTTTGTTCAGAAAATCGGTCATCGTTTCCGCAGAGAAAAGCATTTCCAGAAGTGTTGCATTTCCGGTTTCGTACATATACTTGATACGGGTTTTCATATCTTCGTATTGTTTTGCTTCGTCTGCCTGTGCGGTTGCGAGCGCTTCCTGTGTACGGAGGATTTCTCCGTTGGTGATCTCTACCTGCATCTGAGTGGTGGTGATCTGATCGCTGATGCTGACCATTTCCTGATTGAGTCCGCTTAGCTGCGCCTGCAGTGCCGCTGTTTTGCTTTCCAGCGTAGCAATGTCTTCCGCATAGGTCGGAAGCGTAGGAAGTGCGGCTGTCAATGTACAAAGGGCAGCGGTTCCGGCGATAAAACTGCGCTTGAAATATGTGTTCATAGAGTCAGATTCCTTTCTTTTGTAGCGTGTCAGACGTTGTGTCCGACACTTTTTGGTATAAGCACCGTCCCGGTATCAGGAGAAACGTTCCTGTTATTTGGGAACGGCGGCATCGATTAAAAAGATTTGCTACGACATTATACTATAAATTGCGTTATTACGCAAATTTTGTTAAAATATATCGAAAACGTCGGTGTACAAAAGGGGATACAGGAGAGAAAGAGCGGATATGCATCTCTTTGCAAAACGACGTGAAAAAGATAGGAGAACAGACATATATAAGGAAAGGATTTATAGAAATGCGCAGGATAAAAATGATCGGTCTCGATCTCGACGGGACTTTATTGAATACGAAGAAAGAGTTGACGGAGTATACAAAAGAGATTCTCACGCGTGCGATCGAAAGCGGTGTGACGATACTGACCGCGACCGGAAGACCTTATACGGGGATCCCGGAAGAATTAAGAGAATTTCCGGGGATGCGCTACGCCCTGACATCCAACGGCGCGAGGATCATAGACCGGGAGAAAATGAAAGACACGGAGGAAAAGGGCGTGCTTACCGAACATCTGCTCCCGCTGGAGGATGCGAAAAAAGCATTGGAAATCCTCAGAAAATATGATACATTACAAGAGGTATATTTTGACGGACAGGGGTATGCGGAAGCAGACAAACTGGAGGAAGTCCAACGTTACCATCACAGTCCGCATATGCAGGAATATGTAAGAAAAAGCAGGATCTGTGTTTCCGAATTGGATGAGATCATAGCGCAGGAAAACCGGGCAATGGATAAAGTGCAGGGATTGTTTGCGGATATGAAAGAGCGGGAGCAGGCATGGCAGGAATTGAAGCAGTTTGACAGTCTTGAACTGGTCGGCTCGCTGAAATATAATATTGAGATCAATGCGGCAGGAGTCAACAAAGGAAAAGGGCTTCTGGAATTAGGCGAGATCCTCGGTATTTCAAGAGAGGAGATCATGGCGTTCGGAGACGGAGACAATGACATTGCGATGCTTCGGGAAGTCGGATTCGGCGTTGCGATGCAGAATGCGGACGAGGAAGTGAAAGCAGTCGCAGATTATGTGACAGGGAGCAACGATGAGGACGGTGTCGCAAAGGCGATCGCCCGGTTTGTGCTCGGGGAAACTGTGCAGTAAAGCACAGACAGTTGAAAAATAGGAGGAGAAGAATGTTAGAAGCGTTAAAAATAATTTTCTTGGGAATCGTGGAGGGCATCACGGAATGGCTTCCGATCAGCAGTACGGGACATCTGATCCTGGTGGAAGAGTTCGTTCATCTGGAATTAAGTGATGCATTTGTGGAAATGTTCAATGTCGTGATCCAGTTCGGCGCGATCTTGGCCGTGATCTTACTGTATTTCCACAAGTTGAATCCGTTCTCGCCGAAGAAAACGGAGAAGCAGAAATTGATGACCATTCAGCTTTGGGTCAAAGTAGTGATCGCAACGATCCCGGCTATGGTATTCGGATTATTGTTCGACGATTATGTGGATGAGCATTTTATGAACGCGTATGTGGTTGCGGCGATGCTGATCATCTATGGTATCTTATTTATCGTTGTGGAAAAGAAACATGAGGGCGTACCTCCGAAAGCGGCGAAGCTTTCTCAGCTGACGATCCCGATGATCCTTGCGATCGGAGGGTTTCAGGTGCTTGCGATGATCCCGGGAACTTCACGTTCCGGCGCGACGATCCTCGGTGGACTCCTGATCGGGGCATCCAGAAGCGTGGCGGCGGAATTTACATTCTTCCTTGCGATCCCGGTCATGTTCGGATGGAGCTTTTTGAAAATGCTGAAGTTCGGCTTTGCATTTACCGGGCAGGAATTTTTCATGCTGCTGCTCGGATGCGCGGTTTCATTCGGTGTATCGGTGTTCGCGATCAAATTCCTGATGAAATATATCAAAAACCATGACTTTAAAGTATTTGGATATTACCGGATCGTGCTTGGTGTGATCGTGCTTTTGTATTTTGGCGTTACCGCGTTGATGGCATAAGCGGCAGCGTAAATCGTGTAAGAAAAGTGAGTGCATATTCTTTTTATAAAAAAATGGAATATGCACTTGTTTTTTCGGAAAAAAGTGTTAGAATATAAAGATAGTGTGCATAAACATACAAATAATTATGAATAAATATGTGGAGGAATGAAAGATGAAAAAGAAAGTATTGAGCGTATTATTGGTTGCAGCCTGCGCATTTTCCATGGCAGCCTGCGGTTCAGACGGAAAGAGTGAAGATGGCGGAGACGCAGCAGAGAAAGAAATACTTGTCATGGCGACAAACGCAGAATTCCCGCCGTATGAATATCGTGAGGGAGAAGAGATCGTCGGTATCGATATCGACATTGCAAATGCGATCGGAGAAGAGCTTGGCGTGGAAGTAAAAGTGGAAGATATGGACTTTGATTCCGTGATCCCGGCGATTTCCAGCGGAAAAGCAGATTTCGGGGCAGCAGGTCTGACGATCACAGAAGAGCGTCTTGCAAACGTTGACTTTACAGATACTTACGCACATGCGACACAGGTGATCATCGTAACAGAGGACAGCGAGATTGCAGGACCGGACGATCTGGTTGGAAAATCCATCGGTGTCCAGCTTGGAACAACAGGTGATATTTATGCAGGAGATGTGGAAGATTCCACAGTAGAGCGTTACAAAAAAGGATTCGAGGCTGTTCAGGCATTGTCTCAGGGCAAGATCGATGCGGTCGTGATCGACAGCGAGCCGGCAAAAGAATTTGTTGCGGATGCAGAGGGTCTGAAGATCCTTGACGAAGCATTTACAGAAGAAGATTATGCGCTTGCCGTTGCAAAAGACAACGAAGAACTGACAAAGAAGCTGAACGAAGCGCTGGCAAACTTAAAAGAGTCCGGAAAACTTGACGAGATCATTGGAAAATACATTTCTGCAGACGCAGAATAATGAAAGAGGATATTGAGCATGTTACAATCATTTCAGGAGAGGTTTTATCTTAATTTTATAGAGGATGACCGTTGGAAATATCTTGTGAACGGTCTGAAAGTAACGCTGACGATCACATTTTTTGCATTGATCATCGGTGTGGTTCTCGGTTTCCTTGTAGCGATCGTTCGTTCGACCTATGATAAAACTGGCAAGCTGAAGATTCTGAATCTGATCTGCAAAGTGTATCTGACGGTGATCCGCGGAACTCCGGTTGTCGTCCAGCTTTTGATCATTTACTTTATCATCTTCGGAAGTGTGGACATCAACAAAACGCTCGTTGCCGTGATGGCGTTTGGATTTAACTCCGGAGCGTATGTGGCGGAGATCTTCCGTTCCGGTATCATGTCTATCGACGACGGACAGTTCGAGGCGGGACGAAGCCTTGGTTTTAACTATGCGCAGACGATGTTCTATATTATCATGCCGCAGGCGTTTAAAAATGTGCTTCCGGCGCTCGGAAACGAGTTTATCGTACTTTTAAAAGAGACGTCTGTTTCCGGTTACATCGCACTGGAAGATCTGACAAAGGGCGGAGACATTATCAGAAGCCGTACATACGATGCATTTATGCCGCTGATCGCTGTTGCGGTGATTTATCTTGTAATGGTTATGATCTTTACGAAACTTGTTAATATGCTGGAGAGGAGGCTGAGAAACAGTGATCACTAATGGTGATGTTTTGATCGAAGTAAAAGACGTGCACAAAGTATTCGGAAATTCACTGCACGCTTTGAATGGGGTCTCCGAAACGATCCGAAAGGGCGAAGTTGTCGTGATCGTCGGTCCGTCAGGATCCGGGAAATCGACGTTCTTACGTTCCCTGAACTTGTTGGAAGTTCCGTCAAGCGGAAGCATTTTCTTCGAGGGGACCGATATCACAAGCAAAGAAACAAACATCGATATGCATCGGCAGAAGATGGGCATGGTATTCCAGCATTTCAATCTGTTCCCGCATAAGACGATTCTGGAAAATATCACGCTTGCGCCGATCAAAGTTCTGAAAAAGAGCAAAGAGGAAGCGGAAGCGCGGGCAATGGAACTGTTGGAAAAAGTCGGACTTGCGGCAAAGGCAAACGCGTATCCGTCCCAGCTTTCCGGCGGACAGAAACAGCGGATCGCGATCGTGCGCGCACTGGCGATGGATCCGGAAGTGATGCTGTTCGATGAGCCGACTTCCGCGCTCGATCCGGAGATGGTCGGTGAGGTGCTGGAACTGATGAAAGAACTGGCGCGGGACGGCATGACGATGGTTGTCGTGACACACGAGATGGGATTTGCCAGAGAGGTGGCAACCCGCGTGATCTTTATGGAATCCGGAGAAGTCAGAGAGCAGGGAAGCCCGGAAGAATTTTTCGGAAACCCGAAAGACGAGCGACTGAAAGAATTTTTGTCGAAGATTTTGTAAACATTGCGGATCGGAAGCGGTCCTTTATATGGGAAAGGCAGTTCTCCAAAACGGAGGGCTGTCTTTTCGTTGCTATTACAATGGGGTAGAATGAATGCGATATGAACATATTTCAAAAGGCGTTTTTTTAGAGCGCCCGAACCGGTTTCTTGCTTATGCAGAGCTGGCTGGAAAGAAAGAGACGATCCATGTGAAGAACACCGGACGGTGCGCGGAACTACTGAAGCCCGGCGCTGTGATCTATGTACAGGAAAGTCAGAATACAAAGCGGAAGACGAAGTGGGATCTGATCTGCGTGGAAAAGGGCGACCGGCTTGTCAATATGGACTCCCAGATACCGAATCAGGTCGTCAGAGAATGGCTTGGCGAGGGACATTTGTTTCCGGATATCCGAAAGATCCGTCCGGAGACAACCTACGGAAATTCCCGGTTTGATCTGTATGTGGAAGCAGGTGGCGATCCGGAAAACGATTCCGAAAATGATCCGGAAAACGAAACGGCGCTTCGGAAGATTTTTATTGAGGTGAAAGGTGTGACGCTGGAAGAAAACGGCGTGACCCGGTTTCCGGATGCGCCAAGCGAGCGGGCGGTCAAACATTTGGAGGAGCTGAGCCGTGCGGTGAAAGAGGGATACGAAGCGTACGTTGTTTTTGTGATCCAGATGAAAGGCGTGCGCTATTTTACGCCGAATATAGATACACATCCGGAGTTTTGTCAGGCGTTAAAAGCGGCAAAAAAAGCGGGCGTTCATGTGTTGGCTTATGACTGTGTGGTGGAAAAAGACAGTATTCGGATGGACGAGGAGGTTCCGGTCGTTTTGGAAAGTCCGTTATTGAAAGAAGCAGTGGATCCGTTGGTTTGCTGGTATCGGGAAAATCATCGGGATCTGCCGTGGCGGAATCATCCGGACGCGTATCGGGTATGGGTTTCCGAGATCATGCTGCAGCAGACACGGGTGGAAGCGGTGAAGCCGTATTATGCGAGATTTTTGCAGGAACTGCCGGATGTGCAGGCGCTTGCGGAAGTGAAAGAAGACCGGCTGATGAAACTGTGGGAGGGACTTGGTTATTATAACCGGGTACGGAATATGCAGAAAGCGGCGCAGCAGATCGTCGATCTGTATGACGGCAGATTTCCGGAAACTTATGAGGAGATCCGGATGTTGTCCGGAATCGGAAACTACACAGCCGGGGCGATCTGTTCGTTTGCATACGGCATCCCGAAGCCGGCGGTGGACGGAAATGTGCTCCGGGTCGTTTCGAGACTTCTTGCAAGCGATGCGGATATTATGAAAGCAAGTGTCCGCGCCGAGATGGAGAATCGGATCGAAGAGGTAATCCCGCCGGATGCGGCATCGGATTTTAATCAGGGGCTGATCGAGCTGGGAGCGATCGTCTGTGTGCCGAACGGGGAGCCGAAATGTGATGTGTGTCCGCTTTCCCATCTCTGTAAGGCGAAAGCGCAGGGCATCCAGATGCAGCTTCCGGTTAAAAAGAAAGCCAAAGCGCGCAGGATCGAAAAGCGGACGGTACTTTTGTTCCGGGACAGTGAAACAGTGGCGATCCGGAAACGTCCGGCAAAAGGATTGCTGGCCGGTCTGTATGAACTGCCGAATTTGGACGGGCATCTTTCCTCTGAAGAGGTGATCGCGTACAGCGCGTCCATCGGGCTGATGCCGGTGCGTATCAAAAAAATGGGGACGGCGAAGCATATTTTCAGTCATGTGGAATGGCATATGACCGGATATGAGGTTGTCGTAGACGAATTGGAAAAAAACTGCAGTGAAGAAATGATTTTTGCAGCAAAAGATGAGATCCAAAAGAAATATTCGATTCCGTCGGCATTCGAGGCATATTTGTCGAGAGAAAAGGAGAGAAAGCATGAGTGAGCAGACAGAGCTGTCGAAACAGCAGAAGAAATCAAAAGAAACAAAGGCGCGAATTTTCCGGGCAGCAAAACAGATCCTGCAGAAGAAAGGATATGAAGAACTGTCGATCAAAAATATCTGCGAGGAAGCGGGAGTTTCCAACGGAAGTTTTTATCATCATTTCAAGACGAAAGACGATCTTCTTTCTTATTATATAGAAGAACAGCCGAGTATCAATCCGGATCTGCTCGATCTTCCGGATAATTCGGAGGAGGTCAAGATCGCGATCATCCGCGTATATTTGAATTATGTGGAATATTGCCGGGAACTGGGCGTTGAATTTATGGCAGGATATTACAATCCGAAAAATCAGGCGCTGAATCCGGTGATCCGGACGGAGCGTCCGTATCCGATCGTGACCGTGCAGACTTATGTGGAAAAAGCGATCGAGGCGGGGGTTGCCCGGCTGAATGTAGCGATCGAAGAGTTCACGACCGATATCCGGATGATTGTTATCGGAAATGTATTTGAGTGGTGTCTGCATCAGGGAGAGACAGATTTTGAGGGGAATATGCGCCGGTCTCTCGGAAAATATCTGGACAGTACCGTTGTGTCGCCCAAGTGACAGAAAAAGAAGTCCGGAGGCAAGACAAAAGAGGAGACGGAGAAGAGAGGTAGAATGTGAAGTACCAGTTTATTGTGAACCCGAAAGCGCGTTCCGGGAGAGGTGCGCGTGTCTGGGAGGATTTAAAACAGATCTTGGAGAACGACGGGATCGATTTTGAAGCCCGATGCACGGAGTATGCGGGACAGGCGGAGGAGTTTGCGGCGGAAATGACAGCAGACGGAGAGGAGCATCTGATCGTTGCGCTGGGCGGAGACGGTACGGTGAATGAGGTGATCAATGGGATATTGGACTGCAGCAAAGTTGTGTTCGGATATATTCCGACCGGATCCGGCAATGATTTTACCCGTGCGCTGAAGATCCCGACCGATCCGCAGAAAGCGTGGGAAAGTATACGGCGGCGTGCGCAGGAGCGGAAAATGGATCTCGGGGTGATCGAATGCGGCGAAAAGCAGTATCGGTTTGCGGTGAGTGCAGGGATCGGTTTCGATGCGGCGGTATGTCATCAGGTCAATCGTTCCAAACTAAAAAAGATATTGAACAAAGTCGGACTGGGAAAACTGACTTATCTGGGCGTTGCGCTGAACCAGATGATCCGGGAACCGATCTGTACATCGGAAATCCTGATCGACGGAAAACAGAAGAAACGGTTTGAAAGGACATTTTTTGCGGCGGTTATGAACCACCCGTATGAGGGCGGCGGATTCCGTTTTTGTCCGGATGCACGGATCGACGACGGGCTTTTGGACGTGATCGTCATTTCGGGGATCTCAAAATGGAAAATCTTGTTCTGCCTGCCGACGGCGTTCAAGGGGAAACATACCAAATTCCGGGGGATCGATCTGTTTCAGTGCCGGGAAGCCGCGATTCATTTTGAAAAAGCGGCGCCGATACATACAGACGGAGAGAACGTGGAGATCGAACAGGAAATGGGCGCGCATCTGCTTCCTGTTCAGATCCGCGTGATCGTTCCGTAAAGTGTGGAAGAAGAGTTTCGCGGACGATCTGAAAAATTGTTAAGCTTTTATGAACCTCCTTGTTGTTGGTATGAAATCGTGTTATAATCGGAAACAGTTAAATTGACAGGTGAACAGGGGGAGCAGGATTTGACTGATCGGTATGAGATCGATTTCGCCTCAAGGGAGTGTAAAAGATGAGCAAAAAGAAGAGGATTGCGGAGCTTTTGAAGAAGTATAAGCATGCATGGGTGTTTAGTTATATCCTGTTATATGTACCGTGGTTTTTGTATCTGGAGAGTCAGGTGACGGAGAATTATTATGTGATCCATTCATGGATCGATGAGAAGATCCCGTTTGTCGAGTACTTTATCGTGCCCTATCTGCTGTGGTTTGTATTTATCGCTGTGGTTTTTCTGTATTTTTTCTTTACGGATGTGGACGGATTTTACAAACTTGCGAAGCTAAGCTTTATCGGGATGACGATCTTTTTGATCATTTCGACACTTGTGCCGAATGGTCTGGAACTCCGCCCGCATTTTTTCGCAAGAGACAATGTGTTTGTAGACATGGTGAGGATGCTTTATCAGGCGGATACGCCGACGAATGTATTTCCGAGCCTGCATGTGTTTAACTCTCTTGCGGCGTGCATTGCAATTTATAACAGTGAGACATTGCAGAAACATCGCGTGATCAGCGGGGCGTCTTATGTTCTGGCAGGGCTGATCATCCTGGCGACGATGTTTTTGAAACAACATTCGATCTACGATGTGATCGCCGCGTTTGTGCTGGCATATGCATTGTATCAGGTTGTATATGTAACGGAACACAAGAAAGTTCCGGAGCTGGAACAGCAGAAGAAGAGTACTGTATTCAGCAAATAAAAAGGGAAATGAAAAAGGACACAGAAGTGTGAGGAGGAACATGTTATGGGAAAGATTATGTTGACGGGAGACAGACCGACGGGGAGACTGCATGTCGGACATTATGTCGGTTCTCTGCGTCGGAGAGTGGAACTTCAGAATACAGGGGATTTTGACGATATTTTCATTATGATCGCGGATGCGCAGGCGTTGACGGATAATGCCGACAATCCGGAGAAAGTGCGCCAGAATATCATTGAGGTTGCGCTGGACTATCTTGCGTGCGGTCTGGATCCGGAGAAATCCACGCTGTTTATCCAGTCGCAGATTCCGGAACTTTGCGAATTGTCGTTCTACTATATGAATCTGGTGACGGTATCACGTCTGCAGCGGAATCCGACGGTGAAATCAGAGATCCAGATGCGCAATTTTGAAGCGAGCATCCCGGTCGGATTCTTTACATATCCGATCAGTCAGGCGGCGGATATCACCGCGTTTAAGGCGACGACGGTTCCGGTAGGGGAAGATCAGCTTCCGATGCTGGAGCAGACAAAAGAGATCGTAAGAAAGTTTAATTCTGTATATGGCGATACATTGGTTGAGCCGGAGATCCTGCTTCCGGAGAATCAGGCGTGTCTGCGTCTTCCGGGAATTGACGGAAAGGCGAAGATGAGCAAGTCGCTCGGCAACTGTATTTATCTGTCGGAAGAACCGGATGAGATCCAGAAGAAAGTGTTCAGTATGTTTACCGATCCGACTCATATTAAAGTATCGGATCCGGGCAAACTGGAGGGCAATACCGTATTTACTTATCTGGATGCATTCTGCAGACCGGAGCATTTTGAGGAGTTTCTCCCGGAATACCAGTCGCTGCAGGAATTGAAAGATCATTATCAGCGTGGCGGTCTCGGCGATATGAAAGTAAAGCGCTTCCTCAACAATGTTCTGCAGACTGAGTTGGAACCGATCCGGAATCGCAGAAAAGAATATCAGAAAGATATTCCGTATGTATATGAGATCCTTCGCAAGGGAAGTGAAAAAGCCGAGGCGGTTGCGGCGAAGACTTTACAGGATGTAAAAGCAGCGATGAAGATCAACTACTTTGACGATCAGGAATTGATCAACAGTCAGGTGGAGAAGTTTCGTTAATATGTGAATAACTAAGAAAAATGAGAGGGCAGATGTGGAAAACGTCTGCTCTTTTCGATTGTATGAGAGTGATTACGGCGGACAGCGGGCGGAAAAGGGATAGAATATAGGCGAAGCAGTCTGTAGCGGATCGTTTGTTGTATAGGCGACGAGCCAAAGTCCGGCTTGCCCGAGACCTTGGCGACTGCTTACGATCCCGGAATGTGCCTTTTGGCACTTCCGGTGATTCGAATGAAAGGAAACAAAAAAGCCTGTGGGAAATCCACAGGCTTAACGTGCGCGAGAAGATTCGAACTCCCGACCTTCTGGTCCGTAGCCAGACGCTCTATCCAGCTGAGCTACGCGCACATGCTTGAGTCTCGCTCAAAGCAAGTATTAGTATAATGGTTTTGTACAAAGATGTCAATAGTTTTTTTGAAAAAAAGTAAAAAAATCGTGCTTTCCTATCCCGGAATGTGCCTTTTGGCACTTCCGGTGATTGAAATGAAAGACTGCGTCAGCGCACAATGGTGAGCTGGTGATCAAGGCTGGCGATACAGATGCCTTGGGATACCGTCCACCACAACCGGAGAAACGTCTCCCTGGATCAGCGGACGCACATAGCTGATGAAATCTTCGGTTACATAGTCGCCCTCTTCATTGACCCAGCTTCGCGGAACAAGCTTCTCGTCATTTGCAATTTTGTGCACATCTTTGACTTCCGTGCTTGCCTGATAAGGATCGTCGGATAATCTCTGTAGTACGACCATCTTTCCGGAGTCTCCCTCGTCAGCGGCTTTGACAGCGGCTCCGCCTACCTGATAAGCTTCCAGAATGTCCACGCGTGAAGAACAGTGGGAGGCTGCACGCTGCAAGGTACTTAATTCGATCGCGCGCGTTTTGCAGCCAATCTCTCCGGCTATGTAACTCGCAAGGTAGTTTGCGGTTCCGGAGAGCTGTTTGTGTCCGAATGCATCGACAAAATCAATGCTCTGTCCGAGTTCGCATACATATCTTCCGTCAGCAAGCCGGATCCCCTCGGATACGGCGACAACTACGGATGATTTCTTTGACAGAAGATCACGTACTTTTTCACCGAATTTTTCCACATCAAATGGAAGTTCCGGAAGATAAATGAGATCCGGACCGGTACAGTCTTCCCCTTGTGCGAGCGCGGCGGCGCCGGTCAGCCACCCGGCATTACGTCCCATGATCTCCACAATGGAAACAAGACCTTTGCTGTATTCCAGTGAGAAACTGTCGCGGATGATCTCCTTGACCGAAGTACCGATATATTTGGCGGCGCTTCCGTATCCCGGTGTATGGTCGGTCAGCGCCAGATCGTTGTCAATGGTTTTCGGACAGCCGACAAAACGGGTCGGGAAACCGGTTACGATGGCATAATCCGATAACTTCTTGATCGTGTCCATGGAATCATTACCGCCGATATAAATAAAGGCTTCAATATTTAACTTTTCCAGAATCTCAAAAATCTTATCGTATACTGCCCGGTCTTCATGGATTTCCGGAAGTTTATAACGACAGGAGCCGAGAAAGGCTGCCGGAGTCCGCTTTAAAAGCTCTGTATCCAGATCGGACGTAATGTACTCTGAGAGATCGATATAACGTTCCTGCAGCAGCCCCTGGATCCCGTGCAGCATACCGTATACCTTGCCCGCACCGCGGTCCCGGGCAGTGCGGTATACTCCTGCGAGGCTTGAGTTGATAGCGGCGGTTGGACCGCCGGATTGTCCTACGATAACATTTCCTTTCATGTTGATACCTCCGAATCGCTCATATTTTGCAATGTGTCATATCCATATTTTAGTGCATAATAACTAATTTGTAAACGATAAAAATAATATAATAGATAAAATGCACAAAAACACTTGCGTAAAGAGAAAGAATCGTGTATGATACAACTATTCTGATAACAAATCTGAAAAATCTACTTTCAAGGTCGCTTCTGATCAGATTTTCAGTACAGAGAAAAAGAATGGCATGTTTAAAAACGAAAGAGAGGAGTGTTTAAATCGGCTGCGGAAAATTATGAAATCATACGTTTTATGGAACATGGGAACCGGTGGCATCCGGCGATGGATTGTGTTCAGGGAGAACTTTTGATCGATCGGGTCAGACGGTGTCCGGAAGTGGAAAAAGAGGAGGTGTTTGGATGGATCAGACAGCTTGCACAGCAGTTGGAGCGCTTTCATCGATGCCGGAGCGGGCAGTGCTATCGTTATGTGAATCCGTACAGTGTGATGATCACACGGGACGGACAGATCATGCTTCTGGATCTGGATGCACAGAGTAATGCGTTTGTGTTAAAGAATATGCAAAAGAGGGCGATGCGCAATCATTTTGTGAAACCACTGCTCCACATCAGAGATCATACACGATTGTTTGCGGATTTTTACGGATTTGGGAAGACGGTACAGTTTTTGATGGCGAGTACGATTCCTGATCCGCCGTTGACACGCGGTGAAAGCCGGAAACTTTATCGGATAACGGAAAAATGTCTCAGCGAAGATCCGAAGCGGGTTTATCAGGAATTCGGACAGATCCAGAGAGATCTTCCTGTTGTGAGGAATCCGGGTGACAGGCGGAAAATACGTGGAATAGCAGTGTCTGCATGTGTTTTATTTCTTGCGGCAGGGAGTGTGATGTACCGGACATTGGCTGAGCGGGAGGAACGTGGGGAGAGAATGCAGTCCCGGATGGAACTGGTGAATGCGGAAGACGGGAGCAGTCAGAGTGTAAATTCGGCGGAGACAGACAACGTGGGAAAAGCAGGCGTGGAAAACGCAGACATGGAAAAAAATACTGCGGAACAGTCGGCGGAAAGTACAGTGGGAGAGCATGCGGGAGATGCCGTGCAAAATAGTGCCGGATTGGACAGGCAGGTAGCGGCGGCGTTGGGAGAGCAGCTTGCATTTCAGACGTCGGAGGGCAATCGGGAGGTGATTCGATGCGGAGAAAATATCAAACGAGAAGTTCTGCGCTGTCTGGGAGAGGCATATATCAGAGAAAAACAGACGGAACAGGCATTGGATGTGTACCGGGAATTATGCCGTACCGAGACGGACACGGAACGTTTACGGGAAATATATATGAAGCGTATTCAATTAGAAGAGGAATGCGGCGACAGCCAGGCGGCTCTCGAAACGGGGCGGGAGGCCTCTGCACGATTTTCGGAGTCCAAGGAGATCCAGACGGTATATTTGAAAACAATTTATCAGTGTGAGACGGTGAAAAAGGAAGAACGACAACAAGAAGCGAAAAATCTGGTGCAAAGATATCCGTTTTTGAAAGAAACAGAATCCTACATACAACTGGAGGAAACGTTTCATTTGCTGGGAAATACAGAAGAGAGTACCGGGAAAGAGGCGCAGGAAAATACAGAACAGGGGAAAGAAGTTCAGGAAAATACAGAGCAGGAGAACATCGCACAGGAGAATCCTGCGCCGGAAAGCGCATCACAGGAAGAAACGACGCCTGCGGAGAACGGATCGGTCAAGACAGAAGATCCGGCAGCCTGACGCAGGCTGCCGGAGAAGTGAACGCTATTTTAGAAAATGTCGGAGAAGATGCGCGTAAGATTTCCGATAGGGCTGATAGCGGAATGGAAGATCGATCCAGGTCTTTTTATCCACGATACTTTTCATATGAGAAAAGGTCAGGAATCCATCTTTTCCGTGATAAGATCCCATTCCGCTTTCACCGAACCCGCCGAAGCCCATTTCACTGGTGGCAAGGTGAATGATCGTATCGTTGATGCATCCGCCGCCGAATCCGCAGAGCGTCATGACTCTGCGGGCGGCGCTTCGGTTTTGGGAGAAGAGATAAAGCGCCAGCGGGTGCTGCATGGAGTTGATCTTTCGGATCGCCTCATCCAGAGTGTCAAAGGTTACGATGGGGAGAAGCGGACCGAAGATTTCTTCCTGCATAACGGGATCATCGAAAGTCGCCGGAGAAAGTAAAGTCGGTTCGATTTTGAGGAGAGCGCGATCCGTGTTTCCACCGAAAATTGTTTTTTCGGGATCGATCAGCTCCTGAATCCGGTCAAAATGTTTTTCACTGATCATATTTCCGTAATTTGGATTCGAAAGCGGATGCTTTCCGAATTGCTTTCGGATCTGGAGTTTTAGTTCTGAAGTCAGAGCATCTCTGACCTTGGCATCGCAGTAAATATAATCCGGTGCGACACAGGTTTGTCCGCAGTTTAAGAATTTGCCGAACACGATGCGTCTGGCAGCCAGTTTTAAATCTGCGGTGGCATCGACGATGCAGGGACTTTTGCCGCCCAATTCCAGTGTGACCGGCGTGAGATGTTCGGCAGCGCGTCGCATGACTTCTTTTCCGACAGTCTGACTTCCGGTAAAGAAAATATAATCAAAATGTTCATTTAAAAGGCAGGTATTCTCAGCGCGCCCTCCGGTAACGACGGATACATAGGACTTGTCAAAACATTCGGACAGCAGTTTTTGGATGATCCCGCTTGTGGCGGGCGAATAGGCACTTGGCTTTATGACGGCAGTATTTCCGGCCGCGATCGCATCGACAAGAGGATCGATGGTCAAAAGAAACGGATAGTTCCATGGACTCATGATCAATGTAACACCATACGGAGATGGTTTCCGGAAACTACGGGATGCAAATTGCGCCAATGGCGTGCGTACAGCTTTTTCTTTTGCAAAGGAGCGGATGTGACGGAGCATATAGCTGATCTCGCTTAAAGTAAGACCGACCTCGCACATATAGCTCTCAAAGGGACTTTTTCCCAGATCGCGGCGGAGCGCGGCGTTGATTTCCGGCTCATATTTTTGAATAGCACATTGTAAATTTTTTAAGGCGGCAATTCTTGTGTCAACGGACTGTGTTTTGCCGCTGAAGAAAAAACGCCGCTGTGTGGTTACGATCGAATGGATTTCCTGTTGATTCATGAGAACCTCCTTAGATGAAAAAACATATTTTCTTTATCATACGGCATATCTGACGGATTCGCAAGCGGGCGCAGGAATAGACTGACGTAGATGTGCTCGAGGGGAGAAACATACACAATTGTGAAGAAGATGTCAGGCGGAAAACGATGTCTGGAGTGAGAAAATATCCCGGAAAAGGGAGGATGCCAGGCAGCTGATCTCTCAGCCCCTGGCATGTATTATGAAAAAGTTTTTTCGAAAAAAGAATAATTGTCTTAATCAAGGTATCAAATAGTTTTTATTTGATAATGTTAGTATATGGAGAAGAAATGAAGAAAACGTGTTTTAAAGATGAAAGAATTTTGAAAGATAAATGAATAAAATGTGAACGGAAAAGTATAGAAAAATTTAAGAAACTGTTTCTTGGAATACATTTCGTAATATGCTATCCTAACGGTAAAGCAAGTAGAATGGATTGCTGGAATAAATCAGAAAAAGATAAGATCAGGAGGAATAGTTGATGACGAAAGAGACATTTTTGTCACAGCTTGGCAGCGCGCTTTCGGGCAATATGGACAGTGGAAAAGTAAATGAAAACCTGCGTTATTACAGTGAGTATATATCGGGGGAAGTGCAGGGAGGAAAGACGGAAGAAGAAGTTCTTCAGATGCTTGGAGATCCGTGGATCCTTGCACGGACACTGATCGATGCGGATAACGGCACAGATCGGGAGACAGTATATGAGGCCGGCGGAACTTATGAGAATCAAAGTGCCGGACGGAATCGGAATGGAGACGCCGGCGGAACTTCATACGGCGGAAAAGAACAGGAGAGCGGAAAATGGTGGAAGAAACTGCTGCTAGTCCTGTTTGTTATCATGATCGTGCTGCTTGTCTTTGCGATCATCAGCGGAGTGATCCGTATTTTTGCACCATTTGTACTTCCGATATTGCTTGTGATTCTTGTGATACGGATATTGAAAGGAAAACGGCGATAAGATGAAGAGAAAAGCCAGTGAAATGAACGGTGGGAATATCGGATAGAAATCTGTACTTGACAAAAAGTAAAAGACCGATGGGGGAGCCATCGGTCTTTTGAGGGGAGTATAAATAATTAATAAGGGGTTGTAGAAAGCATCCTTTCTACATGCATTAGTATAATATATTGAATTGGAAAAAGCAAGCAAAAAATAAAAAATGTGCAGAAAGTGCAGAAAGGAAGTCAAATTTAAATGAAACGAAGAGAACGGGGAAGCTGTGAAAGCTGTACATACTATATATATGATGAGGATTGTGGAGCATATATCTGCGATATGGATATGGACGAAGATGAATATATCCGGCTTGTATCGGATTCGCATTATCAATGTCCGTATTACAGAAACGGAGACGAGTATGTGGTAGTACGTCATCAGATGTAAGAATGTATAATATCTGAAGAATCGAGACACAATACGAGTGTACCAAAAAAATTCAGGAGGGATACACTCATGGCAAAGAATGTAAAAAACACAAATATGAACAACACAAATTCTAACGAAGCAAACAGCAATGCATATTCTTCTTATGCAGATACGCAGAGCAGAAATGCCGGAAACAATGCAGGTTCTCAGAATAAGAATGTGAATAAGAATGCGAACAAAAACAGCAGAAACAGCAGTGATAAAAACTGTGGAAGAAACAGCAGCAGAAATTCTGCAGATGAATCCAACAACTATTAAGGATTGAGAAAAAACGGTTAAAAACAGATTAAGGAAGATCAGGGGTGCGGTAAAGTTCAACTTTACTACACCCCTGATTTATAGTAAAATAGTAAAAGAACTGCCAAAAGGCAACAAATAATGAGGTTTGGATTTATGAAATATATAGAGTTGATTGCACCTTGTCATTTCGGTTTAGAATCTGTTTTGAAAAGGGAGATTTTAGATCTCGGATATGAGATTTCCAAGGTGGAAGATGGAAGAGTGACATTTTTAGGTGATGCGGAAGCGATATGCAGAGCCAATATTTTTCTGCGGACGGCGGAGCGGATCCTGTTGAAAGTCGGAGAATTCAGAGCGGTTACATTTGAGGAATTGTTTGAGAAGACAAAAGCGCTTGCCTGGGAAGCATATGTTCCTGCAAACGGAAAGTTCTGGGTTACAAAAGCAGCTTCGGTTAAAAGTAAATTATTCAGTCCGTCCGATATTCAGTCGATCATGAAAAAAGCAATGGTGGAACGGCTGAAGAAAGTATATCATCAGGAATGGTTTCCGGAGGATGGCGCTTCTTATCCGGTGCGTGTATTTTTGATGAAAGACGTGGTGACGATCGGGATCGATACGTCAGGAGTATCTTTACATAAGAGAGGATATCGGCAGTTGTCGAGCAAAGCGCCGATCACAGAGACGCTGGCAGCGGCGCTGATCATGCTTACTCCGTGGAGAAGAGACAGGATTCTGGTGGATCCGTTTTGCGGAAGCGGCACATTTCCGATCGAGGCTGCGATGATGGCGGCTAATATCGCACCGGGAATGAACCGCAGTTTTACAGCGGAGCAGTGGACGAATCTGATTCCGCGGAAATTATGGTATGAAAGTGTGGAAGAGGCGTCAGATCTGATGGAGGATCAGATTGAAGTTGACATTCAGGGGTACGATATAGACGGGGACGTTGTAAAGGCGGCGAGACAGAATGCTGCAGATGCAGGTGTCGATCACCTGATCCATTTCCAACAGCGTCCGGTAAGTCAGCTTCGGCATCCAAAGAAATATGGTTTTATCATTACGAATCCGCCATACGGAGAGCGATTAGAGGAGCGGGAGGCGCTTCCGGAACTTTACCGGACGTTTGGTGAAAGTTTTCGGAGGCTGGAAGACTGGTCGGCATATATGATCACCAGTTATGATGAAGCGGAGAGATATTTTGGAAGAAAAGCGGACAAAAACAGAAAGATCTATAACGGAATGATCAAGACGTATTTTTATCAGTTTATGGGACCGAAGCCGCCGAGAAGACAGTAGTCGTCGATCGAAGAGAACAGAGGATGCGAAAGATGGAAAAGAGAATTGTATTTGCAACGGGAAATGAAAACAAAATGGTTGAAATCCGGATGATCTTAAGTGATCTGGGGCTTCCGATCTATTCGATGAAAGAAGCCGGTGTGGACGTGGAAATTATAGAAGACGGGATCTCATTTGAAGAAAATGCAGAGATCAAGGCGCGGGCTGTTGCGCGTGTTTTGACAAATGATATTGTTCTTGCGGATGATTCCGGGCTGGAGATCGATTATCTGGACGGTGCGCCGGGAATCTACTCGGCAAGATTTGCGGGAGAAGATACATCTTATGATATAAAAAACAGGATACTCCTTGATAAATTAGAGGGAGTACCGGATGAAGAGCGAACTGCCCGGTTTGTCTGTGCTATCTCAGCTGTTTTTCCGGATGGAACATCGGAGACGGTGCGCGGAACGATCGAGGGGCGTATTGCATATGAAATCCAGGGAGAAAATGGATTTGGTTATGATCCGATCTTTTATGTGCCTGAGTATGGCTGCACGACAGCAGAAATGCCGCCGGTGCAGAAGAATGAACTGAGTCATCGGGGAAATGCGCTTCGTGCGATACGGAAGATCATGGAAGATAAAATACGGGAAAGAGAAAATGCATAAAATCAGAAATGTACGGGGCAAAAGGAAATAATATGAGAGTTTTGATTGTAAGTGATACACATGGAAGACATCAGAATCTGGACCGGGCGCTGGAGGCGGCTGGTCCGATTGATTTATTCGTGCATCTGGGAGATGTAGAGGGCGGAGAATACTATATCAATGCAGTTGTGCCTTGTGAAAAGCATATCGTCAGAGGAAATAATGATTTTTTCTCAGATCTTCCCAGAGAAGAGGAGTTTTATATCGGAGAGAAAAAAGTGTTCATCACGCACGGAAATAATTATTATGTCTCCCTTGGTCCGGAACAGATCCGCGAAGAGGGGGTGGCACGCGGAGCAGATATTGTAATGTATGGACATACGCACCGACCGTATCTGGATCAGCAGACAGATATTACTGTGTTGAATCCGGGAAGCCTTTCCTATCCAAGGCAGGAGGGGAGAAAAGGCAGTTATATGATCATGGAATTATCAGAGGGAGGGCGCCCTCGTTTTCGGACTTATTATTTGGATTAGAATGGAGCGAAAAGGAATCAAAATATTTGCAATCGCGCAGGAAAAAGCAGTGGATTTTCTCGAAAAAGCCCGTAAAATGGGCACTTAGAAGAAAAATACAAAAAATGCAAAAAAAAATAAAAAAGTTGTTGACATTCTAAAAAGTGTATTATATAATAATTCTTGCGTCACGGGTAAGAGACGCGGTGACGCAGGAAAGTGGCAGTTATCGGGGTGTGGCTCAGCTTGGCTAGAGCGCCTGGTTTGGGACCAGGAGGTCGCAGGTTCGAATCCTGTCACCCCGATCTGTGCGGGTGTAGTTCAATGGTAGAACACCAGCCTTCCAAGCTGGATACGTGGGTTCGATTCCCATCACCCGCTTACTTACAACAAATCTTGTTGTGAGGAGCCTTGAAAAAGGGGATATTATTAAGAGTCTGTAGCTCAGCTGGATAGAGCAACGGCCTTCTAAGCCGTAGGTCGAGGGTTCGAATCCCCCCAGGCTCGGTATGGTGGGTATGGTGCAGTTGGTTAGCGCGCCAGATTGTGGTTCTGGATATCGTGGGTTCGAGTCCCACTACCCACCCTTTCTTATTTATAATAAGAACTAACACCAGCAAAGCGGTGTAGACAGAAGTCTTCGATGGGCTATCGCCAAGCGGTAAGGCACAGGACTTTGACTCCTGCATTCGCTGGTTCGAATCCAGCTAGCCCAGTTACCTGGACAAGCAGGGTGGAAAATTGAATACGGGCGTGTAGCTCAGGTGGTAGAGCACTTGACTTTTAATCAAGTTGTCCGGGGTTCGAATCCCCGCACGCTCATGAATGAAGAACAGCGGAGACTCAAGTATAGCAAGGGTTTCAGCTGTTTTTTAGCGATTTTTAAAGTAGCTGATTTTGGCGAACTTGAATGGTTGTAGATGTCCATTTTCTGTCCTAATGACCTATTTTTGTCCTAAAAATTCATGGCGTCATTGAGTGCGGTGACGGCTTCTTCTTTTTCCATCATAATATGATTACCCAAAGCGAACACTTTTAAACCAGTCTCAAAAATCGTGTGCAGACCATTTACTACGTCAGTATCATTTGGCGTACCCCCTGTACGCCTCAATCTACTTCCTTGTAAAATGATACTGCACACGATTTTGAGACCCTGCGGCATGAAATCTTTCAGAAAAAGCGATTTTCAAGGCAGACAAATGAGCTGTACTGGACGTACAGCGATTGCGGATAACGCAGAAAATCGCTTTATATGGAAGATTTCATGTGTATTGAAAGCGTTCGCTTTGGGTATAGATTCTCAAAACGACTGCTTCCGTATCCTCAAATAGCTTCGCAATATAGGTTTGTAAAGATGGTGCCGATATATGATAATGGAAATATACTATTTTACAATCGGGAAATGCTCGGAATATAGTAAAAGCAAAAGCGTACAGAAAAAAGTATAGAAGTATTATGAAAGAACCTGTCAAGGTTACTGTTTCGTATGATTTCGTATGATACGAGCAAGTCCCAGACAGGTTCTTTTAATAAGTTGATGATCCGATAAGTTTTCTCTACAAATTCTGCGCGATGTGGATGCTCAAGTTCGTATAGCACATCTTTTCTTTCGGCGCAGTTCCGTATGCCAGATAGCGGAACAGGATCTCAAGTGGCATTTCTCCCTGCTTTTCCGGTTCCTGACAGATCGTTGCGGAGATGATCCCCTGATCGATCATCGGGATCTGCCGGGCGACAAGGTCGTTGGTGATGATCCGGACTTGATGATTCTTATCGGCGCGGCAGATCGCTTCACAGATTCCATAATCCGCCGGATTTACAACATAGACGATATTCACGTCGGGAAATATTCGGAACATTTCCTGCGCCGATAGAAAATTATCGATCTGATTTGCGCTGATCGGACGGATATCTAAGATCTTCATATCCGGATAGCGGTCAGCCGCCTCTTTTTTGAAACCGCGGATACGGTCGGTGTGGCTTGGGATTCCCTCGCTTCCCTCGGAATAAATACAGACGCGGGCGTCTTCCTTTCCGAGCAGGGCGCTTAAACCGGCGGCAAGTCGTCCGGAATCGATATAATTGCAGCCGACATATGCGAGGCAATTCCTGACCTCGGATAAACCGTTATAAAATACAAACGGAATATTCCGGTCCTTTAAAGTATGGAACAGGGAAGAGGTGTCTAACCCACGGAATCCGGGCATGATCACACCGTCAATTTCTTCTTCGGAAAGCATGGTATCAAAAGAAGAAAAAAAGTGTGCGGCAGTGGATTCGGTCAGTACTTTGAAGAGAACCTGTACGCCATATTGTTTGAGTTCTTCAGCCTTTTTCATGGCAGCCTTTTTAATATCCAGATAAAAAGGATGATCCTTGTCATCCGGGATCAAAAAGCCAAGTTTTAATTTCTTTTTTCGGATGGCAAGTCCCTGGGCAGCATGATTTGGTTTATAATCCAGTTCTTTCATCACGTCCAGGATCCGGGCTTTCGTCTCGGGACTGACCATTCCCCGGTCATGCAGGACACGGTCTACGGTTCCGATCGAAACTCCGGCTTCCCGTGCGATATCTTTGATGGTAGCCATATAATACCCCACTCTCTTTTGAATATGTTAAAAGTTTATCTTTTTTTTAGAATCCTGTCAATCTGAAAATGTGACGGAAAATGTGTTCGTACACGGCTTTGGAAACCAGCAATTCTGTTGCTTGGATAAAAAGAAATTGTACAAAACAAACAAAAATAAAAAAGATTTGACGAATATATTGACTGAAATAACAATATAGTTTTATGATTAATACACACGGTAACGTACACGGAAATGAAACGAGAGATGAAGGAGATGTTTCGTGACGTTCAAAGACAAGGAAAAGAAAAAGGAGGATGTGACAACATGAGAGCAACGAAGGAATACCGTCTGAAAGTGACCGAGGAAGCGCAGAAGATCGTGGATCAGCTGACATTGGAGCAGAAAGTCTCATTGATGAGCGGGAGCATTGTGGATCTGAATAAAGTGACACAGGAGCAGATCATGGAAATGATGGGCGGAATGCTCAGTGATGACAATCACTACAATATGACTCCATATCCGGCGGGGGGATTGGAGGAACATAATGTACCGCCGATGCTGTTTGTAGACGGACCAAGAGGAGTTGTCTGTGGAACTGGAAAATCAACCTGTTTCCCGGTATCGATGGCGCGAGGCGCGACATTTTCACCGGAACTGGAAGAGAAAGTCGGAAATTGTATCGGACGTGAAGTGCGTGCATTCGGCGGAAATCTGTTTGCAGGCGTGTGTATCAACCTGCCGTACAATCCGGGATGGGGACGTAGTCAGGAGACGTACGGAGAGGAGACCTATCAGGTCGGAAAAATGGGCGCGGCGCTTGTCAAAGGTGTGCAGGATGAAGATGTTATGGCATGTGTCAAGCACTATGCATTTAACGATATGGAAAATGCACGTTTCAAATGTAGCGTGACCTGCGACCAGAGAACGGAGCAGGAAGTATATCTGCCTCATTTTAAAGACTGTATCGATGCCGGAGCTGCAAGTGTGATGAGCGCGTATAACCGCTATAATGGCGTGCAGTGCGGACATCATAAATATCTGCTTTCCCAGGTGCTGAAAAAAGAATGGGATTTCGACGGATTTGTAATGTCGGATTTCTGCTGGGGCGTTCTGGATACGGTGGAAGCTGCCAACGGCGGACAGGACATGGAGATGATGTGGACACAGTATTTTGGCGAACGTCTTGTAAAAGCGGTGCAGGACGGATTTGTTCCGGAAGAGCGTATCAATGACGCGGCGCTTCGTATCGTGCGGACAATCCTGGCGTTTGATAAAGATCACAAAGAATACGATATGTCCGTAGTAGGCTGTCCGGAACATATCGCAGTGGCGAAAGAAGTTGCGGAAAAAGCAATCACATTGATTAAAAACGACGGCGTTCTTCCGCTGAAACGGGAAGAGACAAAGAAATTGGCGCTGATCGGGAAGCTTGCCAATACGGCGATTATCGGAGATCATGGTTCCAGCTGGGTACGTCCTCCATATGTTGTAACTCCGGAAGACGGACTCAAGAAAGCAAATGCAGAATGTGAAGTGATCTTTGATGACGGTTCAGATTTGGAGCGGGCAAAGAAATTGGCGGCGGAGAGCGACGCAGTCGTATTTGTTGTCGGATACAATTATGATGATGAGGGCGAATTTATTTCCGGAGATCAGGCGTCGAACTATACCGGAGCAATGGGCGGCGACCGGAAGAGAAGTCTGGGACTCCATGAAGACGAAATCAAACTGCTTCAGGAAGTCGGACCGGTCAATGAAAAGTCTGCGGCAGTTCTTGTCGGAGGAAATATGATCATGATGACCGAATGGTACGACAAGGTTAATGCTGTGATCATGGCGTACTATCCGGGTATGGAGGGAGGCACTGCTCTGGCAGAGATCATTTACGGAGACGTGAATCCATCCGGAAAGCTTCCATACGTCGTACCATATTCCGAGGACGATCTCCCGCATGTAGACTGGGAGGCGACTGATCAGTATTACGAATATTATCATGGCTATACACGACTGGAGAAAAACGGCGTGAAACCGCTTGTGCCATATGGCTTCGGACTGAGCTATACGACATTTGATATTACAGATCCGAAAGCTGTCGTAGACGGGGATGAACTGAAAGTGACGGTAAACGTGAAAAATACCGGAGCGATCGACGGCGATGAAGTCGTACAGGTTTATGTCGGATTTGAAAATTCCGCAGTGGACCGTCCGGTGAAACAGCTTCGAGGATTCCGGAGAGTTTCTTTGAAAGCCGGGGAAGAAAAAGAAGTTGAGATCACAACTCCGCTGGAAAAACTGAAATGGTATGATCCGGTTTATCGTGAATGGAAACTTGAGAAAATGGAATACCCGGTCTATGTTGGTTCCAGCGCTGCCGAAGAAGATCTGGTGAAGACGGCTGTCACTATTTCATAGACGTTTCGGGCAGTGATAAAACAGGTTGAATTTGGTTACAGGTTTCATAGGCGGACAGTTGATTTTGGGTATTTTGTAAAAGGTGCTGTAATTATATAATAAATACAAGTGATTCGTGAACGAAATACACAAAACAATGGGAGCGAGAAAGGAGTTACGAATGGAAGAGAGAAAGTATTTGAAATGGTACAACAAAGTCGGGTATGGGTCAGGAGACTTGGCGGCAAACTGTATTTACGGACTTCTGACAAGTTTCGTTATGATCTATCTGACCGACACAGTAGGATTGAATGCGGGAATCATCGGAACATTGATCATGTTCTCCAAATTTGCAGACGGAATCACAGACGTCTTCTTTGGAAACCTGATCGACAAGACAAAGAGCAAAATGGGGAAAGCGCGCCCGTGGATGTTGTATGCGCAGATCGGTAACTGTATCTGTCTTGTCGCAGTATTTGCAATTCCGTCAAGTCTTGGAAAGACCGCACAGTATGCTTATTTCTTTATTGCCTACACATTGTTGAACGCAGTGTTCTATACCGCGAACAATATTGCATATGCATCACTGACATCGCTGATCACAAAGAATGGTAATGAACGTGTGCAGATGGGATCGATCCGTTTTATGTTCTCACTTGCAACCAACATTATCGTACAGTCGATCACCGTTGGTCTTGTTACAAACTTCGGCGGCGGAGCAAAGGGATGGAGAACCGTAGCATTTATTTATGCGATCATCGCATTTATTGTGAATGCAATTTCCGTATTTTCTGTGAAAGAACTTCCGCCGGAAGAAAACGAAACAGAAAATGCACAGGGAAACGAAGAAAAGATTTCTTTCCTGGAATCTATGAAGCTTTTGCTTTCCAACAAATATTTCCTGATGATTGCAGCGTTTTATATTCTGACTTATGTGCAGACAGGTATCGCAGGAATCGGTATTTATTATATGACATATGTCTTGGGAAATCCGGCATTGCTTGGTACGTTCTCAATGGCACAGATGCTCCCGATGGTGATTGGTCTTGCATTTACACCGGCATTGGTGAAAAAGTTCAAAGGAATGTATAAAGTGAACTTAACAGGTTATTGTCTCGCAGCAGTATTCCGTATCGGATTCATCATTGGCGGTTATATGGGAAATATCCCGCTCATGCTCGGAAGTTCCGTGCTTGCAGGATTCTGTACAAGCCCGGCGACCGGAGACATCAACGCGCTGATCTCCGCAACATCTGATTACACGGTACGTACGACAGGAAAACATATCGAGGGCGCGATGTTCTCTTGTTCTTCTCTCGGAATCAAAGTCGGCGGCGGAATCGGATCTGCGATTTCCGGACTGCTTCTTTCCGCAAGCGGATATGTAGCAGGCGCGGCACAGCAGTCAGCTTCTACGATCAATATGCTGAACTTCATGTATCTGTGGTTCCCGATGATCTCGATCGTACTGATCGCAGTGATCATGTACTTCTTGAAAGTCGAGAAAGCAAATGCAGACTGGGATGCGGCACATGGTGTAAAGTAAAATTTACATAACAACAAAAGAAAAGGAATGGAACTTCTGATGCGGGTCGTGGTTTCATTCCTTTTCTTTTGTAAATCGGTGTTGTGCCGGGACTATGACCGGGGGCGGAGACGCTTCCGGTAATCCAGAGGCGTTTCTCCAAAGGCGTTTTTAAACAGGCGGTAGAAGTGGCTGCGATTGGAAAAACCAAGTTCTTCGATGATCGAGGAAATACTTTTATCCGTGTTGGAGAGAAGCTGGCGGGCTTCCTCAAGGTAGATGGACTGTCCGTATTCGAGGATCGTCTTTCCGGTCTGTTTTTTTACGATCCGATTTAAATATTCACCATTGTAATGCAGAAGCATTTCCAATTCCTCGCGTGTGCATCGTCCGTGACTGGAGCGCATGATATGGGAAATCTTGCTGAACAGATATTCCTGTCCCTGCGAATGAGAGTGGATCCGGTTGATACTGAACAGATCCGGATCTCCGAGCAGTCGGAGCAGTCTGGCAAAGACGGCTTTTACCAAAAAGGAAGAGCCGAAATCCCAGTTGATCGTCTCCAGGATCAATGTGTTAAAAAGTGCGGACAGGCGGTCTAAAATATCATCCGCGGGGATCATCGGAAAACAGTCGAGGTAGATCTTGTCAAATTTCAGCGTTTCATTTTTGCTGTCGGCAATGAGCTGGAAGATCAGATTCTCTTCGTCCGGGTGTTCGGCATGCGCTCGGATTTCCGTATAGTCGGCGAGAAGATCGGCGGTAAAATCATCCCGGAGCATCAAAAAGACCGCTTGGAAATCACCGGAAAACTCTTCACAGTGCCGGATATTTTTATTCATGATGCAGCATTGCCCGGCTTCATAAGTAAAGACTTGGTTTCCGACATGATTGGTGACGGATCCCGAGAGAACATACATAAATTCAATGCAGGAATGCTGATGCTGCGGACGCGGGCTTAAAGCGGCGGCAGAGACTGTGCCAAATTCGATATTGTGATAATTGTCGGGCGAGAACTGGTAGATATTGCATAGATCGTCAGTTTCGCGGCATGTCTCAAACATAACGGCAAAAGGGGAAGAAATCTCATAAAATTGGAGATCCTGCTCTTTCGTGTCGGTGATGATCAACGGATTAAAAGAAGATTCGATCTTTGATTTTTCTTCCGGAGTAATATGGTGGAATGTGTCTTTTGCCATGGCAGATATCAGGTCCTTTCGAGGTTGGATTTGGTTACAACTTTCAGCGGGCAGGTCGGCTTTCGCCATTGAGTGAGCTGTGCCGAAAAATTATAATAAAGAATAGTTACAGTATACACGAACAAGAGAAAAGAAGAAAGTCAAAAAAGCAAATAAGAAGGGAGCGTTCAGACATGTTAAGAACAAAGATCAATGACAACTGGCAGCTGGCAAAAGGAGGAACTTCCATGATGTCCGCGCTTCAAGGCGGACTGGAATTTGAGACGATCAACCTGCCGCACGACGCGATGGTGCATGAAGAGCGGACGCCGGATACGGAAAACGGAACTCAGACAGGTTATTGGCCGGGCGGACTTTATACATATACAAAGAAGCTGCATGCACCGGAGGAGTGGAGAGACAAGACGGCGATCCTGGAATTTGAGGGCGTATACATGACCGCGATGGTTTATGTGAACGGAAATCTGGCAGCGACGAATCTGCACGGATATTCCAATTTCTATGTGGTTTTGGACAAATATCTGGAATATGGTCAGGAAAATGAGATTAAAGTAGTTGCAGACAACGCATCCGAGAAAAATTCCCGCTGGTATTCGGGAAGCGGAATTTACCGGAACGTCAACCTGCTGATCGGCGGAAGGATCCACATTCCGGCAGACGGCGTGAAGATCACAACACCATCTGTGGCAAAAGATGCGTCCACTGTAGAAGTTGCCACGACAGTTAAAAATCTGACAAGAGCAAAAGAGAAGATCACCGTGGAGGTGCTGATCACGCATGCCGGTGTGGTTTATGGGAAAGACGTTGTCGGAGTGACGATGTACAAAGAGGCGGAAGAGACGGTGCGCCAGACAATCTGTATCGAAAAGGCAAGACTGTGGAGTCCGGATGATCCGTTCTTATATGAATGTGTAGTGAATGTTTATGCAGGAAAGGAAAAACTTGACGAAGTACATGAGCCGCTTGGCATCCGCAAACTGGAACTGGATGCGCAGCATGGACTCCGTATCAACGGCGAGCAGGTAAAACTGCGCGGAACCTGTATCCACCACGATAACGGGATCATTGGCGCCGCAACGTTGGAGAAAGCGGAAGAGAGACGCTGCCGTCAGATGAAAGAAGCCGGATTCAACAGTATCAGAAGTTCCCATCATCCGATGAGCAAGGCGATGCTGGATGCGTGCGACAAATACGGAGTCCTTGTAATGGATGAATTGACGGATATGTGGACGAATCATAAGAATGCGAATGATTTTGCGCTTCATTTCTTAGACTGTATGGATACGGAGATCAAACGTATGGTGGCAAAAGATTATAACCACCCTTGTGTGATTTTGTATTCAACCGGAAATGAGATTCCGGACATGGGTACAGAAAGAGGCGCACAGTTGAACCGTCATATGTGCAATCTGATCCATGAGCTGGATCCGAACAGATTTACGACAAATGCGATCAACGGACTTCTGGCGCTGGGACCGAAGATGGGGATCGTGATCCGGGAATTGATGGAGGCACAGAAGAAACAGGCCGAAGCATCCGGTGAGAGTGGCGAAGAGGGCGCGAATGCGCTGAACGGAATGATGGCGCTGATGACCGGAGAGAGCGGCGATGCGGTTGCGTGTCATCCGCTGATGACAGAAAGTATTGCGGAATCTTCCGAGGCAATGGATATTATCGGACTGAACTATCTGACCGGACGTCATGTGCTGGAAAAAGAACTCCATCCGAACAAGACTGTGCTTGGTACGGAGACGTTCCCAGCGGATATTGTGAGATTATGGGATATTGTAAAGAATAATGATCATGTGCTTGGCGATTACACATGGACCGGTTACGATTATCTCGGCGAAGCAGGATGCGGTGTGTTCTACTATGACGGAACACAGAACTTTGCCGGCGTATATCCGGACCGTACCGCTTATATCGGGGATATCAACCTGATCGGATACCGCCGCCCGATCAGCTATCTGCGCGAGATCGTTTTCGGACTTCGCAAAGCGCCTTATATTGCAGTAGAGCGCGTGGATAAATATGGAATGCCGCATTCGCTTACCGCATGGATGTTCAAGGATAATGTGGCAAGCTGGACGTGGCCGGGATACGAGGGCAAACCTGCCAATGTGGATGTTTACAGTGAAGCGGATGAGGTGGAATTGTTCCTGAACGGAAAATCCCTCGGAAGAAAACCGGCAGGCGAGGCAAATGGATTTACGGCAACATATGAGATCACATATGAGCCGGGCGAACTGCTTGCAGTCAGCTACCGGGATGGCGAAGAGACCGGAAGAGACGTGCTGTACACGGCAAAAGACGAAGTGCAGATGCAGGTGGACTGCGAGGGCGAAGTGCTGAAAGCGGACGGTGAAGATCTGGCATTTGTTACAGTGAAGCTGACCGACGATAAAGGCGTGGAAAATCTGTTCGCACAAAAAGAGATCATAGTGACCGTAGAGGGAGCCGGAACTTTGCAGGGATTCGGAAACGCAGATCCGAGAGCGATCGGAAGCTACGACGATACGACATGGAACACGTTTGACGGCTATGTGATGGCAGTCGTTCGTGCAGGAAAAGAAGCCGGAACGATCAAAGTCAGATTTGACGCAGAGGGATGTGAAAGCAGAGAAATTGAGATCCAGGTGCGTTAGGCGGGAATTGAAGATGAGGGAGGCGTTTTATGAGAAAACAAAAATTCAATGACAACTGGATTTTCCGGACAGGCGGAGGAAGCTCTCTGGAAGCGTTGGCAGGCGGAGACAGGGCTGGGAAAATGGTGACGCTGCCGCATGACGCGTCGATCGGAAAAGAGCGGAATCCGGAAGAATCGAACGGAAGCGGAAACGGATTTTTCCGGGAAGAGAATTACAACTATACAAAAGAATTTGAATTAGACCCAAAAGACAAGGGGAAAAATATTTACTTTGAATTTGAGGGCGTCTATCAGAATGCATTTGTCTACATCAATCATGCATTTGCGGGAAAATGTCCGTATGGTTACGGCAATTTTTATATTGACGCCACAAAATTTGTACGGTTTGATCGGAAAAATGAGCTTAAGGTCATTGTGAAGAACGGCGTACCAAGCGGACGGTGGTATACCGGCGGAGGAATCTACCGTGACGTCAATCTGATGATCGCCGACCGTCTGCATCTGGCGGCGGACAGTGTACATTTGGCGGCAGTGGATGTGGAGGAAGATCAGGCGGTGATCCGCGCGGCGGCAACGATCGCTTATACCGGAATCGGAGTGCGTGACGTGCAGTTTTTTATCCGGCTTTTGGATGCGGATGGAAATGTGGCGGCGGAATCGGTGATGCCGGTGACTGTGGAAGAATATACAGAGCGGGAATATCTCCAGAAACTTTATGTGGATCAGCCGAAGCAGTGGGATGAGGAACATCCGTATTTGTATACGTATCAGGCAGTTATCAAAGAGGGAGAGAACATTCTGGATGAAGAAGAGGGAACGTTCGGAATCCGCAAGCTCCAGTTGGACAGAAAACACGGACTTCGCGTTAACGGAAAAGTTGTTAATCTGCGCGGCGGATGTATCCACCATGATAATGGTGTGACCGGGACCGCCGAGTTCGCACATACGGCGGAGTTCCGTGTGAGAAAATTAAAAGAAGCCGGATACAATGCGATCCGAAGTTCTCACTATCCGATGAGCCGGAGACTTCTGGAAGCATGTGATAAATTCGGAATGTATGTGATGGATGAGTTTTCCGATGTGTGGACGACGACAAAAGTGGACTTTGATTACGGTACGCACATGGCGGAATGGTGGGAGCATGATATCACCAATTTGGTGAAGAAAGACTACAATCATCCGTGCGTCATTATGTATTCGATTGGAAATGAGATTCCGGAGACCGGAAACAAATTTGATACACAGTGGGGAAAGAAGCTTGCGGATAAATTGCGCAGTCTCGACGACAGCCGTTATGTGACGAACAGTCTGAACCTGATGCTGAGTATCATGGATCGTTTGGGCGAAATGAAAGAACAGATGGCAGCGCAGGCGGAAGCAAAAGCAAATGCAAAAGATACCGAAGGCAAAGATCTTCGAGAAAATTCAGAGATCAACAGTATGATGAGCAGCATGGGGGATATGATGAACATGCTGATCGGCAGTGAGATCGCAGGAAAGGCGACGGAGGAAGCTTTTGCTCAGGTGGATATTGCTGGATATAACTATGCGCAATGTCGTTATGAACCGGATGCAAAGCGTTATCCGAACCGGATCATCGTAGGTTCGGAGACATTTCCGAAAGATCTGGATGAGAACTGGGAGCTAGTTGAAAAACATCCGTATGTGATCGGAGATTTTTCATGGACTGCATGGGATTATCTCGGAGAAGCAGGAATCGGAAAAATCTTGTATGAGGAACAGCCGGGAATGGGATTTTATGCGCCGTATCCGTATAAGGCGGCATATTGCGGAGACTTAAACCTGCTCGGTGACAGACGTCCGGTTTCTTATTGGAGAGAAATGATCTGGGGACTGCAAAAAGCGCCGTATCTTAGTGTGCAGCTTCCGCAGTATTATGGCATCACCCCGCAGATGACAAACTGGAGTATGACAAATGCCGTCCGAAGCTGGAACTGGAACGGGTACGAGGGAAAACCGGCGGTCGTGGAAGTTTACACTGACGCAGAGGAAGCGGAACTGTATATCAACGGTGAGCTGAAAGAACGGAAAGTTGTAGGCGAAAAGAAAAAATATATTGCCGAGTTTGATACGATCTATATGCCGGGCGTGGTAGAAACGGTAGTCTATAAAGGCGGAATCGAAGTCGGCAGAGACCGGATCGTGACTGCAAAAGACGAGGTGCAGATTACAGCATTTGCGGATGCAAAAGAAATTCCGGCAGACGGCAGTGACATTTGTTATGTGGAGATCAGTCTCGATGACGAAAACGGCAACCGGAATCCGGGAGCGGACAAAGCAGTGCGGGTATCTGTGGATGGTCCGGGCGTGATACTTGGATATGGAAGCGCCGATCCGGAGTCGGAAGAAAATTATTTTGATATGACGGCAAAGGCATACGAGGGACGGCTTCGCGCGGCAGTACGTGGAAACGGAGCGGTCGGAACGATCACGGTGACTTTGCAGGCAGAGGGATGCGAGGATGTGAAAGTACAGATCGAAGCAGTGTAAGACTTGCGACAGCGTGATAGGGATTATGAGCGTATAAAGAGATAGACAATGAAACAGGAATGATACAGGAATGTAACGGGAACGTCAGTGTACAAGTGACATATTATTTTCCATTTGTACATTGACATTGTCAGAGTCGGGATACAAAGAACGGATCGCCCTTGTACCCCGACTCTGTATTGTTGTGATCCGTTAATGGATCCGGCGATCTATTAGTCGATAAATACGATCGGTTTGATCAAATCTTTCGGTTTATCTTTCATCATCAGGAGCGCTTCTTCTACTTTGTCAAAACCGTGGAACTGATGTGTGACAAGGCGTGACGGACAGATCCGTTTTGTCTCGATCAGGGAGATCAGTTTTTCCATGCGAAGTCTTCCTCCCGGCATCAGTCCGGCTGCGATCTGTTTGTGTCCCATACCGCATCCCCATTCTACACGCGGGATCTTGATATAATCGCCCTCTCCGATGTAGTTGACATTTCCGATTTTTCCGCCTGGTTTTAAGACATTGATGGCAGTTGCAAATGTATCTACATCTCCGCCTGCGATCACGACTTTGTCGACGTCATTTCCGGAAGTGAGGTTCATCACTTGTTCTTCAATGCTTTCGTTACGGTAGTTGATGATGTGGGTTGCTCCAAATTTTTTGGCGATCTCGATACAGTTTGGACGGCTTCCGACTGCGTAGATTTCAGAAGCGCCGCGGATCGCAGCTCCTGCAACGGACATCAGTCCTACCGGACCGATACCGATCACGAGTACCTTATCGCCAAACTGAACGTCAGCCAGCTCGACACCGTGGAAACCGGTCGGGATCATATCGCAGAGCATAACGCCGGATACGTCATCGATGGATTCCGGCAGGATCGCCATATTGCCATCGACATCGTTTACATGGAAGTATTCTGCAAATACACCGTCTTTAAAGTTAGAGAATTTCCAGCTTGCCAGCATTCCACCGGAGTGCATGGAGTAACCGGCCTGTGCTTCCAGAGAATTCCAGTCGGGAGTGATCGCAGGGACAACGACTCTGTCGCCCGGTTTGAAATCTTTTACCTCACTATAGAAACGGTTGTTTTTGAGTCTGTGGATATGGTAAAAAATCAGAAGAAATGGGAAAGAACCATTCGGTTTGGGAAGAATAAAATTTGGAGGAACAGGATGAAAAAAATTCAGAGAAATTTCAGGGAATGGTGCGGAATTTGTTGACAAATAAGAAAGAATCCGATAAAATCAATATGGTTCGTGAGTGGAGAAATCCCTCCGATTTTTTATGCGGATGTGGCGGAATTGGCAGACGCGCCAGACTTAGGATCTGGTGGGAGACCGTGCAGGTTCAAGTCCTGTCATCCGCATCATAAAACGGCAGAATGCGCTAAATCAATGCGTTTTCTGCCGTTTCTCTTTGTCTTTGATACTAAAATGATACTATTTCAATAATTATCTGATGAGTAGAGTTTTTCTAATTTGTCTGCAACTTCACTTTGTTTTGATGGAAACAAGTGAGAATATATGTCGAGTGTAGTCGATACATTCTCATGTCCGAGTCGCTCCGATACCAGTAACGCAGAAAAACCGAGTTCGATTAATAGCGAGGCGTGAGAGTGCCGGAGATCGTGCAGGCGGATATGATGCAGTCCGGCAAGCGTTTCGTGTTTTTTCATGTGTTGCAAGTATGGATTTTTAGAAGAAGTAAAAAGCAATGTGTCTGATGTTGCTCCATAGATGCGTTTCATGTGTCGATCGAGACACTTACATAAAAAGCTGGGGATTGTGATTGTACGATTCCCTTTTTCTGTTTTGGGTGATGTTATAACCGTTTTGCCGTCTATTTTATGATATGTTTTATTTATGCTGATCGTTCCGGCTTTCAAATCTACATCTGCAAAGGTCAGAGCCATGAGCTCTCCGATTCTCATACCAGTGTAGTACAAGACAAGGAAAGCCGTATAAAATGGATCTGACTTGTCAAACGTAGCGATAAACTGGTTAAATTCTTCCCGAGTCCAAAACTGGACGCTTTTCACTTTCTTCCCGATATTATCCCCCGCGATCTGGCAGGGATTCCTTGCAAGTCCGTAATATTTTACGGCAAAATTAAACACCGCAGAGCATTCCATCACGATATTATGTAGATAGGACTGTGACAGCAGCTTTCCATTTGCTCCTGTGGCTGTCTTTAGCTCAGCTTGCCATTTCCTTATATCAGCGGCAGTGATACCGTTGAGCGGCTTATCTTTAAAATAAGGGATCACCCACGCTTCAAGGCGCCCTTTTTCGCTCTTATAAGAACTCAGCTTTGCATGGGCTTTCTTGTCCTCAAGAAACAGCTCGCACATGGCGGAAAAACTCATGTCAGGGCTTCCTTGCTGTTGTTCCAAAAACTGTCGTTCCCAGTCTTTCGCTTCACGCTGCAGCTTGAACCCTCGCTTTAGTTTCTGCTTTTTGTTCCCCTGCCAGTCCGTATAGTAAAATTTACAGTACCATGTTCCGTTTTTTTCGTCTTTGTATGTCGGCATATATGATCTTCCTTTCATTTTCTGCCTGCCAGCGTGTGAAAACGATTGAAGATAATTGACATATTTTTTTGAATTGGCTATAATATACTTACTAAGACAGCCGAGAAGATAGCTCAAACCTATCCGCTTCGGCGAAAAATTAAAAAGTAACTATCAGAGATAGCCGCCTAATTCTTTACCAGAGAGCAGGGCGGCTATTTTCTGTCTTTGTCATTTCTGACCAATGTGATAATAGCGCATATCATAATCACAAAAGTAAATATATCACTGTATGTAACCATGTTATCATCCCCTTTACTAAGACTCAAAGCGGATGATATGACCGCCCTCTCGGCTGCCTTAATAAGTATACTATTGTCAATGTACGGTTTCGTTCATAATTGAGTTTTATCGGTCTGATCGGTTTCTTCCAATTCTGGAAAAAACTCATTTACAAACGTACTTAATGTGCGGTTGTTCTGATCCGGGAGTTATTTCCTTGGTCTGAAATCTTTTTTATTTTTCTCTTTTAATTCTTCCAGCTTAAAGCGTAAATAAGAGACGGTGCTGTCGTCTAATTCTCTTAGATCTTGCTCAGTTATCTCAAGAGTGCCCTCCGGCAATTCAATCCATATTGCAGCATCTTCCTCGTTGTAGGTTAGCTTGCAGCCTATTTGTCTTAGTTTGTCCTCTAAATATGAAGTCCAGAAACATTCGGTGTGCTGCGGTTCTCCAAGCAGATCTAACACGGATACATTTAAAATAGGGGCAATTTTTTGCAGTTGTTCTATGCGGGGCTGACGCTTTCCGGTTTCATAGTTTTGTATAGTTCTCTCTGATGTGTCCGACAGTGCCCCGAGTTCTTTTTGGGTAAGCCCCGCTATTTTTCTATAATTTTTTATAAGTTCTCCTGTATTCATCTTATCACCTCTAAATTACAATACCATACAAAATAAGAAAAATAAAGACCCATTTGAGTGTGTTTTGTGATTGACAAACCCGAAAGGCTGTGTTAAAGTGTGAATACACCCGAACGGGTCGGAAAGAGGTGAAAGAGAATGAAACTTGACAAAAAGAAACTGGAACTTGCTTTAGCGAGGTCTAAAATGACGGTTCAAAGTGTTGCGGAAAAAGCAGGCGTGTCTAAGAATACGGTTTCTGGTGCATTCGTGCGTTGCAGCTGCAAGCCTATGACCGCCGGGATCATTGCCGAAGCACTCGGCGTGGATGTAACAGAAATTATGAAATCAGAAGATTAAAAAAAATACGCCTGCCAGCGTGTGAAAATGATTGAAAGGAGTTGATCAGATGAGTAAACAAGTATACACGGCGAAAGATATTTCCGAGATCCTCGGAGTGTCAGAAAGTAAAAGTTATCAGTTCATCAGACAGATGAATGAAGAACTTGCAGAAAAGGGCTTCATCGTATGCCGTGGGCGTGTTCCGGTAGCGTATTTTAACGAAAGATTCTACGGAGGTACACAGGCAGTATGAAGCATAACAAGGAATTGAGCATAACCATCGGGGGAAGCAGAAAAGAGACGAACTGGAAGCCGCAGCGGATCATGTGGCAGGAGTTTGTTGAGCGTCTGCGTACGCCGGTGGAATCGGAAGAAACACAGGAAGAATATAAACGGCTTACAAAAGCGCAGCAGGACGATCTAAAAGACGTGGGCGGCTTTGTGGGCGGTCTGCTCAATGGATCCAGAAGAAAGAGCGGCAGCGTAAAGAGCAGATGCCTTATAACTCTGGATATGGACAGCATACCCGCAGGCGGCACAGAGGATGTGCTAAAGCGGGTAAACGGTTTAGAGTGTGCGTTTGTCGTATACAGTACAAGAAAACATGAGGGAGCGGCTCCAAGGCTGCGTGTAATACTTCCAACGGACCGGGAACTTGTGCCGGATGAGTATGAACCGATAGCAAGGAAAATAGCGTCCCTGATCGGGATCAGTCAATGTGATCCTACTACATTCCAGTGCGAAAGGTTTATGTACTGGCCGAGCTGCTGCCGTGGGGCAGAATATGTTTTCCAATGTGGCGATAAGCCGTTTCTTTCCGCCGACGGTGTGCTTTCGATGTACCAAGATTGGCGGGACTCAAGAGAATGGGCAGAGGTTCCCGGCATTGAAAAGCGGATAGAAAGAAACCTGAAACGGCAGCAGGATCCAACGGAAAAAACTGGGATCATAGGGGCGTTTTGCCGTGTATATGATGTACCGGCTGTGATCGGGAAGTATCTGCAGGATGTCTATGAACCATGTGAGGGCGGTCGGTATACATATGCCGCCGGGTCTACCTCAGCCGGAGCGGTACTCTATGAAGATGGGAAATTTCTGTACAGTAACCACGCCACGGATCCGGCGTCCGGTAAGCTGCTGAATGCGTTCGACCTCGTGAGGGTGCACAGATTCGGGGAATTGGATGAGGAAGCAAAGCCGGACACACCAAGTACGAAGCTGCCGAGTTATTCCAATATGCGCGAGTTTGCATTTGAGGATCCGCTTGTGAAAAAGGAGTATTTGAAAAATGCATTCCCCGAATCCAGTGGACCCGGTACGGGTTGGTTGGATGCTTTGGAACTGGACTCGAAAGGGAACCCGGCGAAGACTGCGAAAAACATCATGCTGATATTGGAGCACGATCCGCGCTTAAAAGGCTGCTTTCAAAAAGATGTATTCGCAAGGCAGACATTTGTCTTAAGGGAGACACCTTGGAAGCAGGAGAAAAGCAAGCGTGAACTGGCAGACGAGGATCTGGCAGGGCTTAGGATATTCCTCGAATCAGAATACCGCATAACCGGCGCATATAAGATACAGGATGCCTTTGACTCGTTCATAGATCAGACTGCTATACACAGTGTGAGAGAGTATATAAAAGGATTGAAGTGGGACGGTGTAAAACGTATAGATACCGCATTCATAGATTTTCTGGGGGCAGATGATACGCCATATATACGGAAATCCGCAAGAAAGATATTCTGTGCCGGAATTGCCCGGATATTCGCCCCCGGTATTAAATTTGACTATCTTCCGGCGCTGATCGGCGCGCAGGGAATCGGGAAGAGCACCTTTATACGCATTATGGGAAAGGGCTGGTACAGTGAAAGCCTTAAGATCTCAGACATGAAAGATAAGACGGCGGCAGAGAAGCTGCTCGGGTCATGGGTGATCGAGATCTCGGAAATGGATGGAATGAACACCACAAAAGCCGATACTTTGAAATCATTCCTATCTGCACAACAGGACAAGTACAGACCCGCATACGGCAGGGAAACGGTAACGAATAAACGTCAGTGCATCATAATCGGAACATCGAACGAAAGGGAATTCTTAAAAGATGATACCGGGAACAGGCGTTTCTGGCCAATAGATGTAGGAAAGAACACTCCGGCAAAAAGCGTATTCACAGAATTGCCGGAAGTGATAGACCAGATGTGGGCGGAAGCCTATGTGCTGTGGGTTCTGGGCGAACCGCTGTACCCAGATGCAGAAATGGCGGAAGAAGCAGAACGCGAACAGGAAGCGCACAGGTATGAAGACCCGCGGAAAGGGATCATAGAAGAATTTCTCAAGCTGCCGGTTCCGGTTGGTTGGTATTCTATGAATAGTATAACACGCCTGTCTTATTTGAGCAATCCGAAAATCTATACCGGGGAGACGATGGCGAGGGATAAAATCTGTGCACTGGAGATCTGGGTTGAATGCTTCCACAGGGCAAAGGCTGATCTGACAAAGAGGGATACCCGCCAGATCAATGGTATTTTGTCAGAGATTTTAAAAGACAAGCCCGAATGGATATGGGACAATTTGCGATTCGGGGCAGATTACGGACGGCAGAGAGGATATTCAAAACGTTCCATGTAAAAATGTAAATGTTCCAAAATGTTCCGAAGAGTGTTCCACCAAAAAGCCAGTAAATATGAGGGTTATAAGCATTTTTATACTACTTGGAACAATGGAACATTTATATTAAAGAGCATATTGAGATAAGGGGATTATGACGTACAAGGAGTATAGCCGTACATCATAGAACATCATAAACGCCTTAATTCAAAGTACTATATAGAAACAGGGTATAAAATGTTCAAGTGTTCACAATCAGAAAAGAGGTGATAAGATGGCAGAGGAAAAAACAGTTGAGGAGCTCGTCAATGAGCTTTATGAAATCGATAACCGGATATACACGGAAAAGATGCGGCTGAAAAGCATCGAGTCGAATTTTGAGAGGGTTGCCCCTTATTCCGCAGAGTTCGAATGCCTGATGAACAGTGCGCTGCGGATCAAAGAAGAACTTGAGGGAAAACAAGGGCTTTATGCTGAAAAGTTTTTGCTTGAGTATAGAATAAAAAAGCAGAGGAACGACGTAGGAGAATAGAACACGAAAGGAAGAGAAAAAATAAATGAATGATGTACATGGAATCCCGTTGCCTCCTAATCCGTATGAGAAAAATGCAACGATGGGATTACTGGGAAAACAATACGGTGTAGATATTTTCTGGGGGAATGATGAGGTTGAAAATGCAATAAAAGAAATTGCAGAGGCAAGACCACATACTTTTACTTTAGAAGCTGCGGCAGATATATTTATTTTAGGATATATCTACGGTAAACGTGCAGAGCGTTCCAGAAGAAAGAAATAACCCGGCTGCCCTCCCGGGGACGGTGCGCCAACACCAAAACTGGGCGGCAGAGGTACTACAAACGATATGAGAACGGCGCTCCGGTGTGCTGCAATACTGCCGGAGCATGAATTGTGATTTCTTCTTTCCGGTGCGGATGCGGCAACATCTGATCCGGCGGAGGAAATGGGAACGTACTACAAACGATTTACCAAAACAAACGAACAGGAAAGGGGGCGCGTATATGAGCATAAAGATCAAGGTGTCTTATACAGACGATCAGGATCTTCCCGAAGTGATCCGGCTGCTGTCTCCGATAGTGAGAAGCTGGAAGAAGCAACCGGCAAAGGGGAAGTATAAGAGAGCTTATGGCGAATCGAACCGTGAAAAAGGTGTGCATACAAAGTGAAAAGTGTGCATAGTGCATACTAAAAAAGAAGTGATTGAAAGTCAAATGAATATTTGATATAATTGATTTAGAGCAGATAGAATAAAGAGTACCCCGGTAAAAAATCTACCTACTACCGGAAGCCTAAGGGCGTGGGAATAACTAATAGTCGAAAATGACTGACAGTTGTTCCTGCGCCTTTTTTCTGTTTGTTCTGTACATTTTAACTTTTTCTTTACCGATAGCCGACCGGGCGTTAAACGGGGAAAGGGATGCACATGGAAAACCAGAACATGGAAACACAGCAGCAGGGAGCCGGTGAAGCGCTTCAGCAGCAGGAAAGAACATTCTCGCAGGAAGAAGTGAACCGGATCGTACAGGATCGGCTCGCCAGAGCGAGAAACACAGGGGGAGACAACGGGGATCTTGACCGCACAAGAGAATTGGATCAGCGTGAGATCCGTCTGGATGCAAGGGAAAGGCTTGCAGATGCAGGACTACCGAAAGACTTGCTCCCGCTGGTAAATTGTAGCAGCAGAGAAGAGATGGAAAAAAGTATAACCCTTATCGGAAATTACCTTGCCGGGAACAAAGGACAGCCGAGCGGGTACAGAATATCAACAGGCGCCGGATCAACCGGACCGACAGCCGGGACAAATCGCAGCGCGTGTGATGCTGATATTCGGAAAGCGATGGGGCTGAAAGGATGAGGATAAATGGCAATTGAATTAGTAGAAAAATTTTTGCCTTATGTCGATGAGCAGTTTTCAACAGAAAGCAAAAAGGAGCATCTGACAAATCAGGATTTTTCTTTTACCGGAGCGCATTCGGTAAAGATCTATAAGATTAGTACAGGGAAAATGAATGATTATGGTCGATCTGGTCCATCTGGTGGAAACTGGTCTCGTTATGGGGCGGTAGAGAGTTTGAACGCGACAACAGAACGCCAGCAGCTTACAAAAGACCGTTCCTTTACGTTTGCGATTGATTCCTTGGATGAGGATGAAACAGAGGGACAGCTTGAAGCGGCAACGGCATTGGCGCGCCAGATGAGAGAGGTAGTGATCCCGGAAGTAGATACCTATACATTGGGTGTTATGTGCGAAAGGGCAGGCAATAAACCGGAGGCAGTAAAATTAGCTGCGTCGAGTATCTATGACATGATCTTTGACGCAAACAGCGCATTGGACGACGCCGAGGTTCCGGATCTGGGGCGCGTGCTTGTAGTAACACCGGCGACACTGCTCCTGATGAAGACAAGCAAAGACAATAACGGAAGGTATCAGGATATGATCGGTGCCGTGTTGGATGAGTCCAAACGTAGAGTCGGATTTGTTGGAAATTTAGACGGTTTGGACGTTCTGAAAGTTCCAGCGACAAGACTCCCGGAAAACTTTGGTTTTATGGTTGCGCATCCGTGCGCTACGGTAGCACCGACCAAGTTGGAAAGCTATAAGACGCATGACAACCCGCCGGGAATCAATGGAGCTTTGGTTGAGGGGCGTATCTGCTATGATGCGTTTGTACTTGAGAATAAAGCGAAAGCGATTTATTACCAGGAAAATAAACCTGAGTAATCCGATAATTTGATAAAAGCACCCTGGGCGTTTTCTCCTTGCGTCTGGGGTGTTTTTGAAAGGTGGCGTAAGTATGGACAATGAACAGTTGGTTGCCCGGATCAGAGCGCGTGAGGACGTATCTGACAATATGCTGAAGCTCTGGCAGCAGAATCAGGGCTTTATCGGAAAGATGGCGGCGAGATATTCCAGTTATGCGGAAATAGAGGACTTAAAGCAAGAGGGATATATCGCCCTGTGTGAAGCTGTAAGGCATTATGATCTGGCTTCCGGTGTTCCGTTCATAAATTATGCTGCGTTCTGGATGAAGCAGCAGATGAACCGGTACATAGATAATTGCGGGAGCGTGGTGAGAATCCCGGTCGGTGTGCGTGGAGAGATCCGGCGGTATAAGAAGATCTGCAATGAATACCGGAAATATTATGGCGCAGAACCATCGGAACGTGAGCTGTGCGCCCTTTTGAGAATGAGTCCGGAAGAACTGCACAAGATACAGGAGAACGCAAGGAAAGGGCAGATACAGAGCTTGAGCGCTCCGATCGGCGCCGACAATGAAGAAATGACACTGGAAGATACCGTTGCATCTGTTGAGGATCTGGAAGAGGAATGTGCCGGCAGGATTGACCGGGAAAATATGAAGCGCGAGTTGTGGATCGCCGTGGATTCTCTTCCGTCAGATCAGGCACAGACGATCCGCTGCCGTTACATGGACGGAATGACATTAAAAGAAACCGGAGAACGTCAGGGCATATCCATTGAGCGTGTGCGGCAGAATGACCGGAAAGCGATCCGAACGCTACGGCTGAATAAGTACAGCCGGAAATACCGCGGGTATTATGAGGAATACCTGTCTGCGGTCCCGGTGCGTCATGTGGGTGTCAGCAGCTTTCAGAGGACGTGGACAAGCGAAGTAGAAAGAGAGGTGATGAGATGCGCAGGGAAAGAAACAAGGTGATGAGAAACGGATCCGGTTACCATGATCCGACGGCAGGAAAGGCGATCTTGCGGGCGGATCATTATAAGAGAAGAACCAGCGCAAAATTGAGGGGGTTGACCTATCTGTTGGGCGAAGTTCCGGGCTTTCCGGTGATACTGAAATGATACTTAAAATGTGTACATAGCGCAGAAATGTGACATACTATGCAAAATTTTAAGCGCAAAAACAGCGAAAAGCCGTACATATAATAGATAAAAACGGATGTGCTAACTCCTGTCATCCGCATTGAATGAAGAGCACCGGATGCCGTAAATACGCGGTTTTCCGGTGTTTTTTCTTTGCACTAATACTTGTTGTTTTTTTCAGAAATTGTTACAATAAAAGCAGTGAAACGGCGGCCGGAAATCACCGGTCACCGACAAGGGAAGGAGCGATTTTATGGGAAAAATGAATCCGAAGTATGAACCGTTGTTTACGCCGTGGAAGATCGGCAATGTGGAGATCAAGAACCGGATTGTTCTCTGTCCGATGGGAGGAACCTCGCTGTTTGGTTGGATGGAGCCGAACCATTTTGATAAAGAGGCGGCAAAGTTCTTTTTGGAGCGGGCGAGGAACAATGTGGGGCTGATCATTCCGGGGATCGCGCCGATCAAAGACACGATCGGAGGAAGATGGCTTTGGCAGAACAAGAAGATGTTTCGGGAACTGAAAGAATTTATGGAAGAGATCCACAAGACCGGAGCGAAATTGTTCGTGCAGATCACTGCGGGGATGGGACGATCCTGGGCGATCACAGATTCACTTGTGGAAATACATAACAGTCCGGTTCTTCGGACATTGGCGAAACCGATCATCGACGTGCAGTATCAGTCGGCAAGCCCGAGCGTTCTGCCGTCCCGCTGGTCGGACAAAGTGACTTGTCGGGAGATGACGGCGGCGGAGATCCATGAGATCATCGATGCATTTGCCAAGACGGCGGCGCTTTGCAAGGAAGCAGGTGTGGATGGCGTCGAGGTGCATGCCGTGCACGAGGGGTATCTGCTAGATCAGTTCACACTCAAATATACGAATCACCGGACGGATCAGTTCGGCGGCTCTTTCGAGAACCGGTATCGGTTTGCGACGGCGATCGTAAAGAAGATCAAGGCTGCCTGTGGCAATGATTATCCGGTTTCCCTGCGCTACTCCGTTGTCTCTAAGACGAAAGATTTCTGTGTGGGCGCGATGCCGGGAGAAGAATATACCGAGATCGGACGCGACATGGAAGAAAGTGAAAAAGCGGCGAAATATCTGCAGGACGCCGGATACGATATGCTCAATGCCGACAATGGTACTTACGACGCGTGGTACTGGGCACATCCGCCGCAGTATATGCCGCAGAACTGTAATCTGGAAGACGTCGCACATATTAAGAAATTTGTGGATATTCCGGTTGTCTGTGCCGGAAGAATGGAGTCGGATGTGGGCGCGCAGGCGATTGCAGACGGCCGGATCGATGCGGTCGGCGTTGCAAGACAGTTTTTGGCAGACGGCGAATGGATCACGAAACTGATCGAAGACCGGATGGAAGACATCCGTCCGTGTATCTGCTGCCACAACGCATGCTTCAATATGACACATTATAAAGGCATTGCCAACGGACAGCCGTTCTATGATGCAAGCCACATTGCGCGGTGTGCGTTGAATCCGCCGACGATGCAGACGGACAAATATAAGATCGAGCGCGCGCGTACACCGAAGAAAGTGGCGGTGATCGGCGGCGGTATCGGTGGAATGGAAGCTGCCATCGTCTGTGCGAAACGCGGACATACGGTAGATCTGTATGAGAAGACCGATCATTTGGGCGGCGTATTTATTGCGGCGGCAGCTCCGTCCTTTAAAGAAAAAGATAAGATGCTGATCGCCTGGTATGAGCGGGAGATCAAGAAGTATCCGATCACGCTGCATTTGAATACCGAGGTCAACGGGATCGAGACATTGCAGGCGGACGAAGTATTCGTTGCAACCGGAGCAAAGGCAAAGAAACTTCCGGTGGCAGGCGCGGAATACGCAATGGATGCCGTGGAATATCTGCTCGGTGAAAAAGAAGTCGGCGAGAATGTAACGATCGTCGGCGGCGGGCTGACCGGATGTGAGATCGCGTATGACCTGTATCAGCAGGGGAAGAAACCGACGATCGTGGAAATGAAGAACGATCTGATTGCGGTGAAAGGAGTCTGTCTGGCAAACTCCAGTTATCTGCGTGATTTCTTTACGACGAATCATGTGTCGGTTCATCTGGAAACGAAATTATCGGAAATCCATCCGGACGGCGTGACGGTGACGGACAAAGCGGGAAAGGGCTTCAAGATCGAGGCGGACAGCGTGATCCTTTCCGTCGGATACGATCCGGCTCCGGCGGCAGCGGAGGGAAAACATGTGCATGTGATCGGTGATGCGAAAGTAGTCGGCAATCTGCGCACCGTGATTTGGAACGCATGGGATGTGGCAATGCGGATATAAGAAAGAGAGTGAGTTAAAAAAGGAAGTGATGCGAAATGAAACTGACAGAAGAACAACAGGCGATCCTGGACGGAGAAAAAGGGGAGACGCTGGCGAAAGTCATGAAGACACTTGTCATGTACGGAGAAGCATTTGGCGCGGAGACGATGGTTCCGGTGACCTCTAAATACAATCACCTTGTCACATCATTCGGGCTTGGCGTGATCGCTCCGGTGTATGATCTGATGGAACAGTTGATCGAGGCGGGGGCATTGTCAAAACAGCAGTTTTCCGCAGACCCGCGGCCGCTGGATCCGAATGTACCGGCAAATTTCCTGCAGAAGCTGATCTTCAATAAATTTATGTACAACAAACAGGATTTTTACGAGGGACAGCTTCAGAAACTGGGACTGATGGAAAAGGATGCGTTTACCTGTACTTGTTATATGGATGAAGTCGGAAACAAACCGGAGAAAGGCGAAGTGCTGAGCTGGTCGGAATCTTCGGCAGTCGTATACGCCAACTCCGTTCTCGGGGCGCGCTGTAACCGGAATTCGGGAATCATGGATCTGATGGGTTCGATCGTCGGATATGTGCCTTATTTCGGACTGCTCACCGATGAGGGGAGAAAGGCTTCCTGGATCGTGAAAGTGGAGACGAAGAAAAAGCCCGAGGCGCAGCTCTTAGGTTCCGCCATCGGCATGAAAGTGATGGAAGACGTTCCTTATATCGAGGGGCTGGACCGGTGGATCGGAACGGAACTGAATGAGGAAGCGTGCACCTATCTGAAAGATTTCGGTGCGGCGACGGCATCCAATGGGGCAGTTGGTCTGTACCATGTGGATAACTTAACTCCGGAAGCAAAAGAATGTGGAAAAGCCCTTGTCAAAGAAAATGCGAACGTGTATGTGATTGACGACGAGGAATTGAAACGGGTGAAACAGAATTATCCGATCGTCTGGAAACAGCCGAACGCGAAACCGAAACTTTGTTTTGTCGGCTGTCCGCATATGAGTCTTCAGCAGTTGAAAGACTGGACAGACAAGGTGGAAACAGGACTTCAAAAATACGGCAACAAAAAAGTCGTGATACCGACGGTATTTACGGCGGCACCGGGAGTGCTCAAAGAATTTGAGCAGACCGACTATGCGCGCAGACTGAAAGCGACAGGTGTGATCACCTCGTATATTTGTCCGCTGATGTATATGAACAATCCGTTGTGTGCAAAGATGCCGGTCGTGACCTCATCCAACAAACTGCGGACCTATACGACGGCGCGGTATTTTACGGACGACGAGATCCTGCTGCTGATCACGAGGGGAGGTCGGAGATCATGAGAGAATTTAAAGGTCGCGTTGTGACACCGGGAACGGCAAAAGCGGAAGCGGTCGTGACGCACGGGGGATTTAACACATTGGCTTCTCTGCAGAAATCACTGCAGTTCGGAGATAAGACAGCAAAATGCAACGACCAGAATAACCCGGATCTGTATGGAAAGCCGCTGGCGGGATATGCACTTTGTCTGCCGCAGACGATCGGTTCGACGACCGGAGGCATGGTGCTCTACTGTGCCTGCGCGATGAAACGGCAGCCTGCCTGTATGTTGTTTGCTAATCCGATCGATTCTCTGGCGGCGGCCGGAGCGATCCTGGCGGACGTATGGTTGGACGATGTGACGATGCCGGTCGTAGACAGCTTAGGAGAAGAATTTCTCGATTATGTGAAAGACGGGATGATGATCACGATCGGGGAAGACGGAAAAGTGACGGTGGAATAAATGCAGTGGAACTTATTGGTAATTGAAGACGACAAAGCGTTGAGCGACGGGATCCGTCTGGCGCTGCAGGATGCACAGCACCGGATCGTACAGGCGGAGACGCTCCATGCGGGAAAATGTTGTCTGGAAAAGATGATCGAAACATCCGGGCGGGGAGAACAGGAGCGGATCGACCTTGTCATTTTGGATCTGAACCTGCCGGATGGAAACGGTCTGGAACTTCTGCAATGGATTCGGGAGCGCCTGGCGCTCCCGGTCATCATTTTGACAGCAAACGATCTGGAGATCGATATTGTGACGGGACTGGAGTCCGGGGCGGATGATTATATCACGAAGCCGTTCAGTCTGATGGTACTGCGGGCGAGGGTACGCGTAAGGCTTCGGAATATGCAGGGCGCACGACCAATGGAGAATGGGCAGGAGCAGAGTATACAGATCGGACCGTTTTCTTTTGCATTTGATAAAATGGAATACCGGAAGAATGGAGAGAATCTTGTGTTGAGCCGGACAGAGCAGAAACTTCTACGGATCCTTGTGGAAAACAGAGGGAAGACGATCCCGAAAGAACGGCTTTTAGATCAGATCTGGGCGGACGGCGGAGAATTTGTGGAAGACAACGCGCTGTTTGTCGCGATCAAGAGACTTCGGGAGAAGCTGGAAGACCGGTCGTCCTCCCCGGAATATATCAAAAATGTGTACGGCATCGGATATATGTGGCAGGAAACAGACAGAGACAGCAGTGAGGACAGGACATGGAGTGGCAGTGGATCATAACGGGAGGCAGTATTTTGCTTCTGATCGGAGCGGGGATATTTTGCGGGATCCGTGAATGGCAGACGCGAAGAGAGATGCGCGCATTGGAGGAAATGCTGGATGCGGCGATTGCAGGTGGATTTTTGGAGAAAGATTATGATGAGACATGTCGGTCGGCGATCGAGTCCCGGATGGCGCAGTATTTGAAAAAATGTGAGAGTCTGCAGAAGAAAAGGGAAGCCGACCAGAAAAAGATCAGCACTCTGATCTCGGATATTTCACATCAGACAAAAACGCCGCTTACGAACATTTCATTGTATACGGAACTTTTACTGGAAAAAGATCTGCCGAAAGAGGCGGAGGAATGCGCGCTTCAAGTACGCGGACAGGCGGAAAAATTACAATTTTTGCTGCATACGCTGATCCGTTCGAGCCGGCTGGAAAACGGGATCATCACGTTGTATCCGAAAAAACAGGGCGTCCGCAAGATGGTGGAAGCCGCTGTCTTGCAGATACGCCCGAAAGCACAGCAGCGCGGGATCCGGATCGAAGTCGGTGCAGGGAGGAAAGACCGTCAGCCGGAAGAACGCCAGCTGGAAGAACGTCAGTTGGAAGACCGTCAGTTGGAAGATCGTCAGGCGGTTTTCGACGAGAAATGGACGCAGGAGGCGCTTTACAATCTTTTGGACAACGCAGTGAAATATACGGATCCGGGAGACTGGATCGAGGTGTGTTGGACAGAATACGAGTTGTTTCTGCGGATCGATGTGACGGATCACGGAATCGGGATCCCCGAGCAAGAGACCGGGCGTATTTTCGGAAGATTTGTCCGCGGAGAACAGGTGAGAAATCAGGAGGGCGTGGGGATCGGTCTGTACCTTGCGGACCAGATCGTGACCGGGGAGGGAGGATATTTGAAAGTGAAAAGCATCCCCGGTGAGCGGACGACATTTTCCATGTTCCTTTCCAAATAAGAATCTGTCAAAACTGACAGATTTGAGAAAGTGTGTCGAAAGATTTTTTTGTTATAGTTTATGTGGAGGAAAAACTTCTGCATAAACTATTTTTATTTGAAAGGGGAGAATAGAATGATCA
>ERZ1036455.42-NODE-42-length-98941-cov-852.478885_pt1 | contig 98941 bp, 117 predicted proteins | sample MGYA00514228_ERZ1036455 | MGnify/ENA primary metagenome ERZ1036455 (study PRJEB33795, sample SAMN09464920) | human gut metagenome | host: Homo sapiens | place: USA: Stanford, California | collected 2016-07 | study: EMG produced TPA metagenomics assembly of the... | reverse complement strand
GAAGCCGAAGATCCTATTGATGAAAGTAAAACAGCTAGTTCTTCGAGTCTAGCAAGTACTCGCGATAGACTTTCTGCTTTGAGAAACAAATTAACAAAGAAGTAAAAACAAGGGGACTTAGGTCCCCTTTTAATTAAATTCGTATGAAGAATCCAATAGCACTTGTTTATACAGATTTTCACATTAAACCTGAAACTCTTGATTCTGTCACAAAATTATGCGAAGAAGCGATTGAAATCGCTAGCAATGCAGGAATAAAGACTCATATCTGGTTAGGAGATATTTTTGACAATCGTATTAGTCAAAAAATGGATGTTTTAAATGGTTTAACATCTATTATTGAAAAGTATGATAAAAGAGGTCATAATATTCTTGCGATCGTAGGAAATCACGATAAAACAGATTATAATAAAACAGATTCTTTTCTTGAAGCTTATAAGTATCATCCTTCGTTTGATCTCATTAACGATCTCGATATAAGATGGGTAAACGAATTAAAATGCCTCTTTCTGCCTTTTTTTACTGATGATATATTAAACGAGTACATTTTGGATTTTCCAAAGATTGAAGGTATTGATGTCTTATTTGGACATTTTGCTGTTGCAGGTAGTCGAAATAATGATAGAAGTGTCGTTGAAAATAATATAAAACCTTCTAGTTTTAAAGATTTTAAAAAGGTGTATCTTGGTCATTATCATGATTATCAACAGGTAGGTTCGAATATTTTTCATCTAGGATCGTTACAACAAAATAATTTTGGAGAAGATGAATCTAAGGGTTTTTGGATGTTATACGATGATTGCACTGTAGAGCTTTTAAAAAGTAAGAATGGGAATGTTTTCAAAAAAGAGCGATTAGACTTAGACAATATACCGCCTAAACAATTAAAAGCGACTTTGAGGAAAATTAAAGAAGATAATCCAAATTCCCGTCTAAGGATTGAATTGTGGGGCAAGTCTTCAACTCTTGAATCTTTTGATAAATCTGAATATAGCAATTTAGGTATTGATTTCAAAAAGAAGCACAAAGATGTGGAACTTTCTATTGATATCGCTGTAAATGAGAAGGTTGAAAAGTTGTCAGATAGTGATATTATTGAGAAATTCAAAGAGTTTTGTAATGAGAATGATTATAGATACGAAGAAGGTTTGTCAATTTTAAAACAAGTTTTATGTCAGTAAAAGATGTAGTAGGAAAGATTGAAAAGCGTTTTGGCAAAGAAGCTGTTTCAAGAGGTAATGATAAAGTCCAATTTATCCATTCTGGTTCTGTGTTATTAGACGAAGCACTTGGAGGAGGATGGGCTATAGGTAGGATCATAGAAGTGTATGGAGCAGAATCTTGTGGTAAGACAACTGCTGCGATTCATGTTGCAGCAGAAGTCCAGAAACTTGGGAAAGCTGTAGGTTACGTCGACGTAGAACAAGCTATGGATCCTGATTATATTCGATCGCTTGGCGTTGATATGAGTGAGGATAAATGGATTCTAAGTCAACCAGATGATGCAGAGCAAGCGTTGGAAATCGTACGAGAAATGTGTGAAGAACCAGCGATTGGTTTAGTGGTATTAGATTCTGTGGCTGGCCTCGTTCCTAAAGCGGTCTTACAAGGAGAAGCTGGTGATGCAAAAGTAGCGTTGGTGGCTCGATTAATGTCTTCACAATTAAACGTTTTAAAAAACGTTTGTAAGAAAAATGGATGTATTTTATTCTGCATTAATCAAATTCGAGAGAAAGTTGGAGGTGGCTTTGGATTTGGTGGGGCAACAACTACGACACCAGGAGGAAAAGCCCTTAAATTCTATGCCTCTCAGCGAGTTGAAATGTCTAGGATTGGAAGTGAAAAAGAAGGAGAAGAAGTAACGGCTAATAAGACTCGTATCTCTGTGAAAAAGAATAAGGTTGCTAAACCTTTCAAGAAGTGTGACTTATCCCTACGTTTTGGCATTGGATTTGATAAGATTCAAGAGATTCTCAACTTAGCTGTTGATTTGAATGTTTGTTCAAAGAAAGGCGCTTGGTATTATTATGGTGATTTTCGTATTGGACAAGGACTTGCTCAGACTCGAGAATATCTTGAGAATGATAAAGAGTTATTTGAAGATTTAAAAGAAACAACTTTAGAAAAATATCATGAAACCAATAAGGATGACAGCGAGTAACTTCCTATCGTTCAAAGATTTCGATTATGAATTCGAGGATAGGGTTGTAACTTTGGTCGGTGAGAATCTAACAGAAGAAGACCAAGGTTCAAATGGTAGTGGAAAGTCTTCAGTTCAACAGGTCTTTTATTACTCTTTAATAGGAAGTAGTCTAAGAGGATCGTCGGATAAAAAGTTGATTCGAAGAGGAGAAAAAGAAGCTAGGACTCATATTGAAATATGGTGTCCCATGAGAAACGAAACATTGTATATCGATAGGGTACTTCCGTTGAAATCCAGTAGTAAATTAACCATTAAGATCAATGATAAGGATGTATCTTATGCCACTGTTAAAGATGGGAATGATTTTATTTTAAAATGGATCGGTATCAGTGCCGAAGATTTGAGGAACTATTTTATCATTTGTAAGGAATACTATAAATCTTTCTTCAAAGCATCTAATACAGATCGTTTAGCATTGATTTCACGGTTTATCAATTTTAATAAGTTGGATGGTGTAAAAGATATTATTTCTAAAGAGATAACAAAATTAAACGCTGAAAAACGTTTATTGGAAAACGATATTTACTCTTTACAGGGTAAATTAGAAGTTCAAATGCAGAACATTGACAAAGAGACAAGTCGTGATTTTGAAAAAGAGAAAGAAATAAGAATCAGTGCTATTGAGAAAGAAATAAAAGAAAAATATGATATCATTGATTCTTGGGAGAAAAAGAGGAATTTTCTTGAAGAACAAAATTCTGAATTAGATAAAGAAATAAAGAATTCTAAAAAAATGATTTCTGTAACTAATTCAGAATTAGAAAAGATCCCTTCTATTGAAGAAGAGGAGGAAAACTTGAAATTGATCAAAGAAGAACTAGCTAAAACAAATGAAGGTCAAAAGATCTTGTTAGAAAAACAAGAGACAATTGAAGCGAAAAGAGGCGAGATTAGGAAACAATTGAGAGTAATCCTTATCAATTTGTCTGGAACTATAACTTGTCCAAAATGTAAACATAAGTTCTTGACATTGAAAGATACGACTTTAGAGGAGGAGGAGGAAAAGAAGAAAAAACTCGGAAAAGAAGAAAAAGATTGTATACAATCTGAGGAGGCAGTGAATAAAGAACTTATAGAATATGAAGAAGTATTAACCGAACTTTTTGGTCTTAAAAGTGAAGCAGAAGATAGTATCAATTCTATACTAGATTCAACAAGGAAAATCAAAAAAAAGATCTCTGAATTAGAAACCACAGTTTTTGAAAAAGAAAGGATTAAAAAGAGTAAGATCTTAGAAATTGATAATTTGAATCAAAAGATCTCAGAAGAAAATCAAAAGATTTCTTCTTTAAAGGAAAAGATCGAAGAAGTTCGTGAAACAAAAAGTGAAATCAATCAATCATTGATCGATAGTTTGAATAAAGATATAAGTCTTTTCCAGGAGCAAATAGAATCCAAACAAAAGGAGGTCGATGAGCTTTCTGTGCAAGTGATTGAAAAAGATCGATGGGTCAATCGATTTAAGGATTTCAAGATGTATCTTGCTGCAGAACAAGTCAAAAATATACAAAATAGAGCGAATAAGATCCTAGAAAAAGAAAACAGTGACCTTCGTTTAATTGTTGAGGCTTTTAAACAAGATTCTAAAGGTAACCGAAAGGATGAAATCACTCCTTATGTCATTCGAGATGAAGCTGAGTCGTTCTGGTATTATAGTGGTGGTGAAAGAGCGAAAGTAGAAGTTGCTACGATTATAGCCTTTCAACAAATGATTAATTCTACGAATCCATATGGTGGTCTAGAATTTATATCGTTTGACGAAGTAACTGAAGGTCTTTCTAAAGAAGGTCTATTTGATATGGTAGAGGCTTTGGATTCAATGTTAAAATTCCCGGTATTAGTCACTACACATGTATTAGATGGATCTTATCTGGAGAAGTGCAAGGTATTAAGAATTCGAAAAGAAAATAGTGTAAGTAAAATAGTATGAGATATTACATTGGAATAGATAATGGAGTCACTGGTTCTATTGGTATAATAGCTGAAGATAGATCAGTGGTTAGCTTTTGGAAGACTCCTGTTGTTAAACAACAGGATTATACAAAAGCTAAGAAAAATATTACAAGGATCGATGGAGTGCTTTTGAAACAGAAACTTGAACTTTATCAGAAAGGAGAAGATATAGTTCCATTTGTTTTAGTAGAAAGACCAATGGTTAATCCAACGCGTTTTGTTGCGACTACATCTGCTTTAAGAGCATTAGAAGCGACATTGATAACACTTGAAATGCTAAGCCTACCTTATCAATTTATTGATTCTAAAGAATGGCAGAGAGACCTTCTACCTAAGGGTATCAAAGGTTCTGAAGAGTTAAAGAGAGCATCTCATGATATTGGATGTAGGTTATTTCCTACATTAAATCCTAATTATCATGCGGATTTTGATGGGTTATTGATTGCTGAATACGGACGAAGAAAAGGATTGTAATCATGAAGAAAGAAAGTGTTATTCATTTGATCAATGATCAAATCAAAAGTAGCGTTGATTCCTTACAATACGCGATAAAGACTTGTAATGATCTTTCAAAAGAAGAGAAAGATAAATTCATTTGGTTACAAGCTAAATTAAACGATTGTCAAAGGTTAATTTTTAATTTAAAGAAAGGAGGATAAATATGGCATTAATTTATTATTGTGATAATGAATCATGTGAAAAACACGGAGAAACAGTGCTTCCACATAAAATCTCCTATGTTTTTAAAGAAGGAAAATTATTTCCAGGAAATATTCCTAAATGTCCAGTTTGTGGTAAACAATATTCTTTTTCAGAGACACTTTCTAAAAAAGTACCTGAGATAGCGATCGGAGAGTTTGCTGGTATGAGTCTTCAACAAAAGACAACAATGTTAAAAAAGCGTGCTGATATTTATAATAAAAAAGACGGGGCTATAGAAAAGAAAGAGTTTTATCGAAAAAAAGCGATAGATAAGTTCTTTGAAAGATAAAATGTTTGTATCTTTAGAAAAACATAAAACGATATGAATCAGGAAATTATTGAAAAAAGTTGGAGTTTTGTTAATTTGCTCAAGGCTCAAGTTTTAGTTGTAGATTTCTTTGGAGAGATTAAAATTTTTACACTCGATTCGTTCAAACCTAAATCCCGTGATTTTTTTGAAAATGAAGTTATAGGTGCAAGAGATATCACTCTCATTGTGGAGAATCTACAAATTTCTTTAGGGTTGGATGTAAACAAGGCTTCACTAGAAGCTCGTTGGAATAATTTACCAAAAAAAGATTTTTCATTTAGTCACGATCAATATGTCAAATTAAAATCAATCAAAGAAAATGAGTACTAGATTTAAAGTTTCAACTTTAGAAATCGCTGGATTTGCAAGTGTTTTAGCAGCATTAAGATTGCCTTTTGGCAAAGAAATGAGAAGCGAGGCAAGTTGGAAGATGTCTGATGTTGATGAGCAGATAAAATTTCAAAGTTCCTTCTGCATAGATCCAAGGGATTTAATCCTAATGTCTACTCTTATTAAAAGAGGTGATGAGCATGCGAAAGCAATTCGAGGTCTTCAAGTTTATGCTACAATTGAAGCACCTCGTTGGATGTGGCAAGAAATTGATACGTATAGGGTTGGGACTGATCGTCTATCTTCTGAATCGACAATGCATATTGATGCGAAAGGTCTTTCGAATGAAGAGTTGATGGATTTTAAAGATCATCTTGAAGAAGGTAAGATTCAAAAAAGAATCCAAGTGTTTTCTTATCAGACACTTCGTAGGATTTATTTTCAGAGAAGAGATCATAGATTACCAGTATGGCATGAATTTTGTGAATGGATCGAGTCACTTCCATATGCAAGTGAATTAATCACTATCGAAAAATGAAGAAATTGTTTTGCATAGTATTTGTGTTTATGTGTATCTTGGTAGGTTGTAGAAGTACTCCTACCAGGAATACTAATCTTACTGTAACTTTAAATGATTCTTTGTATTGGAAAAAAACATCAGGAGATAGTTTGATAAAAATACCAGGATCATATGTACCTTTAGTTGTACTTCCAGATAAGTTAGATGTCGGTGAGAAGAAAGAAGAGAAAAAAGGACAAGCAACCGTCTCGGTTGAAAAACAAGAAGATGGGACGTTACTTGTAACTGCATCTTGCGATAGTTTAGAATTGAAGATCCAAGTATTAACTGAAGAATTAACGAAGGTCAATAAACAGAATTCTGAACTTCAAGAACAAGTAAAAGCAGCTCCTAATAAGTTGAGATTGATTTTCTGTTCTTTAGGAGCTGGTTTCTTATTTGGATTATCATTAGCATTAATCATTCTTATAAAAACAATTCGAAAATGAAAAGTATAAGATTAAATAACTCTGATAGAGAAGATATAGTTAAAGGACTTCTCAAGCCTATTCAGAAAGAAATAAGCGAGGAGTTAAAAATTTTTGGTGATTTTATCTCAGAAATTATAAAACAAGAAATCAGTCAAAAAGTCTGGGAATTTCATATATTATATCCACATGCTCTTTCAGTTAAAAAATCTCTTTATCTTGGAGATTCTAGTCTCTTCGGAGGTTTTGGTGTTAAGCTAGTAGATTATGCAATTGTAAATCTTACAATTGATTATATCGAAGGAATATTTGATTTAAAAGATGTTTTGCATCAAGATAAATATTTTTCAAGCGCAAGTAAGTTCTTGAAGAAAATCGATTCTCTCCAAAAAGAGAGAAGAACCTTGAAGAATAAATGTCAATGTGCTTTAGAGTATATCAATACTTCCAAACAATTAGAAGAGCAGTTTCCAGAGGCTTATAAAGTCTTTTTAGAACTTTATAAAGATAAAGAAACTTCGATTACGAAATGTGATAAGATTGAAAATCTAAGAGCTGAACTATCAAAATTTAATAGAAATGAAAACAGCGACACTAGTACAATTAATAAAGGAGTATAATGATGCTTATAGACGAGGAGAACCTCTTATAAGCGATGAAGAGTATGATCTTTTAGTAGAAGAGTTAAAAACAAAAGATCCTCAAAATAAACTCTTAAAAAAAGCGATCATTGAGGAGATTGAATCATCTGATCGAATGGAGAGACTTCCTATTCCAATGTATAGTCTTGAAAAATTCAAAAAAATCGATGAATTGATCGAATTCATGAAAAATACTTGGAAGATTACTTCTACAACTGAAATTATCATCACACCTAAATACGATGGTATTTCTTTGTGTTGTGAAGAGAAAACTGGTGCAGCTTGGACTCGTGGTGACGGTGTTGAAGGTCAACGAAGTGACGGTCATAAAAAGTTGATGGTTGAAAAAATTGTTGATTCAGAGAAGATGCCTTTTCGCTATACATTTGGTGAGGCTATTTTTTCTAAAGAATCCTTTTTAAGAAATAAAGGGGATTACAAATCAGCTCGAAATTGTGTCGCAGGTTTATTCAACTCTCCTACACCATCTCTTCTTTTGAGAAATGTGAGTTATATAAGATATGGTCTCGACGATGAAACGATGGATAAAAGTGATCAGTTTGTTTATTTAGAGCATCACTTTAAAAAAGTAGCAAATTGGTGTTTATTAGCGGGAGCTAACTTTTTAAATCCTCAAGAGAAAGTTCGAGAACTTTTAGATCGTATGTTTGAGAAAATGTCGCAAGAATATAAGTGCGATGGTTTGGTCATTGAATTGAATGATGCTAAGGTCAGGAAAGAATTAGGTAGATTACCTAACATGAATCCTAGGTATTCAGTAGCTTATAAGAATCCAGAATGGTCTGAAAGAGCTGATACAAAAGTCGTCGATATAGAATGGAAAATTTCAAAGGATAAAAAAGCCAAGCCAGTTATTATCGTCGATCCTATTGATTTATGTGGAGCTACTGTATGTCGTGCGACTGGACATAACGCTAAATATATTTGTGATAACAACATCTGTAAAGGTGCTATGGTAACTATAGCAAGAAGTGGTGATGTGATTCCTAAACACCTTAAAACCATCAAATATAATAGTGAAAGTTTTAAGATTATGTGTGATGATATGATGGTTTGTCCAGCTTGTGGTAAACAATTGAAATGGGATGAGACTTTCACAGAATTAATCTGTACAAACGAAGCGTGTTATGCTTCTAAAATTGCAGAACTTGTCTTTTTCTTTTCAGTGCTTGGTACTGAAGAATTCAGAGAACCAACGATCACCAAGTTTTATGAGGCAGGATATACTACGAAACGATCTATCCTTTCTTTGAGTAAAGAAGAAATGATACAAATCGAAGGCATTGGCATCTCTTTAGCTGAGAAATTAAGTTCTCAGTTTGATGGTTATAAAACCAAAGGTGTTGGTTTTGCGAAGTTATTGACAGCTAACAATGTTTTCAATGGGGTGATGGCTGAAAAAACATGTCAAATGATCTTAGATAATATGTCAGATACAGCTTTGAATTGTGTTAAGGATCTTGAACCAGTACCTATCGAACATTTGTTATGTATAAAAGGAGTGGCAGAGAAAACCGCTAGAGTTTTCAACAAAGGGATAGAAGTGTTTAGGGATCTTGAGCCTGATTCTATCAATATAGCTTATTTTAGGAGTTTAGTGAAAATCGTTCCTGCTGATCAACAAATGAATGTATGTTTCACAGGTTTCCGAGACAAAGAATTAGAGCAAAGATTGATTAATCTTGGTCATAAAGTAGCAAGTGGAGTTTCTGGTAATACAACTCATTTGGTTGTAAAAGATTTGTCTGGTACATCGTCTAAGATGCAGAAAGCTCAGGAATTAAAGATTCCTATCTTTACAAAAGATGGTTTTGAAGGTTTGTTGGATAATTTAAAATAAATGGATTATGATTGGAGTAGTTTACAAAGACATTGAAAATCTTGAAGAAATCAAAACGTTGGTTAGAAAAGAAGATCTATTAATACCTTTAACAGGTGATGAGTTCATATTTCAGAGCAATGGGAAAAGTAGATTGAGAAAGGTGACTGGTCGTCAATTTATTTTCGATGAGAAAAAACGAGAAGTAAGGGATATTATTATATACCTCAAATAAAAGATATGAAAAGATACTATTACAAGAGTAAGGGATATTATTATATAGGGTTCGATTGTAGTCGAACCCTAGTTGATATTATGAGAAAAGAGTTGAAAGCTAAATATAATACAGCTAATAAAGAGTGGTATTTGGAGGTTGATCTTATCAATCTAACTCTTGTAATGACTTTTTTGAAAAAATATGGATTTGAAGAAGTTAATGGATTTACTTTAGAAAGAGAATGTGAGATTAAAAAGAAACCTATTGACGAAGTAATTTCTAAGAGGGATATAGAAGATTTGTTACCTGAATTACAGTTGAAGAGAGTACCAAGGAACTATCAAATTGACGCTTTGTATTATATGATGAATCATGGCAACTGTATTAATGGGTCAGATTGTGGAACAGGGAAAACAACTATTACTATTTGTTATTGTGAATTTCTTGATACATTTCCTGCTTTGGTTGTGTGCCCTTCTAGTGTAAAAAGTGGTTGGAAAAGAGAGTGGTCTAGATGTAATCCAAACCGGAAGGTAACTATTATTAATAGTACTGATAAAAAAATAGATATTGATTCTGATGTGTATGTCATTAATTACGATATACTCGGTAATAAAGATAAAGAAACAGGTGATTTAAAGATCAAGTTTCAAGAACTTTTAAAGATCAAGTTTCAAGTGATGGTAGGCGATGAGATTCATTTCTTAAAGAACGATAAGGCTTTAAGAAGTAAGGCTTTCGTGAAGATAGCGAAACACATTCCTACAATACTTGGATTAAGTGGTACATTGATATTAAATAGACCTGAAGAACTTATCAATATATTGAAAGTAATCAATCGTTTCAAGGAAATTTTTCCTGATGAAAATTATTACCGTCTTAGATATTGTAATGCAAAATATACTCAATTTGGTTGGAATACTAAAGACGCTTGCAATATGAAAGAACTCAACAACATACTAACTCATTATTGTTATTTTAGAAAAGAAAAGAGAGATGTTTTACTTGAATTACCTCCTATTAATGATGAGTTGATAGAATGTAATATCAATAATAAAAAGATATATAGGGAAGCTGAAAAAGATTTGATAGAATTTTTATCTTTGGCCGATGAAGAGAAAGTAGATGCTGCTCTAAAAGCAGAACATTTGGTAAAATTAAATTTGTTAAAGAAATTATCAATAGAAGGGAAAACGAAAAATATAATTTCTTTTATCAAAGATTGGTGTGAGAGTAATGAAGATGAGAAAGTTGTCGTTTTTGGCTGTTTAAAAGAACCGTTGAAAGAATTACATAAGAAGTTTTCTAACAGTCAATTAATTACAGGTGAAACATTGTCAAAGAAAAGAGACGAGATCTTAGAAAGTTTTAAGACTGATCCAAAGATTCAGATTTTATTTGCTAATATCCAATGTATTGGAACAGGAGTAGATGGATTGCAAGAAGTATGTTCCAACGCAATGATAATCGAGCTCCCTAATAAATCCACTGATCTTAGTCAAGCTGTGAGTAGGTTGGAAAGAGATGGTCAAAGATCGTCTATAAATATTTATTACCTGTTGAGTAGAGAAACGATAGATGAGAAATCATGGGAGTTCTTGAAGGAGAAGAAAAGTGTAACAGATATGGTAAATAGGGGGATAGAAGATGATTTTTCACTTGCTTTGATCAATAGTTATCGTCCCAGATAGTTGGATAATAGATACAAACATTGTATCTTTATAAGTGTTAAAATAATTATGGAAAGATATAAACTTGAAATATGGACAGATGGGTCTTGTTATTGGAAGACAAGACAAGGTGGAAGTGGAGCTTATATTAAGTTTAAAGATAAAGAATATTTCCTAAGAGAAGATTGGGGTTATTCTAACACAACAATCGAAAGAAGAGAAATATATGCTATTTTAATGGCATTAAGAGCAATCAAGAAAAATGTCAGATGTAATGTTACCTTTTACATAGATCGAGAAAATGTAGTCAACTTTATCAAAAATCACGCTTTCGATTGGAAAACAGGTGATTTCTCTGATTGTTCAAATTTGGATCTGTGGAAAGAATTTTCCAAAGAATTAGATGAACATAAACATCTTACAGTTCGTTTCAAATGGATCAGAGGACATCAAAAAAATATTAACGATCCTATCGTGTATGGCAATCATGTTGCTGATATTCTTTCAGATTATAAGGGGTTCAAGGTATTTAAAGAAGATAAATATGGGACAGTATAGATACACAGTTGGTTGGTTAGTTTGTAATTTGCCGAGTTTTAGTCTTCATTCGGGATCTGTTGCATTAAATAGATATATACAGGTTTTTTTAAATCAACATCCCAGAAACATTATAGAAGCAAAAACTTTAAGTGAGGCAAGGGCTTGGTTTGATCTTTTAGGTAAGGAAGACGGATCTCATGCTTTTATTTGGGACAAAGCATGTAAATCAATTTGGTTGTGGAAAACTTTGTAAATTCGTAAAATATGGTGAGAAAAGAATGGAGTGAGTTGCAAAAGAATATATTTGATACTTATGAGAATTCTAGGTCAAATATATTTGTTAAGGCGACTGCAGGAGGAAGTAAGACGACAGTGATGGTTGAATGTGCTAAAAGGACTTCTCCAATGAGAAGATCTATCTTTATGGCGTTTAACAAGAGTATTGCTGAAGAATTAAAGGCTAAAGTGCCAGAACATTTTGAAACATCTACTTTTCACAGTAAAGGTTTCAAGATCTTATTAAAAAATTTCAATTTTAAACCAAAAATAAGTGAAAACAAGACTTTCAGTATCGGGATAAAGATCTTGAAGATTGAAGACGAAATCCCAGCGAATCAACGTCAAAAATATTTGTTTAACCTTCAAGAGATTTGGAATCAAATAAGGGTTAATTTATTTGACGATTACGAATCTTCTATTCCTATGATTTGTTTAGAGAAAGAGATTGAATTTAAAGAAAGAATGATTCAAGATATTATTGATATTGAAAAGGAATGGATGAAAAATGCTAGAAAGATTTCTTCTGGTGGAGAGTTTGTCTTAGATTTCACTGATATGTTATATCTCGTTTACAAATTAATAGACCCTTTAAATTTACCAAAGTATGACGTGTTATTTCTTGATGAAGGTCAAGATTTGAATGTCTTACAAAGAGAATTTGCATTGAGACTCTTAAAACCAAGAGGTCGTTTTATGATAGTAGGTGACTTTTCTCAAGCAATTTACGCTTTTCAAGGAGCAAGTGTAGATAATTTCAGTTATTTTCAAAACCTTCCCAATACGACAACCTTACCATTAAGTGTCACATATAGATGTGCTAAGAATATTGTCAAAGAAGCTCAAAAAGTCTTTCCTAACGACATACAATTTTCACCAAACGCTATTGATGGTGTTGTAAGAGAAGGCAAACTACTAGAAGCAGAAAGTGGTGATTTTGTTCTATGTAGAAACAATATCCCTCTTGTTGAAGCCTTCTTGAAATTTTTAGAAGCAAAAAAGAAAGCTACGATCAAAGGTAAGGATTTAGGAGAAGCTCTTCAGTCTCTTTTAGGGAAAATAACAAACATTGCTGAACTTGACGATCTTTTAGATGAAAAACTCAAAAAGTTGATGGAAAAAGGTATAACTAGGGCAGCAGCAGTAAATAACCCTAGCTACATAGCTTTAGAAGAGAAGTGTAAGATCTTACATATACTCTACAATCGTTTTCTAGGTAGTATAGAAGAGTTAAAATCAACTGTAAACGAAATCTTTGTAGAAGATGTCAAAGGTATTGTTCTTTGTACTTGTCACAAAAGTAAAGGCTTGGAAGCAGATCGTGTATTTTTCTTAAATCAAGACCTTATTCCAAGTGAACATGCTAAAACAGAAAGAGCATTATATGCAGAAAGATGTTTGCGATTTGTCGCTATAACAAGAGCAAGAAAAGAACTAATATATTGTTATATATAAACGAATAAAGTTATGGAAAAGAAAGTTTGCTTAAAATGTGGAAGCGAAGAGAACGTAGATCCTACTGAATACATGAATTGTCCTATTCGTGATATAATGGAAAAGAATGGGTGGTGTTTTACATGTGCTTGTTGGCAAAACATATATAACGTATACAAAGATAATCCTCGATGGATTCGAGTAGATGGTTCTAGTTGGATATTAGGAGAAGAAGTGAAAAAAGTTGGTACTGGTTGGGGTTTGGGTTGTGGAGGTAGACGGTTGTATTTTGAGAAAACAGAAGGAAATAAAAAGATACTTCTCACATCTAATAATTGCTGGCATCAAGGCGATATTCCAGATGTTTTCAAAGATATAATGCCAGACAATGCACGTCAATTGACAAGAGAAGAGTATAACGAATTGTACAACAATAAAATAAATCAAATTATGAATATGAAAAAGAATAAAAACGAGGTTGATTGTCGTGGTTATATAATATCACGAAATTGTGAGGCAAGAGATTTTCGTACAGGTAAACAAATGATAATTAAGAAAGGTCAATTAATTATTAGTTTAAATAATCTTCTTTATTCAACAATAGATGGTAGATTATTTAAACTCGAAGGTCCGTGTGTTTTACTTCATGTTTTATTCCGTTCTTTTTAATATAGATTTATGAAACAGAAGAAAGCAAAATTATACATTCCAATCCCCAAGGAGAAATTTCTTGGGGTAGAATATAAACAAGTTAGAGTTACTCTAGTAAATGCTAATAAGATCGAAGAATTAGAACCTATTCTTCCTTGTGAAGAAGCTCTTTCAATATATATGCAGATTCAAAAATTGTCTCTTCAAAAAGATAAGAATTATAAACCTAAGCCTATGGAATTATATATAAAAAGAAGTATCTTCAATGCTATTATTGATAGATATAATTTAACACAGAAAGACAGTTTAGCACTTGTGCTATCTTGGCCTGCTGTGCCGATATGTTTAATTTTACCAAAAGATTAGTTTTATGTTAGAAGAAGAACGAGTTGATAGTCGCAATATAATCAGTGACTACATCTTTTATAGTAAATATTCTCGTGTAAAAGAGGATGGTACTAAAGAATCTTGGGAGGAGTCTATTTCTAGAGTTATGCAAATGCATTGGTCTTTCTTTGAAAATAAGATTGCAGAAGAAAAAAGAGAGGCTTTTTTGAAAGTATTCAACACTGCTTGGTCAGCATATGAAAACAGATTGATACTTGGTTCTCAAAGAGCTCTTCAATATGGAGGTGAACAACTTCTAAAAAATCATCTGAGATTATACAATTGCACGTCTTCCTATTTAAATAGGGTTGCTTTCTTTGAAGAGTGTATGGAGTCTTTGTTAAGTGGAGAAGGTACTGGTTATTCCGTTCAAAAGGTACACACAGAACAACTTCCGGTAATGAAAGGTGTAGACTTTTCTAAAAAAGTTGTGTTTGAAATACCTGATTCTATTGAAGGATGGGCACGATCAGTTGGTATGTTAATCGAACACTATTACTACAACCTTCCTGTCATTGAATTTGATTATTCACAGATAAGACCAGAAGGTTCGTTTATATCTGGTGGTTTTAAAGCACCAGGTCCAGAACCATTAAAAGTGTGTCACTCTAAAATCAAGACAATTTTAGATAAAGTAAATAATAGAAAGTTAAGACCTTTTGAGTTGCATTATATTACATGTATTATAGCTGATGCAGTAATTAGTGGTGGCATTAGAAGAAGTGCAATGATTGCTTTGTTTGATATCGATGATATTGAAATGCTCTCTTGTAAGACTGGGAATTGGTTTCAGATGTATCCTGAGTTATGTCGATGTAACAACTCTGCTGTGATCTTCGAAGACACTCCAAAAGAGGAATATTTGAAGATCATGAAATATATTAAAGAATATGGTGAGCCAGGTATAATCTTCCTTTCTCATCCAGATCAAGTACTCAATCCTTGTTGTTTCAGTGGAGACACTTTAGTTGCCGTAGCAGATGGGAGAAACGCTGTGAGTATAAAAGAACTCGCAGAAGAAGACAAACCTATTCCACTCTTTTACAAAAGCAAAAGTGGAAAAATCAAGATCACAAATGGTATTGCTTTTTCAAGAGGTTTCAAGAAAACAATAAAAGTGATTCTTTCTAACGGAAGTAGTTTTGAATGTACAGAAGATCACAACCTTTTAACTAAAGATGGAAGGTGGGTTGAAGCGAAAGATAGTCTAGGATTGACGTTGTCAAAATTCTTTACGACAAAAAGTGTCAAATACAGGACGATCAATAGTTTTTCAGATGGACACGCAAGACAATACAGAATGTTATGGGAATTTTTGAATGGACAAAAACCAGAGGGTTATGAAATCGATCATATCGATGATGATGGAGGAGATTTCATTGATAATCTTCAACTTTTATCAAGAGAAGATCATTTAAATAAGACTTCTGAGAGACGTAAAGGAATCAATAATCCTAATCAAATTGAAAAACTCACAGAAGAAGAAAGAGTAAGAAGGAAGTTGAACAGTTCTATCAATGGAACTCTTGAAAAAAATAATAATTTCAAGGGATTGTCTAACAAGGATTTGATTGAGATAGGAAAGAAGGTGCTTTCTTCGGGTTTACTTTTGACTCGCAAGAATTGCATAGAATTAGATTCTCGTTTTCCTTTGAATTTTTCAAAGAATAGATTCGATGGTTCCTGGTCTAAATTTAAAAAGATTGTTTTAGGGATTGAAGAATATCAAGAGCATATAGATCATAGAGAGATTGTAGAAAAGTCAATCGAAGATAAATCTTATTTAAAAGACGATGTTAGTGTAATTGATATTATTTCACTAACAGAAGAAAAAGAAGTCTTTGATATATCGGTAGAAGCTCCAGAACATAATTTCATAATTATCACAAAAGGCGAAGAAGATTACTTATACAGTGAAGGAGTAGTTGTTCACAATTGCGAGGTATCGATGGTCCCTAAATATGAGAATGAAGATGGAAGTATTGAATATGGTTGGGGTTATTGTAATCTTTGTGAAATTAATGGTGCACGTATTAAAACAGAGGAAGAGTTTTATAAAGCGTGTGAAGCAGCAGCTATATTAGGCACATTTCAGGCAGCATATACAGATTTTCCTGTTTTGACAAATGCTTCTAAGAAAATCGCTGAGAGAGACGCTTTGATTGGAGTTGGTATTACAGGAATGGCAGACAATCCTACGATATTATTTAACGAGACTATTCAGAGAAATGGTGCAGAAATAGTTAAGAAAACTAATCAATTAGTAGCGGATATCATTGGAATCAATCCAGCAGCTAGGACAACTGTCATAAAACCATCTGGCAATGCATCACAATTACTTGGTTGTGGATCTGGTATACATGCCTATCATTTCCGGAAATATATCAGGAATATACAAGCAAACAACAATGAACAAGCTCTTCAAGAGATTCAAAAGGTTCATCCAGAAATAATTTCTAAATCATTCTGGAATCCCAAGGGTGAAAGCGTACTTTCTTTTCCTGTGGAACTAGATGAGAATACAATGGTACGAATAGATTTCTCTACAATAGATTTCTTAAAAAGAATCTATTCCACTAAAATGAATTGGATAGAGAATGGTACAAATTGGGATCATCCTTCTACGAAAAAGAATCCTAAGATCCGTATGAATGTAAGTTGCACTGTCTCTGTTAAGGATGACGAATGGGAGAAAGTCGCTGATTGGATATGGGATCACAAGAAAGGATTCTGTGGTTTGAGTTTCTTACCAGAGAGCGGTGATTTAGATTATCCACAAGCACCATATACTTCCTATTTAAACGAAAAAGAATTAGCTGAGACTTATGGTCAAGGTGCTATTCTTTCATCTGGTTTGATTGTGGATGGATTGCAAGTATTTGGAGATATATGGACTGCATGTAATGCAGCACAAGGACGTGCAGATAATCTCTTGGTGTTTTCAGATGAGTATCTTTTGGCGTTTATCAAGAAACATCTTGAGAATGGTAAACTCTTAGTGAATATAGATGGTATTCATATAAGCGATGTAAACGCTATTTCTTCTTATTTACAGCATAAAGTCGATATGAGAAAAGATTGGGTAAGAAGATTTAAAAAATTTGCCATCAATTATTTCAATGGGAACGAACAGTTATGTGCTAACTGTTTAAAGCATGTGAATATTTTCCACACTTGGCAAAAAATTAAAAACAAAGAGTTAATCGAGTGGCAATCTGTTAGATGGGAACATGAGATTAGAGACGCAGGTAGTGATGTAGCTACTGCATGTATGGGTGGAAAATGTAGTATTTAAATAGGTTCATTATTAATCAGTGGTAGCTCTAATTTTAGATACAATGTTTGCATCTTTGTAAAATTAGAGCTATTTTTATATCAAAGAAATAAATGTTTAATATAGAAAATTTGAAAATAGGAGAGATACAATTTATGATCACAAAAATTCGAAACGATGGAAGAAGAGTTAAAGAGATTCGTATACCACAAGAATCAATGGGATCTTCCGATAAAGAAGAAAGATCCAAACATTCGAGGAGAGAAGATCGGGAAATTATTACTTGATGGAAAAGTTCTTGTAGAAGGTTCATTCCCGATCCTTCAAAAGAAAAAGAAAGATTATTGTAAGATGTATGGTATTTCGAAAGAAAGAGCTAAAAACAGATTCAAAATAACTTATTAAGATTATGGAAATTAAAAAGATTAAAAGCCTTTCGTTACGTGAGTTTATCGAAGACTATGTAAATAGTAACGAACAAGAAGCATTGGAAACAATTGAAGAAGCTCTTCAAGAGCTAGGAGAACATTCGATTACCGATATTAACGATATGAATCCTAAAGAATTGTTTCGGTCAATACGTAGTATAAGAATGCGTAAACTTCTTCTGAAGAAAGAAGAATTTCCTAAGATTTCTATTGAAGAAGAGAAAAGTCATATCCAGGATTTTATATTTAAAAATTAAAAATATGAAAACAATTATAGGTGTTAAGTTGAGTGTAGAAGGGATGCATTATTATTTGAATGCAAGCGAGAAACATGGTCTGTCGGTGAAGTTCTTGGAGTACCCTCATAGACATATGTTTCATATCGAAGTAAGAGTCTCTGTGAAACATGACAATAGAGATAAGGAATTTATTCTATTGAAAAGAGAAGTGATCAAATATTTACACTCGAAATATTATCAAGAAGCTCTTAATGCGTTGGATTTCGGTAAGATATCTTGTGAAATGATCGCTAAGGATTTGATGCACGCTTTTCACGCTGATAGCGTGAAAGTTAGTGAAGATGATGAAAATTATGCTTTAGTCTCTCTTGAAGATGGAGAACGTTATTGTGACGACGGTATTGAATATAAGAAAGAAGAAAAGTTGAAATTCCCTTCAAATATCAAGAATGTAACTTATGTATTTGGTAGGGTTTGTTCTGGTAAGACAACTTACGTTGACAATTTAATCAAACATCTGACTTCTCAAAAGCTCAATCAAAAAACCTTCATATTTGAAATTGGTGAAGTGGTAAGGATCTTGAAAAAGCAAGAAGAGAGGATCTTTCAAGAATCATTAGATCAAGCGATATTTAACTTTATCATTAAAAAATTGGAATCTAATCCAGGGATAGATACGGTATATATCGTGGGGATCAGACAGAAAAGTTTGTTTTTAGCTTTTGAAAAATTTTTTGGTCCATATATGGTCAATATCGATAGGATCCTTCTAAATTCAACGACAACAGAGAGAAGAGAACGTTTTGATAAAAGAAATGCTGACAAAGATAAGTTGTTGTCGTTTACACAAGTTGAGCTTCAGGAGAGAAAACTTGGTTTAGATGAACTTATTTTATTTTTGATTGACAATTATGAAAATTTAAAAATAGTTTGATATGGAAGCATTTGTAACACCACCTCTTAATTACCTAGAATTGAGCGAATTAGGAGACAACAATTTCTACATCTTAGCACAATTGTATAAAAAATATCCAGAGTATCGTGAGTACACGAAAAAAGCAAAAGAACAAGGTAGATTCTTGATACTTGACAATGGAGCTGGTGATGAAGGTGAAATCATTCAAAAAGAGGAGTTATTCGAGTTAACACAGGAGATCCTTCCTAATGAAGTGATTCCAACAGATGAGTTGTATAACTCAAGTATAACAGTTTCAAACCTAGTTTGGTTCATCAATAAGATGAAAAAAACTAATATGGAAGGTGTAGGTATCTTTGCTTGTCCTCAAGCTCAGACAGTTTCAGAGTACAAATCATTGTTGTTTGCCATGTCTACGTTTAAAGAAGTTACAACAATTGGTTTATCGAAGAAGACGATACCTTATGTATATGGTATAAAGAAAAAGGATAGTGATATCGATATCGCACGTATTATAATGGTATATGAGTTACAAAAGTATCCTTTGATCTATAAAAAGAACTATCATTGCTTAGGTATGAGTGATTGTCGAGAGTTTCTTATGTATAAGGGATTCTCGAATATGAGATCAACTGATAGTTGTTATCCTATTTTAGCTGCAATCTATGATTTAGACCTTGAAAACGATCCATTCGTAAGATATCCTACTCCAAAGGATTACTTTGAGCTTAGTATGACAGATAAACAGATTGAACTTGCAAAGAAAAATATATCTTTTTTGAAAAAATGTTGTCATTAACTGTTGGTCCGACTAAATATTTAGTCGGACCTTTACAACATCAAAAGAAAGAGATATAAAAGAGATGGGAATTGAAACTTACGAATGTATTAATGAAATAGAAGAGGAGTTAGTATAATGTATTTTGATTGTACAATAAATTATTGGGACGAAGATGAAGAAGATCCTCGTCCTGGTAAAATGAAAAATTATCACAGACATGTATTGATCGAAGCTGTCAATTATACAGAAGCTGAAGCTCTTGCTACAAAATGGGGTATCAATTTGACAACTAACAATATTGATATACTTCCTATAGATCTTTTAAAGATTGATGGTTTGTACTTGTTAAGTGAAGAAACAAGGAAAGAGAAATTTTTCTTCAAGTGTGATTGCAATTATTTCGACGAAACATCAAATGGTAAGATAAAATCTTATAAGAGAAGTATATTAGTAGAGGCATATGATAATGGTCATGCTGGTGAAAGAGCTAAAAAAATTATGGATGATTGGTGTTTCAGGTTGGATAGTGTAGTACGTGTAGTCTCAAAGACATTGATAGAAGATTTGATTTTAAATTCGTAAATATATGAAAAAGTTTGAATTAGATCTAGATAGGCTTCACGACGTCACAGATGCTGTTGACGAAGTCTCTAGTTAATTTTACTGCTAATTTATATTGAAATGAAAAAGAAATCATGGAAACAATTCAAGAAAACATAAAACTGTCTCAAGAAGAAAAATTGAGAAGATTAAAAGAAGCAAAGGATGGAACATGGTATGATGGTTGGAAACCTTTTTGCATGATGTGTTCTTACAATGATAGAATGATTTCTACTGATTATGGTTTTAGATGTCCTTCTTGTGGCAATATGATAGGTTTTAATTTAACAAGATTACAAGAATCTCCTTTAAATAAACGAAATTATGGGAAGAGTTTGTAAAAACGAAACAAGTGGATTTGATATCCTTAGGAAATGGATGAATGAAAGGATCGGTATTCATTTCGAAGTACCTGATCTATATTATATGATCCCTTCGTTAAGAGAGCCAACAATCAGGAAATTAGTAAGAGGTTGATGTGTGCTGGCTTCATCTCTAGAGAATCAAGGGGTTATTATAGGATTGAAAAACACATATCTACAAAGATAAATACTACTGAGTTAGAGAAACTTGCTTATCCTAATAGAAGAAACTTCTATAAACCTGTTGTTCGGATCAAATATTAGTCCGACCTTTAGATCATAATTAAAAGAAACAATAATATGGAACTACAATTGAAACAAAATGGGCTGCTTCAAGAAGTCAAAGAAGGAATCAAAGTTGGAGATCTTTTCTTTGACAAGAGAGGTGAAGAGATCATTCGAATCCAAGAAATCGAGGAAAAACAATATCGAAAAGACGATCCTTCTACAAAATATCTTTTAGTTTCATATAAGAGACTTGTTTCATTTGTAGAGAACAAATGGACTGATCCTTATCATTCTAGTTTGAAAGAGTTAAATAACTATTATTCATTAAACTCCCCTATTGCAAATTTAGATGATCTTTATAAAAGAGGTTTAGATGCTCAAATAAACGGTATCCAAGATTATGAGGTTTCAAGTTCTTTTGAAGCTAGTACTGAACTTGTAGCTATGAACTCAAAAGAAAACCTCTTGGCTATGAAAGATTCTATCGAAATCTTACAATCAAAGACTACACAATTACAAAAGATGCTTAATTTTCAATTGTGTGAAATGAAAGAGAAGTTTGACATCATAAGACGGAAACTTGACAATCAATTAAGTATCATGATGAGACAAGTAGAAAAGATCATGAGAGTTATACGTGTGATAGAACTTTATCTAGGGATTGAAGAAGAACTCTTTCAATTACAAGCTGGTCAAACAGCAGATGAAAATGAACCTTTAACTTTGAGACAAAAAGTATTGTTTATGGATGAAGAAGTTGGTATTCTTGATAATCAAGGTCTTGATTGGACCCAAATCGATCAATTCGACGAATGGCTTCTAAAAGATAAACATTATGAAATCCTAATACCAGAGAAGAAAGCAATCGTAGTATTTAAACCAAGACGGAAAAACAAGGTCTATTACGATGCTTATGATAGACGTAGGGAAGAAATAGATGAGCAGAATAAGATGCCATATTTCTTGATAAGGAACGGAGAGAATTTATATAGGGTCTATACTGATAAGATGACAGTACCAGAAAGACTCTTTCCTAGAAAGAAAGAGTTTCAAGAGATTTTGGACAAAATGAAGATCGAAGATAATGAAGTGAATTTCTTTGATAAAGAAAAAATACAAGATCTCACCTATTACTATCAAAGGATCGTTTTCTTCATCCAAGGATTAATTGATCGTACAGATATATTTTCTCCAATGAAAGAAAAGATCAACCTTATGAATAATGTTGAACAATCTCAGGAAACATTAAGGTTGATTTATGACGATGAATTGTGTCTTCCTACTAATAGATTACCTTTTGCTGAGTGGAAAAAGATGATCAACTCTACCATTGAAGAAGGTAGTAGAATCGTTTATTGTAGAAGTGTCGAAGATTGGAAACCTGCTAAAGAAAGGTTGTATGAGGATAGATTCTTGAGATCTTATTCTGAGTGGAGTCTTCCAACTTTTCCAGGTGAAGGTGTATATATGGTCTATAAAACATTCATTGACAATACATATTGGAAAGAACATAAACGAATAGAAGAAAAGAGAGAACAATTAGGAATTAGATATATTCCAGACGATCCTCGATGGGATTGGAATGGTAGTCACGAAAGAAAGAACAGTTTATTTTTTAAATTTAGTAGAGATGAATCGACGGTCATTAATTACGATCAACTCAATCTTGATGATATTGAATTTTATCTCAATAGTAGGATTGATCGTCCTAATTATCTAGAATACCTTCCAATTTTAAAAAAGTTGAGAAAGTGTTTATTAGAAGAACAAGATCAAGAAGATGCTTTCTATCTCATGTTAGTTGGAAGGTGTCAAAAAGAAGGTTTAAAACCGAAAGAAGGCTTATCTTATGAAAAGATAATAGGTGAGCTTATTGATTGGTGGAAGTATAAAAACAAGTGGAAACGCCCAATTTCGAAGAATGATGAATTAGCTATGAAGATGATCGAAAAAAGGCTTTTTGCTAAGACTAACAGAAGTAAATGGTTTATATTAAAATAATATGGAATACGAATTAAAGAAATTAGACTCACCACATCCTATAGGATGTTCTAATGATTGTGAGATTTATAAACTAGGATATTGTAAATTTGGTCTGGTTAATAAATCTCATGTGAAAGAAGATTTTAGTCAAGATGTATTAGACCTGATTAACGAATGTATTCATAATGATGATATGATCATTGTGAAAAAGGGGAGAAAGATAGATCCTAAATTTTGGATCAGTACTTGCACTGATTGTATTGAACCTATTTATCTTATAAAATTATGATTGGAGAGGTTTTTGAGGTAAATGGTTGTTTCTATAAAGAAGTACAATCAAAACTCCATGGTTGTCATGAATGTGTATTTGATGAAAAATGTAGTTCTATTCCTCTTTTTTGTAATTTAAGTACACACTTTATTGAGATCAGTAGAGAAGAATATTTACTTTTTAGTAAAGACACTTTGGCGGAGACAATGAAGAATCGTCAATTTATAGCAGCTATAGATCCTGCAAATAATAAAAAAGATTTTTCTGTAGAATGTCTTTGGGTAAAAAAGGGTGATAGTTGGGAACTAGATAGTATCAAGAAAGTTTGATTGAAAGATGGTAATAATAATAATTAGAGAAACTGAAATTACAGTTCAAGTCGAAGGTCGTTCTGCACATAGTTATGGTCAATCGTATTGTTTTGATATTGACGAGAAATATAATCGTTTCTCAATCGTAGAACGAAATGACCAAATCAATAGCGAAAGAAATGTTGTCTTCAGTTCTCCTATGTCTTTAACTATTATTTATAATAATGACAAACGAAGAAATTAAGAAAAAAAGAGATGAGATCTATAAGATCTTACTAAGTAAATGTGCATGTATCACATTAAACGATGAAGTGAATACAAAGAATTTCACTTCAATGGAAGCGACTAAAATTGTCAACTTCTTAGAATCTTCAAAAAGAGAAGAGATTATAATCTTTTATGTTGGTTTGAACCTCAATGAGACTTCTTATCAACGTTTGACGCAAGAATGTGGAGTTGATAATCGTTTTCAAGCGATTGAAACAAAACATCATGTCTTGACCTTTAGGATCTTTAAAGAAGGTTGTCGTGTTATCTTTGCAAATTGCAATGATAATGACAACGACAAAGAGCCTTGTGTCATTGCAAAACTTGACGATCTTCCTTTATTATTTGAAGTTGGTGAAATTTAATTGTTTCAATCTCATTGATTTTGGTTTTTTTTTTGCCTATTTTTATCGCAAAATATTGAGAAGATGAAAACAAAGAATCCCTTAATCCCTAGTGTTTATGGACAAATCGGAGACGTTTATGTAGGTCCATCTCGAACTCCTCCTGCTGTCGACAACAGTAAAGAAGAACCTTATTTATATGTTGTTCCAACAGGTCCGGTTTGGATCACAATGGACGATCCTATTGTAAGTGTCGAAGTTCGTTCCAATGTAGATTGGAAAGTAGAATAATTAATTTAAAATTATAAATCATGGCAAAACCAAATTGGCTGACTATTGACCCGACATCTGGTTCAGGTAATGGAACAGTAGATTTTAGTACAGCATCTCCACACACAGGACGTACAGCAAGAACTGGAGTGGCAACGTTTAAAGCAGCAGGAGTAGATGATATTCCAAAGACTGTAAATCAAGCTGGTAAACCAGAGTTTGTACAGATGCAATCATCTGCATCTGCAGGTAAGACTGGTGGTAATGTGACAATCACAGGAACAAGTAACTCTTCAAAATTGAATTTTACTCTTGGTACTGGTACTCTTGTGATAACACTTCCTACGAAATATACCGCTAACTCTGTACAAACAAATAACAATGTAGCAATCGCTGGAGATCCAGGTGCTGGTGCACAATTCAGTTTTTCTATTACGATCAGTGTACCAGCGAATATTACTGTAACTTCGTTATCTAAACAGATTATTTGTACTGCTGCTGGTGGTCAAAAAGCTACCTGTACATTGACACAATCTGCTGGTGATCCTACATTACGAGTAACTCCTGAGACAATCGAGTTAGGTTGGGAAGGAACTGCTGTTTCTGCACAAGTTATTTCTAACACGGATTGGACAGTCGAATAAAAAGAAAGGAGATTGATAATGGCTACGAAGACAATTGCTTGGGGAGATTCGATAGGTGGAAACATTTCGTTGACTTATACAGGAACTGGAAACGGTACGATAAGTGCTTCTTCTACGACTAAAAACACTGGAACAGCAGTTCGGACGAAAACTCTAACAGTAAAGACGGCGAAAGGCTCTCCTCAAAAAAGTATAAAGTTGACGATTAGACAAGCCTTTGGTAAATTTAGACTTACCATCCATGTGAATGCGTAGCTTTGTATTCTTTTTGAAATTGGGGAAAGTCCAGAAATTAATTTTTCTGGACTTTTTCTTTGTAAAAAGTTGCTCAGATGAAATAAAGGTCTGATCTTTACAACATCAAAAGAAAGAAACAATAATTGATAAAATAAACAGCGATATGAAAGTCTACAGAGAAGTGATAATCAGAGGTAATGAGATCTATTGGATTGGTTCACAAATGTTCAGTACAAAAGAAGGTGTATTAGAAGCTCTCAACCAAAGAGCTGAGAAAATGATTGAATATTCCAATGGAAAGATTGAAGATTTCAATCGTTATCCATGGCAATCGTATTGTATAAAAGAAGGTGGATTCAATAATTATTTAACAGTAGAATGTAAGAAAGTGGTGATAAATGGTAGAAACGACAGTTCAATTGTTGGATTTGTGACATACGAAGTAAAATAATTAATTAGTAGGGTGTGAAAACACCCTATATAAAATAAGATATATTATGGAAATAAAGATGATTAAAGAGGATAGAAAGATCGAAGTATTTGTCGAAAGAGAAGATACAGGGTCTAACAGAGATTTGAAACTAAGTCTAAAAATAGGGAGCAATACAACTTCATTTCCTTGTCTGACAGAAGGAGAATTGAGAAAGTTCAAAGAATTCCTAAATGGGTATTTCGACAATAAGAAAATCATGACTATAGGAAAGTTAAGAGAATCATATGATTTAACATTCGCATATTATAAAATTGTACGATTCTCAGAATTCGATGTTTATGGTGATTTTAATGTTTATATCTCCACCAGATGCAATTTTCAAACACGAACGAAAAGCAGGTAATAATGATAAAATAGTGTCTGGTAAAGTGATACTAAAGAATAGTAATGATTTAGTAGATGATTTTTATTTTTATTGCGAAACACTTATTCAAATTCTTGATACACAAGAAGTTGAAGAGATCCTTGGTAAAAAGGATCAATAGCTTGATCTTTAGATAAAACAATAAATAATATTATGGAAGTGATAGTTAAAAAGAAGAAAGATCTAGTTGTAGATAGACCGAAGTCAAAATCTGTTGGAGCTAAAGGGCCTTCGTTTTTGTTTCAACGGATCGAAGAAACAAAGACAATGATTGATCAACAAAAGAAACTGATCGTTGGTAACGAGATTTGGTATTAAATTCCATAGATCCCTTTTATATATTATAATATATAAAAGGGATTGAAAACAAAAGAGGATTAATTTATGCATCAATGCGACTATTGTATTTGGTACAATCGAGAAAAGTGTGATTGTCCTTCTCAGATGAGAAAGAGAGCTTGTAAAAGAGCATTGAAAGATAAGAAATTGTTTGAGAAAGGTAAACAATCTCAAAACGATAAATAAGGTTTAGAAAGGTTCATAGAATGTAGTAAGATCGAAATGTGAACTTCTTCAAGATCAAAAAGAAAAGATTTAATAACATAGAATTATGGCAAGACTAGAAGACGAAAACAAACAACCCTACACAAAGAAGGATTTAAAAGATCCAATTGAAAAGAGTAATCACAATTGTAAGGGTTGTGAATATGAGAATAAGTGTCCATATAGAGATAGGTCAGACTGTTTTCAATTTAATTCGTAGAAAATCCTATGATCTGTTGCTCCATTGAAATAAAGGTCGGACCTTTAGGTCATAATCAAAAGAGCTAATAAAATGACAACAAGAAGATTACCATACGACGCAAAGAGAGTTATGAATGCTTTGGCAGGTGTAAATTCAAAATATAATAGACCGAGCAAAGTAACTGTAGAGGCAACAGAAAAAGGAAATTGGTATGTATATTACAACAATCAATATATTGGTCTGACGTTAAAAGGATCTATGTTGTCAGAAGAGACTATCAGAGAGTTGAATTGGGAGTATCACGAAAATTAATCTTTAAAAGGATCAAATAAGACTTTTGTAGCAAATACGAAACAAAGAGTAGCAAATTATTAAAAAACAAGAGGAGGATTGAAATCATGAGTATAGAAATGGGGTTTGTAATCGTAGTAAGTCTTTCAGTGCTTTGGATGGCAATAGGTCTGATCTTTCTTGACAAGAAAGAAATCAAACCAGAACAAACAGAATATGATGATGTGCTTTTGGCAATGACATTTGGTCCTTTAATTCTTCTAACCAAGAAGAAAGAAGAAAAGTGAAAATAGGCACATAATAAGTAAGAGGAGGGTTGTGAATCATGTCATAACCCTCCTATCTTTACACAAGAAACAAAGAAGAGAAATTATGGAAAAAGAGAAATTAGTAGACTCACTAGAGACTTGTATGGAGAGAATCCAACGAAAAAAAAGCGATTTTAAAAAGGGTGTAAGAAAGAAATACAACATGACTCTCAAGGATTTAAGTAATAAAGAGATAGATGAGATCATGAAAGAAGCACCTGATGCAGTACTCCAAATGTCTCAAGAAGTACAAGATAAATACCTATTAAGTGAGGCAGCCAGAAGAAGACTTGATGAGTGCCCAGATCGTTGGTTTACGTTTGAATCTGCTGATGGAGAAGTGAAAACAATTGATTTAAAGCAGATTAACATCCAAGGAATGATCAAGGTGAGAGGTGGTAGTGATGAGGATGTAAGAGATGCTCATGAGATAAAAAAAGAATTATTCGCACCATTGATCCGTGAATATGCCTACAAAAAGAGAGCTTATATAGATGCATATAAACGTGAAAAAGATGTGACCTTACCTCCAGACCATTGGAATCAAGTAGTACAATTATTTGGTGAAATGAATGGTATTGAGGATGTTAGAAAGATAATGCAAGAGAGGAACAATGTATTCCTAAGCCAAAAAGACCTCCTGAGATTCTTTGCTAAAAACAAGGCAGAGATAGATGCTAGACGTGCTACTTTCTTAGCATCAAGTGACCAATATAAGATTGCAAGTGAAGCAGGTAGATTGCAGATACTCAATGAGATCTTAGTAGACCTCCATATAAAGTACCAATATTATATGGAACAAAAGAAAGAGCAAAAAGCTATGATCTTCTCAAGAGAGATCCGGAATATATTGGAACAAGCAAGAAAAGAAGTCAAAGGTAACGAACTGAAACTCACGGTAGATGGTAAGATTGATATCACTGCTACTTTACATGGACAAGAGAATATTGATAGAATGATGAGGACCTTACCTATCAACTCTATCGTAGTAGGTATAGTCGCAGCTAAGAGTAATATCGATCCTGCAATATTGATCGCACAACTTGCATCATCTTATTACAAGGACTTTAATGGATTCAATAAGAATGTGTTAGGTAGAGAGAAGATCATGTTACCAGGTGATGCAATTAGGGCTTGTAACGATTGGACTTCATTGGCTAAATTGAATCAAAAATTCCTAGAAGAAATGAGAGAAATGCCTGTAGAAGAAGCTACTTTCACGGAAATCAAGAAAAAAGAGACTGTAAAAGAACGACTTGAGAGATTACGAAAGATCGCTGAGGATTGCTCTAAATAAAATATGTATTTTCCATAATGTTATTTGTTTATTTGAAAGGGTCCTGTCTGAGAAGATCGGATCCTTTATTTTACTGATAACTTGTTGGAAACAAACAAAATAGGTCTTATCTTTAGACCAAAGAAATAAATAAAAATTATGGAATTAGAAACAAAAGTTACAGTATCAGGTCTTAATGAAGACCAAATTAGAGAGTTTGAAGATTTCCTTGATACGATCCTAGTTGATTACGATACATTCGAATCAGGTGGTAAAGTAGTAATTAAAGATCCTAATATAATCAGGATCTCAGAGATAAAAGTATTCACAAGACGATTTAAATAACTAGTTATTAACAATTTAAAGTTTAATTTTATGGCAACAACTGTTGTATCGAAAGTGGCGAGATTCACTTTTACGACTAAAGAACAGCTCACAAACCTAATGGATTACTGCACGACTAACAATCGTGCATTCACTGCAAACATTGAAATCCCAGTCTTGACTGATGAAGAGGCAAATGAGTTGTATAAAGTACTTGTATTACCTGAGGTAATCAAGAATAGTGATAGATTAGAAGAGTTATTGACTGAAAAAGAGTCACTTGAAACCAACTTAAAATCAGGTATTTCAACGATGTCAACAAGAACTCTTGAAGAAGTCAATGAAGAGATTAAGAAAATCGAAAACACTGATTATGCTCAATTTTCCAAACTAATAGCCCTTGTACCAGATACGATCTTACCTGATACTCCAGCTTGGAAAAATAATGATACTAGTGTCAGGATGATGAGGACTATGGCAGTTTCAGAAGAAGAGACTTCAAACACTAATGAGACTACAAATGAAGAGCTTTCTGATCCTATTATCAAAGGACAAAATACTGTATGGGCTGAAGAAGAGTTGGAAAAATACAAAGCTGCATTCAAAAAACTTGATCCAAACTTTGAGTTACAGATAGTTAGACATGATGATACTGGTGAGATCTGTTTTCATCTTTGGTGGCCAAAAAGAGAAATGGTACAAGAATGTACTTCTACCAAATTGTTAGATATGGCATTTGAGAACGCTAAAAATGGATGGGACGATCCTATTAAAGTAGCAGAAGCTATGAAGCAATAAACGAAACTTGGTCATCAGGTGTTTCTCCTTATATGCAAAAGCAGCCTAATCGCTTGATAATGAGATAGCATTTGATGACCAAGAAAAATTCGAAATCCGTAGATTTTAAGCGAAAAACAAATGAGAGAATTAGAAATGATCGTTATCCATTGTTCAGCAACAATGAAAAGTACGGATTATACCGTTGAAAGATTGAAAAGAGATCATTTAGCAAGAGGTTTCAACGATATTGGATATCACTTCTACATTACTAAAGATGGCAAAGTACATGAATGCAGGCCTCTTGAAAAGATCGGAGCTCATGCAAAAGGTTACAATGCGAAATCTATAGGTATTTGTTACGAAGGTGGTCTTGATGAAAGTGGAAAAGCATGTGATACACGTACAGAAGCTCAAAAGAGCGCTATTAAAGAGCTTGTTGGAGGACTTGCTGGCAAATATCCTTCTATCTTTCAAGTATGTGGTCACAGGGATTTAAGTCCTGATGCAAATGGCAATGGTATCATTGAACCATTTGAATGGATCAAAAGTTGTCCATGTTATGACGTAAGAAAAGACTTCCCTAATTTCATGCAAGAAATTGTGATCAAACCTAGTAAAGAAGATTGATTTATATTGAAAGTCTCACCATTTTGAAATTATTTTCATTTGGTGAGACTTTTTCTTTGTAAAAAGTTGCTCAGACGAAATATTGTTCAGACCTTTACAACATCAGAAAAAGAAACAATAATAATTAAAACATACAAGATCATGAGAACAATGACACAATCAGAAATAGCAAAAAAACTTGGTATAGTAGGTAAACAGACTATCAATTTTAACGAATCTGTTGTATGTACAATGAAACCTAAGTATATGGATGAGTACGATATTGAATGTGTAGGTATTGAAATCGATGAAAAAGAAAGTAAAAAGACAACGCTTTTGGTGATTTATAAATTTGGTTCTCAAACAGCTCGAATGAATTGGTCATACTTCAAGGCCTCTGAAAAATTAAAAATTCAAAAGATGTTACAACTATAAGGTTTACTAAAGTAAACCTTATATAAACACATAAAGTCATGATTGCAAAAGGCACAGAACAATACAAAGCAGCTTCTAAGTTAGCTAACGAGATCAAGAATCTATCCAATACAGATAGAGTTTATAATCATTCGTATTATGAGATCGCATTCAATGATTTAGGTTCTTTCTTGGAAAAGATCAAGAAAACAGAAGGATTCGCTTCTAAAGTAGCGACTACTATTGATAGTTCTATGAATCCTTATAATCGTCTGGTAGCGATCATATCTGACAAGCAAGCATGAATCTTAGCTTGTTGTGCAATTGAAAACAATATCAACTTATAAATTCGTGAGTCATGAAGAAAGAACGTATCATCAAAAGATTTGAAAGAAACGGGTGTAAAATCGTTTATACGAAGCTAACTAACAAAATCCTAGTTTCTCACAGGGAATTCATCAAAGTATTCCCTAGCTTGAATAAAGCATATCAAACAATGTTCAACAAGCCTAAAGAAGTGTTGGTATGAAGACAAAACAACAATTAATCGAAGATTTCCAGGTCTTAGTCGAAAAGAGAGATAATTTATACGAAGAAGTAAAGGATCTGGAATGCTTAGGAGAATATAAGCAGATCATTGATCAAGAGATGAAACTTATCGATATCGAAAAATATCTCAAGATCTTCAAGAAAGAAAAGAAGGCTTATGTAGGTGAGTGTTGTAATTTGGTCTTGCGACAAATCAATCATTTAAAAACAATCAAGGAGATCTGGTGTGAATAAGAATATAATGACAGTCACTGAAATGAGACGACTAGGTAAATCTTGCACCTATAAGGTTGTCGAATTAGACGATAGAGATGGTTTCAAGAGTCAATCTTTCTCTTTTGAAGGATGTGTTTTTAAATACGACGTCACTAATAGTGATATTGATACACTCATTTCAGGGGAAGCAAAATTTAAAGGTAAACCTGGAAGAAATAAGAGATTTCTTTTTTATGGGTTTTCAATTGTTGAAATAATCAAGTATCTTTAGATGTGTTTTAGATTTAGTGTTATAGTTATTGGTTTTAAGTTAGATCCATACTCGAGAAATGATTTCACTGGTATGGATCGTTTTATAAAAGTATAAACATGAAAACAAATAAGTCAATAGTAGAATATTTTGGAATCGCATTACAAGTGGTCCTATCAATTATAGTAATCGTTATAATGATCCTATTTAGCAAAGATGATCCTTGGTTACTTATAATGGATTTATTGATCATTTATTTGATATGGGAGAAAAAGTTAATTGATTCAAAATCAAAGAAAGAAAATGAAAAAGATCGATAAATATTTCCTTTGGGCGATAATCTTAGTAGTTATCGAGTTAATAGTGTTATGTATTTATAGACATTTTATAAAATAACTATTATGGTAGATACAAAAGCAGATACATGGACTAAATCATCATTTTATTACGATGAGCCTAGTGATACATGTGATAGGAGTTTCCTGATTTCAAGTGTTAGTAGAGAGTTTCCTTTTCAAAGGACAGAAAGAAGAGACTGGTTCGAAATCAAGAAATCTAAATCAAAAGATCTTCACTTTCAAAAGTCTCTTCAAAAAAGAAGAAAGAAAAACAAAACAAAAAAAGACTCATAGATCAAAATAAAGTAGCTATATTTGCAACGTGATAAATTCATATTCGAGAGTAGAAATCATCTTGTTTGTGAAAACAAGAGATTTTGTTTAGGGTTTATTAATACTTAGTTTTGTGTAGTAAGGGTAAATGATACGTTCGATGATTACGTAAGTTTATTTTATTATTGTTTCTTGGGAAGAAGTTGTTGTGAAACAATTTCTTCCTTATCTTTATAACATGTTAAATATAAATCATTTAATTATGAACATATCAGAGAAATTTTATGGTCACAAAGAGATTTTCGACAATTACTTCCTATCGAAAGACAAAGATCCATATCACAATGGTACATGGATACCAGCAGCAAAAGTGACTTTTGACGAAAGAAACAATTCAAAGAGGGTTGAAATAGGGGATGGTACGATCAATTTGTCGTATTTAATGACTTACTATCTATTGAGTGATTCCCAAACTAATTATTCCAATTGTTTACATGCTCTATATAGGCTCGTGCATAACGCAGATATCGCTTGTAGGATGAAGTGGAATGTCGTGAATATTTTTGAACCAGGCTTTTTTGTGAGAGACGATATCTCTTCTAGTGATATTGATAGTTGGAATACATTGAAGATCCATAGTGGATGGAGTTCTTCTATTGAAGGTATAGACGAAGATCCTTGTTTCAGTGTTTTTATCAGTCAAGATCAAGTTTGGAACCTTATACCTCCTATTGTTTTCTCTAAGAAAACTGTCTTGAAAGATTCGATGTTCTTGATAAATGTCTTGTATTTTATAATTGAGAACAATCACACGATTTATAATCCTTATTATAGCCAACTTCAACACATTTGGACATATGTACCTACTTTCAACGAAGATAAATTGAAACCTTGGGATCGTGCAGAAGATCGTAACAAGCATTTCAAGAACACTATTAAAGTGAAGAGAGGTGCTAATAATTGGTACTTTGCTTATGGATTTAGGAAAGTCTATGAAAAAATTTCAGGTAACAAACTTCCTAAATTCAAGAACTTCTTATATTCATTGATTTATTATCCTTTGATTTTCCTAGCTGATAAGGTTTACTATCCTTTGTTTGGTAAATGGGTCAAAGTCAAAGAGACTTCTTACTACAATATTGCGATGGCAAGTGGTATATGGTACAATAAGAAGTTTTGGGAAAGAGTGGTTAAAAAGTTCAACAAAGATGGTTCTCATTGGGAAATAGTGCCTTTGATGGTTTATCAAGACAAAGAAAGGATAAAAGATATCGACCTTATCAATCTTAGGCTTAGACTTGAGGATTATCCAGAACCAAGGAAAGAAGGTGACGTGAACTCTCCTATTGACTATATGATCCAATATAAGTTGTTTGAATACGTCAACAACCAACTGTCTTAAAATAGATTCTACTAGCAAGCGTTTTTGAATCGCTTGCTAGTTTTTGTTTGTTTAGAAATGTAACCAGCAATCTTCTATACTATCCTTATCTTCTCATCAGAAGAAAAATAATTACATTAAAAACGAAAATAAACACATAAACCGTTGCTCTGATCAAATAAAGGTCTGATCTTTATGATATAATCAAAAGAAATAATAATATGGATGAAGATTTAAAAAGAGCAATAAATGATTTCTTCTCTTTTGAAGAGAAAGAATTCTATGAGAATGAAAATGGTGTTAATATCAATTCAATGATATACCAATTTAATGAGAACAATGACGATGGATTGATCATATTTACTAAACAAGATCAAAAGATCTTAGAAGAATGGGTCAAAGAAAATGGTTGGGATTTAAAATAATAAACATAAGAATATGAATGCAATTGAAAAAATGCTCATCAATATTGATGAAATAGTACAAGAGACTGATAAATCACTTCAAGTGATTGCGTTAATTGGTGATAACGAAAGAGCCTCCTCCTATTTAGCTGGAGATCCTAAGTCACAGATAGATATGTTGACTTCTTTAATGATTAAGAATCCAGAACTAATGGCTATAGTTGAGGATTCATTGAGATACGCTAACGAAGCATTGAGTAAATCTCCTGATTTATTCCCTTCTGAAGAAGAAGTCGCTAACAGTATCATTGACGGTTATTTATTCTTGAAAAATCATAAAAATAAAACAGATCATGGAAAATAAAACAAAAGGTCAATTAGAGAGGATGCAGCAGTATGACAACCTATGCAAAGAGACAGGTTACGAACCTCTAAGAGGGAATCCTTATGCAAAAAATAGTCCAATAGTCGAATTTGAAAAAGCTCATGATTATTGTGAGCAACAAAGAAAGGAGCTAAGAAATGAAAGAATTTAATTTGGAGCTTGTAAGACAAGGAAAAAGGGTAATAACACGAAGTGGTCATGAAGTTCGTATTATATGTACAGATTTTAAAAGTAAAGGGAACACTCCTATCTTGGCATTGTTAAAAGACAATAAAAAAGAAGAAGAGATTATTCATTTTTATACATTAAAAGGGAAAGTGTTTGATGATAAAGAAAGTATGCTCGATCTTTTTATGGATGAAGATGGTGAATGGGTGAATATCTATGAAGAAAATGGAAGGTGTTTTATAAGTGAATCATCTCATCCTACTAAAGGAGAAGCAATTCGTCATAGGACTTCTTTAAGGAATTGTGTAACAACCATTAATTTAAAAGAATTCAAGAAATGAGTGACAATAATTTCGATATTTCGATCCTAAAGAAAGAATCAGGTTACTATCAAGTAAGTGTGACATATTGGCATTTTGGTAGAGCTAGAGAAAATGAAATCAGGAGGATGACAAGTTCGACTACGTATCGTTGGTCTACTTCTTGTGTAGAATTGATCAATTGGTTCCAAACAAGAAAGACTAAAGTCTTTTACTCTCAATTGAGAGTACTTTGCAAGAATTATGGAAAGAAAGAAACACAAAAATTTTAAGGTTATGGAAATGGATAAATATATTTTATATCAAACAGAATATAACGAGAAAAAGAAGAGTGTAGCTCTCAGTGTAATTTTAGGTATCCTTTTTGGTATATTAGGGTTATTGTATACGAGTGGAAGTACTTTTTTTGTTATGTTGGTATGTTATCTTGGATATATTATTGCATCACTTGCACTCTTAGGACCAGTTCAATTCATGATCGTCCTTCCATTTGCAACTATCCTCTTTTATATCGTATCGATTTACCTCTGTTATTCCAAAGCTGAACTTCATAACAAAGAGTTGATTGAGACATTGAAAAAGAAATATCTTGGGATAGGACAAGAAGAGTTTGCCGAACCAAAACAAGGGATCGACCTCATCTATTGGAAAGATCCTGCGACTACACAAGAAAAACGAGAAACCGATCCTACCATTATTTTTTGCATATTTTTGGTCATAGTAGCGTTATTATGGTTTTGTGGGTTGTTTTAATGAAAGGATTTAGTATCTTTCCACTGTCAACAACTGCTTAAAAAGCGCAATCAGGATAAGGTCTGGTAATTGTTTTATAGACATTTTAATTTGAAGGAGAGGGATCGTGAGATTCTTCTCCTTTTTTATTGCTGATAATCACATGTTTATGACGTTTCAAAGTAGAATATTATAAATAATAACCATTCTTCTCACTCCTATTTAATATAGGAATAGTAAGAATATAGATTATATGTAATATGATATAGGGAAAGAATTGTGAAAATCGTGGAAATCAATTAGTTAAGATAAAATGATATTGTCAAGTGCCTATTGAACGTAAAAACGTTGCAAGTGAAATGAAAAGATTGTACTTTTACAGCATCTAACAAAAGCATGGGAATGTAAGTAGTTAGATAGAATTTCTAATTCTTTTAATTAGCTCTTTTAAGAAAGAAATTCTTTTTTATAACTTTTAATTGTTTGTTTTAGAGAGTTTTTAGTTAAACTAAGGAAATAAGGCCTCAAGAGTGAGGCCTTTTCTTTTGCGTATCAGTTAACTGATGTAGAGTTTGTAGATTGAAAAATTCTTCGTTATTTTACGCAAATAAACAATTAAAAAGTTATGAAAATAAGACATTTCAACAGAAAAGAAGAAATGAGAGAAAGACTCCTAGAGATTCTCTTCACTTTCACAGGTACAAAGAAACAAGGTTTCAAGTATTATTCATCATTAACAGATCTTGTCAATACAATCCACGCTTATACAAAGATAGGTGCTGTCTCTGTAATAAGAGACTTCATCAAAGAATTCTTAGAAGAAGGTATCCTTGAATATAAGGATGAACACTTTGAGATAAAAGAATGGCAAGATTGCAATCCTTTTACAATCAAGAGATTACCTGATTATCTTCTATTGACACATAAGCTAGAAGATAAATCATTGCGGGTTAATTACTATGATTATAGAGTGATGCTTTATATTGATTTTCACTTTCGCCATAAAATCTGTCCTTTATTTGAAGAATGTAAAAAGGAAGCTGGTGTAAGAGGTAATTCATTGTGGGCTAGTGAGATAGAATATTCGTCATGTGCTAGTATAGCTAAAAATACTGGTTTATCGTTGTGTATGGTAAGACATATCCTTCATAAATTGAGATTTTATTTTGGTGATCGTTTCTATTATAAACCAGATGAAATAGAGAGAATGAAGAGAGAGCATCATTGGTCACGGACTAATACAATCAATTTGCCTCCTAGAAGAGAATGGAAAAAGATCTTTGAAGATAAAGTGAAAAGTATTTGTGGTGATGATATCGTGCTTAATCTACCTAAATTCGTGTATTATGAACAATGGGCTCCTTATAGTAAACTTCACAAGAGAGAGTTAAAGAATAACACTCCTAAATATCTGCAAACAAGGTTTATCACTTTCTTGAAAATGAAAGATCATAATGACTCTCAAATCAAGAAGATGGAAGAAGGTGTTGAGAAGTGGAAAAACCAGAAAGAATCTTGGGAATCATATAAACTCACGATAATAAATGAGCTCGAGAATATGAGGTTAGATGGGATAATCTGTGAGATGGTTGAAAATAGGATCATTACAAAATTACATTCCATACGGGATATATCAAAGATGGATAAATTGTTAGATTTGGTTGTAAAGCATTGTGATGATATGAATAGGTTGATTCCAGCGTTGATAAGTTTTAACTAGCTTATAACATTAACAAACATACTTATTTTGAAAATGGAGGGGTTTAGTATAAAGAAAGATCTTGAAAAGAATTTCAATGATTACAAGAATTTCTTAACAAACTATTTGAAGAAACGATATTATCAAGACCTAAGTGATGAAGATATAGACGATATCGTTTCGAATACTTTTGTAAAAGCGTTGAAGTCTGAAGATAAATGTGTATATGAAGGATCTGGTGGTTTAAGGAGTTGGTTAGTTACTATCGCTAAAAATAGTACTTTAAACCTCCTACTCTCTTCTAGGAAGAGAGATACTTGTAGTCAAGAGGAAGAAGGTGTAATGAATGAGTTGAATAAATTGTATTCAGATCAACAAAGTGAAGTAAACGAAGAATACGATGCAATCATTCGAATCCTTGATACATTCAATCCTAGGGACAGAAAGATCATATTAGGATATGCTAATGGTTATACTTACGAAGAGCTTTCTAAGATTTTTGAAGTACCTTTAGGTACTATTAAAAGTAAGATACATCATGTAAGAAAACGTTTTAAAAATTTAAATACGATATAATTATGGACTTTGTTAAAGCTGGGAAAGTTGTAAAGTTTATTGATGAGAATGGAGAGAAAAACGCTGGCACTGTTGTTGAGATCGTAAAACAACAAGGAATAAAGAAAGCGGTGATCAACACGATTGAAGGAAAGACTATTGTCAAAAATCTCAAAAATCTCAAAGACCTCTATTTAGTCAAAAATGAAGTGAGAGGAAAGAGATCGATCAGTGTCTTAAAAGAAGTGGCTGAAGAATTAGGTAAAGAAGTGGTAGAGACTAAAATTCCTAAAAAAGATAGTTATCTTGTTGTTGGTGATAAAGTATTGAAACCGTTGAAAAATCCAAATGAAGGTGGTGAATCAGAAAATACTGTCGATAAAGACAAGATGATTAAAGACCTTGAGTTTAAGGTCTTATCCTTAGAACAACAACTTTCTTCTTCAAAAGAGCAAATCAATGATCTTGAGAAAATGAAGGTTTCTATAATTCACTTAGCTAAAGCATTAAAGGTAAGAACCACAGAATTAGGAGAATCAAAGACAATCAACGAATTATTGACTTGCATTTTGATGTTAAATAATCTTGGAGAATTGGTTGTTGATTGAAAAAAGACCACGATCTTTATGGCAGTAAAATTTGATAATTAAAAATCATTAGAATTATGAATGGTACGATAAGAGAGTTTACCAAAAAAGAATTCGATGCTTTTGTAGTTAAGAATGGTTATGAAACCTTCACTACAGATCAAGTCTTGAAATTCAATCAAGAAGTCGTTAATAATCGAGAATCAATGGATGAATTTTCAAAATCATGCGCTGCCGCTGATTTTGTTTCTTTGAATCGTGCGATTGTTGTTGACGATGATTTAGTTAAATCAGTAGTTTATTATCGTGAATGTCAAATTGAACCCTTAGAAAAAGAAGAGTTTGGTTCAATTATGAAATCGAAACAAGTCATGTTTGCTGATACGGCATTAAACCGTTTCAAAGGTATCGTTGGATTGCCAGTCAATAATGATGTAATCGAAAAAGCACGTAAAGCTGAACCTATTGGTACAGAAAAGACTTATGGTGGAAAACTCTATATCAAGACCGAGAAGGGCTGGAGATTGAAATCTAAAGGTTTAAAAACAGATAAAGAAGCTCAAGAGAAAAAGTTCATTGAAAATCTTGTGGATGCAGCTAAAAAATACGGTAAAGATAGTGTTCAATTCCAATCTGCCATGTTAGCTCCTAAAAATGCTTATAAAAACGATAATGATATGAATCGTTTTTTGGTGAAATTGTCGAATGAACTCTCTCAAGTAAAACCTAAGGGATCTTCTACAGAGAAGAATGAAAGTAAGAAAGAAACTCCTTTATTACGTTAAGTAACAGCGGCTCAATACAAAGATCGTAAAGATGAGATCATTGGAGAGATCAGTAAAGAACGTTTAAACCTCATGAATAAATATGGTGATAATTGGCAAGACGATGCATCATCAAAAGATCTTGAGAGATTAAGTAGTTTAGTTAGTCGTATAAATAAATTGGGTGAGAATTTCAATCAGTTTAGTGATAAGTCAAAGAATTCTAGTGAACACCAAATGACAGAGGCTCAAATGAGAGCTTATGCTACAGTTCGTGATCCCAAAGCGAAGGAGATTGAGTTGAACGATTTAAAATCTCAATTGAAGAAAGCTAAAGAAACTGTCGAAGATATTGAAAGTAGTGTGGAATATGGAGGTGCTGCAAAAGCAGAAATGATAAGGATAGGTAAAAAGAAAATCAATTCTTTAGAAAAGAAGATCGCAAAATTAGAAGAAAAGAAATAAGGTACACATAAATTAATTCGTAGGATATAATTTTAGAGATTGTTTAGTATATTCAAACATGATTCGGTTACTAAGCAAAAGTTCGAAAATATGTACGATAACTTTTATAATAGAGTGAAAAATTACGCGATGAGCTTCTATATTCCAATAGTAGTCGCAATTCCGATAACACCTTTTGTAGGTTGGTTTGAGAAGTATGTGTTTGGTGATTGGGAATTTTTAAAATTCTTAGTCGTCTTGATGATCGTCGATACTTTAATGGGATTTCTACATCATATCAAGAAAAAAGATTTTAGTGTTGAAGGATTTGAAAAGATCCTAATTAAAGTCATTTGTTATGGATGTGCTTTAATTGTTGCTCATAACTTGAGTAGTTATAAGATACTTGGAGCTTCTATTGGTGGTTTTGAGTGGTTTAGAGTTACAATTTGCACAGCTTTGATAGTGAGAGAAGCTCTATCTATACTAAACAATATTCAAAAAGTCTATCCTAACGTATTACCGTCAAGGATTCGTAAATATTTAAAATATTACGATGAGACGGGTGAAATCAAAAAGAATTTGTAAAACAAAATAATTGGGAAGTCTATGGAAATGACAAGACAAGAGTTCGATAAACTCGCAAAGCAAAATAATTGGGAAGTCTATACTCAAAGACAAGTATATCAGTTTTCTCAAGATATATTGAAGAGTGTTGATCCTATTGAACGTGAACATGGTGCAATCGATTATGTATCGTTGAATCGTGTTGTAGTAGTAAATGATGATCTAACGAAGTCAGTAGTATATTGGCGTGAACAACAAGTTGAATGGGACAAAACTGAAGACGGTATTCTAATGAAAGCACGTTCAGGTGTTTACAAGGATACTCCAGCTAATCGAAAGAAAGGTATCGTTGGTCAACGTTATGGTGGTAAGAAAGAAGAGATGCCAGAAGAAAAAAAGAAGAAATATGGATCTGAATCGACTAAAGAAGCTATAGGTCGTGCTAAAAAAGATGCAAAACTTTCTGATGGAGAATTAGAAGCAAAAGTAGCTAAGTTCCGTGAAAAAGGTCCAAGAACTGAAGAAGAATGGAGTCTTGCACGTGAATATCGTGATCGAAAAGCATCTAAAGATAATAAGAAGAAAAAGAAGGATCTTCATGCTCATGTAGAGAGATTTGCTGAAGAAGGCAAAGATCGAATTTCTATGGCAAGAAGTGGAAAATTCCCTGGTTTAGCAGATGCTAAAAAAGCTGCATTTGATGCAGGATATTCTCAAGGAGAAGTTGGATCTGTAATCAGATCTCATATTGCAATGATGGATTCTGAAGATCGTGAGTTGAGTATGTTTGATGGTGAGAAAGTCGATAAAAATGAAATCATCAATCAGATTAAGGCTAAGAAAGGAAATAAAGAAGAAGCAGAAAGAAAGAAGCAAGCAAGAACAAAAGAAAAAGAACCTTCTAAAGAAAAACAACCAGCCGCTTCTATAGATTCTTCGACTATTTCCAGTGCTGTTACTAGCATTTACGATTCAAGTAGTGACCTTTATCCTAAGATTGCAAATGCAGTTAATAACGATGAACCTACTGATAAAATCAGAAAAGAATTCGTCGATTCAGTTGTAAGTAGTCTTTCAAAGAAATATGGAAAAGATGCTGCTGAAGGAGCAAGAAAGTCTATAGATGAGAAGGCAAAAACTTTATTTGAAAATGCATACGATCCTGAAGAAGATTACGATGATTAAAAATATTTAATACGATTGAAAAATGAGACTTTATAGATTTATAGATACAGATAAGAAAATTGATGCAACTATCGTTACAGACGGTAGTTGCGATCAAAAACGAGTGTTTATCACAGAAATGCGTGGTATCGTACCTGCAGGTGGTTTGGCTGTTAATGAAGATGAACAAGCTGGTAGCGATGCACTTCTTGTACTTGGTTTTAATTGGCATGTAGGTCACGCTGTTATGCACGAAGAGTTGGTAGCTTTTGCAGAAAATAATGGTTTGACTTTGGAGATCAATCCTCAAGGTTTAAATGAACTAGTTGCAGTGAATGCTGAGTGGAATGGTGACGATGAATGTGTTTTGAAAATCACGACAACACTTCCTACTGTTAAGGATGTAAACATTCACTTCCTTAATAATTCAGTTAATTTGAATGAATCAGTTGGTCGTTATGGAATGATTCGTGGTGATCGTAAAGATTTAGCCGCTTCATTAAATAAAAAAGAATCTACTTTGACATTCTCATTAGAAGATCTTGGTTTAGATGCAAAAGAAGATCTTAATATTGTAGTTACTGCTGAAAGTGGTATTCAGAAATTTGAGGTTACAGCAGAAATGGCTTAATTATGTTAAGACTTTTATTCAAGACAAATGAAGAAGAGCCAAAACAGTTGACTGTTATTACAGATGGTATTGACAGTCAACTGAATGTCTTTGTGACAGAAAATACTGTAGGTGATATCGATTATTTTGAATCACTAGGAATAGTGATTGAACCTGGTAGAATCTACAATATTGGATCGTTCAAAGAATGGGCTATGAACAATGCTCTTCAGCTTATTTCTTATCCAGAAGGGTTAAACGACGAAGCTCAAGTATTGGTAGATGTAGTAGAAGAATGGAAATACTTCCTTATTCCACAAAAAGAAACATTGGAATTTCCAAAGGAAGGTGATAGTATAGAAGCAGTTGTTACTTCTTATAAACAACTTTATGTAAATGGTAAGCCACAAGGGAATCAAACTGCATTGAGTGTTAAATTTCAAACAGAAGCACCTTTTACAGTTAGTGAAGGTGGAACAGTTACTATAAACGAAAATCCTTCTGATACCGTTAGAAACGGTAATTTAACAATTACTCAAGATGAAAGTGGTAAAACTTTAAATATTGTTCTTTCTCAAGAGGCTTCTATCATTACATATAACTATATACTTACAACTAATTCTTCTAGTTTGTCATTTATCAATACTGGTGAAACAAAATCGATAAATGTAACGTCAACTAAACAGAAGGTTATCAATGGTACTCCATCAGGAGAAACTATTAAAGCCCTTGTGACGGTAGAATTAGTAGGTGTTGGTTTTAGTTACGAAGAGATTGATAATGGTTATGATATTACTGTTACAGAAAATCCTGGTGAAACACAAAGAACAGGTACTTTGACGATCAATCAAACTGATGAAGGTGGTAAAAGTGTTAGTGTAAATTTAACTCAAGCTGCATCTGTCATCACTTATGATTATACATTGACAGCCACTCCTACATCACTTTCTTTTGCTAACACTGGTGAGACTAAATCTTTTTCAGTGGTTTCAACAAAACAAAAGAAACTAAATGGTAATGTTAGCGGTTCTGCAGTTGATGTAGCGTTTTCTTTTGAAGTAGCTGGTTCTGGTTTTTCAAAGAGCACAGGTAATAATGTTGTAGCAACAGAAAATACGACTGAATCTGAAAGAACAGGTGTAGTTACGATTACTCAATCTGAAAGTGATGAAGTTGATACGATTAATTTGTCACAAACTGCAGCAACAGTAACTTATGATTATACTTTAACAACAGATTCTACGTCTTTAAGTTTTGTAGCAGCAGGAGAGACAAAAGTTTTTGGTGTCATTTCTAACAAACAGAAGAAAGTAAATGGTAAAAATTCTGGATCACCGATAGTAGTAGACTATACAACTGTTGTTAGTGGTGAAGGTTTTACAAAAGGTTCTTCTGAATATTCAGTAATAGCAGCGGCCAATACAGGTGCTGAAAGAACAGGTCAAGCTGTTGTTACGGCAAATGAAGGTGGAAAGACAGCTACTATCACTTTAACTCAATTAGGGGTATAATAATTTTATCTATGAGTAGAAAAAGAAGCAATAACAAATCACAAAGGCCAGACTTAATAAAGAGTCTGGCCTCTCTCTCGTTTGAGGAGATCGAGGCATTGAATAAGACTGTACCGACATTGTTACAATCTAAACTTCAACAAATGGTATCTTCAAATGATGTTGAAGCGATCATGAAAGCAAACCTTTATCTTGATGCAAATTCAAGACAAAACAGTGAGATGAAGGCTGTCTTTTTCGACCCAAATGAGGCTAATCAAACTGGCCAAGGTTTCAAAGATCCTAGATATTACGGTTCTTTATCCTTTGAAACACTTCGAAGGATGGGAGATATTTTCATTATTCGAAGTGTTGTTAATACTCGTGTTGAACAAGTCCAAAATTTTCTACATTTTAGTCTTGATGAACAAAAAGAGGGGTTTACGATACGAAAGAAGAAAAGTCGTTTTGAAGATAAAACAACTGAACCTACAAAAGAAGAACAGAGGAAAATCGAGTATATCATTGATTTCTTAGAAAAAGGTGGTATCAATGAAAAATGGGACAAATTTGACACATTTCAAGATTTTGGGAGAAAGATTGTTTTCGACACTCTTACATTGGATCAATTAGCCTTTGAAATTGTTAGAGATAGAAGCTGGAACTTAAATAAGTTTCGAGCTGTAGACGCATCTTTAATACGACTATTAGACAGTGCTGATCCTAAAATGAGAGAAGAGTGGGAGAAATATCGTTTTAAAGGTTATCTACCTAGGTATTGTATGGTATTCAACGATATGATCCTACAGAATCCAACAACTAAAGAACATGTGATTTTTTATCCTTGGGAGTTGGGTTATGGTATTCGAAATAAGAGTACTAATATTTATAAGAACGGTTATGGTACCTCTGAATTAGAAACTCTTGTAGAGATTATTACCTGGATATTATGGGGCATGCAATATAATGGTAATTTCTTTTCAAAAGGATCTCAACCAAAGGGTTTTATCAATGTGAAAAACAATAATATTGATAATACAACTTTAAATGAGTTTCGACAGGCTTGGACACAAACGATGCGTGGTGTTTCAAATTCTCACAGAGTTCCAATTATCAATGGCATTGATCTGGAATGGATTGATCTACAAAAGAATAACCGGGATATGGAGTTCAATGATTGGTTGAAATTCCTACTTATCATTACATGTTCGGTTTATCGTATTGATCCAACTGAGTTAGGTTTTCAATTCAAAGACCAAGCTCAAGTCTTTGGACAAGATGGTCAAAGGGAAAGATTGAACCATAGTCGAGATAAAGGGTTAAAACCATTGTTAATTTTCTTACAGAATATTATTAACCATTATCTTATTGACGAGATTGATTCTGATTTTGAATTTGCTTTCACTGGTATTGAAATAGAAGATGAGGAAAAGCAAGTTGAACTTGATAAGAAAAAACTTGAAGGTGGTATGGTATCAATGGAAGATATTTTTAAAAAATATTCTGGTCGTGATTTTGATCCTGAAACCGATACGATTCTAAATCAAACATATCAAACTGCAGCTCAAGCAAAGCAGCAACAAGCAATGTACGGTGGTGAAGGTATGAATGAAGAGGTCGACAATCAAACAGTAGATGAAGAAGGAGAAGAAGAAAATCCTTTGGATTTCGAAGATGAAAATTATGAGAAGGCAATGGTTTCAAATCCAATCCTTGGTAGTGCTATGAAGTATATCAAAGAAAATTGGGGAGCTGGAAAATGAATCTCAGATATGTAAAAGGTTTGAAAGTAGAGAAGATGTCTGGAGTCAGCAATATCCAACATCATGTTAAAGATCCTATGGATTATCCTAAGGTTCAAGGTGGTTACGAAGGATTGGCGCAAATAATCTTCTCTACTCAAATAGATAATTTATTAATAGATTTAACTAAAGAAATGGTTAAACTCAAATCAAAGTTATGATTTTTACACCAGACGACATACAGAGATTGTTTACGATTGTAGATTATCGTTTAGCTAGGACTATCGCTGATATCTTAGGAAAAGAATTCTTAACTGACAACGATAAGAAAGTACTCGATGAATTTCATTTTGATTGGAAAGATCTAAAATTGATCCCTCCTTATTGGCAAGCATATTTATTTGGTAGGTTATCTGCTGTTTTAACGCCAAAACAATTACAAACCTTAAACTATACAGATATAAAACAATACACAGCTAGAAAACAATACAAACAACCTTCTAAAAGAGAATTGTATGAATATCAAGCTGCAGCTACAAGAAGTTATTCTTATATCAAAGGAATGGGAGAAAGGGTAAAGAAAACCCTTTCGAATTCTGTTTCAGAGCAAGAGATAAAAAATCTTGTTGAAAATCGTCGGATAGAAGAACTTTCAACAATCAAAAGAGAGCATGAATTAGGTGTTTTAGAAAAAAGATCAGTCCAAGGTATCGTAAGTAATATCGGTAATCAGTTGAAAGATTGGAATCGAGATTGGGGACGGATAGTCGAAACTGAGTTCCAAAACATTTATGAATTGGGGAATGCTCAAATGATAATCAATCAACATGGATTAGATGCAAGAGTATACAAAGAAGTTTATCCAGGAGCTTGTAGATATTGCCTAAATCTCTATACTACAGCAGGTGCAGGTTCAAAACCTAGAATCTTCAAATTATCAGAACTTATTCAAAACGGTGATAATATCGGTAGGAAGAGCAAGGATTGGAAACCTGTCATTGGAACAGTTCATCCATTTTGTTATGATGATAAAACAGAGGTTTTGACAAATGAAGGTTTTAAATTTTTTAAAGATCTTAACAAGACAGAATCTTTCCTGTCTATTAACTTAGAGACAGGTGATGCTGAATATGTAAAGGCAGTGAATTGGATCGATCAAGAGTATAAAGGGGATATGATTCTTAGAAAGCATAAGAGTTTTTCTCTCATGACTACTCCTAATCATAATCATGTCATTTCAAAGAGAAATGGTCCTTGGAAATTAATTCCTGAAGGATCTATTAACAAATGGAGTAATAAATTTTTAAGAACTATTCCGAATTGGAGTGGGGAATCTATCACTTCAATTCGATTTGGGAATCGGTCGTACGATAGTAAATTATTTTATCAGTTTTTAGGGTATTTTTTATCAGAAGGATCTACGATTGAGTATGACACAAGAAGAATACATATTTCTCAAAGTGAGAATAAATATCTTCAAAAAATCTTTGATTGTTGTGTAGAATTATTTCCACAAGCGAATAAATGTTCGAATTATATAGAGATTCGTTGTAGAAAAGGTATTGAAGATGATTTGTGGGAATATATGTGTCAATTCGGACACTCACATGAAAAATTTATACCATCTGAAGTGAAAGAAGCTGATAAAGAAGGTATCGAGATTTTTTTAGATGCTTTTAGAGAAGGTGATGGATCGATTCACAAAGGACGTAATTGGGATGGTTATCAATGTAAAGACAATAGGGTGTTTTCAACTTCTAGTCCTAGATTGGCTAGTGATTTAGGAGAATTGATGTTGAAAATAGGAAGAAGACCGTCATATAGGAATATGGGAAAAGTTGTTGTTTTTGATAAAAAAAGACAACAAACTTACACTTCTAAATATGATCAGATTTATATAGATGAATGCTTTAATACGACAGCGGTAAGCGAAGCTCTTCAACCTCAAATTATAAAGTACGATGGACGTATTTATGATGTTGAATTAGAGAAATATCATACATTGATCATAAGAAGAGAAGGTAAGGTATGTGTATCAGGGAATTGTAGATGTGGTACTCGTTATATTCCAGATGATTATGTTTGGGATGATAAATTACAAACATTCGTTCCACCTAAAGATTATAAATCTAAGGTCGAGAGAAAATCAAAGGTAACAATAATGGTTGGGGATAAAAAATTTTTAGTATGAGTCAATTTTACAGTGGTTATACAGAAATACAGACCTTTGATGGTCCTAAATGGATAAAAGATATAAAAGTTGGTGACTTGGTTTTAACTCATAAAAATAGATACAAAAAAGTAAAATCAATCAACAAATCTTTGATCTTAGATTTCAATCAAGAAATCTTTGATCTTTATTTTGTTTTTGAAGACGATGTAAAGATCAAAGAAGAAGGGATTCATAGGATTCACGAAAGTAGTAAAATCATTTTAGCTAATGGTAGGTCTTTAGAAGTAAGTAAAATTAAACCTAATATGCTCCTACAATTAAGAAAAAATCAACGAGGTAAAGTCTCTTCTATTTTAAAAATACCAAAGGAAAATTTTCCGGATTTTTCTTATTCTATTGAAATAGAAAGTGATCATAGTTATTACGCGGATAATGTTTGTGTAAACGATTGAAAAGTTCGTATATTTAGTGCAAAAATTATAACAAAGTTAGTCATGGATATCAAAAGTTTATTCGGACTTCAGTCTAAGGCTGAAAAGATCCAAAAGTATAGAGATAATTTAAGACAACTTCACCTTCTAGATAAAGAGATCGATCAATTAGGAGAGAACTTTTCACTTCAAAAAGCTCAGTTAAATGATCTTTCTAATGGTGATGTTGAGTTGTTTGAAAAGGCTCAAAATCGTTTTAATGCATTCTTAAAACAACAATCTCAAGATCTTCAAAATGTTTATAAGAGAAAAACGAAAATTGAAAAATCTTTAGCTTCTCTTGAAGAAGATCTTGAAATCGCTGATGTTTTGAAAGATATTAAGACCTTAGATTCAATGAGACAAAGTTGGATGAAAGGTCTGATTAAAAAATCTATATACATAGACCTTTTAAAAGCTAAACAAGGTGGTAAAGTGAGATATGCGGATATACTTGTTTGGAGAGGTTCTAAGTTGTTAATCTTACAAAGAGCTGGTGAAAGCGGAAGTTATTCAGAAGATTGGTGTGTTCCTGGTGGTCATGTCGATGCAGGAGAGGATTTTCGTACTGCAGCAAGACGTGAGTTGTTTGAAGAAACAGGTATTGATACAGACGATAATTTGTTAACTGAAGTAGGTGTTTATGATAATGGTGATGTTGAAATCCATTACTTTATGACTTATTTAGATGAGTTCTCACCTTCGTTAATTGTTGTCGATGGATTTGAAGAAATTGGAAGTGCTTGGATAGATCCTGCAACTGAAATCGATGATTATAAGTTTATCTTTGATATGAAAGATAATATTAAAAAGATCCTAGGTTTACCAGTAGAAGATGTAGAGGTTAAAGCCAAAGATCCTATATTTACCGAAGTCATGGATTTAGCGAAAAGCATGGTCGAAGGTAAGATTTCTGAAAAGATTTTCAAGGCTTTTTGTGAGAAGCATAAGGAAGAAATTTCTAAAGCAGGTAACAAGAATTATTTCTCTCACAAAGAAAGAAAAGATCTTGCTAAGAAAGGAGAGGCAATGCCAAATGGCAAATATCCTATTCGCAATAGTCAAGATTTGAAAGATGCAATCAAACTTGTAGGTGCTTCTGATATGCCAGAAAGTGAAGTGAAGGCATGGATTCGTAAAAGAGCTAAAGAATTGGGTCTTGAGAAAGAATTACCTGAGAGTTGGGATGAAGTGGAAAAGACAATGAATACGGAAGACGCACAAGTTCTTTCAAAAGAAAGTCTTGATCCTAAAACAAAAGGACCTCAAGGTAGTGGTGTTGGTGAGATCGAAAAATCAATAGATTTCAAAGGTGCAAGAAAAAAGAAAGAAGAAAAATGGAATGCAAAATCTTCTAAGGTAGTTGTAGAAGAAGATCTAGATCCAGAACTTATGACTACTTGGGGAAATTTTAATACAAATTTTTCTGGGACAAAAATAGGTATTGATCGTTTTGCAGATTTTTTAGCTACATTTCGAAAAACGATTTTTGAAATAGATGGGGAAGTTGAATTGGTTTTAAAGACCAAGGATTTTGGTGAGCAAAATTGGATGTTTAATGATAAGAAAGGTGTTTTTAGATTGGATGCAATTTCAAAAGTAGAAGATGTGAGAAAATCTCAAATTGATAATCTTTCAAAATTTCAGGAAAATGATCTTATCATTCGTTTTAATGATCAAAATGATCTTCAAATGTTTAAATCTGTTGTACAAGATTGGAACGATGAAGGTAAGATAAATATCCAAAGTATAAGTGGAGGTGATAAGAATGAATTAGAAAAGGCTGAAAAACAAGAAAAGAAAGTATTCAACGAATACTTGAATTTCATTGAAGGAGCAAAAACTCGATTGAAAAATATTCATTGGGGAGAAGAAGATAATTCTAAACACGTTTATCTCGATGATCTCTCAGAGGAAGTCGGAGAATTTGAAGATAAGATCGCTGAAGCTGGACAAGCTGGATTTGGTAGGTTTAAAGATGGAGAGATCCAAGGAGATAAAGTTGAAGAAGATGATCCGGTGAAGATTTGTCAAATGATATTTGATCGTACTATTGAATTCAGGAAAGAACTTGAGGGTAAAGATGAGTACAATGGTGAGATATCGTGGATAGACGATTTTCTCGCTTCTCTAAAACAGAGTAAATACCGTCTACAAATGCACTGATTTTGTTAGTTTCTAAAGAGGGAGAATCAACTCCCTCTTTTTATTGAAAAGAGTATGAGTCAATTGATTGATAAATTGAAAAAGCCATTAGAGCAACAGTTGATGAGAGCTTTTCTTAATAAAAGGATAATATTTTAAGATAAAGACGTTTTATTCTTGAAAATGTTTGTTCATTTGAATTTAATCTATATCTTTACCTCGAAAATGTATATAAACATTTTAATTCGTAAATTCGTTAGGAAATGAAAAAGAATATATGTATAACAGTTTTGACTGTTTTCAGTTTGGTCTTGATTTAGATATAGATTTTGAAAAGTCTTCAAAACAAAAAGATTTTTCTAAAGAAGAACGTTATAAGAATATGACGTTCTCTGGTCTTGCATCTGATAAGACAGAAGATGCTGAAGATGAAGTTCTTGATCCTAATGGTTTTATTTACGATCGTTTTCTAAAATCAGGATTATTTAACCTTGATCATCTTCCTACACGAAGTCCAATCAACAAAAGTCGATTTTGGATTGGTGAGCCTTTGGAAGCTAAAGTAAGAGATGGAAAATTTTTTGTGAAAGGAAAACTTTGGGAGAACTCTCCAGAAGCCAGAGCTTTTTGGGATAAAGCAATAGAAATGAAAGAATCAGGTTCAACAAGAAAACCTGGTATGTCTGTAGAAGGCAAAGCATTGGCTCGTGATCCTAAGAATCCAAAGAGAGTTACAAAAGCACTCATTACCAACATAGCATTGACATTTACTCCGGTAAATCCATCAACTTACGTTGATATCACTAAAAGTATGAAATCAAGGGATATTGATTTTAATAGTCCTAAGGATTTTCAAACTCAAGCGATTTTATTGGAGTATAATTCTAACGGTAAAGTCATTCAAATCGATAGAGATTTTAAGATTTCTGTAAAGGATAGTCCATCTTTTCAAGTTGAACAATTTTGGGATCTTTATAAAGGATTTCAAAAGGGGTTCATATCTAAGAAGGTTTTAGATGACTTTTTGAAAAAATCTGGAAGAATAATTTTGTAAATTCGAAAATAGAAAACTATTTTTACGAAAAATAAAATCAAGTTAAATTATGAAAGCAGAATGGAAGAACTCATCCATAGTTAAAGCTCTTTTAAATGGAGGTTTTGACGAAGAGTATATAGAGAAAGCCATTGAGAATGGTGATATCATACTTGAGAAGTCTAAAACTGAAGAAGAAATGGAGCATTCTAAAGAGGATGGAGAAAAGAATGTCGTAGACGACGAAAAGCATATTGAAGATTTGGAAGAAGACGAGGACGAAGATGATGACGATATCGAAGATCTCGACGAGGACATTGAAGAAAAAAGTAAAAAGAAGAAATCTAAAGAGAAAGTTGAAAAAAGTTTCGACAGAGATCTTATGAAATCTTTCGGTTTTGAAATGAAAGAGGCTTTTAGAGAAGCTATTAAGGAGGAGATAGAACCGCTTAGGAAATCTATTGAAGCAATTGGTGCTCAACCAACTCCTTTTAGAAGTGAAGGTCTTGATAATGCTACTTTTTTACAAAAATCTATCAGCACTATGAAAGACGATAACGGTAAAATTACTGTAAATATCGTAAAACAACGGCCTTTAGCACGTACTCTTATTGAAAAAGCTATTGATTCGGTTCAAGAGGATGAATTTTTGATGAAATCAATTGGTGACGATGCTTTTGCATATTTAACTAATCCTGAAGCTGAAACTATAGGTGAAGGTCTTGCTCGTTATATGTACGATAGTAAAAATGTCAAATTCGTACGTTAATTCGTAAATAAATCTATTAAAATTATATAGGATGGAACTTTATGATTATACAGGTGGTGCAGTTTCCGGTATGTTGGAAAACATTGACGCTGCAGAGATCCTAAAAGCAATGGAAGCCGGTTTAAAGACTGGTATGCAATATGATAACCAGATCAACAATGGTGGTGGTTTGAAAGTTGAATCATTAGATTCAGTGTTGAAGGTATTAGGTAACCGTTTGAATCAGTTGGTTGTTTTGAATGAGATGCCTAAACATAAGATTGATAACACTGTTCATCAGTACAACCAATTGTACAAATATGGTGAAGAGGTTGGAATCTTTAACATGGAAGGTGAGACTCCGGAAGAGACTGATTCTCAATATATCCGTAAGTCTATAATCACCAAATTTATGGGTGTAACAGGACAAGTAACTCATCCTGCTATGTTAGCTAAATTGGCTGGCAGTATGAATATGTATACCAAGGAGGTCCAGAATAAGACGATCCTATTGCAGACGATCTTGGATCAACGTTTGATTGATGCTGATTCTGCTGCTGTACCTGAGCAATTTGATGGTATTTTCCGTCAACATATGTTAGGTGTGAATCAGGCTGACGGTGGTTCTTACGAAGGTAAGACATCTGAGCAATTGTTGGACGATTACTTCGGTTCTGCTGCTGTTATCAATGCAGATGGAAATGTGTTGAATGATTCTTTAGTTGAAGATGCCGCTGATTCTGTTGTAAACGTTTATAACGGTTACATTGATCGTATTGTTTCCTCTCCTAAGGTATTTAACGATTATGTTAAATTGTTCCATGAGTCAAAACGAGTTATCGTTGGTATGCGTGATTCTGTTACTGGTGCAACGATGGGTCAATCAGTTAACGATATTACGACTCAATTTGGTAAGGTAGCTGTTAAGAATGATAAGTTCTTCGACGTTCGGAAATCGATTCGTATTGGAAAAACCGCTTCTTCTCCAAAGGCTCCTACAACACCGGTTGCTGGTGCAGCTCCTGCTGCTGCAGTAGACAATGATACCAAGACAATGTTTGGTAAGCATGCTGGTTCTTATGGTTACTTAGTGATAGCTAAGAATCGTTATGGTGAATCAGCTCCTTTGAATCTGACTTCAGCCGCAGCTTTAGCTGTTACAGCTTCTCAGTCAGTTGATTTGCAGTTTACTGCTGGTGTTGGAGGTGCTTATCAACCGACTTGTTTCGTTATCTATAGAACGGTTAAAGATGCAGCATTAAATGCTACGACAGAATACTATCCGTTGTTTGAGGTTCCAGTAAATCAACTAGCTAATGGTTGGGACGGAGCTGCTGCAGGTAAAGTACGTGATCGTAACCGTTTCATTGCTGGTACGAAGTCTGCGTTAGTTTATTACAACGATGATCAAATCAATGAGTACTTGCAATTTGCTGATACGATGAAAATGGATTTCGCTGTCACAGCTCCAAGTCGTCGATTCGCGATCTTGAATTACGGTACTCCTGTATTGTATCAGCCGGCTAAAATATGTCGTGTTATTAACATTGGCACGATTGGCTTATAAAAAGATTATATAAACAAATAAGTGAAGGAGAGAGAGAGTTAATCTCTTTCTCCTTTCTTTTTAAAATTGAATTTATATGAAAGTCGTATCAAGAATTTATTCAAATCAGAAATTAGCTATTTTCGGTGAGGTAATCGAATTTAAAAATGGTGTTGCAGAAATTTCCAATGATCTTTTTAAGAAAATAGTGGAATCCAAATTTCCAAATATTTTCAAAGAAGGAGAAGCTCCTCAGCAAAAGAATGCTGATCAAATTGATACTGATAAGACGATTGAAGTCTTAAAAGAAGAGTACAACTCTGAGATTGATCGCCTTAAAAACATCATCACTACTAAAGACAAACAAATCAAGGATTTGAAAGACGAGGTTAAAACATGGAAGAAAGCAGTTGAAAATTTGAAAAAGCAACTTCCTGCTGTTGTCAAAGAAGCGCCTTCTAACGAAAAGAAACTTGAAGAAAATGTTGATGAAAAAGTAGAAACAGATGATATTCGAACAACTTTGGAAAAGATGCCGTTCGAAGAATTGAAGAAATTGGCTATTGAAGAAGGGTTACCTAAAAAGGATATTGAAAAAACTAAAGATGCAGAGTCCGTCATTAGTATGTTAATGGCATACTACGAATCAACAGAAGAATAAGACAATGGGACAATTAACGTTGACGATAAGATATAAAAAGAACACAGGTTTGATACTTTCAGTATCTGAAATGTGGTCCTTGTATTTATATGGTATCAAAATACAAGGAGGTGAAGGTAGTAATTTTTCTAATGAGTCTATGTTATTCTATATAAGATCGGCTCAGATGGAAATTGAAAATTATTTCAATCTCAAGTTCGTCAAACAGTTAATTGAACTAGAAACAACATCATATTACCGAGACGACTACTGGCAACAATTTCCTATTTTGCAGACAAAATATCCTGTTCGAGAACCGATGGCTTTGACTGGTATGTTAAACAAAGCAGAGCAAATCATTTATCCGCAAGGTTGGTTGATGTGTGAACGAGACAAAGCCGGTATCGGTAAACGACGAATAAGTGTCGTCCCTACAGGAGCTAGTTCTGCTAAAGCGAATGCAGATGTGATCTTAACAGGAATCACCACTCAAATCGGTTTTCAAAAATTTGACAATATTCCAGATTATTGGTCGATGCAATATATCACTGGATTTGATTTAGATAAGATGCCTATAGATTTAATTGATCTAGTTGGAAAAGTTGCTTCATTTGGACCTTTAGGAATTGCAGGTGATCTTATTTTAGGATCTGCTGGTATTGCTAGTATGTCTCTTGGTATTGATGGTCTTAGTCAAAGTATTTCGACAACAGCTTCAGCAACCAATGCTGGTTATGGAGCAAGAATTCAACAGTATAGAGAGGAAATCAAAGAGACTGTATCAAGAATTAAATTGGTGTACGATGAATTCAAATTTATGGTATTATGACAAAAAATATTCTTACTAAATCTAGTCCTTCGTTAACTGGTGTAGCTTCTCCAGAATTCTTTAAACATGAATTTGATGCTGCAATATGGTTAAAAGGATATACAGTGATATTAGAAAGAGCATTGAGATGTCCTTGTCATGCACCCGATGCGCCATTGATAGACTGTCAAAATTGTTTTGGTACAGGTTATTTCTATGTGAATCCTATCAAAACACAAGCTCTTATAACCGGGATCAACCAAAATAATCGATATAAGAGCTGGTCTGAAGAATTACTTGGAACAATAGCTGTGACAGTGCAAGATACAGATAAAGCCAATTTAAGCTATTTTGATAAGATAACAATCAAGAATCAATTTTCGTATTATAGTGAAAACTTAGATATAAGGAGAAACCAAACGAATTCATTCGTTTTTACCACTTATAAACCGATTAAGGTATTAGCTGTATATGTTTTTGTTTCATCAAACCAACCTTTGTTAAAACTAGATGAAACTAGTTATTACATAAAAGAAGATAATGGTTATTGTTTAGTTTTTAACGAGGATTTGACAGAGGAGAAAATTGTCAGTGTTTATTATATGCATGAGCTTGAGTATCATGTTTTAGATCTTCCACATGAGATTCGAGCGTCTTGGGAGAAAGATAAGAAGACAGGCGCATTGATTCCGATGCAATTACCTGTTCAAGCAATAGCGAGAAGAAGTCATTTAATTGCTATTGAGAAACCAAATTTCGATGGAAGTGGAGTAATGATCAATCAAGATGTATGATCCTACCTATAAGTATAGATTTAAGAGATTTAGTAGAAGAATTTTCTTTAACAGAAAGTCAAATAGAATTCTTAGGATCTTCTATTATAGATAGAGTAATAGTAGAATATTCTACTCGTTGGGAGGATCTAGTCAATCGAGAGTTAAAAAAATCTCGATCTGAATATAAACGTGCAATGTTCATGGAACGACCTTCTAATATGGAGGTTATTTTTGGTTTAATAGCAAGAAAAAGTCCTCTTGCTATTATGGTTGAAGAAGGTGTCAGTCCATTTGATGAAAAAATAGGTTTTAAAAATTCTGACAAAACCAAACAGAAAAAAGATGGAGGTTGGTATTTAACTATACCATTTAGACATGCAACACCAGAAGCAGTTGCCGAGTCGGGGATTTTTGCTTCAATAATGACTAAAGATATTTACAAAATAGCTAAACAATCAACAAGACCTTTGAAAATAACTGATTTACCTGAAAAACATAGATTACCAGGAATCAGGAAAGAAATTAATACACCAAATTTAGTCGTTCCAGAATACATACGTAAAACTCCTCAATATAAAGGTCTGGTAAAAATCAACATACAGTCTTCTAATAAAGAAGTTAGAAGTGGTTACTTTACATTTAGACGAGTCAGTGATAAATCTGATCCAAATAGCTGGTGGAATACAGGAATTGTTCCAAGAAAATTAATGGATCGAGCTTTAGAGCAAGCTGATATATCAAAAGTAGCTCAAATGGCTATTGATAACTTTTTAGAAAATATATAACATGATACCTATATTAGAAATCAAGCAATTAGTGGTTAATCTTATAAATTATATTTATCAAGATTCAGTCGAAACAGTCAATGAAGAAGACAGATTCTTATACAAGATGTTTTTTGGAGTAAAAGACGGTGCATTTGATTTTTACACACAAGCACTATCTATGTACTCCAGAAATCAGGATAACCCTAATAACATAAAAGTGGCCATGGAATATCCCAAAGATAAGACTGGTTTACCGTGTTATGTAATCAGAGAACCTGGTAAATCAAATGGGCCAGATAATTCAATAGGAAAGATTTCAGGATTTAATTCAACAGGAGGCTATTTATATAGAGACTCTAGGTCAAGTAATTTTGAAATTCTATGTATGGGAGTGAATATGTTACAATCAATTATAATGTCAGAAACTTTATATTCATTGTTACTCGCTTCTTACGATTTGTTAGCACAGAAGTTCATCACTATTGATTTCACCGTGAAAGAGCTTATGGCTGAGACAGATTTAATCCCAACTCCTATTTTTATCAAGTCTATTGGTTTAAATGTTTCAATGGATAACATGGTACCAAGTCTTGTCAATCCAAATTTATTAGGCAAGGTAATCTTTGAAAAAGCTGGTTTAGAAGCTACTTTTATGACAGATGGAAAAGTTACAAAAACTATTCCGGGTGTTGAATCTGAGATAAAGGCATGAAAAATCTGTCTTTTATTTTGTAGATGAGAAAATTGTGTATATATTTAGATGCTTATAAATTCGTTGAATAATATATAAAATTATGGCAGTCTCATTTTATTTTAATAATCGACAGATCTCTTTGCCAGGTGCATATAGCACGATTGCCTCAGGTGAGAATAATCCTGCTAGAAACTTAGACTACGGTAAAGTTTTGATTATCGATACAGGTGTTTTTGGTGCCAAATATGGCGGTGGTGCTGGTATTAATGGTGAACTAGCTAATGGACAAGACGCTATCTATACATTCCTGAATTTAGCTGATTTCAGAAGTTTTGTAAAAGGTGGTATGTTCTGGAAGATTTCAGAAGCTCTTTTCACACCAGATCCTAGTAATCCTGCTGCAATTGGTATTTCTGAGTTATACTATGTTCGTGCTTGTACCACTACTCCTAGTGAAATGAAATTTACCACTGGAGGTGGTAGTACATTTGCTATCAATACAAGAGACGAAGGTTTATGGGGCAATGGTACTTTAGAAGAAGACAATCTCGTTTCTGGTTATGGATACAGTATTAAAGCTGGTAGTATCGATCCTAACAAGTGGATTTTCCAGATTTGGAAAGGTACATTCACTGGTTTAGCAGAAGATGGATTGCCTTATGGTGAGGAAACAGCTCTTCAGTCTTCTCCTCAACTTATGGTTGAATCTCCTGAATTCAACAATGTTCAAACATTGATTGATTGGGCTAAATCAGATCCTAATTTTAATGCATATTTTGCTTTTAATGAAACCGATACTGTTGTAGGTGGTGATGACGACACAAAGGGTGTTGTGATTGAAAGTGATGTTTCTAGTCTTGCAGGTGCTTACCAAATTTCAACAGGTGGTACAGAAACATACAATGCAACGGATATAGATTCTGTTTTAAGTCAGATCACAGATTTGGATTACAATATTGTTTTTACTGATCAATATGGAGTTAATGCTAATTCAACTATTACAAAGAAAGTGATCACTCACTTGAATTTCACGGCGAAATTTGATCATTTCTTGTATGTAGGTGGTTATGGAGAAGCTACTCAATTCAACGATTCAATCACTCTTGCTCAAGGATTTGACAGTGATAAGATTGTTTTGGTTCATGGTAATGTTGGATTGAACACTGAACAGTCTAGTGTAGGCTATCGTTGGTGGACAGTAATGTATAATTTGGCTGCAATTGTAGGTCGTGTATCTGGAAAGCCTCCTTATGTACCAGTAACCAACAAATCGATTGGTATTGATCGTGTTAAACACATTCTATCGGATGACGATAAGAAGCAAGCGTTAAAATATGGTGTTTTAGTAACGATAAAAAATGCTTTCACAAGAAAATTTGTTGTCTTGCAAGGCATCAATACGTTACAAGATAACACAAGCCTATTTAATGCGAAGGGACAATCGTTCTCCATTCAGTTCATGAGAATCGTTGCTCAGATTAACCGTGAATTAGTCGTAAATGCAGAAATAGATCTTCTAGGTCAGGAAAATGGTGTAAATGTAAATACATTATCTGCAGGAGATGTTAAAAATTGGACCACATTCTATTTACAGAGTCGTGTCGCAACTGAAGATAGTGATAATTTAATTCTAGCTTTTCAAGATGTTGTAGTGACGCAAAAAGAAGATGCTTGGTTTGTAACTTATAAGATTCGTGTGAACAACGAGATCAATAAATTGTTCTTCACTGGATTCTTAATTCGATAATTCAAAAATTAAAGAAAAATGACTTCAGTATATTCTAGTCCACGAGCATTCGTGAAAATTGAAAATCAAATCGCAGGTTACGTTCGTAACTTGACTTTCTCCGAGAATATCCAAAGAGTCAATGTACAAGGATTAGGAAACCTCTTGATAAAAGAGGTTCCTCCTATTTCTTTACAGTGTCAATTTACAGTTGATCAATTCTTCCTAGATTTCAAACAACCGGTAGTAGAAGCTATGATGCACCGTCTTGGAAGTGTACAATCAATCGTAGATACTTTGGTATTAGGAGAACTTGGGTTCTCATTAACAATGTACGCTAAGACCGTTACAAGTCGAGATGATACATCAAAAATGGTTACACAATCTGATCCTACAGGTGAAACTATTTGTCAATTAGGACCTTGTTTTGTAAACAATCAGCAATTCTCTATTGGAGAACAAGGTGTAGCTGGTTTCAATGTGTCAGGTATTTATTTGAATCCTATTAGTACATTAAATTTGTAATTTTGTAATCATGAAAGAATCAGTAACAGTTAAGATTTTTGGAAAGGAGTATACGATTCCTTTTCCTAATGTTGGTCAATATTATCGTATTGAATCGACGAAACAAGCGATAAGTAGTGGAATGTATAATTCTATGCTTTTATCCAATACTTTATCAGCTCAAAATGCATTAGATATGATTGATGTTGAAGCAACATTGATCGTTTTGTGTCCAGAGTTGATCAAAGATTTAAAGGTGGAGAATTTTTCCAAGCTAGGTATCAAGGATTACAGAGAAATCAAAAATGTTTACTTTAAAGAAGTAGCTCCTTTTTTCAAAGAGATTAATGATTTACTGAGATCGTGATGGATATCAACGATGTAAAAAAGTTCATGATTCAATGGAATAAGAAATTTCCTGTTGATTTCTGGTGGAGAGAAAAGCACAAAGTTGCTTTTCTCTCTCCTGAACATAAAGAGTGTTCATTTATACATCAGTTAATGGAATTACAAGAAGATCTCCTTCATATAAAGAAAAAAGAAAATATCGAAGAGGAAATTTACACTCCTAATATTGGTGATATTTTTAAATCTAAAGGGATTGAAACTACTAGTTCGAACGGTGAGATTCTCGAAAATGATTTGGAATGGTTTAGAGAACAAGCCAAGATGATAGAATCCAAAGAAAATGACCCAGGAAGATAAGAGAATACGGATAATCGTTGATTCTTCTCCAGTAAGAGAAATGAGGCAAGAGGTGACTGGTTTAACTAGTGATATTAATGAATTATCACGAGCGGCTTCCTCTGTTGAATTAAGTGATCAAAAAGGTTTAATAGCTGACAACGAAGAACTTCAAAAACAAATAAACCTTTTAAATCAAAGAAGAAACCTCCTACAACCTCCTACAACCTCCCAGTCACAACGTGAACCAATTATTAGAAGAATTTCTGAGAATGAAGGAGATATAAGACAATTAGAGCAGGTAAGAAACGAATACACTCCCGACACTGATGATTATCGTCAACTAACCGATGAGATTAATCGATTAAATCAAGAAAACGATACTTTGAAAGCACGTTTAGATAGGTTAGAAGAAGTTTCAGAGAAACCTTCTACACCTTTACGTGACAGTAATTTTTACAAACAAAGAATCGCGGAAAACAAGGAAGATATAATCGAACTTAAAAAAACAAGAAAAACATTAGATCTTGAAACTGAAGAAGGTCGTAGTATAGATTCATCCCTTGAAAATGAAATCAAGAGATTGGAAGCATCTAATATTGAACTTTCAAACCTTTTAAAGGATTCAAGAAGATACGAAGAAAAAGAAAAGAAATCTGATACAAAACCTTCTGTGTCTCAAGATGTAACTTTATTGAGACAACTTGTTCAACTTGTTGGTGGAATAAGTCAGATGTTAAGTGAAGGAGGTAGAGAGACAACTGACACTGGACGTGATGAAAATAGATACGGACCAGCTCCTATTCCAGCTCCAATTCCAAGCGGTTCACGTCCAACTTCAGCTCCTAGAGTCCAGCCGACAGAAGAAGATGAAAGAAGTCGTTTTCAAGTTGGTACAGGAACCACTTCTATATTAATGCACGGTGCTGTAGATGCAATGAGTAGATATTCATTGGCACGTAATGAATACGAAGGTACAGCAGGAATGGTTGGTGCATTAGGTAATTTAGCTGGAGGTACGATTGGTTCTATCGGGAATGCTTTTGGACCGATTGGTGGTGCAGTTGGTGGAATTGTCGGTGGATTGGTATCAGGTCTTTCATCTCTTGTTGTAAACAAGTGGATGATGGAGTTGCAAGCATTAGAAGGTGCTGAACGAAATTCTTTAGGATATTCACAAGTCTCAGGTAGATCAATAGGACAAACGATAAACCAAGGATATAGAGAAGGTTCTTTTGCAGCTAGTGACCTTGGGATGGATGTTAGTGAATATATGGGACGAAGAGGAAGTCTTCTTCGTGCTGCAGGAGGAAAAATTTTAGGAGGTCAAGAAGACGATACAAGAGAGATGAACTCTCTAATGGCTGTAACAAGGGCTTATGGATTGTCAGATCAAACGATCAATCAATTACAAGGTTCTATGCGTTTTGCTAGGCAAGGCGAAACAGAATACGGTTCGTCTTCGAATAGTCCATCTGCTATCATTCGTCTTTTTGAAAATACGATGAAAGAATTGAAACTTCCATTTAGTGAAATAGCTGCTACAATGGATGAATCATTAGATACTTTCAATCGTACAGTTACAAGTGTCTTAGAAAAGACTGGTAGTGTAGACACTGGTTCAATAGCTACGATATTAGCTAACGTTAGAGCTAGTACTGGTTTCGAAGGTCGACAATTGGAAAGAGTTCAATCAGCAGTATCTGGACAGAGAGTATCTCAAGATGATGTTACACAAGCTCTTTTAATGAGAGTAGCTAGAGAAGTAAATCCTGAAGCTGGTACATTCACTGAATTGATGTCTTCTATTGAAAAGATGTCTGAAGATCCAGAATTGCAACGTGCGTTCTTGAATAAGATAGAAGAGATGGTTGGTAATGAAGAACAACTTCGGAATGTTTTAAAATCAATATTTCCAGATTTATCTTATAGTGACGTTATCGATTTAACAAAGAGACGAAATGAAGTAGCACCAGAAGCTAGTTTAGGTGATTTTCTAACACAAGGAGGTCAAAGATTAGCTCCAGAAGTTAGTAGAGGCAACGAAGGAGAAGCTCAATATGATACAAGTATAGCTAGTAGGACAGTTGGCACTATAGAAGCGGCTAATGCTGCAAGAAGAAACGAAAGGATAGGTGAAGGTGGAGAAGCGCTTGAGAAATTGACCGAAATCAGTTCTAAATTAGAGAAATTGTTAAATATTGACACCGCTGTTACAAACATCTTTAATTTTTTGAGTAATCCAGAATTACAAAAAGCTGGCAGTGATATTGCTAGTGCAGATTTGAAAGAAAACAACCTAAGAGGTATAGGAGCAAAAGTTACAGCATTACAAGCGACTGGACAATTAAATCTTTATTCTATTTATAAAATTATAGATAATCTATTTAAAGCTCAAAGAAGATGATAAATAAGGCATTTGAAGTAAGTGTTGGTGAGAATGATAAATCAGTTGATTCTTTTTTGGAAGAGTGGAAAAAAGGACTTTCAAGAGAGAATCAACCACTCACTCCCGCTGAGTTTTTTGAGTTTAAAGATCCTAAATATCAAGGTTCTAATCTTGAAAGAATTTGGGCACAATACAATGCCGAAGAAAAACAGGAATATCAGAACAACTACAACAGTGGAAATTTACCATATATAAAAGCAGGAACGACAGTTCTCCTTCCTATTCCAAAGATTGTTTTAGAGCTTCAAAGAGTTTCTAAACAAGGACAATTTATGTCACAAGGTGATTTTAAATCTTATTGGAGTGAAAATTACTCCAAGTTGATTGGTAGTATAAATTATAAACCTTCTGATAGTGAAACTGATCCTGATTCGATTGTAGATTCGAAAGTAATACCTCAAACTTTAAAAGTTTGGATATATGTAAAAGCACTTGATAAGATAATTGATTTCAGTCCATTTATCAATTCTTTAAATACTGTCAAGAATAGTTCTTCTGGTAATTTTACCATCAATATGGTACCTACTAGAAGTCAAGATTCTGCGTTTGGAGTGAATTCAAGTGGTTATTATGAGATTTACAATATTACGGATAATAAGAAAAAGCAAGTCAAGGATTTTGTAGAAAAATATTTAACTCAAAATGATATAGTTTTTCTTCGTTTTGAGAAACTAGCACTTGAAGCTAGCGCTAGTTTAAAAGGTGAAGAAGATAGTCTAGAAATATCACCTTCAAACCTTGTAAACAGTGATAAGAATTATAATGTGTGGGATATGATTGGTTTAATTGATATAGTTCAAACCAGTATTGATACATCTTACGACGATTATCTTGTCACTGTAATGGGTCGGGATTTTACTAAATTATTTGTAGAAGATGGTAGTTATTTCATCCCATTAAAATGGGTAGAAGGAAACAAAGACTTATGGTTTTATGTGGGTGATCAATCAGATGAGTGGTATAAGAGAAATATCGTAACTGGTACCTATGATTTTTTCTTTAATTATGGTTTCAGAGGAATAAGAGAAACTCTCTGGTTCATTATCAACCTCCTATCAAATATTGGTATTGTGTCAAACGATCTTTTTTCAGCTTACAAAGGAAGACGTACTACTTCTTATGAAATAGAAACAGGTGATCAAAGTTATAAACAAACTCAAAAAGTTAACGGTATTTGGCAAATTGTCAAAGTTTTTTGTGATGATAATCTTGAAAAAAGAACTCTTGTAGATCCTTCATTTGCTAATCCTGATGGATCGTTAATGGATTTTATTTTTAAGACTTGTCAAGATCCATTTGTAGAGGTTTTGTTTGATACTTATGTAGATACATTAGATATAGTAGTTAGACAACCACCTTTTACCGAAAGCGCTATTAAAGACGTTATTGTTAGTGAAACTTATATTGAAATAGATTCAAGTAATTTCATATCAAGTTCATTGAGTTATGATGATCGAGTTTATTCATCTTATAGACTTTTCCCACAAGACCAAATTACTGGAAAAGATAATACAACTTCTTTAGCTTTTGTACCAATTATTTATTTAAATGAGATAACTAAATATTTTGGTAATAAAAAGTTAGAAATACAAGACATTTATATCGCTGCAAATGCACTTGACGGTGCTAGTGGTTCTTCAAACTTGAATAGTATGGCAGCGACAATGTTGAACGATCTTTTATTCGTTATAGAAACGACTGCGTATTTGCCGTTTACACGAAGAGGTACTATAACAATTAATGGAGATAGGAGGATCAAGGTAGGTTCATTTGTCAAAAATAATTATACGAATGAATTGTTTTATGTCACGGGTGTTTCAAATTCTTTATCGTTCTCAGAAAATTCTATTTCTCGAGAAACGATTCTTGAAGTTGAACGAGGAATGTTCTTTCCTATTCTAAGTGGTGTAGTAGGAGAAGATGAAGAAATAAATTTAAACGCAGGTTCTCAAAAGGCTTCTTATTTTAAGATTGTTGATATAAAGAGAATCAAAGAAGATATTTTAACTGCTCAAAATGCAGCTAAAAGTGGACAAACAAAAACTTCTGGATTAGGAGTTGCTCCTCTTAATAAAGAACAATTTGAGTATTTCTTAAAAAGAAAAATGTACAAATGATTGACGGTGTAAGTAGAGAAAGACAAAGTGATTCTCCATATTCAGTGGGATATGGTTATATAGCTATACCTTCTGGTGTTGATCGTGATAATTATATCGATACTTGTTTTCGTAGGGAAAGAGTGACGGTGATAACTGATTTAGGTGGTGTTTTTAACGATTGTTATATCACAAGTGATGCTTTACAGAGAATTAGTTTTCCAAGTGATATAGAAGAAAAAGGCAGTTGTGTTTGTTTTATTTCTTGCACTTTTAACAATAAACCAATTGTTGTTGGTGTATTACAAGGTGACAACAGTTCTTCTATGTTGAAAGAAAATATGTATCAAGTGAGAAAGGTTATGGGAGATTCTGAAGTCTTGATACAAGCCAATCCTAAAGACAATTCTTTGGTGATTAATTTGACTAGTTCAAAAGCTGGTAAAGTTTTTCTGAAATGTGTTGGTTCGGAAGAAAATGAATTAAATATAGTTTCTTCAGGATCGGTTAATGTAAGTGCGGATAAGTCTATTAATGCTACAAGTTACAAAGAAGCGAGTGTACAAATAAAAGACGTTGAAAATAAAAACGATGTTTATCAGATTTATTTTGACAAAGAAAAGACTCTATTAACGAGGAAATGTCAAAACACGAAAGAAGATACAACTATTGTTCTTGATCAAAATGGTGTAGATATTAAGACTGAGGGTGGTAATAAAGAAATCAAGATTGATCTTGAAAACATCTTGTTAAAGACCGATAAAAAAGTTAATATAAATAATGGAGGTCAATCTATGGTAAAAGCAGAAGATTTGATTCTTCGTATAGATCAACTTCAAACTCAAATCAGTCAAATAGTCCAAGCATTTGCTACAGGTGCTGCAGCAGCAGTTAATATGGATGGCGGTAGGACAGCGATGACGACTGCATATGGTTCGTTATCTGGAATCGTGAAAATTGACTTCAATCCAATAAAAAGTCAAATAGGTTTTTTAGATTGAAGAATAAATCTTATATTTACATTCAAATATATAACTTATGAGCAGTGTAAGTACTATTCAGAAGAAAGCGATTGAGATGGTAGGGACGCTTGGAAGAGCGGCTTTGGCAACATTATATCCTAACGATTTTGAGGTATATTTATGTTCTTTGGAGTTAACAGATTCTCAAGGAAGGACAATTGATTTCTTCACTTTTCCTATAATGCCAGACAGCATTAGAAAATCTGAATTAAAACGAAGTACTGTTAGGAATACTGCAGGTGGAATCACGACATTAACCTCTCCTATTTATTCTCCAAGTGAAATCAACATCAGGGGAAATTTTGGGAAAAATTTTAAGATCTTATTATCTGAAAATGAATCTGTATCTGGAGTAGCATTTAGCATAAGGAATGGTATGTACGATCTGTATCAAATAGGATCGAAAAAATCTTCTAATCTAAAGACTCCAGACTTTGATATTTCAGTAAAAACTGGATTCGGTGCTAGTAGGATATTGAAAGCTATCATTTCAAAGAGTAATGGAGTAGACAATGATGGGAAACCATTTCGATTGTATTTCTACAATATGGCTTTTGGTGAGAATTATTTAGTGACAATACCTCCATCTGGGGCTGAGTTTTCGATGAATATTCAAAAGAATATGATCTGGGAATATAATATCAATATGACTGTGATAGCTCCTTTAGAAGCTGTAAAGAATTCACCAGGGTCAAGTTCGATGGTTAAAAAATTAGCTAGTTCTACCATTCAGAAAAGTGTAAATGATTTAGCTTCATATGTTGCAGGAATATTATGAATGAGACGATGTATGAAAAATTTGAGAATATAACTGGATATGATATAAAATCATTTTTTCAGAGTTTTGTTGATTTTGTATCGACAGAATATCCTTATATTGTCGATTACTATCAAGGTGGTAGTATAAGACAAGAATCGTTCTATGCTTTAGATCGTTTAACTAAAGAGGTTAATAAAATAGAACCTCTTTTTACTTTGCACAAAAATTCTTTAAATGATCTCGATGCCTGGGAATTATTAGATACTTTCACAGAGATTCAAACAAAGATTTTGACGATAAGGAGTTCAGCTAAATGGATGAGAAGTGTGTTTGATTATGTTCGAACTAACACGATTAAAGTTGAGAAGATACTTCAATCTGATGAAACTTTTGAAGATGTATCAGCAAATCTCGACGCAATAACTCCTCAAGACGATTGGGTAAATATAACAGTACCTCAATACATCACAGAAGAATTGTATACAAATTCTTCTTCTCCTATATTTTCAGTTAATCTTCAGAATGTGGGGTTAAATTACGTTGACAATGTTGTTGATGTGTTAAATGGGAAAAGTATTCTTGGTGTTGATTTAGATAAATCATTTACCTTTGAAAACGATGATTTAAAGGTGATTGAATATGATCAAGCAATGGTGCAAGCCTTAGAATTGATTCAAAGTTCTTTAAAAGGTTCTTACCCAGAATTTGAAGATTATGGAATAACCAATGAATTCATTGGAACAACGGTGAACGCCATTCAATATGCTACTATTTTCAAGGGACTTATGAATATGTTTCAAAGAGATAGTAGATGGAAAACAGTTGAGCTCTTGGATTTGAAGAGAGATCAGGATTCAATCTTTTTGTCTATAAGAGCGACAACAATAACCGAAAGCAATTATATAATAAATATTCCTATATGATAACGCAAGTTAGTAATACAATTTCGACGCTTAAAAATCTTTGGATCGAGCTGTTTTTAGACAAGACCAATAAAGTTACGAATGTAGCTGATGGTTCAGTCTTAAATGCTGTGGCTTTTGGTACTGCAAAAGTCGCACAAAAAGCGATCAAAGATATTGCTATCACAGAAGCAAAGATATTCCCAGAAACAGCTACAGGAGAATATCTCGATAAATCAGCGGCACTTTTCGGGGTTAGTCCAAGAAAAGGTGCTCTTGGTTCATCTACTTATGTGAGAGTTTATGCAGACCCAGGAACTATTTACAATGAAACTAATTTCTTTGTAAATCAAAACGGTATTCGTTTCTCTGTAAATGAATCTGTTACAGTTGGTAGATCTGGTTATGCATATGTGAGTGTCAGAAGTGTTAACCAAGGATTGGTTACAAATGTCGATGCAAATAGTATTATCAACGTCACTCCTGCTCCTAGTGGTCATATTGAATGCACTAACGAATACATGGCTACAGGTGGTAGAGATAGTGAAGATGATGAGACTTTTCGTATCAGGATCATGACTAACCTCAACACACTTTCTAAAGGAACGTTGGAATATTATACTCAAATATTCCAAAATATCGATGATCGTATTTTGAAAGTATTAAATGTTGGGTTGGGAGAAGATGGGATCTTTTATCTTTATCTAGTAAGTCAAAATGGAATTTTATTCACGCAAGACGAATTAGAGACTTTATTAGAGAAATCTAAAAGTTATTTTGGACTTTTTGAATTGAACCTTGAAGGAAATGTTGTCGGGATTCAATTAAAGAATGCTGAATGGTTTTTCATTGGTAGTGAGCGTGGAATGGATTTTCGAATAGAAATTGATCCTTCTTATGATGTGGCTACGGTAAGAAAAAATATTCAAGTAGCTCTGACAAAATATCTTGACTTTCGATTCTGGGAAGCAGGTAAGATCGTCCAATGGGATGATTTACTTGGTATCGTGAAAAATGCTGAGGGTGTTAAATATGTTCCCGATGAATATTTCTTTCCGTATTACGACCAAGAAGTCCCACCTAATCAACTTCCTAGAATTAAAGGATTCGTAATGAGAAATCTTGAAGGTATTGTTCTATACGATGCTGGAAGTGAACTTTCTCCTATGTTTTATCCTGCAGGACAAGAAGATTTGTTTCAAGGTTTGAATGATAGTGCATTAGCACTTAGACAACCAGTTTATTTCAGTATTACTGATGAAGATGGTAATCCGTTGTCGGGTGTAAGAATTTCTGTTGGTAGCGGATCTGTCGTTACAGATGAAGATGGTTTAGCAACTATTTCATTGGTAAATGGTAACTATATCTACACTGCTAGTAAAGAAAAATATAAGCAACAACAAGGACAATTTGTTGTGTTGAATGCACCGGTTTACATTGGTATCATCTTAGAACTAGCTCCATTCCAAATTAGTTTCATGGTTGAAGACCAGTTCGGCGTACCGGTTGTAGATGTAACTATTTCTATTGCTGGTCAATCTTTAACAACCAATGTTAATGGCGAAGCAACAGTGTTGGTGAAAAATGGGACCTATCCTTATACAGTTGAGAAATTAGGTTTCGATTCCAACGAAGGAAGTTCTGTTACTGTCGATAATTCAGATGTTTATGTACCAGTTACTTTGTATTATCATAAGTGGGTACAAACAATTTTCGTGAAGGGTCTCAACTCAGAGAATTTTATTTCAGGTGTTTTAGTTGAGATAGGTAGCGATAGTTATGTAACTGATGATGAGGGTAAGGTTCAAGTTAGTTTGATCAACGGAAGTTATCTTGCTAAATTCAGTAAACCAGGATATGTAGATACACAAGCTCTTATTGTAGTTTTAAATCAAGATGAAACAAGGACTATCGAAATGGATCTTTATAAGTATAATGTTACTATTAAGGTCATTGAACTTGTTTCTGGTAAAGTGATTCCAGATGCGTTAATAACATTAGACAATGGATTAGTTGCTCGTACCAATAGTAATGGATTAGTTGTTTTTAGATTGACAAATGGTGAATATACTGGTACAATCACAAATCCAATTTATGACGATTTAACGATTAATTTTAATATTGATACATCAGACGCTGATTTCGTCTATCAATTAGATTTCAGACATTACGATGTTTTCATAACTGTTGTCGATTCTAAGAACAACCCCATTCAAGATGCTTTAGTATCTATTTCAGATCAAGTACTTGTAACCGATGAAGGTGGTAAAGTGCAGATTGGTTTGCAAAATGGGACCTATCCTTATAAGGTTGAAAAATTGGGTTATTACAATTTTTCAGGATCTGTTCTGGTGAAAGATAACGATGTTAGCGTTGTCGCTAAAATGGTTGATTATCCTTGGTCGATAACTTTCTCCGTCAAAGACGGAAACACCCCTATTCAAGGAGCAGTTATCAACATAAATGGTCAACAATATTCAACAGGTCAAGATGGTTTAGTGAAGTTAACATTAGTCAACGGTTCTTATGATTATACGGTGACTAAGATTGGTTATGTAGATGTTGATAGAACTTTAGTCGTTAACAATTCCAATGTATCTGTAGATGTACCAATGGTATTGAGACCTTGGAACGTTATCTTTTCTGTTACGAGTGAAGGTGTTCCGGTTGAAGGTGCTTCGATAACAGTCGAAGGAATAACGGTAGAGACTAATGCCGGTGGTATTGCGGTGATTGGTTTGGTAAATGGTACACATCAATATGAGATATCTGCAACAGAATTTCAAACAAAGACAGGTTCTGTAACGGTAAATAATTCAGATACAAGTGTACAAGTTTCTTTAGATCCAGTTACTTATCCGATCACATTTGTGGTAAGAGATAAAACAACTCCAACACCTGCTTTAGTTCAAGATGCTGTTGTATCAGCAAAAGGTCAATCGATTCTAACAAATGCAAGTGGTGAAGCAGTTTTACAACTCCCAAAAGGTGATTTTGAAGTTTCTATTACAAAACAGAATTATATCAGTACAACAACTCAAATAACCGTTACAGGTATTGATACGATCAACGTTCAAATTGATAGGATTTATTTATTAGATTTTACAGTTACAGGAGAACAAGGGACGATCTTATCAGGAGCCAAAGTCGTTGTAAGTGGTGAAGCTATTGTTCTTCCTGCTGGTCAATCGTCAATTGAATTAACGACAAATGATGCAGGACGTACACCTCAAGTTCAAACGATAAACGGTTCGTTTCATTGGGGAGCTTCTTTTTCAGATTATTCTTCTAGTGAAGGAGACGATACTATTGCTAATGCGAATAAGACAGTGGCTATTTCGCTGAAACGAGGTAAGAGAGCTGTCTTTACTGTTACAGATGGTACCAATCCACTACAAGGTGTTAATATTTTGATTGATAATGTTACTAATTATCAAACAAATGTCGATGGACAAGTTAACATTTCGTTGTCAACAGGGACTCATACTTATAAAGCAAGTCTTGCGAGTTATCAAACTATAAGTGGTACTGTCAATGTTAAAGAGGATGAAACTTCGTATGTGAACTTAACTATGGTTCATGGAGGGTTATTAACTTTAAATGTTAAAAATGGTGTGGCAAATTTAAGTGGAGCTACTGTTGTTATCAAGAATAGTTCTGGTACGACAGTCAAATCTGGTACGACAGATTCTAATGGAAATATTTCAGTTGATGTCCCTAATGGAAACTATACTTACACGACAGATGCTAGTGGGTATAAACAACAACCTGGAAGCACAACGATAAGTTCTGCAGATAAAACAGTTCAGGTACAAATGCAGAATTACAAATATTGGGGTGTCACTTTCAATGTCAAGTATAAGACAACGAATCTAAACGGGGCTGCTGTTAGTATTAGTAATGTTAAAACCATTGGTGGAACTTCTACTGCAAATGGAACTACGAATTCAAGTGGTCAATGGATTTTAGCTGCTAGTGCTAAAAATGACGCGACTTTAAACGGTACCGTTTCTTGGACCGCTTCTTTAAGTGGATATAGATCAGCTTCTGGTTCGTTCAACATTGCTAATGCAAATCAGACGATTAATGTTACTTTAGAGAAGTATAGTACGGTTACTTTGACTTTTGTTAATTATGCTGGCACAGCTCTTTCTGGTATTTCAGTTACTATGAATAATCAAACTGTAACTACAAATGCAAGTGGTCAGGCGATTTTCTCTAATGTAATAGATGGTACGTACAACTGGAGTAGTGCTGCTAAATCACCTTATCAAGCTAAATCAGGAAGTGTAACAGTTAATGGTGCAAATGTTAATCAACAAATTACTTTAACCAGTCAAGTAACAGTTACATTTGTCGCTAAAGATGACGTTGGTACAGCTCTTTCTGGAGCGACGGTGAAAGTTGCTGGTGTATCAAAGGGTACGACAAATTCAAGTGGTCAATTAGCTGTAACAATGCAATCACAGTCAGCAGCTTATGCTTGCACTGTTGAATTAAGTGGATATCAAACTTGGTCAGGTAATGTTACAGTTGGTTTGAGTGCTCAAACTGTAAATGCAAGTTTGCAGTATTTGGTTACATTTACAGCGACAATTAAAGAAAATACAACGTCTGGTGCGAATGTCGGTAGTGCAACTGTTAAACTTGTCAACTCAAGTTTAGGTACTTTTACAGGTACGACAAATTCAAGTGGAGTTGCTACAATTCCAAATGTGAAACCAGGTTCTTACACTTACACGATTTCAAAATCTGGTTACAAAGATACGACTGGTAGTGTAACTGTAAGTCGAAGTTCTCATAGTCAGAGTGCAACTTATGCTCTTTTGAGATATTATACATTTGTTGTGAATGTTAAAAGAGCGGGTGTTAATAGAAATGGTGTCACAGTGAAATTGGATGGTACATCAAAGGGTACAACAAATTCTTCTGGTAACATCACAATGTCAAATGTACTTTACGGAAGTCATACAATAGCAATTGATGCAGGTACATATTGGAAAGCGTTTAGTCAATCGTATACAATTTCAAGTACATCAACTATCAATATCGCTTTAACTGCTTTATATACTGCAGGATTTAATGTCGCTGATTCTAGCGGTCCTATTTCAGGAGCAACAATAACGTTAACTGGAATAGCAACAGGGACTTTAACGACAAATTCATTAGGAGCAGCTTCAAAGGCTGGAATTGCAGCAGGAACGTTAAGTTACTCAGTGAGTGCGGCTGGATATACGACTAAGACTGGAACAGTGACGTTGTCTGGGTCGAATGATTCAATCAACACCTCAATCACTCTTACAAAGGCAACTAAACTTGTACAGATCACGACTCCAACGGCTGTGTGGACTGATCCTAATTTAGATGTATCTTTTTCTAAATTTGATTTTCTATTAGTTGGTTCTGGAGGCAGGGGAAGTGTTGGTTATGGAGGCGGCGGAAACGGAGGCGGCGGCGCTGCTATGCTTTATAACAGATCACTTGTTCCTTCTGAATTAAAAGAACAAGGTTTTGAAATTAATATACCATCTACATATTCTACAAACGCTAGGTTTAGAATATTAGGGGTTGAATCTAATATTGGTGGAGGAATGTCTGGTGGTGAAAGTACAAGTTCTGGTAAAGGTGGTGACGGCTATTCTATAGGTAAACCAGGTGCTGGTGGTGGTGGAGGTAGTTTTCAAACACATAGAGTTGGTGGAGGTGGTGGAGGTGTAAACGATTCAGGGAGAGGTGTAAATATAGGAACAGGTGGTCTAGGAGTTTCTTCTTCAAATCCTACAACATCAAATCAAACAAGTTATCATGGAGGTTCTGGCGATGTCTTTGGAGGTGGTAGAGCAGGAATCAATCCAGCAGCAACTTTACTTCAAATTCCATTGTTTGCTTTAGGTGGTACTGGAAAAGGAGGTGATGGTTTTGTAGATGGTAGTATACATTATGGTCAAGGAGGTGGAGGTGGTAGTTACGGAGATGGAGGTGGAGCTTCAAATCCTAATGGAGGTTATGGTGCTGGTGGTGCTGGTTCAACCAATCAAATGCACGTACAATATGAAGGTGGACAAGGTATTGCAGTGTTATACTATCATTCATAAATAAATAAGGCCTGGAGTAAATCCAGGCCTTATTTATCAAAGATTATAATTGTCTTAATTATAAAAATACAACATCAAAAGACCTTGTTGTCCAGATCCACCAGCAACAGAAATAGATCCACCAGCACCTCCTTTACCATAGCCAAAAATAGGACTTGAACCAGCCGTTCCACCAGAACCACTTTGAGATATTCCACCTGTTCCACCACCACCACTTCGAGATATTCCATATTTGCTAAAATCAGATTGAACAGCAACTCCCGTAGATCCTATAGAATTACTTGCATTTGTTCCGTTATTTATTCCAGCACCACATCCACCTCCGCCACCAATCTCTGTTGATGGAGAAAAACCAGAACCACCCGACCTATTAGGAGAAGCTCCTCCTGATCCACCAACACCTCCTAAATAACCTAAATCAGGCAAACCATAACTACCTCCTCCTCCTCCTCCTCCAGCACCAAATTTAATGTTGCTACTTGTAGCATCTCCTCCTTTACCTCCATTCCTAGCACCAATACCCGTTCCAGCACCACTTCCTCCATAACCACCATAAATAGCAGTACTTGCGATCAAAGATCCATTTTTTCTAAAATAAACACTTCCATAATCAGCCGATCCTCCTGTACCTCCTGATGCAGAAGAACTAGATTTATTACCTCCTGTACCTCCACTCTTTATTATATATCCACCAGTATAAGTATTTCCATCAGATAATGTTAACAATTCTCCAATCATAGCACTTCCACCTCCACCACCTCCAGCACCGAAGTCCACGTTTCCACCACCACCTCCTCCTCCTGCACCTACTGCGCACCATTCTATCTTAGAATATCCACTTTCAAAAGAGATACTTGTATCGGTATTCAGTGGAGTCGTGATCTGTACAAGTTTAGCTGCCTTTGTAAGAGTGATTGAGGTGTTTAAAATAAAATGAATGTTGTTTGTTACGAAGGAAGTATATATCTTTATGCGATTGAAAAGTTTGCTTTGACACTGTTTGATTATGGCAGATATAATATACAATAGAACTATTTTTAAAAAATTCTTTGAAAAGAATGATGTTAAAATTCAGGCTTGGGCGCAAAATGTCTTGGATAAAATATGTAGTCCAGGTATTCTTCCTGTTTTTTTTAATAAACAAAATGAAGATTTTGTTTCGTTTTGGGGATCTGTGACACATCTTTTTGCGATTGTTGTATTATATGGACGACAATACGAAGAGATTGATGTAAACAAGATCTTGTTTGATATCTTTATCAAAGAAAGAGGTTTGGTAACCGATACTGTTGATACGACAGAACAAATGCAATATCTTTTCAACAACTATGTAGAAGAGTATAAAAAAAGAGGTCGTATGGATATCGTTTCAAAAGAAGGTACTATATTAGGGGAACTTCTTCGTTTGATTCGATACAACGATTTAAATGAATTCATCTTTGCTCTTCTAGCTCCTAAAGATAGTGGTTGGACATTAGGACATAGTTCTCCTACTTGGAATAGGACAGATACAGTTGAGAATATAACCAAAGCCTATGAATGTTCAAGTAATATTGAAAATTTAGATAAATATCCATTAATCAATCCTAGTGGTGTTATTTTACAAGCTGATATAAACAACGATAATGAACCTATCCAAACTATGACTTTTATAGGAAATGAGTTGGTAGGAATCAGTTCAGAAGGAGATTTAGATAAACTTCTAGTAGTTGATGAAGATTTAGCTTATCAAGTTTCTTTACGTTTAAAAACAGATAATATTCAAAACATGAATTTGACTTTTGGAGTCCAAGTTTATGATGAATTGAAGAGACCTGTTTCTTGTATTGAATCGATTGGTACTGTACAAAGCAATTCATTTGTTAAAAATGACGCTTCTGTTACGTTAAACAACGCCGATATTTATTATGAGTTAAGAGCAACAATTTCAAAGAAAAATAGAAGTTTTGTCGACGAAGTAGCCCTGAATTTCCCTAATGGAAGAGGATTAAGATTTGTAGAAGGTATCAAATACATGTCTTTGCATTTGGTTCAAGATCGAACTAAAGCTAGTTCAAATTTAAATATTTATGATATAAAGATCAAACCAATATATTTACCTTTCTATCAAGGTTATCTAGGGGAGAAAAACATAATCGCCTCCTATTATAGGAATAATTCTTATTCTTCTACATCTACTATAGATCAATTTATAGAAACTTATTTAGTTTCATATAAAAATATTTTTGCTAGTGAAGAGATTAAAGCTCTTACAAAAACAACTGTACGTTTCAAGGTTTTTTCTGAAAGAAAAGAATATATTAAAGGAGCTACTATTACAATAGCAGATCAAGAATTGCAAACAGATATTAATGGTGAAGTAACTCTTGATCTTTATCCTGGCGATTATCTTTATTCAGTTGAAAAAGACCTTTTCATTTCTATTGTCAATAATGTTCTATATGTAGAAGAAGAAATCGAAGGAGATGAGCAGATTTGTTATATACAAATGCAAGGAGAACTTTACAAACGTAAGGTAACTTTTGTTGTCAAGAATGAACAAGCTAAAGCTATTTCAGGAGCTGTTGTTAAATTCAATAATGAGGTTAAATCAACAGGTCAAGATGGTAGTATATTCTTCATGGCTTATCCAGATTTATATCTGTATACAGTTGAGAAGGAAAAGTATTATCCGGTTGATAAGTCAGTCCTTGTTCGTGACGATATGATTGAAAATGTCACGATGCAATTAATCCCTATTTTTGATGTAACTTTTATTGTGAAAGATTCTTCTTCAAATCCTATTCAAGGAGCTAGAATTAATTTTAACAATACATATATTGATACCAATGAACAAGGACAAGCTGTTTTTAAAGATGTTTTAGTAGGTACTTTCAATTATCGAATTGAAAAAATTGATTGGTTGCCAGTTACAGGATCTGTGACTGTAACTAATGCCCCAGTGACTCAAAATATAACAATGAATCCAGTTCCTACTTATAATGTGACATTTACAACAAGAGGTGTTAATTATCAAGGGGTAGTTTCATTGTTGACAGGTGTTTCAGTAACTTTTGCCGGTTCAACTAAAATATCTGATTCAAGTGGTCAAGTGAGTTTTATTGTTAAGGCTGGATCGTATTCTTTAACAGCGACGAAAGTTGGTTACAATGATTATAAAAATACAATTTCTGTTGATGAGGATTCTGATATTGAAATCAGAATGAACCAAAAAGTTTATGTTGTTACTTTTGTAGTACAAGATGATAATAATAAAAAACTTCCTGGTGTTTCTATTCAGGTAGAAAACAATCCTATTATAACTACAAACGCACAGGGACAAGCAACTATCAATTTACCTGATGGATCTTTTAATTATACAGCGACATTAAACGAATATCACACTATCACAGATTTATTTGGTGTAAATGGAGGTCCAGAAACGGTTAATGTAACAATGTCACAAAAGATGTATCAAGTGACTGCGACTGTAAGAGAAGAAGGTCAAATTTCAGTTGGCGCAACTGTTACTTTAGGATCTTATTCTGGAGAATCAGATAGCCAAGGAAAAGTATCGACTGAACTACCTAATGGTTCCTATAATTGGACGGCGAAGAAAACGATTTATGCTTCACAACAAGGACAATTTGTCGTGAACAGTGCTCCTTATGTGTTTGATATAAATTTGGTTAGACGAAATGGTCAAGTAACTTTCATGGTTGTTGATGATTTAGGGAAACCAGTGGAAGCCGCGACTGTTGTTTGTAACAATATTACCAGAATTACAAATAGTCAAGGTAAGGCAGAATACACCCTCCCAATTGGCTCGTATGATTACGAAGTTTCTAAGCGTCCAGAATATACTTCTGTTCCAGGTGAAGTGTCGATTACAGATACACCTCAAACAATCAATGTATTATTGACGAACAAGACATATAATATTAATTTTACAGTTACAAATACTAATGGTAATGCTGTCTCTAATGCAACAATAGTATTAGACGGTGATACAAAGACTACAGATACTAGTGGAAAAGTGACGTTTCCAGATAAGAGAAATGGTTTATATAATTGGACGATACAAGCTGTAGGTTACTATGATAAAGAAGGTACTGTTCAAGTTTCGAATAATGATGCTAATCAACAAGTTTCATTGACTTATTCGTTACGAGAATTTACAGTGACGACTTTAATTGATGGTTCAAATGCATCTGGAGTCAATATATCATATACTGTATATGAATCTGCTGATTCTAATGTAGTAGTTAGTAGTGGTAATGGATCTTCTGATTATCAAGGGAAATACATCATAAATGCTCCATATTCAGCATATGTTCTTTTGAAAGTAGAAGAATCTGGTTGTTTGCCGATAACAACTAGACGGATAGCTGTTAGTACAACAGGTCTTGTTGTTACACTTTATAAGGCACTGATTCTTCGGATGAGCAGTCAAAGACTTCCGAGTTTTGGATCTTCAGTTGATTACGAATGGTCTGGTAATGAGTTGAAGATGGTAGGAGGATCTAGGACCAATCCTAGTACGTTAAATTTCAACTGTCAAAATAACACAAGTGTCTTAGCTGTTACACAATGGCCAGGATCATTTTCGATAAGTGGAACAAGTGTATTTAATGGTTGTACAGGCTTATCGAGTTTAGCATCTGGTTCACCGAATATTAGTGGATCAATAGAGAGTTGGTTTAGGAATTGTACAGCTTTAAGAAGTATTCCTTCTGGGCTTTTATTGAATGTATCAGGAAGTGATGCTAGTAATTGTTTTAGAGGTTCTGGAGTGACGAGTGTACCTTTGGATTTATTTGGAGGTAATCTTACATTATTCGCTAGTGTATTTAGAGATTGTAAGTCGCTTTCAAGTGTATCAGGTAGTCCATTTAGAAATGGCACTGATTTTGAATCAGCTTTCAATGGTTGTAGTTCACTTTCAAGTGTTGGTAGCTCTATTTTCCCACGAAGTGCAGAATCGTTTTATTACACATTTGCAAACAGTGGAATTTCTTCGATTCCTTCTGGTTTATTCGACAGTTGTGTATATGCGACTACTTTTGAAGGATTAGTTTCTTCTTGTACCAATCTAAGGAGTATTCCAGCCAGATGTTTTAGGAATTGTACAAGAGCTACCAATTTTAATGTATTAGCTCATAGTTGTACACTATTGAGTAGTATAGGTTCAGATTGTTTTCCTACTAGTGCTTCTAGTTTTAGTTGGTCTTTCATTGATTGTAAATCATTGACAGATATTTCTGGATGTAAGATCGAGAATGGAAATGTGACTACTTGGGCAAGAGCTTTTGAAGGTTCTGGTGTACAAAGAATCCCACCAAGATTTTTTGCTGGTCAATCTCGATTGACTACAGTAGCCTCTTGTTTTAAGAATTGTACTAATTTGACGGAATGGGCTCCAGATGGAGGAGCTGAGTCTTCTTGGGGTACATTTGACGGTTGTACTTCTTTACAGAATATGTCAGAGTTTTTGAGTGGTTGTATAAGGGTTGGTGGTACAGTTTACAATACAGTGGAAACGATTGTTATAACAGAATCTATAAATTTAACTGTTACAAATTGGAATTATGCGTTTTTGAATTGTAGCGAATTGAAGTCAATGCCAGTTATTTTGAAACTAGGTTCCTCTCCAGTTGGAGGATATTTATGGAATATAGCTCTTTCGTCAGCATCACATTATCAAACTTTCAAAGGATGTTCAAAAATATCTTATTCAAATTTGATTCCGTCAGGTTGGAAATAAATTTTTAATATATATATGAGTCAATTAAATGTTAATAGAAACATGTTCTTAGAAAAGGAAGAATTGGTCAATTTCCAATCTTTCTTTGCAAGTGAAATGCTTTTTCAAGCATTGTTACAAGCAACATTTAGTTTTGGTATTATCACCAACAATCCAGCTAAAGCCAATGGTAGTGGAACCGCTCCTAGCGGAGTAGAATATAATGATCCTTTTATTGTACAACAAGGTTCTGTCGCAAACAGTATCAAGGTTTTACCAGGAATGGCGATCAACAGTTTAGGACAATTTATAAAGATTGATGTAGAAGACAACATTCAAGTTCCTAATGATAGTCTATTCTATTGGGTGAAAATCGCATATGCGACTAGAAACTACGAACTTGGTATTGTTTCAGTTAACACTAAAGGTGTAGTTTCTGGTACAGCAGATTTTTCTGGCAAAGTAAGAGGTCAATCAACGAGCACACCTACATGTATTCGTTTCGTAAAAGACGATGGTTCTATACCGTTAAATAATGGTATTTATCAAGTTGTCAATGTTATCGATAATCAAAATTTAGTCTTGACTTCTAATACGACTTTTGTCGCAGAATCAAATTTAAGACCGATTGTATTAGGAACTCTTCCTATTGGTGGTGTATTTTCACAATCTCAGAGAGAAGGTCTTTATGTTTATGATTATTATGAGATTTCTTTGATTCAAGAAACTTCTGTAGAAACTCCTCCTGAAAAAGGAGATAATGAATTTTATATTGCTCGTATCAAGAATACAAATGGTACATTTACCATTGATAATACGGTCAAGAGTGAATATTGGGCTTTAGGAAATTTAAAAGCAACAAAATAATGAGATTATATTATACAGTATCTTCTGGATACAACGATCCACAATCAAAATTAGTTAATTCACTAGGTGGTTTCAAATCTTCAACCCCTGTGCCTAATGATCAGGATAACAATGTTTTTGATGAATTGAGCCTTCTTTCTCTTGTAAAAGGTAAAACTCAATATATTGGTTTGATTTTGAAAAATGAACTAGGAGTTGAAGTTAAAAATGTTCAACTTTGGTTTGAAACACCAGAAGGTAGTTATGGTTCTTTTCAATTAGCTGCTGTTCAAACTGATAAGAATAACGAAGGACAACCTTTTTTTGAAATGATCCCAGATATTTTCAGTAAACCTTTTTACGCTGAATTTCATCAAGCGACTGAGCTTGACAAAGCTACTATTGGAGATATGGAGATTGATCAAGAAATAGGTTTATGGCTATGTCGATCTATTGATAAGAAGGCTGTGACAGAAGATTACAATAATGTCGCTGAAAAAGATACTGCAACTGAAAACAGGTACAAACCTATAGAAAAGGCAACAGAAGAATCCATTGCTTTTCAAATTAGTTGGGAGTGATAGATTAATTTTGTATATTTACAAGGTAAAAGGATGATTAATTCATCCTTTACTTTTAAAATCAAAGATACAAACATTGTATGTCATTAGAAGAAAAGTTTGTTGAGTTGTACGAGTATATTCAAGGTAGTGTCTTGAATAACCCAAGTTTTCGTCTAAAAATCAATAAGAAACAAAAATCTACTCTTTCAATTTTCCTGAGTAGAGTAGAAGATTCTAGTATTGATTTATGGGAATATCTGCTGTTTCAATTTAGTTTTAAAGTAATTACAGGAACAAAGTTTCCTGTTATACCATTAAATCATATAATAGGTAAGAACGCTTTGAAACGATGGGATGAACGAACTATAGAACAACAATACATGACTTCAAAGTTTGTTCAATCTTATAAATTGAGATCACCTATTAAAGACGAGTCGATAAAAATAAGCGAAAGATATTTTGACGAACAACGACGAAAAGATTTTTCTTCTCCTAGAGGTTACATAAGATGTTTGTCGTTTGGTGGTCTTTTTAATGAGATGAAATGTAAGAGTTGTAGATATTTTTATGTATGTAAAACAGAATGATTATGGAAAAGAAAAGGTACGAAACTGAAGAAGAGATGATTTTGTGGAACGAAATTTCAAAATCATTGAACTATGATAAAGATCGGATAGACAACGTTCTATTTGATGAAGAAGTGTATCAAGGTATATTATCAGCAATGAGAGAATATCATAAATATGTGGAGAAAGAAGGTTAAAGAAGAAGTTCGTCCATGTGTAAAATGTGGTGCAAATCATTTGATTTATAATAGGATTAAGTGGTTGTGTAAAGATTGTGATAAAGAAGTAACACGAGAGCGAAGGGGAGATCTTCAATCTTTATTTCAAGAAATATGGAATGAGAGACCTCATAAATGTACCAAATGCGGAAAAGACCTTGGAAACGATCCAAAGCCTATTTTCTTCTCACATATAAAGTCTCGTGGAGCTCATCCTGAATTGAAGATGGATAAAAATAATATTAGACTTCTTTGTTCAGCTTGTCACAAGTTTGAAGATTTTAACGAAAGGGAGTGATTATGTTACATAGATTGGTTTTGATAAAAGCTCTTGATTTATGTCTTAAAATCATTGAAGATAATCCTTCAACAGGTCTTATATCTTCTAAATTAAAGACATTGATTGAAGTAGAAGACGAAGAAAGTTTTAAAGAATTTCGATATGAATGTTTGAAAAGATATCTTTTCAAAAGAAATCTTGAACAGTCAAAAAGTAAATTTATCACACTTGGAAGTGGTGATAAGGTAATTACTCTTCCAAAGTATTATGTATTGACTTATAGTAAAGATTGGGATAGTAATGGAGCTGCAGTCCTTAATATTAATGAGATGCCAGAAGAAGTTAATCTCAAAGACAATCCTATTAAAAATTTAAGGATCATCTATGGTGACGTAGATTCAAGAGATAGAGATTTCGATAAGATTCAGATGATAATGAAAGTATGAAGTATTTATTAAAAAATGCAAATTTAACAGGCATAACAAAATTTTTGAATGATAATCTCTCAAAGAAAGATTCAAATGAAAGATTCAATCCTAGAGATGTATTAGGCTACATCAATCGAGGTAAATTACCAGAATATTTAGGTGGTAACAAAATTGTTGAAGTAGAACAGCAAAATTGTAGTGTAAAACTTTATAATATCCAAAATAATGAAGACAAGTAGTGAATATATCATTTTTTTTGATTTTGAAACTGGAGGTCTCCCCAATAAAAATGCTAGAGCTTTTTACGAAGTTCCATTGGTTGAAACAGCTATGGTAGTTGTTGATATGGAAAAGTTAGAAATTTGCGAAGAATGTTCTATGATTTTTGAATCAGATTACAAAGAAGATCTTCTTCCTGTATCAGCAGAAGCATTAGCTGTACACGGTATTACTAAAGAAATTCAAGAATCAAAAGGAGTTCCTTTGAAAGAAATTTACAAAAAATGGTTGGATCTTTTCAAAAAATATAAGAATCCTCGACAAATGTGTACAATTGCAGGGCACAATGCTGTTGGATTTGATACTCCTTTTTTGAAAAATTTCTTTGAATATATGGGAGATAGCATTGATAATTATGTTAAATATTATCTTGATACAATGCAAATTGCTCATATGGCAGCATTAGAACAACAAGATTATAAGTTACATACTTGTTGTGAATTGTTTAATATTGATATTGTTAACGCTCACAGAGCTTTAGACGATACAAAAGCAAATGCTTTGTTAGGGATCGAATATATAAAATTATTGAGAGGGATAAATGTTTCTTCATCTATTACAAATAGTACTTCACAAGAAACAGGATTCACTAGATTTAGAGAAAAGTTTCAACTATGATAGTTAAACAGCAAGATTGGACTGAACAAGATAGACCAGCTAGTAAATTTACACTCTTACAAAACAGGAGGTTATATTCTGCAGCAAACGATATAATCGAAAGATTGCCTGCACATTCGATTAATCAACTGTTAGAGGGTTATTCTGAGGATGTAGATAAACTTCTAACAGAGATTGTTAATCAAACTGATATGGCAATGAATTTCGGTAGATCGTTAGATACTGAAAATCTTTCATATATTGACAATCTAGCTGCAGCTATGGATGAGAGATTAAGAATATTGTCGTTCAATTATTTTTGTGCGACTGTCTTGTCAAATTACAATATGGGATGGAGAAATCTGGAAATAGGGAATTTAATTCAACTATTTCCATGGTCTGCTTATTTAGCTGCCAGAGGAATAGGTAAGAGTTATATCTTTTGTTATGCGTTTCCATTATGGAGATTATATAGTTACACTAGACCAATATTCTATGCTGGAGATACGATAGACAATAAAAATAGAAAAGAAACAGTTCTCATCACCAATACGACAACCTTGGCTAAAGTTCATGTAGGTAAAATCATTGAAGAAATCGAGACCAACCCTATATTAAATAACAAACTTAACACCAACAATAAAGCAAAATTAGGAGAGATGTTGATCGAAACAGAAACTGGGTCGATTCTTCACGTTCGTGGTAAAGATGGATTTATTCGTGGTTTGCACGTTGGGGCAGCTCTTATGGATGATGCACCTAGTGAAAGTTCTATTTATAATGATGAACAAAGAGAAAAATTAAAAGAAACTTTTCGAGGAACAATTAGTCCTATCGTTGAACCTTATGGATATTTCTTGATTTCTGGCACTCCATATTCAACCGCTCCTAATGAACTTTATAACATCATTAAAGCTGATAAACGTTTTGCAGTGTTTGAGTATCCAGTAATATTTCCTGATGGACGTCCTCTTGCTCCGGATCGTTATACTTTCGAAGACATTCTTCAAAAAAAAGAAGAATTAGGTACATTAGTATTTAGTCGTGAGTATTTGGTTGTGCCTATAGCAGATAGCAGTACTATTTTCCCTTATGAATTCTTGATGAAATCAACGATTGGGATGGAGAATATTGCTTTTGCTGATGCTATCGATTATTTTCCATTTAAATTACAGAGGGTTGTCGTTGGTTGTGACTTTGCAGTTTCTGGTAATATTGGTGCAGACTATACAGTTTACACAGTATGGGGGATCGATTTTATGGATAACTATTACTTAATAGCGATCCATAGACAGAAAGGAATGAGTCACAATGAACAAGTTGATAAAATCGTATTATTTAATACTTTATTTAAACCCAATAAAATTGTATGTGAAGCTAATGGTTTTCAAAGTATTTTAAGTGGACTAGCAAGGGAAAGAGGTTTGAAAAATATTGAGACCTTTACAACAACAGAAGGTAATAAGAAAGATCTTCATACTGGTTTACCAAGTCTTTCGGCAATGTTTGAAAGAGGTCAAATAAAAATTCCTTATGCAGTAGGACCAACGAGAGAAATGGCGAAAATAATTTTTGGTGAGTTCACTTCTATTACTTTTAGAAGTGATAGAGGTAAATTAGAAGCTGTTGGTGCTCACGATGATATTTGCATGAGTTCATTTATAGCAATTAATAGTCTTCGTGAAGATAGTCATATAACGGTTCAAATAAACACGATATGAGAAAGTTGAATGAAAATTTTATGGCAGAGTTATTCAAATTGATGTTCATTGATGGGAATATCATGAGAATGGTTTCAGGTCATATGACTTACCAATTGATCCCTAAAGAGTGGGTCGGTTATAAGTTTCTATTGAAAGAAGCAGTCGAACAATTCATTGGAAAGGAGATAACACCTTCTTTAGGAGTTATTGCCCAAAAATATGCTGACAATGATTCTGTTCAAGAATCAATCAAAGAAATTAAGAAGGCTCGTTTAGTTGACAAAGAATTAATTATCGATCAATTAGAATCTTTTATTCGTGAGACTGAGTTTGAGCTTCTTAGTAAAAAGGTTCATGATTTATATGAAGAAGGTAAAAGAGATGAAGCGATCAAAGTCAACGCAGAAGAAAGTAAAAGGATATTAGAAATATCACTTCGAAAGACTGGTGGAAAATTTATTCGAGTATTTGAAGGATTTCAAGAAAGGATGAAAAAGAGATATGATGAAAATAAGCTCGCTAAAGTCCAAAATAAAGTTTCTTTGGGAATTGATCGTCTTGATGATATTAGTTATGGTGGCGCAGATCCAGGAGATACGGTATTGTGGATTATGAGATCTGGTGTTGGAAAATCAACCGTATTAAAATGGCATGGATATGCAGCAGCACTTGAAAGCATTTCAGTGCTACACATACAATTAGAAGGTGGTGTTGATGCTTGTACAGACAAATACGATCAAATGTGGACAAATCAAAGTTACATAGACATCAAAAAAGGTCTTTTAAAACAAGAAGATGAAAAACAGATCATGAAAACTTTAAGAGATATGAAATCTTTTGGTCAAGATATTGATATCTATGGATTTGAAAAATTCGGTCAAGCATCAATGGTTGATATTCGAAATCTATGCATTGAATATCAAAAAGTATATGGTCATTTTCCACAACTATTGATCGTTGATTCGTTAGACCTTCTAATGACTGGTGTAAACAAGAAGATAGATAATGATCCAGAATTTACTAAGTTTAGATTACAAAAATGTTCACAATTATTTAAAGATATTTGTGTCGAATTTAAAATGGTTGGTATAACAGCTACACAAACAGGTGATGTACCTATGGATGTCTGGAATAATGAAATGAAACATATAGACCGTTCTAATACTGAAGGTGATAGAACTCTTGTGAAGCCTTATTCATTTGTATTTACTGGAAATATTACAATGCAAGAGAAGAAAGATGAGAAATGTAGAATCTTTGTTGACAAACTTCGTGATTACAAGAGTAGTCAAGAAATCTTTTCTATCGCTACTGATTATGGTCGTGGTAGGTTCTATAATCGTAAGCGTACTATGGCTTTATACAACGATAGTTCCGAAGTTATATCAACGACTGCCGACAAACCTGAGAGAAAGGATAAATTACGTAAGGGTAAGAAGAAAGAAACTCAAGAAGTCACTGTGATATGATTAGGATCGATAGGAGTGAGATTATTTCTGAATTAAATCTAACTCCATTTGGAGCTAGAGGATTTTTTCAGGACAAGAATAACGCATGTCCTTTCTGCAAAGGTGAAAAGAAGTGGGGAATTGTATTTAGCGATAACAACACTTCTTTTATATTTCACTGTTTTAAATGTGGTAAAAAGTCAAGTGCTTTTGAATTTTTAAAACAGGTTGATAGATTAGATTTGATAAGAAGCCACTATGAAAATAGTATCAAATCTTCCCTAGTTGAATTAGTTTCTGAGAAGGAAGATGAAAAAGAAGATGATATAGTGTTTAAAGCTGTTTCATTACCATTTAAGTTACAAAGATTGATAGATGATGAATATCTAAATTCTAGAGGGTTTAAACAGTTTCATTATGATGAATTTGAACCATCATTTACTGAATCCCCTTTAGAAAGAGAATTAAAGAATTACATTATTTTCAAGATGAAAATGAATGGTAAGACAATCGCTTGGTTAGCTCGTAGTCGTCATTCTAAAGAATGGCATGAGATGAACTTGAAAAAAGCGAAAGAAAAGGGGATAAAGCCAAAATTAAGATATGAGAATAGTAAGACTGATTTTACCAAGATATTAGGAGGTTATGACGACATTTCAGAGAAAACACAAGTTGTTATAATAGTAGAAGGTCTCTTTGATTATATTGGTCTCGATTCTAAGTTGAATCTTAGAGAAGACGAAAGTATCAGATGTGTATTTACATTTGGTAACAGTATAAGTAAGGAGCAAATTTCTTTTTTACAAAAGAAGAAGATTGAGCGAGTCATATTGATGTATGATCCAGATAAACCTGATCAGATAAAAAGCTCTGCATTAAATTTACAGAAATCTTTTGAGACAAAGATAGCATTGTTGAAAGATACTAGCAAAGACCCAGGAAATGCAAGTTGTGAAGAATTGTTAGATGCTCTTGATAATCTGATCGATCCTATTAATTTTAGAGTATTGAAAAAATTTTTGTAGGATTTGTTGCTCCATTAAAATAAAGGTCCGACCTTTACAGCATAATCAAAAAGAGCTAATAAAATGAAGACAGGAGAAGATAAAAGAACAGCAATATTCGAAAAGATGAATGAAATTTCTTCTTTGGAAGATATGAAGAGTGAATTGGAAGAGAGATTGTTTGATGAAGAAGGTCATTATAATTACGAAGTGTTGGAGCAATTCTTAGAGATGAATAAGAAGATTAATTACGCTAAAGCAGCGGTAATAAGAATGATAAAGAGATTGATGAATGATATTTATGGAAATTGGACTTGGAGCGAAAAGGTTGATTATTTAGAAGCTGTCAAAGAATTTAGAAGATTTGCAAATTGAAAAGTGTAAAAATTTGGAGTTGTGATTTTATTTTGTAGATTTACAACTCCAAATTTGTTATTATGAAAAGCAGAGATTTAAGCATAACAGAATTTTTACAAGTCCTTCAATTAGAGTATTTCTCGTTTAAAACACGAGAATTAATTTATGAGCGTCCTGAATTTATTAAAATGAATCGGGATATTGCTGAGAAGAAAAAAGAAAAGATCATAAATTTAGCAAAAAAGTTTCATATGATCTCAATCTTTGATTCGAAAAAAGCCTTCCATCAATTTTTTGTACAATGTTTTTCCCAAGAATATGGGATGCCGAACTTCCAATACGGAACAAATCAAGAAAAAAATATTTCAATATCTTATTGGGATAAATTCTATCTATTTCATGCTGGGAATATGGTCTCTTATAAGAAAGAGGTTTACAAAGTAAAGACAAATATACCAGATGAAGATTCAATCATTTTAAACGTTAAAGGGGAAGACATAACACTACCATATGTGTATGTAACTAACTTAAAACTAGTGGCCATCTTCGCTAGAGAAATGGTAGATAAGTAGTATCTTTAGATATATTTAAAAAGAGATACTTTATGATTGTTACAAAAATTTTCACAGGTGAGATGTCTCACATAGTTCGAAATTGTACATCTATTAGATGTAGTCATTCGATACACGGACATAGTTTCAAACTCGAAGTGTCAATTACAGCCGATAAATTGGATAATGGTGGTATGTTGATGGATTTCGGTCTGATGAAAGGTAGTATTAAACAATTCATCGATTCTTTTGATCATTGTCACGTTCTTTGGAATAAGGATAAAAAAGATTATCGTGATTTTATTAAAAGTGAAAACGCTCGTTGGATTGAGTTAGGAGTCAATCCTAGTGCAGAATGTCTATCTATGTTTTTCTTCTATTGGATTCAAGAGATTATAGATCACACGGAATTTAAAAATGGAGAATCGAGAATTAAAGTTTATTCTGTTAAGTATCACGAGACGACTACAGGATCTGCTACTTGTTTTGAAGAAGATTTAGTTAATAATTCTGAGGTTGCAAATCTTTTGAATTTTTCTGTTTCAAAAGGTGTTTGGTCTGATTGGGATAACGATCTTTATTCATTCGTATTTAATAATAAATATGAGTCAGATTCTTTTTTCTTTAAAAACCCTTCTGTAAAACTTCAAGTTAAAAATGGACAAAAATAAAATTCTTCCGATTATCGATTTACACTCCTGTTTACAAGGAGAAGGTAAATTAGCTGGTGTACCACATATTTTGGTACGTTTAAGTGGTTGCAATCTTCGTTGTGCTTTCAAAGATTCTTATTGTGACACACCTTATTCTAGTTTTAATCCTGAAAAAGGAAAGTATGCATTACAAGATGTACAAAAGTTCTGCGAAGATAATTTAGGTATAAATCACATGATGATTACAGGTGGTGAGCCTTGTCTTCATTTAGACCTTGTAGAAGAATTTGCAAGTGGTGGTGAGGATTTCGATTATCCTATTTCAATCACTATTGAGACAAATGGATCAATTAAAGTACCTCCTTCGGTGATGAAATCTATTGATTTAGCTTCTATCTCTCCTAAGTTAGAATCAAGTATTCCAACTCAAGAGAAAATGGAAAGATTTGGAATGAAATATTCTAAAGAAATTGAAAAGAAGCATATCAAAGAAAGAGAGAACATCTCTAATATTGTGGATTGGATTATTTATGCTAGAGATTTTCAATTAAAATATGTTGTTGGATCTGAAAAGGATTTAGAGGAGATAGAAGGACAACTTTTAAAGATTCAAGATGAACTATGTAATCAAGACGAAGATGAACTTGCTATGTTTATTCGATCAGAAGTCTATTTAATGCCAGAAGGTGTAACACCTGAACAGATTTCTGAGAAAAGAGTTTGGTTGATGGAAGAATGTTTAAAACGTGGTTTTAACTATTCAGACCGTCTACAGATATTAGCATATGGTAATAAAAGAGAAGCGTAAAAATATGAAAGCAGGAGAAAATAAAGTTTTAAATGAGAGTCAAAGAAAACAAATGTTAGAAAATGCCGAATTTGCTTTTGGTAATTTTTTGAGAGCTTTGGGTTACGATTGGGAAAATGATCCTAATATGAAGAAGACTCCTTATCGCGTGGCAAAGATGTATGTAAACGAAGTGACATCAGGTGCTTATTCAGAACCACCAAAGATCACGGTTTTCCCGAATGAATCCCAATATGACGGTATTGTGTTCCAAGGAAATATTCCGGTACACAGTTTGTGTGCACATCATTTTGCAAGTATAGTTGGAGTTTGTCATGTTGCTTATATTCCTAAAAAAGATGGGAATATCATTGGTTTATCTAAGTTGAATCGAATTGTGGATTTTCTTTCGAAGAGACCTCAGACTCAAGAATTCTTAACGAAACAAATTCATGACTATATTAACGATATAATTCCCGACAATCAGGGTGTGATCGTCTTTATTAAAGCAGATCATATGTGTGTTAAATTACGTGGGATTGAGCAAGATTCAACGATGCAGACGTCTTATTGTAGTGGTTATTTTAAGACTAATGAAATAGGATCTAGAAAAGAATTTTTTGACATGATTGTTAATCTCAAATGAAATTAGAAACAATTTATCCTAAAGTTGGAGATAAGTATGGCAAGTGGACCATAATAGAAGTAATTAAAGGTGGTAGAATTGTTGTCCAGTGTGAATGTGGTGAAATTGTGACGAAGCGATTTTATGATCTGAAAACAGGTACATCTAAACAATGTCTAAAGTGTAGGTATGGATCTGTTGTCGCAGAAAGAAAGCAAAAACCGAAACATTGGACAAAAGTTGAAAATGGTATGAGATTTGGACATTGGACTATTGTTGATGTAAATGATTTCAAATTTCTTTCTTCTGATAAAGAAAGGTCTTATAGAGTTAAGTGTGACTGTGGAGAAGAGAGTTACGTTAGAATAACTTTCTTAACTAACAAACGAAGCACTTGTTGTAAAGATTGTAGAATAGGAAGAGGAAGTCGGAAAATTGGATGTTTGAATGCTTCAGTTATTAGAAGAGCTCGAGAAGGAGCAGAAGCCAGAAATTTAGAATGGTCTGTTTCTGATGAATATTTAGCTGATCTACTTGAGAAACAAGATATGAAATGTGCTTTATCGGGAATAGATTTATGTGTTTCGAATTATGGTTTGGGTTCCAAGAGAGGTCGTTTAGAGACAACTATTTCGTTAGATAGAATCGACTCTTTTAAAGGATATGTAGAAGGAAACGTTCAATGGGTTCATAAAAGTATAAATATTATGAAATCAACATTGACACAAGAAGAATTTATTAATTTTTGTAAATTGGTTGCAACCAAGTCTTGTGAGGGAAATAATGAAATGAATCAAATTCAAAATAAGTTTTAAAACATATGGAAAGTAAAGTAATTAATTATGCTTCTTATGAAGCACTTGCTATCACGACTAAGTGTTATTCTGATAAGGTAGCTTTACCTTATGTTACATTGGGTTTGTGTGGAGAATTAGGTGAATTCTATGAGAAGTTAAAACAAGAAGCAGATGATCAATCGACTGTAGCTGAGTTTCAAGATATTCTGTGGTATTTAGCTGCTATTCGTATTGAATTTAGTTTAAAAGAAATTACTGATTGGCCTAAGCCTAGTAATAAAGAAGTTGGTCCTTTTGATTTACCGTCTTCAGTAGGAAAAATTGCAGAACAGATTAAAAAATATTTGAGGGACGATTGGAAAGAAGATCAAGAGATTTCCCTTTCTGAAGAGAGAAAAGAGAAAATTCAAAGTGCATGGAATGAGGTTATGCAAATAATGGTTGATATAAACGATCGAGTATTTGATTTAACGATGAATCAACAAGGTCAACAAAACATTGAGAAGTTAGCTTCTCGTAAACAAAGAAATGTTATCCATGGTTCTGGAGACAATAGATAAAGTAACTCTTCTAGGGTCTTGTTGTGTAGGGAAAACAAGTGTGTTTGATGTACTCAAACAAGACCCTATTTTCGAAGGATGGAGTATTCAAGAATCTATTTCACGTAAATTGATACGGGAAGATAAGATAAGTGTTGATCGAAATTTTCAATCGATTAAAAATCAATCTATAATTTTCGACGAATACGTGAAAATCTTAGATATATCAAAGTGTTTATCTGATCGATCTATTATAGATGTCTTTACAATGACAAGAACTCTTGATCAAAACATTGATGTAAAGATTGAGTTAAATCGTGAGAGAAGGATATTGGCTCAAAATATTGATAGAATAGGTAAGATATTTTATTTTCCAATTTATTGGGATTCCGTCGATGACGGAGAAAGACTCTTTGATGAAGAACGTAGAAAATGTTGGGATCTTGAAATACAAAACATTCTCTATCATAGTCTCGTTAATTACACAATCATTCCTAATTGCTCTGTTACTGACAGAGTTAAGTTCATTAAGAAAATCCTTATGAAAGATTGTAAACTTAAAAAGTCTTAAATTAGTAGATTTTTATTGTTTTCTTCTTTGATTTTGTTGCTCGCTAGATACAAACATTATATCTTTACAGCATAATAAAAGAGCAAAATTAAAAGGATATGGAAGCAATAATTAAATTAGACGAATTGAGAAGGAAGGCGAGTGCTTTAAAAATCAAGAATTATAAGAAGTATTCTAAACAAGAACTTCTAGTCTTGGTTGAAGAAGAAGAGAGAAAGAAGCTATATTTGCCAGTTATAATCGTTAAATTTTCTTGTTTCAAGAAAAAGAAAAAATCAAGAGAAGCGCGTACAGCTCCAAAAGCTGGTGTAGCATCTATGGAGATTTTTAAGACGATTCTGAAACATAGAGATCATAAAAAATGGACTCTATATAAAATCGCAAAAATAGGAGGTTACTCTTATACAAACGTTCGTCGAGTTTATAAGAAGTATATTGAAAATAAGACTGAAGAAGAGATTCAAATTAAAATAAATGAGTTTTTAAACGATTAAAAATTAAAAGAAAATGGCATCTTTATTAGAATTACGTAGAAAAGCTGAGAGTTTAGGAATCCAAGATTATGGAAAATATTCCAAACAAGAGTTAGCGGAAATGATCGACAAGATGGAATCTGAAAAGAAAGAAGGAGAAAGCACTGTTGTCGAAGTAGTAGCTGCTGAAGAAGCAAAAGAAGAAGAAAAGGCTATTGTCGCTGAAAAAGAAGAAGCTGGTGAAGTCGAAGAGATTAGCGCAGAAGAAGCAGCAGATCTGAAACCAACGGGTGAAAAGAAGAAGACTAAAAAAGAGTTAGCTGCAGAAAAGCGTGCTGAAAAAGAAGCCGCTAAGAAAGCAAAAGAAGAAGAAAAGGCTAAGAAAAAGGCTGAACGTGAAGCTAAAAAAGCTCAGAAGAAAGAGAAACAGCCTCGTGTAAAAATGATCTTTACCTACAAGCCTAAAGGTGAAAAGCCAGAGAAGCTCGGTGATAAGTCTAGCAGGGCTTACGATGAATTGCTGAAAAGCAATGAGTCTTGTTATCAAGTAGCGAAAAAAGTTGGTACTTATTTTTCTGTTGTTGACAAAGTTATCTCAAAGTACTTTGATGTGGAACAGAAAGAAGTCACTGAATAAAAATAAGATTCTAATATAAAATAGAGAAAGGGTCCTGTCGTCCAAAAATGGACTTGGGACCCTTTTTAATTTTTAATCGTATGAAAGAATTATATGAAGAATTACAGGCTTACCTTTTAGAGAATTTTATTCAATTTTCTAGTCGGAAAACAGAACAAGATCGTTATTTATTTTCTATAGATGGAAAATCTTACGAATTGTTTGAACCACTACAGTGGAATGATGACGAGAATCCCGTTTTTTTTGATGAAGCGTTTACTTGGGTAAATGATAAGACTGAATACGATCGCTATATTTTTAAATTTGGTGGTTGTTGGTATTGGTTTAATAGAGGTGAAGAGAAGAATATCAAACTCAATAGAGTAAAATATCTAGGTAAGGTTAATCTACAAGAAGAAGATCTTCTCTTACCTTGTTTTCTAGGTGTTCATGGTCCATTTGAAATGTTGAATAGTTGTGGCTCCTACAAAGATTGGGTTGATAAAGCTAAATTTCTAGGTATTCAGAAATTAGGTGTATGTGAAAAAGGAAGTCTAGCAGGTGCATTTAAATTTCAATCAGCATGTAAAAAGGAAGGGATAGAGCCAATTTTTGGTATGGAGATCCCTATAAAAGACGAAAAGAAAGATTTATTGTTTTCAGTGAAAGCCTTTGTAAAAAATGAGCAAGGTTGGTTGAACTTATTGAAAATCAATAAATTTCTCAATGTAGATGGGAATGGTTTCACAAGTATCGAGAATTTCATAGAAAATCGAAATGGTTTATTTTGTATTCTTGATCCTAAAACTATTCGATTTGAAGATATACCAGTTGGTTGGAGAACCATGTTCGCCCATCAATTTTATTATCAATTAGATACTGTTGTCTACGAGAAAGAAGATAGAGATCGTTGGTACCTTGAAAACTTGAAAAAATTTTTCGATTCAAAGATTAAACCAGTGGCGATGTGTGATGCTTACTATGTAGAGAAAGAAGGTTACATAGTAAGAAACCGTTTAAACAAGATTGCTGGTGTCATGAATTACGAGAGTAAGAATCAGTATTTTAAAAACGGTGAAGAATATTTTTTTGAGTTACAATCGCTGTTTAATGAAAACGATTTTGAAAGGTTTCTAGATAGTTTCATGGATGCGGTTGAGAATCTTGTCGATATTTGTGCGGAATGCAATTACACCTTTGAAACCAACCAAAGACACCTTCCTAGATATATCATGACAGAAGAAGAAAGAAAACTTTACTCTTCTAACAAAGAAATGTTCGAAGAACTTGTTTTCAAAGGTTTAGAAGAACATATCGATTTGCTTGATAAATATGGCGAGGATGTTATCGGTGAGAGGATAGATCGAGAAATTGATGTTATAGAATATGGTGAAGTAGAGGATTATTTCTTGGTATTAAGAGACATTGTTAATTGGTGTCGTGCCAATAATATCTTGTTAGGCGTTGGTCGTGGATCTGCGGCTGGAAGTCTGGTTACTTACTTACTCGGTATCACTAAGGTTGATCCCATGAGATATGGCTTATTGTTTGAACGTTTTCTAAACAAAGGTCGTATTAAAGTGTCTCTTCCAGATATTGATACAGACTTTCCAGGTGAAGCTAGGCCTCGTGTAAAAGAGTATATGGAACAACGTTTTGGTGTTGATCAAGTCTGTTCTGTAGGTACTTATGGTACCCTACAATTAAAAGCAGCGATACAAGATTTCGCAAGACTAGAGAAAATTCCAATTCCATTGGTCCGTAGGATTTGCAAGATCTTAGAGACAGAAAAAGTTAAGACTATTGAAGATTTTTTTAAGACAGCTTGTAAATATGAAGAAGTCAAGAAATTTCTAAACGATCATGCAGAAATGTTTAATTGTTTGATGTTATCACTTGGTCAACCAAAGACTTCTTCAATACATGCTTGTGCTATGATGATATTTCCTGACGAAAAGACCTTGTATGAATGGTGTCCGGTAAGAAGTCAAAAAGGATTGATTGTAAGTGAGTGGGAAGGTCTTGAATTAGATGAAGCAGGTTTCTTAAAAGAGGATATTTTAGGAATTGAGCAACTTGATAAGTTTACGGATATTTTAAATCTAATTGAAGAACATTATGGTAAAAGGATCGATTTGTATAAGATTCCAAAGGACGATCCAAAGGTCTTTGATTTTTTCCAAAAAGGATTCTTAGGGGATGTTTTCCACTTTGGAGCTAAAGGTTTATCTTCCTATTGTGTGAAGATGCAACCAACAAGTGTCGATGAGTTGAGTGACTGTGCAGCGTTATATCGTCCAGGTGTCATGGAAAATGGTTATCATGAAGAATATTTGTTAAGGAAGGCAGGAGAAAGAGAGTGTACTTATCATGTGGGTACTGAGAAGATATTAAATAGCACCTATGGATTGTTTGTGTATCAAGAACAAGTTATGGCTCTTATGCATGAATTAGCAGGTATGGATCTTGTTACATGTGACACAGCTCGTAAAGCGATGGGTAAGAAGAAGATTGATGTTATCAAATCTCTAGAAGGTCAATTTATAAAGGGTTACTGCGATAGATATGAAGTGACAGAAGAATATGCTAAAGATTTCTGGGAAGAAATTGTAAAAGCCTCTTCTTATTTATTTAACAAATCACATTCTGTATCTTATTCAATAAATGGATACAATTCTTTATGGTTGAAAGTACATTATCCGATTGAATTCTGGTCGGTAACTTTTAGTCGTGCTAAAGCAGAAGACTATCCTTACTATATAAATGAAATCAGGAGAAGTGGTAATATACAGATCAAATCTGTAGATATAAATCAATCAGGAGCCAATATCGTTTCTGATGTAAAAAGTAATAGTATTTATTGGGCTTTCAATTCGGTTTCTCAACTTGGCGACGTAGCTCAACAAGAATTGATGGAAGAAAGAACTAAAAATGGTGAATATTTTTCTTTTGATGAATTTATCGACAGATTTAATAAAAAAGGTTCTTCAATTAACAAATCTGTGGTTGAAAATCTGATTTATAGTGGTGCATTTGATTCTATTGAAGGAATTAAAAAGGTAACTGATCGAGAAAGACTTCTTCTTAATTATCGAGAAAAGAAAAATATCAAGATAGACGAGAAGAAGGATGAGTATAGTATTGCTAGAGATAAAGGGAAAAAAGATCAAGAGTGGTGGTGGTTATTACAACAAAAACGAAAATCAGGGTTCTGTTTCTTTGATTATAAATACTTAGTTAACAAATACCTCTCTCCTATCGTGACAGATGGAGGATTGGGAACGCCGTATTTTGTTGATGGTAAACAAATACAAGACGAAGATATTGTCGATCATTATACAAATCATGTTATGGTAGGTGGTTATGTTTTGAATATCGATGAAATGTCTTCGAAAAAAGGTCAATATGCTAAGATAACCCTAGAAAATAACTATGATTTCATAGAAGTGGTGTTTTTCCCAGATTACTGGAAAGAAAGAAGGGACATCCTCCTCAACTCTAAAAAAACTTTGTTGGTTTTAAACGGTTGTGTGAGGTTTGATTCCTGGAAAAAGAAGAACACAATTACTATCATGGATTGTAGTGAAATCATACAATTAAACATTGTCTAATAGATAAAATCTTTGTATCTTTAGTTAAAAATAAAGAGATGAAACAAGCGATTAATTTAGGAGATAAAATGATCGTCCTTCTTTCGAAGGATTGTATAGATGAACTTGATATGGATCAAGTGACATCTATAGATCATTCAAATGTGTATGGAGAGATTGCTACATGCTCAGTCTTATTGAACAAAATAGGTGGACTTCGTGCTGAAGCTGAGTCTATTTATTCTTCAAGAAAATTAGAATGTGATATTTACGAAGCGAATCTGAAAAAGAGATTGAGAAAAAGGGCAGCTCTTGAAGGAGGTAAGTTGAAGTTAGAAGATGGTACAATAAAATTCACTGAAGGAACTTTATCTGAATTAATCCTATTAGACGAAGGTTTTCAACAGATGAAGAAGAATCTTATAGAACATAAGAAAAATCTTGATTTCATAGAGTCTTTGTACTGGTCGATTCAATCGAAAGATCGAAAATTAAACAACTTGGTTCCTAAAGTGACTCCAGAGGAGTTCTACAATGATTTAGTCGAAGGGACGATTAATACATTTACCATCAAAAAATTGAAATAATGAGGATATATTTATCGGATAATGTGTTTATTGAACAATGTTCAGCAGCTCCATTCCTTTGGGATCTTTATACAGTTTCTAAAGGAATTAGAAAAGGTAAGGAAGAGTTGGTTGAATGGTTTAAGGCATCAGGTCTTGATTTAGGACAAGTTTTGAAAAAAGCTCCTGATTTTGAACTTAATGAAAAGTATAAATTAAACGAAGAAGAGTTTTTGAATTTGAAGGATTATGTAGAAGAATTTAAGACGATTCAAGAAGAGATGTTTCAAAAAATAAAAATAACTTTTAAAAACAAGAATTATGCAATTTGACAGAAGTAAATTCAAAAAGACAAGTATTGAAGAGATTACAGTAGTTGAAAAGAAAGTCAATGCCACTATGGGTTCACAAGGTGGTTATACCCAATTTATCTCACCAGTGGAAGGTGAGAATATTTTCAGGATTTTACCTTCTGTAAAAGGTATCTGCTATGCACCTTTAAAAACATCAAAATTGAAAGTTGAAAAAATCAATTATGATGAAAATGGTAAAAAAGTTGGAACTGAAATTAAAGAATCAAATGTTTTTTGTGCAGATGTTCACGGTCCAAATCTTTTGAAGGGCAAAGATCCTATTGTAACTTATATTTCTTATGTCCAAAAGAAAGCTGAGGAGGAAATCCAAGATGCAAAAGAAAGAGAGAAATATCTTTTTCCGATCAACGGTGGATATGTAAAGGGATCGTGGGTTTTTGGAATCAATCCAATGCTCGCCTATGTAGCATATGTTGTTCCAAGTGATTCAAATGAAATTCGTAAGTTACAACTTCGTCCAGCTTGGTTGAAAAGAATGAAGGAGATTTCTGTTGAACAATCAGAGGATGATACACTTTCATTGGATGTATTCTCAGGTGTTGATGATGGTTATCCATTGAGAATCGTTGTTGGTAAAGATTCTAAAGGAAAGAAGAAAACTTATACTTTGTCAGCAGTAACTCCTAAAAAAAGTCAGTCTTGGGAAGAATTCTTCGAAGAAAATGCAATTTCAGACGAAATTTTGGAAGAGTTAAGTGAACTTACACCATTAAGTGATATGTATATTGATTCTTATGGTGTAAAAGATTTCAAAATGGCTCTTGATGGTTTGAAGAGATTCGATGAGGAAATCGGTTACGATATCTTTGCAGATGACGCTTTCTTAAATGAACTTGATGAAATGGCAAGTATGTTGCCAGAAGATGAAACCGAAACCGAAGATCCAGATGAAGAAGATGAGGCACCTAAAAGACGTCCAGCTTCTTCTAAACCAGTCAATAAGCCAACCACTAAAAAGACGGAACCAGCAGTTCAACGTCCAGCGGCCGCAGCGAAAGTTAGTGAAGTGAAAAAATACCCTCCTTTGATCAAATTGAAGGCCTTTTTGGAAGAATATATTGAAAGAGAATACGAAGGCACAGAAACTTTACCGGATCTTTCAATCGTAGAACTTCGTGATTGGTATGATTTAGCACAAGCAGGTAAATTATTGCCATTTGATTTGTATAAAGAAGATTCAAACGCAGTTCCTTTCGATGACGAAGCCGAAGATCC
>ERZ1036455.40-NODE-40-length-101783-cov-27.574168_pt1 | contig 101783 bp, 85 predicted proteins | sample MGYA00514228_ERZ1036455 | MGnify/ENA primary metagenome ERZ1036455 (study PRJEB33795, sample SAMN09464920) | human gut metagenome | host: Homo sapiens | place: USA: Stanford, California | collected 2016-07 | study: EMG produced TPA metagenomics assembly of the... | reverse complement strand
CCTCAGACGTGATGGCCGGGCTTTGGCCATTGCGTCCAAGGTCCTTACACGCAGACTTCTGCGACGGTGAGCGCGTTATGGACGTAAGCCAGAACACAAATGCCCCCTACTTCAACCTCCCGCGCAACAACGGCGTCCAAGCCTCCAACACATACCCAACCGCCAATCCAACAGCCACTCCTAACAGAATCTTTTTAAACGGCAAACTAACCAACAACCCGATTAACACACAAGTACCAACGATAACTGCACGCCGATTGAAAAACGATTTACCTTGACGTGAAGGTTTTTGATTTTGTATCATACGCTTCCCTTTCATTTATAAATACTTTTCGTTACGATTGACTCATCCATTATCTCTGATCGGAGGCCATTATGGAATCTATTTCACTTTTAATCGTCTTGACAGCCGCGTTGTTGACGCCGCTGTTAATGGCGCACTTTCATATTAATAGTATCCCGACTGCTGTTGCCGAGATTCTAGTGGGCATCATCTTAGGCAAAAGTCTCTTAGGTTGGGTCCATACTGGCGGCGAAATGCAGGCGTTAAGTGAACTCGGTGTCACCATCCTGATCTTCCTGTCTGGCATGGAAATCGACTTTTCGCTCTTCAAACCACAGCCCAAGACGGACAAAGGACCTCAGCCGGCCAATCCAGTCGTGCTAGCCACAGTTGGATTTGCAACGGTCATCATCATCAGTTTGGGATTCAGTTACCTACTCAAATTCATTCACTTCTATAACTTCCCGATTTTTGCAACCATTCTGTTCACCACGATTGCGCTTGGCGTTGTCATTGCGGCTTTAAAAGAACAGGAGTTGTTACATCAGCCGCTTGGGCAAACCATCCTGCTGATTGCGGCTTTGGGTGAAGTGATTCCCCTTATCAGCCTGACCATTTACTCAGCCTTAAACGGTTCAAGCGATAACAATCTATGGTTACTGCTGTTACTGCTGCTGGCGGCGTTGGTTTTACTAGCGCGATTCAAACGCATTTACAGCTTTTTTGCGGCAATTGATAAAAGCACCACGCAACTAGACATTCGGTTGGCGTTCTTCTTAGTCTTCACCTTAGTGACCATCGCTTCACGAGTAGGTGCCGAGTCCATTTTAGGTGCCTTTCTTGCCGGCATGGTGATGAAGCTCCTTGGTCCGCGCCAAGAAACTCAGGATAAATTGACTTCCTTAGGTTATGGCTTTTTCATTCCAATTTTCTTCATCGTCACTGGGGCAAACCTCGATTTGAAAGCTTTAGTCGCTGATCCTAAGAGCCTCTCCTTGATTCCGTTGGTGCTCATCGGCTTTTTCATTACCAAAATCGGCCTCATTCCTGTTTTGCGGCAGCGGTTTAAGCCGCAAAACGCATTGGCGGGCACGTTTTTAGCCACCACCACCATCACCTTGGTCATTCCGACGTTAACCGTTGGGCGCAACCTGGGTATCGTGACCGAGCAGCAATCCGGCGCCTTCACACTGGCAGCGGTCATTGCCTGTGTGGCGGGGCCAATCCTTTTCAATAGTTTCTTCAAGCCTGAGCCCGAAACCTTCAAAAAGACCCGCGTCACCTTTATTGGCGGCAATCTTTTGACGGTACCCATCGCACAACATTTAAGTCCTGAGCGCTATGAGGTGCAACTATTTACCGATCGGGTAGAAAATTTTCGGACGTATAACTCCGAAGTGGCAATCACATTAACGGATTATCAGGAAAACGCGTTAAAAGCTGCCGGCGCATATGATTGTGACGTCATGGTGCTGGGTGATTTCGACGCGGACACCAATTACGACTTGGCAAAAATGGCATTAGTACAGAAAGTTCCACGAATCATCGCCCGGTTTGCAGCAAAAGATACCACCTCTGATCGCTATGACCGATTGCGCGATGACGGCGTTGAAGTTTTCAATGCACTCGATGCCAACGTTGCGTTGCTGCGTAGCTTGATCGAAACCCCGTCCACGTTGAAAATCCTTGATGATACAATTGCGGGCATCTATGAAGTCACCATCCGCAATTCGCGTTTTGCCGGTCTTGAACTCAAGAATTTACCGTTCATTGACGACATCACCGTGAGCCAGATTTATCGGCAAAAGAAATTCATTGCTCCTCACGGCGACACCCAACTGCACCTTGGTGACCACCTCATTTTCTCCGGGGACAAGCACCTCATCCGCAATATCCGCTCACAGGTTGAAAAGTTAAATTAATGCTGCTCAATCAGGATGTGAAATTCTGCTTTTATACTCGCCAATGACCGATCTCAGTACAAAATAGTTATAAATGGCAGCACTTCCTTTTTTACGCCGTTGTCAGGCTATTTTCCGTGGTACAATGAGATTATTCTAAGAAAAAAAGGTGATCAAATGAAACAAGGAACAACGATCCTGACCTTAGACAATGGCTACCACTTGTGGACCAATACGCAAGGCGAAGGTGACATTCACCTGCTTTGCCTGCACGGTGGCCCCGGTGGCACGCACGAATACTGGGAGAATTTTGGCGAAGAACTCGCTGATCTCGGCGTTCAAGTCCATATGTACGATCAACTCGGGTCGTTTTACTCGGATCAGCCCGATTATTCTGATCCGGAAATTGCTAAAAAATATCTGACAACCGATTATTTTCTCGGTGAAGTTGAAGAAGTCCGCAAGAAGCTAGGATTGGATCACTTTTATTTGATCGGCCAAAGCTGGGGCGGTGCCTTGACCCAACTATATGCATTGAAATATGGCCAGCATCTCAAAGGCGCGATCATTTCATCAATGGTGGACAATATTAACGAGTATGTTGAGCATATCAATCTGGTCCGCGAAGAAGCATTGCCACCTTCAGCCGTAAAATATATGAAGAAAATCGAAAAAGCTGGCGATTGGGACGATCCACAATATCAAAAATATGTGGATGTCTTAAATCGCGGCTATGTCGATCGCAAGCAGCCACCGGCAATTTCACATCTAATTAGCACGATGGCAACGCCGGTTTACAATGCGTTCCAAGGCGATAATGAATTTGTCGTCACCGGTAAGCTGAAGAACTGGGACATTAGCGATCAAATTCACAACATCAAAGTGCCGACATTGCTGACATTTGGCGAACACGAAACCATGCCGCTAAAAGCTGCCCAGCGCATGGCTGAAGTAATTCCGCATGCCCGACTGGTAACGACTCCAAATGGCGGCCATCATCACATGATTGACAACGCACCGGTTTACTTCAAGCATTTGAAGCAATTCATTTCCGATGTTGAAAACGGCACCTTTAACGACTGATGGTAAAAACCGCGCCCTTACTGTTAATATGGTCGCGGTTTTTGTCTATGCATCTTTTTAACATGAAAGGATCTCACCATGGCTTACACCGTTAATTTTAAAACCGTTAGCACCAACGGCTTAGAAAGTTCTCCTGTTGCACCGGCTTTGGCTGGGCTTAGAGCCAATGAAGCCCGGTATATTTGGAACAAATATAAAGTTCCTTATGTCACCTATCCTGTCAGTGAAAAACCGGACAGCCTCGCTTGGGTGCAGGCAATGCTTGCAGAACGCAAGCTCCATATCACTGCCAAACCGCTTGAAATTTGTGACCTTGCGCTACCGGATCTGCGCTGGGTTGAGGTCTATTATCAAGATGGACTAGCTATCAATGTGATGTATCACCTTACTGATCCCAAAAAACGGGCAGTCGGCTTTAAACTCAGCGACGGCATGACCGTTCCCGCCGAACTCGCGGACAAGTTTAAATTCGCCCGCCAAAAGTCAAAACTCGCCGGCACCATTCGCGGATCCTTTTTCGTCATTAAAGGAAGTTACTGATCGCAATATCTATCACGTGCCAGATCAGGTTCACCAACAAAACGGTCGATGCATAACTGCGTATCGACCGTTTTATAGTATTCACGGTAAAATAACTGACAAAATAAGTTGCACATTCAACAACGTAATGATGCCGGTTAAAACATATCCCATCCAACGCACGACTGGAGAATTAACGTGCTGGCCCATTAAGTCACGCCGATCGGTTAATGCCACTAGCGGAAATAGTGTAAATGGCAGCGCAATGCTCAGTGCTACTTGCGCGTAAACAATAACCTGCTCAAAGTGTTGCTCGCTAAAACCCATCACAAAGCCAATGATCATGATCGGAATCAGCGTAACCAGCCGCGTCAATAAACGTCTGGCCCACAGCGGAATCTGAATGTTCAAATAGCCTTCCATCACAATCTGACCAGCTAAGGTACTAGCAATCGAACTGATTAATCCCGTGATCAATAACGCAAAGGCAAATAAGGTGCTCATTAAGGGACTGGCCAGACCACCCACGATTGCCGGATTTTTCAAGCCGTTATAAACACCTTCAAATGCGGTGGCGTGGCTGCTCATGCCATAAAATAAAGTTGCCCCCAGAATCAGCAACAGCGCATTAATTATAAATGCCGCGACTAAATGGACATTAGAATCCCATTTGCCAAACCGCAGCGCCTCGGTGACTTGTGCGGGAATATGTTCATCGTATCGGCGGCTTTGGGCCAGCGATGAATGCAAGTAGATATTATGCGGCATAATGGTTGCACCCATAATACCTAAGCTTAATAACAACATGCCACGATTAGTCAGAATCTCGGTATGCGGAACCAACCCCGCAACAATGCCACCCATTGACGGCCGCGCCCGCACGACTTCAATGCCGAAAATAATGCCAACTGTCAGAATAGATGCCAACACAATCAACTCGATCCGGCGAATGCCAAACCGCAAAAACATCAACACCACCAACACATCCGCGATCGTTAACAGCATCCCCCACATCAATGGCAGGCCGAATAATAGCTTCAACGCAATCGCCGTACCGACAACTCCGGTCATATCCGTTGCCATCATGGCTGCTTCGTTCACCAGCCACAATCCGATTCGACTCCACTTCGGAACAAACGCCGCAATCGCCTGAGCCAGATCCAACCGCGCGACCACCCCGAGTTTAATGGCCAGGGTTTGCATGAACATCGCCGCCAGAATTGACAATAGCAACACCGCTAATAACGTCTCATGATAGCGACTCCCGCCTTCCAGCGCCGTCAGCCAATTACCGGGATCCATATACCCAACCGCAACCAACGCGCCGGGACCACTGTAAGCCAGGAACTTTTGAACAAATGATGGTTCATACACTCCCGGTACCTGCACACTGCGATTAATCTCATCCAAACTAGGCTTTGCTTGCTGGACGCTAAGCTGCTCATTTTGCTTGGTCATGATGCCCCTCCTCCGCAGCAACTTTTTCTTTTGCCAGCATTGCTAAAAAAGCACAAAACGCAGGACTGCCATTCATGGGACGGACAGTTTTAAAGACTTTACCGCCATTAGCGCGAAAAGTTTGATAGTTTTGCACATCATTTTCTTCTAACGTCTCCAAACAATCCGTCACGAAACTAGGCGTCGTCACCAACACCCGCCTTTTGCCCAACGCTGCTAAGGCCATTAAACGGTTGCGTAAATACGGCTTTAACCACGGCACCGGTCCGAACTTCGACTGATAACACGTCTCTACAATGGCCGGTGGCACTTTGGTCAGATAACGCTTAACCCCTGCTGTAGTCGCTTCACAGGCTTGCTGATAAGGATCGCCATGCCGCACCATCGCGGTTGGAATGCCATGATAACTCATAATCACGGCATCATAGTCACCTTGTATGTAGGCATCGTCCAGTTGTTGCGCCAATAACTTCTGATAAGCGGACTGCTCGTAAAAGTGCTCAACGTTCAACGTTTTAACACCCGATGCTGCGACTTTTTCCAGGATTGTCTTGGTGGTGCTTTGGGTATACGCCGGAAAAAGGGGAATGACAACAATCGGCCGATCCCTACGCGCCGCCATTGCTTGCAGAGTGGCGGCAATGGGATACTGACCGCCATACGTCATCGCCATTTGAACATCCCAATCCGGAAGTGCCTGGCGCAAGCGATCACGTGTGACTTGCGTATAAGCAATCAACGGCGAGCCAGCCTGCGTCCACTCGTGCTGATAAAATGTTGCTGACCGCCAACTGCGAAATGGTAGCACAAATCCACGTAAAATCGGTTGCCATAAAATTTTTGGCATGGTAATCACATTCTGGTCGCTTAAAAACTCCCGCAAATAACGCCGGACATCTTTGGTTTGCGGCGAAACCGGAGATCCCAAATTTACAATTAATAACCCCTTTGCCATTTAACTGCCCCCATTGTCTCCAAAAATTATAATTTAAGAATAACACAGGTCCATCGCTTTAAATTTGGTTTCTTGGATCGAGGCGTTTAAGATACCCCAGTTATCAACTGCCAAATCCTACGCTGACGGCAAATCTTTTTCGCGCTTTCGGGACACAAAAACCTCGCCGCACCACAATATTGGGCACGCTTCCCGCCAACCAACTCCTGCTTCTATGCTAAACTAACATGAGAAGGATAAAATGTTTGCCGAGGTGAAATCGGCGAGCGTTAGACTGTCGAGGAGGCAAATTTAATGGCTACGAAAGGCATTACCGTCTACCTAGTGCGCCATGGGCAGACATGGTTTAATCACTTTAACAAAATGCAGGGTTGGAGCGACTCGCCGTTGACTGAAAACGGGATCAAGGACGGCACCAATACCGGGGTCATCTTGCGTAATGTTGCCTTTACGCACGCGTATTGCAGTGACACTACCCGGGCAACCCGGACAGCAGACTTGATTTTAAGCAAAAATGTCACGGGCAAGATTCCGCTGACAGTGACGCCGTTTTTCCGGGAACAATTTTACGGCTATTTTGAAGGTGAAGATTCGGGACAAACCTGGTACATGGTTGGGTTCCCCCATGGCGCCCGTACTTATCCGGAGATTCTCGAAAAATACGGTGTCGATGCGTCTAAAGACTTCATGCATGACGCTGATCCGTTTCATGAAGCAGAAGACGCTCGAACTTACTGGACGCGGCTAATGAAGGGATTTCGGCAGTTGCGCTCGGAAAATCATGAAGGCGATAAAGTGCTGATGGTCAGTCATGGTACAACGATTCGCAGTATTGTTGACAAGTTTGGCAAAAATGATGGCTTCGTAGTAACCGACTCACCGCGCAACGGTTCAATCAGTAAAATATTACTGACGGACACCGGCATTAAGGTCTTAAGTTATAATGAATTCGAAGCCTGATTCAATTTAAAACTTCAAGCGGTGATTTTTCAGCCGCTTTTTTGAGGAAACCAAAAGAGTCACACAACCAGCTTTGCATGGTTGTGTGACCCTTTTTCAGACAATTTATTCCTTATCTAGGCCACTGCGACTAGTGAACCAATTCTTTTTCCTCAATGAGTGAACCGCCGTGGATGAACTCCGGATTCGGGGTCAAATCGAAGCGTTCGGCCAGCTGTTCCAGATTTTCGTCTGTGATTTCGTTGACAAACTGACCACCTTGCGCCTGAATTGCGGTATAGATAGTAGCGGCTTTTTCAACGGTTTCAATTAAGCCGTATGTTTCGTCAATCGAATCGCCGGCACCGAAGATACCATGCAGCGGCCACAAAACAATCCGGTATTGACCCATTTTTTCGGCAGTTGCCTGGCCGATTTCGTTGGTCCCTGGCGTCATGTATGGTAAAACGCCAACACCTTCAGGGAAAACAACGATTGATTCTGCCTGCATCTTCCAGAGAATGCGGCTGAACAATTTTTCTTTCCACGGTAACGTAAAGGTCATGGCAATGGTGTTTGTTGGGTGACAGTGCATCACAACCCGCTGATTAGGATCCTGCTTAAGCCGTTGGATATGGGTCATCAAATGTGCCGGAAATTCACTGGTCGGCTGGCCGCCATCGGAAAAGCCCCAGAGTAAATCGACACTTTGACCGTCTTGATTAATCCGAACCAGTCCCGTATCGCGTTCCGGGAAGTCTTTGACGTTCTTGAAATAGCGACCGGTCCCGGTTACCAAGAAATATTGACCTGCCAAGGCACTGGCATCAAACTTAATCGGGATCGTGCGCTTGACTTCATGAACATCACCGTAATGACCGACTTCCAGCTTTGTAAGTCGATAGCTGACATTGCCACCATTTCGTTCATCCCAGCCATGTTGATAAAGATTCCACGTCACCTTACGCATCTGTTGCACAAATGGTGAATCAATAAACGCCTGCGTATATTCCGGATTCAAGAAATCTTTTTTTGAATCTGCCATGAAAACGTTCCTTCTTTCTTCTGGTCATCATGCCAAAGCTATCCCTATACAGTGTCAAATAAACAGATCAACTTTTTTGTTGTCTTAAAAAGCGTCAAACCTACTGCACCCGAATAGCCATTAGCATGTTTGTTATCAATCTTTCTTACAGCTTCTATTTTACGAAGCCATGTAAGCGCTCGACCAGACCAAATGTACGCATCAAAATAGCAAAATCGGAACAGATGCACATATCACCCGGTATTCTGGAAATGAAAGCTCAATCCGGTTATAACATGACGAATAGCGCTTCACGGTTGGCCCGTCAGTATTTTGGTTTTTCATAACGCACTACACAAAAATCGGCTTTAGCGTGATAGGCAAAACCATCGCTAAAGCCGATTACGATTCATTTTAACGGTTCAAATCTTTTCAGACCACATTGCCGGGTTGCTTACGACTTTGAGGCCAGGTTCTTATTAATCACAATACTCTGGTAAATCCAGACGGTTGCCAGATAGTACAAACCGTACAGCACGATGAATAACGCGAACGGTACTAACAAATGACCATATGGCTCGCTTAACAGGGTCTTGAACAACTGTAATCCGAATAACACGTGCACGATGCCGACCACTCCTGGCAAGAGGAACAAGGCGCCGATTTCCTGGCGAATCGACCGACGTAATACGCGCGGCCGGGCACCAATTTTTTGCAACATGAGATAACGGTTCTTATCGTAATTGGCACCCGATAGAATTTTGAACATCAACGTCGAAGCCAACATCGCCAAGAAAGCAATTCCTAGGAAGAAGCCCATGAAAGCCAAGCCGGAATACAGGCCATTGACCACCGCATAGAAGACAAATTTCTGATCGCCATTGCTGCTCCAAAGCCGTGGATATTGGTGCTGCTGCAGCGTCACAATCTTTTGAATCGTATCGTAATTCTGATTGAAGTCTTTAACTTTAATGGTTGTCAAGGTTTCCGGATTTCCCAACTTGGCAAAAGTGGCAGCATCTGCAACCTTCATCTGCTTACCGCGATTGTTCCCGATGAAAATGCCAAAAGCACCGGGGTACAATTCGATCAGCTTTTCAAAGTTCTGACTGGTGACTTTGATGTTGGGTGCATTGATGCCTTTATCCACCGCTTTAATTTCCAATGGATGGGCGTCAAGTTCCGCCTGACTGATGTAGACGGTTTTAGCATCTGATTTAAGTTCGTATTGCTGCTTGGCGGTCACATCCTGCAACTTATTGATTTCTGCGCGGGTGGCGGCATTTGGTGAAGCAACCGTCACGTCGTAAACTGTCGACTGACTTGCCAGCTTGGGAATGTCATGCGTAAAGCCCATCCCCACGGTAATGGCGCCTAAAGCCAGTGCAAACAGCATGGCAACAACGGATAAGATGCGGGTATAGTCCCGAATCCGAAAACTGAGCTGGGACAACGTGAACGTATGCAACTGCTTGGCTGCAAATGTCCGATTCCGCTTCATTAAACTGATTAAAGCCACAAAGACGGAATTAAATAAGAAATATGTTCCCAAAACAATGGTTACCAAAGCTAGCGGAATCGCCATCAACTGAAACTTAGGGACATTGGCCATGCTGTAATAACCGATAGCCAGCAAGATCACACCGAGGACAATCTGCAAGGCAAAGCTGCTTTTGCGTTGCTTAATCCGATTCGGCGTCTGTGCCTGATGTAATAACTGCAACATCGGCGTTTTCAGCAATTTTGCCGCGTTATACATAGCAGACAAAAGAAATAGAACGAAGAAGAACCCTAGTGTCCATAAAATGGCTGGCACCCAGATCGGTGAAAAACCCGTGGCTGGTGCATGTAAAGCCGAGATAATCCATTTTCCAATAAAAAGTGTGCCAACCATGCCAATAAGAATCCCACCAATCGTCGCCATAATCCCGACTGTGACAGTTTCAAGGAAAATCAGCTGGCCGATTTTACGCCCTTTTGCGCCCAGCATCATGAACATCGCATAATCGCGTTGACGCATACTGAGCAAAAAGCTGTTGGCGTACACAATATAAACTAATGTGATAATCGCCAGCAAAACTGCCCCGAACCCGAAAATAAACGGGGTGAAGCCGATGGGTGAATTTTTCTTTAAAAAGCTCGTGTTCGTTGCTAAAGCCATAAACATGTAGAAAACAGCGCTGGCAATGACCAGTCCGGAGAATAAGACCGCATAGTCGCGGAAACGGTTTTTTAAGCCGCCAAGTGCGAGTTTACTTAACATTCTTGCTGCCTCCTACTTCTGAAATGTGCCGAGGGTCTCAAGAATCTCTTGATAGAAAGCTTCTTGACTCTTGTCACCGTGAACCAGTTCAGACCCGATCTGACCGTCTTTGATGAACAAAATCCGACTGGCATAGCTGGCGGAAAACGGATCGTGGGTCACCAGCAGAATTGACACACCTTCGTCACGATTCAGATGCGCCATGGTATCCAATAATTCGCGCGCAGCCTTGGAATCAAGTGCGCCGGTTGGTTCGTCACCAAAAAGAATATCCGGCTGCTGAACCAATGCCCGAGCCGCGGCTACCCGTTGTTTTTGACCACCGGAAAGTTCGGTTGGGTAATGATCCAACACGTGTTCAATGCCAAGCGTTTGCGCGATCTTATCAACAGCTTCGGTTTGCTTTTTAGCGCTGATATTTTGCAAGGCAAGTGGCAATGCAATGTTTTCCCGGCCGGTTAAGTTTTCTAGTAAGTTGAAATCCTGGAAAATAAAGCCGATCTTTTTAGCGCGAAAATCGGATAAGGCGTCTCCTTTGAGTTTGGTCACATCGGCGCCTTTGATGCGAACGGAACCGGATGTCGGGGTGTCTAGCGTGCTCAGAATATTCAATAAAGTGGTTTTACCGGAGCCTGAAGCACCCATAATTCCAACGAATTCACCGGGTTCAACCTGAAAACTCACACCCTTTAGTGCTGGCGTTTGTTTTTCCCCTTGTTTGCCATATGTTTTCGTAACATTTTCAACCGTTACAACAGGTTGCTTGTCCATGATAAACCTCCATTTGCAATGTGCTTGCTTTTTATTTACAAGATTAATGATAATGGCTGCCAGCAATTTTTTCCTGATAATGCACTAACGGATGACGGATCGAAACTAACGGGTTTGTAAGCTACTTTAGCTTTTCTTTATTTTTGGCCCCCATCCCGCCACAATCCTTGCTATAATCACACATGAGCTATGAAAATCCTTATGAAAGTTGGTTAATCGTGGGAACCTTTCGCAATAAAGCGCCCGGGCTAAGTTCAAAATCAGCGGCTGATTGAACTTAGTAAAGGAGCACATTTTAATATGAACGATTTAGAAAAACCGCAAAAGCAGTACATTCCCTGGATGATTGTCGGTTTGATGGACTTTGTCACGGTTATCGGGTTTGATGACATCATCTATAACTTCCAGAATCAAGGCTTGGTGGCATTCACCAGCTGGATTATCATGACCTTCTTTTATGTCATTCCGTATAATCTGATTGTCGCGCATATGGGTTCGACCTTTTCCGAACATGGCGGCGGGATCACCAGCTGGATGCGCGAAACCAATGGCGATACGGTTGGTTACTATGCGGCCTGGTTTTATTGGATCACCGGGCTGCCTTATGTCGTGGACGTGGCCAATTCGGTTGTTATTTCTTTTGGCTGGATCACCAACGGCAACGGTAACATTCAAGCTAACCTCGGTAATGCGTGGTTCGGTATTCTCACGGCCGTTATCTTTGTGATCTTTATCTGGTTACAGCACTTCTTCAAAAATAAAAGTCTTGAGATCATGTCAACGATCGGCGGCGGGGCCATGTTTATCATGACGGTCTTATTCGTGGTCATGACCTTCATCGGTTTATCCAAAGGCGCCCCGATTGCCACCCGCCCGTTTGATTTCAAGGCCTTCATCCCCAAAGATTTCTTTTCACTGAGTTTCCTATCGACTTTTGGTTTGTTCGTCTTTGCCATGAACGGCTCCGAACTTGCTGCACCTTACACCAAGGACATGCGCCATCCTGCCCGTGATTTTCCCAAAGCATTGAAGATGATTGCGATCATGACCATGTTCCTGACACTTTTTGGGACCTTTTCATTAGGGGTTTATTTTAACGCCCACCATCTGCCAAACGATTTGAAAATGAATGGTTCTTACTATGCGTTTCAAGCCATTGGCCGTCAATTCGGGATGGGCAACAGTCTGATGTATCTTTTCGCCGTGGTGCAAGGTATTTATATGTTAGCCCAGCTGGCTGTGATTCTGGACGCCTCAACCCGGGTCTTCCTGTCCGATGTGGCCAAACGCTTCATGCCGCGTCAGTTGACAAAGATGAACGAAGACGGCTTGCCGATTAATGGTTACTGGATGACAACGATTCTGTGTGCGTTGATCATGGCACTCGGCGCACTTTTGCCGAAAATCAATGACATCTTCAACTGGCTGCTCAATCTCAACGGCATTGTCAGCCCGCTGTCCACTTGCTTCTTGTTCTGGTCCTACACGATGGTCCGGTTACATCAGGATCGGTTCCCGACGCCTGATTATACGTTTCTCAAAAATCGAAAAGTCGGCTCGGTTGTCGGTATCTGGATGCTAGGGATTACCTTCCTACTTGGCACCCTTGGTTTCTTCCCGACTGACGCCACTGCGGACACTTTTGCACTCATGCTCGGTTTGAATATCGTGGTGCCAATTGGCATGGTCGCGCTTGGCGTTTTGATGCCGTGGATCGCCAAACGTCAGCGGCAAGCGAACAACGGCCTTGCGTTTAGCCGCAACACCTGGTTGGTACTCACTACCCTCAGCTTAGTCGGGCTAGTTGTCGCGGCTACTTATGGGATGCACGTCAACTTACTCGATCACTTAACGCCTGTCATTCAATGGCCACTGATTATCATCGTTGACCTTGCCATTGCCGGGGTGGTGCTCAAAGTTACCGCAAACGGTCGGCATCAACGGGTGGCTGGTTCGCCTGATGAGGGATGAGTTCTGGCTTACTATCTTAAGAGATAATTTTATAAATAAAGACTAGCTATATAATGCCTCGGCAACGAAACCTGTTGCTAGGGCATTTTTTGGCTGTAACCGGATCGTCCAGCAGAAAAAATCAACTGCGAGTATCTACCAGTCAACGACATCGTTACCACACCGCGTCCATCGTAGCAAAAAGTTGACACTTACTATGCTGGCAGTAAGTTAAGTAGCCATCGTAACAACGTGATAAAATTAATTGTAGAAATTGGTTTTTGCATAGCTGCTTCGACTTATTTTTAAACAATCGTTGAAGACTCAGAATATTAGGAGGTGCCGTATGCTCAGCTACACGATCATTTATAATCCTGCTTCCGGCCACGCTAAAGGCCCGACTGCCGCCGAACAGCTCAAGGCCAAACTTGAAGATCGCCAGCGGCAAGTCTCCATGGCACCGACCAAAAGTGCTGATGACGCCCGAAATTTTGCTTATCAAGCCCAATCGGATATTGTTGTTGCAGTTGGCGGAGATGGCACGATTAACCAAGTCGTTGCCGGGCTCGCACCGCGCAAACAACCGCCAACACTCGCTATTTTACCGGAAGGCACGGTCAATAACCTGGCTAAAGTCCTGCATATTCCGTTACTGCTGCCACTGGCGATCAAGAACATTCTAGAAGCGAAGCCGCAACCATTAGACATTGCACAGGTCAATGATCGTTACATGGTAAGTACCTTGACACTCGGTGTTTTAGCCAATGCGGCGTTGTCCGTCACTCAAAAAGAAAAACGCCATTTTGGTCCCATCATCTACTTATTAAAGGGTTTTAAAGTTTTGGCCCAACACCAACACTGGATCCTACACTTGAACAGTGCTCACAATCACTGGGAAAAAGACACCCAATTTCTGCTAGTCAGCATGACCAATTCCGTTGGCGGTTTTACGAACGCGGTGCCAGATGCCGCCGTGGATGATGGCCATCTGCACGTTTTTATCGCCCCAAAACTAACCTGGTGGCGCTCACTACTAGCCATCCCCTACTTCATCACTGGCAACTTTCAGAAACTACCCGGCATGACTTATTTCGCCACCGAGCAACTTACCATCGAGGCTCCTAAAACGCTCCAAAGCCGGGTTGACGGCGATCCGAGCACCAAGACGCCGCTAAAATTGACTGTCATCGCTGACCATATTCAAGTATTAGCCCCACCGGTGGGAGAATAATCTGACAGTGCCGCATATGAATGACTTATTGCATTTATAACGCCTACTTTTAAGTTGCGCAGTTTCAACGGCTTTTGACTGTCGTGCTGCTTTTTTACTAGCCTGAACAGTCCTCGAATAGTCCGTTCTAATAGTCTTTCCAAAATTCCCGTGTTACACTAGACTTATTCAAATGAGAGGGGTGAATCGCCATGCGATTACGCAAGGTTGCACCATGACTGTCGATTCGTTAGTACCGATCTGTGGCGATAACGCCCGGATCTATGAAAGGAATTTATGACTGAACAAATATCTAATAAAGTAACTTCTGAAAATGTTTTAATTGCCGGTATTTCGCGGCAACAACCCGACTTTGACTACACCATGACCGAACTCGGTGAATTAGCCAAAGCGGATAACTACACCGTTGTCGGCGAAGTACGGCAAAATCTCGATCGCGCAGTAGCGGCCACTTACTTTGGTTCCGGCAAAGTAGACGACATTCGCCAACTGGCTGATGTCCGCGAGGCTTCAACCGTGATTATCAACGATGAATTATCGCCTTCACAATTGCGCAATCTTGAAAAACAGACCAAACTGCATGTGATTGATCGCACGCAGCTGATTCTCGACATTTTCGCTGATCGCGCGCGCAGCAAAGCCGCCAAAACTCAGGTTGAAATCGCCCAACTACAATATGCCTTGCCGCGGCTTCATCCCAGCGCCAACCGCCTCGACCAGCAAGTCGGTGGCGGCGCCGGATTTGCCACGCGTGGTGCCGGTGAAACCCAACTTGAACTCGATCGCCGGGTGCTCAACAAGCGCATCAATCACTTGCGGCAAGAACTCAAAGATGCCAGCGTCGGCGATCAAGTACGCCGCGCCCGTCGCGAAGACAACGCCATTCCAGTTGTTGCATTAGTCGGCTACACAAATGCCGGCAAAAGCACGACCATGAACGGGCTGCTGCAGCTTTTTGCGGATCGCCCGGAAGACAAACAGGTTTTCGAAAAAGACATGCTATTTGCCACGCTCGATACCAGCGTTCGCCAAATCACCTTGCCTGACAATCGCAAATTCCTGCTGAGCGACACGGTCGGTTTCGTCTCCAAACTGCCCCACAACCTCATCGACAGCTTCAAAGCCACCCTTGCCGAAGCTGCCAACGCCGACTTGCTCATTCAGGTAGTTGATTATTCCGATGAGAATTACCCGGAAATGATGGCCATCACCGAAAAGACGCTCCGTGAAGTCGGCATCACCAATATCCCGATGATCGAAGCTTACAACAAAGCCGATTTACGCGAAGGCACCCGTTATCCGGAAATAAACGGCCAACGCCTCGTCTACTCGGCTCGTGACAAACGCTCGCTCCAAGCCCTCACCGATCTCATCAAAGCCAATCTCTTCGGCCAAGATGAAGAACACACCTACCTGATCCCATTTGATCAAGGTCAGCTCGTCAACTACCTCAATCAGGAAACTGTGGTCAAAACCACTGACTACACGGAACACGGTACGCGCATTACGGCCGTTGTTAACCCGGTTCAAAAAGGTAAGTTGGCACGGTTTGCGGTAAAAGAAGGCGTTTAATTTACGCTTCAAAGCAAGACAAAAACGCTTTGCCTTTCCCTGCTTAATAATTGTAAGCAGGGGCGGCAAAGCGTTTTTTTGTTGCAGTACGAGTCGCGGCGTGCTTAGAAATCGGGAAAATGCAGCCCTGATCACAGCGAAGCCACAAGTAGCCTCTTAACGGAATTTCTAAATTGAAAAACGCCACTTAAAATGTCAAATATGAATTTCAATCAAGCTTCTACAAACCCGACTACTCCAAAATACCGAATTTATACCCGTTACTGCGATAATACGCAATAATCTTGGGCAGTGTTTTAACGGTTAGATCCTTCCCCACGGCATCATGCATTAATACAACGCGTACGTGGCTGTCGGGATAAACCATCAAAGACCGCAAGTGATACTGTAGCATAGCTTCCTCTGTTTTCGGCGCTTGTGCCGGACCCAAAGCATCCCCAACTGCCGCGTTCCAATCGATCCAATCAAGTCCTAAGCGAACTAAACCAGTATCAGCTCCAGTCAAGCCTTTCCAACTAAAATGGCCACCCGGATAGCGCCATAGGTGAGTATTGAAATCGGGTCCCAAAGCTTGTTTCACAGCAGTCTGCTCTGTTTTAGCCTCATTTTCAATTGCCGATGTTGCACCCACTCGATTCGGATAAAGCAAATTGTAGTTGTGTGTCATACTGTGCAAACCAATTGCATGTCCGGCATCATACTCAGCTTTCAAGACCGGTGTCGTTTCCGGCGAAAGTTGGCGACCCACAACGAAAAAGGTACCATGAACGCTTTCCCGATTAAGAATATCCAAGACTTGAGGAGAAATGATGGTATTCGGACCATCGTCAAATGTCAGGAACACGACTTTTTCTTTGATGCTGCTAGTGTTTGGGGCGGTCATCTCTTGTTTGACTTGAGCGATGGGGTAAGCATACGGGTCGGCTGCAGGAATATGGGTACGCCCAGAATTCGATTGTACCTGCTCAGACGACTGCCGCCGAGCCGCCTCTTGTTGGCGACGTGATGCCGCCTGCTTGCTAAACATGCTACGTTTTGATTCACTTATACGAATTGAGGCGTAATGGCGGCTAGCACTAAGCGACTTCGCTACATTAGTCTGGTGATCAACATACAACTTTAACGAAAAACAGATTATAACGGCCAATACCGCAATTAGCGCAAGGCCCCACCCTAACAAAAGATATTTGTGTTTCACGCTTACCCTCCACATTGTGATCAAAGATTATCCGAAGTTGAGTTTACCATGAGACACTTAAAAAAACGGTAAAATGGTTTTCTTTTAATCAAGTCATCATATATGTGAGTCGTTCCCGCAGATAAGCACCAAACCCAATATCATTTAAGTTTTGACTGATTCAGCATATAATTCGATTTCAAATAATATTGAACATCATCGAATTTCTTAATGACCGCCTTCTCACTTTTATTTGGCTTTGTCGTAAGCTTATTGTCAATCATATAATGATTTTTTTCGCCAAAAACAGGGACTTGTGCCTCGAGATCTTGCAGCACTTGCATATACTGTGAACCTTTCCATCCCACGTGTGAAAAGATTTCCGGAAGAACAAACATAGGACTCATGGTCTGTCCTTGTCCGGAAAAATCCTTGGCCATCAATTTTTTGGCCGCCTGATTAGACCACATGACGTAAGGTGTATTGTAATAATTCTCGTAGCCTTCCCGTGTCGACTGCTTCAAATTAACACCAAGCATTTTATATGTTGAATTCTTGTCGCCGCCCCATGGATTATGATCACCCCAGAAGGCTAAAACAACAGGTTGATCTAGTTGATCTAGCTGATCCTTAAGTTCCAAGAGCGCATCCGAAGTCTCTTTAATGCCAGTCAGGTAATTGTTAATGATGGCGTAATCCTTTTTGTTATATCCCTTTTTCCATGGTAGCAATGTGTCGCCATCAAAATCAGTGCCATATGGACCGTGGTTTTGGATCGTGACTGTTTGATTAAAGAATTGCTTACCATTTGCGTTTACGGCTTTCAATTGCTTGACGAGATCAGTAAACACTTCTGAATCAGGAACAACGTCCACATTAGCAACATTCTTGTCATAATAGTTTTCTCTGAAGAGTGTCTTTTGGAAACCGAGATATCGATCAATATTTTGGCGATTATAAAACCATGCATCGCCCGGGTGCATAAATCTGGTGACGTATTTTTGCTCATTGAAATAATGAACAAATGAGTTAGTCATACCATTAATGGGGCTTAAATCTGCAAAACCGGTCAGCACCTTGCGTTCCGTATCCACAGTTCCACCACCAAAAATTGTGGTCGTCAATTCACCTGCCATACCTTCAGATGCTACCTGATGAAATCCCGCGTAGACAGAAGGATCGATATCCAACTGATCCCACTTAGAAAAATCTTGGAAAGCTTCCAGCTGAATTGTAATCACGTTCACGCGCTTATTGGCAGGAATATTTTGGTACTGATATTGAGTCAGCGCCGATTTGGCACTTGCGGCATCATAATTCTCAGGCGGAAGTAACCAGTCGTTTTTAACTGAGTGAATAAAAGAAAACATGTAGCCATTAACAACATAGCGATCTGCATCTGGTCCCCAGGGGTCATTGTTCGCCAAAGTATAATAATCATCGACTAAGTAGTACCGATGAAGCATGAAAGCCGATCCGACCATCACAAGAACAAGTGCGATTATGCGCGTATTCCAACGAATCATCGCAGGTTTAAGAAATAGACCAACGATGATAGTCAGTATCAACAAGCTACCAATGATAAAGAAGTACTTTACCGGTGGAATATAACTATATCTTGAACCCATATTGCTAGCTTCTGATGCCAAAGAAATATCTGCAAATTCGAAGGGATAGTCACGATATTGCAACATGAAGTAATTAACCATAGCAACAATAATAGCTAGGGCTTGCCCGACAAAAATTGCCAATTGCACCCGATTAAAAATCAAGTAAGTTACGAGCATGACAACGAAGATCGGCAAAATGTTGAACAAAACCAAACGTGCACTTGAAAAAACAAGGAGCGTTAATTTTAAGTCGTAGTCACCAGATGCCAAGTAAATCGTTACGATGCCAGTTATGATAGCCATGATTAAAAGGACAAAAGCATTTCTTAAAAATAGCGCAATCTGGTAGCGCTTAAAGCCTTTGTAGGTTTTAAAAAGACGGTTGTTAGCCTCAATGCGCGCACTTTTCTCCAATCCAGTCTTGCGCACGAATAACCGATAAAACCGTGGTGATACCACTAGCGAATGAGGTGCCAAAAATGCCATCTTAGCCTTAAGCGTTCGTGCTTGAGGAAGAAGATGTCCATGATCATCAATATCCAGTCCAACATGGCGGCTATCTGGGGTTACCCAGTTAAGCAAAAAGTCCGGCACATCAGCTACCAACCAAGTATTCGCTTTAACACGCCGATGAGACCGTTTACTTAAGCGCTTACCGAATTGCCGCCAACGTTCTTCTATTAATGAAACGCTTAACAAATAATGCCAGAAAACAGCTTGATACTTTAGCTCCTCAATTTGCTTCAGTTTAAATCTCAGTTCGTTTAGAAGTAACGGCAAAAGAATCCAACATCGGATTGGGCGATATCGCAAGTAAAAAAAAAGGACAGCTACTTTGATATTTAACCGACTAAAACGTGTCTCAAGATCAATCACTAACACAAACCTCCCAAAAAAGAAATCCATCCCCTAATGGACTTTAATAACCACTTATAATTTAATCGCATTCAGTTCATAAAATTAATGGTATCACGTCTAGTTTACAAAAGATACTTTAAAAGATATCCCTGTCATAATATGCAATTTTGCAATGAAATGAAAACCGTCTTTTTAAATACAACTAAATGTTAATAAGCGAAAAAACTCAAGCCGGAGTCAGTGTACATCTTTAGAACGTGAAAACCCCCAATTGTCGACAATGGCGACAATTGGGGGTTAATCGAAAACTAAAAAGCCATTTGATAAGGAATAAAGGTCTTATATGCACCACTGATTAAGAAGATTAACACAAAGATGACGCCACAAACACCTACCATTGCTAATGTTCGCGTCTTTTTTGGCATAATCGAAAAGACGATGGTAGGCAAAACAACCGTCTCTGTGGTTGTTGCAATTGTCGAAAGTCGTCCACCAATTGTTGATAACTGTGACAAAGACAGCAATGTTAAGGTGGCAAATAAGTAAACCAACATCAGGAACTTAAACTTGTCTTTGCCACCAATCAAGGCATCCGCAACAATACCACGTTGTAAAATATAAAAACCGGTTATACAGATCAAAACCTGCATAAGGGTTACCGGGTCAAATAAACCCGCTGATAAATAATTAGCGTTTGTGACGTACGGTGCATAGCGTGGTAATGTGTGCACAATGATCACACTTAAGATTTTAGGAGCAATAAAACCTCCCGCTGCACCCAGAACAAGAAAACCAAGCACCCATTTAAAAGTGATCTTGCGAAATAGAAGCCAAAATGGATATATGAGCAAAAAGAATAGAGCCGAAACATGGATCGTTGCTGATAAACCAACTACCAACACAAATGGCAACGGCTTCTCATCGTAAACAAACTTTAGTGCCAACATGCAAATGACACATACAAGTGACGCACGAATCTGTCCCATATCGCGCATAAAGAAAAAGCGACTCATATAATATGCAATCGGAATGATCGCAGGCCGAAAGTATTCTTTAGCGAAGCAATAAAATAAGACTAACGTGACCGTTGCCCAAGCTAAAAGGAAAAGCCAAAACGGTGCATGAACCAAGTTGAAGACATTGCGCAAGAATAAAAATCCAGGTTCGACTTGACCAGCTGAATAATCACCCGCATAGATTGTCTTGTATGGCAAAAAATCATTACCAGTTTCATATCGCAAACCTGCAACAACAGCAAGCATGAAGACACCCAGCCATGCCCAAACGGACGACATTGTCACACGTCCGAGTAACATGAAGATTATCATAATTGCAAAGAGACCTAAATAAAAAGCCACAACATCATTCTCCTACTGCCCTTTATGCGATCAACGTTTCATCATTTGCCGATGAAGCCCTCTGGTTTACCACTGTTAAGCTTGGTTTAACACAGTCCCGATTAAAGTAGCCGGTAATTGTCGAACTTGGGCAATTGTCTGCGCTACACGATGCTTAGAAGGGCCATTAGCCTTGGTAACAATCACAACACCTGTTGCAAACTCAGCAATTAAGCCCGCTTCACTAGCATCAGCCATCGCTGGGCCATCAATTAAGATTAAATCAAATTGATGTCTCACTTGATCAAGAAAGGCTTTAAATGAAGATCCTGCCAGTAGCTTGGCCGGATCACCAAGCTCACTGCCAGCAGGGGCTACAGCGAGTTGTTGAATCTTGGTGTTAATAACAAGATCGTCAACGTTAACCGCCTGAGCGTCATCGACATGAATCAGGGAAGAAAGTCCTTCAGTATCCTTAACGTCAAACACTGAAGCTAAAATCGGCCGATGTAGGTTACCTTCGACCAACAACGTCTTTTTACCTTCCATTGCAAAGCTAGCAGCAAGATTAGCTGCCACGTAAGATTTACCCTCACCTTCTGTAGCAGAGGTGATAAGTAAAACTGGCCGATCAGACCGACTCATCTGCAACGACAAGTTATTTCTAAGTGTCCGAAATTCTTGGCTAGAGACGGACGCATCACTCACAAATTGATGTGCAAGTTCATTTGTCATGGAAAACTCCTTTAAATTAAACACGATCAAGTCAAAACCGTTATATCATACAGAGATCAGTTCATAGCTTCTTCGTCGAGATAACACCAAGAACCGGTGCTTTTGCGACCTTAATCAGCGTCTCTTTTGTCTTAATAGTTGCCTGTTTAATTTCTCTAAGAACAATCCAGGCAAGACCAACTAAGAATCCTATAATCGCACCAATCGCGATCAGGACAAGCGGTTTGGTACCCGCAGCAACATCACTAGGTTCTGCTTTAGCTAAAATTGTAACGGTATCTGTATGATTCGTAATTGAAGAAATGGTCTTTTGAAATGCCGCCGCTACCTCGTTGGCAATTGACGCAGCATCGTTGGCATTTTTAGCCGTTGCATGAATCGAAAAGGCACGCGAATTATCTTCATTGTCTACCTTAACCATTTTTTGCAAATCACCACTACTAATCTTCAGCTGTTCTTTTTGAAGTAATTGTGCAGATGCTCTATCATAAACAGCCGCTGTTTTAAACAAAGATTTACCAGTAGCCAGTAACTCCGAATCATATTGGTTTTGGTTTAACATCTGGCTCAGTGATTCAGTATTATTCTTTTGCTGATTGACAACGGCCAGAGCAGTTGATGAATAAGACGGTTTCTTGACACCATAAGCATAACCGCCTGCGATCACAGCGCCCAGCAACAAAGTGCAAAGTGCCAACCACCAGTTCTTTCGAAGTGAGACCAGCAATTCTTTCATACTCAATAAGTTATCCATGATTCCTCCATCATAAACACATTTCTTAATTATAGACAGCCGCCTTCATTATTTGCGTTTTCATCATACCGCAACATCGGCAAAAGTCATACGTTTGATCCAGATTTAAAGAAATTTGCAAAGGTTTTTCCCCACGCGATGGTACCTTGTTTTATAGAGGACAAAAGCGTGCTATCAATCATCTTATAGTAATAACTCGGCCAACGCCAGTTATTATAAGCGGCTTGAACTAGAATCGGGAAGAACAGCAGGAAGTAAATGTTACCATTCGTTAATTCAAGCCCCAACCATAAACCTACCAAGTTAGCACCCGCAGAAATAAGAAAAGCCTTGGTATAGGGAATAATGTTTGCATTAGCAATATAAGAGGCATGAACTGAGTGTTGCTGATAAAGAAAATAATACAGGATTAATGGTAAAAAGACTTCCAGTGTCGGGACAGAGGCGGGCTTGATCAACTTCAGTAATGGGAAAATCACTAATAGCGTCCCTACCGATGCGATAAGAAAAAGCCAAACATAGGCGGCAACGGCTTTGGAAGTCTTATCGCGGATAGAAGCAAAATCTTGTTTAACAAAATTTGACTGTAAAATCGGATTATAGGCGCCGTTGATAGCAGAAGAGGCAGTTCCTATTGCAGACGCAAATTGAACCCCTACTGAATAAACACCCGTCACGGACAGAGGTAAAAAGGCTCCAGCCATCAGTGACATCCCCTGAGAAGTTACATAATTAGACATGCTGACAAGGCCATCACGCCAGGTATTTGGCCAGATAAACAAAAAGATTTCCTTAATTTCATGCCAATTCATGGGTGACTTCAGTACATCACGATGAGATCGAACCTCTTCATCTTGCCAGTAAAAATGACTGCAGATGGTTCGGAAAATAATACCATACATCACCAGTCCGATAACTGGTGATAGAATTGACGGATAAATCAGAAAGCCACCAAATGTTAGCAAAATCTGGAGTGACCGTGAGAATACCTGTGCCTTATTGACTGAATCGATTTTACCCGATCCGCGAAGCAATGCCGAAAAATAGCCGAAATACAAGTTTAGGAAAAGCGAGAAACAAAATACTAGCCATGTCCACTTATATTCAGCATCTGGTAATTTGCTGAACACAAACGCGTTCATATAAATGGTCCCGAAAATCCCAACCAGCACAACGGCAACTATTGCTAGAATCATATAAATCGCGCGGGCAGCGTGAATCGTGGAGGCCAATAAATGATAATTAATCACGGTATGATCATGTTCCTTATCTACCCCACGTGATTTCAGCGTTTTGGCTCCTGACCAAATATAAGCAATATTACGGGCAAACGCCGGATCAAAGCCAAAATCGAACAAAGCAATTAGGCCGTTGATGCTTAAAATCAAATACCAATAGCCAATCTCTTGCGAATTAAGGAAATGAAAGATGATTGGTAGCAATAAAAAGTTGCTTGCCATCGAAAAGATCGTTCCTGCATAACTCCATACAATGCTTTTTCTTGTCACTTCAAACCGATTTGGCAATTTGCTTCCTCATTTCACTTAGTTTCAAAACTTGCATAAATTCGTCGCAGTCGTTGTTGCATCAATGGCCACGCGAATTCTTTTTGGTATATTTGTCGCATTAAAACCGCTTCTTTGGCCCAATCTTGGCGCTTGTCAACAAGCTCCTGCAACCCAGCCGCAATACCTGATTCAGAAGGATCGCAAACCGCACCAAAACCATATTTGGTTAACCAGTTCGACATACCAGACCGCTTAATCATTAGTAGCGGTTTTCCCAATTCCATAGCTTCAAAGAACTTATTTGGTGAAGCATAGAGATGATTTTTAAGGACGGGATCATAAAGCGCGACTAAGATATCAGCCGTTTTCTCGATTCCGTTGACTTTCTCGTAAGGCACAACGCCTAAATAGTCAATTCGTTGATCGCGTTTGGCCGCGTCCGCAAACATATTTTGGAATTGTCCTTGGCCAGCAACGGTTAATGATAGTGCTGGATTATTTTCAACGGCACCTAACAGTTCCGGTAAGCATCGGTACGGGCTAAGTCCACCGATGTATACGATTCTAAAGCTCGTTTGTTTTGGATTTATAACCTCGGCATCTGCAGCAACTGAACTGTCTAATGGCGAATTGTAGATCACAGCCAGATTTTTAGGCTTAGCAGGTTCAATTTGGCGCCGGCGGTCTTCAGAGCAGATTAGCGTCCAATCCGCCGTTGCCATTGTCACGTTCTCCCAATGAACGACCATTTTCCGATACCATTCAGGATAATTGCGCGTGTCAGGTGCATAGTCGAAGATATCATAAACGAACTTTGTTTTTGTTTTCTTAACAACCTTTGCCGTCACATAACCGGTATGCACATTACATGCCTGAACCGCATCGTATTCGTGTAAATGTTTACGAAGCCAGCGATACAAGAAGGCTTCAAAGCGGATGAACGCAAGAACCTTAAAATATTTAAAAGAATACGACAACTTGATTCCAGTGAAGATGGCCTTCAACTTCTGACCGTCAAATTCAAAAGTATCGGTCGTCATTCGACCATGTGGCTCCTCCCGCCACCCAAGAATTGTCACGTCATGGCCGGCAGCCTGCAAAGCGGCACTCTCTTTTAATAATCTAGAATCATCATCCACATGTCCCGTAGACACAAATAATATCTTCATGGTTCCTCCTGATCCACTCACTCTCTTCGCATAGAACGTCTGCATCGCAAAGTTAATAGACGTATTTTAGCAAAAATGGAAAAATATCCAAAACTCTGAATTTGTAAAGCAGCATCTTAATGACCAACTTCTTGTCTTTCTTGTATAGCATTAACTTTTTAAACGAATATTGGGCCATCTTGTCGCGGATATGCCGCTTAAGCCCAAGGTCGTTTGATGCCGCAATATTTTGAAAATAAATCGACAACCGTCTCCTCAGTATGTATTCATCAACATCTTTATTTGCGGCAACATCACTCGAACGTAGCACGCGTTCGACTTCATCGACCACCTTTGCATAATCGGTTAACTTCTCGGTGTTAATCTTATGAGCAATGGAACCTGCATGCTGGTAGTAAACATACAAAGCATCGTGTAACCGATAAATATTATTGGCACGCAGCAGAATAGGCAGGAAAAAGGCCAAATCCTCGGCATACTGTAAATTCTCGAAGCGTTCAGTGCCGATAAGCTTTCTTGCAAATACTTTGTTATGCGGAAATCCACCGATAGGATCATGGGCACCCGTCAACATTTCATGTAAGATGTCAGCAAGCTTAGTCTTCTCAGCTTTCTTCACTGCTGGCGCCTCTTTTGGAACCTTATCTTTTTCGACCAATGAGAGATAATCAAAGACGAGCAAATCAAAGCCGGTGCCCTTGATAACCCGTAGAATGCGATTGACTGCACCAGGAAGAAGTACATCATCGGCATCTATAAACCAGACATACCTACCATTAGAATTGTCCAGACCAGCATTACGTGCAAATGCCACGCCACGGCGATTCTCATCAATTATGACAGTGTCGGCATGTGTCTCATGATAATGCTGTAACAAACGCGCACTGTTATCAGTCGAGCCATTATTGACGAGGATGATTTCTACCTCAGGTGGCACTTCACCCAAACTTTTAAATAGTCTCGGTAAATACTGTTCACTGTTAAACACTGGAATGACGATACTCAATTGATAATTCATGGTGTCCTCCGGTTATGATGGCTGGATCAAAGCTTCAAATGACACTCATTATTCTTTGTCATGCAACAGGAAAGCTGCTGATCCAGGCCATAAAAATAAAGCCTGCACACTGATGGGTAGACGTTCTGCCGCAATATGTTGTGACTTTCTTGAGCATTATACCACAGCCCTACCGCTCTTCTGCGACAAACCTAGCAATTTAAGGCAACCTTACATTAGGCGACAATAGCTTCTCCTCCGTGGTATGCCAATGCTTCTCACTAAATGTCATCATGTCGGCGTCGGGACGAATCCGCATCTTCTCCCTTAACGCTTAACCACTTCATATTTACCAAAAAAATCCTAAAGCCACCATAAAGAATAAGCGCTAAACACGTCAAAATATTTATGATTCCTGCTATATCAAATAACCTAGACGGCTGATAGCCAAGCGTCACCTGGTTGCTTCCCTTGCGAGGCGTTACGATGAGTGCACCAATATTACTCCGATGATATTCTGACCGCGACAACAGGGTACCATTTAACATCACTGTTGAATGTCGATATGCAATAGCCGGAATCAGCACTGATTTTCGGCTTTTTGCTTTCCACTTATAAACAACTTGACTATCAGAGTTAACGCCTATGACTACTTTTAGTGGATGATTCAAAATCTGACTTTTATAAGCATCATAAGCAAAAAGGGTGTTGCCGGTTTGTGTTACAGGTAGGTAGTCTGGCGTATTTTTGGTAATAACGCTAAAGACGTGTGACTGATCATAGGCATGATTGAACAAATCTCGAATTTTACTTTGATCTTTAATGGTCGAGTCAGCGCTAACAGCCAATTGATCCCCTCTCCATGCTGATGCCTTTTCGTTAACCCACGTATAGCCATTAATCAGGTTTAATCCCGCGAGACTAATAAAAGCGGCGGCGATTAAGCGCAACTGCATAAAGTTACCACGCCCGAGTTTCTGAAGTGACAAGACTGCCCCTAAAATAATCATCGTCAAGGCAACCGCATTAAACCGCTGAGGAAATTGAATTGTTTGAATGACAGGGAAATGCTTTCCTATGACATTCCACGGAAAAAGTGGCGAACTGAGCCAGAGAAATAAAAGTCCGTCAACATTGATGATTTTTTCATACAAAGCAAGGTTTTTCCAACTCAATGCCGCAAAGACCAGTTGAATCACGACAACAAATGACAGAATCAAGCCAAAGTCCAAACGTGTCATATTGCCCAGCGATAATTGTGAGGCGCTCCCGATCAGGTCTTTAACCCGGTACGGCATAACCAGGCTTTCGTGATGTAAGTCAATCAATGCGGCCAACGTTGCTGCGTTTAGTCCCACCGCGATGGCAACAGCCCCACCTGCAGCTAATAATGTTCGGTAACGATCCCGGGCGAGATAAAGACCCGGAATAAAGAAAACAACCGCGCTTAATACATACAGTAAGGCTGTAAAGTTCTGAACTGCCAGTAGACTTCCAGCAGCCAAGCCAAAGAGAACCGGGTTTATCGGCCGATCATGATTCCTCACCATCCGAATTAATGGAATGGTGGTGAAAGGCAAAAGTGCGGCCCCCCAACCTCTTAATGCTGCGTCTGTGACGTAAAACATGACTAGTGGCGTACCCATGTATAGCACCGCTGCACCAAATGCTAATTGCCTTTTGACCCGACAATAGCGTGCCAAAAAATACATGCCGCTTCCCGCTGTCAGTAAACATAAAAAGCTTGAGATAATCTGCGCTCTAAACCAAGTTTTAACCAGAATTAAAATAAAACCGTTTAAATAAGCAAACGCACTTCCATAAACAGCATTAACAACCCGTCCTGACTGCCGAAATGCATAAATCGATTGGAAAAAGTTGAAGTGGCCATTTTTAATTTGCATTGCGGCTTCATAAAAACGATTCCATTGAAATTCCCAATCATCTCCAATTGCCATTGCATGGTAATTAATCTGCGGAGCTAAGACAACGAGTGCCATTACAATAATCCCCACGATCCATAAACCATCACGCTTCCATTTTACGCCCCTGATTTCCTGCATCTTTATTGTCCCCATCCTCTATCATCTCGTCTAAGATCTTCAATGATAATAGTTTACACGCTCAGAGTAGAAAAGTGTCACGACCATTAACAACCGACCGACTTAACAGAAAAACACCTTGTAGCCGCTGATAACAATTCTACCAGTTATTACAAGGTGTTTAACGTAGAGCCGGTTCTAAAAACCCCTGACGCTTATTTAACTGTTAAACCACTTTTATCAATCCAATAGGTCTGGCCATTTGCAAATTGTACCTTAACATAGGTGCCACGATCTGTCTTTTGCTCAACAGAGGCATGAACCTGCTGACCGTCAAACCGCTTTGCATTGTCATTACCACCCAGTGTTGTAATACTGGTATGGTATGGACCGTCCAAATACAAGCCATCAGTACGGGTCTTCTGATTGATAACGGCACTATAACTAACGCTCTTTGTAGATAGAATTGGACTTAAAGACGAAAAACTCGTTAGTGCCAATTTATCAGTCCAATACGTTTTACCATTTCCTAACCTAATTTGAACGTAGGTTGAGTGCGTCGGACGCGAAGTTGTCGCTTCGTTGATGACCTGCACTAACCGGCCATTTAATGATTTGGTATTGGCATTACCGATCGCAGTCGCAGCGGATGTATGATATGGGCCTTCCTGATACAAACCATCGGCGCGATGAGTCTGATCAACTATGGCAAGATAGCTTACAGACTTAGTAGTAAGAATCTTATCGTAACTCGATGTCCCAGTCGCTGTCGTCATTGTCAAGCCGCGTTTGTCAATCCAGAAAGTCTGGCCATTCGCTAATTTAACTCGATTATAAGTTGTACCACCGGCTCTAGTTGTAACGGCTTCAGCAATCACCTGAACCTTTTGACCGTTATACTTAGTGGCATCACTGTTACCACCAGATGTTTCAACTGAGGTATGGTAAGGACCGGCAGTATAAATGCCATCAGCACGCCCCTTTTGTTGAATCGTGGCCGTATAATTCACAGCTTTATTTGAAACAACTTTATCAAACGAAAATTGTGCCGTCCCGTTCTTGTCAATCCAAAAAACCTTGCCATCTTGTGCTTTTACCTGTACATATGTACCTCGAGATGTAGTGGCCTCAGCTTGTACATGCACAGACTGGTTATTATAGTTAACACCGTCAAAATTAGAAATAGCAGTTGTTGCACTCGTGTGATAAGGCGCAGCAGTGTAAATGCCATCTTTTCGCGTATTCTGATTGACAATCGTGGCATCATAACTTACTGCTTTTGTCGAGGAAATTGAATCATATGCAGGGGCCGGTGGCGTTACCGCATTGGGCTGTGTAAATAAGCCTGTATAGTCAACCGTGACATCAATTGACTTTGATGCACCGGGCAAATAGGCTAATGAAGAATACTGCCAAGCGCCAAAGTCCTGATTCCACATTGAATTAGCACTTGGCGTATAAGGATAATCCGCAATCCAGGTGCGGCTTTTGCCGACTGTATTGATAGCAGCATTAGAGTATTCATAATATTTACCGGTGTATAAAACGTGATGTGTGTATCCACGCCGATTAAGTGTTTGCCAAAATGCATTTAAATTACCGCCAACATCGCCACTCACGTCATTTCCTTCAACGTCCGCCACAACATTGACCTGCTTACCCACATTTAGCTTATCTAGTGTGTTAGCAAAATGATTAGCCTCTGCCACTGCATCAGCACTTGACCCGAAGCGACTGTAATGATACATGGAAACCGTCATACCCGCATTCCGTGCATATTGAACTTCGCTTGCAGCAAATGGATTTTGGTAATTGGTTCCTTCCGAGGCCTTAACAACGGCACCTTTTACGCCAAGTGAACGTAGTGTATTAAAATTCGCTTGCGTCATCCAACCTTGATAAGACGCAACATCTACTACGTCTGTTCGCGGTACCGATTGATTACCAATCGTAAAACTCATCATGGTCAACGGACTTGCAGCAAACGTCTGAATATTTGCCTGTGCCGCAGCCTGCGTTGTCGTATCGCCATTTTGAGCACTCGAGAAAGTTCGGACGCCGTTTGCAGCATTGGTATTCGGCATCCCCGCGCCACTTTCATTAGAATGCTGATTCATATCATGGAAAGCCGCTGCTTGGTTTTGTGTTGACTGCGTGCTTGTGCTCTCATTAGTGTCAGCAGATACACTGACTGGTGTCCCCAATACAAGTTGTGAAAACAAAAGTGACGAAGCAATCGCAGCAGACGCCCAAAATAACTTATTTTTCAAAATTTTCTCCTTTGACCCCATAAAAACTCCTCCTAGAACGAAACCTTAAACACAGACCATTATACATGGACCACGACAAGTTTTAAAGAAACATTCTGATGACAAAAAAATTTGTGGCTCAAGTACTGACGATTCTTAAAGACAATCAAATTCGGTGATCAGAAATCTCACGGTCGAAAGTTCTTTTCTGAACCTGAACAAGCCATTGGTAAAGTGTCGGTACCGCCAACAAGAATAAAACATAATACTGTTCAAACCGATATCGCGCCTGAGTTTCCATAAAAATATAAGCAAAAAAGAACATACCAAAAACAAGCGCCGGTAAAAGGTAGCTCATTCGCGTTGTCACCCGTTTTTCCGTTAAAACACGCTTGAAGGTCCCCAAAACCGTGCTGGAATAAATAACTATCCCTGAAAAGTTCAAAGATGAGATTAGTAACGGATGGCGATCCAGGAAATGTTGATTACCGCCAAGATTATATTGATTATCGACATTTCCAATGAAGCCTGTGAATCGCTTCATAACTTCCTGAATATCGATGCCATGTGTAAAGGCATTTCTTAGTTTCTCGGCAGCCGCGTCTTTATAAAGTGCATAATCGAAGTGATAGGCCTTCAAATCATAATAGAGCTGTGACTTTCGGGCACTTGTCGTATACTTGCCGCTAACGCCTTTCCCGGTCAGACCAATTAAGAACTTATAGTAAGGGTTCCCGCCTTTGATCCCGTATGGTGCAATACCCGAAAGAATAAACAGCTGATTAATAGCCCACCCAAGGATCCAAAAGCAGCTTAGAAATAAGACGGCCTCACCTAAACGCTGCCGACTTTTTTGCTGAATCGCTTGAATAATTAAGGCAACCAAAATCGCCATTGCCACTACCACCGCAGTCGGACGCAAAACCTGGGCCACTGCGATGCAAATAGCCGCTATTAAAAGATTCAGCCAAGATCGACGTTTAAGAACAAAGTATATCGCTAAGGCTTCCAACAACAGACCCTCGTGTTGGTTATTAATAATGCCGGCGCCAATGAAGATAAATGGGAAAAATGCAAACAGCCCTGCCCCAAAAAAAGCAACATGACGATTTGAAAATAGCCTTAACGTTTTATAAAGTGTCAGAACAGTTAAGGTTATGACCACCATTTCAACAATTTTAAAGTATAAAAGACGATCACCAAACACGCGCATGAACACTGAAAGATAATAGGCATAGCCAATCTGGAAATTATAATATCTAAAGTAATCGCTAGGCTTAACTGCTTGGCTCTTAAAAGTCCCATTGACAATATCACGCGCACCTTCAAGCAATACCTGATAGTCACTGACCGGCTTTGTTCGATACACATAATTCCAAAGTCCTAAGAAAATAATCGTGATCCCTGCCAGCAAAAATAGAGCTTGCCAATCAGAGAGGTTAACGGTACTTAGTTTAAAAAGTAAAAAAAAGGTGATTACAACGCCCATACCTCCCAGTACAAAGGCGGGTGTTCCCCAAGCAGCTCCTTCTACCACCTGGATTTTAAAAAGACACAATAGGCAGAATATGAAGACCCCAACAAGCAGGTACCTTGCCAACCGATTAATAAACTTATCAGAATCTTCAAGAATAAGTTCAACACGCTGTTTCACTTTATGTATTTCCTCCAATTCTCCTCGCAATCTCCAAAGTATAAGGTTCTCGTTGAAGCTTGTAATTTCAATATAATCCCAACTCTAATGACGCTTCTCCAAACAGACATCCCCAAAAATGCTTTCATCATGCCGCAGACTCTGAAAAGGGCTTGGTGAGCTCATCACGACTTATTTTGCCACGGATGAAGTTTCAAGATAGCAACACCGCCATGTTATACTACTTTTCGGATGTTGCTATTAGATCAATTCGGCTAAAGGAGGGATACTGGCAGTGGATCTTATTTTGTTGCCATTCATCGGTTTTATTTTTGCAAGTATGCGCCCAAGTCAAAATCTTCAGGATGGACATTTGGGCAAAAACGCTACCAACAACCTAAAGGGTATTAGTATCATTTTCATCATTCTGCACCATATCAATCAAGAGATCGGTGAAGTAGGCGGGACTTTTTTTTCGTCTCGCTTAACGCTTGCAGGCAGGCTTGGCGTTGCCATCTTCTTCTTTGTCTCAGGTTATGGCGTCATGCGTCAGTATCAGATAAAGGGATCCACTTACTTAAAGAATTTTTTATCACACCGAGTGTTACCAATTGTGGTACTTTATCTGCTTGCAATGGCGATCATCTTTCCGATTAAGCACCAGTTTATGGGATTGACACTGGCTCAAGCAGTTATTTCAATGACTGATGGGGCGCCGTTCGTAAATGACAGTTGGTTCGTGTTAGCCATCATCTTTTTCTATGTTGTTTTTTGGATTTCTCTTCGAATTTCTCATGGACATCCTTTACCTTTGTTTTCCTGCTTATTCCTTCTTACTGGTGTTTATATGGTTTACATCGGAACAGAAGGTATGGGCGAATGGCTTATCAATGCCGCACTTGTATTCCCTGTAGGCGTTCTTTTTGCCTTTTATGAACAACACCTTGTTCCTTTTATTCGCCGATATTATCTACCCTTGACATTAATAACGCTAACAATCTTCGCTCTGTTCTTCACTTTAGACGAGATGCATGGGCAAATGCGTTATCGTGTGGTCAGTGAAGTTTTCTTCGCGCTATCTGTCATGATGATTAGTTACCGAGTTGAATTCGTCAGTAAAATCTTCTTAATAAGCAGCGCGTGGTCCCTAAACCTATATCTCTACCATCCCTTTATCGCCGATTGGCTATATAGCATCGATGCAATTGGATCACACAGCGTTGTTTATACCATTGTGGTAATTTCATTAAGTTATCTGGCGGCCGGCATCATCGCGTTGTTACAGTTATGTCTTCAGCGGCTAAAAAGCAGGCGTCTTAGCGTTAAAACAGTCTGAACATGGATCCTCATTTTCAATTCAGATACACTTACCCGTGATTATTGGTAGGTGCTTTTTTTCCGGCTTGTTCGCATCTACAAACCATTAATACCTTGACGTTGAAGAACCTCACTTAAGCTTTTCAGATTCGTCTTTGGTATGGCGCTCTTCACTCTGCCATGTTTGTTGACTAATAATAAAACGGGGACGGTGTTTACTTTCCAGATAGGTCTTACCGACATACTCACCAATAACCCCTAAGCTTAGTAACTGAATGCCTCCCATAAATGAAACGATACAAACAATAGAGGCCCATCCGGCAACCGTGGCCCCGCGAAAAGCCATCAGAACTGCCCAAATGGTTCCGACAAAGCCGAAAAGACTGACAATGCCTCCAAGTTCGGCAATAAACACAATCGGTTTGATAGACAGACTTGTGACGCCATTAATTGCCAACGCCACCATCTTAGACAGGGAGTAATGGCTCTTTCCTGCTAGCCGTTCATGCCGTTGATAGTAAACCGAGGTGCTTTTGAAGCCAACAAGTGGAAACATTCCGCGAAGAAACAAATTGACTTCCTTAAAATCTGCCAAGTGTTGAAGCACTTTACTACTTGCTAAGCGATAGTCGGCATGATTGTAAACGACATCCACACCCATGAGACGTAGAAATCGGTAAAAGCTCTGAGCACTTACCCGTTTAAACCATGAATCACTTTTTCGATCGGACCGAACCCCATAAACAACCTCACAGCCATCTTCATAAGCCGTCAACATGTCGTTCATAGCATTGAGATCATCCTGACCGTCCGCATCAATAGAGATAGTCACGTCACAGTGGTCTTTAGCGGTCATTAAACCAGCCAAAACTGCATTTTGATGGCCCCGGTTTCGACTTTGCTGAATGCCTAAAAAATGGTCGTCCGCTTGCGAAAACTCCTGAATCAAAGACCATGTGCGATCTTTTGACCCATCATCGACAAAAAGGACACGGCTATTTTGCGCAATCCTCTTTTTCTGAATGAATTCAATTAGTTTTTTTAAAAATCTAGGCGCCGTGATCGGTAAAACTTTCTCTTCGTTATAGCAGGGTATTACGATCCACAATACTGGAAGCGCCATATTCGTTCCTCTCCTTCAATCACACTCGCCACCGCAAAAATATGCAGTGGCGGGTGTAATGTTTATTCTGCTACTTAAATGCTACCGGGCGAGTTGCCTTTTTCCCAAATTCATATAAAATAGCGTCTAAAATGCGCTGTGAAGCATGGCCGTCGCCATAAGGATTCTTGGCTTCGGACATTCGCTGATATTCCTGATCATCGTCCAAAAGTTGCAACATTGCAGTCTTGACAGTCTTTGGATCTGTTCCCACTAATTTAAGTGTACCCGCCTGAACCCCTTCAGGACGCTCCGTTGTATCGCGAAGCACCAGGACCGGCTTACCTAGGGACGGTGCCTCTTCTTGAACACCACCGGAATCCGTCATGATGAAATAGCTACGTGCGGCAAGATTGTGAAAGTCAACCACATCAAGCGGTGCAATCAAATGAATTCTCGGATGATGACCCAGTATTGAATCAGCGGCTTCCTGTACAACCGGATTTAAATGGACAGGATAAATAATCTCAATATCTGGGTGTGTTTCGACAACTTCTCGCATCACTTTGAATACTCGCCGCATCGGCTCGCCTTGATTTTCGCGACGATGCATGGTGACAAGAATCATTTTTTTGTCCGGATCGATTAACTCAAGTACTTGGTGGTGATAATCATCCCGAACAGTTTGGTCCAAGGCATCAATAGCCGTGTTTCCGGTCACAAAAATCTGTTTTTCCGGGTGATGCTCTTTCAAAAGGTTGGCACGACTCTGCTCGGTTGGCGCAAAATACAGGTCGCTCAAGACATCCGTTAACTGGCGATTCATTTCTTCAGGGTAAGGACTATATTTTTCCCATGTTCGTAACCCAGCTTCAACGTGGCCCACCTTGGTCTGCTGATAAAAAGCAGAAACACTAGCAGCAAATGTTGTGGTCGTGTCGCCATGAACTAACACAATATCTGGCTTTTCCTTTGCAATAATCTGGCCCAATTTAAGTAAAACGTTGCTTGTGATATCTGCTAATGTTTGTCGAGACTTCATAATGTTTAAATCGTAGCTAGGCTGAATATGGAAAATTGAAAGCACTTGGTCAAGCATTTCTCGATGCTGGCCTGTCACTACAGTAACTTCCTCGAATTCATCACTTCGCTGCTTAAGTCCCAAAACGACCGGCGCCATCTTAATTGCTTCTGGCCGGGTTCCAAATACTGTCATAACTTTGATCTTTGCCAAGTCGGCACCTCATTCTTTTTTTGATTAAACGACTAATGTTGCATTGCAAGAATAATTTTAAACTCAGAAAAATTATAGCAGATTATTCAATAGGAATCTAAATTCCATCAGCATTTGCAATTTGCTACAGAAGACTTAAAGAAAAATAAAACCTCCACCAAATTGTAGAGGTTACATTTGTCAGTGCTGCTTAAATTGTTAGTCTGTTAACGTGTCGCTGTTCCTTCTTGAATTGTCTTTATTGGCTCAAGCCCGGAAATCATATAAAGCGCATTGCCTTCTGTCCAAGTAATCTGATTCTGACGAACATTAGCGTTTGTCACCGTTAGATCAACGGTGCCGCGCTGATCTGGCACCGGCAACGCATGGCTGGCAAACCAAGCGACAACCTGTTTAGCTAATGGTAAAGGATCCTCCCCGTTAATGGCAGATGCCTTAACCGTCACGATCCATCGACCCTCTGTCCATGTCAGGTAAGTTGATCCTGCCGCTCCCTGGCTAGTTGCTTCAATACCGTCTCCAAGCGCCACTTTTGGAAGGCTGGCAGTTGACTGGGATACCGCTACTTGTGCTTGCGCATCAGAGGCATTTGGATAAGTTTTTTTCTGGATGGCCAATTCCGCATTTACATTCTGCAACGTTGGATCGTTAAAGGGTAGTGCGACGCTTCCCGGACTGAAGAAAATCGAATAGTTGCTTTGATCACCAGTAGCGAAAATATTCAAATATTGTGACTCGGCAACGGCATATGAAGATGGCCACTTAGCTGAGGCAATTTGATTAAAAACCGACTTTTTCAACTTTGCATACCGTTGCTCAGGCAAATTCTTGCTACTGGAAGAATCTGACGCCTTACTTCCAACCTGATTGCTGCTACTGAGACTAGCACTTTTCTTTGAGCCATTAACCCCGTTGCTTTCGCGATTCGCCGACTCTTTAGTGGACTTGTTTGTCTGACTAATATTACTTGATGCTTTTGCATGGTTATTCTGCCCAGTCTGACCGCACCCCGCAACGGTCAAAAGTAACGCCAAAGGCACTATCACAAGTAGCTTCTTCATTTCCCGCGCCTCCCTTTTTATATAACTTAATTATATCCCCGAATTCAAAATAATTCATTGCCGTCACTCATTTAATTAACCTGAATTGATATATAATCCTTGTCGAAATTAATGGTGACTAGGTACCACTACTCGGAATTTGCACGGAGAAAAAACAAAAAACGGATATTGGAGGTGGTTTTTCCATTCCAATATCCGTCACCTGTTTGATTGACGCTAAATTACAAACGTTGCCAATTTCCTGCATTAGGACAGATGTGTGATGTCTTGTTGAACGACTAGATCATGAAGCTTCTGCCGTTCTGGTTCAGTATCCTCTTCAAGTCCTTGCGAAGAAACCTTGTCGAAAAGAATCTTAATGGTTTGCAACAGAATACGCGCGTCCAGAAAAATACTATAAGTTTTGATATATAACAAGTCAAACTTTAGCTTACTATGATAATCGGAAGCATACTTACCATAAACCTGCGCATAACCTGTGATCCCAGCACGAACGTTGTGCCGTAAATAGTAATGCGGCTCTTGCTGATTAAACTGATCAACGAAATATGGACGTTCCGGACGTGGCCCGACAATGGACATATCACCTTTTAAAACGTTAAAGATCTGTGGCAACTCATCCAGTCGGAACTTGCGCAAATATTTACCCACTGGCGTAATCCGCGAATCATGAGCCTTGGCAAGGACTGGTCCTGACTTTGCTTCCGCCGTAGCTGACATGGTTCGAAACTTTAAGATTTTAAATTCTTTTTGGTTTAAGGTGATGCGCGTCTGCTTATAGATAATCGGGCCTGGTGATGATAATTTAACCAAGATCGCCGTTACAAGCATAAACGGGGAAGCAACCACCAACATCAAAAGTCCGACAACAATGTCGAAGATACGTTTCAGAATCGCGCTTTCAGGCTTAATTCTGAATTGAGTTATTCCCATGACACTTTCATCTTCAAAGTTCATTAAGTTTGGTCGCAGCATCATTAAGTTATCAAAGGTTGACGGCAATAGAATTGTCTTCTCTTTTTTAATAATAATATCAATGATCTCACGGCGTTGTTCGTCCGGTAAGCTCTTGGTGAGATAAAAGATATCCACTTTGTCAATGATCTTCTTAGCATTCTCAACAAAATGGTCTGAAACGACGTAGGTAACCTTGTGCTTATTATTCTTTGCTGAATGGAAGTTCTCTAAAACAGCAGGTAATTCATGTTCATAAGACAACACTGCTACTTTGTAATTACTTGTGAAGTGAATATACATGTAGTAGATGAACACTCGCCAAATGCCCAAAATCAAAATGCTGAGCAGGAAAGAATAAGCTAAGACTAGTCTTGGAAAAGCGAAGAAACGCCCCATAAACGTAATCATAGTTAGTCCCAATATCGTGATTGTCTGGGCAAGGACCGTGTTAAAAATAATGTCACTGATTCGCCGATTATAATAAACATAAACGCCTAAGAAGAAATTAACCAGTAGAAAAAGCAGCGAGATATAGACTGCCGATCCTTCATACATTTTAAAGTTCCACTCAGGAATATCAGATCCAAACCGCCAGTAAAAGGCGAGTAATATACTTAAATTAAAAAGACCGACGTCGCCGATCATTGTTAACAGCCGTTTGAAGCCATTCCATTCGGCACTCTGTTTCATACAGCAACCCTCTCAATAAATATCTTTGGTCAAAAACAAGCTCACTCATTATAGCATACGTACAGAAAATGTCCGCCATGTCGGTCATTTATCGTGGAAACACCCAACAACGGCCCCTCAGCGTTGATAAGGTATCCCATCACGCTCAGCACTTTTTATACCTCGTCGCGCAGAAATGTCAGCCCATAAATATGGGAAAACGGTTTTAAATGCATGTTTCAATCGCCCACGCATGCCCAAATTAGCACTACCCCATGAATTATCAAAAAGATGCTCCATATAGTTTGCATTTGAGTTACGACTGGCATATGTAAAGTAATCGCGCGGATAAACCGTAATTCCCGGCGCCAATTCCTGACGCTGACCGTTCATCCGAAAATCGGGGTATAAACGCATCAGGATTTTCGTGACAACAGGATTACTGGTCATTTTCTGCATGTCATCTTGTAAATCCGCAAACTTCCGACCTGCGTATACATCTAAAATCTCAGCTAACAGCGGTGTTTTGGACTCTGCACCTATAAAAGACGTTAGGATACTATTATCATACTGAAATCCCCATACCATTTTTTGATTCAAAAACGGCGCAAGGTCCTTCTTGACAATCATATCGGTATCCAAATAAAAACCGCCGTATTGGTACAAAACTGCGTACCGCAATTCATCGGCCGCATAACCCAGTTTGCCCGCCTGATACATTTTTTCCGAAAATGCATACTTGCTTAAGTCAAAATTCTTATCGTTCCAAAACTTAAACTCCCAATCAGGAAGTTGTGTTCGCCACTCGTTAACGCGCGCTTCAATAAATGGCGGTGGCGTCGTTCCAAACCAAGCATAATGGATAATTTTAGGAATCATAACGCTTCTCCTTTTCTGATTGTTATCGTTTATCGGTGAGGCCCATTAACGAGTAATGGAGAAAGTAATAGAAGCTTTTAAATAAACCCAAGTGCTCGTGGCGACGATAGATTGTCCAAGTCCATTGGGCAGCCTGAATTTTATTTGCGCTCAATGAAGTCTGATGCTTCCGATATTTAGCGAGAATTTGCTCGGATGCAAGATAAGCAACCGTGCCATTGCGGGCAATCGATAGCCAACAAGCATAATCTTCATGATTAATCTCGGGAAACGGATACTTTTGAGCAATTTTACGTGATAGCATCACTGTCAACAATCCAATTCGATTTCCCTTCAGCATTTCATGATAGTCCAATTTTGTTTCTGAGATTTTGCGCTCACCAATTTTTGTACCATGATCGTCCACAACTTCATAGGAACAATAGGAAAAATCAACCTGATGCTGCTGCATAAACGTTAATTGAATCTTCAACTTATCTGGTAGCCATATGTCATCACTATCTAAAAAGGCAACATACTCGCCTCTAGAATGCTGAACCCCGACATTGCGTGCATTCGCCACACCTTGGTTCTCGTCTAGTTTAATATAGGTAATGCGGCTATCTGTAGCGGACAATTTTTCCACCACTTCAGAAGTGTGATCCGACGAAGCATCATCTACAATTAAAAGTTCCAAATCCTTAAAGCTTTGTTCCAATACCGACTGAACGGTATTAGGAAGGTACGTCGCAGCATTATAAGCTGGCATGACAACGGAAACAACAGGTGTATTACCCAAAGCATCTCTCTCCTACAAAAATAGATTGCGCTAACACGACAAAAATAACCAGCCAGTATCTCACCGCCTGGCCGATCATTGTTTACTGAACCGACGCCACATACTTGGCAAGTCCCTGTGCAAGCGGCGTGTGGGTCATGAAGTCAAACTGATCCAACTTGTCCGTTTGTGCATATGAATCGCGAATGTCACCAAGACGCGGGGCTTCATGGGTGGCATGTAACGTTTTGCCAGTGAGTTTTTCAAGCTCTTTGGCAACCTGATTTAAGGTGGTCTGTTTGCCGTTAGCAACGTTGAAAACATCATCCCGAGCGCTTGGGGTCTCTAACAAGCCGCGAATCGCATGCACGACATCACCAACATAGATGAAATCGCGAGTCTGTTCGCCATCGCCAAAGAAGGTGAATGGTTTGTCTTCTTGCAACGCCGCCATCATGATCGACAATACCCCACTATAAGGCGACTTAGGGTTTTGCTTCGGCCCATAAACGTTGAAAAAGCGCGTGCAAACCATTGGCATGTCATAAAGCCGGCCATAATTCAAAACCGCGCGTTCCGTGGCAAATTTGTCAACTGCATATTGAGTTAGCGGTTTAACGGCCATGTCTTCTTTCTTAGGTAGCTCAGGAGAATCACCATAAACTGCAGCGGAACTTGCAAAGAATAACTTTTTATAAGGTATTTTCTGGATGCGCAAGGTTTCAATGATGTTCAGGTTCGCTTCCTGATTAACCTGATGTGTCGCGTACGGCCGTTCAACCGAATCAGCAACACTGGCAATGGCAGCCAACAAGACAATGTAATCAAATCGGCCTTCCATCAAAAGCTGGGACATGAAGGCATGATCCGTGATGCTATGTTCATAAAACGTAATCCGGCTAGAATCAGGAATATTGGTCCGCAAGCCCATTGATAAATCATCGACAATGGTTATCGTATTGTCAGGATCCGTCAACAAAAGCTCCGTCAAATTGGAACCGATAAACCCGGCGCCACCGGTCACTAAGTAGCTGCTCAAGATAATTTCCTCCGTCTTGCTTGTTTTATTTCTCTCTCATGGTATCACAGCAGCGACCAGACCACCGCAGCTAATCGCAAATGTTAGGAAAATGATAAGAACCGGTCAACGCCTTAACTGTTACCCCTTTGCAACAGCCTGACTGATCGTTTGCTTGAACCGAGGCTTGCCAGCTGTCATCGACAGTTTGTGGTCGGAAAAGTAGCAACCCAAATCGATCCAAGACTTTGCCAAGTGTCGTGAGGCAACGTACCCATTTGCGAAAAGGACCGATTGTTGCCTATATTTAAAATTGAGGTGACACCGTGTCACCACCTGTACACTTTTGCCAGATGATTTTGCAAAATAACTAAAGCAAATCGGTCCTGACCAGACAAAGTTCGTCTGCCGAGGACCGATTTTAATGGCTATCAAAGCACTGATATCGAGGATCATTCAATTCGACTGTACCAACCGCCGATCCAACCACCGACTTGCCAAAGATAACGCATAGTTTACCACAAAATACATCACGGCCAATGCCACAAACATTGGAATCATGTAGTTAATATTTTGACCATAAATGATTTGCGCGTGATACGTTGCTTCTGGCAGTAAAATGATCGTTGCCAGTGATGTGTCTTTGACCAGCGAAATAAACTGGCTGACAATCGGTGGGATCATTTTCTTCAATGCTTGCGGCATGATAATGTACCGCATCGCCTGATAGAAAGTCAGACCGTTACTGCGCGCCGCTTCCATCTGCCCGCGCGGTACGGCGTTGATACCTGAGCGAACGATTTCTGCCAACATTGCCGATTCAAAGATGCTCATCGCAACAATGGCAGCAACAATGACGTTTAGCCGGATGCCAATGTCTGGCAAAGCGAAGTACGTGAAGAATAGGATCAGCAGTAGCGGCAAATTACGGATGACGTCAATGACAAAGCCAACCGCCGCCGAAAAATATTTAATCTTGACATAGCGTGCCAAGCCCAAAATAACCCCAAGGACGAAGCTGAAGAAAATCGAGGCAATCGAGACTTCCAAAGTCACCCCTAAGCCTTGGAGCAGGTACCGTAAATTAATCCACGAATACGCATCAACAAAATTTTGCATAAAACCTGCTCCTTTCTAGGCGGTCACCCATTTTTTCTCAAGATAACGCATCAGGTAACTCAACGGCATCGTCAAAATCAAATAGAAAATGCCGACGATTAAGTACGTATCAAAAGTCGAAAAAGTTGTCGCCGCAATTAATTTACCTTGATACATCAGATCAAATCCCGCAACGAAGGCCAAGACGGAACTATTTTTTACCAAATTGATAAATTGATTACCCAGTGGTGGAATGACAATTTTAAATGCCTGAGGAAAAATAATCTGCGTCATCGCCTGCGTATAAGTCATCCCGATGCTCCGCGCACCTTCCATCTGGCCGCTGGGAACTGCTTCAATCCCCGCGCGCACGGTTTCTGCGATGAAGGCACTCGTGTAAATCAACAGGCCAATGGTGCCCGCGGTAAAGCCATCGATTTTGACAATAAACTGGGGCACAATCACGTAGAATGCCAAAGTAATAACTAACAGCGGAATGTTACGCACAACTTCGACATAAATTCGCCCGATGACTCGTAACGGTTTAAACGGCGAGATTTCCATGAGTGCAAATAACGTCCCGACAATCAAGCTGCCAATCAAAGCTAAAATGCTCGCTGCTAACGTGAAACCAAGTCCGGAAAGAAAGGTGTTCCAATTATTGGTAAGAATTGACCACATGTTATTCCACCTCCTTAAGACTGAATCCTGGTACATCGCCGAACCACTTCTTGATTAGCTTTGCATAAGTCCCGTTTTGTTTGAGTTGTTTGATCGCCTTATTAACCGCGTTGACAAACGGCTTCTGGCCTTTGTTAATCGCAATCCCGTATGGCTCTTTAGTGAAGGTGCCCTCGGTGACAATATAGTTCTTATCCTGTTCTGACATCCCGTATAAAATCCCATTGTCAGTGGTCAAGGCATCACCTTGGCCTGATTTCAAAGCGGTAAACGCCTGCGCATAATCGGCTAACTGCAGGACAGTGGTGTCGGGAGCAGCTTTTTTAACATTATCAACTGAATTGGACCCTTGCACGCCGATAACTTTGGTGCCTTTCTTCAAATCCTTCACTGACTTAATCGGACTGCCTTTTTTAACTAAAAGACTTTGCCCGGCATTGAAGTAAACATCGGAAAAGTCCAGAATCTTTTGGCGCTCCGGGGTAATCGTCATGGTAGCGATCACCGCGTCCAGGTTCCCTCCTTTAATCATCGGCACGCGGGTATCACTGGTCACCTGAACCAGCTGGGCGTTCCCTTTTTTGCCTAAAATCTGCTTGGTAATCGCCTTGGCCATATCAACATCAAAGCCTTCAATTTTACCGGTTTTAATGTTCATCAAGCCAAACAGACGGGTATCGGCCTTGACGCCCCAAATAATCGTATTGGTTGCCTTGGCGTTCGCTAAAATATCACGATCCGCCACACTTTTGCCACAGCTGCTTAACGGTATCATCAATAGTAACAACACCAGTGGCAGGAGCATGCGTTTCCACATTTTTGCCATTTTAATGTCCCTCCTCGTGAGCGCCAGCCAGCGTGGGTAGAAGCCGGATTGTGTGGTCATTGCGACCAAGGTTCTTACACACAGATATCTGGTCGGGAGCCAACGCGTTATCGTAGCCCGAGTCCTCCCGGCGGAAATATCCCGCCAGCAAACGCCTCATAACTGGAATCAATCCTCAACTGGTCTTGTCACACTAATGATTGATGATCTTACTGATAAACTCTTTGGCGCGAGGTTCTTGCGGATCGTCGAAGAACTGGTTGACATCGGTTGAATCGACTAGAATCTTGCCATCGTCCATAAAGACAATCCGATTGCCGACATGGCGGGCAAACCCCATTTCGTGGGTTACCACTACCATCGTCATGCCTTGTTCGGCGATCTTCTGCATAACGTCCAGCACATCCCCGATCATTTCCGGATCCAAGGCACTGGTTGGCTCGTCAAACAAGATGGCTTTAGGCTTCATCGCCAGACTGCGGGCAATGGCCACGCGCTGTTGTTGGCCCCCGGATAACTCACCTGGAAAGCTGTCCGCCTTACTCTCAAGTCCAACCATCTTAAGCAGATCGCGGGCTTCCTGTTCAACTTCCGCCTTGTCTCGCTTCAAGACTAACTCAGGGCCTAAAGTAATATTTTGCAAAACATTCTTATTGGCATACAAATTAAAATGCTGAAAGACCATGCCGACATTTTTACGAATCCGGTTCATATCGGTTTTTTTGTCTGCCAAGTCAAAGTCATTGACAATCAATTGTCCGGAAGTAATTCGTTCAAGACCATTGATGCACCGCAAAACCGTACTTTTACCAGAACCTGAAGGCCCGATAATGGTCACCACCTCACCGCGATTGATGGTTAGATTAATATTTTTTAAGGCTTGGAATTTGCCAAAATACTTGTTAACATCGTGAAATTCGATCATAGACATGTTCGAGGACCTCCTTGGGTTCGCTTGCTCTTATCATGGATTTTACAGAGAAAATTAATGATACGCAAATATTTCTTTTCAAAAAGTCAAGTTTTATGACCGCCGAATCCGTAAAACTCCCGAAACTCGGGATTCCGCACCATCAACGATTTTCGTCGTGACTTACCCGTGAACTCTGATCACCACATGGCACTTTAATATCGGCCAACTGTCAGCATTAAAAAAAGAGCCGCGAGTTTTAATGGCACTTTCAAAACTCGCGACTCATATGCATTTTGGTCATTAACCATCTGACAGTAGCGACTACCTACCGCTGATGACGCCGACTTTCACGCGTAGGCAACGGCGGTTCTTCCGCGGAAGACGTTGCTTTGTTTTCTGTCACAGAAGTCCGCGCCTCTTCTCGTGTTGGCAAAGTTGCAGGTGCGGCCGGCTGTTCACCTTCGCTTGCAGCCGGCGTCTTATCCTGATAAGCCAGCTGCACCGTTAAACTGTATGGCTGCTTCTCCTTGCGCAAACCACTGCGACCGAGCAACTTTTGCTCACCGCCAATTAAAAAGACATTGGCGGCGACTAGATGATAATCACGTTGCGCCTCTGCTGCCGGTAACAAACCAACTCGTTCAATGGTTGCTAGCGGCTTAGCCATCAACGCATTCAAGCCACCGGTGATGATTAGCTCGTGGTCCGTGTGCTGCAAATCGAAAAACGGAATTGGAAACGGCGCGCCAATAGCTAGAACTGGCTGCTGGGTTTCTTGAGCCACGCGACTAATCGCTTTGTCATCAAGCCCTTGATAATTCAGACTCAATACTCCCTGTTTGACCAGACTGGCAACTAAGTCATCCAAATTGGCTTGCTGTTCAGCCGTCATGGTCACATCCGCCGTCAGCAATTGATCCTGGGTAAACACGCCACTGGCCGGTGCTGCCCCCAGTTGCGTTTTCAACTCGTTTTCGGCAGCAGTTTTCTTAGCCGAATTACTGCCCAACCACTTCTCAACTGTCGGCGAAATATCAAACCGGGTTGTCTTATTTGTAAAATAGTATAAGAAGTTTAAGGCAATAAAATACAAAAAGACAACAAACGCTAGCATAAACAATGCACCACGAATTCGAAAATCCGGATACCGTAAGTTTTGAATGGCAATGTAAAGTAGGTAAAAATTGGCGACAAACGCTATCCACGTGAAGGCTTTTCCTTTTGGCTTGTCAGCAATATTAAAGTAGCCAAGCACGCGGTTGATAATATCAATTACAGTTAACATCATCTCATCCTTTCCGCGGCTTATTGACCGCCACTGCTGGTGGTATCTGTCTCTTGGCCATTATCAGTACCAGTTTGATCGGATGCTTGGTCGTCACTGGTCGTGGTGCTGCTTGGCGTTGAAGTGGAAACCGTTGATGCGGTCGAAGCGCTCGGCGTTGAAGTAGAAGCCTCGGTGCTCGTTGTTTCTTTTTCACCAGATGGATGACTCGCCTGTACCTGCGACTGACTTGTTGCAGATGGCTGCGAAGTTGATGTTTGACTTGGCTCAGCTTTTGAAGACGCTGACTGTGCAGCCCGTGAAGCCGATTCGGATTTTATTTTTGAAACCAATTCACTTTGTTCGGTTGCCGATTTCGGTTGATTGACCGGATTAATCGTATTCACAATATTATAGGCACTAATCAGGACAATGAGCGAAACAATGGCAGTCGGCGGTAATAATGGCGGTGTTCGATAAGCCATGAAGCCAGCTCCTTTCATTCATCGATTCATTTTACCCTAAAAACAGCCCGAAGCATCTTAAGTTACCGCTAAAATTATACGACATTCTAAGCAGCAGCCAAAACGGCGTAGCGAAATCGTTGCTTTGAACTATCTTTACCAACATTCTATCGCCTGCATGGAAAGCGCAGTTGGTAAATAAACGAAACGACATCAGATAATTGATCTGATGCCGCCTCATTTAGTCGTACCGTTAAATTTTTTTACAGCGCTTCAGCTACCGATTAGCGTTTTTCAAGCGATCAGCATGTTCTTGACACGCTGCGCACAAGCCGTAGAGTTCAAAATTATGGCTCTGAATCTTAGCGCCGGGTACCTGTTCTTCAAAATAATTCAAGGGACACATTTTTAATTCGATCACTTTGCCGCAGTTGGTACAAATAAAATGATGGTGGTGCGGGTGTTGAAAGTCGCACTGAAGCTTGACGACAATTTGATCGTCTTCCATACGGCTTTCAACGATACCCATTTCAATGAATGACTTCACGTTGCGGTAAATCGTATCATGCGACACCCCTGGAAATTGCGTGCGCATATACCGATCGAGAATCGTCACCGCCGTGTAACGATGCTGATTTCTACCTAAATAATCAACCATCGATTCACGCTGCTTGGTGACGCGGTAGCCATGCTGTTTTAACTGCTTCAAAGCAATCGCTGTGTTATCCATAAGAGGCTCCTTTGGCTTGACACTTGAATTCTAGACGTGTATTCTATCAAATCGTACTGGTTACGATTAGCAACTTACAGTGTATCACGCCTGATAGGAGGAAGCAACATGGCTGAAAAAACCGATTACGCATCTGCTGCACGCCGTCTCAAAAGTAAAAACCCCAAAACCCGTTCACGAGCAAAACGGGTGATCAAGGCAGTTAAGAAAACGACAAAATAACAATCAGAACGGCACGTTATTGTCACTGCCATGTCGAAAATTGTAAAGTAAAAACGTTAAAGGCCTCTAACGACAGGATTTTTGTCATTAGAGGCCTTTTAGTGCTGCCATCAAGCATTTTATCGACACATTACCGGTCTACTAGACATTTCACAAAATTAATCGCGATAATTCTCGACTAGGGTCCTTTTGCCACCACGTCACTTCTGTTCAGTGTCGACCGACAAAAAACCACAACTTTTAAGCGCCAAGTCCTTCATAAACCGGTCAATCTGTTGTCGCGCTTCATCCCAACGATCATTTTTAATGACTGTCGCGAACGGTTTAAGTTCATCAGGCAAGGTTAAGTCGCGTTTGTATTCAGGGCTTTTCAATCGCGCTGCCACCATGTTCGGCTCATCGCCCCGACCAAGCAGGCGATCTTTCAAAACCGTGGGATCGTCAATGGTCAGAAACAAAACGACGACTTCTTTTGGCAGCTCACGGACATACGTAATCGCGCCTTTGGTATCCAAAACGATGCTTAGGAAGGGATGCTTAGCCCAGTTCTTCTCCAGCGACTCATGTGATGACCCATATTCATAGCCGGCATAAGTGACTTTTTCAATAAAATGCTTAGTCGCAAAACTTGCCGGTGTCTCAAAATAATAATCAACCCCGTTTTGTTCTCCAGTCCGCGGTGGCCGCGTTGTGTGAGTCATCACCCGATGAATTCGGTAGTTGTCGCGCAGATACGCGCTCACCGTTGTTTTACCAGTTCCTGTCGCCCCTGTGATCACAATCAACTTATGCGCAGCCTTCATGAGCAGCCTCCTTAAATGATTGCCTCGATTGTACCAAACCTACGCCGATTCGTCAGCTCAAAATCAACGACCCTTGCGCTTTGATGCCAAACTTGCTGACCGGGTTCACTTACGTCAAATCCTGGTAAAAAGCAATCACACCAACTTTACTACCTTGAACAAAGCCAATATTTTCGTAAAAGGCGCGAGTTTGGGGCTGATCATCGGTTAAAAGGACCCGCTGACGAACCTGTGGAAATTGATCGACTAATGCGTCTACCAATTGCCGCCCGATCCCCTGCCGTTGATAACTGGGCAAAACGAGTAAATCCTGAATAAATAAAATCGTCTCACCATCGCCAACTGCCCGAATCAAACCAACTAACTGATCGCCATCATAAGCCCCCAGCACGCTTAACGATTGCGCTATCGCCCGCTCAAGTTTCTTCGGATCTCGCGTGTACATGCTCCAACCGACCGCTTGATAAAGGGCAAGCACATCTGCCTGATTTAACTGACGCTGATCAATTTTAATCATAATAAACCTCCTCCTGAACGTGCACCAACCTTTACACCGATGAACGCTTTAATGAGTTCTATTGTCGCATACATTCATACTCGATGGATATGTTCAGGCTCGCGTAATCGTAACGCGCTCACAGTCGCAGCGATCTGCGTGTAAGGACCTCTAGCCTAAATGGCCAAAAACCAGCCATTTAGACTAGAGGCCACTTACGTTCTGGCTTACGCCCATAACGCGCTCACCGGCGCAGGGATCTGCGTGTAAGGACCTTGGTCGCAATGGCCAAAGCCCGGCCATCACGACCAAGGCCACTTACACTCCGATCCCTAACCGCGCCGGTTCGCGCTTACTAAAAAAGACCGGTCACCATGACCGATCTTTTAGTTACTATTTGCAGGATGTGAACGATAAATTAGAGACGACGGCCAAAGCTTGGTGCAAAGTAAGCAACACTTTGAACCGTAACGTTTTGTCCTGGCTCCGGTGCGTGGATGTACTGGCCGTTGCCGATATAAACGCCAACGTGATAAGCACTACCAACGCTACCCCAGAAGACCAAGTCGCCAGCCTGGAGATCGGAAACCGAAACATATGAGCCAAGTGTGCTTTGCGCCTGAGAGGTACGTGGCAGGCTAATTCCGGCTTCTTTAGCTGCGTAATAGATTAAGCCTGAGCAGTCAAACCCAGCAGGTGATGTGCCACCATAAACATACGGTACGCCGAGGTATTTAGCGGCGTTACCGGCGATGCTGCCACCGGACACGGAAACTGTGCTGCTTCCAGCTGAAGCGGGAGCCTGAGAAGATGCAGCTTTACTAGAGCCGAGACTATTTGAAGAAGCGGTTGTGCTAGAGGAAGCAGAAGTGCTTGATGCACTAGCGGTGGAACTAGCAACAGCTGTAACTGCTTTTTGAGCCGCCTCAGCTTTGGCAGCTTCATCAGCGGCCATGGCTGCCAGCTTTTCTTTGTTAGCATCAATCGTTTGTTGAGCATCGGCAGCTGCCTTATCAGCATCCGCCTTTAAGCCATCAATCTTGGCTTTATCACTTTCAAGCTGGCTCTTGGTAGCAACCAGATTCTTTTGGTTAGCTTCCTGAGCAGCTTTCAGGTTTTTAACCTTGGCTTCGGAGTCTTTAACGGCTTGCAAAGCTTCGGCGCTGGCTTGACTCAACTTGCTAACTGTCAATGACCGGCCGACAAGATCCGTCAGACTGTCGGAATTCAAAATAAAGTCAAAATAGACATTGCCAGTAACCGAGTCGCCGGCACGCTTTTGCAAAGAGATCAGCTGATCCTTCAAATTGCTCTTACGCTTGCTGACTTCCTGATTGGCTTTTGTCAGTTGTGTTGCGAAATCAGCGATCTTGGCCTGACTGTCCTTGATCTTGGCTTCGGCATCCTGAATCGCCAGAACCTTATTGGAAACCTCGTTGTTCAGTTTGGCGCTTTTTTCGTTGGCAGCCTGAACCTGTTTCAACAAATCGTCATTTTGCGCTTGCAGGCTCGCTTTGTCGTCTGCCGCATGAACGGTTGTTGCCGCGAAACCTGAAACCCCAACACCGGCTAATGTTGCAACCGTGATGGCACCCGCAACCAATTGCTTTAATCTCATTTTATCGCCACTCCTGCTCTCATTTTCTTCACAAGGTTCACACTAACACTGAACTGTTACAAACTCGTTACAGGGTGGTTACCATCAGAATACTTTTGCGATTACTTCAGCAGCACTTTATGATCATTTTAATAACCATTTTATTTCTAAGTTATATTTACGTTTTTAAATTTAAAAAAGTCAGGAATAAAAGCGGCTCTTTACTCCTGACTTCCTCCTTATTTTGTCATTTAATGCTAACCGGATTGAAACTAGCCGCGACTCGCTACCTAGCTTCATTCATCGTCTCACCGTAACCGAATTACTTGATTTTAACTAGGAAGTACCGCTTCTTTCCGCGCCGGACGATGACATATTGACCATCAAAATGCGTGCTTGGATCAACTTCAAAGTCCAAGTCGCGTTGACGGGTGCCATTGATGGTGATCGCACCATTTTGAATATCTTCCCGGGCCTGCCGCCGACTTGGTTCGATCTTGGTAGTATCTACCAACCAGGTCACAATGTTTTCTGCCGTTTGGGGCGCTTCAACCGTTGGAAATTGCTTAAAACCTTGCTTAATATCATCAGCACTTAAATCCGCAACATCGCCTGAGAAAAGTGCCGCACTGATGCTTTCGGCTTGCTCAACTGCTTTTTGTCCATGAACAAACTTGGTAACGGCGCGGGCTAATTCGCGCTGAGCTGCACGTTTTTCCGGATGCGTCTTAGTGGCCTCGACCAACTCGGCAATTTCATCACGAGATAGGAAAGTGAAGAACTTGAGGAATTTTTCGACATCCGCATCGTCTTGATTAAACCAGAACTGGTAGAACTCATATGGTGACGTCTTTTCCGGATCCAGCCAAACCGCTCCGCCAGCTGATTTACCGAACTTAGTACCATCCGCTTTTAACATCAGCGGATTGGTCAAGCCGTAAGCACGGGCGTCAGGTCCCTCAAGTCGGTGAATCAAATCAATGCCGGCTGTGATGTTACCCCACTGATCCGCCCCACCGATTTGCAGCTGCACATCTTCATGCTTAAACAAATGGAGGAAATCAACCGACTGCAGAATCTGGTAGGTGAATTCAGTGTAAGAAATGCCGGTCTCAAGCCGACTTGCCACAACTTCCTTATTCAGCATGTTATTCACCGAGAACACCTTGCCGTAATCCCGTAAAAAGTCGAGCATGGAAATTTTGGAAAGCCAATCGTAATTGTCCACAATTCGAAAATCATCGGTTCCAAACAGATTCTCCATCTGCGCCGTCAGTTTCTTCTTGTTCGTCGCAATGGTCTCCATTGTCTGCAAGACCCTTTCCGAGTTGCGGCCAGATGGATCCCCAATCGAACCGGTTCCGCCACCGATTAAAATGACCGGTCGATGTCCCATTAACTGGAAGCGCTTGAGAATCATGAAAGGAATCAGATGGCCGACATGCAGAGAATCGCCGGTTGGGTCGGTACCACAGTATACGCTAACCGACTTTTCTTCGGTTAACTTGCGCAGCCCGGCTTCATCGGTCAGCTGATTCAGCGCACCCCGCCACTTTAATTCATCTAAAATCTGTCCTCGCTGTGTTTCTGTCATTAGAAAAATCCTCCTCATTACGATATGGCTAGCATGATCAGCACGTTAGCCTCGAGCCAAAATGTACCTGATTACGAAAAAAGTCGTCCCTGATCGACTAAGATCAGGGACGACTTTCACCGCGGTACCACCCAAATTATGCTTTGCATCACTCTCATGGATATCGGCATGACCCGCGGCCAGAATTCATTGAGCTGTAATTCGTGCTATCAGGCGGAACGGTTTGCAGCAACCACCGTTTTTCTGAATGCCTACCTAGATAACACTACTGCGACTCAGCTGGTAAATTTTATAGCTCAAATTTTAACACATGCACGCTATTTGTACAGAGGCAGCCGTTAAACTCATCCACGAAAACCGCCCGCTAACTCCCAAAAGCCTCGTTTCGGAAAATCCACCGCAAGCTTACGGATCTTGCGGCGCATCTTCCGGTGGCAAATCGGCCGGATAAGTTTTAACATCGGCATCCAGAATATCGTACGCATCCATCAATTTGCGTTCGACTCGTTCGCCTAATTCATAAGAATCCGCCACGGTCATCTTCGGATCCACCCGAATGCCGATCGTCAGCAACACCGCATCGCCGGCATAGCGCGCTTCAATGCTTTGAACCCCGAGAACTCCCGGAACCTGCGTAATTGTTTGCCGATAAGCCGCAATTTTCTTGGTGTCAAACCCATCTGTCAATTCAAAAATGGCATCACGAAGAATTGTCCAAGCGGCATATAAAATCAAAAGGCCAACCGCAATCGCTGCGCCGCCATCCAGCCACAGCCACCCAGCCTTCGCACCTAGAATGGCCAATAAAGTCCCACCACTAGTCGCAGCATCGGAAAAACTATCTTTAGACGCTGTCCGTAAAACGCTGCTGTCCAGTTGCTTAGCGCGAATATGATTCATCAACGAAACACTCGCCATGGCCACCCCCGCAGCCAGGCTCACATAAACCGCCAAAACACCGGGCACTTGCACTTTACCTTGGTACCACGCCTGCAAACCGTGGTAGCCATCAAGCACCACGTCCAGTCCAACGACTAACATAATCAGACCTGAAAACAAGGTCGCAATCGTTTGAAATCGCCAGTGTCCAAATCGATGCTCACTGTCTGGGCGCTGCTGGGAAACTTGCAGCCCCCATAATAAGATAAGCGCCGAAGCCACACCCGTCAGATTATTCAAGCCATCTGCCGCCAATGCCCGGGAATGTGCTAATTGCGCGATCCACAACTCGGCCACTGTTAAACCACCATAAACGACCAGATTCAACGCCGCTGCATGCTGGGCACTTTTCAGACGGGCAAATCGGCGTTGTTCATCTTTTAAAATATTGCGACCAGCATCCATACTAATTCCCCCTCGTCAGAAAAGTCATTAGAGGCTATTATAAAGCAAAATTGATTTTAATCATCGTTTAAACACGTTTTTTAACGGCATCAAGCGCTTTCTTACAAAACTTTTACATAGGAATAACCTGTTATTTGCATTAGCCATGGTTCACGCTGAACAATACGACTTTTGTCACACTTGGGCGATCTGGCGCTTCAAGGCGTTAGTTAACCGCTCAAGCCGGGCAATTGTATCGTTTAAGGTTAAATAATAATAAACCATATTGCCTTCACGGCGGGATCCGACCATCCCAATATCTTTCAAGTGTTTGAGATGATGCGAAGTAGCAGGCTGCGATAATCCGATTGCATCAGCCAGATCATTAACACTAACGCCTACGTGATTATCGGCTGCACCGAGAATCATAATCAGCTTTTGCCGACTTGAATTGGATAAGGCATTTAAGTGGCCGATATCCTGCTTGAATTCTTTTAATGCTTCCTGTTGTGCTGAACTATATGCCGCCATAGTTGGCCTCCTCATGAATTGCGCTGAGCACACGCGGTGAATCAATTGACATTCACAACGAATAATACCTGAAATCATAACGATTGCAACAAATATGCAAACCGTTCATACTATGCATTAGGATAATCAATGACTACTTGGAGGTGCAATATGACAACGACAACAACCTTTCACGGCTTAGGTGCGGACAATACGTTAACCGTTTATGCCGATGGTGCCAACGAATTACTTAATCAAAGTGTCAGTATGATTCAGGCTTATGCGCATTTGCTATCGCTTTATGATGACGAATCGTTGCTAACCATGATTAATGCCCAGGCCGGTAAAACACCGGTCCACATTCCGGTACGACCTGTGTTTAATCTCATCGCCCAAGCAGTAGCCTGGAGCAAACGTGGTCTAGGCTACAATGCGTTAATCGGCCCGATCGTCAAGTTATGGCGAATTGGCTTTGCCGATGCACGCGTTCCATCCGCCAGTGAAGTTAATGCAGCCCTGGCTTTAACCGACCCGAATCTAGTCGAGCTTGATTCGGAAAATCAAACCGTCTTTTTACCTAAAGAAGGAATGGTTTTGGATCTTGGCGGAATTGCCAAAGGATTTATTGTCGATCAAGTCTATGATTTATGGGATAAAACCGGGGTTGAAGGCGGCTTGATTGACTTAGGTGGCAACCAGCGCCTCGTTGGTAAAGCGGCCAGTGGCATTCCTTTGTGGCAGTGGCCAATCGCGGATCCCCGCCATCCCGGCCAGCGCAGCATTGCAACGCTGACAACCGAGCCAAAAGCCGTTGTGACAACCGGCATTTTTGAACGCCATTCAGAGATTGCCGGCAAAGAATACCACCACCTTATCGATCCTAATACCGGTTATCCGGTCGAGTCGAACATGGCCAGCATCACTGTCATTGCCGATAATGGTCTTATCGGTGACGTGTTATCTTCAGTCGGTTTCTACGCTGGCGTCCCGGCTGGTTACGATGCGATCGAAGCAGAAGGTCAGGAAGCGATTTTTGTCACCAAAGACACCCGCGTTTATCAAACTAGCGGATTACGCGAAACGCTTGCGGTGACGATGTAGATCAACCGTTTTAACTGGCGACTCAAAAAGCAGCAGCCATTTTTTGGTTGCTGCTTTTTGCGATCTCTAATTTTTCTCCTCTAGCAGCTACCTCTAGCTACAATCCACAACTTTTAGATAGCCTGCCAAATCACGCTTCCAGGCGGCACCATGGTTCCCATTGGCAAAAGTGACCGCAGATTAGCCGGAACGAGCTTGGCATTCGGATCTTGTAAAACCTGAGGCGAGCAGGTGGGGTTGGCTAAGACGACCAACGTCTGGGCCTCGTTTTGCCGGACAAAACCGAGGCTGTCTTCAAACGTGAACGGGAAAAATGCTGCATCTGCTGCTAGGGCTGGTTGATCGATCCGTGTCTGTAACGCAATCTGATACATATCCAAAATAGCTTGATCTTCGTGCCCCCATGGATAAAAGGCGCGGTTGTCCGGATCCTTGCCACCGATTAATCCTGCCTCGTCGCCATAATAAAGACAAGGTACCCCCGGCAGCCAATAAAGAAGTGACACAATCAACTGTAACTTACGCCGATCACCATTCAACACGGTCAAGATTCGCGCCGTATCATGCGTACCAATGTTATTAAAATTGAACGCAAACGCATTGGGCGGATAATTTTCCTTGAGCGTCATTAACTGGCGGACAAAACCGGCCGCGCTGAGTTGACCGTTGACAAAATCAATCAACATCGACCGCAACGGGTAATTCATCACGGCGTTCAGCTCGCCACCTTCAAAATACTGGCGGCGTTTGCCATAAGCCTGCTTATTCGATGCATCTTCCCAAACCTCACCGATCAAAACCCGGTCAGGAAACTGATCCAATGTCGTCCGAATTTGATGAATAAAGTCGTCAGTCAGCTCATCGGCGACATCCAAACGCCAGCCATCCACGCCCAGATCGGTCCAATAACTGATCACCGAATCTTTTTTAGCGGCAATAAAATTGTGAAAATCCTGATTGTCTTTATTAATCGCCGGGAGGTCTTTAACCCCCCACCAGCTGTTATAGTCATCAGGAAATCTTTTAAACGAAAACCACGATGCGTATGGTGAATCCAGACTGTTCGCCGCACCAACATCGTCATATTCGTTCACGGCATTGAAATACCGGCTGTCGGCACCGACATGATTGAACACACCATCCAGAATCACATGCATCCCCAGCTGATGAGCCACCGCCAGAAACTGCTTGAAGTCATGCAATGTGCCTAACACTTCATCAATCGCATAATAATCACCGGTATCATAGCGGTGATTGCTGCGGGCCTGAAAAATTGGACTCAGATAAAGCGCATTAATCCCCCGTGCAGCTAACAGCGGCAATTTTTGCTGAATACCGGTTAAGTTACCACCATAAAAATCCCAGCGCAACACTTCGCCATTGGTACCGCGAATATACATTGGCCGATCCGACTGGCGCCCATAGATAAAAGAATTGGCTTTCGGTGCGTTGACATGGCCATCCGCATTCCCGTTATTAAACCGGTCCACGAAAATATGGTAAAACCGCGCATGCCGATACCATTCCGGCACTGGGTCAAACTCATTGACCACGGTCAGCTGATAACTGTTCACATCGGCATTTTCCGGATAAACCTGCCCGATCCCGCCAAAACCGCCATCAACCGCACCAAAGCGTTGGCGGCCTTCATCGGTTTGCAGTTCAAAATGGTAAAACCATAAACCAGCCGTCTGCGGGGCAAAACTCACCGTATAACCATTCGGGCTTTTGGTCATTGGCAATGTCTCGGTTTGATCCCCGCGCCCATCCGGCATGATAATCAGTGAGGCTTGCGTCACCGCACCGTCAGCTTTAGCCGTGAAATGAATCGTTGTTGCTTTCCGAACTGCCCCAAAAGGCTGCCGATCGGTGAATGAATCAAATTGAAACATCTTTTTCCTCCATGTGACGCATCAGTTGCCTGAGCCATCATCTTCTGGCGTTTGCGGGACCACATGCCAAATGTCGCGACCATAGCGCTGAACCGTAAAGTCTGCGGAAAAGCGCCCACTTTCTGCAATATTCACCAACGCTTTTTTCGCCCAGGCTTGCGGTTGTTGATACAAGGCATCCAGCTTGGCATTAGCGGCTAAATAACTTTCAAAGTCAGCTAACACAAAATATTCATCGTTATACGTCAGCAAAGAATTGAAAATATCGCGGCCTTCCGTTTCAATTCCCGGAATCTGGCCATTAACCAGCATATCCAACACCGCATGCAAGCGCGGATCCTTTTCATAAAAGTCGCGGGCCCGGTAATCACCGCGTTGATAATAACCGGCAATCTCGTCTTCGGTTAAGCCGAAAATTTCAATATTATCGTCGCCCACCGCATTTTTAATCTCGATGTTTGCCCCATCCAAAGTTGCTAAGGTTAACGCACCGGCACTCATGAGCTTCATGTTACTGGTGCCACTGGCTTCTTTACCGGCTGTGGAAATCTGTTCGGAGATATCAGCAGCAGGGATAATTTTTTCAGCCATCGTCACGCCATAGTTAGGTAAGAAAACGACTTGCAAATAAGGGCTGACTTCCGGATCACCGTTCACCATATCCGCTACCGCATTCATAACCTTGATGATCTCTTTGGCATAAACATAACTGGGTGCGGCCTTGGCTCCGAAAATATGCAGGCGTTTCGGTCGTTTTTCACCGCGTTTAAGCGCTAAATACGCATCTAAAATTCCTAATACATGTAAAAGCTGGCGTTTATAAGCATGCAGCCGTTTAATCTGCACATCGAAAATAGCATCCGGGTCAACCTTAACGTGCACGGTTTGATCAATGTACTTAGCCAATGCACGTTTATTTTCGGCTTTAGCGGCATTCAGGTCGGACAAAAAGTGCGGATCATCGCTGAAATCATGTAACTTCCGCAATGCCAACGGATTTTTCCGCCAGGTAGTGCCAATTTTTTTATCCAGTAAGTGCGCCAGCGGACGGTCGCCGATTTGAATCCAGCGCCGTGGGGTAATGCCATTGGTCTTATTATTGAACCGCTCCGGAAAAATCTGGAACAGGTCGTGCAAAACATCTTTTTTCAATAACTCACTATGGATCGGGGCCACGCCGTTGATCGCGTGGGAGCCAATGGTTGCTAAGTAAGCCATCCGTACCTGCCCGTTACCTAAAGGAGCAATACGATCAATCATGGCTTGCCCAAACTGCGGCACAAAAGCCAGACGGAAGCGCCGATCGATTTCCTGAACGATTTGATAAATCCGCGGCAACAGACCGCTGAACATATCAATCGGCCAGACTTCAAGTGCTTCGGATAGCAACGTATGGTTGGTGTAACTCATAACCTTTAATGTAATCCGCCAAGCCTCGTTCCAACTGACATGTTCATCATCCATCAAAACCCGCATCAACTCAGGAATCGCCATCGCCGGGTGGGTGTCGTTAATATGAATCGCAACCCGCTCGGCAAACCCCGCCATGCTGTTATGCGTTCGCCGGTAATGACGAACAATACTCTGAATCCCGGCACTGGTGAAGAAATACTCTTGGCGCAACCGCAATTCTTTTCCGGCATTGTCAGAGTCATCCGGATACAGGATCTGGGTGATTTGATTGATGCGTTCTTTTTGTTCCAAGGTAAACCGCGATCCGGCATTAATCGGCGCTTCGGCGGACCATAGCCGCAGATTGTTCACGACGCCATTGTGATACCCGACCATGGCAACATCATAAGGCACGGCTAGCACGTCGTCGGTTTGGTGATAGATCACCCGCAAATTACCGCTGCGACTTGGCTTTAATTCCACCCAGCCGCCGAATTTGATCGTGACCGCCCGATTCTCCTTACGCGTCTCCCATGGGAACCCACTGCGCATCCAGTCATCTGGCAGCTCAACTTGATAACCGTTAACAAAGGCTTGCTTAAATAACCCATATTGATAACGAATGCCATTGCCATTGCCGGCCATCCCCACACTGGCCATCGCATCCATGAACGCCGACGCTAATCGTCCAAGTCCACCGTTGCCTAACCCAGGATCAGCTTCGGCATCAAAAATCTTCTGCGGATGCAACTCCAAGGCATGTAACCCTGCCTCAACCACATCCAAAATACCCAGATTCAGCAAATTAGACTGCAACAGCCGACCAGGTAAAAACTCGATTGAAAAGTAATAAACCTGTTTGGTCTCTTCTTGATCATACCGCTTCTTGGTGTCAGCCCAAGGTTGGGCAATGTATGTCCGCGTCAACAAGGCCAATGCCTGATAAAGCTGTTGTGAAGATAGGTCTTCAAGCGGTGCCGCATACATTTTCAAGGCCATGTCTTTAAAGTCTGCGATGAATTGTTCCTTTGTTAATGCCATCAAATATACACCTCATCAAAATTAAACCATCGCAACCATTTTGGCGAACATGAACAACGAGGTCTCATCGAATGTCCGAGCCGCAACTAAGACGAAATGCCGTCTTGTCGGCTGCGACTTTCATTCGACATGACCTCGCGATGACACTCATGCTTTACCTAGGATGCGATTATACCCCTTCAAGTAAGCTGCCGCCGAATGATGCCAATCAAAGTCCATCGCCATAGCCTGTTGTTGCAGACGGGCATAAACTTTTGCCTCATCGGAATAAACGTGCTTCGCCATGCACAGAATCTTGGCCAACACGCCGGCATTGTAATCCCAGAAACTAAAACCGGTACCAGCGCCGGTTTCGGCATTGTACGGCGTGACAGAATCACGCAGCCCCCCGGTTTCATGCACAATCGGCAACGTACCATAACGCATCGCCATCATCTGCGCCAATCCGCTTGGCTCAAACGCGCTTGGCATCATGAAGTAATCGGCACCGGCATAAATCCGTTGCGCCAACGCTTCATCAAAATCAATTCGAACCGCCAATTGCCCCGGGAAACGATCTTGCAACGACAGAAGATCCTCTTCCAAGTCGCGATCACCGGTTCCGAGGATCACGACCTGGACGTTATTTTGAACCAGGAAGTTTTCTAAGGCATCAACAAGCAAATCGGCCCCTTTTTGCCGGGTCAGCCGACTCACCATCGCAAAAAGCGGATCCGAACGTTTCGGCAGATGCATTTCTTCTTGCAAAACGCGTTTGTCTTTCGCTTTGCCTTTTAAATCCTTGGCACTGTAGTTATACGTCAAATGCGGGTCGGTTGCCGGATTGTAGACTTCATCATCAATGCCGTTCAAGATCCCGACTAATTTACCACTTTGTTTGCGTAAAGTGCCATCCAAATGCTCGCCAAATGCCGGTGATTGAATCTCCTGAGCATAACTAGGGCTAACAGTCGAAACCAGATCAGCAAAGTTAATCCCGCCTTTTAGCCAGTTCACCGAGCCGTCCTGGGCAAAGCCGTCATCATTAAAGCTTTGCCGCCCGATACCAAACACCGTGTCCAGAATCGACGGCGGAAACCACCCTTGAAATTGCAGATTATGAATGGTTAGCTGCGTTTTAATCGCTTGATAAGGTTGAATCCAGCCATACTTTTCCTTCAATAACACTGGAATGAACGCTGTGTGCCAGTCATTGGCATGAATGATATCGGGAATCCACTCAATCACCTGCAGCATTTCAATCACGGCCATTTGGAAAAAGCCAAACCGACCGCCGTCATCCCAATAACCGTATAAGCCGTCCCGGTCAAAATATTGTCGGTTATCAATCAGATAATAGGTGACATCGCCTAGCTTAATCGTTTTAAGGCCGACATAAACCGGCTGTCCGCCTATTTCAATCGTAAAATGGGTCAGATTTTTGACTTTAGGCAAATACTTCGCTGGAAACTTGCGTTCGTAAAAAGGAATTGCCACCCGAATGTCAACGCCTTGTTTCTTAATGGCTTTAGGCAATGCATAGGTGACATCGCCTAAGCCCCCGGTTTTATAAAACGGCGCGCTTTCGGCTGCGGTAAAAAGTACTTTAAGCACGGGCCGTCACCCCCTGGCCATCTGGTTGAAAGACCTTCTGATTCTTGGCAAACACTAATGGTTCTTCCGGTGTGCCTTCCAAAGCCAGATTCGGTCCAATGATAACACCTTTGTCTAAAATTGCGTATTTCACGCTGGAACCGGTCCCGATCTTGGTGCCTTGCATCACAATACTGTGATCCACCAAGGCATCGCGATGAATATGCACATTCCGGAAAAGAATCGAGTGATTGACTTCCCCTTCAATAAAATCACCGGTCCCTAACAGACTGTTGGCAACATGGGATTCGGTTGAGAAAAATGTCGGGATTTCGTTCTTGTTCTTGGTTTCAATCGAGTTAGCACTATATAACAAAGCTTGGTAGTTTTGGTCTTCTAACATGCTCATGTTGGCGTCAAAGTAACGCTTGATCGTATTGAGTTTGGCCAAAAATCCGGTATATTCAAACGCGTTGGCATTGTTTTGCAAAACCGCTTCCCGCATAATCTGTGGCAGACGTTTAAAAGTCGGCGCTTCCGAAGCATCGGTGAGCAAATCGATCAAGTCAATCGTGCCGATCAGGTAAATATCCATGAACGCCGGAATCTTACCTTCTTTGAGGTGTCCCCGATTCTCCGCGGCCGGAACAACCGAGCTTGCGGTTCCCAATTCGGTCATATCCAAAGTCAGGTCTTCCGGTTGCATGGCAGCTTCCGGCAGATTCTTATACACCGCCGTTACCGGACTTTCACCCGCTTGATGGTATGCCACAATCGCATCAATATCGACATTGGCGACATTTTGGGTTCCCATGATAATGGTATATTGAGCGCTGCTTTTACGCAGAAACTGAAGATAATCGTCAAAATACCGTGCCCGCAGCTGCGGATCTTCATAATCGCGGCCAGCCATGTACGGATACGTGAAAACACCACCTGTTATCTGGTCCATATTCCAGGTTGAGCCGCTGCGGATATGATCCGTGACACTGCGACCCGACTTGGGCAGGAAAATCGCCACACTGCGGACATTTGCATGATCCAATGACGACAGCGGAAAATCAATGAGACGATAACGCCCAGCAAATGGCAGCGTTCCAATCGGGCGGGCTGCTGTCAATGGCTGAATTTGGTCATCTTTTTCATTCAGATCAATGATTGCTGCTAAATCGCCTTTTCTCATTCTTTTTCAGTCCTTCCTAGAACTTCCCCATAACCAACAACACTAATTTCGTCCGGTTTGCCAATCACCTTACCGTTATCACCGATGATCGCATTTTCGCCAACAATCGCATGATCCACAGTGACATTCTTGCCGATCACGGCGTTTGGCATGATCATGCTGTCTTTGATCACGGAGCCTTCGCCAATCTTGACATTCTGGCTCAGGATACTGTGTTCAATGGCACCGGCAACATAGCAACCATCCACAATCATGGAACCTGACACTTTGGCGGTCTTGGTTAAAAACATTGGCGGCAAAGCTTCATTCTGGCTGAAAATCCGCCAGTTGCGATTGCCGATGTTCAATGGATTATTCGGATTCAAGAATTCCATGTTGGCTTCCCACAGACTCTGAATCGTCCCGACATCTTTCCAATAACCGCGGAACGCATACGCATAGCTAGCTTCGTTATGGGTCAGGTAGGCTGGGATGACATCGTGCCCGAAATCTTCCATCGCCCCATCGGTTGCATAGCTTTCAGTCAAATACTGTTTAAGGGTTGGCCAGTTGAAAATGTAAATCCCCATTGAAGCCAAGTTGCTCTTAGGCTTAGCCGGCTTTTCTTCAAATTCGATAATCCGATCCGTGTCATCGGTGTTCATAATGCCGAACCGCTTGGCTTCATCTTTGGCAACCGGCATAACCGCCACGGTCAACGAGGCTTTTTTGGCCTTGTGGTAATCCAACATGGCCTGATAATCCATTTTATAAATATGATCACCGGATAGAATCAGTAGATATTGCGGATTATAAGAATCGACATACGCAATATTTTGATAAATCGCGTGCGCTGTACCTTCAAAGAACTTTTCGCCCTCACTTGACGCGTATGGCTGCAGAATCGTAACCCCGGCGCCACGCTCGTTGAGTCCCCAGCTCGCCCCGTTTTGAATATGCCGATTCAATTCAAGCGGTTGATACTGGGTAATGACACCTGCCGTATTCACCCCTGAATTAGCCAAGTTACTTAAGGTGAAATCAATAATCCGATAGCGACCTCCAAAAGGTACCGAGGGCTTGGCAGTGGTTTTGGTTAGTTTACCCAACCGTGTGCCTTGACCCCCCGCGAGAATGATACCTAACATTTCAGTACTCATGATGACGGCGCAGCTTGCGCCTTCCCCCTCACTTCTTCTTGTGCTTCTTAACAATCAGGTCTTTTTTCACCGGTTGCGTTCGGGCAGGCGCCGTCCCCCAGTCACGTTGATGACTGATGGCCGGTCGTTCCTGATTTGAAATTGCCAGTGGCGGCTGCTTTCCGGAAAGTGCTGCTGGCCGCTGGTGGTGCTTAGTCGCCAACTTTTTAGGCAACGGCTGCAGTTTTTTGGGAACAATTAGTAACGCGCCCATTGCTGGCAAAATCACATCTAACCAAGCCGGCTCGCCGTAATGATCACCTAGTTGGGCGGTTAAAGTCGCCTGCCACTTGGTCCAGGTACCGCCAAAATCAAGGCTTTCCGTATTTAAAAGAATCGTGTACGTGCCCAAGCTTGGGACTGGCACGCGGAAGTGGTCTTTTTGCACCGGGACAAAATTTAACGCAACCACCGTGAAGTCATCTTTTTGCTTGCCATAACGGATGTAAACCATGACATCCGGTTCATCCGCCATTGTGATCTTAATGCCAAGTGGTTCATGATCCTGTTGCCACAGACTCGGTCGGTTTGTATAGATATGATTCAGCGTTTTCGTAAAGGTTTGCATTTTATGGTTCATCGGGTCTTTCAAATCAACCCACTCAAGCTCGCTCCAGTCACGCCATTCAAGGAATTGACCCCATTCACTGCCCATGAATAATAGCTTTTTCCCCGGAAACGTCATTTGCCACACGTACATGGTGCGTAGATTGGCAAACTGGTTGTACCGATCGCCAGGCATCTTGTGCATCAGGCTCTTCTTCCCGTGAACGACTTCATCGTGGGAAAACGGTAAAACGAACTGTTCGTTATACATATACATAAATGAAAACGTCAATAAATTCATATCACTGTGGCGATAAACCGGATCTTCTTCAAAGAACTTCAGCGTATCGTTCATCCAGCCCATGTTCCATTTGTAATTGAACCCTAGGCCACCGGTATTAATCGGCGCTGACACCTTAGGATAGGCTGAACTTTCCTCCGCCATCATCAAAACATCCGGATGCTTGGCAAACACCTTCGTATTCAGCTGCTTCAAAAAGGCAATGCCCTCAAGATTATCGCGGCCGCCAAACCGATTGCGATCATTTTCTTTGCCGGCGTCATAATCCATGTACAGCATATTCGAAACCGCATCAACACGCAGCCCATCGAGATGACAATGATCAAGCCAATACATCGCGCTGGAAATCAGAAAACTTTGCACTTGTGCTTTGCCTAAATCAAAATTCCAGGTTCCCCAGCGAACATTTTCGGCGCGGTGCGGATCGGTATATTCAAACGTTGGAGTACCATCGAATTGAGCGAGCATATCGGTATTTTTAATGAAATGTCCTGGCACCCAATCCATGATGATGCCCAACCCGGCCACATGAGCAGCATCAACAAACCTGAGGAAATCTGCCGGGTCGCCAAACCGGCTTGTCGGGGCAAAGTAACCCATCAGCTGATAGCCCCATGAAGCGTCAAGCGGATGCTCCATCAACGGCAAAAACTCAATATGGGTATACCCCAATTCCTTAACGTAAGGAATCAGCTTATCAATCGCATCCTGATAGGTCATATACCCACCATCCGGACCGGCATGCGTGTCGCGGATAAAAGAACCTAAATGCACCTCATAAATTGCCAGTGGCTCAGCATATGGCCGCCACTTACTGCGTTTGCTTAGCCACGAATCGTCATGCCATTTGATTCGCGGAATATCAACCAGTCGGGCAGCACTGCCTGGCTTACGTTCAAATCCAAACCCATATGGATCAATCTTTTCATGCGTGGCCCCATCCGGACCGACCACCTGGTACTTATACAACTGTCCTTTCTTGGCTGCGAGTTCGCCGTACCAACAGCCGGTTTCTCCTTGCCGGGTCAGCGGACTGCCGCGCCAATCGTTAAAATCGCCGACAACTTTAATCTGTTGGGCATGTGGCGCCCAGACGAGAAACGACCATTTGCCAGGTGAAACTTCATGGGCACCAAACCGATTGTAACTTTGAAAATCCTGCCCTGAGTTGAAGAGGTATAACCAATCTTTTAATCCTTGGATCATGATCACTCCCCCAATCACATCATCCGACTCGTTGCATGTGGTTCAAGCATCACGAATATTTCCTTCCGCCACAAGTGTAACAGCACGACCATGAAAAGGCTCAAGAAACGCTCACCGGATCACTTTTTTTAAATCTGACCACCCTTGCTGCCAAGAGGAATATAATCCTCCTCGCCGTTAATTGTAACCGCTTTCGGAAAATATTAACAGTAAATACAATTTTTTTGGTTGAGTTATTTGTGAGAATAATCTAACATATAGGCTATATTATTTAATGAAAACACAATGTTTTCCAAACCGATTCCGGTACTAGGCAAGTTTGTGTTTTGGCAATTGCAACCAACCACTGGAGGGATGACGATGAGCGTCGATATTGATTGGAACAAACTAGGATTTGATTACATGCAACTGCCTTATCGGTATGTTGCCCACTGGAAAGATGGCGCTTGGGATGACGGCACTTTATCAAGTGATCCCAACTTAACTTTGAATGAAGGTTCGCCAATTTTACATTATGGGCAAGGTGCTTTTGAAGGACTCAAGGCTTATCGCACCAAATCAGGAGCCATTCAGCTTTTCCGTCCGGATCAAAACGCCCACCGTCTGCACAACTCAGCAGAAAAACTTTTAATGCCACCGTTTCCTGAAGATCGCTTCATTGAGGCGGTCAAACAAGTTGTTGCCGCTAATCATGAATACGTACCGCCATATGGCACCGGCGCAACTTTATACTTACGTCCCATGTTAATTGGCGTTGGCCCTAATATTGGCGTTGCCCCCGCCAAAGAATATATCTTTGATGTTTTCGCGATGCCAGTTGGTCCTTACTTTAAAGGCGGCATGGTGCCAACCAAGTTTGTGGTGGCCGATCAACATGACCGTGCTGCTCACTACGGCACCGGTCAGGCTAAAGTCGGTGGTAACTATGCGGCCTCCCTACAAGCCGGAAAGTTTGCCCACGAACATGGTTATGGCGATGCAATTTACCTTGATCCGATCGAACATAAATATATTGAAGAAGTAGGTTCAGCTAACTTTTTCGGTATCTCTAAGGACGGTAAAACTCTTAAAACACCGAAATCCCCTTCGATTCTGCCAAGTATTACCAAATACTCAATCTTGGCGCTGGCACATGATCGCTTCGGCATGAAAACCGAAGAAACCAAGATTGCCATCACCGATTTAGACCAGTTTGGTGAAGCAGGCGCGTGCGGAACTGCAGCGGTCATTACGCCTATCGCCAGCATCACATACAACGATCACGAACATGTCTTCTATTCCGAAACCGAAGTCGGCCCACATACTCAGGCGATTTATAACGAACTCACGGGTATTCAGTTTGGCGACGTCTCTGCACCAGACGGCTGGATTGTCAATGTACCGGTTGATTAAAGCAAACGTCACGCACCGATTTCAAACTGCAAATTAAAAGCAGCTGTCAACGCATCTTCATGCGCTGGCAGCTGCTTTTGTATTGCCATGGATATCGCGATCTTTCTTCTAAAACTCATCCAAACAAACTGACGATTTTGATTCACACCTGTTAGCGGGCAAAGGCAATTAAGCGCCAATAATCACCAACACAAGTCTGGAGCGTAATGCGCTGACCGCCACCTGTACCGGTAATTTCGTTCCAAAGATCCTGACCGTCAGCTGTAACGGCTTCAGGCGAAACCTGAACTAACCGATAAACGTGATACGTGCGCGGACTTCCGGCGGCATCGGTCACCGTAATTGGCGAACCGATACCAAGCGAAAGCATCGCAGCAAACGCGCCGGGATTATGCCCGATAAAGTGCGTATTTTGCCCACTGACGTTGCTGTAGTTTGCCTGACCGCCCCAAGTTGCGGCACCGTTCATTGGCGCGGCGTCCATACTTTCATTACCAATAATGTACGGAACGGTGACCCCGGCAAACATTAATACCCGACTCGCATAAGCTGCTGCCGGTTTCGCCGGTTGTGCTTGCGGCTGAGCGGTTGGTTGCGTTGCTGATTGGTTCGTGGCGACTGATGCGGTTTTAGCTGGTGCCGCTGCAACAGTAAATTGCGCGGTTGATGTACCAGCGGTTGCGGTTCCGGTTGACGCATTTGAAGCGGATGCAGCGGAACTTGTCGCTGAAGCGGTCTGATTGGTTGCCGGCGCGCTAACAGCACTTGGTTGACTTACTTTTGTCTGGCCGGATGGTGCCGGGTCAGACGATTTAACGACTGCTTGACCTGAGCGAACACTCCAACTAGGATGCGCTGGCGCCTGAACTTTTTCTGGCGTCACCGCAGCGATTGCTCTGAGTAAATCGCTCGATATGCTTACATCATCAGCTTTCTCCCTTGTGCTGGTGCGCAATCCGGCCAAGTCTCGGCTCTGAATTGTATGACTGACTGTGGTCGTACCAAACAGCCCGCCCAATACAAGAGCGAAAGTGATCAGACTTCTGCGAAACATATAGACTCCCCCAGTCCATATTGCAAAATGACTTACCACACTATTAACTTCGAGATGGCCATCTCTTGATTTAGATTATGCACAATTTAATGAAGCAGGTAAACAAATATGCTTACTTTTAAAAAGTCGATTTTGTTATTTATAATCAAGATAATACTTGATGATAAGCAGTTTCCGTTTTTTAAAACCAAATTATCAAAGGAATCTTTTTAAAAGTTGGTTTACAGCATTTTATAAATATCGTTATTTTTAGGCCTTGATCAGCGCGCTTATCCCCGTCATTTCAACAAAAAATCCCAGTGAACAAAACACGTCACTGAGCAATTTATCATGATGGTTAACCTTTAAAAATTCGAAAAACCGATTAGCAGCTCAAATACTACCACCATGAACTTCAGTCGCAGCTACGGTCAGAATAAAGGCGTCGGGATCAATACCATGAATCAGTTCAATCAGGTGCCGGAAATCGCTTTGCTCAACGACGACCATCAACATCTCCCTGTTTTCATCTGAAAAGCCGCCGACAACCGGTTGCACCGTTAAACCGTGCGGCGTTTCGTCGCGAATCCGCTGTTTCAACATATCCAGTTGATCGCTCATGATGTAAACGGCTTTTTTACGGTCAAAGCCGGTTTCGACATAATTCATGACCAGACTCGTAATCGTGAGTGCAAATACGGCAAGAATAAAGGCCTCGACACCTGACACCGGAATATTGAAGAGCGAAACGATGACATCCGTGATCAGTAACATAATAGACGGCTTCAAGCCAAAATATTTCTTGAAAATTAGCGGCGGTACCGTCGTTCCACCGCTGGAAGCATCCATTTGGTAAAGCAATCCGACCCCAAAAGCAAATACCACACTACCGACAATAATGGCCAATAGCCGATCGGTCACAAGGTTAATCTCAGGCGTGATCCACAAAAGTAATGGCAGCATGAAACTGCCAAAAAGAATGCGTTTTAAGGTGCTGCGATCGAGGAAAAACCATGCTAGCCCTAGCATCAGCAGATTAACAGCCATGGTGGTTAAGCCAACTTGAATCCCGGCCACTTCCTGAACCAGAATCGCGATCCCGGTTGCGCCACCAGCAGCCACTGCATGCGGGGCGTAAAACATATTGATACTCACCGCAATAAGTGCAAGCGCCGCCATGATCCACAGCCATTTCAGCACCGGATGTCGCATCGTTTTTTGCATCAAGCCACCCTTTCTATAGTCATCCATGTTTCTAGCTTATTATGTTAATAACTATACGGGATAAAATGCTTGCTGACAAACAACACTCATCTTAAAATCCTGGTTAGTCACCATTGCGTAACTCAGCAAGGCGTCGTTTTAACACCTCCACCTCAGCCTGGAGCGCCGTGCCAATATCGGTTTCCGCTACGGTGCGGCGCCGGGCTTCGGTTTCAACAACGCGGCGGGTGGAGATAATGTCGGTTAAATTGGCAATCGCATCGGCCTTGGTTGTAAACGGCTGATGTGTAACCAGCTGCATGCCATACGAATTATCCAGCAAGGTATACCCGCCAATACCGGTTGTCTTTTGGTAAGGCTTTGAAAATCCGCCGTCAATGACAATCATTTTGTTATTCGCCATGATCGGATCGGTTCCTTTTTTAACCGGGGTATGGCCATTAATCACATGCCCGACTTCCGGATCAAGCACAAACTCACGCAGAATCTTTTTGATGAAATCGGGATCCTTGCGGAGGTGATAATAAGCATTACGGCCTTCTGCATGGGTCGCCGGATCCTTGATAAAATAGCGCTCAAATGTGGTCATGTCGTGCTTGCCAAAAAGGGGTGAATTCGGACCGGTCCACAGATACCATAACAAATCAGTCGCCAAGTCTGCTTTTTCGGTGGGCTGACTGTAAGCGAGGCGCAAATTGGCTTCCAGCATGTCAAACAACTGCCGGCCTGTATAAGTCGTGCCTTCAATCGTTAAACCAATGAAATTGCCAGCTTCATCAACCGGCACGCACCCGTGTAACAGCAAATTGCGATTATACCGCAGATACATACTGCCGCGATCCATCAAAAAGTCCATATGGCGATGCAACTTTTCCGAATGAGTGAAGGACTCGACTAAGGAATCAATAACTTCCTGCTCCTCCGGCAAAAGTCGATAAGGATCAGCCGGGTCAACCGTCGCAAAACAGCCATTGGTGATGGAATAAGTATGCCCGTTCAGCTGAATCGTGGAAAAATCCGCAGCTAACTTGTCCAGCAGCAACCGATGATCCATTTCAAATTCCGGACGTCGCTTGATGGCCGGACCTTCAAGTTTGAACTGAATCATGGCAATTGCCTGATGAATCTGGGTGATTTGTAACCGTTCCGCCTCGGTAATTGGCCGATCCGAGCGCCCCATTTTAGGCGAAAAGGCCGGATTATCCTGATAATATTGTTCCGCCAAGCGTGCTAAATGGCGCAAATTAATCCCATAAACATCTTCAAGAATGCTTAGGTTGTTATACCGGGCAGAAATCCGCACCAAATTGGCAATACACAACGCCGAACCAGCCGCACCGCCGATCCATAAAATATCATGATTGCCCCATTGAATATCCACCGAATGTCGCTGATCACGCTTGATCAAACTTTCAACCACCTGATCCGGCGCCGGCCCTCGATCATAAATATCACCCACAATGTGAAAATGATCGACCGTCAGCCGCTGAATCGTCCGACACGTCGCCTCAATCCACTCATCGGCCTGCTCCAAAACAATCAAGTTACGAATAATTTGCCAATAATAAGCCAGCTTATCAGGCGTGTCCGCATCGTTATACAGCAGCTCTTCGGTAATATAAACAAACTCCGGCGCCATCGCCTTACGCACTTTCGAACGGGTATATTTAGTCGCGGTAAACGCCAGTAAGCGAATCAACCGGCGAAAAGTGGTCAGATACCATTGCTGCAAATCATCCCCTTGCAGCTCCTGATGAATCGCCGCCAACCGTTCCGACGGGTAATACACCAAAAAAGCAAACCGCTGCAAAGTCGTCTCGGTCATCTCATCCCGAAAACATGAACGGATCTTGCTCTTCACATTACCGCTGCCATTGCGCAAAACATGCTGAAACGCATTATATTCCCCGTGAATATCGCTCATAAACGCCTCTGTTGGCTTGGGCAGGTTCAAAATCGCCTCCAAGTTGATAATCTCGGTGGCAATGGCCGGAACCGTTTGATACTTGGCCGTCAATTCACTGTACAAATCCATGATGCAGCTTCCTTTCGCATAGACCAATTTTTGACTCATGGCAATATGATAGCATAATTTCAGCCTTTGTATACGGTTTCAACATTTTTCAAGAAAATTATATACATCTGCTAACCGTCAGCGTGCTTTGCAACTTGATGAGCTCAAAAGTTAGCGCTGCCTTTCTGCCATAAAAGGCTAAAAACTATACCAACCAATATTCCTTATTGAATTTTATTTGCCCCATTAAAAAAAAACACCATTAACGATATTCTGTATCGTTAATGGTGGTCAAGCACCGCATGTGACGTTGGTTGGCACACTTCACACACTCGATGTATTTAACAAAGCCGTCCAAAGCTTTTGGCGCCGGACTTCACGTGGTAAAAAGACCCGGACAGAGTCTTGATTAAATCCAAACAACAGTCGGCGTTCATCCACAATGATCGGACGGCGCAGGATAGCCGGTTTTTCTGCCAACAAATCAACTGCCTGCTTTAGTGATAGCGCATCGAAGTCAATGTCAAGTGCCTGAAATGCCTTAGATCGGCGCGAAACTAAACTATCAACGCCATCCTCCGACCGCGCCAAGAGCTCAAGAATTTGCTCCTTGCTTATGCCTTGCTTTGACAACGAAATTTCCTGAAATGGCAACCCATTGGCTTCTAACCATGCCCGAGCCTCTCGACTTGATTTCGAAGAACCCGACGTATACAACTTAATCATCCAATCACCCCTCGCAGAAACAACAGTATATTTCTATCGTTTCCTAGCTAATACCACCCACATGCTCGTTGCTAACAACATTCACTGGCTTATATCGATTCACCCAGGACACTTTTTTATTATCTTAATGATAACTTAACACAACGAGACTCGTATGACAATAAATAAGCGTTTGCACCATCACCACTCTGGTTATGACTCATCAATATCAAGCCAAAGCACCTCTAGCAGTTAAGTGATGAACTGTCATTATAAAACTTAAGTCTCGCCAACAATAAATAACAGCATTTACAGCCAAATTAAGCCAATATAAGTTTGTGAATTTTTAGCATAAAATCTGATACATCAGTTTCATATCAGCGGTTGGTTCTCTTTAAATTTAGCACAAGCTTATACCGCTTTCAATAACAATTTTTGAAAAATTAATTTTCGATTACTAATATTCAAATATTTTCACCATAATCTGACATATAAAATACCGGCGATAAATTGCCTTTTAACAGGCCTTCATGCTGATTGCTCTAAAAGTTGCGGGCAAAACAGACGGGCACAATTTATTTCAAATTTTATCATACTACTTTTTCAAAGCAAAAAAAGCGGCCGCCAAACGATTTTTCTCGCTTGGCGGCCGCTGTGCGCATTACTTCGCACCGACAGCTTCTTTCTTTGGCTTGTCGCTTGCTGGTTGCACTTCACTGATGATAATCGCACCATCAATCAAGTCAGCCTGTAACTTCTTAGCCTTCAAGTGATCCAGGTAGAAGTCGGTAACCTTATCGCGGATGTTGCGTTCAATAACCCGCCGTAATGGTCGTGCACCCATCGCTTCATCGTAACCTTGGGCAATCAACCAATCTTTGGCTGCATCCGTCACGGTGAGTGTGATGCCCTTCTTCGCCAAAGTCTTGTTGACGTCTTCAAGCATCAAGTCAACGATCTTACCCAAATCATTCTTGGTTAAGTGACTGAATTCAACAATCCCGTTAAATCGGTTCAGGAATTCAGGACGGAAGTAAGGCGCCAACCGCTTCATCAAATCTTCGTCCTTCTCCTTCTCGCCAGTTAATGCTTCATTGCCAAACCCAGCATTGGAAGTGGCAATGATGACGGTGTTCTTAAAGTCAACGACATTACCTTGGCCATCTGTTAACCGACCATCGTCTAAGACTTGCAGCAACAGCGTCAAGACTTGTGGATCAGCCTTTTCGATTTCATCGAGTAAGACGATGGAATAAGGATTGCGCCGTACTTGTTCTGTCAACGTATTCTTGTTGTCATTGTAACCAACATAACCTGCGCTGGTGCCAATCAGTTTGGATACCGCTGTACGATCGCTATATTCGGACATATCTAACCGGATGATCGCATCTTTACTGCCGAAAAGATCTAACGCCAACTGCTTAGCCAATTCGGTCTTCCCGACACCGGTTGGTCCAACAAACAGGAAGCTGCCAATTGGGCGGTTACCTTCATCAAAGCCAGCCCGGTTCCGGCGAATAGCGCGAGCAACCATATCAACGGCTTCGTCTTGGCCAATTACCTTACCCTTCAGGCGCTTACCAATGCCTTTCAGCCGTTCAATATCGGATGCACCCAGCTTGGAAACCGGAATGCCAGTCAAACGTTCAACAGCTGCAGCGACATCATTCGGGGTTGCGACGACAGGCTTCTCGTTGTTCGTTTCTTCAAGCTGATGTTGCTTGTCGGCGATCTCCTTCTTAAGGTTGGCAGCTTTTTCAAAATCTTCAGCCTTTGCCGCTGCATCCTTTTGCGCGTTGAGATCCTTGATTTGCTTTTCCAGTTCCACCTTGTCAACAATCGGATGCTTGCTTGCTAAGTGTGCCGCGGTCATATCAATGAGGTCAATTGCTTTATCCGGCAAAGAGCGCTGTGGAATGTATTGAATACTGTAATCTACCGCCGCCTTCAAAACATTTTCCGGTAACTGAACGTGATGATGCTGTTCGTAAAGCTTCTTGACACCTTCCAGAATCTTGACCGTGTCGGCAGCGCTTGGTTCATTGATCGTGACATCGTTAAACCGGCGTGCCAAGGCGCTGTCCTTCATAATGGTATTGCGATATTCATCCTGCGTCGTCGCACCGATCACCGTGATTTCACCACGCGACAAAGCCGGCTTGATAATATCTGCGAGGCCCTTACCGCCAGACTCTTCGCCACCAGTTGCGCCAGCGCCAAGAATTTGATGGATTTCATCAAAGAACAGAATCACATTGCCAGCAGCTTTCACTTCTTTGATCAGATTTTGAATCTTTTCTTCAAAGCTGCCACGATATTGCGTGCCTGCTTCCAGATTCGACAGATCAATTGACCAAATCTGCTTGTCTTTAATTGATTCCGGAACATTGCCCTTCACAATCGCTTGTGCCAAGCCTTCAACCACCGCGGTCTTGCCGACACCGGCGTCACCGACCAAAATTGGATTGTTCTTCGTCCGCCGACTCAAAATTTCGGCAGTCTCCTGAATTTCGTGATCACGGCCAATCACTGGATCAAGCAGACCATCCTTGGCTTCTTGCGTCAGGTTGCGGCCAAGCTTTTCAAGAATACCGCCTTTCTTGACGGCTTGTTCGCCAGTCGTTTCAACCGGGATTTCATCGCCTTGCTTCGGCAGCTGACCAGTCGCCCGATACTGCGCAAATTCATCCGGCGTCATTTCGTGGCCATTCACCACATAGCGGGCTGACTCGCCTTTACCCATTCCTTGAAGCATCTGATTGAATACATCGTCCATGTCATGATTGAAAAACGGATCGTTAAAGTTTGCCATAGTCGAATTCCTCCTTGTTGGGAATATGCGGGGAAAAGGCGGTGATGGCGGGGAGCATGTTAGGATGAACAAGATCCTTGCTGCTTTCCTAAACGCGTTCTCAGGGCCAGAAACCTGCGTGTAAGGACCTTGGACGTAATGGCCAAAAACCGGCCATTACGTCCAAGGCCACTTACACTCCGGTTTCTAAGCGGCCCTGTTCACGCTCTACAAAAAAAGCACTCCCAGGCGCTCTGGCAGTACTTCGTGTCGTGCTTATTCACTTGTTGGCACTGATACTGTTGCGCCTTTTCCTTGTTTACATAAAGTATTATAGCACGAAATTAGCACTCACGCAACCCGAGTGCTAATTTTTTCTCACGCTAAGTCAGGCAAGGCGTTTCTCAGTTGATTAATACCGCGACAACAAGCGCTTTTCAACCTTACGCTCATTAAACCGGACTAACGGATCCCCATTAACCAAGGCGCGAGCATTTTCCTCAAAAATTCGGGCTTTCTTTTCGCCACGCTTACGAGTCAACCGCTTGAACGCTGCACTCATCTCATAACTGCGACCCGGCAAGTGATGGGCATCAGAGGCAAAGACATGTGCTAACCCCGCATCGATAATGTCTTCGGAAAATTGTTGTACTTTTTTCCCAAAAGTGCCCACATAGCTGCTAGCCGTCACCTGTGCAAAGGCCCCACGTTCAACCATCTGATAAAGTAAACCGGGATGCTTCATCAGTCGGGTATTCCGCTCAGGATGGACAATGACCGGAATCATGCCACGCTGCATCACTTCAAACAACATATTTTGGGTATAAAGCGGCACATCGTCAGACGGAAATTCAATTAACACATAATGCCCGCTCACGTCACAAGTCAGAATGTCGTTATGGTCAATTGCTTCTAACAACTGACCGTTAATCCGCACTTCCTGACACGGGAAAACCGTCAGTGGAATATTGCGGCGGTCTAACTCGTCTTGAAACTCATCTGTCATCCGAATCACGTCAGCCGCATGATTCGTATACCGGCCATTCATATGGTGCGGCGTCATCAACGCATGCGTAATCCCATCAGCCACCGCCGCCTGTGCCAATTCAAGCGACGTGGTTAAGTCTTTTGAGCCATCATCAATTCCCGGTAACATATGGCAATGCACATCAATCATCATTCAGTTCCCCTTCCAATACTATCTAGTATCTAATGAAGCGCTCCCAAGGTCAAATTTTTTTGTAACAGTTTGTTAACGTTTCACAATAGATCAGCGAGCTGGCAGACTTTGCGGTATAATATGCAAAGATTACGGAGGAAATGAGGTTTAAAGATGAAAAAGATCCTAGTACGCGTTCTACTCGTCGTACTCGTTGCTGCGCTGGGGTTTGGCGGCTTCGTGTACTATATGGTTCACAACTCGACATCGCAAATATATTCCTATAATAAGAAGACAAACAAATCTTCCGATGATAAAACCACCAGCAAAAAGCCGGTTGCATACTTACTGCTCGGTACAGACACAGGCGAACTTGGCCGCTCCTACAAAGGCCGTACCGACACCATGATCGTGATGGTACTCAACCCCAAATCAAAAACAACCACCATGGTCTCAGTCCCACGTGACACCAAAGTCGATTTTGATGACGTCACGATCAAAATCAACGCAGCCTATTCTTACGGTTCCTCTGACACCGCCATGGAAGCCGTTGAGAAGCTGTTAAACATCAAACTGGATGGTTACCTGCTCGTCAACATGAAAGGCCTAGAACAGATGGTAGATGCCGTTGGTGGCGTCACAGTAACCTCGCCATTAAGCTTTGACTATGAAGGCAAATCATTTGTTAAGGGGCAGTCATATGACCTAAACGGCAGTGACGCCTTGAAGTTCTCGCGGATGCGGTATGACGATCCTCAAGGGGATTATGGCCGTCAGATGCGACAACAGCTTATTTTGATGTCGGTTATTGGGAAGCTTAAGAAGAACCCAACGACTGTATTAAGTCAAAGTTTCTTAGCCGCTGTTGGTAAGAACATTCGTACCGATGTCTCCCTCGGCTCAGTTAAAAATCTAGCAATGGATTATCGCGATGCTGGGAATACCATTAAGAGTGACCAGCTTCATGGAACTGGTCAAAACATTGACGGTCAAGCGTTTGAAGTGATGTCAGATACAGAATTGACACGTGTCCATAATTTGATTCAGGATGCGCTGAATGCTAAGTGATGAACGGCGATGGAGCGGTTTATTGTCGTTAAATTCCCAGGATTAACCACAATTGACTTTCTTCACAACTATTCATGCAAATAATAAATATAGTAATTCGTTGGACTCTGCACGCATATTCATAGCTGTTCGATTGTACGCCACATTTAAAACGGCTTCTGTATTCCTTATAGGCATAAGGAAATACCGAAGCCGTTTTATTCTTCAACACTGATTAACAATGGTCCAAAATTCCAGCGTTCGGCAAAAAGCTTGCTAGAATTTGCCTCCTTCATTCAGATTATATAATATGTCTGGCAGAGTGTCCCAGAACATAACAATACTATCTTTATTAGATAATTAGTCTTTCACTTAACACGTGTCCGACGCTCATGGCAAACAACAAAGAAATGCTAGAAACCTTGCACTCTCCGTATAATTCTGCCCCTCATCGGTTTCTGACCTGAAATGATTCGATTCAATATTAATAAGCGCCAGTTGGGTGAATTACAACAAGAACGGTCTTGAACAAGATCTTAAGGTCTTCAGATACACATGCAGTGTTAATATAATGAATATCTAAGGCAACCATTTCAGAAAAATCAAGCTCATTCCTACCCGAAATCTGCCACAACCCCGTAACTCCAGGAACAACAGATAACCGTTGTCGATCATAGTCTGTGTATTTAACAACTTCCCGGGGCAACGGTGGTCTAGGCCCTACCAAACTCATGTCACCACGCAACACATTATAGAGTTGCGGTAACTCATCTAGACTATATTTCCTGATCACACGCCCCACACGCGTAATCCGAGGATCATCCTTAATTTTAAACATAGCCCCTTCAACGTCACTCTTGTTGAGTAATTGATCAACCATCTTGTCCGCTCCGGCGACCATAGAGCGAAACTTCCACATTTGAAAATGCCTGCCGTTTTTTCCCAAGCGGGTTTGTGAATAGAACACTTTACCGTGTGGATCATCAATTTTGATCAACACTGCTAGTATTAGAAAAACCCCGCTCAGTAGCACAAGGCCAATTGCACTTGCTACTACATCAAAACAGCGTTTGGTCACCAAATATGACGGTGTTAATCCCCCAAGATTAACTTGTTCAACGTCGCTCTGCTTATGTTCAGATGCTGTCTCCAAATTTTACCCCTCCAATATTCTTAAGCCCTAAGGCAAGACACCCCGAAATATCTTAATGCAGTCCATATTATAACAATTCCGGCACGTCAGCAACCTAAATCTACAATCGTGAGACTTCTTTGCTTGAAGCTCTGTGACAATTATTGAAAACAAGCTGACGCCTCAAAGGCCCCTCAAGGTACGTAATCATTTCATCTGAATCAACAATCAGAAAAAGAGGTTCATAACTTCCCCTTGAAATAAAATCTTGTGTAACTAGAACACCTGAAATGTTCAACTCCAATTATAAAAAAACCGGCTCATGAGTCAACAACAAATTCATACAGGCTTTCTGAAAAAATGAGGATCTGTAGTGAACGTTTTTAATTTTTTACCGTTATAGTCTACTACTTTGACTCAATGTGCGTGTTTATTTGACCACGTGTGCCAGTTATCTTGTTTATGATTAGATTACGTCCCTTTTTAATTAGATGCTCTCTTTCCAAAAAAACAACAGGGCATTCAATATATTTCTTTTGGTTTGCTAAAATCCAGGTATCCATTAATATTTCAGACAGAAAGCCCATCACTCTACCTTCATTACCTTGAAGCGCAGAAAAATCAATTTTCTTCTCTGCGGCAAATAAAATTGAAAATAACCATGTAGTATACTCCAAGAACTCCTGACGCTTCATAACGAACATGTTAAACATATGCGCACTTTTTGCCTGCATAACATATTTAAATGCCGCGCGATACTGACTCGGTTGTTGATTGATAACTTCAAGTAAGGCATCCAAGCCAATTGAACTATGACTATGCCTATAATGTGATTCAATCGTCTCAATGTAGTAATTTCGAGGCTTAGGAACCAAAATAGGTGCTTTTTGTAACAGGCTTTCAACCTCTGAATTCGTTAGGATTGACGAGAAATCTTTTTTTGCAAAAAATTTCTTTCTCGAAAAATACCGTCGATAATGCACTAATCCTATAGCATCAGCTTGAAGATTCTTGGCCCCCCAAAAAATGGCCGTTAATTCATTGTAATTAGGATTCTTGTCTGAAATATTCTCACCCTTATTATCAGGCTGGAATCCCTTCGGCACTTCATCATGTAAACTGCTGCCAACAAACAACGGGATATACATTGGGTCAGCTGGCATTTTGTAAGCCTTGTGCGTTGCAACCATTATTTTAATATTCATCAAAAAACTCCCCATGTATTCAAATTGCAGACGCACTACCTTACATCAGCCAAAAAGTCATTCAATGCTTTCTCGAGTCCTTCAAAATAAGAATCTGTATAAAACTCTGAGACTGTTGCTGGCAATTTATGGTGATCAAATACTTTCTCTCTTTTGGCCATCGCAACTAGTTTTTCGGTCAGAGCCTGTACATCTCCCGGCGGATAGAGATAACCATTAAAATCACTTACAATGTCTTCCGGCCCGGTTGGACAATTAGAGCTAATGACCGGTATTCCTCTTGCAATTGCCTCAAGAAGAACCATCACGAAGCCTTCATACTTGGATGTTAAGACAAGGCAGTCCGCTGTAGAAAACTGTTTAAACGGCTGTTTAACCCAACCATGAATTGTTACTTTCGATTCAATGCCGTTTTCGTTAATAAGTGCTTTGAACTCATCCATATCTGGTCCATCACCAATAACATCTAAAGTCCATTTAGTCGTATATTCGTTTAAAGCACTTAATCCCTTGATGAGTTCTCTCAAATTCTTTTGACCATCAACAAAAATACGACCAATATATATGAACCTTGTTACACCGTCTGTTGAAGGTGGCACAATATACTCGGCTTTGGGTATAGGATTACCCACTCTTCGAATTCGTGAATTTAGTATTCCAATATCATTCATTTGTCGTTGAATACCAGAACTAAGAGCCAAGTGATAGTCGGCTTTTTTTAAATCGTTTAAATTTATATCTTTGCCATGTAATAAAGAAAAGTGAATCCATGAGACTATTTTAAAGTTTTTATGGAAAACCTTTTTTAAAATTGAGACTTCATAAATTAACTTCGTACTGAGGCACACAACCTCATCGGGGGAAGTTGTTAAGATATGGTAGGCTAACCACACTGCACCAAGTAGATTCCGAATAACACGAGCTTTTTTAAATGATTGGGCTAGCTTAAACACTCTCAAACCCTTAAATGGTTTATACCAATTGTCCTTCATCGAACCCTGAGGGAGTAAATATGTCATCTTAAAAAGAGGCGACGAGCTAAAATGTACTATCCATTCATTGACAACGGTTTCTGTTCCACCTTCTCCAGACAAGAACGGAAGAACAACGGTGATCTTTTTCTGGTTTCCAACCCCCATAACTATTGTTTCCCCCTTTTTGTTGTAACCGCTTTTTCAAAGAGTCCTTGCAATATACGTGCAGATGTTTGTATTGAGTATCCGACCTTTTCAATCAAGTGAATGTTCTCAATACTCTGATTATTTCGATTTAAAATTGGCTGACTAAGATAGCTTTCAACTTTGACAGCCCATTTAGCTAAATCTCCCAAAGCAATTGCAGTAATACTTTTGGTTTGCATAACATCCGCGGGAATTCGATCTGAAGCAAACACTCGCAATCCAGACGCCTGCGCTTCGAGTGGCACAAAGCCAAAACCTTCAAAAAGAGATGGAAAAAGTAAAACATCAAAAGCAGAGTACCACTTGCTTGTCGCATCAGTGTGCTTAATAAAAGACACAGCTGAAACAATTCCCCTCTTCTTAACCTCACTCTCCAACTCTCCACGCAATTCACCTTGTCCGATAATAACCAGATAGCTATCGGGATGGTCTTCATGGATTTTTTCAAAGATTTTCAGGGAAAAAAAGGGATTTTTGCGTTCGGCTAAAACTCCAACAATTCCAATTATCCATGTCGAGTCATTTAATCCTAATGACTCACGAAGATTGGACCGAGATTCACTAGAAAAGGCAAACTGCGAAAGGTTTATACCATTCTTAAGGACAATCCCCTTATCCTCATTACCAAACATCCATGTAATACTTTCCTTAGAAACCCCAAGCTTTAAATCTGAATTACTGTTCATCACGCTGCGTCCAAGCCTATTAACCCCATCGAGTATCATCTTAACAAACTTCGACTTGATTGGATTGCTATAATCAGTATTGTGAGATTGCACAACAACAGCTGCGTTTGTCATATGATGAGCCAACCATACCGGCAAAAAATTCCACGAGGACGAATAATTAAAATGAATGACATCAAAAGCATTGCCATTCTTTTTGAAAAAAGCATACCAATCTCTCCAGTGCTTAAGTGGATTCTGGCCTACACGAGTCACATACTGCGTTTTCCAACCCAAGGCAGTCGTTACCTTTGCAAAGTCACGCTTCCCAGAATAGCTTAAACAGGTGATTTCATAATTATCTTTTAATAGTTGTTTATATGTATTCATCATATAAACTGTCATACCGCTGCCATATTGAAAATCACCAACCAGCAAAACTTTCAACTTTGAACTCCTCCTAAAAAGCAATCAAAAACTCTCTATTCTAATGATTGTCGTATTGCTTTCAAAAATTGATTGCCTTGTCTTAGCTGAAGACCAAATTTACGTGAATTGTCTGCTAACTTATTGTATTGGGCCGTTGTTAAACCTTTTATCTTTGTCTCCGCCTCAAACAAAGAATCAACAGTTAACCCTAGACCTTGTTTTTCAATAAAGCTGGCAATGGCCGCTTGTTTCCAGACGACAACCGGAAGGCCACTAGCTAAAAACATAGAGGCTTTAAAGGGACTATTGTAACGGAGATACTTACCAACTTTACCGGATATTCCTTTAACCGAAAGGCCATCCCAAACTAACCCGAACCCACCAGTGAACTGGGAAGTTAATTTCTCTGATGGGTAAGACCCCCTGTAATCTAAATTGGGCGGTAAAGAAAAAGCAGAAGGCACATTCCCATACACCTCGTAATGAAAACTTGACTGTGTTAATTTGGTCAAGAATGCGGCTTTATCGAGATTACCAGCAAAAATTAATGTTTCCTTCTTTGGAAATTCAATCATTGTACTTGAAGAGGATAAATACTCATACAGTCCGAAAACAATGACCTCAGCTTGGATTTTATTAAATTTTTTAAGGAAATCTCGCATCGAATCCGTTGGAACTAAAATCTTGGATCCAAATTTCAAAATTCTAAGTTCATTTTTCAGCGATTTTTCCGGCTTGTTGGTATGCCCCATCCCCCTCATCCCAACTTCTGGATCTATTCGCAAAGAATTGATGTCATGAACAATGAATATTAAATTACACTTCTTTGTGATCTTCAAGTAACGAATAACTTGCCAAAATGCGGGGTATGAAATATAAAGTGGATATTGGACAAATACTGTGTCACCAGTGTGAACTTTTTCAAAGTACTTTTTAAGTGCAAGATGTGAAATCGCTTTGCCCCGAAGAATATTGGGCAGTGAATCAATTGAGCCTAAATTCACACAGCCTATCCGCGCCAATGTCTGAATCGTATCCGCAATTGGTTTGCTAACAGCTGCCACCTGGCCAGCAGCTGTTGTGTTAATCGATTGAATGTTAAAGCAATTCATATTTGTAGCCCCCACTTTTACAATTTCACGTAAATCCCAATTAGGCTGTCAACCGAACGTCACGTAGATTCTTAAATCTAAATTCAAAGATAAACAAATTTAAGAAAACCCAAAAGACGATAATCGAAACAAAAGACCGACTAAAAATTTGTTCGAAAAACTTATTCGAAAAGAATGACAATACCAAGGAACTGACAATATTCGAATAAATAAGAAAGCTATATGGAACTCTTCGGGGATTTCTAATAGCAAGAATTCGCTCAAAGAATAACTGACTAACCCCTGCCATAACAGGGACTAATGTAAATACCCCAGCCAAACCGAAATCATATAAAAACGCATAGTACGTTGTATAAACATTCCCCAGATAAATACCATTAACAGTTTGAAAAGGCAATATGAGACCCTGATTTGGCAATGTAAAGTCAAAGAGTTTGGCAAACCACGGCAAAATATTGACAAACGTTTGACTCCCCCAAACTGAACTTGGAATCGGAATTGTTGCATTACTTAAAAAAATATCAAGATTCTTAATTTCGGCTCCAATATAGACAGACAAATAATCTAGGCTATTTGATCCCGCGTCATTCTCACGTCCTAGGAGTTGCGCAATTGTTGGAAATGAAAGTAAAACAATTACGCCAACAATCAGCACTCCAGCAATGAACTTGCCATTTTTTTGTTTATTCCAATTCTTTTGACCTCTTGACAGACAATAATAAAAGCAGAAAATTGCAATCAATACAACAACCATCTCAGTTCGATCACCCATTAGCAAGGTGGTGATCACTGCTAGGATGACGATAATAATGTTCGATATTGAAACTTTATGAAAATATAAGATTTCCCTAGCCATCAGATAACCAAAGAAAAAACCGCAACTCAAAGAGAAATTTCTTATGATACTAACTGATCTTGGTAATGTATTACCGTTTACCGTAAAGATCGTCTGAACTCTGACATAATAAATAGCATCCCCCAAACTCATTCCAGCGCCAATTTTTTTTATAGAATAAATGGTATAGAGAATGCCAATAACCAAGACGACAATGATGGAAAATGTCTTCCATTGTGGAATAGCTGACATGTAGTTTTTTCCCGAAATGTCATTTTTGCTAACTTCAGAATCATTCATTTTTTCTAGTTGCATGTTTTCACTTTTCTTCGTGCGAAGATATCGGATAAACATGTGAATTATAAATGTTGTGAGCAAAAATTCAATTCCGCCACCTACTAAGACTAAAATTGTAGCTGAAGAAGGCTCAAGTGACCATTTATTTGCATATGCCAAAGCCCATAGTGCACTAAAAGCGAATGAGCCCGAAAAGAGAACTGCAGGTGACATTATTTCTTTGTCATTCAAAAAATAGGCTGAAACAAGTATCAGCATTAAGATAATGGTTACTGAGAGCATCTTTTCTCCTTATTTTTTGTATTTAACAAGCGATTGCTGTGCTCATCTGAAAGTTAATGAAGTTTCTTCAAAGATGAAATCATCCCTATCAAAACTTTCGGGCGAAACATGAATAGGGCAATCGTATAAATAAATACGCCGTAAATGGTTGCGACAAACAATGCCAATAAGCTTGATAAAGGGAACACATTAATAAAGACACGTACGCTAAGACCCATAATCAGTGCTGCTACAAAGTACTTCCAAGCTTCATAAAAAATTAGGCTAATGTGAATCTGATTTCTCACCTTAGCTAATTGATATACGGTGACTAGTAGCTCTGATAATACTGTTGCGAACATTGCGCCATTACTATGCCAAAGTAAAATAAATGGAATATTTAAAATCATATTGGCTAAAGCTCCAAAGACAACGGATGTAGTAAACGGTCTTAGTTGATTGGTAGGCAATAAATATTGAACGCCTGTTGCATTACTGATGCCTATTAACACTATGACGATAGATTCAATGACTAAGAGATTAGCTACAGGATCAAAACCCTCACCGAAAAAGATACGTGTAAACAGAGGCGCAACACCTGCTAAACCAGCCATCATTGGAAATGCAATTACAAGAATGAAATGCATCGACTTATTCAATGATTCTTCAACTTCATTGTGCTTTCCTTGCGCAAAACTATGAGCCGTGTGCGGAAGCAACACTGTTCCCGTTGCAGTTACAACAGCTAATAAAATTTTGACGATCTTATCAGAGTTATCATAAAAACCTGAAGCCTGAACTCCGACTAAAGTTCCGAGCATGGTTTTGTTCAGTTGCAAGTAAACCTGCGTTGCGATCTGTGGTATGAACATTTGAATAGTTGGCTTTAGATGACTTATTAAACTCAGATCTGACCAGTGTGGAAAAAAGACATATCGTTTTAAATAAGGTATTAGAGTAAGATTTCCCAAAACTTGAGATCCAGTCAAAATTAGAATATATAACCAGAGGTCACTTTTAGTTTTTATAAGTACAAATATCAATATCAAAGAGATAATCTTCACTAAAGTATTTCTTAAAACGGTAATTCGGAACTCTTCAAGTCCTTGAAAGAACCAAGATACATCAATGGCTGTAGCAATAAGCAAAAGTCCTTGAATAAGGTAGAATATCTTATATTGGCCCGAAAGACAGATAAAACCTAGGTAAACCAGGATTGCAACGCTTGTTGTTGCGATTCGCAACAATGTCAATTCCCAAAATAAACTTGAAAGTCTTTTCGGATTATCTCGTTGATAAGCGACCTCTCGATTGCCATACATGGTGAGTCCGAGTGAGCCAAATAAAACGAAGTACTGAACTATCGAATTAGTAAAAGCGTTGATACCAATACCGGTCGGACCAAGGACACGCGACACATATGGAATGGTGACAATTGGTAGTAAGAGTATAAAGACTTGATACCCCATATTCCAAAGGAGATTCTTGACTACTTTCGTGACGATCCACCTCATTTCCACGGAGTGTCATAGCCAGTCGAAAAAGCAAATGGTTAATCACTTGCTTTGATTATTAAAAAAATCTCCTTGCAAAAACTGTAATGCTGCTGTGATAACTTGATCCATATTATAATACCGGTAAAGTCCTAGGCGACCACCAAAAGCAACTTGTGGTGTCTCTTTTTCTGACAATTCACGATACTTCGTAAATAAGTGATTGTTCTCCGAATTATTCACAGGATAATATGGCTCATCCCCTTTTTTCCAAGTTGCAGGATACTCATGGGTGATAACGGTCTTTCCATCATTACCCTTACCGAATTCAAAGTGTTTGTGCTCAATGATTCTGGTGAATGGTGTGCTCGAATCAGTATAATTAACTACAGCATTCCCCTGGTAATTATTAGTGTCCAATACTTCGGTTTCAAATCGTAAACTTCGATACTCGAGCGTACCCAAGCGATAATCAAAGAACTGATCAATCATTCCTGTGTAAATTATTTTGTCATAGCGATCTAAATATGCCTGCTTATTTTCAAGGAAATCTGTATTAAGTTGAACTTTAATATTTGGAAGATTCAACATCTTTTCAACGATTTGTGTGTACCCGCCGACTGGAATGCCTTGATACAAGTCGTTAAAGTAGTTGTTGTCATATGTGAGCCGAACAGGTAGCCTGCGAATAATAAACGCTGGAAGTTCTTTAGGATCACGTCCCCATTGCTTAGCTGTGTAATCCTTGATCAATTTTTTATAAATATCAATGCCGACTAGAGAAATAGCCTGCTCTTCGAGGTTCTCGGGTTTTTTCCCGGACATTGCAGCTCGCTGTTCTTCAATCTTTGCTTCAGCTTCCTCAGGAGTAATCACACCCCACATCTTGTTAAAAGTATTCATATTGAATGGCAAATTATAAATCTCACCTTTATAGTTTGCAATCACCTCATTGGTATAACGATTAAAAGAGGCAAATTGATTTACATATTCCCAAACTTTCTGATTACTTGTATGGAAAATATGTGCGCCATAGCGATGTACTTGAATACCTTCAATTTCCTGAGTATAAATATTCCCAGCTACGTGATCTCTTTTTTCAATCACGTCTACTTTGTCGCCCTCTAGGGCTCGTTCACGCGCCACTGTTGCCCCAAATAAACCAGCACCAACTACTAAAAGCTTCATCACTAAATCCCCCAAACAACTTTCATTTTTCCGGCTATATATATGCAGTCACATTTAACTTTTTTTTGAACTTGCATAACCGTAACCATAACCATATCCGTAACCATATCCTCGGTCGCCATGTTTAGCTTTAATGCGCTCCACTGATCCGAGAATCTTTGCTTTGGCTAACTTTAGAACTTCTACCGTACGACGCAAGTCACCCTTTAGTGTTTTACCGATATTAGCAACTACAACTACACCGTCCGTTTTTGGTACCAGCACCTGCACATCAGAAACGGCAAGTACAGGTGGCGCATCCAAAACGATGATATCGAACTTTTCACGCGCCCAATCTAACAGAAGACCCATTCGTTTAGAATTAAGTAATTCAGATGGATTAGGCGGTATCGGGCCTGAGGAAATTATGCTCAAATTTTCAACAAACGTATCTTCGACAACATCTTCCGGCTTTTCTTTTCCGGTTAATATAGTGGTTACACCATCCAGATTCAGCTTTCTAAAAGTTGCATGAACGGTCGGACGGCGAAGGTCTGCATCAATTAGCAAAACCTTCTTTCCTGCCTGCGCCCAAGTAACGGCCACATTTGCTGACACAGTCGACTTACCTTCTGACATTGCCGAAGATGTAAACATGATCACTTGACATTTGTCTAAGGCCGCTCCTGCAAATTCGATGTTTGTACGGACGGTGCGGAACTGTTCAGACACCACATGTTTCGGTTCAGCAAAGGCAACCAGCATGACTCCATTCTTCTGCGTTTCCTGATCCTCTTTATTTCTATTAAAAAAAGTTTTAAATGACCAACTCATTCTTGCATCCCCCTAAATCAAATGCGACGTCGACTGCGTTGTGGAAAATCAGGCTCAATATTGTCGCTGACCACGCTGTCTTCTTTAGTTTTTGTTTCTTCAATCGCTTTATCCATACTTTTCATACGTAGCACATAATTTACAACACCAAGATTAACTAGCCCCAGAGTATCTGTGATGAAGTCAATATTCTTGATCGTCTGATCCGTCAATTCCCGTATTAGGCCCCATAAGAACGCAACAAACACACCAATTGCCAATCCAATCAGGGTTAGCAAATTCAAACGAGGAGAAACGGGTTTAGAATTAGCAGTTGCCTTTGAAACTACTGTTACATTCGAGATATTCATCATAGTTGCAACTTTTTTCTTAAAAACCTTTGCAATTTGATTAGCAATATCCCGAGCGCGAACTGGATCAGTATCTTTCACGCTGACACTAAAAACCTGTGAGTTTTGTTCCGTACCGACAGAAACCATCTTAGCTAAATCATCCGCTGTAATATTCGAATACTTAGCTGGCTCTAGTCTATACTTTGCCGGTTCAGCCTTCTTGACAACATAACTTTCTCGAACACCAGTAAGCGAATTATATCGTGTCCCATATTCTGCCTTTTGAGCTTTCTTGACTAAAATCTTCTGCGGACTTGTTAGATCATGTGCAACAGTTCCTAAAACTACAGGACGTGTAATGATATCTTTATATGTATTTATAAGCTGAATATCCGCCTGCTGAGCATTCCATTGCACGTTGGGATCCTCTTGTTGCTTTCGATTAACTAGTAAAGAAGTATCCGCTTCATATTTCGGTGCAATAAGTGCTTTAGCGCCAAAATACGCAACTGCCATACCAATGATTCCAAAAATAATCATTGCAATAAAGCTACGTTTAATTACATTCCACAGCTGTGAAAGATCCATTTGTTCGTTCATTAACTCTTTCCCCACCTAATCCCTTAATTAAGAAACATCAATGTTGCGGTTTTCAAGATACCAACAAAAAGCAATCAGCGTAAGTCACTAAGCAACCTATTAGCCCACTTTGTTCCAAAGAATGATACCCTAGCTTATGTAAATTCGTCTACCCACATTGAACCAGATCAGAACTTAATTAAAATAACCTAAGCCTACTTGGAGCTTCTTTACACCTGAGGTTTTATAGCTTTATTACAATTTCTTTACATTTTGGACAATCAGAAAAAGAATCTTTTCGATATAGCGAAGAAATCTCATTTATATGCTAGGCCAATAAGAAGTACTAGTCATTTGAATTACTGACGTATGTCAGACATTTTACCTGTAGAAGATTCCTAGTTCAAGTTGTTTCTCGTGAGCCTCCAAACTTGTATTCTTCCCAAAGTTTAAATGGCAGTTCATTAGTTGTAAATTTTGACAGAGGCAGCATATCATCTATAAATATTATCAAATTTTCGTATGCATCATCATTGCATACGAAATTGCTTCTAATAGGCATAACTTATATCCATTTTTATCAAACTCATGATTATAAATAAGTTCTTATAAAATTATCACCACAGTATAACTATTCGCAACTTATTGCTCCATTATCGTTGTATAATGTATTCGTTTAAATTGCTAAGCCTTACAAGATCGTATTTGCCAGTTTCAACATCTCCATTGGCGACATGATTTTGGTATTTTGTCGTAATGATGTTTTTCAGAAATCTGTCCTTTAGGTTCAAGTTCAAACATATTGAACTCAATAAATACTTAAAGATCACCAAGCAGAGAAACGTCATGGAAAAATTGAAAATGAAAGTGATTTTCATCAAATGAAGTCTTTCCTGAATGACCTTAATTTGTAATCAGCTTTCTACCAATTTTAGTTTAGAATAAGAGTATGTAATTTTTGGGGGGTTGTCAGAAATGAAGAAAAAAAGCGGCTTACGCTTGCGTGACATCATACTATGCATCGCCCTGGGCCTCGTCATTGCCGGTGTTGGGGGCTATTTCTACTTCCGCCATTTCCAATCGGAGCAGGCGATCGCAGTTAATCAACAGACGCGTCAAAAGATTAAGAAGGATTCCAAAGCTAAGGTTAAGAAAGAAAAGGTTTTGAATCAGTATCGCCTTTATGGCCTGACCGACAGCGAAATCACTGCCGCCAAAACGTTACCGGTGACTGCCATTGGTGATTCGGTGATGTTGGGGAGTTCGGCTTATTTGAAGGTGCTTTTCCCGCAGATGTCGATTGATGCTGAGGTTGGCCGGCAAGTACAGGCGGCTCCGGCGATTATTGATCAGTTGAAGTCAAGCGGTAAACTGAAGGATACTGTCGTCATCAGTCTGGGAACGAATGGACCGATGACGGAAGCTGACATTAATGGCATTTTGGATCAGTTAGGGAGTAATCGTCAGGTTTTCTGGGTGACAGCTTATGCTCCTGGGAAGGCTTGGATTGATCCGGTTAACAAGTTGATTCACGCCGCTGCTAAGACGCATGCGAATCTGCATGTGGTGGATTGGTATTATCTGGCGGGCGGTAACGATGATTGGTTTGCCGATGATGGTGTGCACCCTAATGACGCAGGACGCGTGCATTATTACACGCTGATTGCCAAGGATGTCATGAAGACACTTGATAAGAAGTAGGTTTTTGGGCGTCAGGATCACATGAAAGCTACAGTGGTATCAAAAGCTCCATCCAAGTTAAAAAAACACCGATTTGATGGCTTCTTTTACATAGGTCACTGACTCGGTGTTTATTTGCATCCTTAGAAGAGTCGAAAACCCGCTTGTCCAATCCGATAGTCTAAAAAATAGACTTTCGCGGTTAATCAATCATCCCTTTTTTCGATCTCCTCCAATCGCTATTGTCAACATTGCGTTTCAATAGATCAGTTGCAACCAAGCGTATCAAAAAAGCGCCCCCAAACCATCGATGAGACGCTCACAGATCCGAAAGTCTAAAAACTAGACTTTCGCAATTTAACTTACAAATCACTTATCCAAATCCACAAACCGCGTCAGCACCATCATCACAGCGCCGCCGACCGCCATTGAGAGCGCTTCGCCTAGTGCAATGGTGCCGTATGTCGGCCAAAATGGTACTTTGCTGAGCACGACCAGCTCACCGGCGACGGTAAACATTGAGAGGGCAAATAAGACGCCCATGATGGCAAATTTAGCCCATTTTTGGTGGACGAACTTAGCGAGCCAGCGACTGAGCAGGATGAAGGCCAAGGTGCCGATTGTGCCGATGGGAACGTCGAGAATGGCGGTTGGCGAGGCTAAATTGGCCAAAAAAACACCCAACGTAACCGCCCAGACGTACCGACGATTGAAGAGCGCCGTGTAGTTGAGCATCTCGGAGAACCGGACTTGAACGATCCCAAAGCTTAATGGACTAAGCATGAGGGTCATCACCACATAGATGGCGGCGACAATGGCGGTTTTGGCGAGACTGACGATTGAACGATGGGTCATAGATGTTGTTTGCATATTGTTTCTCCTTTGTGGCTTTGCCAGTAATAACGACGATCAAAGGAAATAAGTATCGTCGTGGAAGCGCGCGGGGCGGTTCCGATTCAGTTAATAGCTCTTACAATGTTTCCAGTTTACTTTTCCAACCAACCGCCGTCAATAGGAATTACGGTGCCGTGGATGTAGTCGGCGGCGTCACTGGCTAGGAAAAGCGTGAGTTGGGCGACTTCTTCCGGCTTGGCCCAACGTTTGGCTGGCGTTTCTTTTGCGACCCAGGCGGCCATTTTACCATCACCGGCGAAATCTGCTGCGTTCATGGGCGTGTTGATGGCTCCGGGTGCAAGGGCGTTGGCGCGGATACCTTGGGCAGCGTAGTCTAAATCCAGTTGCTTGGTTAGGCCGATGACCGCGTGCTTGGCGGCAGTATACGCTACGCCGCCGCCACCGCCAACGAAACCGGCAATGGAACTCATGTTGACGAAGACGCCGTGACCACGCGCCAGCATTCCCGGCAGCAGTGTCTTAATCATCAAGAATTGGCTGGTGAGGTCGACATTGAGAATATGCTGCCACGTGGCCAAATCGGTTTCGGCAACGGTCTTATAGCCATCCAAAATGCCTGCTGTGTTGCATACAATGTCCGGCGTATAATCAGCGGCAAGCTTCTTTCCTGTCTCTGGATCGCCCACATCGGCCTGAATTGCGACAGTCACGCCAGTCATTGGTTGCAAGTCGACCCCAATCACCCGGGCGCCTGCCGCTTTAAAAGCCGCCGCCTGCGCAGCCCCGATTCCTGATGCCGCCCCGGTTACGACCACAGTCTGGCCGCTAAAGTCAAACTGGTTCATGCCTTTACAAGCTGCCAATCTTCGGCCAGAATGTCACAGTCGGTCGGGGACCACAAACTGAAGGCCTCATCAGCGGTTTTGATCAGAAAATAAGGATTCAGGGTGTCGCCTTCGAACTTACCTTCCGGAACCAGTTGAACATACAACTCGGTACCTTCCCAGCCAGTACGAACGGCCTTTTTTCCTTCTTTTAATGCTGGCAAAACGGATTCAAATGTCATTGTCACTTTTCCTCCTTTATAAGATGACCCAGCCTGTTCACAGTGTTACTCGCGAAGGCCTGTGTCATCGTTGCGGTTAATTCAGTGCACTTAGTATACGCGATTTTTCTGCCTGCGAACAGTCTTAACCACATGCAGTTTTTTAAAACGCGCGCAGGATTCCGCTAATTGGCTGCAAGCACAACTTTTCCGAAAACATTAAAACGGCTCTAAAGACAAAGTGTCTCTAGAACCGTTTTTGCACTTATTGGCAACCGCCGCAAGTTCGCCTACGACACACTCAGAGATTGATCACCTGCATGAGTACTTCGGAGACGTGTGCGCGTTCGTTTTCCGGCAACCGCGTTAAATACTTAACCAACGCCAACGTATTGATATCGCTCATTTCCGGGGCGATAAAGAAATCACCCACCTGCATGTCGAGTGCCCGGGCAATGTCAGTCAGCTTCTTGACGCTGATATTGTTGACATCACCACGTTCCATGCGGGATATGAGACTGACTGAAACCCCAGAGCGTTCGGCCAGTTTTTCAATGGTTAAGTTCATACTGCGGCGTTGTTGGTGCACTAATTTGCCGATATTATCTAACATCATGTTCCCCACCTCTAATGTGCGGCGTTATGCTTTAACATTAAATGAAACGTCCGACCATCAAAAGAGTTTATAATATTATTTAATAATCCAAAGACGGCCTATTGTCACACAACGCCGGTGCAAGACCCCACATTAACTAACCATTTCACTTCTCAGTATCATTGTAAGCGCTCGCCTTGCGAAAGTGCCAAATATTGGCTTGATAATTTTTTTAATAAAAAACAATGCCAGGTGGGTGGCATTGTTACTTGGTTTGATGTTCACTTGGTACAAATGCCCACAGCGTGCCGCGGGTAAATTGTTCCCCGTCGTCTGTATCCAATTCACTGATGCTGTTGTTAGGCGGCATGGTCATCTCATCACGCGCATCGTCCAACTCGGCGCCTAGATAAGTGCTCATTAGCAGCATGCCCAACAACCCATGGGCCACCACGAGCACCTTACCATCCGGATGTTGCTGATAAATACCGGCAATAGCGCGGCGTCCACGATTTAAGGCCTCAGCGAAGGATTCAGCGCCAATCCGCTTATAATCAAACTCCGCGAGATGGTGATAGTAATTATCAATTTGCGGATCGTCTTGCACGGAAGCAAGTGGCTGCCCGTCCCAATCGCCTAAATCGACTTCCCGCAGATCCCATACCGTCACGATCGCCGGCTGGGCTACCTTGCTTTGCGCCACGATCAATTCAGCGGTGGTTTGCGCCCGCGGCATCGGACTGGCGTAAATACCGGCAAAACCGGTCGTAGCAAAATACCGTCCAACTGCCTCCGCGCCTGCCCGGCCAGCCGGAGTCAGCAGCGTATCCGTCCGCCCGCCATTGAACCGCCGCGCCAAATTGGTCTCCGTCTGCCCATGGCGCACAAAATAAAACTTGGTCATCCTTCCACACACTCCTTTAAAACCAGTGTAGCAGAAGATTCGCTGAAAACGTTACCTCACCATAAAAACGCGGCCTAGTTTAAACAAGCTTAAAGATCAGAATTAGCTATTCGAACCGTTTTCTTGCGCCAATACTGCGGATATGACAAAAAGCCGAGGACACATTTTCAGTGTTTTCGGCTTTTTGTTGTAAGAATCATTTTTAAAGATTCGTCCTAGCAGAATGTTATCATGTTTGACCGCGTTATTCTGCTGCCGTGCCTGCTGGGGCCTTATGATCCTCTTGTGCTTCAGCTTTATATGCCGCCACTTCATCGTCAGCTGCAAAGATAAAGTGGTCAGGATAGACTTCGACCATTTTACGTTGCTTATTATCGCCTTCGACCTTGCTGGCATCATAAGGTATCGGTACACGCTGGCGTTCGATGTCTGGATCGGGAACTGGGATCGCAGATAAGAGACTCTTGGTGTATGGATGGAGGGGATGCATGTATACTTCTTCCGCACTGGCCAATTCGACAAGCCGCCCGTAATGCATAACGGCAATCCGATCAGAAATATACTTGACCATAGATAAGTCATGGGCGATGAACAGATACGTCAAACCTTGCCGATCCTGAATGTCTTTTAGCAAGTTGACGACCTGTGCCTGAATCGAAACATCCAGCGCACTGATCGGTTCATCGGCAATAATGAACTTCGGCTGAACTGCCAGTGCCCGGGCAATCCCGATTCTTTGACGCTGGCCACCGGAGAATTCATGCGGGTAACGCGTGGCATGATCCGCATTTAAACCAACCTCATCCAATAAAGCTTCGACTTGATGATCACGGTCGGCGCGATCTTTAGCCAAATGATGAATATCAATACCTTCTGCAATAATGTCTTTGACTTTCATCCGTGGATTTAATGAGGCATACGGATCCTGAAAAATCATCTGCGTATTACGCCGGAAATCCAACATTTGTTTGGAGCCATTTTTCAATTTGGCAATGTCTTGACCGTTATAGAGAATTTCGCCACTGGTTGGATCATACAAGCGAATGATAGCCCGGCCGGTGGTGGTTTTCCCGGAACCGGATTCACCAACCAGACCTAGTGTTTCGCCTTCATAGATATCAAACGAAATATCCTGAATGGCCTTTACTTCGTCTTTCTTTCCGGCATTAAAGGTTTGAACCAGATGTTTGACCGAAACCAACACTTTTTTCTTTTGACTGTCCGCCATGTTAGTTCACCGCCTTTTCGTCTGGATGTTTACTTGCCCATAATGCATGCCGCCGCGCTATTTCTGGCGGTAACTCGACTTTGGGTGCGCCTGGTGCTAACAACCAAGTAGCCGCAGCGTGGGTTGGTGAAATCTTGAAGAATGGTGGTTCTTCTTCAAGATCAATTGCCATGGCATACGGATTGCGAGGGGCAAATGCGTCACCCTTTGGCGGATCCAGCAAATCCGGCGGTGTCCCCGGAATGGCATACAGGCGATCCGTTTTGGTCTCTAATGTCGGCATTGCCTCCAGCAGTCCCCAAGTATATGGATGCTGCGCGTTGTAAAAGATTTCGTCAACGGTGCCGTATTCGACAATCTTACCCGCGTACATGACTGCCACCCGATCGGCAATCCCGGCAACAACGCCGAGATCGTGGGTGATGAAGATAATGGAGGTATCAATCTTAGACTGGATTTCCTTCAGCATGTGAATAATTTGCGCTTGAATAGTCACATCCAGCGCCGTGGTCGGTTCATCTGCGAGCAGAATCTGCGGATGGTTAATAATCGCAATCGCAATGACAATCCGTTGACGTTGGCCGCCAGAGAACTGATGCGGATAATCTTTCAATCGTGAACCGGCGCCTTTGATACCCACTAGTTCAAGCACCCGTTCAGCTTCCTTCAATGCATCGGCCTTGCTCATTTTGTTATGCAGCAGCAGCGGTTCTGCAACTTGCTTACCAATCGTCATCGTCGGATCCAGTGACGTCATCGGATCCTGAAAAATCATGGCAACATCATTGCCGCGCATGGCATTCAATTGCTTTTCCGACTTTTTGAGAATATCACCGCCATCAAACAAAACTTCACCATTGGTAATCTTGGCATTGGGTGCCAATAAGCCCATGACTGTGCGCACGGTTACCGATTTACCAGAGCCAGATTCGCCAACAATCGCCAACGTCTCGCCTTTGTTCAAGTCAAAGCTGACATTGCGAATCGCGTGGACCGGTCCGGCATAGGTGGCAAAGTCGATTTGTAAATCTTTTACTTCGAGAATCTTACTCATTTTGCCACCTCCTAATGTTCACTGCGCGGATCAAAGGCATCGCGCAAACCATCAGCCAGCAAGTTAAAGGCCAGCATCAGAATAACGATGACAATCGCTGGGTATAACAACTGATACGGCAGCACTTGCAGGTTCTTTTGCCCATCTGACAACAGCGTTCCTAAACTAGCAGTCGGTGCTGGCAAACCAATCCCGATGTAACTCAGGAAGGCTTCAAAGAAAATCGCTGTTGGAATCGTGAACATGGTTTGAATAATGATGATCGAGCTTAGGTTCGGAATCAAATGTTTAAAAGCGATCTTAATACTCGACTCGCCTAACGTTCTGGCGGCCAGCACAAACTCCTGATCTTTTAACTGCAGGGTCTGCGCACGAATGAGTCGTGCCATCGTGACCCAGCCAGTCAAAGCAATCGCTAAGATAATGGAAGTCATCCCTGGTTTGAATACCAGCAGCATCAGAATAACAACAACCAAGTTTGGCACACTAGAGATGATTTCAATGACACGTTGCATTAACGTATCGGTCAAACCACCGCGCCAACCGGAGATGATGCCGTAGAAAACGCCAATGGTTAAATCAAAGAATGTTGCAACAATCCCGATGAAAAGGGAAACGCGCGTGCCGACCATAATCCGAGACAGCAAATCACGCCCAAGGTAGTCCGTCCCAAGCAGGAAATAGACGTTTTTACCCATACCGGCATATTTGTTTTGGCCATTCATATAGCCGTTTAGTCCCGGCAAATCAATACCTGGCCACTTTGGCGGTAAATTAGAATAATTAAGACTCTGTTTATTCGGATTGGCTGGTGATAGCCAAATTGACACGATAGAGATCACACCAATGATGATCAGTACCCAAAGTGAAATGACCGCGGCCTTATTTTTCTTTAAGCGGCGAATCGCATCTTGCGTGAATGTCAACGCAGGCGTGGCAATACGCTCTTGTTCAGCCGCATTCACTTTGACACGCTTGAATGCCTCTGGACTTAATTTTGTTGTTGCCATTAGTTTGCCTCCCCGCTCAGTCGAATTCGTGGATCAATGAAGCCGTATAGAATATCGACGACAAGGATCACAACCGTTAACATCGCACTGTAAAGAATCGTTAAGCCCATGATGACCGGATAATCGTTCGTTGTGATGGACTTGACAAATTGTTCCCCGATTCCGGGAATGGCAAAAATGTTTTCGACAACCAGTGATCCAACCATCAAGTCAACTGCCATTGGCCCAATAATCGTTACAATCGGAATCATGGAATTACGCAAAGCATGTTTTGCCACAACCTGCCAGCGCGATTCACCTTTAGACCGGGCTAGCTCGATATAATCCGAGCTCAGCACGTCCACCATCTCGGTTCGCATAAACCGCGCTGTCTGTGCCAACGGGGCGATCGCCAAGGCAATGGTCGGCAAAATACTATATGAAAACCCACCCCATAACGCTACCGGGAATGCCCCTGTCTTGTAAGCAAACAACTGCAACAGCGCAGCAAACACGAAGTTAGGTATTGAGCGTCCCAGAATAGCGAAAATTGTAGCTTCGGCATCAACGGCAGTGTTCTTTCGAATTGCCGCAATGGCACCAAGCACAATCCCGATAAGTGTTCCAAGCACCATTGCCTGCGCACCGATCTGTAGCGAAGGACCGAGCCGGGAAACAATCAGATTGGAAACCGTTTGGCCCGGAAATTGATAAGACATCCCGAAGTCACCGTGCGTGATACCAATCATATACGTGAGATATTGGATCCAAACCGGCTTATCCAGTCCATACTGTCTCTTCAGAATTTCCAGCTGATCAGCCGGAATCTTGGGGTTATTAAATGGCGTCCCTGGCAATGCCTTCATTAAAAAGAAGGTGATTGACGCAACAAGAAACAGTGTCAGGAGCAGGAAGCCGATCCGTTTTAAAATATATTTGACCATGATTCACTCCTGTTTTTTTGGGCATTGGCCCTAATAAGCAAACGGCGTTGTCCGCCGCAAAACACGTGACAACGCCGCTTGTGAGAACTACTTATTGGAAACAAGTTCCGATTTAGGAAACCCCGTAAGGTTCCTAAACGCGTTGATCTGTCTAACAGCAGCTAAGACAGGTCACGCTTTTATTACTTAACCTTGGCATTTACAAAATCGTAAGAGTTAGTCGGGTTATATTTCAAACCGGTAATGGTCTTACGTTGCAAGGTTGTTTGAACCCGTTGATACAAAGGCACAACGCCTTGTTCTTTAGTGAGCAATTCTTGTGCTTTCAACAAGGTGTTCCAACGAGCGGTGGCATTGGTTGCATCGGTCGTCTTGGACTGTTTGATCAAAGCATCGTATTCGCTGTTTGCCCATTTTCCATCGTTATAACTGTTATCGGACGTAAACAGATCAAGGAAGGTAATGGCATCCGGGAAGTCAGCACTCCAAGCGGAGATAACCATGTCAAACTGACCATTTTGAGAACGGGAAAGACGGGTTTTGAATGGCACTGTTGCAATTGTTACCTTCAAGCCTGGCAGATTCTGTTGTAAGGTGCTTTGAATGTATTCAGCCGAGCGCTTGGCATTCGTGGTATCATCGGTCAACAGTTCCAAGGTTGGGTTCGTCTGACCGGTCTCTTTCAAGCCTTCTGTCCAGAGTTGTTTAGCCTTAGCAGGATCATACTTAACTGTAGAAGATTCTGCTTTAGTCGCTGCCTTTGAGAAGTCCTGTCCATTCTTAGCAAATAAACCTTGAGGCGTCACATTGTTCGCAGCAATTGATGAATCATTCAAAACTTTCTTGATGTATTCTTGACGATTGATTGCCATCGAGACTGCCTGACGAATCTTGGTATTCTTGAAGATAGGATCTTTCTTCTCATTCAACTCAAGATAAAATGTTGCGCTTTGCTTAAGCGGTGTGTATCCAGACATTGTCTTAGCTTGTGCCGCCTGTTCACCAGACAACTGAGCAATATCCAACTTATTCGATTGATACAGGTTCAAAGCAGTTTGCGGATCCTTAACCACTTGCCCATTGATCGTATCGATGTGGACATTCTTAGCATTCCAGTAAGTTTTGTTCTTCTTTTCCTTCCATGAATTACCAGTCCCGTTCCAGTCCTTTAATTCATATGGGCCATTGGAGAGAAGGTACTTAGAAGTCGTGCCATACTTCTTGCCAGCCTTTTCAACAAACTTCTCATTCTGCGGGAAGAATGCCGGATTGACTAACATGGTCTTAAAGTAAGGAATGGCGTGATCCAAGGTCACTTTCAGCGTGGTCTTGTTAACCGCTGTAACGCCTAAGGTACTAGCTGCCTTCTTACCGGCTGTGATATCGTCCGCGTTCTTCACGCCGGAATACAGATAAGCATACTGAGACTTGGTCTTAGGATCAACCGTTCGCCGCCAAGCAAAAACAAAATCCTGTGCAGTAACGGCATCGCCATTGCTCCATTTAGCGTTCCGTAGCTTAAAGGTATAAGTCTTGCCGCCGTCCGTCACTTTTGGCTCGCTTTTTGCGATCGCTGGCTTCAAGTCACTGCCGGAATACCGATACAAACCATCCATGGTATCAATCAATGCTTGCCCCGCAATCGCGTCCGTATTTGTTGACGGATCCATTGTGGAGATAACATCACTTTCCATCCGAGTGATTGATGTACCTTTGCTGCTGGAAGCATTAGAACCACAGGCTGCCAGCACCCCAGCGAGCGCAATTGCTGTGCCCGCAACCATTGTTTTTCTAAATTTCATCCTGTTCCCTCCTAAAATGATTGAACTTACCTTACATTAGAATCTCATTAATGTAAATAAGCGAATCCTCAATTTTGAATAAAAAAACTTGTATGTCATAAAACATCACAGGAAAAGAAGCGGAACTTATTGGGACAACATCTTGTGCATCAACTATGCATATTTTTAAATCTCCCGTTAAAACGGGGATTTACAAGGTACTAAACTGTTTACTTTAGATGATCCTTTGGGGAAACCGCTAAACTTTTACAGAAATCTGCGAATATTAAATAACATCAATTTATGTCCCTAAAATTGGCTTGTTTTTCCCTGACCGCCATTCTTTCAGACATAATTTTCACTTCTGTCAAACCAGAAATGAAAAACATTGTCGCCGCTCAGTTAATGCTAATCGTTTTCAAAGTACACGCTTATTTTTTGTCAGTACCGCGTTCGCTTGTCGTTTTCGCAGACTGCGGATAATGACAATGATTAAGCCCACCACCGATACTAAAGTGGCTAACCAGAAAACTGTTGCCAGTGCGTGTAGAAAAGGGGCGCCCGATTGAGCTGAGATGCGGGTCACACCGGGCAATTGGGCAAATAGTAACGTGGCGCCGAAGCTGATACCGATAGTTAAGCCAACGGTGCGTGCCAGTGAATTCAACGAACCGGCTACTCCTGAGAGTTTGTCATCGACGGCTCCCATCGTTAGCGCATTGTTCGGCGAAAGGAACAGTGCCATCCCTGCTCCGTTAGCCACAATCGGCCAGATAACCGGTGCCATAGTGATTCTGACTGGATAATTGGCATACCCGATTTGCGAGATGATTAACACTAATAAGCCTAAAATCGTTAAATAGTACCGATTCCAATGATCGGCCAACCAGCCGGCAAATGGCGTGATCACCAACATCGTGACACTTTGTAGCATCATCAGTAACCCGCTTGAAAATGCTGAGATTCCGCCATAGCTTTGAAGATAAAATGGCAAAAGAATGTTTGATACTGAATTAACCAGCATCACGATAAGCAAGACGCTAACGGAAATCAGATAGTCGGCGTTATGCATAATCACCGGTGCAATCCAAGGAGACCGGGCCTGCTGATCTTGCACAAACGCCAGGACCGTCAAGAAAATGCCGCCTGCCAACACCCCTGCACCGAGCCAAAGTTGTGTTGGCTGCTGTAACCAGTAACCACTGGCAAACATCAAGATCATGCCCCCGGTAAACAGATTCTGACCGGTCCAGTTTGCCTGCCGCCACACGCGCCTAATCTCACCGGGTTCAGGGCGACGCAAAGGCAACACCCTCATGCCTGCCAGGACAATAAAGATCCCAACTGGCACGTTGAATAAATAAATCCATCGCCAACTTGCCCAAGTAATCAGAATGCCGCCAAATGCCGGTCCGGAAATCGAGCCGACCGAGATAAACATCGAAATCACGGCCAATGCCTCAGCACGGGTGGCATCGGGAAAATATTGACTGATGATTCCCATCGAGTTAGCCATAATCATCGCGGAGCCAACTGCCTGCACCACGCGCCCGGCCATGATGGTGAGATAAGTTGGCGCAATACCGGTCAGTAGCGAGCCAACGATGAACACAACCTCGCCCAGCAGAAACACGAGATTTTTGGAGACTAAATCACCAATATGGCCGAACATCACAAGCAAGACGGCTGTTGTAATGAGGCCAATTGATACAATCCACGTTGCCGCACTGCTAGAGATCATCAAGTCTTCGGAGATCTTTGGCATTGCTAAGTTCGTGCTAGAGCCGGACAAAGCCGTTAATAATGACATCATCCCTAAAACGATCAAGATTTTAATGCGTTGCGCCCGCGCCATCGTCATGGTCCCCACACCCTTTCGCATGTATTCTATGCTCGTTAGCCACCAGCTACAATTATTCCGCCCTGTAGCGAATAAGGTGTGCGTCATTTTAATTCTGGCCTTTGATACGCATAGACTCTGCCAATGACGCGCTCACCAAAAAAGGCGACGCATCATTGCGTCACCTTTCGATAATCTAATTAATCACTATTTTTGCGCGCGTCCCTTATAAGCACCCGTATCCGTGGTAACCAAAATGTTTTCGCCTGCTTTGACAAAATCAGGCACAGTCACCACCAGCCCGGTTTCAAGTGTAGCTGGTTTGCCGCCGCCCGCAACCGTTCCGCCTTTGACAGACGGCTGGGTGTCGGTCACCTTGAGTTCAACGGTTCCAGGCAGTTCAAGTCCAATCACTTCATCGCCGTAAAACTCAATTTCGACCGGAATATTTGGCAACATGAACTTCAATTCGTGTTCAATGCTTGAAGTTGGCAACTCGTATTGTTCATAAGTGTCACTGTCCATGAAGTAGGCCGTGTCATCTTGCGTGTACAAATATGTGGCCTTTTTCCGATCCATGATGGCGATTTCGATTTTTTCACTTGGTCGCATGGTCGTCGTGACATTGGCGCCGGAACGAACGTCATACAGTTTCATCTGCATCACGGTGTTTCCTTTGCCTGGCTTATGATGATTTGATTCCAAAACCTTAATCAGTTTGCCATCCTTAACAAAAACCATTCCGGCCTTCAAATCGATTGCTTCCGTCATGTCGCTATCCCCTTTATTTGCATTGTGCCGTTATCGCACGTCTCAGGATTTAGTATACCATAATACCTTGTGCGGGAGCCGGCGCTAACTAGGGATGAGGTGTAAGTGTCAGCCGTTTCCTTGGTTCTACTCTAATTAAGTGATTTCCGATACTCCGAGCTGGCTCCGCGGTGGCTGGGGCTGGCGACCGCGCAGCTAGAGTGGTGGGCGCGACTTCGAACCCGCAAAGACCGCGGTTTCGAAGCTCGGCCTTGGTCTAAAGCGG
>ERZ1036455.35-NODE-35-length-110557-cov-6.285235_pt1 | contig 110557 bp, 103 predicted proteins | sample MGYA00514228_ERZ1036455 | MGnify/ENA primary metagenome ERZ1036455 (study PRJEB33795, sample SAMN09464920) | human gut metagenome | host: Homo sapiens | place: USA: Stanford, California | collected 2016-07 | study: EMG produced TPA metagenomics assembly of the... | reverse complement strand
AACCCGTGTTACCGCCGTGAAAGGGCGATGTCTTAACCGCTTGACCATGGAGCCATTATCGGTCAACCGCTAAGCAGTGACCGATGATTATATTAACACATCTACATGTAGATTGCAAGTGTTTTTTCATTTTTTTACAATGAATCTCTTTTCTGCTTCTAATCCACGGACATATTATCCTGATATTTCTTAAAAATGTGCCTCAGCATGATCACTGCGCAAATACTCAGTACCAGTTCCGCTCCTGCCTGTGCGTATGCCAGTCCGTAAAGCGGAAACAGATAATTCAGCAAAAACAGCAGCGGGATTTCCAATATGACTTTCCGCATGATCGCAAAGATCAGCGCATATTTGCCAAATCCCAATGCCTGAAATACACCCACAGATAAGAAGTCCACACACAGGAATACAAATCCCAGACTGAACCCTCTCAAAAATGCCGCTCCATAGGAAACGATCGCCTCATTATCCATAAACGCACGGACGATCCCACCGGCGCCGATGTTGTAAAGAACGGTCATCGCCGCAAGGATCGGAAGCATGATCTTCATCGCAAACAAGATCGTGTCTTTCATTCTCCGCCGGTTTCCGGAAGAAAATGTATAGCTGACCAGCGGCATGATCCCCTGTGAAAATCCAAGCGTGATCTGCATCGGAACCATATAAATCTTATAAGAGATTCCCATCGACGCCACCGCATCCGCACCGTAAACAGAAGTAAAATTGTTCAGGATCGTCATTCCGGTCACGTTCAGAAGATTCTGGATTGACGCCGGGATTCCGACACTGCATATCTCGGCTGCGATCGCTTTCTTAAAGCGGAACCGCTTCGGGTTCACACAGACAAATGTTTTCCCCCTTTTTACATACAGCAGAACGAAGAAATAAAGACACGCCGCACAATTGGAAATAAAAGTAGCGCATCCGGCGCCTGCCGCCCCCATATCCAATCCCCAAGGCAAAATAAAAATGGGATCCAGTATAATATTGAGGATACAGCCGCTCATCGTTCCGATACTCGCATGAAGTGAAGCGCCCTCCGACCGGACCAGATATGCCATGACCACATTTACGATCGCCGGAGCTGCTCCTAATGATACTGTCCAGAACATATACCCCTGTGTGGCGGCTCTCGTCGTCTCATCCGCACCGATCAGCGTAAGAAGCGGACTGCCGAATACCGTGCAGAGAATCCCGAAGATAATACCGCTGACCAAAGCGCAGTAAAATCCAAATGCCGAGCTCTCCTCCACCGTATTGTAATCTTTTCGTCCCATCGCACGGCTCATCATGCTGGATGTGCCGACGCCGAACAGATTATTGACCGCATTGAACGCCAGCAGCACCGGAGCTGCCAGCGCAACTGCCGCATTTTGTACCGGGTCGTTGAGCATTCCTACAAAATAAGTGTCCGCCATATTATAAAGTACCATGACAAGAGAACTAAACACCATCGGAATACTCAGTTGGGCAACCGCCTTTGGAATCGGCATACTTTCAAATAATTGGATCTTCTGATTTTGTTCCATAAAATAACTACTCCTTTTTCTTCCCCTTTCCCGCCGATACTATTCCTGACAATTCATCTGCATGGACAATACTTTTCCGTCCGGGTCAAAGTTGATCTGACAGCTGCGGAAGAAATGTTCTGCATCATGCCATGTATACATACTGACAGACTCATTTTCAAATACGTCCTCACATTCCCCGTATTTTTTCAGCACATCTTCTTTCAGACTTCCGATCTGTACGCCGCCCGGAAACTGTACCGTCAGCCCTCCGGCTTCCAGCGCCTTTGTATCCACGGAAATACTTCCGATCAGACATTGACTGACCGGCAGAGCTTCCGCCGACGGATTGACTAATGTAACTTTCAGTCGGTTTCCCGCCGTATCATTGTAATATCCCGTTATATATTCTCCGATCTCCACGGTCTGATCTTCCGCTGTCACAGACTGATCCATCTTAAGTCCCGCGGCTTCCAGATCTGCCGCCGCACACGGCAATGTTACCACCGCGTCATTGAGCTGAACCGTATAACTGTCCCAGCTTTCACCAAGCGCTTCGGACTTCGATGCCGCATCCATTTCACCGACGTCTTCCGCCGTAAACTGATCGATCCCGGTCACGACCGGTCCGTTTTTTACCTGTGTACGGACTTCCTCCGGAACCTGCACCTTTTCCGCCGTATTATATTCCAGGATCGTCAGATCCATATAATAAGTATTGATCTCATTTTCCCCAAAACCAAGCGTCTCTGCAGCACTTTCTTTCAGATCCACAAAGATTCTGGCCGGAAGCAGTTCCTCCTGATAAACCAAAATCTCGCATGGGAACCGCATCTGCTCCAACGCCCCCTCTGTCAGTCTTCCGCCTAACCCGAGTGAATTGAGCATCTTCGCATCCGCCGCGCCCTCAAGAACGTCTCCTGCGACAGCTCCGGTCAGCTTATAGCAGGCTTTTCCGTTTACCTCCGCAGTTTCCTCTTCCAGCGTCAGCGATCCCGCTTCCTCGGCAAATTCTTCTGCGATCTCTTCCGCAATCTCCGGACTCAATTCGATCTCCGCATCCTCCGCCGGACTGCGCGACCATGTATTCTGCATATTGGTATAAGACACCGTCTCATCCTTTTCTTCGGTCTGGTAAATCTCCGTGTCCAGCGTATAGCCTCCGCCCTGTACGTTCACTTCGATCTGCCCTTTTGCATGGACCGCCTCCGACTTCCTATCCGTTTCCATATCCAGATCCATTTTTACACCGGATGCCGATCCCGCATTCCCGGTTTCCGCCTCCAAGATCAGATTACATTTCATCGACTTCACAAATTCGCTCTCTTTTTCCATCATCTGCAGAAGCGTCTCCGCTGTCTTTGGGTCCTGTTCTCCCGCGCATCCCGTAAATACTGCTGTCATCACAAACACGCCGATCCCCAGTACGATCCGACGACATTTTTTTATTTTCCGATCCAAAAAATCACTTCCCTCTTTTTTCAAACACTGTTGTTAGCGTCGATGTACAAGGGAAAACACGCCTGCTTGTACACCGACGCTACTTCTTTATTATAGACTGCCTTTACATCGTTGCACAAGAAAGAATTTTATCTGCTTCCTTCCTGCTCCGTCTTCCGGTAAGAAACCAGCAGATCCACCATCCGGTCATAACTCTTTACCCCGTCGCTCTGCCCGTTCACTTTCAGGTAAGTATCATTGATCTGATTGGCGACCTCCGACACTTTCCCCTCATACGAATCCCAGAACCGGCTGTTTGCTTCCAGATCCGGCTCCACGCTCTGATCCAGACCGGAACGTACTTCCTGCCAGACCTCATGATCCGCGCGATACAGCGCATTGGTGCTGTAAATCCATGCCATCAGATATCCGCTGTACTGAAAATCGATCCGTTCTGCATGCTCGCATGCCAGAAACGCGATAAAATTCGCTTCCTGTTCCTGCATAAATCCACGCAGATGCGACAGTTCGTGACATGCAGTGAACGGAATGTTATAAGGCTGCATATCTCCGTTATAATTTGCCTCGACCGTAAACGGCGCATAGACCCCCGTCAGACTCTGATAGGAAAGGATTTCCGAAACGATCAGCTTTTTCGGACGCGGATAAAATCCCTGTAAAGATTCATACTTTGCGGAAAGCGCCTCCATCGCCCGCACTGCATCCGTCTCCTCCGGCGCATCCAGTCTCATTTCTCCGTCTGCAAATCCCGGTATCTTCGCCGCACAAAAAAGCAGGATTCCGGAAACCAGAAGCAGCACACGAAAGAAACGACAGAAAATAAGAAATCTTTTTCCGTCTTTGTCCCTGTTTTTCTTTCATCTCCCTGCCCCCTGTTCCGCCTGAAGCTCGATCTGCCGCGTACAGATCCGATCCAGCAGTTCCCGGTCATGGCTGACTGCCAGAATCCCGATCTCCCGGCGCCGGATCTCGTCCATCAGAAAATGCCAGATCTCACTCTGTGTCACAAGATCCAGCATTGTCGTGATCTCATCCGCAAGCAGAAAACGGGTACGCTTCCCAAGCGCCCGCGCAATGCAGAAACGCTGCAGTTCTCCGCCGGAAAGTTCCTGCGGATACCGATTCATCCATTCTTCTCGTATCCCCAATGCATCCAGCACACGAGCTTCCACCTCGTCGCCCTCCGCGATCATATTCCGCATCCGCATTTTCGGATCCACTGCCAGTTCCGGCTGCTGCCAGATCATCTGCACCGGACAATATCCGTGATACGAAGCAAGCGGCTTTCCATCCAGAAGAATCTCTCCGGCGGACGGTTTCAAATATCCCGCCAGCAAACGGCACAACGTTGTCTTTCCAAATCCGCTCGGCGCTGCTGCGCCAACCAGTTCTCCGCTCTCAAGCGTCAAATTGAAACGGGATAAAATTTCCCTCGTCGTTCTGTTTCTTTTCGTTCGTTTGCTTTCATTCCCCGGAAATCCATTCTCATTCTTTCCGGACATATCATACGAAAAGCAAAGCGCTTTTGCTTCCAGTTTCATCTTCATCTCTCCTCAGCATTTGCACCACGATCCGATACCGACCAGTGGGACGGCATCGCCCTCCAAAGTGCTTTTGTGTAAGGATGACGCAGCGTTTCTTCCGCCTGAAAATCCGCAGGAAACGCCTCTTCCACCACGCGCCCCTCCTGCATCACCAAAATACGGTCTGCCGTCTCGACCGCCAGTTCCAGATCATGGGTGATTACAAGCACGCTGCTCCCCATCTCTGCCAGTTCCCTAAAATGTCCCATGACCATCCTGGCCGTCTTCTTTTCCAGTCCCGGCGTCGGCTCGTCCGCGATCACCAGCTTCGGTTCTTCGATCGTCGCCGCCGCGATCAACACCCTCCTGCTCATTCCGCCGGAAAGCTCAAACGGATACAGTGCCGCTGATTCCTCCTTTAAATGATAACGTTGAAAAATTTCTTTCAGCTTTGCTTTTTTCTGTGGATCCCGACTGCCCTTTAATATCTGTGCGCCCGATTTCATCAGCGGATCCAAATAAGACGCCCCCTGCGGAACCAGCAAAATTTCTTTTCCGCGCAGTTGTTCGATCTGTTCTTTCTCCAGCAGTCTTCCACGATAAAAAATCTCCCCATTCATCGAAGCATTATAAGGAAGAAGTCCCATCACGGCATGTGCCAGCAGACTTTTTCCCGCCCCGCTCGCACCGACAAGGGCAGTCACTTCTCCGGCATATGCGGAAAAAGACAGTCCGCAGACATTTTCGATCGTCCGCCGCTGCAACCCGCGGGTATACTGCGTAAAAGAAATATGTAGTTCTTTCAGCTCCAAGATTTTCTCGCCATGCATCTTTTTCCTCCCCTTAATCATGCACGCTGCCCGGATCCGTCAGTTTCCGCAAGCTCTGTCCGGCTGCATAAAACAGTCCGGTCACGATCGTCAACAATACCCCCGGGAACACCGCAAGCCACCACTGCCCTCCGAGCAGATACCTCATGGATTCCGCCAGAATATTCCCAACCGCCGGCTGGTTCGACGGCAATCCAAATCCAAGGAATGTCACACTGGATTCATGCAACACCGCGTGCGGAAACAGAAGAACCGTCCCGACAAGAAACTGCGGCAGCACATGTGGGATCACATGACGCCGGATCAGATGCCATTTACTTTTCCCCAATTTTTCGGCAACCTGAATGTATGGACTTTCCCGCAATTGGATCACCTCCGCCCGGACAACACGGGTCAGCGCCGGCCAGTGCGTCAGAGCTATCCCCACAGCCACCCCGAAAAATCCTCTTCCCAATGCCACGGTGACCAAGATCAAAAGCAGGATATGCGGGATCCCCAGCACAAGGTCGATCAAAAAGGATATCACAGCATCCACTTTCTTTCCAAGGACTGCAGCCGCGATTCCCAATATCAGTGCGATCCCGGCGCTCACAGCCGCAGAAACGATCCCAAGTCCGATACTGAGCGTAAGTCCCCGCAGCGTCCTTGCAAACATATCTCTCCCCATCCAGTCTGTGCCAAATGGATGTGCAAGACACGGCGCGATATTTTTCGCGGTAAAATCAGTCGCCACCGCCGCATCCGCAAAATACATCCCTCCGATTCCGACCGCAAGCAAAAAGAACATCGCGCCAACCAGCCCGATCAGACTCCGTTCTCTCATCGTCATCTCTGTGCGCCTCCTTTCCGGATACGCGGATCAACCTGCCCATACAAGATATCCGCGGTCAGATTTCCTGCCGCCGCCAGCGCCGCGCAGATCAGCGTCACAGCCATCAAAAGCGGCATATCGCTTCCAAGTCCTGCCTGCACTGCCGCCTGTCCCAATCCCGGATAAGAAAAAACCTGTTCCACCAGCACCGAACCGCCGATCAGCTCCCCGATGGAAGCCGCCTGTAATGTGATCGCCGGGAGCAGGATATTGCGCAATCCGTGCCGCCAAAACAAACGAAACCCACGCTCCCCTCCCGCACGGGCAAACAGCATATAATCGCTGTCCATTACCTCGATCATTTTTTCTCTCGTGTGCAACGTAATATTCGCGGTTCCGGTCAGACTCAACGTCAGCGCCGGAAGCACAAAATGTGAAATCCGCTCCGCCAGAGACACTTCGGACGCCGCGACACCGATCGGTACGCTCATCCCGATCGGGAACCATCCAAACCAGACTCCGAAGACGATCAAAAGCAGCATGGCGACCCAGAATGCCGGAGTGTCCGAGATCAACAGGCTGTACCCGCGGATCAGCCGGTCGCACCACTTCCCACACCGTATCCCTGCCACCGCGCCGAGCATTACGCCGAGAATTCCCGACAATACCCACGCAAAAAGCAGCAGCGGCAACGAGTTTGCCAGCCGTACCGCGATCACCTGACTGACCGGCTGCCGATATAAAAGAGACGTTCCCATATCCCCTTTCAGAAAATCTGTGATCCATGCAAGGTACTGCTGAACCGGAGAGGTATTCGTCCCCCAGTATGTTTCCAGTTTTTCAATCTGCTCGGCGCTCATACTGCCAAGCGCAGTCTGTCCCACATTTGCCTGAAGAGGATCCACCGGCGAACATTTCATCAATGCAAATGCGGCGATGCTCGTACAAAAAAGAAGCAGCAAAAACCGTATGCACTTTTTCCCGATACGAATCCATGTATCTCTCACAGCGATCCTCCTTCATTTCTTCTATTTATTATGTGTTTTCCACATTCACTGCTTTTTTCAGATCAGTTTTCCACATTCCATGACCACTGATCCACATTATTCACGATCGACCACCCATGTCCATGTGGATGGATCTTCTGCTCCGCAACCTGCAGTCCGTCCCGCACAAAATACAGATGATCGATGTTGCAAAGCCAGATCCACGGAATATCTCCCTCCTGCGTAATTCCGGTCGTACCATCCCACTGTGCTTTTTTCCATAATTCATAAGATTCCGTCTCCGAAGATGCGGCAAGCGCCTGATCCATATACGAATCTACCGATACATTTGCATAAGGAGAGTACTGTGCCGTCTTTGCATCTCCCATCATATGGTAAATGTTGTAAAGTTCCATCGGCGTATGCGCTCCCCAGCCCCATATCATCGGATCCGACTGCGCCCGGTCATACGCGGTATCCCAGCCGACTCCCTCAACCGTCACTTCAATGCCGAGTTTGGCAAGCTGATTCGCTGTGTCCTCCGCAAGCGCCTGCCTGACAGAATCTCCGTTATTAAACAATAATGTGAACGCTGCTTTCTCTCCGTCTTTCCTCCGGATCCCGTCTTCAGCCATTTTCCATCCGGCTTCGTTCAGAAGCTGTTCCGCCTGTTCCGGATCATAGGAAACGGCGCTCTTTTCATTATACCACGGCATCTGATCGCAGACACTGTACGCCTCCGTTCCGTATCCATTCAATACATGCTCGATCATTTCCTCCCGGTCGATTCCGATGTTGATCGCGCGGCGCACGTTTACATCCGCGGTAAATGCATTTCCATACACAATACCGTCACGCGTCTCTTCCTCACTGCACGGCAGATTAAATCCGCGGTTATCCACCGTATGAACTGCCATCAGATGATATCCCTCGATTTCCTGATCGCTGTACGAAGCTGCCGTGTGCGCTACATCTGCCTGATCTGCCAGCACTGCCGCAAGCGCCGCATCCTCCTCCATGAACAATACCGTCACGGTTTTTATTTTCGGAGTCTCCCCGTAATAGTCCGGATTTGCCTCAAAAATCATCTGCTGTCCGCGATCCCATTGTTTCAGCTGATATCTTCCCGAGCCGATCGGATTCTGCCCGTAATTTTCGTCGTATGCATGCTTGGGCATGATCCCCACGACCGCCATCGTATACGGCCAGATCGAGTATGGTTTTGTCATGGAAAATTCCACCGTTGTCTCGTCCAGCGCTCTCGCTTCTTTCAGCATCGTAAAGTCTGCCACAGTGCTTTCATCCCGGCAATGATTGTATGTAAACGCCACATCTTCCGCGGTCAGTTTTTCCCCATCTGTAAACGTCACGTCATCCCGGATCGTCACCGTCCACGTCAGACCGTCCTCGCTGACTTTATAATCGACAGCAAGATCTTTTCCGATCTGCAAGTCTTTTGTTGTAGTCGTCAATGTGCTCTGGATCAGCGGTTCGTGGGTATGTTCCCCGACACCCCAGCCATATGCCGGATCGAATCCCGCCTCCGGCTCCGACGTCTTCGGCATCGTCACGACCACTGAATCTTTGCTTTCCCCTGTCAAATGTTCCTGTCCTGTCTTCTCCGATACTGCGTCCTTTGTTCCGCAGCCTGCCGCCAGACTTCCGGTCATCCCGATCAAACAGACCGCCGCCAAACCTGCCAGCACAGCCCTCTTCTTTCTCATCTTCATTTTCTCTCCTGTAAGTTCAAACTATCTCAGAATACAATAAAACCCGGTACAAACTGTACCGGGTAAAGTGGAGAATACGAGATTCGAACTCGTGACCTCCTGCTTGCAAGGCAGGCGCTCTCCCAACTGAGCTAATCCCCCATATCCATTCTATATTGCTTCATCGAACTTTTATAAAATAGCATATTCCAAACGTCCTGTCAACTGTTTTGAAGTGATTTCGTTGTTTTTCTGTGACAAATTCCGGACAAACCTTGATTTTCCACTTTACTCATGCTATACTACAACACGTCGCAAACCCAATAAAAACAAGGTCTTATAAGGGTTTCGCCGATTTCCGGCGCAAGCCAAATACCTACGGTATTTGACTCTCGCGACATTCGCCAAATGGATGTGCAAGCACCTCCACATGGCTCATTGTTTCACGGAAATGAATCGAGTGTTCGTGACCTTCCACTCGTAAAACAAAACTAAAGGAGCTTAAAAATGAAAGAAAAGAAAACCTTCTCTGTGCTCTTCATGGCACAGGCAGCGATGATCGCTGCAATCTACGTCGTAGTAACTCTTGTGTTCGCGCCATTCAGTTATGGTGAAGTGCAGGTTCGCCTGTCCGAAGCACTGACGATCCTCCCGGTGTTCACTCCGGCTGCAATTCCAGGACTTTTTATCGGCTGTCTCATCAGCAATATCTTAGGCGGATGCATCATCCCGGATATTATTTTCGGTAGTCTTGCCACTTTGCTTGGAGCGGTCTTCACTTACATGCTTCGCAATCGGAACAAATTCCTTGCACCGCTGCCGCCGATCCTGTCCAATATACTGATTGTACCGTTTGTACTTCGTTATGGATACCAAGTGCCGCTGCCGATCCCATTTATGATGCTGACCGTCGGAATCGGTGAAGTCATCTCCTGCGGTGTGCTCGGCATGATCGTCTATGCCGCATTGAACCGTTATAAACATACCATTTTCAGAACGGCTTCGCTTTCATAGATTGAAGCAGATAAATCACCGGAAGTGCCAAAAGGCACATTCCGGGATTGTAAGCAGTCGCCAAGGTCTCTGGCAAGCCCAGACTTTGGCTCGTCGCCTCTACAAGAAAAGACGTCGAAACAATCTTTCCCCGGAACTCCAAGGGACACGATTGTCTCGACGTCTTTCTTTTATTTCATTTGTTTTATAAATTTTGTACCCGCAGGGCACGGATCGCGTTCAGGATCGCAAGGATCATCACTCCGACGTCCGCAAAGATCGCCGCCCACATATTTGCGATTCCCAATGCCCCCAACCCAAGGCAGGCAAATTTGACAACAAGCGCAAATACAATATTCTGATAGACGATCCGCAGACATTTTCTCGAAATCCCGATCGCTTTCGCTATCTTTTGCGGATCATCATCCATCAGCACAACATCCGCAGCTTCGATCGCCGCATCCGATCCCATCGCTCCCATTGCGATTCCGATATCCGCCCGTGTCAACACCGGAGCGTCGTTGATCCCATCGCCGACAAATGCCAGTTTCTCTTTCTCCGATTTTTTCGTAAGCAGCTCCTCTACCTTTTCGACTTTATCTGCTGGAAGCAATTCACTGTATACTTCATCAATTCCAAGTGTTTCTGCCACCTGTTCCGCTACACGCTCGGCGTCTCCGGTCAGCATGACCGTCTTTTTCACTCCGGCTTTTTTCAGTTCCGCAACGGCTTCTTTTGCATGTGGCTTCACAAGATCGGAAATCACGATATGCCCTGCATACTCGCCGTCGACCGCCATATGGATGATCGTCCCGACTTTATGGCAGTCACGATATTTTACATGCAGCCGCTCCATCAATTTACTGTTTCCTGCTGCGACTTCCTGCCCGTCAACCTTTGCAAGAATACCATGACCGCTGATTTCCTGAATCTTGGTCACACGGTTCCGATCGATTTCTTTTCCGTATGCTTTGCGGATACTTTTACTGATCGGATGGGACGATGCACATTCCGCAAGCGCCGCATACTCCAACAATTTTTTCTCATCCATTTTGTTATGATGAACCGCGCTCACCTCAAACACACCCTGTGTCAAAGTTCCTGTTTTATCAAACACAACGTATTTTGCCTGCGACAATGTTTCCATATAATTAGAACCTTTGATTAAGATTCCTGCTTTGCCGGCGCCGCCGATTCCGGCAAAAAAGCTGAGCGGAATACTGATCACGAGCGCGCACGGACAACTGATCACCAGAAATGTCAATGCACGGTAAATCCATACGCTCCACTGTGCAGTCTGCCCCAAAAACAACATCTGGACAAGCGGCGGAAGAATTGCCAGCGCAAGCGCTCCATAACAGACTGCCGGCGTATATACTTTCGCAAATTTCGAGATAAAATTCTCCGATTTTGATTTACGGGAACTGGAATTTTCCACAAGTTCCAGTATCTTAGATACCGTAGACTCACCGAATGCTTTTGTTGTCCGCACTTTCAGAACACCTGTCATGTTGATACAGCCGCTGATGATCTCGTCCCCCGGCTTCACGTCTCTCGGAAGACTTTCACCAGTCAATGCGCTCGTATTCAGGCTCGCCGTTCCCTCGGTCACGATACCGTCCAACGGAACTTTTTCTCCCGGCTGCACAACGATGATGCTTCCGATCTCCACCTCATCCGGATCCGCCTGTTCCAACTTGCCGTCTCTTTCCACATTGGCATAATCCGGACGGATCTCCATCAGCGCGCTGATATTTTTCCGGCTTTTCCCTACCGCATAACTCTGAAAAAGTTCCCCGATCTGGTAAAACAGCATCACAGCGATCGCTTCATTATAGTCGCCGCTTCCGGAATAAATCGCCAGAGCAAATGCGCCGACGGTCGCAACTGCCATCAGAAAGTTTTCATCAAACATCCGGCGGTTTAAAATTCCTTTTCCCGCTTTCCGCAAAATGTCATAACCGATCACAAGATATGCCGCCAGATAAAGAGTCAACTGCAAGACTCCCTCTATTGGGATCAGATTTAGCACAAGTATCATCGCCGCAGTGATCAGAATCCTGTAAAGCATCTTTTTCTGCTTCTTATTCATAGCCGTTCTCTCCTTTTCATTTTCTCCACTTTATGATCTCACTCATTTTATCATATGTTCAATCATTCATATGTTATCTTTAAATTTACACCCCTTTTGCTCTCGCAGCCGGGGTGCTCTTTTCCATTTCCTATAATTCGATCTCGCAGTCTGGTTCTACCTTTTTACAGGCTTTCAATACGTCTTTCATAACCGCTTTTGCATCCTGACCGTCTTCAAATTCAACGATCATCTTCTGTGTCATAAAATTCACGGTTGCATCCGCAACTCCTGCCGTTTTCTTTGTAGCTTCCTCCATCAGGTTCGCACAGTTTGCACAGTCCACTTCAATTTTGTAAGTTTTTTTCATGATGATTACCTCTCCTTTTATCATTTTATCAATTAATCATTTGTTTAATCTTTGTAAGATTAATATAGTCCTTTTCTTGCAAAATGTCAACTGCTATTTTCAAAATTTTCGTATCGGTATATCAAAAAGCAGATCTCGCAAACGGCAATTTCAATTCCGAAAACTCACCGCCCTGCAAAGTCTGCTTTTCCTGTTTCTTCTTTTTTTACTTTTTTTATTTCATATACGCAACAAATGTATTTCCGCTTCCCGCAGTCATCGCTTCCATCTCTTCCATTGTCACCGTATATTCTGCCGCGCTTTCCGGATCCACATAAGTCACCGTGTCCGTACTGTATCCGGTCAAAAGGATCGTATGGCTCGCATCCGTCATCGCCAGCACCGGCGTTCCCCTGTTGATAATGTAGAGCACCTGACTCAATGTACATCCACTCAGATCAATTTTCTTTAAACCGTACTGTTTTGCAAATTCCGTACATGCATCGAATGATGTCTGCCCCTCCGCAAGTCCAAACGGCTGGATCTCATTATAATAGACAAGATCGCGATTTCCTTTTTCCCAGATGTAAGCCTGTTCCGAAGAGATCACCACTCCGGATACCTGTTCCGCTTTCTGGATCGCATACGCCGCTTTGTCGTAGATTGCTACAAGCTCGCCCATTCCATACACATAATACTGATCGGACGGTATCTTATCATTCAGGGCGATCGTCACCGCCTGATCGATCATGACCTGTTTCGGGCGTAAAATGTGCGGAGACAATTCTTTGATCTTCTTTGCAAATGTCAGATGCATCTGTCTTTGCTTTCGCTCCGTATCATAAGATTCCAGCGTCACCGCGCTTTCTTTCCGCTCTTCATTGCTCGTGATATAATCCTGACTTGTTCCTGTATAGATTTCGCCCTCTTTTGTTACCCGGTTCAATGTCACCATATTTTCTTCCACGATAATATCGGAAATATAAATGCCCTCCTGAGCATAGTTCATCTCCGCCTTATTATCGGCACCGCGGATCTCCAGTTCATACATCGGGATCACTTCTTCGCCCGCAGTTGTTTTTCCAAGGTCACTCTCCAGCACATATCCGCATATGAAATCATTTTTGATAAATCCAAGCGGACGGATCGCTTCCCCTTTCCGGGCTTCCACCTGATAAGAGGAACCGTCCGCAAGATCCATCACCTGAACCGTCTTCGCAGTGTTCAATTCTCCGTCCGTCTGGTACGCCAGCAGATGACCGTCCGAAGACGCCACATACTGTCCCTCTTCCAGACCGATCGCAAGCTCTTTCTGTGAATTTTTTGTCACATCCACCTGATAGAGCACACCCCCGGCAAGCACATAGAGAAGCTGTTCCCGATGATTATAGTAAACCATCTTGCCCAGTTCCTCTTCCGCGATCGCAAATGATTTCGTGCTCGGGATAAATGCGATCTCATTGACGGCATTTTCCTGAATATCAAAGTAATAGACGTCCACGCCGACTTCTCCCTCATGCTCTCCGCGGTTCATATAGCCGTACACGGCAAATACGGTACTTCCGTCCTCTTCCATGCTGATGATCCGGACCGCATGCTCGTCGTTGCGGCTCCGCACATCATGTCCCTCCATGTTGGCAAAGCTGAATACAAGAGACAATTCGTCCGTCTTCTGATTGTACGTCCACAAATCCCGTTCCTGCACAAAGGAGACGACCGTCCCTTTTTTATTTACCGCAAAATCCAGATCCAGCTCTGCCATTCCAAGCAGGATCCCCGTCTCATCCAGCACATGTTTGTTGCCGTTAAATACTTGATTCATACTGCGGTTATAGTCCAGAAGATACATCTCTTCGCCGCTGTACCGCACGCGGAAAAATTCTTTCACATTAAATGTCTCGACTTCCCCGGCATCACCTTTGCAAGTCACCTGATAATCCGCCAGCAGCGACGTATAAACACTGTTGCTCTCTTTGATGCTCCATTCCACTTCCGTTGAGATCTGCGGTTCCAGTTCTCCCCATTGGATCTGCGTAAGATCCGAATGGATATTGACGGTCTGCAGCGTCGTGTTGTCACTCTCTTCTCCCGGCTCCAGATATCCTCCAAGATTCAGACCATTCTCCGCTCCGAACGTCGCGTCGTGGAACTGCACGGCAAAATCCAGACATTCCGCAATGGACAGCCCGGACTGCCACTCGATCCTCGTATAATAAAAAATCTGTTCTTTTTCAGCGGTTTCCAGGATCACTTTCAGAACTGCCTCCTGCACACCTTCCGGCAAGCCCCGGTTCACATCCAGCGTCACGCTGCTTCCGGTCAGATCCCGCACCGTATCTTGCAGATAGGTCGTACCACCGTCCAGTGAGTACACCTCATACTGCACATTTTCAATCTCGTTTCCTTTCTTCTCCAGACCCAGCGTCAGGATCCCATTGTCCGGAACCGGTGTGATCGTATCCCGCATCGCGGTAATATCCATCTCATCCACATATCCGGCAAGGATGTTGACCGTATGATCCTCCACGGAAAATGAAACTCTCGGCAGTGTCGGATCCCCCAGACTGATCGTCTGATCCGCGGTCCCGCGGTTCGTCAAAATACTGCTTACAACAAGCGCAAGAAGAAAAACGCCGCTTAAGATTCCGATCCGCGTCCAGATTCCGCCTTTCGTCTTCCGCTTATTTTTTTCATTCTTCTTATTCTTCATACGCACCTCCTGCTTTCAGCAGTGCGCCAAGTGTCGGTTCCACATGAAGAAATGCTTCACAGTCACGGATCTGCCGCACACACTTCTCTGTCTCCGCGCGCTTCGCCGGCTCTTTCTCTCCGTTTTTCTCCCGGACCGGTTTTACCGCGCGGATCAAAATATTTTTCGGCGTGTGCTCCATATCGATAAACTCCAAAATCTGCGTCTCATAGCCGACGCTTTCCAGATACTGCGCGCGAAGCCCGTCTGTCACAAGCGCTGCGAACCGCTCCTTTAAAAGTCCATATTTCATGACAGGAGCAAGAATATCGTTTCGCATCTGTCCGTTCAGCTCATGCTGGCAGCACGGCACTGACAAAATGACTTTCGCATTCCAGCCAACCGCTTTTGCAAGCGCATGATCCGTCGCCGTATCGCAGGCATGAAGCGTCACGACCATATCGACCTCGTCGACTCCATCGTAATCCGCAATATCCCCCTCCAAAAAAGTCAGTTTTTCATATCCGTATTTTACTGCCAGTTCACTACAATGGCGGATCACCTCTTTTTTCAGATCCAGCCCGATGATCCGAACGTCGTAATTCTGAAGTTCATGCAGATAATAGTACATTGCAAATGTCAGATAAGACTTCCCGCATCCGAAATCCAGGATCGTCACTTCCCGTTTCTGATCCAGTCTCGGAAGAATATCCTCGATAAATTCCAAAAAACGGTTGATCTGCCGGAACTTATCAAACTTTGTGCGCACGATTTTCCCATCCTGCGTCATCACGCCGAGATCCTGAAGAAACGGAACCGGGATCCCCTCTTTCAGAATGTATTTCTTACTCCGGTTATGGGAAAGATCCGCCTGCTTTTTCCCGCCCTTTGCCTGATGTTTCTGGATCGTCACTTTCCCCTTTTTACTCACGAGAACTGTATATTCCATGTTCCCCGAATCAAGCTGCATCTGCCGGAACTCTTCCATATAGGACAGAATCCGCTCCGCCGCCTGCTCCGTCTCCAGATTCTCATGAAACGCCTGTGTTTTCGTAAAGGATTCCAACTGGTAAAGCCGCTTTCCGCGCATCTCCACCGGGCGTACTTTGATCTTCAGAACGCCGTCTTTTTTACGCGGATTGCTCAAGATCGCCTGTACAAATTCTATATTCAATACGTCATTTAATAATTTCTGAATCGCTTCCATAATTTCCTCATCTATTCTGTCAAATCAATCAAACTTATTTTCACCCTCCTATTGTAAAGCAAAACCCGGGAACACGCAAGCATCCGCCGTGCATTCCCGGGTTCATCCCCACTCCACTGTATTTCATACATATTTTCTTACACGCAGTTCTACGCCGACCGACTCCGCCAGTTTCCGGCTCGCCTCGATCTCCTCTGGCGTAAGTACGTCCACAACCGTCATCTTTACCTTTGGTATCTGTTTTCCGCATTCCTGTGCAAATGCGAGCATTCCCTCAAACGCATTTTCAAACTGCGGGCGCGTGATCTCCATGTAGCTCTCTTTGGTCGGTGCATTCAGACTGATCGATACGACGTCCGCAACCTCTGCCAGCTCCGGAACAATATCCCGTTGATGATAGAGATTTCCCAATCCGTTCGTATTGACGCGGATTTTCAGACCGTAGGTTTCTTTTGCGTACTTCGCAGATGCAGTCAGCACGTCCAGTGCACAGGTCGGTTCCCCGTAACCGCAGTATACAAGTTCGGATCTCCCCGTAAAGTCGTATGCATCGATCGCCGCTTTTACCTCTTCAAGTGTCGGGTCTGCTTTGTGCCAAAGCGTCTGTGCATCCCCGACTGTGTCATGGTGCGTCCGAATACAGAATTTACAATTACAGTCACATTTGTTCGTCAGATTTACATAAACCTGATCTTGATAAGTATACAATATCTCTGCCATTTTTATGCGCCTCGCTTCCCGAAATTTTTCCAGTCTGCACCGGGGATCAACATTCCCAGATATTTTTCGTAGTTCGCCCCCTCATTGCGCGGGACCTTCTCTTCCGCCGCGTCCGCCATCGCCGCCCCGATCAATGTGCCCGCCAGTTCCACCGTCTCAAACAAATCCTCGCCGCGCGCCATTCCTCCTGCCAGGATCGACGCAAACAGATCTCCGGTTCCCGAGAAACTGCCGCCGATATATGGAAATGCAAGAAGTTTCGTCTGCCGCTTCGTCACGACCAGGTTTCCGATCTTCATTGCCCCTGTTGTCTCGTCTTTGAAACGGATCCCGGTCACGACAACCGCCTTTTTCACATGGCTGTTCGATCCTTTCCGCAGAAAATTCTGCCCCATCTGCTCTGCGATCGTCACAAGATGTTTTTCGTCTGTCATCTGCTCCAGCATCCGATAATCCGTCCCGGTCAGAAGACACAGTTCCGTCAGATTCGGCGTGATCAGATCCGCCTCCCCCGCAAGCTCTTTCATACCCACAAGCAATTCGGGGGTGAAGATTGAAAATATTTTCCCCTCATCTCCCATAATCGGATCCACGAGCAAAAATGCCCCTTTTTTATAAAACGTATCCAGAAACCGAAGCATCTGTCCGATCTGCGCTTCGTTCCCCGCAAACCCGGTATAGATCCCGTCAAAGTGAACGTCCATCTTCTCCCATTCTGCGCGGATCTTTTCCATTTTCTCTGTATAGTCATCGTAAAAATAGCTCGGAAATCCGGTCTGTGCACTCAAAACCGCTGTCGGAAGCGGACACGGCTGCACACCCATCGCCGCGATCACCGGGATTGCCGCAGTCAGGGAACATTTTCCGAATCCGGACAGATCATTGACAACTGCTATTTTCTTTATCATAAGCTTCCTCTTTTCTACCAAACACAATGTTCCTATCCGTAAATCACCGGAAGTGCCAAAAGGCACATTCCGGGATTGTAAGCGGTCGCCAAGGTCCCGGGCAAGCCCGGACTTTGGCTCGTCGCCTATACAAATAAATCGGGCGTCGGCACATACCGACGCCATGCTTTTACAATATCACAAGTCTGGTTCTGTCAAAATATCCACTATCTTTCAATTCATCCAGTCCAGTTCATTGCCGCAAACTATTTTCACGATACAAGAAAATGTTTCTGCCGCAGTGCCTCCTCGATCAGATCCAGCGTTTCCTCCGAGTCTGCCGCCACTTTATGATAATGGTAGTTGGAAGTGATATTTTTCAGCGGACTTGATTTTCCGCTCCGGATATCCTCCATAAATGCTTCTACTTTTCTGCGGGAGTTGATCCGAAGTTCCGCTTCCATATGCCCATATACCCGGTGATTCACCATAACGTTGACGACCGTACCGCCCAGATCGATGATCGAATACAGCTCTTCCTCCAACTGTTCATCCGTATGATTGACTTTAAAGACCCGCTCTCTCACAAGCGGTTCCTGTATGATATATCCACGGTTCGTAGAAATAATATCATATCCGGACGCCCGGATCAGAGCTATATCCTGTACGATCACCTGACGGCTCACATCACACTGTTTTGCGAGCGCAGTTCCGGAAAGCGGCTTTTCACTGTTCTGGATCAGTTCTACGATCTTTGTTCTTCGCTCCGTCCCTGTCATGTCTTCTTTAAGCCTCCGTCGGATGCAGATTTTTCAGGGAAATATCAAGGATCGGTGCGGAATGTGTCAGCGCGCCGCTGGAAATGTAATCCACGCCGAGACTTGTCAGTCTTCCGATATTTTCCTTTGTCACGTTTCCGGAACATTCTGTCTCCGCCCGTCCGTCAATGATGCGGATTGCTTCCTGCATCTCTTCCGTGGACATATTGTCGAGCATGATAATATCCGCTCCGGCTTCCACCGCTTCTCTTACCATATCGAGATTCTCCACTTCCACCTCGATCTTCCGTACAAATGGCGCGTACTCTTTTGCCATCTGCACTGCCTTTGTCACGCTTCCTGCCGCTCCGATGTGGTTATCTTTCAGAAGTACGCCATCGGAAAGATTATAACGGTGATTGAAACCGCCGCCGACACGCACCGCGTATTTTTCAAAAATACGCATATTCGGCGTTGTCTTTCTCGTGTCCAGCAATTTTGTCTTGGATCCCTCCAATAATTTTGCTACATTACTTGTATAAGTCGCAATTCCGCTCATCCGCTGCAGATAATTCAGCGCGACACGTTCGCCGGACAAAAGCACACGGATATCGCCGTAAACTTTTCCCATCAGATCTCCGTTCTTCACATGATCTCCGTCTTTGCAGAAAAATTCCACCTTTGTCTCTGCATCCAGAAGTTCAAATACCCGTTTGAAAATGTCCAGTCCCGCGATCACACCGTCTTGCTTGCAGATCAGATCCACCTCGCCTGCCACTGCTTCTTGCATCACGGAATTGGTTGTCACGTCTTCACTGGAAATATCCTCTCTCAATGCTTCTAAAATCAAATGATCTACCTGTAATGTTGTTGTAATCTTATTCATCTCTTCCACCTCGTTTTTCTATTTCATCTGCGGCACGTTTTGCAAATACAAGACTCTCCAGCAGAGAGTTGCTTGCCAGACGATTTGCTCCGTGCACGCCGTTGCAGCTTGTCTCCCCGACCGCATACAAATGCGGCATCGAAGTCCTGCTGTTGGAATCCACCCAGATCCCTCCCATAAAATAATGCTGCGCCGGCACAACCGGGATGCATTCTTTCGTCACATCATATCCCTCTTCCAGACAGTGCCGGTAAATATTCGGGAAATGTCTCAGAATCGTCTCTTTTTCAATATGTTCCATCGAAAGCCATACAAAATCAGTTCCGTCTTTTTCCATCTGTTCATGGATCGCCTTTGTCACGACGTCCCGCGGCAAAAGCTCATCCACAAACCGTTCCATATTTTTATTATAGAGCACCGCGCCCTCTCCCCGAACTGATTCGGAGATCAGAAAACGCCGTCCCGGCTTCGTCGAATACAGTGTCGTCGGATGGATCTGCACATAATCCAAATGCTCCAGACGGATTCCGTATTTCTTCGCCAACTCAATCGCATCTCCCGTCAAATGCGGAAAATTCGTCGAATGCCGGTACAGTCCGCCGATCCCTCCGCTTGCAAGGATCGTGTTCTCTCCATAAATTTCCAGTTCTTCCGTTTCTCCCGAACCGTCTTCATTCCGACGCACTGCCTTGATCCCTTTGCAGATCCCATCGTCGATCAGAAGATCCGTCATCGTCGTATATTCGTATAACGTCACATTTTTTAACGCTTTTACCTGTTCCAGAAGTTTGCTCGTGATCTCTTTTCCGGTCACATCTTCGTGGAACAAAATCCGCGGTCTCGAATGCGCGCCCTCCCGTGTAAATGCAAAATCTCCGTCTTTCTTCTCAAAATCCACGCCGTATCCGACCAACTGCCGGATGATTTCCTGAGAGCTGCGGATCATAATGTCCACCGACTCTTTTCGGTTTTCATAATGTCCCGCGCGCATCGTGTCTTCAAAATAACTGTCGTAATCATCCTCATCTCTGAGCATGCAGATCCCCCCCTGTGCCAGGAACGAATCACTGCTTTCCAGATCGGATTTTGTGATCATCACGATCTTTTTTTCCCTCGGAAAACTCAGCGCGCCAAATAGCCCGCCGACTCCGGTACCGACGATCACAACGTCTGCCTTTATTCTCATGTTTTTAAATTCCTTTCCGACCGGCTTCCTATTTTGGCTTCCTATTTTGCCAATTCCAGCATTTTTTCCAGCGGGCGCTTGGATAATTCTCTCAATTCCTCACTGATTTGAACTTCATTCTCCCCGGTCTTCAGTACATGCAGGATCTTCTCAAGCGTGATCTTCTTCATATCCACACATACCGGTTCCGTCTCTGTAAAATAAAACTTCTTTCCCGGATTCTCTTTTTCCAGTTTGTGCCGCACGCCGTTTTCCGTACAGATGATAAATTCTTCTGCATCGCTGTTTTTTGCATAATTGATGATCCCCGATGTGCTTCCTATGTAATCGGAAAGCTCCAATATTGCTTTCGTACACTCCGGATGTGTCAATACCAACGCATTCAGATGTGCTTCTTTTGCACGCTTCAATTCTTCAAGCTGCATCTTCTCGTGGATCGGACAGAAGCCCTCATTATATACAAAATGCTTTTCCGGTACCTGCTCTGCAACAAAATGTGCCAGATTCCGATCCGGGATAAAGAAAATATTCTTATTCGGCAGCGCCTTTACGATCTGTACCGCATTTGCAGAAGTCACGCACACGTCCGAATACTGCTTTAATTCCGCGGTGGAATTGATGTAGCAGACAACCGCCAGATCTTCGTATGTCTCGCGCATCCGCTCGATCGTCTCCCGGTCTGCCATATGCGCCATCGGACAGTCTGCCTCTGCGTCCGGCATCAGAACGGTCTTCTCCGGATTCAGAACTTTTGCGCTCTCTCCCATAAATGACACGCCGCAGTATACGATCGTCTGCTCTTCTAATCCGACCGCAATCTTGCTCAAATAAAAAGAATCTCCGATATAATCTGCAATATCCTGTACTTCCGGCGTCACATAATAATGCGCCAGGATCACTGCATTCTTCTCTTTTTTTAACTGTTTGATTTCCTCTGTAATTGTCATTGTCCTTGCCTTTCTCAAATGAATTCCCTTTGAGTTGTTTTCATTTGCCGCGGTCAGCACATAAATCGATACTGACAGAAAAAAGCGGAGACATTTGCTCCGCTTTCCGCATACAAATTCATTTGATTATAGCACATAACTTTACAGGTGACAAGACAGTAATCTTCCTATTACTTTTATTTTTCTTTTATATATTGAACACGGTTTATACACATTTTCTGGCTATACTAATAACCAGATAGTTGATAAACAACTATCTCCCCCCTCATAAAGTATAGGTATCCCGGGCAACCGGGGTACCGCACTTTACTCTCATTCCTTTATAACTATAATAATTACAAAAAACCGCCTGTACAGGCGGTTTTTTGCATACTTTTTCATACCAAGTTTTTGCATATCTGAGCTCTACGAATCCAAGATTCCCTGAACTTTACCAAGTATTTTCCCAAAACATTCAAATCGATCATTCTCATGAACTTCCACATCCGGATCCATGACATTCAATGCTCGCAGCCTGATCACACCATCTTTTCGGTAAAACAGGCGAATGTAACATGCCCCATTCAATGAAAAAATCCCGATTTCATTTTCTCCTACCGGCTGCTGTGCCAACGCAATGACATCATTCTTTTTAAATACCGGTTCATATCGATCAGTTTGAATCTGGAAGCAATACTCCATCCCGTCCACGATGTTCTCCCGTCTGACACGGAACACATCGGGGTGAGGCGTCATAAGAAATGCTGCATCGCCATTTCGTTCGCCCGGTTGATAACAAGGAAATACAACCCATTCCTCATGCTGCATCCGGTCGTATTCCTCATCGATCACAGTTCTCACGAACCGCTTTCCCTTATTGCTCAATTCTCGATATTTTGTTATGGCATCCTTTTCTTCCGCTGACAACTCCTGACCATATGTCGTTAAAACCATTTGATCTTTTAAATAATCCTCAAACAAATAGTTTGCGTCTATTTTAAGTGCCAAAATTAGTGAAATCAAAATATCGGGTTTCGGATAGCTGATACTATTCTCATAATTTGCTATTGCCGAGGCTGTCACATGAACCATCTCTGCCAGCTGCGCTCTGGACAGATTCAGTTCCTTGCGGCGTTTCTGCAGTCTTTTACCAATTACCATAAAACCCCTCCTTCTATTCACTTTCACACTTTAAAGTGTATTACAAATTTCTTGAAAATTCAAGCCGTTTTTGCAAAAAATTTGTAATTCTCGTTGACATTTTTTGGTATTTATCGTAAACTATAACTTGCACGATTCAAAGAGAGAAACAAAGTGAGGTGCCACAAATGAGGGATAAAGTTATTGATGTACTACTAGATGTTGGAGTTCCGGCAGGTGTAAAGGGATTTTCGTATATATGTGATGCAATTGAAATATTCGACACGGATCCATATTATGCAGATGGGAAAATGTCTGCATTGTATATTGACATTGCCAAGAAGAACGACACAACCTCTTCCCGTGTTGAAAGGGCAATCCGTCATGCTTTTGAAACTGCTATTATGAAAGGGAATCAGGATATGGTCAACAAATATCTTGATACAGTTAATACACAGAATTCGAATCTGCTGAAAACTCTCTACCTGAGATTAAAGCAGGAAGAACATCGTCGGAATGACTGCACTCCAGCCCATTGCTCTGTCCAGAACTGCGAGCTGAAAGCTGAGATTTATATGGAAGCAATGCAGATTTTATCCGATGAAATCGAAACGCTTCTTGCAAGAACCTTATCTTCTGTAAAGAAAAGTATGGATAATGCAATCAAATGATCTTCCTGATTTTTTAAGGGAGCATATCAACCGCAAAATCACACTGTTGATATGCTCCCTTTTTTATTCGTTGTTTATTATTTGATCTTGCTTTCCATCCAGCGATAGAAATCCTCATACACTTGATTCCGATCCCGTTCATTCAGCAATTCATGCCGATCTCCCTGATATAATTGAAGCGTCACATCTTGTATTCCGGCAGCTCTGTATTTCTCATAGATACGCCGGACGCCTTTTCCAAACTTACCAACCGGATCTTCCGTTCCTGCCGCCATCAAGATCGGCATCGCCTTAGGAATTGTAAATACACTCTCCTTTTTCTGCATACCGATCATTCCGCTGAACATATGATAATAAGCATTCACAGTAAACATAAACGAACAAAGCGGATCCGCCACATACTCATCCAGCTTTTCCTGATCACTTGTCACCCAATCAGCCCGTGTGCGAGCCGGCTTGAATTTTTTATTAAAAGATCCGACCACCATATTGTCAACCAGTTTGCTTTTAAAATGCCAGCCGCGCACCATTGCTATTCCACGGCACAGTCTTTTTCCAAACTTAAGGACAATTTGAGGACGTTCAGCCACAGCGCCGATGATCAGTGCCCCTGCCAGTCCGTTTCCATACATCTGAATATATTGACGAACCAGAGAAGATCCCATACTGTGCCCTAAAATAAAATACGGAACTCCGGGATATTTTTTCATTGTGCGCTGTCGCAGTGTATGCATATCTCCCAACAGACATGCATTCCCATACTTTTCATGGAAAAATCCGTATTCACTCTTACACTGTACAGACTTGCCGTGTCCCAAATGGTCATTTCCCACAACATAATATCCTTTTGAGCAGAGATACTCTGCAAACTCACGATACCTGTCTATATATTCAACCATTCCGTGACTGATCTGTAGAATTGCTTTTACATCGCCTTCCGGTTTCCACTCAATCGTATGAATCTCTGTATTCCCATCTTTTGACGGGAAATAAAATTCGTCTTTCATTTTATTCTCTACCTATCATCTAATTTTATATATTCCCGATGCGGTGCAAGCGGCTTATATGCCGGTCGAATAATCTTGTCTACATTCTTCAGCTCTTCCAAACGATGTGCACTCCATCCTACGATACGCGCCGCAGCAAAAATCGGTGTGTATAATGCCGGCGGCAAGTTCAGCATACTGTAAACAAGCCCACTGTAAAAGTCTACATTTGCATTAACCCCTTTATACATCTTACGCTTCTCACCGATAATAATCGGCGCCAGACGTTCTACTTTCTCATAAAGCGCATACTCTTGTTCACGATGCTTCTCTTTTGCAAGCTGCTGTACAAAGCCTTTGAAAATATCTGCTCTCGGATCGGAAATCGAATAAATCGCATGTCCCATTCCATAGATCAGACCTTTCTGATCAAATGCTTTTTTATCAAGCAGTGCCTCAAGATAACGACGAATCTGATCTTCATCTTCCCAGTCTGTGAGCGTATTCTTCATATCATCAAACATCTGTGTTACTTTTACATTCGCTCCGCCATGTTTTGGTCCTTTCAAGGAAGCCATCGCCGCGGCGATCGTCGAATATGTATCCGTACCGGAAGACGTTACAACGTGTGTTGTGAACGTAGAGTTATTTCCACCGCCGTGATCCATGTGAAGAACAAGAGCCATATCCAGAATCTTTGCCTCCAGTTCCGTATACTGCCGATCTTCCCGAAGCATCATCAAAATATTCTCCGCTGTGGAAAGCGACGGATCCGGAGCGTAAATATACAGATCTCTTCCTCTTCTGTAATTATATGCATGATATCCGTAAATCATCAGCATTGGGAACTGACTGATCAGGTTCAGACACTGCCGAAGAACATTCGGGATGGTTGTATCATCCGCTTTTGCATCATAGCTGTAAAGCTGGAGGATACATCTTGAAATGTTGTTCATCATATCCCTGCTTGGCGCTTTCATAATGATATCTCTCACAAAATTCGGAGGGAGCATTCTTCGCTCTGCCAACATCGCCTGAAAGTCTTTCAACTCACTCTGTGTCGGCAGTTCACCGAATAAAAGCAGGTACGCTGTCTCCTCAAATCCCGGATGATGTGCTTCCAAAAATCCTTTGACAATATCTTTGATATTGTACCCACGATAATAAAGATTTCCCTCGCACGGAACTTCTTCACCATTCACTACTTTCTTTGCGCAGACATCTGAAATATTCGTCAATCCTGCAAGCACACCTTTTCCATTCAGATCCCGCAGTCCCCGCTTCACCTCATACTGAGTATACAGTTCTCTTTCTATTGCATTATTCTCTTCACACTTACGGGCCAGTTCCTGTATTCTGGGAGTATTCTCAAAGAAAATGCTGTCTACATCCTTTTGCATATATGCGCTCCTCCTTTTTCCGTTTTTATATACTTTTTTATTATACTAAAAAACACATTTTTTGTACAATAAAATGTTTATTAAGTATTTATGAGAAAATCGTTACAAAATCACTCTTTCGTACGCATTCTTTCACTTTCACACAAGAGGTTGGAAAGTGCGGCAAACTCTTCCAAGGTCAGCGCTTCCCCTCTCACACTGACACTCTTTCCAATTCCCTCGATTGCTTTTTCTATTTCTTCTTTTGAAAATTGAAGCTCCGGAGAATTTTTCAGACCGTTTGCCAGTGTCTTTCTTCTCTGATTGAACGACGCCCGTATGATACGGAACATCAACTTTTCATCTTCTACCTGTACCGGCGGTTCGTCATACCGTTCCAGACGGATGACCGCAGATCCCACTTTCGGTCTCGGCATAAAGCAGTTCGGCGGAACATTCGCCACAATATAAGGCTTCGCATAATACTGGACTGCCAAAGAGAGCGCGCCGTAATCTTTTGTTCCGGGTCCTACCTGCATCCGGTCGGCTACTTCCTTTTGTACCATAACTGTGATACTTTTTAACGGTACATGATTTTCAAACAATCCCATAATGATGGGGGTGGTAATATAGTACGGCAAATTTGCAACCACTTTGATCGGTCGTCCGCCATTCTCTTCCTTCGCTAATTTTGCAATGTCAACTTTAAGTACGTCGTCATTGATAACCTGCACATTCTCATATCCCTCCAGCGTATCTTCCAAAATCGGAATCAGCGCCTTATCAATCTCAATGGCAGCCACTTTCCCCGCCGCACATGCCAGATATTGTGTCATCGTTCCGATTCCCGGACCGATCTCAACAACCATATCCTCTTTTGTAATTTCTGCTGAACGGATGATCTTATCCAGTACATGTGTATCGATCAGAAAATTCTGTCCGAATTTCTTTTGAAACGAAAAATTATACTTTTGGAGTACCGCAATTGTATTTTGCGGATTTCCCAGCGTTGGCTCTTTCATATCCCGTATATCCTTTCTGCATTCTCCGATGTGATCTGAATCACTTCTTCCGGTGTAATTCCCTTTAACTCCGCGATTGCCGCTGCTACATATTTTAAATTCAGTGAAGAATTTCGCTTTCCCCGATTCGGTTCCGGCGAAAGATACGGGCAGTCTGTTTCAAGCACAAGAGATTCGATCGGAACTTCCTGAACAGTTTCTTTTAATTTCCGTCCGTTTTTAAATGTGACAACACCGCCGATCCCAATCGAATATCCCATCTTGACATATTCTGCCGCCATCTCCGGCGAATAGGAATAACAGTGTATGATCCCGCGCAGTCTTTTTCCATATTCACGCATGATCTCCATTGTATCCGCCGCCGCATCCCGGCTGTGGATATTGACAGGCTTTCCCAGCTTTTCTGCCAGTTCCAACTGTCGGACAAACCACTTTTTCTGCACATCGTGACTTTCCTGATCCCAATAATAATCCAGACCGATCTCGCCGACCGCGACGATCTTCTCTTCCTTGAGAAGCTGCTCCATCCTGAACAACTTCTCCTCATCCAGTCCTCCGACCTCATCCGGATGAACACCGATCATTCCATATACGAACGGATATCGCCTTGTCAATTCTATCACGCTGTCCCAGGATGAGATCGCGGCGCTCGCATTTACGATCTTCCCGATTCCGTTCTCCTGCATCATGCCGAGCAAAGCTTCCCTGTCCGCATCAAACTGCTCATCATCATAATGTGCATGTGTATCAATTATCATCGCTATGATCCTCCAGTGATCCGGTAAAACCGGATCCAAAAAAATATTGTTTAAAAAACCGGGGAATTATAAGGTCATAAAACCACCTATGTGCAAGCACAAGGTGGTTTTATGACCTTTTGACCCTGACATTTGAAATCTATTATAGCACAATGTCATCCAGCTTTTCAAATGTATGCACGTCGTAAGCTTCCACTGTATTTCCTGCAATAAGATAAAATCTATCCCCTACATAAAAAGCACGTACATTTGTTGCATAACCTGTCATATCCCGCTGCATCAGGCATGTAAATCCATCTTCTCCATAAGAAAATACATAATAGCTGATCGTCTCTGCATTTACGGTAAATCCGATCAGGTTCTTTTCCGGATCCGCCAATACCACTTTATAATTGTAAGCAGCATCTGTGGAATACGCACCTTCGATCACATACTTTTGAATCTCCCTGACGTCTTTCGGGTCACTCACATCAAACATAGATAATTTCACCCCGTTTGTCGTCATTCCGGTTGGATCTGTATCCATTCCAATCCCGAGAAGCAGACCGTCTCCATACGGATGAAGATACTCGGAAAATCCCGGAATCTTAAGTGCACCGAGTATTTCCGGCTTTTTCGGATCGGAAAGATCTACGGAAAACAACGGATCCATTTGACGGAATGTTACGAAATATCCGGTATTTCCGATAAACCGTGCGGAATATATACTTTCGTCCGGAGCGAGTTCTTCGATTCTGGACAATTCTTTTAACTTATCATCCAAAACATACAGTGTATTTGTAGTAACGGTCTTTTCCGTTGTCTGAACAGAGTCTTCCTCTTGTGAGATCGGCATAACGGAATTTCCGAATCCTGGCGTCACTGTTGTCACCAGACGAAGATTTCCCTCATATTCATCGATACTGAACGAATCATTCAATACACCTTGAACCTTTGCCTGTGCCACAGCTTTTAATTCTCCGTTTTCATAAGATAATTTTCGGATCCATGTTGCGTCTGTCTCTGTTTCTTTTGATGCATACTCCGTCTCACAGATATAAATGTTCTTTCCGCTCACATAACAGAGACCTGCTGTTCCGAATACCGCTTTACTATCCGTCTCTTCCCCGGGATCCTGCAGCGAAAATGAAGTGATCACCGTATAGCTGCTTCCGCGTTTGACCGGTGGGATCACAATATTACTGCTGTCCATATATTCGCCCTGTATCGTCGGAATATATCCCGAAAGATCCGTTCTCAGCACCGATATATCCGCGCGAAAATCACTGAACAGATACACATATCCGTCCACGATCCGCATCGTATGATAGCTTCCGCTCTGTGTGATCTTCCCCAATGAAACCGGATTTTCCGGATCGCTGATGTCAAAAGTCTCTGCTGTCGTATATTCTCTGTACAGATACGAACCGGTGGGGCCTGTCTCCTCCGGATACTCTCCATACACGGCAACCAGACGGTCCCCCTCAACAAAAAATTCGGAAAAATGAACCTCTCCGTTCAGCGGAATCTCCCCGATCTTCTCCATCGTCTCCTGCTCGATCCCGACGATCTCGATCGTCTGATTATTCAAAATATACAGCCGCTCTCCGTCTGTTTTCGCAATATCACCTTCTCCGACGCCATCCTGCCGGATATTCGTATCCGAATATCCCGCACCGCCCGTACTGTCTGCCTCCATGGTCTGTGCACTTGAGGCAGTATCGCTCACGGCGTTCTTTTCCGCTCCGTAAGCCGCAGCATCCTTTTCCTGTGCATCCCTCTCTGCTTTTATAAATCCATAGATCTGATCAAAATCTTCCGCTGTATCAATCCTGCCGGCTGTGACCTCACCGCTTTCGGTCTTTTCCCCCTTGTCTGCTGTCTTATACAGGGTTTCTCCATCGTCCGGGCTGAGTCGATTCCACATACCGACTGCTCCGATCCCCAGTACGACCACGCCGCAGGCTGCAAACGCTGCCGCTTTCTTATAGTAGGATCTTCTCTTTTTCTTTGCTTTTTCTTCTAATCTTTCAACAACTGCTTCCGGCTGCAAAGAAGCAGGAACTTCTAATTTATCAGTCTGTTCATCAATCAGCTTTTTGATGTTTTTCCCATCCATCTCCATACTGAAATCCCCTTTCTTTCACCCTAATTTTCAAGGATCCGGTGCATCTGTTCCAATGCTCTCGACTTCCGGGAACGAACCGTTGCCGGATTCATCTCCAGAATCTTCCCGATCTCCTCGCTGGAATATCCTCCGAGCACAGACCAGGCAACGATCAGCCGATCGTCTTCCCCAAGCAGCATCAAAGCTTCCCTCACATCATGGTCTGATGCGTGATCCGGCTCTTCTGCGATCAGCTCATCACTCAGTTCCTCCGTCTCTCCTTTTCGTAAAAAACGCTTTTTGCATTGATTCGCCAGGATCGTAAAGATCCAGCTTCGGAAAGATTCCTCCTTTTTCAGACGGTCGATGCCCTCGTAGGCTGCAACAACCGTCTCGCTTACCACATCTTCCGCGTCCTGCTTATGGCGCATCGTATACAATGCAAATCGGTAAAGCTCTTTATAAATCCTCCCATATAATACGCCGAATGCCTGAATATCTCCCCGGCGTGCTCTGCGGATCAATACTGTTTCCGAACAGTTTTCAAAATCTTTCATCCGTTCCCCTCCTTTCTTTCCGGACAAAATACGTCCGCTTCTACTGTTCTTATCTATTAGAGTCAAAAAAAGTCTGCTTTGTTGCAAAGAAATCCAAAAAATTTATAATGCAATAAGATTTACAATTCCGGATCACAGTTCCGGTTTTGTATCGTCCGGATTTTTATCATCCGTTTTCTTGTATTTCTCATATAAATCTTCCCCTGCCAGCTTCATAATATCCAAAATCTCTTCTTCGGACATCTTCATATATTTTGCCAGCTCGTCGATCGTTACCGCACGGCCTTTCTCGTCTGCAAGCTGATGAAGCGTATCATCCAGATGATTGACCTGTTGTTCCATCTTTCTGTCGCAACGCTTCTGTTCCTGCTGTTCTTCGATCATCTGTGCCATTCCCTGACGGATTTCATCCAGCAAAAATGCTTCCGCATTTTCCGCACCGTCCAGAAGATCCAGCGCAAGCAGAAGACTGACATTTCCCTCCTGTACCAGATCCCCTAAAAATACCTCTTTCGTGTGCATCTGCTCCGCAATGCCAAGCACCGTCATAAGGTACAATTCCGTCAGACGGCTCTTCGCAAGCCCATCTCCTGCCGCCGCAGCTTCAAAAAGTCTCTCCCTTTCTCCTGCTTCTGCCGGACGGATTCCGGAAAGTTCCCTGCGGTATTCTTCCAGATACTCTTTTTCTTCCGGCGTATATGCCGCCGCTGTCTCTTTCTCCGCTTTCTCCGTCAATTCCTGTCCTTTCATGTATCCGACCACAGAAATCTTCTGCGTGAGCAGGTAATCATATACGAGCAGCATCTGCTCCTCTGACAATTCACTGTCCTCAAAGAATGCTCCGACCTCTTCTGTTGTGATCCGATTGCCGCTGACTGCCGCAATATCCAATAATTCTTTTAATTTTTCCAAAAATTCTTTCTCGCTTCCCATGCGCTTCATACACCTTTCCTTTTTCAGATTATGATTCTTTAGACTATTAGAGCAGGGAATCGCTCCCTGCTCCTTGTATCATCATTTTTTGTATCGCTTATTCATCTTTAGCCTCTGTAATAATTGATCAGGCATCCTTTTAAAATGATCTCTCTTTCCGCATCTGTCATATCTCCAAGACGAAGTGTGATCTCTTTCAACTCTGCTCCGACCACATAAGCTTTTACCTCAGACTGCTTCTTCTCGATCACATTTCTCACATCCGGAACGAACAGATAATCGCCGTTCTTAAACGGAAGTGCTTCGTGATCCGCATCTGTCAAAAACGGAAGCATTCCCCAGTTGATCAGGTTGGAACGATACCGCTTTGTTGCATATTCATTGGCAATATTTGCCCAGCCGCCAAGGACTTTCTGACAGGACGCCGCCTGTTCACGGGCGGATCCGTCTCCCGGTTTCACCGCAAAGATCGTGCTTCCGACACCGATATTACCCTCTCCGACTTCGGGATACGCTTTCCGGATCGTCTCCATAACCGGTTTCAGTTCTTCCAGTGCATCTAAAGGACAATTTCCTGCTTCGATCGCTTTCTGTGCTGCCTGTACCTCTTTCGCACGTCCCACATATGCCGGATCCTTTCTGGAAAGTGCGAATTCCGCAAGTCCCAGCGGATTAGAACGGTAAGAGGAAGTCTCTCCGGACGGGATCAGCTCATCGGTCGTCGTCACCGGATCATGAATCTCGGAAACAACTTTCAGGATCAGGTTCTCCGGCAGCGCGGACATTGCCGGCCAGTCTTTGATATTCGGTCCGAATTTGATCTCCACGGACGGATCTGCTACACCCTTACTGTCAAATACACGATTCGCATAAATGCTGGAATCAAAATGATATTTCTGTCCTTTATATTCCACATCCATCGCCGTTGCCGGAGTCAGGAATCCTTTGTTTGCCGCCGTTGCCGCGATCGAACGTGCATCCATAAGCGCTACGGACGAAATCTGTCCGCTCTGCAGCTTGGATCCCTCACGGTTCGGGAAGTTTCTTGTCGAGTGACGGATGGAAAGCGCATTGTTGGCCGGCGTATCTCCCGCACCGAAGCACGGACCGCAGAATGCCGTCTTCACGATCGTTCCCGCTGCCATCAGATCTGCAACCGCTCCGTTTTTCACCAGTTCCATATAAATCGGCGTACTTGCCGGGTATACGCTGAATGTGAACTCGTCCGCACCGATATTCTTTCCGCGGATAATGTCTGCCGCTGCGCAGATATTTTCAAATCCGCCGCCCGCGCATCCTGCGATGATTCCCTGCTCCACATACAGCTTTCCGTCTACGATCTTGTCCTGCAGTGTGTAATCGACCGCACCGTCCAGACTGACAAGCGCTTTCTGCTCTACATCGTGAAGAATGTCTTTGAGGTTTGCATTCAGCTCATCGATCGTATATACGTTGCTCGGATGGAACGGCATCGCGATCATTGGTTTGATCTCGCTTAAGTTCACATAAACCATACCGTCATAATATGCGCATGCTCCCGGATTCAGTTCTTTATAATCGCCGCTTCTTCCGTGGATCTCATAAAATTCACGGATCTTTTCATCTGTCTTCCAGATCGAGGACAGACAAGTCGTCTCGGTCGTCATTACGTCGATTCCGATACGGAAATCCGCGCTCAGTTTCTCAACGCCCGGTCCGACAAATTCCATTACTTTATTGTTTACATAGCCATTTTTAAATGTCGCCCCGATGATCGCCAGCGCCACATCCTGCGGACCAACGCCTTTCATCGGCTCGCCGTCCAGATAAATACCGATCACTCCCGGCATCTTGATATCATAAGTCTTGTTCAGAAGCTGTTTGACAAGCTCCGGACCGCCCTCGCCCATCGCCATCGTTCCGAGCGCACCGTAACGGGTATGGCTGTCGGAACCGAGGATCATCTTTCCTCCGCCTGCAAGCATCTCTCTTGCATACTGATGGATGACTGCCTGATGCGGCGGAACATATACGCCGCCGTATTTCTTTGCGCAAGTCAGTCCAAACATATGGTCATCTTCATTGATCGTACCGCCGACCGCACAAAGCGAGTTGTGACAGTTTGTCAGCACATACGGGATCGGGAACTTCTCAAGACCTGACGCTCTGGCTGTCTGGATGATCCCGACAAATGTAATATCATGGGAAGTCAGCTTATCAAATTTGATCTGCAGATTCTCCATATTTCCCGATGTATTGTGCGCACTCAAAATACTGTATGCCATCGTATTTTTCGCCGCTTCTTCTTTAGAAATCGGAGCCTGCACTCCCGCTTTGTCTTCTACAAGTTCTTTTCCGTTGAGCAGATATACTCCGTTGTCATATAATTTGATCATGTAAATCCTCCTTTATTTTGCGCCGTATGCACGGTGTTTTTCTTTGCGTCTAATCTCTTTCGCGCAGTACTTTTTTTACCTCGATCTTTGTCTCTCCAACCCCGATCACATCATCTCTCTGGATCACAACCGGCTGCTGGATCCTGCGCCCGTTCAGATATGTACCGTTTCGGGAACCCATATCTTTCAGATACAGCTTGTCCTCTTTCCGAATGACCGCGCAGTGCAGTTTTGACACTCTCGGATCATCCTGTACCGACAGGAACCTCTCAAATTCCGAACTGTTCCGGCTTCTTCCGATCCCGATATTGTCATAGAAAATGAAATCAAATTTTTCCCATGTATCGAGATTCTCCAGAATCAGTTTCCATTGCTTTTTCACCGGACCTTTGGACGTAAGTTCTTTCCCACGCTCGCCTGCTGCCGGAAACGGCGTTGTCTGCCCCGGCACTTCCCTGTGATCCACTGTTTCTTTTACACGGCGCGGCTGGCGATATTCTTCTTCGTACTCATAATCGTCATCTTCCAGATCATCTTCGTACTCCTCGTCGTAGTCATAACCGTCCTGCGTCTTTTTCTCTTTTTTCAGCGCTACAATGATGATCACAATGAGCAGCACCGCAACAAAGATCAAAATCCCCATCACAATCCAATACCACATACGTTCATCTCCTTTTAAACTTATTTTATCTTACTATATTTTTTCACCGCAGGCAAGAAAAAACGGCGGGATCCTCTCCCACCGTTCTCAATGTAATGTCACTCGAACTCTTTTCGTCCGCATTTCCGCAACCTCTTATTCATACTCATCCGCGGGCTTGTCCGTCACCCGCACATTTCCGCTCCCCTGTTTTTTACTTCGATATGCGTAGCGCAGGTGTACAAAGTGGAAAACGGTCGTATTTTCCCTTGCGCACTGACGCCAGACTCTGTCATGCCAGAAATTCCTCCAGGATCTGCCGGATCGCCGCCTCTTTCAACGCCGGCCGATCCTCCCCGTCTGTTTCCCGGCTCACACGTCTTTCTGCCGGAGAACGTCTCTTCTCCCCGTTCTCCACATTTCTTGGTTCCCCCTCAATATTGATCGGAAGTTCTGTCTCCGTTTCTTCTATATAATGAGCAGCTTCACTGTACCGCTCTTCCTGAAAGCGTTCTTCCTGCTCCTGCTCTGCCTGCAAAAATCCCTCTTCCGGAACTCCCCGTTTCTGACGGGTTTCCTGCCGCCTTGCCTCCTGCACTTTTCTGCGGGAAACGGGACGTTCCTGTCCTCTTCCTGCCCGGGATCTCATTTCCTTTCGCTTCACACTTTTCAGCGGTCCTGCCGCCGGTTCATTGGCTGCGCTGCATTCCACAGCCTCTTTTTCCTGTACGCTCCCCGGCTGATTTCCCTGTACATTTCCCTGTGTATTTCCGGCGCCGCGCACAGCTGCTTCCGGCTGGATCACATCGATCCTTGCTTTTTGTTCCCGCTCGCTCTGACGCAGCTTTCGGTACTTATAGGCACATACATTTTCCAGATAATCCACCATATAATTTTTGATCGCTTCCATCCGATACTGCTCGTCCGATACTTGACTGATCACAAACAGCAGGACCATCTCCGCGGCTCCAAGCGCTGCGAACTGATACACACGTTCGCCCATTCCAAATGCAGTGTAATTGAAAACAGCTCCAAGCGCCGCCAGAATCCCCGCAAACCAGATGGACTGCACCTCCAACTGTCTCCAGGTATGGATCCGAAATCCCATCCCCCTGTATTCATATATGTATTTTTCCACAAATGCTTCTGCATTTTCTACTCTGTCGTGCAGCATGCACGCGTGCTCATATTTCGCGCGTACCAGTCTTATCAGTCTGTGTGTGCTCTTTGACATGTTGCCGGCTGCCCGTGCCATCCGACGAAGCGTAAACAAATTTACAACTTTTGCCACGCCTCCGATGACTCCGACCGCTATCATCAGATAAAACATAATATCGGTGCCGGTGATGACTTCATAAAACATAGCCAAATCCTCCTGTTATGAAATTTATGCACAATGATCCGGGATTGTGTCCGAAATCATTATATCTCAAATATCCGGCAATTTCTTCCATAACCGTTTGACACATTTCTACATCTGCCGCAGTTTTTGTCTAAAAATACAGTTCCGTAGTTTCTATTTCCGTTTTCTCCTGACTTTCTTGTCAGATTTGTGCACTTCTTCGGGAAATTTGACTTACGATTCCCTCCCATCTTTGCGGCTCTCCATCTGTTTTGGGCTGCCTGACGATACGAAGATTATTTCTGCCAAAACCGTGAGCCCCGTAAACAGGATCGTATTTTTCAGATCAGAAAAGAATCCCGCATCTCCCGGGCACAACAAGCAGCGCTGAAGTTCTCTGAACATTTCCCGTTTTTCGGCAATGAGCCGTGGAAAGAATCCCATATCCGACCACATTGCGGGCAGATAATCGCCGCTGAACCGAAATGTCCACGCAAGCCCTGCTGCCGTCATCCCGCAAATTGCCCCTGCGACCAGTATTTTTGCAAAAAACCGGATGCCGGATCCTGAGATCCGGTTCAACTGGCGATATCCGTTTCTTATGTATACAAAAAACAATATCCATAACGGAAGCGAAACGATCGCCCTTGCAAGTGCGCTGTACAAATTTCCCTCAAAAAAACCGTTTGCTTCCTTTCCGGTCATCTGCATCAAAAGACTTTGTGCGGAAGAAGCCGGCTTCGATTTCTCCCCGTATTCCAGAAAAATCCCGTTCAGTCCCTCTTCCTCTTCTGCCCGGACAGCCGCAAATATACTTCCGTTTTTCACACATCCTCGAATGTAATACTCCATTCCCGCGATCGTGATCCGGTTTCCCTGTACGTTTTTTGTTCCAAATAATTTTTCCGCAAGCGCTGTACTCACCATACAGCCCTGCACATCGTCTTCCCATGGATAACTGCCGCCGGCGAGTTGTCCCGCAAAGAAGCTTTCCATACTTCCTGCGATCTTCCATACATCAGCTGTTACCACTTCCCGGACTTCACTGCTTACAGACTGCATTTCTTCCATGGACCATCCTGTCGTCTGCGGCAATACATCCGCCTGTTCTCCCGGTTCTTTCTGTTCTGCCTGTTCTGTGAACGCGGATAATGCGCTCCGGGTGAGAACGGGCGTATCATAATATGCATTGAAACATCCCGCTTTTTTTTCGGTCTCTCCATAAAACAGAAGTGCCAGAAACCAACACCCTGCTCCCAAAAAGACGATGCCTGTTTTGATCCATTTCTTTTTCATTCTTCAAGCCTCACCTTATCTCCCGGCGCAATCTCTTTACTGCTCCCGATGATCACCTTGTCATCCGGATCAAGCGCTGCGTTTACCGCCGCGCTGCTCCCATCCTTTTCAAGTACCGTCACCGGAACCCGCTTTGCTTTATACTCATTTCCGAGTATCGTTTCCTCCTGTTCTGCCACAAGGCAGAATGTACCGTCCGAATCTTTTCTGACTGCCGAAAGCGGAAGAATCTGCTGATAAGCCGACTCCGTCTGTCTGCTGATCTCATACGAGACCTCACTGCCGTACATGGCTTCATTTTCTTCCAGCGGTACATAGAATACTCCCGCCATATTTTGTCCGCCCGATGCGCTTCCACCTCCCTGTGCACTCTTCTCTCCCGCTGTTCCGAAAGAGGCATCCGCTCCAAACCGCACTTCTTCTACATTCTTTTTCAATGCTTTTCCTTTTCCCGGAACCGTCACCGACACTTCGTCCCCCTGTTCGATCTTAGACAGATCTTCCGCCGTCAGAGCGCCCTTGATACGGTATCCTCCACAGCCGAGCATCAGAAAGGAAGTATCATCCGTCACATTTCCCGCTGTCATGGAACTCTTTTTTAATACACCGTCCACAGGCGCTTTGACTTCTCCGTTTTCATTCTGCACCTGTACCAGTTTTTCCAGTTCTTTCCTTGCAAGATCCAGATCCACCTGCGCCGACTGTACACTGTAACTGCCCGCTTCCGCTGTCTTCTGGTCATTTTCCGCCGCGGCTGCGTCTTGCTCCTGCGCGCTCTGATACGCATTATACGACTGGGTTCTTGCCGACTCCTGATTCTGAAGTTCCGTCTCCGCCTGCGTTTTCTGTGCCTCCAATTCCTGCACTGCTCCGTCGTAGACTGCCTGTGCCTGTGTTTTTCTTTCCACTGCCGCTGCTTCTGCCTGTTGGCGCAGCTTCTCTGCCTCTTCTGGTTTTCCCTCACTTTCCATCTGCTGTGCCTGCTGCATTGCCGCTTCTTTTTCCGTTTCCGCAGCCTGTATTTCCGCATCCAATATCTGCTGTTGCTGTGCGGTTCCCTCATTCCACGCACGCTCCGCCGAGGAATAGGACTCCCATGCTTTGGAATAATTTTCCTCCGCCAGTTGTACGTCTCTTGCCGCACCCTCGGAAGCCTCCACTCTCGCCGGCGGTTCTCCCGTGAGTTGAGCCTGTCCGACTGCCAGCTCCAGTTTCGTGATCTCCGCCTGTTTCTTCTCTATGCTTTCCTGCAAATATGCCTTATCATACTGCAGGATCACGTCTCCCTGCTTTACAGCCGATCCGGTCAGCTGTACCTTTTCCACACGCAGTCCGCGTTGCAGTGCAAGCAGATGTTCCGATCTTGTCTCCACCGTTCCGTTCCCACGGATCAGAATGTTGAGTTTTCCCTCCTGCACCCTGCCTGTCGTCACCGTCGGCACGACCATAGATGCCGCCGCACGGGAAACTGCGGTGCAGACCGCCATCACAAGAAAAAATACGGCAAATGCGGTCGCCGCTGTCTTTTTTTTACTGATCTTCATTTTCTTCATGTACTTACTCCTTTAGCCCTGATGCAAGAATCCCCTGCTCCAGATAATCCTGCCCGCAGGCAAACAAAAATACCGACGGCGCCATGATCAGGATCGAAGCCGCAAAAGCGGTTGCAACATCATTTGCCGTAATATTGGACAAATACAATGAGACCGGAAGCAGACTTTTCGTCTTCAAAAATGTCATCGGCGCCTCGATCGCATTCCAGCATTCCATGAAATTCAGGATCAGCGAAGAGACGACTCCCGGCATTCCGAGAGGCAGTCCGATTCTGAAAAATACTTCCCATGTGCCCGCGCCGTCCACTTTTGCAGCCTCAAGCAGCGAATCCGGTATCTGCTGAAAAAACTTCGTCATCAAAAACACCGGAAAAGTGGAAAAAATCCCCGGAAGTATGACCGCCCAGTGTGTATCCAGTATCTTCAGAAAAGACAACACCGTATAACCGGAAACCATCGTGACCTGAAACGGCAGGATCATTAAGATCATATACAGATAAAGCACGAGTTTCCGTCCTTTAAACCTGTACCGTCCAAGCGCCCACGCCGCCGGAAGCCCGACACAAAGCTGTCCTGCCAGTACCGTAAACGTCTGTCTGCATGAATTCCAGAACATCACGAAAAAATCAGGACTGTCCAGCAAAAGCTGCAGATACGCTTTCAATGTCGGATAAAGCGGAAATAATTTCCACTGAAGTTCACCGCCGCTTCCGTAAAGGACACTGCCGTAACTTTCCTTTAATTCTGCCGGTCCCATCAAAGAACCTGCCGCCAAAAGCAGGATCGGAAAAATCAGGATCAGGACAAACAACGTTACGCCGATCCGGACTGCCGTTTTCTTTTTCCTCACATGTTCGTCCTCCGTTTCTCCTCGATCTTCTGGCTTCCGATCAGGATCAGCCCCAAAATGAAAGCAAGCATCACCGCAGCCGCCGTCATTTTCTGCATATCCAGCTTCAAAAACCAGTTATTGAATAAATGCTGCAGCATATAAATACTGTCATGCGGATAATTTCCCGCGATCATATATGCCTCCCGAAATACTTTAAACGCATTGACCAGAGATAAGATTCCTGTAAGAAATGCCGTTGGGATCAAAAGCGGGCAAGTAATATGCCAAAAGCATTTTAAGCCGTCTGCTCCGTCCATCCTCGCCGCCTCATACAGACTGTCCGGTATCCCCAGCAGTCCCGAAAGCCAGAGGATCATATCATATCCGAGATTTTTCCAGATATATACCACGACCAATACGCCAAATGCTTTCGGTGTGTTCATATAATCCGGTCCATGGACTCCAAACTTCTGCAGCGCTTCATTCGGAATCCCTCCCTGATCAAAAAAAAGCTGCCAAAACAGAACGACCGATCCTGCCGGAACCGCCATCGGAAGTAAAAAACCGGATTTCAATATACCGCTTTTCCTGCCTGTATTCAAAAGCAAGATGCCGAAAAACAGCGAGCTGCCCAAAAGCAAGGGCAGGCAAACGATCAGAAACCTGACCGTATTGCCCGCTGCCAGCCGAAACGCTTCATTTTCCAGCACTCCCCGATAATTTTCCAGACCGACAAATTCACTGCCCATCGCATTGAAAAAAGATCTCCGCACCACATCTGCAAACGGAATGAGGATAAAGATCCCCACTCCGGTCAGACTGGGCGCCAGCAAAACCCACGGAATCCAGCTTTCCTTTTTACTCGGAAAGGTAAAGTTCCATTTTTTCACCCAATGTTTTCGCTGCTTCTTCCACACTGATCGTTCCTCCAAAATACTGATCCGTACAATCTAAAAATGCCTCTCTCACTGACAGATCTATGATGAGCGGTGTGTCTGCGCCCTTTGCCAGATCCAAGATCGGTGCGATCTGATCTCTGCTCGGATAACCATACGAATGCATTTCCCCATCGCTGAATCCAATGGAGAACAAATCTTCCTGCCCGCCTTTTTCCGCAATGTCTGCCTGCTTATCCAGACTTTCCGTACGAACCGGAAGCCCCTCCATGAATTCCTGCTGCTGGATCTCATCACTCAGCATCGTTTCTATAAACTCCTGCGCCAGTTCCTTTTCGTCGGAAGACGCATTGATACCCATGCGGTTCATTGGTATATAGAGACCATGTGGGTTTACCACAGACAATCCCTGTTGTTTCTCCAAAATATCACACACAAGTGCGATCCTGGATAATCCATATATTTCATCCACGCCCGCAATATCCGTTTGCTCATATAATTCCAACATGCCGATCCCAGAAAATGCCGATATCGTATTGCCGGATGTCATAAGACCTCTGAAGTTCTCTGACCATGTATGTTCCATATCTTCTGACGGATTATTATCGACAAGTTGTTTGGACAATTCCAAAAGTTCCTGTATCTTTTCCTCTGAAAAGCTTCCGTCTTCTGTCTTCAATGCTTCATAATTGGACGCAAATAAAAGATATGCCATCTGTCCGTAAGCCGCGGCTCCGATCACCTTTCCATCCGGCTGTGCTTCTAAAAACTGCCGGACAGATTCCAGACTGTCCAGTCTTGCCAGTGCTTCCTCCGTTCCATAGAATACAGGCATCCGGAAAGAAGCCGGAATCTCATAATTCTTTCCCTCTTTTTTTACTCCGTTTATTACTCCCTCCAGCAATGTCTTGTCTTTTACTTTTTTCTCTGCAAGATCAGTCATGTCTTCCAGTATTCCTTTTTCGATATAAGAATCGACCGGAAGATCATCTAGGAACAGAACATCCGCCCCCTCTTTATTTAACAGGCTTGTATTCAGCGCATCAATATAGTCTGCCGGATTTCCGTCTGCCCCTTGCCCGAGCGCATACTGATAATCGACGTCTACTTCCGGATGTTCTTTCTCAAATGCCCGGACTGCCGCCTCTGCCATCCTACTCTCATAAAGTCCGTATACCGACAATGTTTTCTCTGTTTTTGTACTGAGTTCGGCGTCATAATAATAACGGCAGATATGGAATGTATTGGTCTGGTAATTCTCATAAACTCCATAGAGATTCTGATCGCCGTCCGCCATAAAATTCCTCATGACAAGACTGTTCTCGATCTCCCCTAAACTTCCGCGGCTTCCGTCATAAATCTGCTCGCCGATGCTTCCGTTCTCCTGATAAACAGAAATTCCGTTTTTCGTCGCAATATAATAAGTTCCGTTCTCATCTGTTGTCAGAAAACCGATTCCGTTCTCCAGCGCCTCCACTTGTGTTGCCCCGGACTGCTTTCCTGTCAGCGCATCGTAGTTCAACAGATTTTCTTGATCCTGTCCCAGTGTCACGATCGTATTTTCCCGAACCGCGATCATACCGTCATTGTTCGTCAGGATCTGGTGGCTCGGCAACGTATATTTTTCTTTTCCTGTCGCCCCGTCATACAATACAATATTGGTCGTTGCCGCCCCGACAACCGCAACATCTCCGTTTTCCACAACGCCCAGATAATACGGAAGAAAGCCGCCGTTTTGCTTCTGATATTCCAGATCCATACATTCCAGCATGACCTCCTGTGTTTCCCCCTCCGGCGTATGCCGATACAGATACGTCGGCTGCGGCGGAAGTACAAACTCTCCGTCCGTCGAAGTAATCTGGTCGAATTCCCCAGTATCTACAATGTCCGTCGTCATCAGATACAGGTTATCATCGGCTCCCCGCAAAAGATAATTCACATAAGTATCTACATCGATCCGCTCTTCGACCCAAACTTCTTCTGTTTTTTCCCAGTCATCTTCCGCCTGCTGTGTATATGAATATACCTGCGGCTCTTCTCCTCCGGTCTGGGTATATACTTCCAGCTTCTTTTCCTCGTTTAAAAAGCTGCCGAGATAAATTTCCTCTTCTCCCCACGGTCCTTCGATTTCTTTCTCCACATAACCACCTTTTGCTTCTTTTTTACTTCCGTCTTCCTCCTTTTTATCTTCACTCCCGGAACATCCGCCAAGTAATCCGACGGTAATCGCCCCGCAAAGTACAAGTGCAAGTATTTTCTTTAATTTCATACGTCCATCTCCTCTCTGATCAGCCTGTTTGCCGCTTAACATCAATGTACCGAAAGTATTCCCCCTTGTACACCGACGCTAACGTTATCATTTATCATAAACAAAGATTCTCTAAAAATCTTTAAAGAATCCGAAATGTTTTTGGAGAATTTTTAGAGATTTGTATGATACAATAATCTGAAACAAGTTTTTCATAACACTTCAGGAAAGGATTTTTCTTATGAGACTTTTATTGATCGAAGATGATATCTCACTCTGCAACGCCCTGATGATTCATCTGCGCAGCGAGGGATATGAAACGGACGTCTGTCACAATGGTACGGACGGACTTTCTTATGCCTTGCAAAACACTTATGATGTGATCATTTTAGACCGTATGCTTCCGGAACTGGACGGTCTGCCCCTTTTGTCTGCTATCCGCCGAAAAAATATATTTACGCCTGTGATCATTGCCACTGCAATGGACTCGCTTCAGGAAAAGATCAACGGATTGGACTGCGGCGCGGACGATTATATCACCAAACCGTTCGATGCACAGGAACTTCTCGCAAGGATCCGGGCTCTTTCCAGACGTCCCGCAGTTCTGAATGACAGTCCGCTTCTTTCCTATGGAGACTTGTCTTTCAATCCGGAAAAACAGGAGCTCACCGTATCGAACAAGACACTGTCCCTGTCCAAAAAAGAAGCCGGTCTCATGGAATATCTGCTGAAAAATAAAGAACAGAACCTGCGCAGAAATCTGATGCTTTCTTATGTCTGGGGTGCTGACGCGGAAGTGGAAGAAGGCAACCTCGACAATTATATTTATTTTTTACGCCGCAGACTGCGCACTTTGAAAAGTAACGTCCAAATAAAAACGATCCATGGCGTCGGCTACCGCCTGGAAGAAAAAACAGCTGAAACAAATGCCTGCGGGGAGGATTTGTGATGTTTAAAAAACTTCAAAAAAAGCTGACCTTTTTATACACGCTGACCACCGGTACGATTTTGACCGTGATTCTCATTATCTGCTTTTTCTATATGAAAACTGCCGTAGAAACACGATACAAAGCCGAGTTTTCCGATATTTTTCTCACAATATCCAATCGGTTTCAGACAGAGTCTTTTTTTACCGATTCCTGGCTGGCGCAAATGGAATCAGACAACCATCTCCTGATCCATATCGAAGAAAACGGAAAACCTTTATTTTTTCAGGGAGCATTTTCCCCTGATACGAAACGGGACGTCCTGCTGGAAAATGCCCGCAAAAAAGCCGCGGATATGGGGATCACTTTGCAGGCAGCTACTTTTTCTTCTCCCCTGCAGACCTCCGCTTTCACCGTAAAAGGAAATGCCAACGATTCCTATTTGTGCATGTATCTCGTGGAAGCAGGCATTTCCGGAGGTAAATCCCTGCTTGTCATGCAGGATGTCAGTTCCTTTTCCAGACAACTGTTGTGGCAGGTATACTTTTTTCTTTTCACCGGAATCGCAGGGATCATTTTACTTTATCTGGCAAGCTGGCATACAGTGGGAAAAACACTGATTCCTCTAAAAGAAAATCAAAAAAAACAGGCGGAATTTATCGCCGCCGCATCCCATGAACTCCGCTCCCCTCTTGCGGTCATTCAGGCAAGTGCTTCCGCTGTGCGCACTTCCCCGGAAAACGCAGACCAAATGCTTTCCAATATCGAAAAAGAGTGTACACGCATGGGAAATCTGATCAAAGACCTCCTCGTTCTGGCGGCGTCTGATTCAAAAAAATGGCAGCTTACATTGGAAACTTACGACAGCGACACCCTGCTTTTGGATGTATACGAGACATTTGAACCTGTCTGCCGTCATAAAAACATCCGGCTGGATCTGCTTCTTCCGGATACCGAACTTCCCCATGTCCGCTGTGATAAAAACCGCGTCATTCAGATTCTCACGATTCTTCTGGATAACGCCATTACCTACACCGCCCCCGGTGAAACGATCGATCTGCAAATTTCATCAAAAAAGAAAAAAATCTGTTATCTGGTCGCCGATCACGGAAAAGGAATTCCCGACGAGGAAAAAGACAGGATTTTTGACCGCTTCTATCAAAGCGATAAATCCAGAAAAGAAAAAGAACATTTCGGACTTGGACTTTCCATTGCCAGAGAACTCGCCGAACTGCAAAAAGGTTCTCTGACCTTAACAGATACCCCGGGCGGCGGATGCACATTTTTACTTCTTCTGCCGATTGCCGAAGAACATCTGTGAAAAATACCGCGGCTCATCACGCTCTGAGAAAGCCCCGAAAATCACGTTCCTGAAAATCCGGAAATTTCTTCAAAAAGCGACATTTACAGAAAATAAGAACTTTGTTATAATCAACTCATGTTCACGCAATGTCCACACTGCAGTTGTGAACAATTACATTTAATACAAACTTTTTTTCAAAAAGGAGGAGTTTACTCATGCAGTATAGACCAAAGGGAGTCTGTTCCCAATCCATCGATTTTGACATCGAAGACAACAAAGTAAAAAACGTCTCATTTGTCGGCGGATGCAGCGGAAATCTTCAGGGAATTTCCCGTCTGATCGAGGGAATGGATGTTAACGAAGCGATTTCCAGAATCGAGGGAATCCGTTGCGGTTTCAAAAGCACATCCTGCCCGGATCAGCTCGCAAAAGCATTAAAAGAAGCAACCGGCAAATGATCACGGTTGCTTCTTTCTTATTTTTATGGAGTTGTCTGCTTTTTATTTGCGCTGTCTTCCCACGTTTTCCTTTAAGCAATGAGAGCAGTCACTGTTATGTAGCACGGAATTGTGGCGTTCCCGGTACAAGCTGCTATACTCTTTTTCATCTTATTTTTATAGTTGCTTCATGTGCTTACGAATACAGTGACTGCTCTCATTGCTTAAACGTGTGGGAAATCAAGCCTGTCTAATCTACTTTGATGCCATCGGTGAAAGAATACGCTTCATCGTATGGATATTCGTCCACATTTCCAGCATAGTGGTCACAATGTACTCTGTAATAATATCCTCTTGGCACTTGCAATGTCTTTCCTGTTGATACATAATAGGTATTTTCTACATCTTTTGTCCATGCATAAACTTGTTCCCAATCACCAGTCTCCTCATTGTACTGATCGACATAAACTATTACGCCCAACTTATCCACCTCATGATTTGCTGTTGTTGCACCATACGCATAGATCCTTCCTCTTCCGGACTTTGAAATCGCACTTTCTCCATCCATCAGATGTTTCCCTTTCAACAGTGCATCCTCTGAAACTGTTCCGCGTGATTCCTCCGCTTCGATAAGATAAGAACCATCCACTCTCTTTCCCTTATCCTGTGCGGATACTCCCAGTACGTTTCCTGCAATCAGCAGGCACAGCATAGTCATTGTTCCAAGCATCGATATAAGTCTTTTTTTCATGCTTCATTTCCCCTACTTCTCATGTATATTCAACTCGTTACACTAATATGACAACTGAAAAGCAAAAAACTTACGCGTTTTTTATAAAAAATGTAAATTTCTTATTATTTTATCAAATTCTTGTTGTTCCATTGTTCCTTTTACTTCATAATGTACCCCTTTATGTTCAAATGACGCCACATATCTATTTTCATGCTTCGGAAGTTTATATACGTCTACCTCTATTTTCTTCTCCTCTGAATCAACAACATATTGATCCACTAATTCATCCTCTTCTTTTGCGCCTATCGATGAATCTTTATTATTTGCATAAATTGTATACCGTATAGATTCGCCGTTATATGTATAAAACATTTTAGCCTGTTTCAACTTCTGATCAATGGTATAATTTTCCAGTTTCATCTCTTGAGGCTTATACACAATTTTAACTACCATCATCCCCAACTGTTCATTAATTTCACTATACGCTTTTGCTTCATCCACATCCCCCGTGCTTTGCTTATCCATGTCTTCCACATTAATTACTTTTACAGATTCATCCCCCACGATCACATCCAGCAATTCTTTCCAATAAGACTTGCTGCCAACACTGACACTTCCAAAAGCAAATACCAGCACAAGTACTGCCGCCAGAACAAGATACCAGTGTTTTGTCCTTTTTCTCCGGTATCTCTTTTCAGGCTCACTTATTCTATTTTCTTGTTTTTCTTTTCGATACTCCTTTTCTTCCAATTCACGGATTTTTGCAAAAAGGGCATCGTCCATTTCTTTTGTCACCTGAATGTTATCTAACTCAGGATGATCGTCCAGTTCTTTTTCAATCTGCCGAACTTCTTGTTCTGATTCGTCTTTTATCGATAATTTTCTTGTTTTTTCCATTCTGCTGCCTCTTAATTCTATCGTTACTTTCTTCTTGACTTTTCTTTAAATAAGGTTAATATGAATCTAGGACTTTTCGTTTTTTCACTTCTGCCGAACACATACAGCAAAATGAATACGATCTATTTGTCCTAAAGAATATATTCTATCTGGAGGATTTTATATGAAACGGATCATACTCACCGGCGGTGGAACTGCCGGTCATGTCACTCCGAATATTGCACTGATTCCTAAACTTCGCGAACTAGGTTACGATATTCAATACATCGGTTCCTATAACGGGATTGAAAAAGAACTCATTGAACCTTTCGGTATTCCATATCACGGAATCTCATCCGGTAAATTACGCCGCTATTTCAGTCTGCAAAATTTCACGGATCCATTCCGTGTATTAAAAGGATTGAGCGAAGCTAAAAAACTGATACGCGAGCTCAAACCTGATATCATTTTCTCAAAAGGCGGCTTTGTATCCGTTCCGGTTGTTCTTGCCGGAAAAAAAAATAAAATTCCGGTCATTATCCATGAATCGGATATGACACCCGGTCTGGCTAATAAACTTGCCATTCCCTCCGCAACAAAGGTATGCTGCAACTTTCCTGAGACTATGAACTATCTTCCTGCCGAAAAAGCTGTGCTTACCGGTTCTCCGATCCGTCAGGAACTTTTAACAGGAAATCGCATCACTGCACTGGACTTATGTGGATTTACCGCGGACAAACCGGTTATCCTCGTAATCGGCGGAAGCCTTGGTTCTGTCGCAGTCAATACCGCAGTCCGTGATGCGCTTCCTGAACTGCTTAAAACATTCCAGATCATCCATCTCTGCGGAAAAGGAAAACTGGATGAATCACTGACCGACCAAAAAGGATATAAACAATTTGAGTACATCAGTGAGGAACTTCGTGATATTTTTGCTTTGGCAGATATTGTAATTTCCCGTGCCGGTGCAAATGCGATCTGCGAGTTATTAGCACTGCGCAAACCGAATCTCCTGATTCCGCTTTCCGCAAATGCAAGCCGCGGAGATCAGATTCTCAATGCCCGTTCTTTTGAACGTCAGGGATTCAGCATGGTTCTGGAAGAAGAAGCTGTCAATAAAGAAACGCTTCTTTCTGCTGTACAACAGTTGTATCAAAACCGTGAGGTCTTCACCGATGCGATGAAAAACTCCGGTCAGCAAAACTCCATTGATACCATTATCAAGCTGATCCAGGATCATTCCAAATAAACCAGTATTGCATTGTCGTATCTTAGACCATTTCAATCTGAAAGAAAACAGGTGCTTTCCCCGCACCTGTTTTCTTATAAGTGCTTCAACTCTTCGTATTCCACACTAAATGTCTTTTTGATCCACTTTCTTGCCCTGTACAGTAAAACATAAAAGGCGTCTTTCTTCATCCCCATTTTCCTTGCCGCCTCTTCCTGCGGATATTCCATAAGACATACCAGCATAACTGCCTCGTACCACTTCGGATTCTTTTCCAGCAATGCTGTCATAATCGTTTCATGAAGCTTTGCTCTTTGCTTTTCCGTATACTCACCCATATATTCTTCCTCTGAGCTTTCCCTCATCGATTCTGTAAATGATATCTTTTCTTCCGAAGTGCTCTCCGCAAACTCACGGGAAAACCGTTTTTTATAATTGAGTGCGCGATGCTTTGCTTTCAGGCAGAGCCATGCTTTTATATTCCGATATTCCGTTCCCTGTTCTTTGTATAAAGTCAAAAATATATCCTGCATAATATCTTCTGCAGCCTGCAGATCACCGATAACCTGATATGCCACTTTCAGAACAAGATTCTTATATTTCTCATAAATCTCGTTAAACTCGTGATTCTCTATCAACATTCTATCTCCGGTAGTTCTGCTATTTTTTCAACTTCATTAAAATCTCTTCTTTGTCTGTCTCTGTAAGTTCTCCCATTTTCCATCCCAAGCCAACCTGATCGCCCTCGTATCTCGGGATCAGGTGCATATGAAAATGAAAAACGGTCTGACCTGCCACTTCTTCATTATTCTGTACAATGTTATATCCATCACATCCAAGAACATCTTTCAGTTGATTGACCATCTTCTTTGCCAAAACCATTACTTTTGCAGCAAGTTCATCATCCAGATCAAACAAATTTCTGTAATGTTCCTTCGGCAGGATCAGCGCATGTCCTTTCGACGCCGGTCCCAGATCAAGGATCACCCTGAAATCATCATCTTCATAAAGTGTTGCCGACGGGATCTCTCCTACCGCTATTTTGCAGAAAATACAATTGTCATCTCTCATAGTATCCACTCTCTTTCTGTAACTTTTATTTCTTGTAGTATATCCTATTTCTTCCAAAAAGAGAAGTCAAAATCAATTTCCCGGCTCTTCTTCCCACTCTTCAATCTGTTGCTTTTCCCGGCAAAATTCTTGTCGAAATATGTCTCACTGATTTTATTGAATCCCACACGTCCGCATGCTAGACTGAGGGTGTTATCAGTTAAACTTACCACTTTTACTACGAATACGAAAGGAAATACTATGTTACATAATATCGATTTAAACAAAATGAATCAACTCATGAAAGAAAATAAAGACGCAAAACAGATTATCAGCCAGCTGCTCGAAAACCACCATACCGCAGTTTCTACCATTGCGCATGAAATACGAAACCCGCTGACCCTTGTTTCTTCCGCACTTCAAGTCATGGAAATACAGCATCCGGAAGTAAAAGATTTTTCACACTGGTCACAGATGCATGAAGATGTTGATTTTATGTGCAGTTTGCTGAATGAATTATCCTCGTTCAACAACAGTGATTCTCTGCACTATTCTGTTTTTTCCATCGGGCAGCTTTTAAAAAATATTGCCGTTTCATTTGCGATCTCTCTGGATGAGCACGACAACCATATTGAATTTTCTTCTGATATAGCCCCGGATCTTCACGACTTTACAGGTGACAAGATCAAGTTGGAAGAAGTCCTGCTGAATATTTTGAAAAATGCACAGGAAGCAATTCCGACGGACACTTTACATGGTTCTATCCATATGAAAGCCGAACAGATCGCCGATATGCTTATCATCAAAATCACTGACAATGGATGTGGAATTTCCGCAGATCACTTAGAATCCATTTTTGAACCCTTTACTACCTACAAGCAAAATGGAACCGGTCTCGGACTTTCCCTCTCCAAACGGATCATTGAAGCTCACGGCGGAACTATTTCTGTGAACTCTGTTCCCGGAAAAGAAACCTTATTCACTTTAAGACTCCCTATGTGATCTGTATCTGCTTCTACGAAAAATCTGCCATATTTCGCCAAGTACCGCTTCCAGCAGAAATCCACAGATCAAGCCACCAATATGAGCAGCATTGTCAACTCCACTGCTGCTCAGACCAAAATAGAGGCTTAAAGCAACCATGAAGAACAATCCTCTTCTGCTCACTCTCCCAACATGTCCCCGATTACGGATCGCGGCAAATAATAACGCTCCCATCAACCCGAATACCGCGCCGGACGCTCCCGCTGAGACAACATACACTCCCGAATTTCTATTCAGAAAAAGTGAAAGCAGATTTCCTCCGATCCCACTGAACATATAAATCAAAATAAAACGTATTTTTCCTGTGACAGCCTCTAAATTCCAGCCGAGAGCACCAAGCATTACCATATTATTTAATAAATGCTGCATCCCAAAATGCAGAAACATACTGGTCACCAGACGATAATACTCTTTCCCCTCCAGAACATATGGGGCGTACATCGCTCCATGTTCCAGCAAAAACATCGTATCTCCGTCTTTACCGATCAACATGATTCCTAAAAAGATCCCGATATTGACAATAATAAATCCCGTTGTACAAATGGCTTTTTTCTTTCCCTGCAAAACCTATCCTCTTTCTCTTATTTCAATTCAATGATTCTATTATAGGTTAGTGGATTCTTCTTGTCCATCTGTTTCCGTCATCAGATCATCCCATTCCCCCCAGTTTTTTCCGGGTGAATGCCATATAGATCGCTTCCAGGGATTGTGCCATCCATCTTCTTCTCGTATCATCTCCGCATGAGAAATAACTTTATGCCTCCATTTCTGATGAAACTGTCTTTTAAGTACATATTCTTCTTCCTCACATTCCTCCTCATCTGACAGCGTAAATGCATTCCCGAATTCCTGCTGTACATCCGGTTCCTGTATCTCTTCTTTTTTTCGCTCTTCCTCATGAATCTCATATTCCTCCATAATTGTCTTCAAATCATATTTTTCCTGTAATGTTGCTTTATGAAGTTCATATGCCAAAAAAATTCCTTCGACATCTTCATAATCTAAAGTCTTCACAAAATATTCGGACAGTTCATGAAAAGACTGCAACAGTTTTTTCTTTTGTACCGGCAAATAACAGAACCACCATTTTCCTGCTTTCCGAAAAAGATACTCCGGTTCCAGCATGAGGCAATCCGGATTCAACATATGTTTTTGTAAAATTTCAATCACCTCGAGCAGTCGTCCGATCAATTCCTGAATATCTGCTTTTTTCATACAATCTTTCGCATACAGATCACTCATAGAAGCACATCCGCCTACACCATATGTATAGCAGCTTGCACCGTTCACTCCGCACCCCTCTATGGGTAAAATCCCATCTATTGGATTCCTTTGCAGCATAGGCATCTGGTAATCTTCTGTATACGGTTCTGCCACCGTCACTCTGAAAAAAGCCTGACTCAAATTTGTCTCATACTCCATGTGGATATGCTCTTCCATTTTTACATCCCTCCTCTTTCTTTTTCCACTGTACTTTCACTTCCTATGCTGTCTTTCACCTCTTCCAGCAACCGCTCTCTGCGTATTTTTCTCTCCGGTTCTACAATCGAGGCACTCTGTCTGATCTGTAATTTCATCTTTTTTCGCTCTGCATATACATTCACACGGACTCGCTTTTCACTTTCTTCAATAGAAACTTCTGTGTGAGGAAATAAAATCAATTTTCCTTGTATGCGTTCCCGATAAAATTCTGTAAGATCCGCTTTTCCATCTGTCTCCGGCTTTCTGGTCATCTGAGCTGCCACGACCGCAGTCTCTCCCGCCGCACCTATTAAAATATTTTTATCATGATAATAAAATACGGTGTATATGATCATTACAAAAATAAAAAATATCATAGGCACAATGTATGTCATCTCCACGGTGATCACTCCGCTCACCGTTCTCTTTGCTTTACTTTTCTTATCTTTCATATGATTCATCCCACACCTCCAAGTACTCTTACAAAAAAATATCCAATCCCCAAGAATGGTACAAATGGAACTGTCGTTTTTCTATGAAATTTTCCAAATACCAATGCCGCAGCAGAAACCACTGCTGACAGAAAAAATGCGATTGCCAGCAAACTGATCAGATTCCAAAATCCAACGGCCACACCTAACAGCAAGATCAATAAACTGTCTCCGTATCCAAAACTTTCCCGCGTCATTTTACTTATCATTAAAAAAATACAGCCTGCTGCCGCCCCGAATAAACAAAGTTCCCATGGAGTCTCTCTTCTGATAAGCTGAGAAAGTATGACACAGATCCCACCAGCCGCCAATAACCACACCGGCAGTTTTCTGGTTCGTATATCCAACACAGAAAGTATGACAAGATATATAAAAAACGTGATCTGGATTATTTTCCACATTTATTGCATGCCCCCATTCCCGCAACCTCTGATTTTTTCACTGCCCGGATTGAACGCTTCAAGCCACTGCAGTTGAGTGAATTATGATATTTAGTTCCATAATTTGTAATATAAACTCCCGCCATCGATTCTCCGTGAACACATTTGTCACACGCATGATAAATTCCTCCCGATTCATTCCTGAGATCTTCTACTGACGCTGCCGGAACAAACTGAACGGATAGCTGAAGATAAGAGCACCGATAATCGGTATGATACACAATCCCTGTCTCCGTAATATAAACAATACTTTCCTCCCCTTCCGCTTCATTCTGATCGGCATATCCCGTCCATGCTTTTACTTGAAACTCATGTTCCTGTTTTAACCGGATCCCTGTATATTCAGGAAACGGAAGCTGCAGTTTATACGAAACTTTAATGTGCAGCACTTCGTCGTTCGAATCATAATATGTCGCCCAACAGCGGATACCGCTGCTTCCTCCTGATATAATGCTCCGGTCCAACCGTTCCGCTTCCGCTAGATTCACCAGATCTGCCTGAAATTTGACCGGATTAAAAAATGGGTGAATGGCAGCATCTTCCGCTGCGATTTTTGCCGCTCCATGCGCTGCCGTTCCGATTGAAAACCGAATAGCCTGTATTTCCAAGAGATAAACCAGACACATGATCGCGAATAAAAATAATGGAATTGTCAATGCCGACTCTACGGTTACACTGCCTTTGATCCTTGTCTTTGAATCTGATGCAGACGCCCTTTCCCGATCGGATATGGATGGGTTTCTATTTATTTGTGTCATCGCAGTCTTCCTTTCTTTTTATTTTTGTAGTAACTTTGGCGTTTCTATCTGTGGGGAACAGACAGTCTCGGGATGAAAAGGCGCCTGCATCAGATTCAAAGATTTGTTACAGCAGCAATGTGCAAAGAACAATGTGCCCTTTACACACTGCCGCCAGCGTCGATGTACAACGGGAAATACGCTTGTTCATCAACGCTAAGAATATCCGAAATATGCCGGAAATGAATATGTGATCCCTGTTCGTATTTCGGCAGTACTTTTTACCTTTAATTTTGTAACGCATTGGTCTGCATGAAAATGAGAATGTCCCTTTTCAAATCTGATATTTTGCTCAATTCGGTCCAAAGTCCGCATTGTCAGTTCTTCTTCTCCTTTCATAAAAAGCAATATCTGTAAATACTGCATATAAGTCATTCCATCCTCTGCATCCATCCCCTCCATCCCGTCTTCCCCCGAACCGATCCGGAATACAGACTCCAATGACAGCTGCCATGTCTCTTCCGACTTCATCAAAGCTGCTCGCTTTCCCGAGAGAAGTGCCCGCAGATCCATCACACTTTCCCCAAAGCACCATAAGAGCAACAAAATCTGTTTTAACCCCTCTGCCGCCTCCGGATGCAATGCAACTGCTGCCAAGGCAAGCGCCAAGACTTCCGCTTCGCCTTGCTTCTTTGCATCAGACAACAAATACACATAATTCATCGCTAACCGGAAACAGAAAAGCTGCCGGACTACGGACCTTAAATTTTCTTCATCGCTACTTTTACCACTGATCATATATTCGATCTCGTAATCCAGATTTCGATTTTTTCCGTGCGGTTCTGTTGCAGAACCGAACGTTTCCAGAATATATTGTTCATACAATACTTTTCCCTTGACTCCCCCGGTATTGGAGCGCTGGGGAAAACTCCCCCAGCCCGACTCCTTATTTCCGGCAGACAACATTTCTGCCGGATTTATCGACTTTGATGATAAAATGAATGTTTTCGGCAGTACCAATGACAACAGACCAGACTTTTTCGCCTCTGTGATTCCATCAAACTCTTCCGGAAGTATCTCCTCATTCTGCCCGATCAACTGATCGATCTCCTCCGATACCGCTTCACCTTTGATCTCTTGTTCTTCCCATTTTTCCGATAATCCGACAAGATTCTGAATCAGGTCAATTCCGTCCTTACTTTCCATATACGCGAGCACTTGCTCACGAAATGCCTGTCCACCATTATCTGTCAGAAGCTGAAGATCTGTGATTTCCTGTTCTATTCCCGGATTTCCGTAATATGCCATCCGATTTAATAACAGATCTTCCTCGAATTGCCCGCTTCCGTATGACATATCAAATGCAAAAATATCATAGTCCTCCAATAAATCTTTCTGATATTCCCCGAAAACAGAATAGAGCGCCCGATCTACATCCATTCGTTTTTGATTCTTTGAAGTTTGGATCATGGAACTTTCTGTCAATGCCAGGATAAAAGATACCAGCAGTACAAAAACCAGACTTAAAAATGCCGTAATCTCACCTCGTACTGTCCTTTTCTTTTCTCTTTCCCGATTACTCTTCATTCTCTTTCCTAAATGCCTGCACTTTCGCTTGTGATCTTATCAAAAATCGTATTGACTAAATCGATCAGTTGATTTTTGAATATCAAAATCAGGGCGATGATCACCACCAAAATAAGCAGCATTTCTATCACTGATAACCCCGAGTTGTCCTTTAAAATCGCAATCCCTTCCCGGAATTTTCTTTGGATCATCCGTCTCATTTTCTGTATTTTTTTCATAAGCTTCCCTCCATCTTCCGCCTTTACCGGCACAACAGCCTTTTAAATCTGTACGGAAAAGAATGCCGGAACAACGATGATAACAAGCACAACTCCCAGCATCAGGAACATAGGAGCCAGCATTTTTGTTCCTGCTTCTTCTCCAAGTTTTTTTGCAAAGTCTTTCCGTTCTTCAAATGCCTGAAATGCTTCCTGCTTCAGCAGTTCAGAAATTCCTCTGGAACCTTTTTTCAGATTCTGTGAAAGCAATGTTCCGAATTTCCGATACTTCGTGAGTCCACATCGTTCTCCAAACCGTTCATAACATTCGCTTTCCGACGCTCCACTGCTGATTTCATGCATTGTATATGCCATTTCCTCATAAATTTCCCTGCGCCCGTTTCTTTTTTCCTCTTCTTCATAAGACTGGACAATTTTACTCCATGCATTTCTCACCGGTAAACCAGCCCCCAAATAAAGCGTAAATCTGCTGATCAACTGTGGATAGTCGAATTCCATCTGCTTTTTCCGCGCCTTGTCTTCTTCTTTTTTCCTTTGTCCTTCCGCCGCATAACACAACATCGCAAGTATGGTTCCAAGCAGAAGGATCCACACAGCCCGAAAATCCGTCACATATTTCCATATGACCTGCTGTCCGTCCACACTGACCGGAAGAGACATCTTGTCCTTTGTTGCCTGTTCTTTATCCAGTCTTTCCGTTTCTGCTTTCAGATCCTGTAACCATCTCTCCGCCTTTGTAAGTTTCGTGGGATATATATGCACATAAAATGTATGATAAAATGTTTCTTCCCCATAACTTAACACAGCATCCAACTTCAACAATATTCCCGATGCATCCACCACCTCCTGACGCAGTTTTCCCTGTTGATCCATCACCTCATAATTATCCAATTCCCACGCGATCGTTATCCCTGTTTCCGGTATCTCCGTAATCAGATCCAGATCGCTTCTTACCTCATCCAGACTTTTGTTTTCTCCCAGAATAAGTGTTTCCAGTTTCCTTGCAGCTTCTTCAAATACATTCTCCAACTCTTCTTTGGTATATTTTTCCTCGCTGACTTTCACAGTCACGGATTCTTTCAGATCCCCGATCTGCACTTCCAGATCTTCTTCCCGGCTTCCCATCCCGGGCGCATTTCTCTGCAAAACGCTCTGCCCATGTTCATCCTGCAAAAGTTTCTTTCCGTTATCCGACATAAATACAAGAAATGCGATTCCTACCGTGCCAAGAAAAATCAAGATTATTTTTCTGCAAAGTTCTTTTCCCGGTTTCTTCATTCTTCTATACCTCAATTTTTATGATCCGATTTCCAAGCCGGTAGGCAAACAGATATACGACCATACATCCCGTCATCAATAATACTCCCGGAATGTTTCCATACAATACATTTAGAAACTCCGGGAATGCCATGCGCATATAACCGATCATCCCAAGAGGAATCACACACATCACATGAAATTCCAATCGTTTTGCTGCCAGAACCGTCTGTATTTCGCGTTCTGTCTCTATCTTTCCACCTATGATCCGAACCGTTTCTTTCAATATAGAGATACTGTCCCCTCCTGTTCTTTTCGCCGCCGCAAATACCGTCACAAAGTTATTCACATCCTCCTGATTTACTCTTTTTGAAAATGAAGTCAAAACTTGTTCCGCCGTAAGATTCATATCAAGTTCTCTGACCATTCTTTCAAATTCTGTCCGTATCCGACTGCCCTCCCGGTACAATGGACGCAAATCTTTTTCCGTCTCGCGTATCGCATTTTCAACAGAATATCCTGCCTTTAAAAGAGACGATAAAATCTGGATCCCATTTTGAAATTGTTCACGAAAAAGTTGTTCTTTTCTTTTACAACACTCCTCTCTCCACTCATGCCAGTACCAGATTCCGACCGGAAGAAGCGCCGCGACCGCTAACCATGTATTATAAAAAAGCCATGCCGCAGTCCCCACCAGTAACACAGACTGCACTGCTGCCGCCACATACTCCCTCCGGCTGATATCCTGCTGCCAGCAGCTTGTCCCGAAAAGCCAGTTCTTCCACCTTCACCAATGTTCCCTTAATTTTTCCATTCTCCATTCCCTCCTCCCGAAATTCATACAAAGTCCGCAGCCTGATCTGACCATCCTCAACTCCCATGACCTCTGCTATCTCCAAAACTCTCCGGCTCTTATCCCGAAGTCTTCCAAGATGAACGATAATATCCAGTGCCGAAGCAATCTGCCGCTGAATTGCAGTAAGCGGCAATTCAATCCCCATCATCATCATTGTTTCCAGACGGTGCAGCATATCTGCCGGATTATTGGCATGCCCGGTCGACATGGATCCGCTATGTCCGTTCAGCATCGCGGAAGAAATCATATCTACTGTCTCTTCTCCCCGAACTTCTCCTACAATGATCCGGTCCGGACGCATTCTCAGCGCAGACCGGATCAAATCCCGGATCGTAACCGCGCCTTCTCCTTCCAGATTTGCATTTCTCGCTTCCAACCGTACCAGATTCGGAACTCCGCGTATCTGTAGTTCCGCATTATCTTCGATCGTTATGATCCGTTCTTCTTTCGGAATAAAATCAGACAACACATTTAAAAACGTTGTCTTTCCAGCTCCGGTTCCTCCACTCACAAAAATGTTATATTTGGCACGCACCAGAATTTTCAAAAAGTCAGCCGCCTCTTTCGGGAGATTTCCCCATAAGATCAGTTGTTCCATCGTAACAGCCTCTTTCGGAAACTTCCGGATCGTCACGATCGGTCCGTTCAATGCGACCGGTTTCAGCACAACATTTACCCGTGATCCATCTTCCAGACGCGCATCTACAATCGGAGAACTCTCATTTACATAGCGGTTCGTACCGGCAACGATCTGCTGTATCACATCCTCCAATCTGTTTTGTGATAAAAAACGCCGGTCAGAACGCACGATCCGACCATCACGTTCCAGAAAAATCTCATCCGTACCATTGATCATAATCTCCGTGATCGTGTCATCCTCAATCAGTTCCTGCAAAATATCCAGCTTTCGAAATGAATGAAACAACTGACGGCTCAGCAAAATCTGTCTGCGCAACGGTATATATTCTTCCTCGGCCGCTTCCTGAAGCACTTCTCTGATCAGATCGGTAAGTTCCTCGTCCGATATATCCCGTGTCAGATCGATCCGCTCTAATACGCGTTCATATAATTGCTCTTCCCTCACTTCTTTTTCCCTGCTCCGATCTTTCTCCGCATCTTCACCTGTACCGTTTTCTCCAAAACTTCTTCAAGACCCATTTTCCGCAAATTCTCCGTATACTGTGACATCTTTGCCAGTGCGGCTGCCTCCTCGATCACCGGAGTATATATCGTGTCGCATCGCATCAGAATAGAATATAACCCTGTAATGCTGTCTCCAAGATCCAGAATCACTTTTCCGTAAACGCACTGCGCTAAAATGCACTCAAGCAATGTCAGCCATTCCCGCTCTTCTACTGCCCGAAGATCCTGTACACAGGCAATCGGATACACGTAATCCAGCTTTCCCGCCTGTCCTGTCATGGAACTGATACGAAGACCGAAATCTTTTCTTTCTTGACTGCAGTAATAAAGAAGATCGCCCAACGTCTGATCCTGTTCCCCCGGAAAATACAAATTCCCACCGGAATATTCCTCCAGATTCAAATAGATCGACGGTTCTTTTTCCGCCAGTCTCTTGCCTAATTCAATTGCAAACCGGGTTTTCCCAATGCGGTGTATCGGAGAATATACTCCGATCAGTTCTCCCTCTGTTTCCTCCTCCGGAAAATACTTCTTATCGATACACTGCTTTTCTGCCTCCATCATACGATTCCAGATTGCTTCCGCACTTTGGTAGCGATAGATTTCCCGACCTCCCGCTCCAGCCTTTTCAGAAAGTTCTCTCGTCAGCAAAAAGCAGGTCTTCGCAGGGATCGGAGATTCCAGTTTCTGAAAATATTCGCCGGCGATCAGAAGAACATGTATCGTCTCTTTTTCTGAAAATTCTGCTGCCTCCTCTACTGTATCGAACAGATACAAGCGAATCCCGGCTACCTTTTTCCCACTGAATATTTGCAGAAGATTTTTTGCATACTGCTTTTCACAGTCGCAGATCACAATATTTTTTACATACAACCTATCCCTCCTGTTCTTCTTTTTCACTTTCTAATTCGAATAATTTTGCTGCGAATATGCAGCATGATCCTTACATGACGGCTGAATTCAGATCTATATCAGCCTAAGATATATCTGTCTCAAAAACGAAAACAGATGTGACAGCAGCACTGATGTCTGCTGTGTGAGTTGTATTATAAACACGTCATTCTGAAATGTCCATAGCCATTTCTAAATTTGTAGCTTTTTGTTAAATACTTACAAATTTTGATAGAATAAAATTCCATAAAGGAGGCACACCCCGGGAATTCCAAGAGTTCCGGATGTTAAAACAGATAATGCATTCAGACCGACATTCAATATTTTCTGATCGGTAAGAATATACTGATTGATAAAAATAATAAGACCCGATCCAAAAATTGCACGAATGATAAAATTCACCACCATTGTTGATAACTTATGTTCCATGTGTTTCCCCTCCCTTCATATGTTTCATTTATATTCAAAAAGATCCGCATTTATTCACACCACTGTGAACAAATGCGGATCTTTTTTATAAGCCTATTTCGATATTCCGACCGGTTCGTTCATATTTACGATACTCTACACCTGCCGCGTCCAGCATCCTTTTTGATGCGATCACCGCAGCCGTATCTGCGTATTTATCACAATCATAGATCAGTTCCCTGATTCCACACTGGATGATCGCTTTTGCGCACTCATTGCATGGAAACAATGTTACATACATTTTAGCGCCAACCAGTTCTCTTCCCGGACCACTGTAATTTAATATGGCATTCAACTCGCTGTGCGTAGAATAAACATATTTTGTTTCCAGAGGATCCTCACCATCTCTTGTCCATGGAAAAGCATCATCGGAACACCCCAGCGGAAATCCGTTATATCCCATAGATAAGATCTTATTATCCTGACTGACAATACAACAGCCCACCTGTGTTCCCGGATCTTTTGAACGCATCCCGGAAAGCATCGCAACCCCCATAAAATACTCGTCCCAGGACAAGTAATCCCGTCTCTTATCCGACATCATCCTGTCCTCCTTTATTTTATTTTGTGCCGAAAATACGGTCTCCCGCATCTCCCAGTCCCGGCAGAATATACGCATGTTCATTCAAACGCTCGTCCAGAGCGCCGATATACAGCGGAACATCCGGATGATCTTCCTCCATACGCTTTACGCCCTCCGGAGCAGCGATGATACACAAAAAGCGAATATGTTTGACCCCTTTTTCTTTTAACATCTGGATCGCAGCAGAACAGGATCCGCCTGTTGCCAGCATCGGATCTACCACAAAAACTTCCCGTTCACTGCAGTCTGCCGGAAGTTTACAGTAGTATTCTACCGGCTCATGCGTTTCCGGATCTCTGTAAAGTCCGATATGTCCCACCTTTGCAGCCGGGATCAGGGATAAGATCCCGTCCACCATTCCAAGACCCGCACGAAGAATCGGCACAACCGCCAGCTTCTTTCCTGTCAGTTCCTTTCCTACCATCTCGCAAAGCGGCGTTTTGATCTTAACATCCTGTAATTTCAAATCTCTTGTTGCCTCATAACACATCAGACCTGCGATCTCGCTGACAACCTCCCGGAATTCTTTTGTACCCACCTCTGTTTTCCGGATATGTGTGATCTTGTGCTGAATCAGCGGATGATCCATTACATATACTTCTGACATTATGCTCCTCCTTCTGTAAATGAATTTAATTTTTCTGTCAATTTATGAATTAACTTGGAAAGTGTTTCCAGACATTCCCCGTATACATTCAGCGGTTTCCCGTATGGATTCGGTATGTCTGTCTCTTCCCCCGTAAATTCTTTAAGTGTGTAAATATTACCATTATCACCATACTGTTCTGTCAGCTTTATTTTCTGCTCTTCGTCCATGGTCAATAACAGAATATCCCCCTCCATCTCTGCCTCAGACAATGCAACGGCAGTATGAGAAGCCATCGTCATCTGCGCACTTTTCATCACGGCTTCTGCTTTTTGATTCACCGGTTCCGGGAATAGAACGACCATCCCCCTGGAATCGATCACATATTCCTGATGCAGATCTTCTCTTCGCAGCATTTCCGCAGCCATTGGTCCCCGGCAGGTATCTGTCATACTTACAAATATAATTCTCCTGTATTTCTGCTGTTTTACAACAGACGCGGCGGAAATTCGCAGATGTCCCGCGGCTTTTTCCAGACGGTTCATGATCGCGTTCCCGATTCCCTGAAGGGCAAAAGATTCGCTGTAAATCTCGTCAACTTCTTCGTCGTCAAATTCACGCAGTACCGCATACAGATTCCTTGCGATTGTTTTTTCATTTTCACGGGTTCCGATATTTTTTACGACTCCGTTTGTATAATAGCTATAAGTCTCATTTGTTGCGATGACGCCGACCCGTTTTCCCTCCCGGACGGCTGCGTAACACAACTGTCGGATTGCAAGAACTTCTTCTTTTACATTTCCCTCAACGATCATCAATTTTGCTTTCGGCGCGTAATGGCGGTATTTCATTCCCGGCGCTTTCGGCGCCTTATCTGTCTCTCTGCCGAGAAGCGTCTCGTCAATACTGACATGCCCCACAACAGGTTCCATCATATCTGCGGTGATCGCTCCCGGTCTTAAGATCATCGGCGGTGTGACCGTCATATCTAAAATGGTAGATTCCAAACCGATATCTACGCTTCCTCCATCCAAAATCATTTCAATCTTACCGTCCAGATCTTCTCTGACATGCTCCGCTGCTGTCGGACTTGGTCGCCCGGATGTATTAGCGCTCGGCGCAGACACATATCCGCCCGCCGCCCGGATCAGTTCTCTGGCGATCGAATCACTCGGCATGCGCACTGCTACCGTGTCCAACCCTCCGGTTGTCCCGTAAGGCACTTCATCGCTTTTTTCCAGGATCAATGTCAGCGGACCCGGCCAGAACTTTTCCGCAAGCCGCCCCACTTCTTCGGGAATGTTCACTGCGATCCGATTTAATGCATCAACTTCACAAATGTGTACGATCAGCGGGTTATCCGATGGTCTTCCTTTGGCTGCGTACGTTTTTCTGGCCGCCTCCTCGTCCAGTGCGTTCGCTCCCAGCCCATATACGGTTTCCGTCGGAAATGCCACAAGACCGCCCTTTTTCAGTATCTCGCCAGCTTCCTGTATCGTCTTCTGGTCTATATTCATTTTATCTATTTTTTTTATTATTGTCTCCATGTTTTTCATTATACCATTATTATGGCAGAAAGACGAACTAAATTTGCAAATACGATAAAATTCCGTTTGCAATCCCCTCCGCAAGCTTCTCCTGATATGCATCCTCGCAAAGTAACGCTTCTTCTTCCGGATTACTCAAAAAACCACATTCAACGATCAGCACCGGAGGTTCTGTCTTTTTCAGCATATAATATGTATCGTTTGCTTTTATTTCCCTGTTTTTCTGCAGTTCCACTTTCTGAAGTGCTTCCTGTACGACCTTTGCGGCATTTTCTCCCTCCCTTGAATGTGTATAATAAAAAACCTGTGTTCCGAAAACGCTTGGATCCGGATAGCTGTTCTGATGGATACTGACTGCAAGCACCGGTTTCGTTTCATTGATCAGTTTTACTCTCTCTTTCAAATCTTCCACCTGTGAATCTGCCATCCCGGCATCGTCCGTTCTCGTCATGATCACCGTGATCCCAGCTTCTTTCAGATGCCGTTCTACTTTTTTTGCGATGCACAGGTTCATTTCCTTTTCCTTTGTTCCCTGTGTCCCAATTTTTCCGGGATCGCGCCCCCCATGCCCGGAATCCAAAATAACCGTCTGTTCTTCTTTCTCTGCTTTCTCCTTTAATTTTCCGCTTGTTTCCACCTCTTTTTTATTTCGGGAATTCAGATATTCCCCGGTTTTCTGACTGACTACGATGATCCCGGCAAGCGCAGCCATTAATAACAGAATCCCCATTTTCCTGACGACTACTATTTTTTTCCCTTTGATCTTCTCTTTCATTTTTCCTTTAAAACGCAAAAAAACATCCCCTTTCGCATACATATATTCCATATATATGCCAAAAGGAGATGTCCTTTTCCGTTAATTTACATATTGAAGAATCAAATCCCATATGCTGGAATTTTCCCAGCCAAGTTTCCACTCTGCAACACCTGCAAGCTGATTGCTCTTGATCAGTTTCAGTTTTTCTTCCAGAGAAGCGGTATCTTCCAGCCAGATCTTATAGACTCCGCCGTCTGCTTCCCATTCCGCATAGTATTGCTTGTCTGTATCATTCCATTCTGCCTGTACGCCGGCCGACTGCAAAATCTGCTGTGCTTCATCCATACCCATCGCTGTGCTTGTGACTTTATTGGCATAATTTGCTGCCTCTCCCTCACTCGCATCCATCTCTGCATCCGTTTTCGGTGTTTCAAACCATAACCGTGTATACAATGGAACGCCGATAACCACTTTCTCTTTCGGCACAGATTTCAAAGCATCTTTGATTCCCTGTTCTACATAACCATACGATGCCACTGAGCCGGCTTCATAAGATCCCTCTGTATGTTCATCATATGCCATGATCACAACATAATCTGCCATGATTCCCTGTTCTTCCAGACTATAATGTCCATTGTACGGCTGCGGTACATAATTATCCACTGAAAATACAAGTCCATTCTGACGGCATTTTACCGACAGTTCACGGACGAACTGGATATAATGCTCGCCGCACTCTTCGGAGATCAGTTCAAAATCCAGATTGATCCCGTCGATTCCCGACTGAAGAGCTGCTGCGATCACCTGATTGATCAATGTCTCGCGCTTTGACGTATAGCTGAGCACTTCATACGTCTCCTCATATGAGTTGATTCCTCCATGGAAATCTCGAAGCACTGCCCATACATCCAAATTAGACTGATGCGCATAATTCACATAATCCGAACTTGCAAGAGAATTGATATTACCGTTTGTATCGGCAATACTGAACCAAGTCGGAGCGATCGTCGTCAAACCTTTGGTTCCTGCGATCGTCTCCAGTACATAGCTGTTGGCTTCTGCATTGTCCACATTGTGCCATGCCATATTGATCGTCTGATTCATTGAAATATTCGTATACTCCAGTTCTGTAAACTCTCTGGAAGTTTCTTCCTCCACAACTTTTTTCAAAGCGTTCGTCTTCACATATCCGATAAATCCATCCGCTGTCGCTACTTTCTTCCAATCATCTTCATCTTCTAGCACCGTAACTTTATCTGCTTTCTTGACTTCCGTCAGAATCGGGCTCTTTACTCCGCCTTGATAACGTACTTCTGTATCCCGTTTTAATACCGAAGTCTGGATCTTACCCCAGTCACTCGTAACGACGACTCTGTCCGGATTCTTATAAACACTGTAATCCAGATTGGTGTACTGCTGAATAAACGGAAGTGCGATATATGCTGTTCTTCCTTCAGTTTTCAGGATTATAAAATCTTCACTTTTCTTTTCTGTAACTTCTGTATACTCTTTGCTGCCGACAGTAACCGAAACATTCCCATTCGGTAACGTATAAAGCATAACACTTTCGTTCGGATCCCAGTAAAAACGTTCATTGATAAACTTTCTTACCACAGAATATTCAATATACGGCTCTCCATCGATCATCTTTCCGACTACATGACCGCTGTCTTCTCCTTTTATCACCTGATCGTTGACAACAAGTGCAAGAGAGTCTTCTCCTGTCAGCCCGTAATATTGTTCTAAATCAGCTTTCTCTTTCGACGGACCGTATCGCTGCCAGATAAAAACGCCTCCTGCAATTCCTACGATGACAGCAATCAGCAAAAACATCCTGATCAGAAGATTGCGTCTTCTTCTCCTCGCCCGGCTGCTTCTTCTCTTTGGACGCTGACCGCCCGGCTGTGCTCCTGCACTACCCCTGCTGCGACTGACATTTCTGCTTCGATTTCCGCCCGCATTCGCAGATCCGCTTCTCGAAGATCCGGAATTTGTACTGCCATTCCTCATAGGCTCTGCACCGGTTCCGCCAATCCGCTGTCGGTTTCCAGCATTCACTCTGCTCCATTCTTTTCCGTCCTGCGTATAAGATGCTGACGGATTCCGGCTCGACATTCCGCGCCAGCTTTCATCGTGCTGGGTCGTTTCCCTGCTGCCTGATATTCTATATTCTCCTGTTCCTGAACTTCCCGGTCTTTGGTCGCTGCTGCCTGGGCGTCTGACTGTACCCTGCTGCCTGGTCCTCTGATTCAGGAAATCATTTTCTCTGTTTCCTCTTTCGTCCATGCGGCACCTCCTGTTAGACCTTATTATATCATATTTTTTTTATACGTCATTATAATTTTACTATTTTAGCAAAGATTTTGTAACATTTCAGCCAATTCAAACTATTTCTAACGAACTTCTTTACATGTTACGCTTTTTTATTCCTCGAATACAGAGTCTTCAACCATTCTGAATAAAGGGGGAATTGCGTCTGGCTGCTCTTTGACCTTTCTGTCTTCTGTTCTTTCGATACTTTTCGTTGATATTTACAAAAGAAAGTGATTCAATATGACCTTCCGGATCAATTTCATAATCCCGCATATAACTTCCGGCTTCACGAACCATATGCTGCCGTACTACCTGCATCGGACTCGCACTGTTCCCGTCAATCAATATACAGACTCCTTTCTTCTCATAATCCTCCAGTTCCGTATACAGGTTTTCATATACCGCACTATCTTTTTTCATTACACTGCTCCTTTCCATAACGACTCGGATCAGCTATAAAAACTGCATCTTACAGACCAACCGGAAGTTTCGTGACATACCGCTGAATGTTCATGCAGCAGGAAGATAGCAGAGTCGTTCTTTAACTTCTCACATTCTTTTGATTTGTTCCAGAAAACGGAACATCGAAATATATTGAACTATTAACAGAATATTGCCAGATTCACTGATACAGCAATCTCCGTGCCCCTCCTTTCATGATTTTTTGACACTCACTGATCAAAAGCTATCCTCTGTGCCGCTATTATATATCCGCATTTTTCTCTTTTTCAATGTGTTTCTTGTTTAAAACCGTTGTGAATTTGTTGATAAATACGTTGCACGGAATTTCATTTTATTCACATCATGTGTAAAGAAATCTCCAATGTCAATTTCTTCCTTTTCTTTTTTCTTTACATCCTGCAAATTTTTGTTTATACTATTATGGAATAAATATATTTTCTAATCATTGAAGGATGTGATCATATGAAGATTGAAAAACTGAATGAAAATCAGATTCGCTGCACTTTGACACATGCTGATCTGGCGGAACGCCATCTAAAACTAAGTGAACTTGCATATGGTACGGAAAAAGCGAAGTCATTGTTTCGTGACATGATGCAGCAGGCATCTTTTGACTTTGGTTTTGAAGCTGAAGATATTCCACTGATGATCGAAGCGATTCCTGCTTCTGCTGATTCGATTGTCCTGATCATAACGAAAGTGGAGGATCCGGAAGAATTAGACACCAGATTTTCCAAGTTTACTTCTGCCGGAGATGCGGATGGAAAGACCCGCGAACCGCTCAGCAAGCTGGAGGGTGCAGAAGAATTTATGGATCTGCTCAACAAAGTAAAAGATGCAGCGTCCAGCGTAGAAAAATCTGCTTCCAGGAAAACAGACAGTGCAGAACCTACACCGATCCCTGTAAAGCTTTTCTCCTTTGAGACGATCGATCTGGTCATCTGTGCAGCACGCCTGATCGCACCGATGTATCAGGGCGCCAACACTTTATATCGTGATTCGGCAAATGACATGTATCTTCTTGCTCTTACGCCATCCGAGCACACAAAACAGGAGTTCAGCAAAGTCTGCAACATGCTCTCTGAATTCGGCGCTCAGGAAAAAGCAAGTGCTTCCGTGCTCGCTTTTCTGGAAGAGCATTGTGAAATCACCATTGCGGCTGATGCAATCCAAAAATTATCCGCACTCTAAGTTAAAAACATATCGGTTATTCACATAACGAAAACCGCAACAGAAATCAAAAACAAAAGATCCTTTGTGACCTCCGAAATGATTTCTGCTGCGGTTTTTCTTATTCGATATTTTTCTTTAAATTTTAAGATTAAGCCTGCATCGCTTTCTTTGCAGCATTAATCTTCTCTACGAGCAGATCTGCATCGATTCCATGGACCATTGCAGCCTCTTCCAAAGATTCCATCTGTGCAGACGGGCAGCCAAGACAGTGCATTCCAATCTCCATCAGGATCGGAGCAGCCTCCGGAAATACTGTTAACAGTTCACCGATTGTTGTATTCTTAGAAATCTCTGCCATTTCTATTTCCTCCTTTATTGTTCAGTTGTTTTAACAACACTACGGTTTATTATAATCTCTAATTTTAAAATTATCAACCACGAACTATAAGTATGTGAATATTCTGAATTGTCTATATTCTGCATATCACTTTTAGACTACTTAAAAGTCAACATCTTTCTTTCTTTTTTTCGACAAAATATAATTTTCATGATATGTAACCAAAACACGCGTTCTTTTTTTATTCAAAGTAATTCACATAATTCACACCTTTTTATGTGGATAATGTGGATAACTTTTGTATAACACACTTTTTTTCCACATTTTTTGATATTTTGAATGTGGATAAGTTGAAAACTATTCTTTTCGTTCATTCGACTTTTTTTTACATTTTCACCTTAATTTGTGCACTTTGCATATTATCATTTTTTCATGCATTTAAAACTGCAAAATACTTTTTCTTTTTTCATAAAACAAGTTATCTGTGAATTTCTTTTTCTACTTATAAAAGAAAGACATCACCTCATAAAAAAGTGATGTCTTCCTGTTTTCTCTTCTTATAAAACCCGGCGTATTGTGACGATCGGCGCATACTGCGCACTGCAGATTCCAATTCCATCTGTCTCATTCATCGCATTGACGATATTTCCATCTCCCATATAGAGACCCACATGCCCATCGTAAAGGACGATGTCACCCGGCAACGCTTCATCGTAACTTACCTCATAACCTACCCCGACCATATCCCATGTCGTTCTTGGAAGACTGATTCCGAAATTCGCATATACAGCCTGAACAAATCCGGAACAATCCGCCCCATTTGTCAGGCTCGTCCCACCCCACACATAGGGATTTCCGATAAACTGACATGCAAAGTCGATCACCGCCTGACCTCCGGTCGCATTTTCTGTATTCCCGACCCCGGAAGTCACTTTTCCTGCCAAAACTGCCTCGGTATCTATAGCTTCTGTAGAAGAAACCGTAACCGCCGCTGTTTCTTCCGCGATCCGTCTACTCTCCTCTTCTCTTGTTTCTCCATAAGAATAATCTGTTGATATTTCTATATATTCTCCGCTTACCCAGCCATCCGTAGCTCCTGCTTTCACCGGATACCAGTTATCCACCGCATCTCCGGTCACTTCATACTGCTGACCGAATGTGACCTGTGTAAGAATTGCAGTATCCGTTCCCTGCCCGCTTCTCACATTCAATACCTGCGCGAGAACAGTCGCTTCCGGCTTTTCATATTCTTCCGCGCGTCTTTGCGCTTCATCTCCTGTATATAATGCTGAATCCGGAACATATCCGACTGCATTTCCCGATTGGATCTTTATCCAGCCGTCGCTGTACTCCAACACCGTTGCCGTCGAATCACTGTAAAGTTTTCCGGTCCAGTCACTTGTTTCATCCGGGGCACTTCTAATATAAGTAAAATCACTTGTATTAGAAAATGCCCTGTTCACATACTCACCCTGTTCTGTCGGTACCAGATACAAATCTATATTTTCTTTCACATTTACTTCATAACACTCTTCCAGTACCGATTCGATCCCTGCAATCGGCAAAGGTGAAGAAGTTCCATGTTCTTCCTCCGCTGCCTGAGCCGTCATTGCACTCCCCGGGATCATCACTGCCCCTACGATTGCGGGCAGAATCCAATTTTGCCTTTTGTGTGTAGTTCTCATATAAAACCTCCTGCCTTGTTCTGTCTTTATCTTTTGTAGGAAGTTCTAAATGTTACACATTTATTAAATTTTATTACATTGTCATTATAACAACTCACTCACTCTATGTCAACCTGTTTAAAGCCTTTTTCATACATCACAGCTCGACATTTTCTATAATTATTTTTAACATTTCCTATCAAAAAGAAATGATTATTAATTATTTTGTAACATTTTGAAAATTTTATTCTTCTGTCGAAAAAAATGTATTTCTTCTATATTAAGATGTCAGCGGCAAAAGATCGCAAACTACGTTGCGTCGGAGTACAAGGGGAAATACCCGCGGTTGAGGTCTGCGAGTCGAAAAGAGACTGAGATTTGCTCTTCATCGACCGTTTCTCCCCTTGTACCCCGACGCTATCTTAATGTGATAAAAATTTTTACTGAATTTTTGAAAAAAATAGGTTGACATTTCCCTCTTAATCATGTATATTTTAATTACAGTAATTGTTACTATTATTGTTTTAAAGGAGGATTCCCGATGGCTAATTTAAAATATAGCCGGCAAAGAGAATCCATCAAACATTTTCTAGCGACTACGAAAGAACATCCAACTGCCGACACAGTTTACACACATGTGAAGGAGGAGTTTCCAAACATCAGTCTGGGAACAGTTTATAGAAACCTAAAGCTTCTGACCGACTTAGGCGAAGCGATCAAGATTACCGCCCCTGACGGCGGTGACCGGTTTGATGGATGCACTCAGCCGCACAATCATTTTTATTGCACAAAGTGCAAACGAATTCTGGATTTGGATCTGGATATGAAAAAGATCGAGATGATCAACCAGGCTGCCGCAGATAACTTCGACGGCATCATCCATTCCAGCAACACCATCTTTTTTGGTGAATGCAGTGACTGCATTAAGAAGTCATAACAATATATTTTATAAGAAAAGGAGATCAAAACTATGAAAAAATTTGTATGTACAGTATGTGGTTATGTTTACGAAGGAGAAGCAGCACCTGCAGAATGTCCACAGTGCCATGTTGGAGCTGATAAATTTAAAGAGATGACAGGAGACAGAGAGTGGGCTGCAGAGCACGTTGTAGGTGTTGCTCAGGGCGTTAGCGAAGACATCCTTGCTGACTTAAGAGCTAACTTCGAGGGAGAATGTTCCGAAGTTGGAATGTATCTTGCTATGGCTAGAGTTGCTCACAGAGAAGGATATCCGGAAATCGGACTGTACTGGGAGAAAGCAGCTTACGAAGAGGCTGAGCACGCAGCAAAATTCGCTGAGCTTCTTGGAGAAGTTGTAACAGACAGCACAAAGAAAAACCTTGAAATGAGAGTAGAAGCTGAGAACGGCGCTACCGCTGGTAAATTTGACCTTGCTAAACGTGCGAAAGCTGCAAACCTTGACGCTATCCACGATACAGTTCACGAGATGGCTAGAGACGAAGCTCGTCACGGAAAAGCTTTCGAGGGACTTCTGAAGAGATACTTCGGCTAAGATTCAGCTGAATAAAGAGAGAGAAGACTGAGAATTGTATATCTTGGTCTTCTCTCTTTTTATTTCTCACTGTTTCAACGCTCTATTTCGTACATTGCCACTTCATCTGTCTCTCTGTTTGTCGACACAATCACATCTTTTCCATCCCTCACAAAATGCCAGACATTTGCCGGACCGCAGTCATGATCAATAACATCACTTTGATATGTTTGTTTTTCCTTATCATAAGAAAAGCAAAGTAAATCTCTGTTTCCTTTTCGATGTCCGATCACAAGCGCATTTTCACCGCACAAGGAACCACCATAAATCGCATGACAAAACTCTGCCGTTTTTTCATATGAGTAAATACATTCAAAATTTCCTGTCTCTTTCGCCCTTTTGTATATTTTGATCTGATCCCCATGAAATGGGGCGATTACCGCAAGCTCCTCTTCGCCATCCTCATCAAGATCTACGAGCACTGCATCACTTGCCGGTATCGTAAGTAATGTTTCGGTCTTCCATTCCCCTCCGGCTTTTTCCGGCGGTATAAAACGAAATATTCCGTTCTCTGACGAGATCACACTGGTATCATATCCATTTTCACGGACCCGATAATATCCATGATTCTTTAACATCTGATCTTTGATCACAAAAAGTTCCAAAGCATGTTCCTCTCCGGTTTCTCCCAAGTTTTCAGGTAATACCGCCCCATATACTTTTCCTGGAGATGACCAGTCATCCTTATATTCATGTCCCGATTTTAATGTACAGGCAATCAAATAATGAATACCGTTCCGCTCTATAATATCAAATCGGTGTACATGTGGCAGCGAAACCAGTGTTTCCACGCTCCACTGTTTCTCCTTTTCTTTTGGCGGTCTGACAAGAACGATCGATGCTTCTTTTGAATCATTTGGAGAATAGAAGCGGTGTGTCGCAAGAAATACACCATCGCTACCCGGAACTTGAACCATACTCATAACGCCACCCGGCTGTTCCCATATTGTATCAACTTCATTTCCTTCTAAATCAAATAGAATACAGCGATCTGTTTTCTCCGCCGCCACAAGGAAAAAATCCTTTCCTTTATAATGAAGCGGTGCTATTGAATAACATTTTGTTAAATTTGAAATAATCTTTTTGTTAATCTTCACACTTTTCCCCTCTCTTTCTACATACAAGAACGAAACGGGATATTTTGCGGCGCTTCAAAGCAGTCTTCAAACCCCCGTCTGTGATGATATGCTTTCTTATCCTTATCGGTTGGATATACATATTTTCCTCCAACTTCCCAGAAAAATGGATGAAACTTATAATTCAGTCGATCTTTTTTCATTTCATACAACATTTTGATCTCGTCAACATCCGCCATAAAGTTGGTCCACACATCATAATGTACCGGTATCACAACTTCACACCGCAGTGCTTCCGCCATGCGAAGAATATCTACGGATGTCATTTTGTCCATAATTCCCGGAGGATTCTCACCATATGATCCAAGCGCAACATCAATGTCATAATCTTTTCCGTGTTTTGCATAATAAATGGAATAATGAGAATCTCCACTGTGATAAATATTTCCCCCCGGAGTTTTTATCAAATAATTTACAGCTTTATCGTCCATATCTGTCGGACAAATTCCGGTCAGTTCCTCTCTGTTCTCATCGGTACGGTCTGTTGTCACAAGGCAGGTCCGATCAAATGAATCCAGAACCACAATCTCGATATCTTTGATCTTGATCGTATCTCCCGGCTTCACAGTTATGCATCGCTCTTCCGGAACCCCCCACTTCATCCATGTTTCTACTGATTTTTTCGGACCAATAAATGGAACCGGAATTTTCTTTCCATCTTCATCAACTGTTGTCAATTCAGCTTTGATCACATGAGATGCATACTCTGCACTCATATGATCCTGATGATAGTGTGTTGCAAGAACCGCATCCACTTTTTGAATTGCAAACGGATCAAGTACAAACGGAACTGCCCGAAGATTCGGCTGCATCATCCGTGCACCACTCATATTTGCCATTTGATGACCAACTGCCATCTTTCCATTTCCATGAGTACGCTTTCCATTCCCACACCAAAGATCAATACTGATATTACAATCTTCCGGTGTCTTGACCCAGATTCCGGTACAGCCAAGCCACCACATCGCAACAGTTCCCGGTTTTACATCTTCCATTTCGATTTCTTCGTTTAGCCACGTTCCCCATTCCGGAAATGTATTCAATATCCAATTTTCTCTTGTGATCTCCTCAATTCTACTCATAATTCTGCCTCCTTCTTTTCATATGACTCATAAAATGCTTCATAGTAATTTCTCAATTTATTTGTGTTTTGATATAAAATTTCTGTATCCGGATCTGGTTCATAACAAAGATCCTCTCCATTCTCAGCGTAACGTTCATATCCCTCCTGATAATTATCCACATTTCCCAACGTTTTTTGTGCAGAAATCCACGCACCTAGCCCGGTTGCTTCCATTTCTTTTGGTTTTTTCACCTCTTTTTGAAACATATCCGAAAGAATCTGGCAATAAACCGGATTTCCTGTCATTCCACCCGCAGCCAGAATACTTTTTTGATTTCCGCCAACCACACGCTCTACTTCTTTCACACATTCCGAAAGTTCTGCTGCAATTCCCTCTAAGAGTGCACGTACCAAATCTCCCTTATTGTTCTCAAATCCAATTCCCATAAATCCTGCCCGTACACTTGGATTCCAACGTGGTGTCCCTTTTCCTGAAAATGATGTAGACGCAATTACGCCATTCGCTCCCGGACAGGATTCTTCCAACACTTTTGAAAATTCTTTAAAATCTCCCTTTGACTCCGGGAAAAACTGTTCATTCATCCACGCCGCTGCTTTTCCTGCGCTCAATACTGCGCCCTCCACAATCCATTTTCCGGGTATTGCTGAAACATTACAATTTACACTCATCTTTTTATCCAAAACCGGAACATCTGATAATCCGATCACATATGCCCCCGTTCCTGAATTCACTTCCATATCCCCATGTTCCAGACATCCAAGACCAAGCGCTGCACACTGCTGATCCCCTCCGGCTGAAATTACCGGGATCGATGTTCTTTGTTTCAAACACTTGGAAACTTCATCTATCGTATTTCCAACAATCCCACCAACCGGTATCAACGAACACAACTTTTCTTTTTTTACACCAAATATTAAAAGAAGTTCCTCTGACCATTCCAACTTTTTAATGTCAAAAAGTGATGTCCTGCTGGCTATGGAATGATCCGTTGCAAATTGGTGGGTAAGCTGATAAATCACATATTCCTGAAATCCAATCAACTTATACGCTCTTTGATATACCTCCGGTTTATTTTTTTTGAGCCAGACCATTTTGGGCGCAGAAAACACCGGCGATAATTTCATTCCCGTAATCTGATAGATTTTTTTCCATTCGTTCTTATATTCTAAGCAAATCTCCGCCGCACGCCGGTCTTGCCATGAAATTGCCTCCGTCATTGCACTTCCGTACTCATCTACCGGAATAACAGAAGAACGCTGCCCCGTCACCGAAATCACTTCGGCTTCCATTTGATTCTGCCCCAGCCATTCTCCTGCAGCTTTTAACATTTCCCATATTTTTTCCATAACCTCTTCCGGCTTTTGAATAGCCGTACTTTCATTCAGAACATACAGCGGATAATTTTTCTGAAATTTTGTACAAATCACTCCTTTCCGGTCAATAACAAGAAGTCTTGCACTTGATGTTCCGATATCGATCACGAGAGTTGCACACCTTTTTTCGTTTTGCTCCATATCTCTCTCATCCTTTCACAGAACCGGAAAGCATCCCCGCCTGTACTTTTTCATGGAACATCAAATAGATAATCGTCAAAGGAAGTACCGCCAAAACGATCGATGCAAAAATCGGTCCCATTCGTACGGAAAAATCACCTTTAAAATACATCAGACTTCTGGATACCGGGTACTTATCCGGCGTTGACAACAGAATAACCGAAAAGATCAATTCACTGTATGCATATACAAAAGAAATGATAGATACTGTTGCAATGATCGGTTTGGAAATCGGTAAAATGATCTTAAAAAGAATCTGCGTCATACTGCATCCATCGATCACGGCAGCTTCATCCAATTCACGGCTGATTCCTCTGATATATCCCGTCATCAAAAAAATAGCCTGTGGAAGTTGAAATGTCGTATATACAAGAACAAGCATCCAATATTTATCATATCCACCTAAATTTGCCGCAATCCTTGAAATTGGGATTACCGTCGTATGGATCGGAATCATAACGCCCAGCATAAACAACATAAAACATGGTGTCAAAAATTTATACTTCATCCTTGCAAAAATATAGGAAGCCAACATTCCCACAATAACAACTAAAAGCGTTGTAGAAATAGCAAGCAACAATGAATTTCCTATTGCCCGCAGCATATTTGCCGATAAGAGAGCATCTTTGTAATTCGCAAACTCCCACTTTTCCGGAAATGCAAACATATTCCCATAAATTCCATTGTTGTCTTTAAATGAACAAAGCACGGTTACAAGCAGAGGATAAAGCGTTACGATCGCCCAAAACCATGCAAATATACGAAATATAACATCTGATATTTTTAATTTTTTCATGGTATTTTCCTCCTTAATCTTCTGATTTCATCGCTTTATTCAAACCAATACTCAAAACCATTCCGAGCACCAGGATCACAACCCCGATCGCATTTCCCCGTCCGAAATTCTTAGAACTAAACGCTTCCGTATACAATAATGTAGCAGGAACTTCCGATGTGTGATTCGGTCCGCCGCCTGTCATTGCAAACATCAGATCAAACGTCTTCAAACATCCGCAGATACAAAGAACAGAAAATACTTTAAATGATTCTTTCATCAACGGAAGCGTAATATAGATTAATGTTTTAAACTTGCTTGCTCCGTCGATTTTTGCTGATTCATACACATCCTGCGGAATCGAAACAAGACCCGCCGCAAAAATCAGCATATTAAATCCGGCAAAAATCCATTCATTGACAAGAACAACCGAAACAACATTTAATGTTGGCGTTCCCAGCCAATTCATTGCCCATTCACTAAGTCCAACCTTTTCCAAAAGAGAATTGACCAATCCCCAATCCGGCTGAAGCATATAAACCCATATCAAGCCAACTGCTGTTACCGGAAGCATGACCGGAAGATAATAAGATACTTTAAAAAATTTCACTCCACGGATACTTGATGTAATAATTTTTGCCAGCAAAAACGCAAGCGGCATCAAAATTAAAAATCCTCCGATCATAAAGAACAAGGCGTTTCGCATCGACAGCCAGAAATTTGGCGACTGAAATACTGCCTTATAGTTTTCCAATCCGATAAAAATCGGTTTGGCACTTGCGATTCCCGTCCACTTATAAAAGGAAAGTTTTACCGCCTCAAAAACGGGATAAAGCAAAAATACAAATAACAAGCTGAGGGCCGGCAAGATAAATGCAATCGACCAGACAAGATTCTTCCTCTTCTTTACCATGATCTTCTCTCCTTTCAGTATTCTTCTTTTAACTCAATTTCCAGCACCGTATCAATTTCATTTTCCAAAAGAAATGTTCCCTGAATCGGTTCTTGAAAATTAATGAATGTATACTCTGGAAATAGCTCCGTCACCCACGGTCTGACGATCAATACCTCAGATCCATCTGATACTCTTCTGATTTTTTTTATTTTTTCTGTCGGTATATTCAAGGCGATCGGTCCTATTTCCTGTTGAAGTAAATGCGCATATACATAATTTCCATTTCTTGTATAATATCCCCAATCCGGTTTTCCAAGCCCTGCTTTTCCGCAATTCCAGATAGATTTTCCATAATCTTCAAACCATTCCGCCATATCACTCAACACTTTCATTGCCGGTTTCGGAAATTTTCCACGCGCATTCGGTCCGATATTAACAAGAAGATTGCCTCCTTTACTGACACATTCCACTAATTTACGGATCAGACATTTCGCATCTTTATAATTATACGGATTCGGAGTATAGCACCAACTATTATTCATCGTGCAGCAAGCTTCCCACGGAAGATCATTCCCCATATCATCCAGAATCCCCTCCGGTGGAATAATCTGTTCCGGCGCCACAAAATCACCGGCATATACCGTAGGATTTGCAGTGCTGATACTGCCTTTTGCCGAAGCATTACATTCCAATCGGTTGTTTATGACTATATCCGGCTGAAGACTTCGGATCATAGAAACCAGTTCTGTTGCTTTCCATTTTTCTCCCCGCATTTCTCCATAGGAATTATCAAACCATAAGATATCTATTTTCCCGTAATTCGTGCACAGTTCACGGATCTGATTATGCATATATTCCAGATACCGGTTAAAATCATATTGATAATCTTTATACGCTTCATTATCCCTCATTGGATGATACAGATCTCCATAATGATGATAATCCGGATGATGCCAGTCAAACAACGAGTAATAAAATCCCACACCAAGTCCCTCTGCCCGAAAGGCTTCCGCGAACTCTCTTGCAAGATCGCGCCCGCATTTTGTATTTGTTGATTTATAATCCGTGTATGCTGAATCAAAAAGACAAAATCCTTCATGGTGTTTGACTGTCAAAACCGCATACCGCATCCCTGCTTCTCTAGCCATCTTCGCCCATTCTCTCGGATTAAAGTCAACCGGATTAAATTCCTCAAAATATTGTTCGTATTCTTCTATCGATAAACGTTCATAGGAGCGCTTCCACTCCGTCACACCATTGATGCAATATAGCCCCCAATGAATAAACAAACCAAATCTGGCGTCCATCATCCATTTTACATGTTGAAATCTCTTATCCATTCTTCCTCTCCTTACAATTTTCCTTACGATCGGAGCAAAATGGCATTCCGCCCCTTGTACACCGACACTATCCTCTTTTTTGTAAAAAACAGGAGCTGCTGCGAAACCTGTCTGGTATTGTTGCAACAGCTCCCCTCTCTGCTAATTTTATATACTCTTGCGTGCTTTACTTTACTTCTTCTTGTGAAACGATTTCTTCTCCGCAACTCTCCGGTGTTCCATCAAGGAATAATCCCTGCAGCGCGGTTCTTACTGTATTTAACATATGTGTTTCCGGATCGATTTCCTGCATATCACCGTGAAATTCTTCTGCTTCATCTACAATCCCTTTGATTTTTACGGTCATATCGTCAATCTCTGTTTCCGGATCTGACTCAAATTTCACCGGATAAATACCGCCATTGCTAGCCTTTTCCAATCCGGCATAATAGTCTTTCGATGTCAGATATTTTACAACTTCAACTGCGGCGTCATTCACTGCTTCATCTCCGCTGTCCGTGATGGAAAATCCCTGTCCGGATCCGCCCTGTACACAAGCTTTATATTCTTCTTTCTCTGCAAAATACGGAAATGCAGTTACATCTACTTTTCCATCTACCTCTGTTCCGGTAATCTCACCTACAAACCATGCTCCATCATAGCGAAAAGCACTTTCACCGGAAAGAAACGCTGCTTTCTCACCATTATTGTCTACACTAAGTGGATTACTTCCAAAATACCCCTTCTCGTTCCATTTCTGAATCTTTACATACATCTCCAGCATTTCTTCTGAATCATAATTTATTTCTCTGCTTGCCAGCTTATCAGCAATGTCTCCGCCGTATGCTTTATAACAAAGATTATTCAATAAATGTCCCGCCCGGAAATTACTGCTTTCTCCTAACTGGAATGGCGTAATTCCTGCTGCAACTAATTTATCACAGGCAGCTTCCAGTTCCTCGATTGTTTTAGGCTCTTCAATTCCATTTGCACTCAGAATATCCGTATTGTAATATAACAAAATCTGATACAACATTACCGGAACGCCATAAGTTGCCTCTCCATCCTGCCAGTTATCAAACAATGGAAGAAATGAATCACGCCACTCCGGATCTTCCTCAAAATATGGTTCCAAATCTAACAGGACACCACCGTCTATGTAGTCCTTAATGCTTGTTCCACCATAGTTGATAAAAACATTAGGCTGTGTTCCTGCACCAAACTGAGAACTCAACTTATCAAAGTATTGCTGTTCGTCCGTTACATTGTCCGCTACAATTGTAATTCCATTATCAAGTTCATTAAATTCTTCTATCTTCTGATTAAAATACTTAGACAATGTTTCCTCTCCACCCCAACGTGACGTTAAGCGAATCTCAATATTTTCGCCTTTTGATCCATCACCTTTTTCCGATCCATTGCCAGAACTACCTCCACAAGCTGTGAGTGAAAATATCATTGCAGCTCCCAGCGTACAGGCAATCCCTTTTTTCAATGCTTTTTTCATTGTTTCCTCCTTTTCTCTGTTCAAAACAGTCTTTACGAATCTATAATTGTTCTTTTGTTGTTTTAATTGTATCTTTTTACTAATGTTTCGTCAATTGTCATCAGTTACGAATTATTATTTCCAGAGATATTCTAATTTTATTGTTTTTTCACAATTTATTGTTCTTAACCCATTTTTTAAGAACTTTTTATTTACTTTTATTATTTTTGCACAAAAAACAGTTGGAAAATTTATGCATTTTTTTGTTTTCCTTTTATATATTTCCATGTATACTTATAGCTGAAGACATCTTTGCAAACATTCATAAAACTCTACAAAAGTACATTTATTTGAACAGGAGAGGACTCATGAAACAAAGCAAAAAGCAAATTGAAGAAAGACGGCGCAATCTGATCACTTTATTGCAGGAACATTCCAGTTGTCGTGTTTCTTTTCTCTCAGATATACTGCAAGTATCTGAACTGACTATACGCCGTGACCTTGAAGAATTAGAAAAAGAACATGTAATCGAACGTTTCCACGGCGGAGCTCGTCTGATCCAAATTGGAAATGAACAACCTGCCGATGCAAAAAAACTGGATTACTCCGTTGAAAAAGATTTGATCGGCAAAGCTGCTGCCGACCTTGTTCCCAACAACTCTACCATTTTCCTTGGTTCAGGTACCACTACATTGAGCATTATCAAACATTTAGGAAACAAACGTGTTACGATTGTTACCAATAACGCGCTCGCTCCAACCTGCACTGAAAATGAACATATCACGTTAATTTTATGTGGTGGAGAATGTCGGTTAAAAGCAAAATCGCTCATCGGTCCTTATACGGAACATGTCATCAATTCCATTTTTGTAGACATGGCATTTCTGGGTGCCAATGGAATTGACGCTGTAAACGGAGTCACCACAAATATTTATCAGGAAGCGAAAATATATGAAAATATCGCCCGCAATTGTACCGGAAAAATTGTTCTTGTTGCCACCGGAAACAAGCTTGGCAAAACATACACATTCAAAAGTCTGGATTTAAATGCAATCGATCTGTTGATTACAGATTCAACTGCCGACCGAAATCCTCTTTCAGATTTGAAAGCGGAGGGAATGCAGGTATGTTTTGCAGATTCACTTTCTTCTCTTTAAAAAAATAACGTTCTGCCGGATCATCACTTTTCCTGCAGAACGTTGTTTTTTTTATTTTCCCCTCTCCACTTTTCAATCAATTCCGTCTTCTTTTTCCGATTCAGCTGTTTGATCGCATACTCCCTTTTCATCGCCTCTTCTTTTGTCGCGAACATTTCATAATACATAAGCGTCACCGGTCTTCGCGTTTTTGTGTACTTTGCGCCCTTTCCGGTGTTATGAGCGTCAAGCCGCTTCTCAAGATCGTTGGTCCAGCCTGTATAATAAGTTCCGTCACTGCACTGTAAAATATATGTATAATTCATTTCTCATTATCCTCTGTCATCTTTCCGTTTCTTTTGGCATCACCGGTCAGAAATATGAAAATCCACGCGTTTTCTCTTTTCTTCGGAATTTCACATTTCTGACCTTGTGCCGGGTTCATCTGCTCTGATCCGTATGATCTTACACACGTTACGGCATTTTACCCCTCCATAAAATCCATTGGATTTACCGGAGCTCCGTCTTTCTGTACTTCAAAATACAGATTTGCTCCCTCTGTTGCAAAATATTTCGTAGGCTCGCTCAGATAACCGATCGTCTCCCCTGTATTGACATAGGCCCCCACTTCCAGTGGCACTTCTTTCAACTGACCGTAGATCGCGCTATAACCATTTCCCATATCCAGAGTCACCGTGAGACCGGTCTGTGCATCCTGCTCGATGTTCGTCACAACACCCGGTGCCGACGCGCCGATCATCTCTCCCACTTCACCGCCTACGATCAGAGCCGGATTGTATTTATACTGTTCCAATGTTGCAAAATAAACAGTCTTGTCCATACTGTAATTGATCAGAACCGCTCCGCTCGCCGGCCATTCAAGGATACTCTCCTCACTGAACCACACATCGGCTGCCGCCCCCGCTGTTTCTGCGTTGCCATCTTCCAACGAAAGCGCATCGTTTGCAGCTTGTCCTGCATCTTCCGCAGCGTCTTCCTCCGCTGTCTCTGCATCTTCCGTTCCCTCTGCTTCCGGCAAAACGATCTCGTTCGTCGCGGTCTCTTCGCTGTTCTCTTTTGTCTCCTCGTCAGCCGCCGTCTCTGCTTTGGCAAGTTCCTGCTCCATCCGGTTTTGATAATTCCGAAATGTAAATGCACCTACCATTGTGATCACTGCAACAAAACAGATGACCGTCGCAACTGCTGCGCCTTTCCCTTTTAAGAAAGACGGCTTTTCATTTTTATTCATATTCATCACCTCTGCCTGTATTTTTGCCAGAAATGAGGTGACTTATACTCTTTGCATGGTAACTTTTCTTCCGAAATATTATACCATATTTCTTTCCGCTTTTATCTCATTTTCATTTTTCGGATGCCTCTCCGGGATGAACCATTGTCTCCACATCCCCACCGTCCGCTAATTCTGTTCCCTCAAAGAAGAACTGCAGGATCTCTTCATACATCTTCCCCTCTTTTGCCATCTCATTTGCAGTCCACTGACTCATTCCCAGTCCATGCCCGTTTCCCATTGTTGTGATTTTTAACCCCTCCTCTCCCTCCTGCAGGGAAAATGCGCTCGAAGAAAGAGACAATGCGTCCCGGAACTGATCTCCGGTACAGACGGTCTCGCCGATCCGCAATTCCGTCACATATCCTGCCGAATCGTAGGAAAGGATTTCAAAATCCGGAAATGTATAGGTTTTTCCTGCCTGTTCCTCTTCCACCGCAACAAGAAAAGGCTGACATTTTGTCTGTACTTCCTTATAAGGAAGTTCTAAAATCTGCATTTCGTCGTTTGCTTCCTTATCCAGCGGACATTCCCGCACAGCCAGATAGGGAAAGTTCTCCTCTCCGGTCACTTCCTGCGCGCTTCTCGTCATTCCGCTGCTCGACTGATGAAACGGCGTCCATGCATAAGTCCCCTGATAAAACAAAACCTGATTTTCTGTTTCCTCCATCGCCCGTCTTAATTCTTTATAATATGTTTTATAATCTTCTCCGCCTTTCTGTTCTAATTCTTCCATACTTAAATACCGATCCGTCAAAATAAGATCTTCACCGGCAGTTCGTTTTCTATTCAGTTCTTCATACAATTTCGTCCGGATCAGCACTGCCTGCGCTTTGCAAAATTCCGTCTCTTTTTTCTCCGGAAGTTCCAGTGCAAGCACCCCGAGAAAATATTCCTGCCACGGAACAGCCCGTAATTCGTTCCCATTTTCCCCATCGATCTTCACATTGACATAACAGTCCCTATTCTCAGTCAGACTTCGTCTGTCCGCCCCATGGATCAATACGGTCGCCACATAGGGAAGCAAGATCAAAATCAAAAGAAACGCTCCCATCGAACGCATTTTTTGCTGTATTCTTCTTTGCCGCATCATTTCCTGTCTCATAAATAAGAATTCTGCTCCGCAGGATTCTCCGCCTGCGGCAGGGCTGTAAAACAGCCATATTCTACTCTGACACAGTGCGATCCCACGGAGTGTCTTTATTCACAATAGGTCTCATTTTCCTATTGAATAAAAACAGCCCTCCATACCATACGATATGAAGAGCTGTCTTTGATTATTCTGCTTTATTTCCCTCCGGATTTTCTGATACATTTTCCATATCCGAATTTTCTGACAGGTCGGGTAATTCGATCACCGGAGCATTCTCCTTTGCAGACTGCTCCGATACCGATGGCTTCTCCGGCATACCGTTCAAAAGCCCTCGCTGCGGTACAAAACCACTTTCCTGCCGCGTCTCAGCACTCGATTCAAATCGAGCTTCCTGTGCATTTTCTCCCTGCATGTTCTGCCCGGATCCGTCTCCGTTCATTCCCCCGAATCCGAATGTCATCCCCTCCGGTTCCATTCCCGGACGGAACGGTTTATTCCGCATCACAAAGAAACAGATCGGCTCATAAAGCGGGATCACCGCGGACAGTACGCCATGAGCAATGGACATATTTTTTGAAGTAAATCTTTCCAAAATCTGATGATCCACCAACACTTGGAGCATCTTATAAATTCCGGAATATACGACCATCACTCCGATAAACAAAACGCCCACAACAAGCAGTGCGATAACAGATCCGACTCCCGGTCCGCTGTAACTGTTCATTGCGGAGATCAAAGCTCCGATCCCGACTGCCCACAAAATAATATAAAATATAAAGAAAATTGCTCCGTGGATAAACGGCAGCGCCAGAAGCCAGATTCCCGGATTCTGGATTTTTTTGTCTTTCAATACGATCTCTCCGCCCAGTTCTCCCTGCAGATATGCGCGGGCAAACGGGACATAGGCAAGCCACGGATAATCCATTCCACGCCGTTTTGCGATCGTGTACATTCCGATCCCTTTTAAAATATAACCTGCCAGCGAAACAAGTCCCCATACAAGTAAAACGATCAGATAAATCAATAATATCGTTATGCCGACGGCATCACCGCCTGACACGGTCGTTTCATAACTGTAACCATCATAGTATCCCATAGGCACCTCCTATTCCGGCTGTTTGGACGCAACCTCTACTTTTTCCAGTTTCCAGATATCCCTTACATATTCCTCGATCGTTCTGTCTGATGAGAACTTTCCGCAGCTTGCCGTGTTGAGCAGCGCCATTCTCGCCCATCTGTCTTTATCTCTGTATGCTTCCTCCACACGTCTCTGTGCATCTGCATAAGAACGGAAATCTTTCAGGATGAAATACATATCCGGGCGGTCTGTACACTGTGTATTCAAAAGAGAATTATAGAGATTTTTGTACATATTGTGGTCGCCGTTCGCATAAGTGCCATCCATCAACTGATCGATCACCCGTTTCAGTTCCCAGTCATTGAAATAAATATCCGTCGGATTATAGCCGCCGTTATTCTCATAATTGATGACTTCTTCCGAGCTCATTCCGAAGATAAATGCGTTCTCCGCTCCGACTTCTTCCACGATCTCCACATTTGCTCCGTCCATTGTTCCGAGCGTCGGCGCTCCGTTCAGCATAAATTTCATGTTTCCGGTACCGGATGCCTCTTTCGACGCCGTAGAAATCTGTTCGCTGACATCTGCCGCCGCAAAGATCAGTTCCGCATTCGATACACGGTAGTCTTCGATAAATACGACTTTCAGTTTTCCGTTGATACTTCTGTCATTGTTGACTACGTCTGCAACGGAATTGATCAGCTTGATCGTCTCTTTTGCACGCAGATACCCTGCCGCAGCCTTTGCGCCGAAGATAAATGTTCTCGGATAGAAAGACAATTCCGGATGCTCTTTGATCTGATTATACAGATACATCACATGCAGGATATTTAAAAACTGACGTTTATACTCATGCAGACGTTTTACCTGCACGTCAAAGATCGAACGTGGATCCACATCGATTCCGTTATGTTCTTTGATGTATTTTGCAAGCCGTACTTTATTCTGATATTTGATCTGCATAAATTCATCTCTTGATTTCGGATCGTCCGCCAGCGGTTTCAACTTGGACAGCTGCGACAGATCCGTGATCCATCCGTTGCCGATCTTCTCCGTCACCCAGTTTGCAAGAAGCGGATTTCCGTGTGCAAGGAATCGTCTCTGTGTGATACCATTTGTTTTATTGTTGAATTTCTCCGGCATCATCTCATAAAAATCTTTTAACTGTTCATGCTTTAAGATCTCTGTGTGGAGCGCTGCAACGCCGTTTACGGAAAATCCGGCGATGATCGCCATATTGGCCATACGCACCTGACCGTCCCAGAGGATCGCCATCTTACGCACTTTTTCCTCATTGCCCGGATATTTCGCACGCACCTCATTTACAAAGCGGCGGTCGATCTCCTGTACGATCTGATAAATACGCGGAAGCAGTCTGGAGAACAGATCGATCGGCCATTTTTCCAATGCCTCGGCCATGATCGTGTGGTTGGTATATGCGCACGTCTTCGTCGTTACATCCCATGCTTCTTCCCATGTCAGTCCCTCTTCGTCGATCAAAAGATGCATCAGTTCCGGAACCGCAACCGTCGGATGCGTATCGTTCATCTGGATCACAACTTTTTCATGCAGCTTGCGGATGTCTCCGTGCTCTTTTTTATAACGCTCGATCAATGCCTGCAAACTTGCGGAAATGAAGAAGTACTGCTGTTTCAGTCGCAGTTCTTTTCCCGCATAATGATTGTCGTTCGGATACAGTACCTCGACGATCGTCTTCGCAAGATTCTCCTGCTCAACCGCTTTGTGATAATCTCCTCTGTCAAAAGAATCCAGCTGGAAGTCTGTGATCGCTTTCGCATCCCAGATACGCAGTGTGTTCACGACATGATTTCCATATCCTACGATCGGCATATCATAAGGGATCGCAAGTACAGACTCAAAATCTTCCTGGATAAATTTGTCTCTTCCGGTCTCCGGATCTCTTTCAAACCGTACTTTTCCGCCGAAACGCACTTCTTTTGTATACTCGTCTCTGCGCAGTTCAAACGGATTGCCATCTTTAAGCCAGTTATCCGGTGTTTCCACCTGATAACCGTCTTTGATCTTCTGCTTGAACATGCCGTAGCGATACCGGATTCCGCATCCATACGCCGGATAGTTCAGTGTTGCCAGCGAATCCAGAAAGCATGCCGCCAGTCTTCCGAGACCGCCGTTTCCAAGAGCCGCATCCGGCTCCTGGTCTTCGATCACATTCAGATCCAGTCCCAATTCTTCCAGGGCTTCTTTTACACCGTCATAAACTGTCAGATTGATCAGGTTATTTCCAAGCGCACGCCCCATCAGAAACTCCATGGACATATAATAAACGGTCTTCGCATCACTTTTCTTGTAAGCTTCCTGTGTTGCCAGCCAGTCGTCGATGATCGCCTCTTTTACCGCGTAAGAAACAGCCTGAAACAACTGCTGCTGTGTCGCCTCGTCGATCGTCCGGCGGTACAAAGTCTTCACATTTTCTTTGACCATCTCTTTGAATGTTTCTTTATCAAATTCTTTTCTAAGCTGAATATCGCTCTTTTCTGCCATACTGCTATCTCTCCTCTTTTTGAACGCCAAGATTTACGGCTTCGCCATTGATCTTCCACTCTTTTACATATCCCGCCGGCTGCGCTTTTGTCACTGCAACTGCCAGAACTTCGTTTCCGATCTCTTCTCCGTGCTTTTCAAAAACAGACTCTGCTTTTTCACTACCCTCATAAGTTACCGTGATCTTATCCATCACTTCAAATCCTGCTTCTTTACGCATTGTCTGGATCTTGCTGACGATCTCACGCACAAATCCCTCTTCCAGAAGTTCTTCTGTCAGATTGGTATCCAGAACTACGGTGATTCCGTTGTCATTTTCAGAAACGTAACCCGGGATCTGCGCGGTATCGATCAGAAGATCTTCTTTAAATAATGTGATCTCCTGTCCGTTTACATCCAGTTTCAGGGAACCGGTCTCATTGATCTCATCCATTGCCGCATTTCCGTCCAGCTGTTCCAATTCCTGACGGATTCCGCCCAGCATTTTTCCGTATTTCGGTCCGACCGTCTTAAGCTGTGGTTTGAAGCTGTAAGATGTAAAGTCGCGCACATCTTCTGTAAATTTCACATTCTTCACATTCAGCTCATCCGCAACGATCTCCTGATAGAACTCCGGCAGCTCGAATCCTGCTTTTACAAACATCTGACCGATCGGCTGACGGTTCTTGATATTTGATGTATTACGGCATGCACGTCCCATCACAACCAGTTTCAATACATGATCCATGTTCGCTTCCAGTTCCGCATCGATGAACTCTTCCTTGACTGTCGGGAAGTCACACAGATGGATACTTTCCGGTGCGGATGCGTCAATGCTTCCGACCAGATTCTGATAGATCTGCTCTGTCATGAACGGGATCATCGGAGCTGCCACTTTCGATACGGTCACAAGCGCTGTGTACAATGTCATATATGCATTGATCTTATCCTGTTCCATTCCTTTTGCCCAGAAACGTTCGCGGCTTCTTCTGACATACCAGTTACTCATATCATCTACAAATTCCTGCAGCGCTCTTGCACTTTCCGGAATCCGATAATTTGCCAGATGATCGTCTACTGTTTTGATCAGTGTATTCAGTTTGGACAGAAGCCATTTATCCATAACACTGAGTTTATCATATTCCAATGTATATTTTGTCGCATCGAACTCATCGATATTGGCATACAACACGAAGAATGCATACGTGTTCCACAGAGTTCCCATGAATTTACGCTGTCCCTCTGTCACCGCTTTGCCGTGGAAACGGTTCGGCAGCCACGGCGCGCTGTTTACATAGAAATACCAGCGGATCGCGTCGGCTCCGTAAGTCTGCAGCGCGTCAAACGGATCGACGGCATTTCCTTTGGACTTACTCATCTTCTGTCCGTTTTCATCCTGTACATGTCCGAGAACGATTACATTTTCGTAAGGCGCTTTGTTAAACAGCAATGTGGAGATCGCGAGCAGGGAATAGAACCATCCCCTCGTCTGATCCACCGCCTCGGAGATAAATTTCGCCGGGAACTGCTGTTCAAACAGGTCTTTATTTTCAAATGGATAGTGATGCTGTGCAAACGGCATAGAACCGCTGTCGAACCAGCAGTCGATCACTTCCGGTACGCGATGCATCGGTTTTCCGCATTTCGGACAACGGATCGTCACTTCATCGATATACGGGCGGTGAAGTTCGATATCATCCGGACAGTTATCAGACATCGATTTCAGTTCCTCAATACTTCCGATCGAATGCATATGTCCGCACTCACATTCCCAGATATTGAGCGGTGTTCCCCAGTAACGGTTACGGCTGATTCCCCAATCCTGCACGTTTTCCAGCCAGTCGCCGAAACGGCCTTTTCCGATACTTTCCGGAATCCAGTTGATCGTATTGTTATTGGCGATCAGATCGTCTTTTACTTCTGTCATCTTGATAAACCAGGATTCACGCGCATAATAGATCAGCGGTGTGTCACATCTCCAGCAGTGCGGATAACTATGTTCGAACTTCGGAGCATCAAACAACTGTCCTCTTGATTCCAGATCTTTCAATACTTCCGGATCCGCTTTCTTTACAAATAATCCTGCAAACGGAGTGGATTCTGCCATATTTCCTTTTTCATCGACAAGCTGTACGAACGGAAGATCATATTTTCTTCCTACATTTGCGTCGTCCTCACCAAATGCCGGCGCGATATGAACAACTCCGGTACCGTCTGTCAACGTAACATACTCGTCGCATACAACGTAAAATGCTTTTTTCTTCTGTTTTTCTGCAAGATCTGCCGCGCACTGATACAGTGGTTCGTACTCTTTGCCCTCCAGATCTGTTCCTTTGTACGTCTCCAGAACTTCGTATGCGCTCTTTTCTTCTCCGTCAGCAAGTTTGCCGAGAACGGTATCCAGAAGCGCACATGCCATATAATAAGTATAGCCGTCGGCAGCTTTCACCTTTGCATAATCTTCTTTCGGATTTACACAAAGCGCAAGGTTGGACGGAAGTGTCCATGGCGTTGTTGTCCATGCCAGGATATACGCGTCTTCGTCTTTTACTTTAAATCTGACGATCGCGGAACGTTCTTTTACGTCTTTGTATCCCTGTGCCACTTCCTGTGCGGAAAGCGGAGTTCCGCAGCGCGGGCAGTACGGTACGATCTTAAAGCCTTTGTAGAGCAGACCTTTATCCCAGATCTGTTTTAATGCCCACCATTCGGACTCGATAAAGTTGTTGTCGTATGTGACATACGGATTATCCATATCAGCCCAGAAACCTACGGTACTTGAGAAATCTTCCCACATTCCTTTGTATTTCCAGACGCTTTCTTTACATTTGTCAATAAACGGCTCCAGACCATATTCTTCAATCTGATCTTTACCGTCAAGACCGAGCAGCTTTTCCACTTCCAGCTCTACCGGAAGACCGTGGGTATCCCATCCTGCCTTTCTCGGAACCTGGTATCCTTTCATTGTGCGGTAACGCGGGATCATATCTTTGATCACTCGGGTCAGCACATGACCGATATGCGGTTTTCCATTTGCAGTCGGAGGTCCGTCATAAAATGTATACATCGGATTACCCTCCCGCTCTTTCATGCTTTTCTGGAAGATATCATGATCCGCCCAGAATTTTTCTACTTCTTTTTCACGCTCTACAAAATTCATGTCAGTAGATACTTTCTTGTACATGTCTTTTCATCCTTTCTTCTTGATTCCTTTTTTGACGCATTTGTTGATTCATTTGTGTTTCATTCATTGAAACAATCATGAGATTTTGCAAAAAGTGTATTTTTCTCTCCGAAACATGCTTCGGAAAAAACAAAAGACTTCCGTCCTGTAAACAGGACGAAAGTCTGAAACTTCGCTTATTACCACCTTTTACAACATACTCCGGCTTTCCGCCGTTTATATGCGTTCCGGTAACGGTGGAACTCCGTCGACTCCTACTCCTTTTGTTTCGCCAGCCGCGACTCAGAAGTGATCTTCAGAAATACCTTACTCATACCGGACTCCCACCCTCTCCGGCTCGCTGGGACTTTCGATAAAACTTACTGTCTTCATCATAGTCTTTTTCAATCATTATCAGAAAATATTATACGAAACTTGCCATTATTAGTCAAGAGGTGAATCTGCTCTTTTCCCTATACAGCCACACACACTTTGCTCACAAACATCCTATTCATTCAAATCGATCATTTTTCCAATTCTTCAATGATCTTCGTTACAATTTCTTCCGACTCTCCGGCGTCTCTGTTTTCTCCTCTTATTCCGCTGATACCGGACATATACGATCCGACCTCCGACTGCAGCCGCAAGCACAGCAGCCGCAGATGCCCCGATCAGCACCATTTTTTTCACCGGACGTTTCTCTTTCGCTTGTTCCCCTGTCACAGCAGTAATATTTTTATTGTCACTGTCAGAAACCTGTACGTCTTTCTCTTTCTGAAAATATACATCACTCAGCAGAACTTCCGTGCTTCCGACATTCTGCCCCTGTATCGTAAAAACCGCTGTTCCTTTCTCTCCCTTTACCTCGGTGATCTCACATTTGACCTGCGAAGTATCTGCTCCATTCGGCAGCACGATGTATGCATCCTCACTTGTATACTTTGCGACTTCTTCCGGCTGCTCCAGTTTTGTAATCGGGACTTTGGAAAAGTTCTGAAATACATAATCCATCATTGCTCTTGTATCGGTATATGCATCCACGCCGTAATCATAAAGGATCACTGCCGCCAGTTCCATTTCTCCATTATCTGCCATCGTCACAAGCGTTGTCATCGCCTGATCTGTGTATCCGGTTTTCCCTCCAGTACAATATTCGTAATAGTACGCATTTTCCGACCAGAGCATCTTATGATTCTGCTGGAATACACGTTCTTCCTGCGTCAGATTCGTCACTCCGATCCGGTACTCCAATGTATCCATAATCTTCCGAAACTGTTCTTTTTGATAAACTTCCGAAGCAATCAGCGCCATATCATGTGCGGTTGTATAATGCTGTTCGTCGTGAAGTCCATTCGGGTTCACCCAGTTTGAACCAGTACATCCCAGCTCTTTCGCCCGTTCATTCATCCTTGCAATAAACGTACTGTAATCCCCGTTCATCCGGTTGATCCCGGTACTTTCGGCCACAGCATAAGATACTTCGTTGGCCGAAGCAAGAAGAACAGCATACAGCGCGTCTTCCATACTGATTTCTTCTCCCGGTTTCATCCCGATATGTGCATCATCCCAGTTTAAAATGTCCACACTGTCCTGTGAAAATGTTACTTTTTCTGTAAGTTCCGCATTCTCCAATGCAACAAGTGTCGTCAAAAGTTTCGTAATACTTGCCGGATAATGCTGTTCGTCCGGTTTCTTTGCATAGAGGATCGCGCCGCTTTTCATATCCATGACCACGGCCGAATGTGCATACACTGCCGGTCCCTGCGGCCACCCTGGCAGAAGATTTGTATCTGCCTGGCTTTCGAGAGACGCCTGTTTCTCCGCTTCCAGCTTTGCCCGTTCTTCCTCTGCGATCTGTTCCGGAGTTTTCTCTTCTTCCGGTGTTGTTCCGGCTTGCTCTCCCTCTGCAGATGCCGCCGATTCCGCCCCATTTTCCACCGGGGTTGTATTTTCTATCGTCGTCTCATCCGCAAACACTGTCATCCCGGGCTGCAGCGCAGCGAGCAGAATGGCAAGTGCACACGGCAGGATCTGTTTTTTCCTCATATAGTATGCCTCCATTGCTTTTAGACTTTCCATTTCTACCCGATTTTATCCCATATCATAAGATATGTAAAGAAAAGATTACAAGAGTATTTCGCAATATTTAAAGAAATTCTCTGAAAATTTTCCCAAAAAAGCCGCTGTACGAATCATAAAATCCATCATTCATACAGCGGTAATACATACTTTCTATTTTTTTACGCGTTTATTTCTCCCGCCACATTTTGGGACATTTTCCGCATTCTGTTTTCCTGATACGGTCGGAACAAAAGCCATAGAAACGCTGCGATCAAAATAAGCGCCACAATGGTTCCTGCGCCAAATAGACCTGTACTCACCCAAGTTCCGATCTGATACACACAAAGTGAAACCGTATACGCGAGCAAGGTCTGGTATCCGATCGCAAACCAGAACCATTTCCCGTTGTTCATTTCCCGTTTGATCGCTCCCATCGCTGCAAAACACGGTGCACATAACAGATTAAATACAAGGAATGAATACGCCGCTGCCTGCGTCATCGCCCCGGAGAGTGTTCCCCAGATTTCCGCGCCGTCTTCGGCCACCTCCCCAAATCCATATAAAATTCCAAACGTTCCGACGACATTTTCTTTTGCCACAAGACCGGTGATCGCTGCCACTGCCGGCTTCCAGTTTCCCCAGCCAAGCGGAGTAAAGATCCATGCGATTCCGGAACCGATCAAAGCCAATACGCTGTTCTCCATGTTTTCAACCATTTTGAACGTTCCGTTTTCAAACCCGAAGCTCTGTGCAAACCAGATAAAGATCGTTGACAGCAAAATGATCGTGCCCGCTTTTTTGATGAAAGACCAGCCGCGCTCCCAAGTGCTCCGCAGTACATTTCCAACGGTCGGAAGATGATATGCCGGAAGTTCCATAACGAACGGCGCCGGATCTCCCGCAAACATTTTTGTCTTTTTCAAAATGATACCGGAGCAGATGATCGCCGCGATCCCTACAAAATATGCGCTCGGTGCTACCCAGGACGCTCCGCCGAACAATGCGCCTGCGATCAGTGCGATGATCGGAAGTTTTGCCCCGCACGGAATAAATGTCGTCGTCATGATCGTCATTTTCCGATCCCGGTCATTTTCGATCGTTCTCGAAGCCATCACTCCCGGGACACCACATCCGGTTCCGATCAGCATCGGGATAAATGACTTTCCCGACAATCCGAATTTCCGGAAAATTCGATCCATAATAAATGCGATACGCGCCATATACCCGCATTCCTCCAAAAACGCAAGAAAGAGGAACAGCACGAGCATCTGCGGCACAAACCCGAGTACCGCGCCGACGCCGCTTATGATTCCATCCACAAGCAGTCCGGTCAGCCACGGCGCGCACCCGATCGCTTCCAATACACTTTGTGCGCCGGGGATGATCCATGCTCCAAACAACGTATCATTTGTCCAGTCCGTTAAGAGCGTGCCGACTGTCGTCACCGATACATAATATACAAGGAACATGACTGCCGCAAAGATCGGAAGTGCCAGAAACCGATTCGTTACAATACTGTCGATCTTATCGGACGTTGACATTGTCTTTTTCACACGTTTTTTATAACAGTCTTCAATAATGTTCCCGATATAATTATAACGCTCTCCCGTGATAATACTTTCCGCATCGTCATCCATCTCCGTTTCACAGCTTACAATATCCTCCTCGATATGCCGGATCAATGCCGGATCCAAATCCAGACTTTCCCTTACTTTTTCATCTCGCTCAAATAATTTTACTGCGTACCACCGCTCCATACTTTCGTCTACGCGCCCTGCGATCGCCTCTTCAATATGTGCAAGCGCATGTTCCACACATCCGTCAAAACGATGCGCCGGCTGATTTTTCTTTTTTCCTCTCGCGATCGCAACCGCTCTCTGTGCAAGCTGATCGATCCCCTCTCCGCGCAGAGCTGAAATTTCCACTACCTTACATCCGATATCTTTTCCAAGCTTTTCAATATCCAGTACCTCACCGTTTTTTCTGACAAGATCCATCATATTAACTGCGACAATAACCGGGATGCCAAGTTCTGTAAGCTGCGTTGTCAGATACAGATTTCGTTCCAGATTCGTTCCGTCTATGATATTGATGATTGCATCCGGCTTCTCCCCGATCAGAAAATTTCTGGAAACGACTTCTTCCAATGTGTACGGCGATAAGGAATATACCCCCGGAAGATCTACCAGGATCGCTTCCTCCGCTTTCGACGTATATCCTTTGATCTTTCCCTCTTTCTTTTCCACCGTAACTCCTGGCCAGTTTCCTACAAACTGATTCGAACCGGTCAGTGCATTAAACAATGTTGTCTTTCCGCTGTTTGGATTTCCGGCCAGTGCAATTTTTACTCTCATTTTAATCCTCTCTTTCTCCTCTGAATGTTGGAACATTTTCTTTTCCTGCTTTATATTATAGGATTTCATATTACACATAATAAATAGATATTAGTTTTATCTAACTGTCATTCAAAAAAATAAGTACCCGCAATCTGCTACTGTACTTCGATCATTTCTGCATCTGCTTTTCTTAAAGATAACTCATATCCCCTGACTGTTACCTCAACCGGATCTCCCAGCGGAGCGACTTTTCTCACATAAATCTCAATATTTTTTGTGATTCCCATATCCATGATCCTGCGCTTTACCGCGCCCTCTCCGTGAAGTTTCACAACCTTTGCACTCTGTCCGCACTTCATATCCCGTAATGTCCTCATTGTACTTCCCTCCTACTAAACGATAATCTTCATTGCCATTTCTTTACTGACCGCCACACGCGAATCTTTCACTTTTACGATCAGATTCCCATTGATCGTGGAGACGACCATGATCTCTCCGCCGATAATAAAGCCGAGATTTTCCAGAAATCTCTTTGTTTCATCTCTTCCATTGATCTTTTTGATCTGCATTTCTGTGCCGATTCCTGCCATTGTCAAAGGCATATCCTCCACCTGCTTTCTTTTTCATATGCAGTTAGTATACACTTACTTCTATTATAAATCAATAACTTTTTTTAAATTTTATGTCAATCAGATAAAATTCTCCAATCAAATGCTCCGCGAAAATGAAACTCATTACTCAAAGAAAAAGAGAGACACACGTTTTTCTCGCATGTCCCTCTTCCTCCGGTACGGTTCATCAAACAGAATCTTATTCTTTTTCCATACCCAAAGCGAACACTTTCAATACACATGAAATCTTCCATATAAAGCGATTTTCTGCGTTATCCGCAATCGCTGTACGTCCAGTACAGCTCATTTGTCTGCCTTGAAAATCGCTTTTTCTGAAAGATTTCATGCCGCAGGGTCTCAAAATCGTGTGCAGTATCATTTTACAAGGAAGTAGATTGAGGCGTACAGGGGGTACGCCAAATAATACTGACGTAGTAAATGGTCTGCACACGATTCTTGAGACTGGTTTAAAAGTGTTCGCTTTGGGTAATCTCTCCGTTATAAATCTGTTCCAACTGCTTCTCTGTCAAATCTACATGGTAAAATAATTTAAAAAATTCGCACACTTCTTCGTCAACATCATAATTCAGATATTCCGGATAAATCAAACCGGATAACCAGCGCACACCTACGAGACGGTTCACTGAAGTCGGACGATCCCCCCAACTGAAAGGCGCATTCGGCGTACCGTATACTTTCTGCTCCTGCACAGCCTTTAAAGACGCATAATCCGGATTGTTCAAAATTGCATCTGCCGCAGAACTTCCGCTCATATCTGCTTTCGGCTCTCCATTTACAACGATCACATCCGGATCCCATGCAAGAAGCTGCTCCGCAGAAATCTGCACGCGAGATCCGTCTCCGATTTCCAGATCCGCCACATTGACTGCATGAATCATATCGATAATCTGTGCATGCTCACTTCCGGCAGGCGCGGTTTCCAGAGAATCTTCACCATTTCCATAATAAATCCGTATCTTTTCTTCCTCCGGAACATTCATTTCAGCAATATCTTCAAACGTTTCTTCTGCATAAGCCGCTAACTTTTCCGCCTCTTCTTCTGCTCCCAATACATCTCCCATAAAACGATAAGCTTCCGGAGCTGCCATCAGGTCTCCATCCACCGCGACAACCGGGATGCCCAGACTGTCCGATAAGGCATCACACTCCGAAATAAATGCATCGTTGATCGTGCCTACATTTAAGGCAATTTCCGGTTCTTCTGCAATGACAGCTTCGTAATTGATCGAATCCCCCATCCCGAAATTCGGAAGCGTCTCATATTCATCAAGGATCACGCTTTTTTCTATATCATTCAGTTCATAATTCCATCCCAAAAGCTTATCCGGAACCAGCGTATACAAATAAATCGCAGACGTAGGCTTTGGTGAAAATACGGAATCGATCTCCGCCGGAACTTTCACGGTTCTTCCTGCCATATCTGTGATTTCCCGTACCTCTTCCGAACCTTTCGTTTCTTTTGCTTCGGTCTCCTGTTTTTCATCCTGAACTACATTTTTTTCCCCTTGCTCCGCATTTTTTGCACATCCGGACAATGCTCCTACCATCAGAAATAATACGATTCCTAATGAAATGCTTCTTTTTCTTTCTTTTCTTTCCCTCTTTTTCATTTTCTTCCTCCTGCTTTCATTGACATTCCCATGGAATTGCGCTATTCTGTTTTTATCGAATACTTTTTAAAAAATATTCGTTTAATATGAGACTAGCACAACAAATAATAGAAGTCAAGCGAGTAAACAGATTCACTTGAATGGAGATCATAACCTATGAATAATTCCGAATATACAACTAATACAATACAACGACGGAAATATCGCGTCCTTTTATTCGTTTTATTCGCCGTTGTTTTGGCAATCTTTCTTTGTTCTTTCTGGATCGGATACTATCCGCTTTCTCCGCTTCAAGTCGTGGAAGCCTTCCTGTCCAAATTCGGGTATTCCAAAGAAATACTTCCGCAGGCTGTCACGATTTTCTGGAATATCCGTCTGCCAAGGATTTTATCGGCAGCTTTTATCGGAGCTTCCCTCGCAGTCGCAGGCTCTTCCTATCAAGGAATGTTCCGTAATCCGCTTGTATCGCCGGATATTCTCGGCGTATCTTCCGGCGCTGGTCTTGGTGCTGCATTTGCGATCCTGATGGGATGCACAGACTGGCTGGTACAGATCTTTGCATTTATCGGCGGAATCACTGCGGTTGCGGCATCTTATCTGATCAGCCGCAAATCCGCACATTCCCAGACATTAAGCCTTGTACTGACAGGTTCCATGATCATGGCGCTTTGCAATGCCGGTGTTACAATGATCAAATATATTGCCGATCCCAATGATGTACTTCAACAGATCACATTCTGGCTCATGGGAAGTCTGACCAAAACAACAATGAAGTCTTTCCTCTGGAGTATCATCCCGATGCTGATCGGTCTGCTGATCATTTTTCTGCTTCGCTGGCGCATGAATCTTTTGACTCTGGATGAGGAAGAAGCCCGAAGTCTGGGAATCAATATACGCACTTACCGGCTTATTTTTATCGGAGCTTCTACGCTGTTAAGCGCTGCCGCTGTCTGCCTCGGCGGTCTGATCGGCTGGGTAGGGCTGATGATCCCGCATATGGCACGCGCTTTCGTCGGCGCCGCTTATGAACGCCTGATTCCTGCGAGCGCACTTCTCGGTGCCGGATATTTGATCTTAATGGATGACCTTGCACGTTCTCTGCTTTCCATGGAACTTCCGCTCGGTGTGATCACTTCGATCATGGGGGCTCCTTTTTTCGTATATCTGATCATCAAACGTAGGGGGTAATATAAAAATGCTTTTAGAACTACAAAGTGTACATGGAGGCTATGGAAAAAAAGAAATCATAAAAGGGGTAGACTTCCATGCAGATCATGAAGATATTGTTTGCCTCGCCGGTCCGAACGGTTGCGGAAAGACAACACTGTTTCGTCTGATCCTCGGTTCTCTTCCTCTATCAGACGGACACATTTTCATTGATGGGACTGATATTCAGACTCTTTCACCAAAAGAGCGTGCAAATCTGATCGCATACATTCCACAGTATCATACGCCGATTTTTTCCTACACCGCTCTTGAGGTCGTGATCATGGGACGGGCTTCCCATTTTTCCGCATTTAAAATGCCGAAATCCATTGACCGTCAGGCAGCCTTCCATGCGCTGGAAAAAGTCAATGCACTGCATCTTGCCAATCGTCCCTATACTTCCTTAAGCGGAGGTCAGAGGCAGCTCATTTTGATCGCCCGGGCAATCTGCCAGTCTGCAAAAATACTGATCATGGACGAACCTGCCGCCAGTCTCGACTATGCAAACCAGCAGCGCCTGACTTATGTAATCCGCTCTCTTGCACAAAATGGATACTGTATCATCATGTCCACTCACAGCCCGGAACATCTGGCCTCTCTCGGCAGCCTCGTATTGCTTATGAAAGATGGAAAATCTGCTTCTTTTGGAACTTCAAGTCAGGTTATCACACCACAAAACCTGAAACAGGTATATGGAATTGATATGGATGTTCTGACTGTCACAAACCGCCACGGCGCCAAACGTACTATCTGTCTGCCGGTATAACCGCATAGAAAAGCGAAAAAGGAGATCTGAATATGAATCAATGTTCTGTCAATCATGTATTTCTGACCGGGAAAAAACAAATAGGGAAATCCACATTCCTGAAAAAAGTACTCGCCGTTTATCCGAAGTGTCCCGCCGGCTTTTACACCGTTCGCACCAATGCTTTTCTGGAAACTTCCTATTCTGTCCATCTTTTTTCTGCAAAACTGCCGGAAAAACAAAGGATTCCCACAGAAGAAAATCTTCTTTTCCTATGTGGAAATCCTGCTTATGATCCAATCGAACGTTTCAATCGTCTTGGTTGTGCCGCACTTTTGCACTCCGATGCTCCATCCCTGATGATCATGGATGAACTCGGTCCCAATGAGGGAAAAGCGCTTGATTTTCAAAGAGCTGTCTTTTCTGCACTGGACGGATCTGTTCCGATCCTCGGCGTACTTCAAAAAACGGAGGCTCCTTTTTTGACAAAAATTCGCCATCATCCGCAGGTGCATGTATTTGAAATCACCGAGGAAAACCGGAATGATGAAGAACTGGTCAGACACTGTCGGAAAATTCTTAAAATATGAAACAACAATTCTGTGTTTCGTCTTCACTCCTCGTCAATAATATAGGAAGATACCTCTGTCACCATATCTACCTGTGAAATACAAGCTGAGTAAGATTATGTTCTTTCCGATCCCATAAAGTATCACTACTCCTGTAAATTTTTCGCTCCTTAAATCAATATACCTTCCAAATGATCCAGCTCATGCTGACAAATCTGTACAGTCCAACCGTCAAGTTTCAAATTTTGTTTCTTCCAATTCATATCTAAGTATTCAACTTCTATCGTCTGATATCTTGTTGTCTTACGCACTCCCGAAAGAGATAAACATCCCTCTTCTGTTTCATAAGGCACTTCTTTTTTCAGCAATACGGGATTAAACATTACCACATCCACAAATCCCATGTTTACAATGATGACTCGTTTTTTCACACCGATCATATTCGCTGCCATCCCAACGCACCCTTCACGGTTTGCAGCTAACGTATCCATTAAATCTCTTCCTACTTGAAGATCAGCTTTTGTCGCCGGCTCAGATTTTTGTCCCAGAAAAAATATATCTTTCATAATTGGTTTTACCATTTTATCCATCCCCTATTCCCAAGGTTATTTTTTACAAAAAAAGCATCCCATTATTTGCATTTCCGCAAATAATCGAACGCTTTGGGTTAACCGTTCCATGAGGGAATCGAACCCCCAATTGATCCTTAGGAGGGATCCGTTATATCCATTTAACTAATGGAACAAATCACTTATACTTACCTATTTTATCATCATGCCAACTGAAAAGCAACCGCTTTATTCACCTTAATACCTTAATTAATGCTTTAATGTTTTAATCAATCGGAAGATCTGTTCCACCATCGTTGTCATATTCCACGTTGCCTGTTCGCATTCTGATACCTCAGCAATTGTTCCTGCATTACAAAGAATTGAAAAAAATGCATCAATTCCATATTCATTGCATACTCCGGCGTCTTCCGCTACGCATCCGGAAAAAGCAAGTACCGGTTTTCCATACTTTTTAGCAATCTCCGCAACTCCGATCGGCGCTTTTCCCATCACAGTCTGCCCATCCAAACGCCCCTCTCCGGTGATCACATAATCCGCATCTTTCACTTTTTCTTCCAATTCCGTTTCACGAAGTACAATTTGAATGCCTGACTGAAGTTCCGCATTCATAAACACACGGAATGCAAATCCAAGCCCTCCGGCAGCACCTGCACCCGGAAACGAAGCGTCCACACCAACATTCACAAAATTTACAGACGCATCTTCTGCTTTCCTTTCCGCCTTAAATGAAAGAGCAATCCCCGCATAGTTAGAAAGCCAGGCATCCATCTGTCGGATCATCTCTGCATCCGCTCCTTTTTGAGGTCCATAAACAGCACTACATCCTTGCGGTCCGCAAAGTGGATTTGTCACATCACATGCAATCTGAAATTGGCATTCCCGTAATTCAGGAATCACATGTTCTTTCCCTATCGACTCCAAATCTTTCAATCCGACCGCTCCAAGAGAAATTTCATTTCCATCTTTATCACACATCTCAAATCCAAGTGCCTGAAGCATTCCTGCTCCGCCGTCATTTGTCGAGCTTCCGCCAATTCCTATGATAAAATTACGGCAGCCTTTTTCAATCGCATCCAAGATCATTTCGCCTACGCCAAATGTTGTTGTAATAAGCGGATTCAATTTTTCTTTCGGCAGCAATGTAATTCCTGCAGCCTGCGCGATTTCCATGATCGCAGTCTTTGTCTCCCTTTCTACGATTCCGTAAACTGCATTGACCGATACTCCCAGCGGGCCTTTCACCATAACGCTCTGCAATTCTCCGCCCATTCCAAGTGTCAGCGCTTCCACAGTTCCCTCTCCGCCGTCTGCTAATGGGCATACCACTGTTTCACTCTCCGGAAATACTCGAAGAATCCCATTTTTTGCCGCCTCTCCTGCCTGAAGGGATGTCATACTTCCTTTAAAAGAATCTATTGCAATTACAGCTTTCATAATTCCACCAGCCTTTTGTACAATACTTCTGCCCTATCTTCGATCGAAAGCAGCATGTTTCTGGACTCATCCAACTGTTCCATCCCCTCTGTATATTTTCCTGCCGCACTTCCATTTGTGATCCCGGAATGATTTTTTACAATAACGGGTATCCAGGAACTTTTTTTCACAAGATTGAATACAATATCTGACATCTGCATCCCACGCGCTTCTTGAAATTCATATTCCTGCTTGATTTCTTTCTCTGATATACTCTCTGCTACATTTACATAGAGCGCATAACTATATAACCCGCAGATTGAAATTTCAACCTGTCGGATTCCGAGTAACGCCCTCAAAAAATACCGTCTGATAGCTCCTCGCGACCTTTTTTTAGTCACAAGACATTCATCTAAAACTTTCATCTCTGCATCATTCTGATATGCCTCGAGAATCTTCTCCGTCATCAGCGCATATCCTCCGGAGATTTCATTTAGATACTGTTTTCTTTTCTGTTCTTCTATTTCTCCGAGTTTTTTCTTTAATTCCTGCCATAATCTGATTTCAAATGAACTCAATTGATTCTCATCAGGCTTCTCCTGCCCATTGAATGGATTTAACGATAGGAAGCGCACTTTCATCGTGCTATACAGACGTTTTACTGCTTTTCCAAACTCCACCGCATGGGAATTGATGTCATCACACGCAACATTTTCAGGCTCTTTGAACAAAAATTGTGTGATTTTTTTCCGGATTCGTTCTTCCTCACCCCGGCACAAAATCAGTAATTCGTCCACACAATTCAATTTTTCCAGTGTTGAAATTGCGGAAAACGCATATGTATCAAATGTATTTAATGTGCAGTATACCGGAAGTTCCACAACCAGATCCACACCCTGTTTCTGCAAATGCTCCGCCCGATTGTCATGTGCTTCCTGCATCCAACTCCCATCCTGCCGAAAATTTCCGCATATCACGGCAATCAATGCGTCTGCTTTGCTTTCCTGCTTCATCCTCTGATATAGATTTACTTCCTCTTCACAAGATAATCCGGAAAGAATTTCCGGCTCTTCAATAAACGCTGCAATCTTCATACATTTCATTTCTCTTTCTAAAAATTGATCATTCCCTGAAGCCAGATCGTTCCCTTAAATCGTCTTCCGATTTGCGGTTCCCCCAATACTTGTGCTTTCGGCACGCAAATATCAAACTGAAGTTCATTTACATTCAACTTCATCTGATATACTTCTTCTCCGGTCAGGCTGTTCTTTCGTTCCCTCATCGCAAGGATTTCACCGAGGATCGAGTACATATCACACTCTACGCCATACGGCATAAAATAAGTATCCACAATCGTAAAAATGTCTTCACTCACCAGTCTCCGGGACACTTTAGAATATGTATCGATATCATCCAGCGTCAGGCTTTCCATCGCTGTCTGATCACCGCTTCTTGCTGCATTTAAAAGCTGTTTTCGATTATTTGACGCCTCAATTTCATTTTTCACCTGCATTTCGCTCTTTCGCACCGGAAGAAGGATCTTTCCGGAAAGAGCCAGACCGGAAAGAGTCACGGAAGTGTTCATTTTCGGGAACATTCCGAGCTGACATTCTTTCATATATTCGATTCCGTTCTGCAAATGAAAAATCAGACTGATCCCGACCCGCGGATCTTCACAGACGCCGACATACATTTCCTTTTCAATTTTCTTTTCCACGGTCACATCTGCGTAAGTCGTAATTCCGCTTCCCTCAAAATATGGAAAATAATATTCCGGTTCAAACCGTTCTTCCTCATCAAGTTCTCCGCACAGTGTGATTCCTATTCCCTGTGCATATTCTTTCTGCAGTTCACAAAAATCTGCTTCTTCCGTATAAGAAACAACTGTCTGATGTGTAAACTCTGTCTCAACCTGTTCCAACAACTGCCGCAGGTCTTTTTTCGTTTTGAGGTTTTCAAAACCAATTGCTTTCAAATATTGATGCATATTCTCTCCATTTTCTTCTTGCACAAAGAAGATTGCACATATTGCGCAATCCTCTTATATGTCACTCTTATATATCATTTTTATTTTTTCGGAACGATCGCTTCCATTCCGCCCATGTATGGCTGCAATGCTTTTGGAATCTTCACGCTTCCGTCTTCCTGAAGATTATTTTCCAAAAATGCGATCAGCATTCTCGGCGGTGCGACAACTGTATTATTCAGTGTATGTGCAAAATATTTTGATTTTTCACCTTTTACGCGAATTCCTAATCTTCTTGCCTGTGCATCTCCCAAATTGGAGCAGCTTCCAACCTCGAAGTATTTTTTCTGTCTCGGAGACCATGCTTCCACGTCTACAGACTTCACTTTCAGATCTGCCAGATCTCCCGAACAACATTCCAGCGTACGAACCGGAATGTCCATGGAACGGAACAGATCCACCGTGTTCTGCCACAATTTGTCATACCATTCCATACTTTCTTCCGGCTTACATACAACGATCATTTCCTGTTTTTCAAACTGGTGGATTCGATATACGCCGCGTTCTTCAATGCCATGTGCTCCTTTTTCTTTCCGGAAGCACGGAGAATAGCTTGTCAAAGTCTGCGGAAGCTGGTCTTCTGTCAACTGTGTGTCAATAAATTTACCGATCATAGAGTGTTCGCTTGTACCGATCAGATAAAGATCTTCTCCCTCGATCTTGTACATCATTGCATCCATCTCGGCAAAACTCATTACGCCTGTCACGACATTGCTCCGGATCATAAACGGAGGCACACAATATGTGAATCCTCGATTGATCATAAAATCTCTCGCATAAGAGATCACTGCGGAATGCAGTCTTGCAATATCTCCCATCAAATAATAAAATCCGTTTCCGGCTACTTTTCTGGCGCTGTCCAGATCGATTCCGTTAAACCGCTCCATAATATCTGTGTGATACGGAATCTCAAACTCAGGTACAACAGGCTCTCCAAACCGCTCGATTTCTACATTTTCACTGTCATCTTTTCCGATCGGAACAGATGGATCGATGATATTCGGAATCGTCATCATGATCTTTTTGATCTTTTCTTCTACTTCTTTTTCTTCTTTGGAAAGAGCTTCCATACGGTCTGCGCTCTCGCTAACCTTTTTCTTCATCTCTTCCGCTTCTTCCTTTTTCCCCTGTGCCATACATGCACCGATCTGTTTGGAAGCTTTATTTTTCTCCGCACGAAGCGCTTCTACTTCCTGTTTGATCTCGCGGTTTCTCACATCCAATTCCAATACTTCATCGACAAGCGGAACTTTCTCATCCTGAAACTTATTCCGAATATTCTGCTTTACCACCTCTGGATTCGTTCTTACAAATTTAATATCTAACATGACTTTTCCTCCTGCTCATTTCTCATTTTCTATTTTTCTTTTTTGCAAACTCTGCATCCCTTATATCGTAGGCTTCCTGAAAAATTGCCCGTTCCAGAGATTCTTTTTCTTCCTCTGCAAGTTCAATATAACTCTCGCCTTTTACAATTTCTTTTATATAGGTGTAACATCCTCCTCTGCTGTGCATCGCATTAAAGATCCATCCACTGTTTTCCTCATCCAGCATTGTCAGCGCAAAACTTAAGTTTCCACCCATTTCATGAAATGCATCATATCTTACCAATGCGGTTTTCTGATATGTTCGTTTCACTTTTTTATATAATTTATCAATCTTCTCTTGATTCTCTGCTGTCCGTTCATTTAGTTCATCGAGGATTTCAAAACGTTCAAAAATGCTCTCCTCAAGATTCTTTCCGTCTTTTCCTTTCATAAACGTTGAATAACTTCTTTTTAATCTGTTGTATTTCATGTTGACACTGATTAATAGAATGAACAGCAAAATCTGTATCATAAATAATAATACAATCAGATATCCCGCGTCAATTCCCAAATTTCCAAGAAAATCTGTTTGCATTGCGTGCCTCCCTTATATATTACTGATGATGGATCGACATGATCATATCATATAGTCTTTCCAACTCCTCCTCAGAATAATATTCAATTTCAATGCGTCCTTTTCCATTTGCTTTTGCATTGATATTGACCTTTGTCCCCATTACATTTTTCATCTTTTCTGCAATGTCTTTATATACAAACGTATGTTCTAAAGGCTTTTTTATTTCCTTTTTCGGTGTTTTCAGAGATTTTACAAGTTTTTCCGTCTCTCTTACACTCAATTTTTCATCAAAAATCTTATTTGCCAGTATATACTGCTGTTCCGGATCCTCAATTGCCAACAGTGCACGCGCATGTCCCGTACTGATCATATCATCTATGATCATCTGCTGTACTTTATCACTCAATTTCAATAACCGCATAGAATTAGTAACTGCCGTTCTGCTTTTAGAAACACGCTCTGCAACTTCATCCTGTTTTAACTGAAATTCTTCCAATAATCTTTTAAAAGCCATTGCCTCTTCAATCGGATTCAAGTTTTCCCGCTGAATATTTTCAATCAGAGAAATTTCTACAATTTCCTGTTCTGTATATTCTTTGATGATCACAGGAATTTCCTTGACACCCGCAAGTTTGGCTGCACGCCATCTTCTTTCTCCCGCAATGATCTCATAATATCCCGCCTTTTTCTGAACGATCAAAGGCTGTAAAACACCGTACTGTTTGATAGAATCCGCCAATTCCAACAGCGCATCCTCATCAAATTCTTTTCTTGGCTGATCTCGATTTGGCTCGACTTCGTTAACTTTTAAAAACACCTCGCCGCTCGGGGACTCTTTTATGTCAGCTAGTTTATCCGAGATCTTTTTTTCTTTTTTCTGCGTACTTCCTGATGTTCCATTTTTCACAGTTTTACTGCTTTTATCCGGAATCAAACTATCCAGGCCTTTTCCAAGACCATTTCGCTTTACTGCCATTATTCTTCCTCCCCTTTATGAATCACTTCTTCCGCTAAAAGCAGATAACTCTCTGCTCCTGTCGACTTTGGATCATAGAGATTGATCGGCATTCCATAGCTTGGTGCTTCTGCAAGCCGTATATTTCTCGGAATGATCGTTTTATAAATCGTCTGATCTAAATTATCCTTTACATTCTCAACAACCTGCAAAGACAGATTCGTTCTCGCATCATACATAGTAAATACGACACCCTCAATGACCAATGCCGGGTTCAGACGTTCCTGCACAAGATTGATCGTGTGGATCAATTGGCTTAGCCCCTCCAATGCATAATACTCACACTGTATCGGAACAAGAACGGAATCTGCTGTTGTCATAGCGTTGATCGTAAGCATGCTCAACGCCGGAGGACAATCGATGATCACAAAATCATACCGCTCCTTTACCTTTTCCATCTCATTTCTGATGATATATTCTTTATTTTCTACACCAATTAATTCAATCTCAGCAGCCGACAAATTAATGTTGGAAGGAAGGACATCAAGATTTTCAATTACCTCTTTACAAATACATTCTTCTATTCCTGTTTGACCTATGATCAAATCATAAACACTATTTTCAACTTGATCCTTATCAACACCTAATCCACTCGTCATATTTCCCTGCGGATCCAAGTCTAAAGCAAGTACTTTTTTCCCAAGGCTTGCGAGAGATGCGGATAAGTTGATTGCTGTCGTTGTTTTTCCTACTCCGCCTTTTTGATTGGCGATAGCAATAATTCTACCCATTTATATAACTCCTTTCCTCCATACTTGTCTATTATATCACCAAACATTCTAAGAATCCACAACATAATGTTTCACGTGAAACATTTTTCTTATTATTTTTCCAAATTTATCTTCCACCTTTTTTATAAAACATTTTCTGAATTTTGAAAGTAAAAACTGCTGATACAATGTTTCACGTGAAACATTAAATTTTCTTCTCTTTTTCTTAAGAAAATAGTTCTTTCTAAGAGTTTTCCATTGTAGTATAATAGTTTATATATTCTTTAGAATCAGATAAGGGAGTGATTACTTGAATTTTTATAGAAACTTGATATAGAAAATCCGATTATCCGCATAAATACAGCATTTAAGGGCTGTTCATCACTTGAAAAAATAAGTGTTTTACCACGAATTTACCATAATTGAATATGAGTCTTGATATGACGAAATATAAAGGGAGATTGCACGTATAATAAAACCGCGTATCTCCCTTTAACAAACTATCTAAAGTTTTCTACATTTATAACTCTGGAAAAACAATCGCACAAATTCATGTTGTGAGTGACCATGATTATAGTAATGCCCTTTTCATTTAATTCTTTCAAAAGTTTCATCACTATCAATTCGTTCTCTTTATCAAGTCCAGAAGTTGGTTCATCAGCTAATATAATCTGACTTCCTTGCAAAATCAATTTAATAATTGCAATTCGCTGTTGCTCTCCACCGCTTAACTGATATACTTTTTTGTTAAGCATGTCACTTAGCTCAAATTGCTTTAAATACTTATTGATTAGTTTCAGTTTTTCTTCTTTTTTTACTTTTTTATATTCAAGAGCTAATTTTAAATTCCACAACACGCTTTCATCTTCTATTAGTCCATAATTTTGAAATAGATAGCCTATTGTATATCTTCTCAAAATCATAGCATTTTTACCGTTCATGGACAAATTTTTATGACTATCAATAGTGATTGTTCCCTCGGATATATCAGTAATCAATCCTATTATATTTAAAAGTGTCGTTTTACCTGCCCCGCTTTTCCCTACAAGCCCCACAAATTCGCCTTTTTCTATTTCTAAAGATAAATTTTCAAATAGAACCTGATTTTTCCCATATTCTTTTTTGACGTTCTTTAATGTAATCAATGACATACTTATGCCCCCTTTTCAATCTCATATAAAGCGTTTGAGATATAAATTCTATAAAGCAATTCGCAGAATATGTAGTCAATAAGTATAATCGCAAAAAGGCAAGCAAAATAATAATTTATAGCAGTTAATACGCCTGATATAATTATTTCGATTCCCCAAAAAATATACCGATTTTTCAGTGTCCTAAAATGAGAGAATCCTAAAATCTCTTTTGCCGCATATCTCTTTCGATTTACAAAAATGTCCACATAATTTGAAATATACAAAATAAACAGTAAAGACACTATAAAGACAATCGTAAACATAGTGAGTGTTTTAAGAACGAATGTCACATTTTCAAGTTGCATTAAATAAGGTGTAAGTAATGTTCCAGCTGTAACTAATTGCTCTAAATCATATTCTGATAACAAAGAAGAAAAATCTTCTCTTGACTCCATTTGAAAAAATAAACACCTTGTATTTAAAGAATCCAAATAGTAAAGTCCTGCAAAATTGCCCGTATCAACAATGATAATAGGATTAGCCATATCCGAAAAACCATTTTCTGTATTGACTTTTATCGTAGAATCATCGTCTATATAAACAACATTAAATTTATCAATAGTTTTTTCTTCTCCCGGTATTCCATAAAATTGATTGTAATTCATCAATCGGAAATATTCTTGCTTAATATATTCGCTAATAGAATTTTCATCATTCTTATATTTATGTGGAACTAATACTGTTGGTTCACTAAATATATCTTCTCCCAATGGTTTTCCACTGAGCTGGATATTTGAAAATTCATTCAGATAATTTCTATTTGCAATAACAAGCTGTTGTTCATAATAGGGGCGTGATGTCTGCAAACCACCGTCTGTCCTAAAATCACATAGTAGTGAATGGTTATGATTATACATCTCTAATGTTTGTTCAGAATATTTTTCTAATATGTCTGTGTTTGCTAACGCATAATCATACTCCGATGAATTAAAACCATTAGCGGTATAATATCCGTCCAGATACTTATAATCTAAAACAGCTTGTTGGCTTTGTCTAAATGAGTTCCCCTGATTCAGCAATGAAATAATAGTGATAGCGATTATTACCGAAAAAATTATTTTTATAGCCTGAACTACAATATTTGTGCCGCTATTTAAAGTCTTATTTTTTATCATTGCCTCTAAAGAAACAAACTTAATTAAAATACTTGTAATTAAAACACAAAGTATATTTATAGCTAAAACACCAATAAAGAACAGTACACTTGTTGCTAAATAAGAAAAATCATATCTGTTTGTTAATGCGTAATATAAATTTAGCAAGAACAGTAATACTAAACATATTACAGCAAAATATTTTATTACACTGGTAATTTGCTCCTTTAAAATATGTATAGTAGAAAAGCCCATGCTTTTTTTAATACCTATTTTTTTCAAACTATAAGACGTATAAATACAGTATATGATTTGAAGTACAATAAATAAGATTACAAAATTCAGAAGATTCAATTCTAATACCATACTATACGGAATAGCGTCATTTTCAAAGTTATTTATTGCGACGGACAGTTGAGAAGCTATCTCTTTAATTGCGTTAGCTGGTAAATCTGTATAGAATACACCAACACTATCTAAAAAATCTTCCTTTTGCAATTCATGATATTGAAACAAAATAGAGGAAGATATAGGCTGTTTTTGTGTAAACTCATTTAATGGATAGCAATATAAATCATAAACAGATTTATCTGTGGAAGTGAGCGTATTGTTAATGAGTTCTAATTTATTTTGAGAATATTCTTCTGTAAATATTGTATAAAATTTGTCGAGAATTTCTGGCGATGTTTCTTCTAAAACATACCCTTTTAAATTCTCAGTAGCAATGTTATTCTTTTCATAAATGTTGTAAATAGAAGTATTAAAAATATATGCAAAGAGTATGACTTCAAGGAAAATAAAAATCTTTAAAAATTTTTTCATAACATACGCCCCTTTCTTTGAAGAAATGTATAAAATAGGGCGGGACAAATAGCCCCACCCTAGGTGTTTGAACTATTTTACTTAATATGGATAATAATCATAATAAGATGTTTCGTTCGCCCACCAAACTCTCTTTGCATCTTTGTAAGCGTAGTTTGACTTGAATCCACTGGTATATGTATCTCCGCCGACCTTTACAGTTGCCTTTACCATGTAGTTGCGACTAATACCTGCTTTACGCCCAATTTCGGAATATACAATGGTGTCTGTTTGCCCTCCATTGTAGTACAAATCTCCACCCGCTACATCAATAGCCCACGCTGTAAGTGGAGCGCCGACAACCATAACTGCTGCTACAAGACCAACTACTTTCGTTCTCAACTTCTTTGCTCTCATTTGATAGTTTTATGTCACGTACTGTTTTTGCTAACCTCAACATAACATATATTTCATTAAATGTCAAGTTATTTTTGTTTCTATTTTATATATGACCTCTTTGTTGCTATCATATTTTGTGCATAATGCACAAAATCAAAGTACCAATATTAGTGCTTTCCACGATTGTACTTTTACAATGAAAAGACGAAGTACCTGTGATAAATTCATTGCTCTAAAATTATTAGAGAAACTATACAATATAGCTATCCTTTTTTCTCTTGTCTGCCATAAACAGAAAAGAAAAAGCCCTGTCAAGAGCCTGCCACTTCTTTAGAAGTGGTGCTTGCACTCTTGATCTGGGCTTTTTGTTTGCTGTATCTTTCACGCAAGAGGAAAAAGGCTACTCGTCCCCGTTGTCAAAATCACTGATTTTTAATACTTCCCGTAACAGCTCCATATCCTCTTTTGAGTTTGGGTTTATCTTCTTTACAACCTGATAAGGCGTACCGTACTTATGTCCCTCTGTGCTTTCCCCGAACATATCCATGCTGTATAAATCATCATAGCGGTTTAATACTTTCTGAAATTTCAAGTGCTGGATAAATTCCTTGATAGGGTAAAGGTCGGACGCTTGTATGTCTGTTCCGCTGATATAGTCTGTGATATATTTCCGCAACTGTTCCAGCTCATATTCCAGCCATTCTTCCTCGCTGTCAAAGAAGTTATCATAGTGTCCATGTTTCAACTCTGCGTTTAGGCGTTCTTCCGTCCTTAAAAACTGGCATACCTCCTTTTCCGCCTGTTGGACAAACTTCCATTCCCCCGACAACAATTCATTGGGCGTTACTCCCAGTACGTCCATTATCTTTTCCAGCGTGTCAAAGGTCGGATAGTTTACCCCTCGTTCAATCTTGGAAAGGCTCTGCATATTGATACAGATGGCGTCCGCAAGCTCCTGCTGTTTCATTTTCCTGTGTTTTCTTATGGTCTGTATGTTCTCCCCTAAAAAATTTATTTTCTTTGTATCATGCTCCATAACTTCTTATATCTTCTCCTTTCCCGGCTTTTTCGTTCCTTTATAAGCCTATCATACTTATTATAGACGAAAAAGTCAAGAAAAAGTTCTTGACAAGTAATTCTAAAGGCGTTATTATCATAGCAGATATAGTGATTAAGCACAATGAGGTTAATCACACGCTTGAGTAAGCATAGAAAAGAGTTGTTTTCGCTTTGATAGCATGAATAGGCATGGACTATCCGACCGAAAACTGTGTTTCTTCCTGTGCCTGCCCCGTTTAGCCACGAGCCTCCCAAAGGCTCGTGAGCGTTAAGAACGGGGCTGGTGCAGGAAGAAAAGGGAACGCCGCAGGCGTTCCGTACAGGGCGTATATGTAACACCGCCCTGCGCATACATGTCATAGTACCTAGAAACTGTGATAAATAAAGGA